>Ga0187861_10000070_pt1 | contig 133523 bp, 117 predicted proteins | sample June2016WEW_10_1_3_FD_132986 | JGI IMG/M metagenome (GOLD analysis project Ga0187861, IMG submission 132986) | Peatland microbial communities from SPRUCE experiment site at the Marcell Experimental Forest, Minnesota, USA - June2016WEW_10_100 | ecosystem: Environmental > Terrestrial > Soil >...
CCGGGCGGGTTCGCATCTGGCGCTATGACACACAAGCCCATGCATGGAAATAGCGAGCACACATGGCGGCGACGTGGCGCGCAAGGTCGCGGCCGCCGCGAGGACGGCTTTACCCTGGTCGAGATGCTGATCTCCCTTCTCATCCTGACCGGCGCATTCGTGGCCATCGCAGGCGCCATACCGCTGGCATCCCTCCTCCATCGATCGTCTCTCGAACAGGAGAGGGCCCTGGCTTTGGCACAATATCAGATGGAGTACTTTCTCACGAACCCGGGACCTTACCCGGGCGATTCCGGTACCACGGCCGACTTTGCCAACTCCTCCGAGTTTCCCTCCGGCTACACCGGCGCCTATGCTGCATATTCTTTCGCTCATGGTTCCGACCTGACCCTCATTGTGGTCAGTGTCAAACCTCCACACGCTCCGGCAATCGAGCTGAGCGCGATCGACACTACCTTTTCGAACATTGTTTTTTAAGAGGGATCGTGCGCCATGAAAAAAGGCGAGGCCGGATTCAGTCTTGCGGAATTACTGATTGCGTCCGTCATACTGGTGATCTCGGTGGGTGCGGTCGCTTCCGTGTTGCGCATCGGCGAGTCGCTGCACGGCAAGACGCAAGAGGGACTTGAGCTCCAGGAAAACGTCCGCTCGGCCCTGGACTTCATTTGTCGGGAGCTTATCAACACGGGTTCCGGCATACCATACCTGACCCAGATCAACGGCAGCCCTGCGATCGCGATTCCGATAGGGGCCAAGCTAGGTCCCTTGGGCCAGGCGGTTTTGACGGGCTCGATCTATTTTGTCACGCCCTGCGACGGCGCAGGCCAATCGGTCACCGTGGACGGCGAGGGAAACAACCTTCCGCAGCCTATTCGCACCGACATGTTGGTATTCATGGGAGGAATGGGAGACGCGCGCTTTGTCAACCAATCAGCACCGGGTCCGTCAGCCAACTGGGGCGAGCTCGTGTACCTTGAGGACAACTCGATTTTTGCAGCCGGCAACGTTGTCCTGATCAGCAATGGATTCCAGGTCTCCCTGGGACAGATCACGCAAATCCTCTCGCAGGGCGGTCTCAGGTTCGAAAACGGCAGCGACGTCTTGGGGTTAAACGCCGCCGGGGACAGCAATAACCCGAACCCGAATCAGAGCGCGGCGGCTCAGATTCCCGGCGGGCCACCGCCTCAGGTGTACCCCTTGGCGTCGATCACCTATTACATCGATGCTACAACGAATCCGGCGCATCCTTCCCTAAAACGCCTGGCGAACAGCGCCGCTGGAGCAGCCGCCGGCACTGCAGTGGCCGATGATATCGAAAACCTGCAGGTGATTTTCCAGGTGGATGCCGATGCCAACGCGACCACTCCCGCGATCCCGATTGATGCCCCTACGATCGATCAACTGTCCTTGATTCGAGGTGCGACTGTCAGCATTACAGGAAGATCCCACGCGCAAACGGGGGATCCCGCATACCCGGATGGTCACAGCCGTTTGACGATGAGCCAGACTGTTTTTTTCAGGAATAACATACTACGATGAAAAATCAATTTTGGATGCCTTCGAAGCGAGGTTTCATAGGTGGCGGCGATGAATCGGGTGTAGCCCTGTTGATGGTGTTGATTGTCACCGTATTGCTGCTCGGACTCGGAATGGCACTGAGTACCAACGCCATGCTCGAGACCGAGATCACATCAAACCACGATCGGGAGTTGCTTGCGTTCTATGCCGCTCAAACCGGTCTGGAACGGGCGATCGACGGTTTCCGCACCAATTACACGGCAACCACGCTGCCCGTCGACGGAACCACTCTTTTCACGAACACACAGGTCAGCTATCATGGAAGCAATGTGACCGCATACTACACAGTCACGGTCGCCCGGCGTGACGCGCCCGTGGGATCGCCAATCGCTCCTTTCCCCATCTTTTACACAATTACGAGCGTTGGAAGACTGGTGCCAGCCAATGTGTCCGCGCGGGCCTCCAGCGTCACTCTTTCGCAGACCGTGTGCGTTTCTCCGTGCTCGCTGGCGAATTTCACTCTCTTCTACGACACATTCGGCTTCGAACTGGCCTTTCAGTCCACTTTCAAACTCGCGGGACGTCTCGCGGTCAACGATCCCGGCGGAGTCAATACTTACCCCGACACTACCGTTAACGGAGATTTTTACTCGGCAGGCCCCATCAACAAGAACCCACCATTCGGCCTGCCGAAGGTTTCGGGAAACATCACAGAAAACGGCGGCAAGATCGACTACCCAGCCACGGTCGACCCCTTCTCATCCGGAGCCAGCGACAATTACAAATTCACGGGAACCACGCGACTGATCTTTGCGCAGGACGGTACTTTTACCGTTTACAACAACAACCTTCCCAGTGGATCCAAAGTGATGCCGATCCCACCAAACGGGATCGTCGCGGTGACGGGGGGCGACTGCGTCGTGGAGGGAAAAGTGCACGGAAGGGTAACGGTCACGTGCACCGAAAACATTCTCATCAATGGTGGCGTACTCTATGCCGACCAATCGCCGAGCTCATCGGACACTCTGGCACTAGTGGCACAAAACGACATCATCGAGCCGGAGTACCGATATACAGGTGTCGGCCCCACTCTCACGGATTTTGCCGCAGCCTGGAACGGCGGACACTGGGAGGCTGACGGTATTACGGGAGGCACGTGGGGTGCAAAGCTGCCCGGCGATTTCTCTATAGATGCGACGATGGTGGCGTTGAACGGAAGCTCTCCGTGCGTGATCAATCCAGGAGGGAGGTTGCCTGGCCAGTTATATGTTTACGGTAACAGCCTGGCTCACATTGCTTCCGTGACGGTGTATATGAACGGCGACTCCATTGCCAACGGGTTGAACGAGCAGTATACTCAAAACAAAAAACTGGATCTGGTTCCACCTCCCGGCTTTCCGCTGGGTAACAAACTGCTGCCCACATTCTTCTCTTTTCGTGAAGTTCGCACTGCCATCCAGTAGCAACGGCCGGGTGGCGGTGCGCCTCAGCAAGGAGCCCTCCTGATTATCAGAAGGGCTCCTTGACCAGCGTCAACCTCCCACCTTTCCCTGAAAAACCGTAATCCCTCAGTTGCGGCCGGAAACCCGACGCGGATGTACGTTTTCAGGCCTCAGGGGTTTCTCTCCATCATCGCATTTTCGCCATGGTGCGCATTGCCGGTTGCGGCATAATAGAGACCTCTGTTGGCGGCAGCAGTGACCACCTTCAAAAAGGAAACTGCCATGAAAACGATCCCATGCTTGTTATTGTCGATTCTCCTGTTTCCCGCGGTCCTTCCGTCGCAAGAGCGGGCATCCGGCAAGCAGCAGACCGCTTCTCGGTTTGCCCTTATGGATGGGTGGAGCCTCCGATCCTCGGCGGAGGTCGGCGAGAGCGGCGCGGTTCTTTCAACGGTTCGTTATCAAGCGAAAGACTGGTATCCCGCGACTGTGCCTGCGACCGTGGTGGGGGCTCTGATACAGAACAAGGTGTACCCGGATCCGTTCACCGGAATGAATCTGCGATTGATACCCGGCACGACGTATAACATCGGCGCGAACTTCTCGAACGTGGCGATGCCGAAGGACAGCCCGTTTGCAGTCCCCTGGTGGTACCGGAAAGAGTTTACCCTGCCCGCGAGCTACGGCGGCAAGACCATCTGGTTGAGCTTTGGCGGCATCAACTATCGAGCGGACATCTGGCTTAACGGCAAGAGGATTGCCGCGTCGGACGAGGTTGCCGGCGCATGGAGAGCCTACGAGTTCAACATCACCGACGTCGCACTTCCCGGCAGGACCAACGTACTGGCGGCTGAAATCTGGGGTCCGAGCGAAACCGACCTCGCTATTACATTTGTGGATTGGAACCCCCAACCGCCAGACAGGAACATGGGGCTCTGGCGCGGTGTGGAAATCAGCGCGAGCGGACCCGTGGCAATGCGCAACCCGGCGGTGATTTCCAAGGTCAGCTCGCCTGCCAACGATAATGCACGGCTGACGGCAACAGTTTTCCTGGAGAACGCGACCGCGAACCCCATACAGGGCACACTCCGAGGCCGGATTGAAAAGCTTGAATTTGCACAGGACGTGGAACTGGGCCCGGGAGCATCCCGGGATGTAACATTCGATCCCGAGAAGTTTCCACAACTGAAGATTTCCAACCCCAGGCTCTGGTGGCCCGCGCAAATGGGCCGACCCAACCTCTACAGCTTGACCATGGAGTTTGACGTGAACGGCGCCGTATCCGATCGCGCGGAAACTCAATTCGGAATTCGCGAAATCACGTCGGAGTTGAACGCGGACAAGAAACGTGTGTTTTCAATTAACGGCAAAAAACTCCTGATCCGCGGTGGCGGGTGGGCCATGGACATGCTGTTGCGGCAAAATCCGCAAAGGCAGGAGGACGAGCTGCGCTATGTGCAGGATATGGGTTTAAACACGGTCCGGCTGGAAGGAAAATTGGAGGCAAACGGGTTTTTCGACCTGGCCGATCGCAGCGGAATTCTGATTATGGCCGGCTGGTGCTGTTGCGACCACTGGGAACGCTGGGCAAAATGGACACCGCTGGACCACAAGATTGCGGAGGAGTCTCTGCGCAGCCAGATGTACCGCCTCCGCGGCCATCCGAGCCTGCTCATGTGGTTGAACGGAAGCGATAATCCGCCGCCCGCCGACGTGGAGAAAATGTACCTGGACGTTGAACAGAAGATCCTGTGGCCGAATCCGATCGTTTCGTCGGCAACGGCCAAGCCGACCACCGTGTCCGGCGAGAGCGGCCTGAAAATGACAGGTCCGTACGAATATGTCGCGCCTGCATACTGGCTCGAGGACACCAAAAACGGCGGCGCATACGGCTTCAATACTGAAACCAGTCCCGGTCCGGCCGTGCCGCCGATCGAGAGCCTGAGGGAGATGTTGCCCAAGGAACATCTCTGGCCTATCGATGACTGGTGGAATTTTCATGCGGGGGGAGGGAATTTCAAGGACGTACGTGTCTTCACCGACGCTCTGAATGCGCGCTATGGACAGGTAACTGGCGTGGAAGACTTTGCCTTCAAGGCGCAGATCATGGCCTACGAGGGGATTCGCGCGATGTTCGAGGCTTACAGCCGCAACAAGTACACATCGACGGGTGTGATTCAGTGGATGCTGAACAACGGCTGGCCTTCGCTCATATGGCATCTATACGATTTCTACCTGCGTCCGGGCGGCGGTTACTTCGGTGCCAAAAAAGCATTGGAAGGGCTGCACCCCATGTATTCTTTGGATGACCGGTCCGTTTGGGTGGTCAGCAGTCAGTATCAGGATGTGCGCGGACTCAAGCTCACGGCAAGAATCTACAACCTGGACATGACCGAAAAGCTCTCCCGGCAGGTATCGCTGAACGCTGCGGCGGACAGCACAAACCGGGCGCTGGATCTGCCCCAAATTGAGGGGTTGAGCCCAGTCTACTTCCTGGACCTGCGCCTTGAAGATAGCCGGGGCACCTTGGTCGGATCAAACTTCTATTGGCTTTCCACCAAGCCTGAGACCCTGGCATGGGAGAAGTCGACTTGGTTTGTGACACCCACGGCTTCTTATGCCGACTACAGCGCCCTGCAACGCCTTCCAGCAGTTGCGCTCAGGGTTAGCAGCCATACTGAACGTAGCGGGCAAAACTCGATGACGGAAATAAACCTTGAGAACCGGGGCAAAAGTCTGGCTTTTTTCATTCGCCTCAAAGTCAATCGGGGTGCTGGCGGCCCGGAGATTCTACCCGTGCTCTGGCAGGATAATTATTTCTCTTTGCTTCCTGGCGAAAAGCGCACACTACGAGCCACCTATCGCTTCTCGGACCTCGGCGGCGCCAATGCTGCGGTTGAGGTGAGCGGTTGGAACATTCAGAAGTGATGACGGATGAATGACGAGTGACCTGTGAACCGCTGATAAAAGCAAACATCTCCGGCCGTTTTTCATCTGATGTGCGTCATTCGTCAATGGGTTCAAAGTCCATGAGGTTGGCGCGGAACCCCCGGGTTTTCCATGCGCCAAAAATGATGCCCGCAATCATCCAGATTGCACCACCTATCTTGGCCGGGCGGCTGAGGTTGAGCCACAAGAGGAGGCAGATCAGGAACCCTGCCGCGGGGGTGATCAGGTTTGTCATCTTCTTTTCTTTCTCACGTACGTAATAGCGCATGAATGCGGCGGCGTTGACGCCCATGAATGCGATCAGCGCTCCAAAGTTCAGCATTTCAGCGCCCAGGGCATAAGAAAGCACAAAAGCCCCGAACAAGGCCACGAGGCCGACAAAGATGACATTGTTGCGCGGTATGCGCCGTTCGGGGTCGACCGCGCCGAAAAAGGATTTGGGCAGGGCGTTGCTTCGTCCCATGCCGAAGAGCAAGCGGGCGGCGCCAAGCTGCGCTCCCATGCCGGAACCCAGGTTTGCAAGCAGGAGGGTAAGATTCACCACGAGGAAGAACCAAGACCCGGCCACGCGACCTGCGACATGGACATAGGCGGTGTCGACATCGGGGAAGGGCTGCGCGGCAGGCCAGATCAGCTGGGCCGCATACACCTCCAGCGCCGAAAGAACGCCGATGACCAGGCAGGTGAGCACCGTCGCAATCAGGATGTTACGCCGCGGATTCTCCGCTTCCTCCGACAGGGTCGAAATGCCGTCGAACCCTATGTAGGTCAGCACAGCGATGGACGTTCCTCCCAAAACACTGCGCACATCGAAGGTCTCAGGATCATAGAAAGGGCGCGTAAAAAAGCCGGCGCCGCCGTGCGGATGGCCCAGAATGTAGTGTGCGGCCGCGGCAAAGAACACGACGATTACGACACCCATGGCCGCGGCGAGACCCGTATTGATGCGAGCCGAAGTCCGGATGCCGCGCAGGTTGAGTCCGGTAAAGAGAAGGAAAAAGAAGATTGCCCATGTCCAATAAGGGACATTCGGAACGAAGTTGATGGCAGCTTTGCTGCACCAGATGATGCAGATGAGAGGATTCAGCATGTAATCCATGGCCATGCTCCAGCCAGTGACGAAGCCCAGTGCAGGATGAATCTCCTGACTCACATAGGTGAACGCGGATCCCGCACTTGGATAGGCTCGTGCCATGCGCCCATAACTGAATGCTGTGAAAAGCATGGCCAACATCGCGATGAGAATGGCCGTCACCACGTGGCCGCGCCCGCGCTCGCTGAGTACGCCGAAAACTGACATGGGAGCTGTGGGTTGGATTACGATGACCCCGTAGAGAATCAAATCCCATAATGTCAGGGAGCGCCGCAGATGCAAGTCTCCCGTATTGGCCCTGTCATTCGCTTTTGCCATGACGATGTATTGGATGATGGGACGTTGTGACCTGTCAATACGAAAGACGAATATCTCGCTGGTGCGATCCGGCCTGCGCCGCAGGGGCAGTGCGGGAGCATCCGGCGTTCCGTGTTTGCATCAGCTACGAGGAAATGCGCGGTGCTTTTTACAGGAGGGGGATGATGTCTGGAAACGAACAGCCGTGATGAGCAAAATCCCTCGTGCCTGAGGTGGCGCTTATTGGTCCGACGTGCGGCGCTCCAGCCAGTTGAGCCAATCCGTGAGATGAGTGGACTGCGGCAGACTGCCAGGAGGACCGGACTTGGCCTCGTCGGCAAACCGTCGATACAACCTGCCCCTTTCCTCCACATCGGTCACTTCATTGCGTACGGCTGCACGGAAATGAGCGGCGGCATCGACCCACGCTCCCATTCCGGCATGAGCTCTGGCAATTCCGTCGCGGAGGGCCCTGGCCATGAATGGTGCAGTACCGCCGCTGCTCACCGACACAGTCAAAGGGCCGTCCTGCCAGATTGCGCCGAAAAAGACGGTGCACAATTCGGGGTCGTCCACCACGTTGACTGGGATTCCCAAGTTTCGAGCCTCTTCGGATACTGTGCGATTGACCGCTCGATGCGGCGTTGCGGCGATGACAAGCTGGAACCCCGCGCAATCACCTGCCTCGAAGGCGCGCGCGTGCCAGCGAACCTGGCTGCGTTCTACGGCGTGGCGAATGTGGCTGTCTATCGCCGGTGCGACGACGGTCAGAGGGCAACCTGCAGAGGTGAGAATCTCAACCTTGTGTGCCGCCACATGGCCGCCGCCGACGATCAGGCAGGACAACTGCTTCGTCTTGAAATGCAGAGGCAAAAACATGATTTATCCCTCTCGAAATTGTTCGATCGTATCCCAGAACGCTCCTGGTGCCAAGGTGCCGATACAAAATCGAATCTGTCGATCGTCTGCTCCGGTGGCCTGGCCATGGCTTTTTGCTTCATTTGCTTGACTTGGAGCGCTGGCTGCTTCACGATGTTTCGCGCGAATGCCTTGCCTTTGCCGGGCAGGGACTTCAAGTCTGGTGTGGGCGGGAGCAACATCTTGCTTCCCGTCCGATCGCATCGCAAAATTTTTCTAGGAGAAACCGAGGATTAAATGTCCGCCCGTCTGTTTGTTGGAAACCTTCCGTTCGATGTGACTGAATCTGAGTTACGAGATCTATTTTCCCCTGTAGGCGCCCTCTCCTATGTCTTTCTGCCCATGGATCGGGAGAGCGGTAAAAAGCGCGGATTTGCGTTCGTGGAATTTGCCGAAGAAGCCAAAGCCGCCGAAGCGCTGAATCGATTCAAGGATCAGCTATTCAGAGGCAGACCGCTGGCATTGAGCGAGGCGCGCGCCAAGGATTCGCGCCCTGCCTTCGCGATGCCGGCAAGACCCCGCGTGCCGCGCCTACCGGATTCCTTTGATTCTTCTCCCACTTTGGGTGAACCTTCGCGCCGGGAACGCCGGGGTCGCGATGACACCAAGAGGCATGCAAAGCCGGGAGCTCGCAAAGCGGGTTCCGACGGACTCGCGAAGAAGGGTCCGCGGCGTGAGAAAATAGGTGGACGCGTCTTTGGCCTGGATGCAGACGACGCCGAAGAATTCGATGAATCCATTATCGACGATTCCATTATTGAGGAAGAACCGGAATAGCTGGCACACCCTGCAATCGCCCTGTCGGCAGGACGCCCGCGAGTCGCGGTGGAGGACGCATGTGTCCGTGTGTGCGCTGTATTCCGTGCCGGATCTTACAGTTCCTTTAACGCGGCCTGGATGTCCTCCATCGCGGCTTGCATCCGTTCCAGGTGCGTCCGAAATGACAGGATGCAGATCCGGAGGACGAAGGTTCCTGAAAGAGTGGTCGCGGTCAGAAACACACGTTGCCTGACGTTGATCCGGTCGAGCAATCGCCGGTTGAGGTCGTTCAGTTCGCCGGGATTCAATCCATTACGAACGAGGCGAAAGGCAACCAAGGATAATTGAGGCTCGGCGACAATTTCCATTCCGGGAATCTTGCGCAATTCTTCCGTGACCCATGCCGCCAGATCCAGTTTTTCGTCCAGGCTGCAACGAAATGCCTGCGCGCCGTGCATTTTGAAGGGCAACCAGACCCTGAGGCCGCGGAAGTCTCTGGAGAGTTCGGGAGAATACAGGCAAAAATCCACCAGATCCGGATTGTCCTGCATGGGGGGCATGTAGTCGGCATGGATCGCGTGCGCGCGGCGCAGCGCCTCCCCGTCGCGCACCAACAGCGATCCGGTGCCATAAGGCAGAAACAGGGCCTTGTGGGGATCCAGGGCGATGGAATCAGCTCTTTCGATACCGCGCATCACGCTCCTGCCGCGTTCCGTCAGCATGAAAAATCCCCCATAGGCGGCATCGACATGCAACCAAAGATCCTCTTCGCGGGCCACGTCTGCCAGCGCTTCGAGATCGTCGACAGCACCCGTGTTGGTAGTCCCTGCACTCCCGACGATGAGGAAGGGTCTTTGCCTTGCGGCGCGATCCGATGCAATCCTCTCCCTCAATGCATCAATCCTGATGCGGAAATGTCTGTCTACCGGCACTTCGTGCACGTTTCTCCCGGGGAATCCCGCCAGTAGAGCAGCCTTGAGCACGGAGTAATGGGTCTGATCCGAGGTGTACAGCACCGCCGAGAGAAAATCTTCAGGGAGGCGCTCTCTGCGGGCCGTGACCAGGGCGGTGAAGTTGGCCAACGAACCCCCCGTGGTCAAAAGGCCCCGAGCGCTGTCCGGATAGCCGATTATGTCTGCAAACCACCGAAGGACATTTGCCTCCAGTTGCGCCAGCGCCGGCGCTGCCATCCAGACGCCAACGTAACGGTTCACCGAGTCAGCGATCAAGTCGGCAATCGCGGCATGAAACAATCCCCCTCCGGGAATATAGGCCAGGTATCCCGGCGATGCGGTGTTGAAAGTCTTCGGGACCAGCCGTCCGAACAGTAATTCCAGGAGGCCGGTAAAGGCTACACCCTGTTCCGGCATCGGCTCCACGACCGAGCGGGCGAGGTCTTCACCTCCAGTTACGTCCGAGACAGGCTGAGAGGGCAACGATTCGATATGTTCCACGATCCGTTCCGTCGCCTGTTGAATCAGCTTCCTCATTTCATCCGAACTCAGTTCAAGCTCACGGATGCTGCAGTTTGTTTCGTCCATGACCGAAATCGAATTGCCCCCTTCCACTGCGAAGTGCCTGAAACGGCGTGACAGGATACTACAAATGCTGTTTAGAACCGCCATCAAGACTTTGTGCCGGAGTGATGAACGGTGTCTCCATAGTTGTAGGAGCGACGCAGCTGTATGTACGGGGCGGACAAGTGTTTTCTGGAGCACGGAGCTGCGCCGACAGAGTGCGGCCGCGAGGGAAAACCGCGAGAACAGGCCTGGATCGCTTCATTCCGGACCGAGGTATTTCGGCGAATTCATGCATGTTTGACCAGGAAATCCATGGGTGTTATACTCGGATGCATCAAGGAAAGAACCGATGTGACCTGATTACACAGGGGCTTTCCAATGAATCCAACATCGGAGAGTTGGAAATGAAGTATCTCACTAAATCCAGCCTAAATACAGTCAGGATGGCTGACAATCCGGAGATGATGGATTATGAGATGCACACATGCATATGCTGTTGCGGCTACCATCGCGATTTTGCTGCCTGCCATGGGCTGTCACATGAACATGAACTGTCAAAAGGTGCCGCTTTCGGTGACCTGCGTTACTTCTCCTCAGCAGATCATTCAGGATGAAAAGGCCACCGTGCACGCGACTGTCGTGGCGCCCAAGAAAGAAATCATTAACTATGCGTGGGCGACATCAGGCGGCAAACTGACGGGCTCGGGTGATACCGCCAGTTTTGATGCCACCGGCGTCGCGCCTGGGAAGTACACGGTCACAGTGACCATCACCGACAAGCACAAACACAGTGTTCCGTGCGCGACCGACATAACCGTGGAGAAAAAATATCTGCCGCCGACGGTTTCCTGCACTGTGTCGCCAAGCTCAATCATGGTGGGTGAGACCGCGACCGCGCGCGCGACGGCGAACAGCCCTGATGGTTCGCCGCTGACATACGCCTGGACGGTGAATGGGCAAGCGCAGGCGGCCAGCACGCCGAGTTTCACGTTCGGTTCGGCCGGCAGAGATCCCGGTAATTACACAATTGGCGTGACCGTGAACACCGGCCACTATACAGCCTCGGCTTCCAGCGTCGTGGCTGTGCGCGAGATACCGATTCCACCGCCCACGATTGAATGTCAAAACGCGACTGTAGATATCGAATCCGGAGGAAAGGCACAACTGGCAGTTCGAGCGGTTGCGGAACGGGCCACGCCCACCGTAACCTGGAGCACAACCAGTGGAACCGTATCTGGTTCGGGACAGAGTGCGACTTTCGACTCGACAGGATTGAACGCGGGATCGTATTCGGTGACCGCGACGGTCGACAATGGCCGCGGTGGCAGGGCCTCCTGCACCTCGACCGTAAACGTCAGCCAGAAGGTTGAAGTGCCGGGCTTCCTTGAAGCCAAGTTTAAGGTAAACAATGTTGCGAAGGCTGTTCTTGACAACGTCGCTGTCCAGATGAATGCCAATCCGCAGCTGCGTGCAACAGTCGCCGGATATACAGACGGCTCCAAACGCGAGGCGCGCGTGAAGGACCTGGGACTCAAGCGCGCACAGGCCGTCACGGCGTATCTTGTGAGCAAGGGAGTCGATGCATCCCGGCTCACGGCCACTGACGGTGGCGTCAGCACTGTCGCTGACAGCAAGACCGAAGCGGGACGCAAAGAGAATCGTCGCGCTCAGATTACGCTCAGTGTCCACTGAGTGCTTTTGCGCGTGGTAGCGCCTGAAGCGGCTGTGCATCGCCGCTCGAGCAAAGGTGTGCTGAATTTCCGTTGAGCATCGCGGGGATCAGATCTATCAGATCTCCGCGATGCCAGGAATGCTGCGCCTCTGAGTCCTGAAGCAATCGAGAACGGACGGACTATCCGGATTGACCGTCCGGAGACAGCTCGTACCCAACCTCTTTAATCGTATGCGTCAACCCAGAATCTGCGTGTTCGTGTGCCTCGCTCTTGCCGGCTTCCCTTGTCTGGGCATGCTTCCGGCACAGGCCGCGCGCTTTGAGCGTCTGGGTCCGTACGGCGGCACGGTCCGATCCTTGATGATCAGTCCCAAGAACGGCAAGACAGTTTATCTGGGCACCAATGACGGACAGATTTTTAAGTCAGCCGATGGAGGGTTGTACTGGAATATTCTCTATCCTGGGCTCAATCGCCGGCAGCTGGTGATCGACACGATCGTCGAAGATCCAGATAGTGCGGATCATCTATTCGCAGGGGCGTGGGACCTCCGTTCAAGTGGGGGAGGGTTGTTTGAATCGCGTGACTCCGGCCGCTCATGGAGCCAGGTGAAGCTGCCCTCACGCGATGTTGCGGTGCGTGGGTTTGCCATTAGTCGGGGAAGCCCGTCTCATATGATAGCAGGCACCGGCGCCGGCGTATTCGTGTCCTCGGATGGCGGCAATTCCTGGCAGCAGAGCGGTACAGAAATCGAAGGGTTCCGCCAAACAGAATCCGTCGCCATAGATCCACGAGACCCGCGATTCCTTTTCGTCGGGACGTGGCATCTTGGATATCGCTCTGTCGATTTCGGAAAGACCTGGATTCAGAACGACCGGGGGATGATCTTTGATTCCGACGTGTTCTCGATATCCATCGATGAGCGGAATAGCAGCACGATCTTCGCAAGCGCATGCACGGGCCTGTATCGTTCTCTGGATCATGGTGCTTCCTGGACAAGGCTGAGAATTTTCCCGACCAATTACCAGGTGCGTGCGCAGGTTGTTTCGATCGATCCTGCAAACTCCGACAGGGTCTATGCGGGCACGACGGAAGGACTGTTCGCGAGCCAGGATAATGGGAAGACTTGGGCTAGGGTTAGTGCTTCAGACCTGACGATAAATGCAATCCAGGTCGATCCCCGAAACGATGATCTCGTCATTGCTGCAACTGATCTTTACGGCGTGCTTCGTAGCGACGATGGCGGACGTAGCTGGGTGCAATCCAACGATGGATTTGTCAGCCGTTCGATTGCACGGGTGTTGCCCGATCCTGCAGATTCAGGCCGATTCTTCGTCGGAGAACTGTTCGAAGGCAGGACGGGCGGCTTCCATGTGTTTGACGATCATGCAAACAAGTGGATAGAGCCCAGCCCAGCAGAGATGCCCGGTCAGGGCATGCTGTCCATGCTCACGTTGCCGGGCGATCGTGGCCGCATTGCCGGAACGGCCAATGGCGCCTTTCTTCAGAGTCCGGGGGCGGCGGCCTGGACCAGATTGCCGGGTCCAATCAGCAATCTCACGATCTACGATCTGACCGTGGACAAAGATGGAGAGTGGGTTTTTGCGGGAACCAGCGATGGCGTATATCGGACATCTTTGCAGGAACTGAATTTTCAGAAACCGTCAGGCTACACTTTTATACCCCGCGTTTTTTCACTGCTCTCCTCATCGAAGGTGTCCGGCAGAATATTTGCCGGCACGCACGTCGGCCTGCTCCGATCGGATGATTCCGGCCTCACGTGGCAATTTGCTTCAGATGGCATTCCTGACCACACGCTCATCGAGTGTCTCGTGTTTGCGCCCGGCCAGGAAACGCATTTCTTTGCCGGCACGAGCGCCGGTCTTTATGAGTCGGAGGATGCCGGGGCCCACTGGAAGTGCTCCGCCGACGGGCGAATGGGCGTGGAGATCTCTTCGATAATCTTCCTCGATGCGCTGGGCAGGCGGATGGTCGCAGCGGACGGTTCCGGCGGTGGCATATTCCTGAGTCTGGATGCCGGCGCTCATTGGGAGAGAATTGAGAGCCCTGAGTTTGCCTCGCCCGTGCGTTCGGTCGCGCAGGATTCACGGAATCCTTCAATTCTCTACCTTGGAACGAGTTCCGAGGGCGTCTACCGTCTTTTTCTCCCGGCTTCAGACCTCGGGCCCCGGACCTCAGATCAAAAGTGAGGTCGTGCGACTTTGCCGGAGCCGTGTTGCCTGCATTGGGTCTGAGATCCGATGTCTGATAAAGTATAATTTGCGGCTGAGAAGAACTATGAGAGCCAGGATTCTGGTGTTTCTGGGATTCGTTACATTTCCCGCGATTTGCATTTCACAAGTACGCCCTCGTCCCGCGGTGCAACCCCCCTCCCCGCCCGCTTTTATGCAGCAATTGAAGTCGTTTGAGCAAGAGGGGTCTGTAACCAAAGTCGTGCTCAAGAACGATTTGACCATACTGGTGGTGGAAGCACATTCCTATCCGTTGGCGGAAGTGCTTGCATGGGTTAAGGTCGGAACCATGGACGATCCTTCGGAGACGAAAGGGATTTCGCGTCTCATGGAGCACATGCTTTCGAGGGGGACAACCAATAGAGCCGCGTCGGTTTTTGCCGCCGACATGAAGGCCTTGGGCGGCGAACTGCACAGCGCCACCGAGTACGATCACACCGGGTTTTGGACAATCGTGCCCTCCGCACAGTGGCAAAAAGCCGTGGAGATTCAGGCGGACGCCCTGCTGAACCCGTTGTTGGATCCTCAGGAACTGAAGCGGCAGATCGGGGTGATGGGATACGAATCGCAGCAAGAGGCCGAGGATCCAGAAACACTCGCCGACATCAAACTCCTGGCCACGGGATTTGCCGGCGAGCGCATGGCGAGTGATCGATTGCTGCCGGCAAAAGCCCTGGGTGCTATTACGCGGGAGAAGCTCCTTGCTTTTTACCAGTCCGCCTATTTGCCAAGCCGAATGCTGCTAGTGGTCTGTGGGGACGTCATGGCCGCCGACGTCCTGAGAACGACCGTGGACCTTTATGCCAAAACAAGAGGCGGCGCCGCAGCCGAAAGCCGCCAGAAAACGGGTGGTCCTCGGGCAGGATTCCAGTACGTTCAGCTTCAAGGCAGGGACAGGCTCGCACGTGTGCTTCTCGGGTTCCGCACTGTGCCCGCCGGTTCATCGGATTATCCGGCGCTGGAAGTCTTGAAGGCAATGTTGGCGACAGGCGAGAGCGGGATTCTCAATCGACGTCTCAAATACCAGAAAGGGATTATCCTGGGAAGCGCCGCGGAACACGCGTCTTTTTCAGACTTCGGCTATCTTCGCTTTCGGCTGGAGGTGGATCCAAAGGACCTGGATCGGTGCGAGATCGCTGCCTTCACCGAATTCGAGATTCTGAAACATCAACCGCCGGATGACGCCGAGCTTGAGCGCGCTCGCGCGCAATTGCTGAGAGAATATTGGGAAGCCATGCAGACCGTATCCGCGCGCGCAGATCGTTACGCCCGATTCGAATCCCATGGCGGATGGAGGGGCGCGAATGATTATCCGGCACGGATCGCGCAAGTAAAATGGGCCGATGTGGCCCGCGTTGCAGCTAGATACCTCAATCTCGATAACTGCGCCTTGCTCGAGAGCCTGCCGGAAGCCGCGGGTTCGCGTAATGCCACCGCCGGGACCGTTCAAAGGACGATCAAGGACCTGCTGGCATCGGCTACTGCTCAGGAATTGGCGGAACGTGAAAAAGCGACGGTGCCCGGATTGGATATTCCTGCCGCGCCGAAGAAATTTACCCCTTCGGAGGTTCGCAGCACATTTCAGACTGCATCGATACTACGAGGCCCCGATCTTTTTATAAAAGAGGATCACACCATGCCGGTGGTCCATCTGGGGTTTTTCTTCGCCGGCGGCAAACTGGCAGAAACCAAGACTAACGCCGGCATTACTTGCCTGATGCTGCGCACCATGCTCAGAGACAGCAAAACAAGGACCGCCGATCAGATCTATCGCCAGTTGGAGGTCTATGGGGCCGCGCTCACCCCCATCGTCACTGACGATTACTTTGGCGTGTTTTTTTCCATTCCATCCGCAAACGTGGACTCTGGACTTGAACTGTTGGGTGAAATGATCAAGTCTCCTAAACTGGAGGCTGAGGAGGTCGAACGTCAGAAACGCCTGCAGTCCGCCGCATTTCTCCGCGAATCGGATGGGGCCCTGGCGATTTCCCGCTTTCAGGAGGCTTTGTTCGGCGATTTCTCATATGCGCTCCGCGCCCAAGGCACAGAATCCACCCTCGCATCCATCACTCCGGACTCTGTGCAGTCCTGGTATCGATCGCAGGTTGCCGATAAGAAGCCGATCGTTGTGATCCTGGGCGATACGCAGGGGACAGATTTGGCGGGCTTTTTCGTGCACAATTTCAGCGGCTCGCGTTTCGAGGACGTCAAACTTCCGGAAGGCTATGCGAAGCCGCTCGAAAAGAAGGCTTCCGTCGATGTCGGTTGGGGAGGGAGCAGCAGCACTGTTATGATTGGGTATCAAGGGCCGCCCGCCGGCGATGATGATTCCTTTCCTCTAATGGTGCTGGAGAGTTATGCGTCAGGTCAGGGAGGACTCCTGGCGAGCCGAGTCATGGAGAGCATGCAAAGGGTCTACCGTGTCTCTCTGAGCTACCGATCCGAATTGCGCGGCGGGAGCGTTGTTGCCTGTCTTGCCGCGGAGCCCGAGGTTGAGGAGGATGCGCTGCAGGCGATGACGGAAGAGGTGCAACGCCTGGCGACTGGTCCCATCACCTACCGGGACTACCGCGCCGCGATGAATTCAGCGGCTGCAGGCTTGTTGATCCGGAGGCAGAGCCGTTTTCAACAGATCGCCGACGTGGTCCAGAGCGTTCTCGGGGGACACGGGCTCGCGGGATATGAGGGTTTTCTCGGCCGCCTGCAGGATGTCAAACAGCCGGACTTGCAGGAGATTGCGCAACGGATTTTCAAGATTGAAAAGTCAGTCACTCTGCGTCTCCACGGCAAATCGGGTCCTTGATAAGGATGACGTGCGCGGAGAAGCAGAGCCATCGCTGATGTGAAACGGTTGCCGGTGGAGAGAAAGTGCAGCAGAGATTTCCCAAATCGGGCATGGGCAAGTTTACAGTGGCCCTCATCATTCTTGGAGTCTTGAGATTCCTGCTGCTTCCTCGCGCAGTTGAGAATTCGCTCTCTCCGGGAATCCAATTCAGCCTCGATCTGCTCACATTCCTGCTGGTACTGCCTGCAGTTTACTATGGCTGGAAGCTGTTTTCCGTGGTGCGCGGCAAGTTGCTCTGGAAGATCCGGAGCCGGCTGATTTTTGCTCATATTCTGATTGCGGCCATCCCCATTGTTCTCGTAGTGGTGATCCTCTACGTTTCCGGACTTCTCTTTTATTATCAGTTAAGCTACTACCTGATCGAAAAACAGATCGGGCTGCACACAGTCAAGATTCACGCCTTCAATTCTTCCTTGAGCGCAGACATGCAGGAGGCGATGTCGGGAACGACCGCCGATGCCTTTGCCCTCAAAGCGGTGCTCGATCGCGACGCAAAATACATGTTGGGCGACTACCGGAACGCGTTCATCCTGCTGCGCGTGAGGGATTCGGACAAAGGTAAGACCTATCTGTACGGTGTCGGCAGTCTGGCGTCCGATTTGACGGACTACCAGGTGCCTCGCTGGACGGGCGATCATGAATTCAGCGGGCTCGTGTATGAAGATATGCAGCCGATGCTGTACCAAACGCCAAATACGGAGAAAAAGCGGCACGGGCTCTTGTACCTCAGAAGCATGGTGTTCGGGGAGTTCCGCACCGGAATGACGTATAGCCTGGAAGTCTCGGTGCCGTTTGATGGCGACATGCTCGAACGCCTGAGAGCGGCTCTGGGTCAGGATTTGCTGCTTGCCGACCACGTGCCGAACACCGGGTTGAGTGTTTTGCCGGACACCGCGATTATCAAAAAAAACATTCTATACTCGACTTTTGACCTGACCGATAGCACCCAATCTGTGGACAGGCCGGTATGGTCGATGCCTCTGTACCCATATTCCTGGAGTAACGGGACGGAAATGGGACCGGGTGCGGACGCCGGTCCGATGGATACGGTTCTGTTTGTGGAACTCTCGACCTCCAAACTGATCCATAATGTATTTCCTCTCGAGAGCAAGGTGAGTCAAACCATTTTGGGTATTCTCGAGCTGGTCGTCGTCGTCTTTCTAGCAGTGGAGCTGGCCTCCCTGATCGGAGGAATACTCCTGACGAAGTCGATAACGAGCGCAGTTCATAACCTCGATCGTGGAACCGAGTTCATTCGGCGAGGCGACTTCAGCCATCGTATTGTGGTGAAGTCGGATGATCAACTGGGTGCCCTCGCGAAATCTTTCAATCAGATGACCGAATACGTTCAGACCTTGGTCAAGGAGCGCGTTCAAAAAGAACGGCTCGAACGTGAACTGGAAATCGCCAAGGAAGTGCAGGAACAGCTTTTCCCCAAGCAGGCTCCGCAGATGGATAAGATGGAATTGACGGGGCTGTGTCTTCCGGCTCGCATCGTCAGTGGCGACTATTACGATTTTCTCCGTTTCGACGAGCATCGGTTGGGATTGGCGCTCGGAGATATCTGCGGAAAGGGGATCTCGGCGGCTCTGCTGATGGCCAACCTGCAGGCGACGCTTCGGAGCTACGTTTTTTCTCGCGGTTCTGTCTCCGAGTTGCGTGCGGGCAACGGGGACGTCGCCGGCGTCGTCAAGGCGCTGAACGAACAAATCTACAACTTCACGTCAGCGAACAAGTTTGCATCCTTTTTCTATGCGCTCTATGACGAACCGAATTCCGCTCTCACCTACTGCAATGCAGGACACAATCCACCGCTATACTTCTGCGCGCAGGGGCTAAAACGCCTTGGCACCGGGGGTACCGTGATCGGGATTTTTCCCGATGCCGAATTCACGCAGGAATCCATCCAAGTGCAAAGGGGAGACATCCTTCTCGCCTACACGGATGGCATTACCGAATCCGTGAACGAGTACGGCGAGGAGTTCGGCGAACAACGCCTCATCGATTTGGTCGGACACAAGCGCGATTTATCTGCTGAACAGCTGCAGAAGGCAATTGTAGATGAAGTGTTGAGCTGGGCATTTGAGGAGGAGCGCGATGACGACATGACGATGATTATTGCACGCTTCCTGTGAGACGATGCCGGCTTTGTCCATCACGCGACGCCGGGACCGGCGCACAGGAAGATCAAAGTTAGTTTCTTTCGAGTTCAGAAAGCTCGAAACATCATCACCTACGTGCCAGCACTTCAAGTTTTCAGATTTCGTTGCGCTTTGCTTGACGCAACCGCACGTGACGGGATAATCTGAAGCCCGCATGAAACAACGATATATCGGAAAGATGTCCCAAAAATCATTTCTTACAACCTTTGAAATCAGCCAGATCTGCGAGGTCAACCCGACGACTGTCCAAAACTGGGTCAAGGAAAAGAAACTGAAAGCGTATGTCACACCTGGAGGACACAGAAGAGTTCGTCGGGAAGATTTGATCAGCTTCATGAAAGAGTTCGGGATGCCTATCCCGACGGAATTGGCAGAAGTGCCCACGTTCATACTAATCGTCGATGACGAAAAGGACATCATCGATCTGCTGACTTCGCTCATGCGCATCACCGACGGGGAGATCGAAATTGCCGGCGCGCGGAGCGGTGTCGAGGCGCTCCTGATCATCGGAGAGCGCAAGCCGGATCTGCTCATCCTGGATATTATGATGCCCGGTATGAACGGGATTGAGGTCTGCCAAAGGCTGAAGGGCAGTCCGGTGACGCAGAAGATCAAGATTGTCGCCATCAGCGGCGTTCCTGATCCGGCGATCCGTCAAAGGGCGCTGGCGGCGGGCGCGGATCTGTTTTTCCCCAAACCGCTCGACATGATCTCGTTCCGCGACAGCTGTTTCAATCTGCTGCACTCGGTCAGAGCGAGGTAAAATCTTGTCCATTCTCGATCAGCCGGATCGTTGGGAATCTCTCGATCCTGGCGACATGGGACATTTGATTCAATCCTTCCCTGCACAGATTGAAGGTGCCGCTCAAATGGTGCGCACCCTGTCCCTGACGTCCGCGGCGCCGATCGCGACCGTAGTGGTTGCCGGCATGGGAGGCTCGGCGATCGGCGGCGACGTGATCCGGGCGATGGCGACCTCCTGGCTCGAGATACCATTCTTAGTGTGTCGCGGTTATCGATTGCCGAGGTTCGTTGGCCCCTCCACGGTCCTGTTTGCCAGCAGTTATTCCGGGAATACCGAGGAGACGCTTTCCGCGTATGAGCAGGCCCGTCTAGCAGGCGCCGCCATCATTTGTGTTACCTCGGGAGGAAAGTTGGCCTCCCTGGCTCATTCCCACGGGCATCCGGTGATGCCACTGCCGTCGGGACTGCCGCCTCGGGCAGCGCTTGGCTATTCCGCGGTCTTCCTCCTCGGTGCCATGACGGCTTTGAAACTGGCTCCGGATATGAGCGCATCCTTGCGAGAGACCGTCGCGGTGCTGAAGCAGCTTGTCGCCGCGTACGCGCCGGAAGTGCCCGTGCATAAGAACCGGGCGAAATTAATGGCACATGCGATTCACGGCCGTATTGTCGCTCTGTACGCTGCTAATTCGATTTTGGAGCCTGCTGCCGTACGGTGGCGCGGGCAGCTGGAAGAAAACGCCAAGAATCTGGCGTTCCACCATCTCCTACCCGAGATGAACCACAATGAACTTGTGGGATGGGAATTGCCATCTCGATCATTGCGGCAGATCGCGGTTGTGTTTCTTCGCGATATGGAGGACCATCCACAGGTACAGCGCAGATTAGATTTGACGCGTGAAATCATTGCGCGCAAGGCTTCTCCTGTTTATGAAGTCTGGAGCGAAGGTGAATCACCCCTTGCAAGAATCTTCTCCGTTATCTGTCTGGGAGATTTTGTCAGTTTGTATTTGGCTTGCCTGAATTCTGTGGATCCTACTCCGGTGCCGATCATCGAAACTTTGAAGCAGGCGCTGGGCAGGTCGCCGGGAGATTGACGGTCCTCTGCTTATGTTGATGGCGAAACTGCACGGGCTCGGAAACGACTTTTTGGTGGTCAATAAGGAGGATGCGCGTGGAAGTTCCCTCAAGTCCCTGGCTCGGAGAGTGTGCCAGCGCTACATCGGGATCGGCGCCGATGGAGTCGTGTTCTTTCAACCGACCCCGGACGATGCCGCTGCCGACGTGTCAGCCTTGATCTTTAACGCCGATGGCAGCCGCGCGGAAATGTCGGGGAACGGCACACGCTGCCTGGCAGCCTACCTTGTTCACAGCGAAGAGATCTCAACCAAAATTATCAGAATCAGAACGGTCTCCGGGATCAAGGCCTTTGCTCTCACAGGCCGCAAAGACAGAACCTACACCTTTGAGAGTTCCCTGGGGTGCCCGGAGATGGATTCCGCAAAAATCCCGGTTCGGCTGGGGACGCGCCCGGCCCAGCTCATCGATTTTCCCCTGACGGTCGGCGGTGAGGTACTAAGGGTTACAATCAGTTCGATGGGGAATCCGCATTGCTGCACCTTCTGGCTGGACGTCACCAAGGCTCCGGTCGAAACCCTGGGACCTGTCCTCGAGGGGCTAAGCTGCTTCCCAAACCGCACGAACGTTGAGTTTGTACAGGTTATGGATCGCCACCGCATCCGCGCACGCTTTTGGGAACGCGGCGTCGGACCGACGCTCGCATCGGGCACGGGAAGCGCGGCAGCGGCAGTAGCTGCGATTCTGAATCGCAGGGTGGAAAGCCCGGTCATGGTGGAAGTAGACCTGGGGCGCCTGTTGGTTCGATGGAAGCCTCCCGGTGAGTTGCTGCTTACCGGACCGGCAGAGTTCATCTGCAAATGTGATTTGCCCGACTGATTCCATCTATGATTGAGCCAAATGACTTGGTTGCTTTTTTCGACGATCATCTCGAAGAGGCACTCTCCCTGCTGCGGCAATTGGTCGAGATGGAGTCGTATTCATCGGATAAATCGGGGATTGACAGGCTGGCGGAATCCCTTGCTCAGGAGTTCGAGGCTCGGGGTGCTCCTGCAAGTATCATTCCCATGAACGGATGTGGAAATGCGCTCAAAGCGGTGTGGCGCGGAACCGGCTCGGGCAGTCCGATCCTCCTGTTAGGCCATTTGGACACTGTGTGGCCGCCGGGCACTGCCGCCGAACGTCCTTTCATGATCCGGGAAGGTAATGCCTTCGGACCCGGTGTGTTCGATATGAAAATCGGCATCGTGCTTTGCCTGTTGCTGTGCGCTGCATTCAGGAAAGGGCTCTTCAAGGCAGGCTCGGATGTGATGTTCTTGTTCACTTCCGATGAGGAGATCGGATCTGCCGGTGGACTGCCGGTGCTCGAACCCATCGCCAGGCTTTGCCGGGCGGTTTTGTGTCTGGAGCCGCCGCTTCCCGGTGGCATGGTCAAGACCTTTCGCAAGGGCGTCGGGCATTTTCATCTCCGCGTAAGAGGTATCTCCGCGCACGCGGGTGTCGATCATGCCAAGGGCGCCAACGCCATCCTTGAACTGAGCCGCCTGGTAATCAGGCTGCAGCGAATGACCGATTACGACCGGGGAATCACGGTGAGCGTCGGAAAGACAGCAGGCGGATCCGCAGCGAACGTAGTGCCGGACAGCGCCCGCGCGGAGATAGATTTCAGGTTTTCAAAGCTCATGGATGGCCACCGTCTGGAAAGACGCATCCGCAGGCTGCGCCCGGTGGACGCGCGGTGCGGCATCGAATTGGAAGGGGGCATCAATCGACCTCCTCTGGAACGAACTCCGGCAGTGTCCGGGCTTTATCAAAAGGCGAAGTCGCTGGCGACTACTCTTGGCTTCGATCTGGGTGAAGGGAAAACCGGCGGTGGGAGTGATGGCTCGTTCACCGCGGCACTCGGCATTCCTACTCTCGATGGGCTGGGAGTTGATGGCGATGGTGCTCACGCCTTGAATGAGCACATTCGGATCGCCGATATCCCGCGGCGCGCTGCCCTGCTGGGCCTGCTGGCACAGGAGCTATCCACATGAGCGCAAGAACGCAGTGCCAGGGGCAGGTGCCCGGGCTTCCATCCAGGCGGGAATCTCGTGGACCAGGAAAGCGCATGTGGATAGGAGATCCTATCCTGCATCTCGTGGCTTCGGCAATCGCCGTGTTCGTGGTCACGGTGCTTCCTGCAGCCCGGGCTGCGGAGCCTCCCAAAGCGTTCGCTTTCGTAGGGGCGCCGTACATCATCACCGCAGAAGTTGCCGGCCCGCATACTTTCGTGCTCAACTTCTTCAATTTATCCGAATATGTGATTGTGGTGCAGCCGAACGAGTTTATCTATAAGGGTTCCTCCGGGCAGTTTTACATAGGGCAGGTCTTTGACCTGCCGACCAAGACTACACGGGGAACCAGCTACCGTTACAGCGCATCGTTCCTGCTGAATGGTAACTCCTTCAAGGGGCTCAATATTCTAGGCGCATTCCACGAGCAGGACCGCATCGAAGAGATCAGCGTGCGCATAGGCGCGAAGCGCTTCTATATGACGCCCATCGACCGGTCCCAGTACGACCAGCTCGGCACGGAGGTGGGTGATCTGGACATGAAAAGCCCTGATCCGCAGACGGCTCTACATAAGGCTGGCATCTCAGACCTTGGCAGAGCCACCAACACCGATGGCACTTCGGAATGGGATCGTGACTGGCAAAACCTGCTTTTATCCGATGGCGTGAACCCACCTCGCATTCTGGAAAGTCCGGAGATCTTGCCTACTGATGAGGCGCGCAAAACCAACACATTTGGGAAGGTCAGACTTTCCGCTACCATCACCAGGGACGGCGCGATTCTGAGCGTGTCCATAGTCAAGGGCTTGGGCCACGGACTGGATGAGCGTGCGATGGAGGCTGTAAAAGCCAGCTGGGTCTTTCTGCCGGCGACAAAAAACGGCGAGGTCGTCGAGACAGAAGTCAAGTTTGATGTCTCGTTTGAACCGCCCAAGAAGTAGTCAGGGCTCAGCAAAGAGCGGCGCAAAGGGGAAATGGCTGCCGCTCATCGGCATGTCCGAGCGAGTGGCCACGGCGACCGGCAATTGTGACGCCTGCGGTAGGCGGGTCATTGAATAGCGAAACCCGACACACGGCAAATGTATCGGGGCCCGATAGGGACCCTGGTGTCACGAGCCAGCCTATGTATGTGATTCCAAACGAACTTGTTGAAGAAACCTGGCAAGAGGTAGGCTCCAGCTCTGCAGAGCAAGCTCGAGAACTTATAAACCGGATAGGCAAATGCCAGAGCAATCTGCTCTCCTTTGTCATCGTGTTCACGGAGGATCTTGGTGTTGATGCACACGAGTTGTCCTTGTATTTGTTTACTGTAATCTATCGGGTTTTTGAGAAAGCGGCTTTTGGCCGGATTCGCCAATTGAAGCAACGTGAGATCGAGGCGGCCTACGAGGGAAACGAAAAGTTCTGCGAGCGTTACCTGGCAGCCCACGAACGCTTTCTTGCGAAAGCCGCGGAGTCAATTGCAATGCCGCAGCCGTTCGTCATGAAATATCTGATCGAAGCTCTTTTTGAGGCCCCCGAACAGGAAGAGGACCCGGTGGTTTTGTCCGAGGAGGACAGTGGACAGATTTTTCTGGTTCTCAAAACCGCAATTGATCTGCTCGCCGACGCAACGTCTCCCGCAGCCAGGAAATAAAGGACGGGGAACCGGTAAAGGGTCCGTGTCGAACCTGAGGAAGTAAGTGACTCTGCAGGAACTGATTTCAAAACTTCAGTGAGGGATCCGGCCGTGGACAGTGATATGGCATTTATGCCATACTTTGACTGTATGAAAATGACTATGCATATCGACGAGGTTCTTTTGGAGCGGGTCATGGTGGCAACCGGGGTTACCAGCAAAACGAAGGCGGTCGACCTTGCCTTGCGTGAGATAGACCGTCGCGCTGAACTGGTCCGTCTCGCCAGGGAAGGGCTCGGACTGACATCGGAGAAACTGAAAGGTGCATTCCATCCCGCCTCGGATCCGGAAACAACTCTTTATTGTTCAGAGGTGCGAAGGACCTATGGCCGCAAGTCCCGTTCTCGTTGACAGCAGTTTCTACATCCATCTGCTCCGCCGCGGCCAGGATCCCCTGCGTGCGCTGGCTCTGATCGCTGCGGCGAGGGATCTTGCTGTTTGCGGTGTGGTGCGCTGCGAAGTGGGGAGGGGTCTTCGGGAACGCCGGGTCTTGAAACGCTTCCAAGACTTCTGGGATGTCATGATCTGCGTTCCCACGGACGAATGGATCTGGAAGAGCGTTGAAGAGACTCTGTGGCGACTGGATCGACAGGGTCTGACGCTGCCTTTGCCGGACGTGATCATCGGCTGCTGTGCCCGACGAATGGGCGCGGTAGTGCTTAGTACCGATGAACATTTCCGCCTTATTCCTGGCGTTGAGGTCATGGCCCACGTCGAGTGACGAACCGTTGCGCGGCCCGACTCCTTTGCCTTGCCTGCGGGAACTTCAGATAAGTCTCTGAGAAGTGCAAGCGAACTTGGTGAATTCAGGATCCATTCTGATCAGCGCAAAGAAAGCAGCCAGAGGTCGGCCTCGATGGTGAGGAGGGGAAAATAGATGGTGCGATTATCGGGGGAGATGGCAAGCCCATCTAAGAAGTACCCCTGAGGGAGGCGGAAGATCTCGCGGCACTTCCGTGAGTGTGTGTCGAGGATATAGAGCTTGTTATCGATTGGTGTCGTAGCCGATGATTCAGCAAAAATGAGTCGCCGGCCATCGGCCAGCCACGCCGGCGACATTCACGATCCATAAGGGCCCATGTCCGGGCAGTTGGCGGTCGGGATGAAGGATATGCTCCGTGTCGATCACGATCTCCTTTCCATCGGGAGACCATGCAAGATTGTATCCGAAGTCGGCAATCCGCTTCACAGACTCGCCGGTGGCTCCCATCACAAAGATCGCGCCGCTGTTACGCTCCGAGCGAAATGCGATGCTCTCGCCATCCGGGGAGAAGGAAGGATGAGTGTCGTCTGCTGGAGAATCCTTGGTGAGGTTTACCGGGTTGGAGCCGCCCACGCGCAACAGGTAGATATCGCCTCGTGCCGCATAAACAACCGATTTGACCGATCATACGGGTGGTCTCGCGGATTGTGAGGACCGTGGATCTTCAACGCCACATCGTCTTGGTTCCGTAGAGAGTGAAGACGGGATCTTTGGTGATCAGTGTAAGTTTCTCGATCGAGCTCTGGACTGCCAGCATCCTGTCGAAGGGATCGCGATGGTGCTGCGGCAGCCCGCGCACTGCGTGGGCGTGCGCTACAGTCACCGGCAATTCCATAAAGCCAATTTCAGCAATGGCACCTGGGAAGTCTTCTGCAGGGAAGTCAATCTTTCCAATAGCGGCCTTGATGGCGATTTCCCAAACGCTGGCGGCGCTCACGTAAACGACGTTTGAAGGCGCTTCAATCGCTGCGCGGAGCGCGTCGGGCAACTGCCCCGGGTCAGACAAGGTCCATATCAGGACATGAGTGTCGAGCAACAGCCTCACTGATTTCCCTCGAATCGGGCCAGGATTTCCTCCGGCAATGGGGCGTCGAAATCCTCAGACACATGAATCCGCCCGGCAAGTATGCCAAGTTTCCGAGGAGCCCGGCTCTGGTCGCAGGGGATCAGTCTCGCAACCGGTCGCCCGTTTCGCGCGATGACGATCTCCTCCCCTTCGGCAGCCCGGTCGATCAATTGCGACAGCTTTGTCTTTGCCTGATAAACGTTGATCACCATAAAGCCAGACTAGACTAGATCAATTTATTTGTCAATGCAGATGATCGTAAAATCAGTCCTCTGAGCTCGGCCAGGTTCACGAAAGGCCGAGAACACGTTTGAGGCCTTCTTTAATCTCTCTCAGGTTGGCTCTCGTAGTAGCTGCGAATCGCTTCGAGCAGCACGGCGATGGTGCTCTTGCTTGGCCGAATCTCGGCTTGCTTCCCAAAAGCTGCCAGGGTGCTCTCCGTGACCGGCCCGAGCGCTGCGACGGTTGCCTGCGCGAGAATTTGTTTTCCCCTCTGGGAACCGATCAGAGCGATAAAGTTTTTTACCGTCGATGAACTGGTAAAAACCAGAAGGTCGGGAGTGCAAGCGAATAAAGCCTGCAGCTGCTTGCTGTCGATTTCCGGCAGGACGTTCTCGTAGCAGGGCGAGACATCGACCCGGACACCTGCGGCCTCGAGAGTGCGCGGAATCAGATCACGAGCCTCCCGGGCTCGAGGAAGCAGGATGCGCAATCCAGCGAGGGCGTTGAGGGTGCCGTATTTTTCCTTGAAGGAGTTGAGAATTCCCTCCGCCACATATTCCCTGGGAACCAGGGATACGCAAATTCCCGCAGTCTCAAGGGCGGCGGCAGTCGCCGATCCGACGGCGCAGATCTGCAAATCCCGATCCAAGCGTTTGGGGATGCCCCTCTCCTCCATGCGGCGGAGGAAGAAACGCACTCCCTGGGTGCTTGTGAATACGATCCATGCGTATTCATGAAGATGATCCAAGGCAGCGTCCAGCGCGCTTTTATCCTGGGTTTCGCGGATCGAGAGGATGGTGAAAATGCGGACTTCGGCGCCGAGCGCTCCCAAGCCGGAGGCGAGCGCCTCCGATTTTGATTCACTGCACGCGATCACTACACTCTTGCCGGCAAGCGGCGTGGAGGCCTTGTGCATGGTTTAGCGAAGCGACTGGAGAATCCCCGCTCCTCCCATGGACAGGAGTTTATCGGCCAGGTCTTCGGCCGATTCGCCGGCAGCCGCAAGCGCACACCGGCAATCATCCCGGAGCATGGTGCGCCCGTCCGGAGTAGCCACCAGACCCTCGATGAAGCATATGCCATGTACGAGACGCGCGTGCACAGCGATCGGGCTGTTGCATCCTCCTCCCATGCGCCGAAGGAAGGCGCGTTCGGCAAGCACGCACGCGGCTGTCGATGGCTCGTGGAGACCTGCGATCATGGTGGCGACGCGCCGGTCGTCTTTGCGCATCTCCAGTGCCAGGGCGCCTTGGCCCGGAGCCGGCAACATTTCGCTCCAGTCCAGAATGCATCCGATGCGTCCATGCATATCCAACCGATTCAGGCCGGCGCACGCCAGAATAATCGCGTCATAGCTGCGAGCCGCCAGTTTCTGCAGCCTTGTTTCCACATTTCCGCGAATATCCTTGGCGGCCAGATCCGGCCTGCGCGCCAGGATCTGCGCCTGTCGCCGGACGCTTCCCGTGCCGATTACTGCCCCCCGCGGCAGATCATCGAGCTTGTGAATCTGCTCACTGGCAATCAAGGCATCGCGGGCATCCTCGCGTGCTGGAATCGCGCCAATATCGAGGGCATCGGGAATTTTGGTGGGCAAGTCCTTCATGCTGTGCACAGCCAGATCAATCTCAGATTTGAGCAAGGCCTCTTCGATTTCACGCACAAACACGCCTGTGGCCGAACCGGAGCGAATCGATGTCCTGGTGTCTTTGTCCGCGGACGTGCTGATGATTTTTATTTCAATGCTCGCATCAAGCACGCGCTCCAGGATCCTCTGTCGCACCCATTCGGTTTGCCTCTGGGCCAGGGTGCTGCCCCGGGTGCCGATCTTCAACATAGGTCCCCATTTCTTCCTAGATTTTGAAGATGCGTTTGATCGTTTCCACGTAGGCCTCGCGATGGACAGGGTTGTGGTCAGCGCCGCGCAGCTGCATGACCAGCGGATGCGCGATCTTTCCAGCGATACGCGACACCATCCATTCGAGCTCCTGAATATCGCGCTCGTCGCGTGGGCCCGCGCGTCTCATAAAACGATTGAGCTCGGCCTGGCAGATCTCCTCGATCTTGTCCTGAAGCCGCGCAACCATCGGCCCCACATCACGAGATTTCAGGCGAGCGCAGAAGGCTTCCACTTCTTCCTCGACGATCTTTTCGGCAAGAGCCGCTGCCTTGCGCCGTTCGCTGACGCTCGCCTCCACGACCGCTCCAAGATCGTCGATGTCATAACAGAAGGCGTTGTCGATCGTACCCACGGCCGGATCCACGTTTCGGGGAACCGAAATGTCGATGAAAACGATCGGTTCGTTTCTTCTTTGCCAAACCGCTGCCTGAGCCATGGCACGGTCGATGATGATGTCCGGGCTTCCGGTGGAAGTGATGACAATGTCAGACTTCGAAATCCAGCTCCCCAGTTTCCCGAAAGGAACTGCCTCGCCATGGAGTTGGGACGCAAGGATCTCCGCCTTCTCGGGGCTGCGATTGGCGACGCGGATCAGGCTCGCGCCGCTGGAAACCAGATGCCGCGCTGCGAGTTCGCCCATTTCGCCGGATCCGACGATCAGAATGCTCTTGTCGCTGATATCGCCGAAGATCTTTCGCGCCAGTTCCACTGCTGCCGAGCTGACGGAGACCGAAAACTCTCCGATGCTGGTTTCGGCGCGCACTCGTTTGGCCGTGTGAAAGGCCGCCTGCATCAGGCTGTTTATATGGTACCCGACCGTCGATGCTCCCACGGCGATGCCGTAAAAGGACTTCACCTGTCCAAGGACTTGCGCCTCACCCAGCACCATGGAATCGAGCGAGCAGGCGACCCGGAAGATGTGACGCACGGCCTGATTCCCTACGTGGCGGTAGAGATGATCTCGAAGCCTTTCCTCGGGAATCCGGCAGGCTTCGGAAAGAAAGGATTCGAGCGCGTCCACACCTTTTTCGGGCGCACTGACTCGCGACAGCAGCTCCACCCTATTGCAGGTGGAAATGATCATGCCCTCCTCGATGCCGGGCCGCTGCGTCATGCGTTTCAACACCTCCGGCAACTCCGATTCGGGGATGCTGGCGCGCTGACGGACATCCAATTCCGCCGTGCGATGGTTCAGCCCGACAATCACCAGATTCAACATTTCGTCACCGCACGCGCTGCGTCCAATCTTTGCTGCGGCCTTCAGGATGATAGGGAACAAATGCGGAGGTCGCAAATCCGAGGCAGGCCGCGTAGGCCATACTGCCGACCGATTCGAGAGAGTATCTATAAGTACGTGTGTAACCCCTTGTTGATTCCGAAGGTAAACAGCATCGATATAAACCCCGCAATGCTGATGTAGGAGGCCCAGCGGCCGCGCCAACTGGCGGAAAGGCGGTAATTGACCAGCAGGAGGTAAATAGCCCAGGTTACCAAGGAAGCCGTTTCTTTCGGATCCCAGCTCCAGAATCGTCCCCACGCCTGTTGAGCCCATAGCGCTCCGGTCATGAGCGTGACGCTCATCAATACAAAGCCAACGAACAGCGAGCGCCGGAGTAACTCGTCGCATACCTTCAGAGAAGGAAGCCGGAAGTAGAAAAAGCGAAAGTTCTTGGCCTTCAGCTCCTTTTCCTGGATCAAGTAGAGAATCGCGGAGATGAAGGTCAGGAAAAACGCGGCATAGGCCAGAAATGCAACGCTTACATGAAAGTAAAGCCACCGGCTTTTCAGTAGCGGCGGAATCGTATGATTTTCCTCCCAGATGGATTCTGAGAAGATCATGAGCAGAGACACCAGCGGAAGAACGAATGCACCGAGGACATTGATTCGATATCGGAAGTGCGCGGCGATAAAGGTCAGCGTGATGCACCAGGCGAAGAAAGAGAGCGATTCCGAAAGGTTCGTGATGGGCAGATGATGCACCCTGATCCCAAGCAGGACAAGAAACAACGTGTGGCTGGCAAAGCCGACGGCAACCAGGCACAAAGCCACGGTGACAAAGCCCTGCCGCTTCCGGTAGAAACCGAAAATCGAATGCATCAGCCCCAGCGTGTACAGCACCATCGTCAGCGGTAACGCCCATTCCATAAGACTTGCCCCAAAGTCAGCAAAGTCTAGCATTTGGAACCACCCTGTGCCAGTAGCAATCCACCGGCGACAGGCAGGGGTGGGCCGCGAGCGCCTGCGGCCTTACGGTCGCCGCCGTGCAAAAACGCACGCCTGAGCCGCCGCCCGGTGTGATATAGTTCGTCGATTTGATGATCGACTGCCGGGGGAAAAGTGGCGGATTTTCTACAACATATTGACGTTGCAAGTGTCCTGATCGAATTTGTCGTGCTGCTTTTCTCCCTCAGCATTCACGAGGCCTCGCATGCCTGGGTGGCCGATCGCTGCGGTGACCACACAGCCCGCTATATGGGGAGGGTGACTCTTAATCCGATCGCGCACATTGATCCCGTGGGAACTCTCCTATTCCCCCTGTTGCAGTTCGTCACGGGAATGCCCTTGATCGGATGGGCAAAACCCGTGCCGCTGAATTCGGTTCATCTGAGGAATCCTCATCAAGACCAGATTTTCGTTTCCCTGGCAGGACCCGGCTCCAACCTGATTGCCGCCGGCGCGGCGTTCGTGCTCCTCGCAGCTCTCAAGCTCTCCTCGCCCATTGCCAACGGTATCATTATCAACATGGCTTTCACGATGCGCATCCCGCGCGAGAGCACGATTCTGGTCCCGTTACTGGGACTGCTTTTTTTTGCCTTCGTAATCAATCTTGCACTGGCGTTGTTTAATCTGATTCCAATCCCCCCTCTCGATGGGCATTGGCTGCTTTATCAGTTGCTTCCCTACGATGCCGCCAGGGCTTTGGCGCGGGTGGGTTCGTATGGTATTTTGATAATTTACGCGCTCATGTTTCTGGGCTTTTTTAATTTCATTTTCCTGCCGGTGCGGTTTTTGCTCGAGTTGCTTGTTCGCTTATGAAATGAGGTTCGGCGGCAAGCGTTTCTGCGGACCCTGTCCGGGATCGACGGCACAATTGCGCGTCTAGAAGACAGCCATGGACGGAACGGAAAACCAGGATTTGTTGGGCGTTTCTGCAGACGGGCCGGCGATGACCATCCGCCTTGAGGGATTCGAGGGTCCTCTCGATCTGCTTTTGCATCTGATCAAGCGGGAGGAACTCGATATCTGGAACATCCCCATCGCTCACGTCACGGAGCAATATCTGAGCTATCTCCACCTCATGCAGGATTTGAACATCAATTTGGCAGGAGACTGGCTGGTGATGGCGGCCACTCTCATCTACATCAAATCGCGCATGCTGCTTCCTCCCGATCCTGTGCAGGAGTCGTCTCCGGATGAGCTTTCGGAGGATCCCAGGAAGGAGCTCGTGTATCAGCTTCTGGAACACCAGAAGTTTAGGAATGCCGCACAGATGCTCTATACACGCGAGGAAGTGGAAAACGCGGTCTGGAACAGCCCCCCGCAAGATGTGCGCGAAGATGAGAAGGGAGTTGTCGCCGTCACGCTGTTCGATCTGCTGAAAGCATTTGCCGAGGTGGTAAAGCGCTTCGAAGCTCAAGGCGCCATGGAGCTCGACCAGGAGGATGTCACAATTGAGCAAAAGCTGGCGGAGCTGCGCCGGCTCTTGATGGTGCATGACTCCATGATCTTTTCTTCCTTTTTCGACAAGTCGCCCTCGAAGAGACATCTGATTGTAACGTTTCTGGCACTACTGGAACTGGTCAGGTTGCACGAGATCCTGCTTTCCCAGAAGCATGCCTTTGAAGAGATTCACATCACCAAGAGCGACACCAGCGGAGAAACTGCATAGGTCCTATGGAAATCGAAGAGCTCCAACCTATCCTGGAAGCGATCATTTATGCGGCCGATGATCCGGTCCGGCCCGAGCAATTAAAAGAGGTTTTGCCGGACGAAAGTTTCGACAAGATCGAAACGGCTCTGCAACGGCTGGCCGAGCAGTTCAATGCGCGCCCCGGCGGTATGTGGATCCGTGAAATCGCCGGCGGTTTTCGCATGACCACGCGGCCGGAGCACCACGAATACGTACGCGCGTACCTGAAAACCAAGCCTGGTGCGAAGCTGTCAATGGCGGCGCTTGAGACTCTTGCTGTCATCGCCTACAAGCAGCCCGTGACGCTGGCCGAGGTGCTGGCCATCAGGGGGAAAAAGTCCACTACCGCACTCCATACGCTGCTCGAGAAAAAACTGGTTGTCATCATCGGGAGAAAGGCAGTAGTCGGCCGCCCCATTCTGTATGGGACATCGAAGGATTTTCTCGTACACTTCGGCCTCAAGGATCTGGCGGAACTGCCCACCCTCGAGGAATTTACCCAGATGGCCAGTGAGCTGTCGTAGCCGGATAAAAAGATGCCTGAGCGACTCCAGAAGATCATCGCGGCAGCCGGGATCGCTTCGCGCAGGAAAGCGGAACTGCTGATTCAGGCTGGACGTGTCACCGTAAACGGGCGCATCATCAATACCCTCGGCGCCAAGGCCGATGCGGATGCCGACCATATCAAACTCGATGGCAAGCTCATCCGGATGCGTTCGCGAAAGCTGTATGTGCTTTTAAACAAGCCGAAAGGGGTTATCTGCACCGTTTCGGATCCAGGGGGCCGGGTCAAAGTCACGGATATAGTCCGGGTCAAAGAAAAGCTCTTTCCCGTGGGACGTCTTGACTGCAGCACGGAGGGGCTGATCCTCCTCAGCAACGATGGTGAATTCGCCAAAATTGTAACGGATGCCGGCGACGCGTTGCCCAAGGTCTACCAGGTAAAAGTGCGCGGGATTCCTGAAGGAACCGCTCTGGAGCGTCTTTGTTCAGGAAGCCGCCTGCCGGATGGCACCAGGCTGGCGCCGTGCAAGATTCGTCCACTGAAGGAAGTAAAGCACGCCTGGCTCGAAGTGACGCTGACGCAGGGAAAGAACCGTGAAATAAGAAAGATGTTTGACGCGATCCAGCATCCCGTCGTCAAACTGCGCCGCACGCGCATCGGTTTTTTGACCGCCGCAGGCCTGCCGGTTGGCCATTTCCGCTTCTTGACTCCTCGCGAGGTCGCGCGGGTGCTAAAACTGAGAAGAGGCGCCAAGGCTGCCGTCGACCCGGCGCCGCAAAGTGCTACGATCTGAACGGGTTTTCCGCAAGGAGGGCCGGTGTTTACTGGAATAGTCGAGGCGATCGGAATCATACGTGCCCGAAGCGCATCAGGCGGCGGCGCGACTCTTCTGATCGAGGCAGAGGGGATGGTACCAGGGCTCAAAGCCGGGGACTCCATAGCCGTCAACGGCGTATGCCTTACGGTGGTGGAGATTAAGACTCGCGATTTCGTTTGCGATCTTTCCATGGAAACGTTGCGGCGCACCACTCTGGGCAAAATCAGAGAGGGGATCTCTGTCAACCTCGAGCGCCCTCTCGCGATCGGTGACCGCCTCGGAGGTCATTTCGTTCTGGGGCATGTCGACGGCATTGGGCGATTGATTTCCGCGGTTTCTATCGGCGAGGGGATGGAGATGGAATTCTCGGTTCCTGCCGAACTCGATCGCTACCTGGTCGTCAAGGGATCCGTCGCCATCGATGGAATCAGTCTCACTATCGCCTGTCTTAGTGCCAATGGCTTTAACGTGGCTGTCATCCCTTACACATATCGGGTCACAAATCTCCACCAGTTGCATCAGGGCGATGTCGTAAATCTCGAGGGCGATGTTCTGGCGAAGTACTTTGAGCGTTTTTCCCAACTCGGGTTGATGCCGGAGCGGAAGCCCGATCGGAAACTGACGGTCGAAGAACTCAAGGAGCAGGGTTACTGACATGATCGGCGCTTCGATCCTCGCCTGGCGCATGTTTCCGCTATTGATTTCAATGGTGTCATTTCATCCGGCTGTGCAGTCGGAAACAGCCTTGCCTGCGTTCGGGCGCAACACGGTTCTAGTCTACAAGAGTTCGTTGGAGAGCAACTCCACCGTGGTCGTCCGCATCGCCCAGTTTGCCCCGGACCGTTATGTTGAATGGGAGGACGCAGTCACGCAGGGGACAATCCTGATGACTGCAAAGGCGATTTCAGACGCCCGGGAATTCACGACCTGGAAATTGTTTCAAGCAGGTTCCGACACCAAGGGGAAAGACGCGACGACGATATGGCTCAGCAGGCGCATTTTTCGCGAGCTGAAGGAACGGCAAAAGGCGAAGTTCTCGATCGATGGTATCGACACAAACGTGACACTCCTCGGCGGCGATCAGACCAGCATCGAAGTGAACCGGTCCGACCGCTCCGTTGCAGTCATCAAAACAAAGGATGAACGCGGAACGGAACGCTGGTTTTTGGATTCGGAGGACAACCCGTTGATTGTCAATTTCCTGGTTCGCTCCTATCAGGAGAAGCTGACCAGCATTACGACGGACCGTCCCAATACGCTGCGCTGGATAAAAAAGTGAGACACCCTTCCCGCTACCTGCCGCCGGCGGCCGCAGTGTCGAGCCCGCGAAGAATCGCCTCGCGGGTCAACCTCAAGAGGTAATCCCGGTCCTCGAGTTTCATGATGCTGGTGTCGATCGGATCGTGAAATGCGACCTCGACCGTGGCTGGCCGGATGCCGTACCGGCCCGGGAGCTGAAGGGCCCGGCTATTCCGGATGGATACGGGCACGACGGGCATGCCCGCCTGGATCGCCATTACAAACACGCCCTTCTTGAATTGGCCCAAGAAGCCGTCGCGGCTTCTCGTTCCTTCGGGAAATGCGAAAAACGAAAAGCCGTTTCGAAGGAGTTGTGCCGCCCGGTCAAGTCCGGCCCGCGCTTGCACAGGGTCCTTTCGGTCGATGGGAACAAACTGCACCCGCCGCAGCACCATGGAAAGAAGGGGAATGCGCATCATCTCCGTTTTGACGATCGCGCGCAAGTTCCGTCCTGTAGTATGAAGCAGAATCGGACCATCGAAGTTGCTTTGGTGGTTGGAAAGGAACAGGTAAGTGTGGTCCGGCAGAATTCGCTCTTGGCCGCGAATAACCAGCCGGATTCCCGACATCCAGCCGGCCAGGCGCAGGCACAGCCGCGCGAGGCTATATACAAGATCCGTGCGGCCTGACAGCAGGGACCCGATTATGCCGATCGGACCCGCGATCAGGACATACAGCGCTACAAAGAGGTATACGAACGAAGCACGCAGCATAAGGGAGTGATTTTACTTTATTCAGCCGGCCATGCAGCGGCGAAATTGAAGTGCCGGTATTGTTGCAGGCAAGGAGGGAATTGGGATACTCTTTGTCTTCGCGGCTTGAAAAGTGAAGGCGCCTTGGATACGCGACTGCAAGGCACGCCGCTGGGAGTGCACCTTGGGATTTGACAATATCGTAGATGCAATCGAGGAAATACGCCTGGGTCATATCGTCATCGTGCTCGATGACGAGGAGCGCGAAAACGAAGGAGACTTTACCATCGCCGCGGAAAAGATCACGCCCGAGGCAGTCAACTTCATGGCCAGATTCGGACGAGGCTTGATCTGCCTGGCCATGACGGGCGAGCGCCTCGATGAACTGCAGGTGCCGCTCATGGTGGGCCATAACACCACAAAGTACGGGACCGCATTCACCGTTTCGATAGAAGCCCGCCATGGTGTGACGACCGGGATCTCGGCCGCTGATCGAGCCGCTACCATCCTCACGGCAGTGAATCCGCGAAGCGCTTCTTCGGATCTGGCTCGTCCCGGGCACGTTTTCCCGCTGCGCGCGCGTCCCGGCGGCGTGCTGGAGCGGGCCGGGCAGACGGAGGCCGCGGTCGATCTCGCGCGCTTGGCCGGGCTTTATCCTGCCGGGGTGATTTGCGAGGTCATGAAGGAAGACGGATCCATGGCACGCGTGCCCGAGTTGCAGGAAGTAGCGCGCACCCACGGATTGAAGATGATCACGGTGGCCGATCTGATCGCATTCCGCCTGCGGACGGAAACTTTCGTGCGCAAAGTGTCGGAGGCGTTCCTACCAACCGAGTTCGGCGATTTCCGTGTGGTGGTTTTTGAAAACACGCTGGATAAGGAACATCACATCGCGCTTGTCAAAGGCGTGATCCGCGATGACGCGCCCATGCTGGTTCGCGTGCAGTCGCAATCGACCATGGGCGACGTTTTCCACTCGCTCCGTAACGACGGCGGAGTCCAGCTCCGTTCCGCGTTGAGAATGATCGAGGAAACGGGCAGCGGCATCCTTGTCTATCTGCGCCAGGAAGGGCGGGGAACCGGCTTGGCCAATGAGATCAAGGCCTGTGCGGTGCGTGACGAGGGTAAGGGGGTCGCAGATGCCGAGGAGATGGCCGGGTCCCAGGCCGATCCGCTCATCTATGGAATCGGCGCACAGATTTTGCGCGTGCTTGGGGTCAGGCAGATTCGGCTGGTGACGAACCATCCCAGAAAGATCGTCGGGCTGCAGGGCTATGACATAGCAGTTGTGGAACAGGTTCCCCTGGAACCGCCGGCGGTGCTGGGCTCAAGGGATGGCTTGGACACGAGGCAGAACCGGGCGGCGCGGATTCTCAAATCCATTTAACTTCGCGCGGCGTCATGGGGCTGCGTGGCGAATCAGAGAATCGTCCGCGTCACGCAGTCTTCGTCAATGTTTTCCGTGGAGTTTGGCGATCTGGGCGTCAATCACGTCATCCTCGATTTTGCGAAACAGGATTTCGCGCATACCCAGCGGGTGGTTCGCGGGCAGCCGAAGCCGACAGATATCCTCCCAGCGGATGTCCCGGTGCGAACCTGGAGCATTCAGCATCTTCCAAAGGCTCTCGGCTGAAAACGGCATGAACGGCTCCATCATCACCGCAAGAGCGAGCTCCAGCTGGACTGTCGCGTTCAACGTAGCGGCACAACGCGCCGGGTCCTGTTTTAGACTTGTCCAGGGCGCGGAATCATTGAAGTACTTGTTGCCTGTACGCGCCAGGTTCATCAGCTCTCCGATCGCGCGTCGAACCTGAAAATCGTCCAGGAGATTCCCGATCCTGGTCGCGGCCGATTTCACCGCGGCCAGCACTTCCTGATCCGCACTGGATAGCACCTCAGGCACCTCCGGCACCCTGGCTTGGAAGTGCTTCTCGATGAACGAAAGGCTTCGATTTACCAGATTTCCCAGAATGTCTGCCAGCTCGCCGTTGTTGCGCGCCTGGAAATCTTTCCAGATGAAATCCGAGTCCTTGTTTTCGGGAGCGTTGGCCGCAAGGTAGTAACGCAGCGGATCCGGAGGAAACAGCTCGAGAAATTCATCGACCCAGACCGCCCAGTTGCGGCTCGTGGAGAGCTTCTCGCCTTCGATGTTCAAGAACTCATTGGCAGGGATGTTGTCCGGAAGGATAAACTCACCATGAGCCATCAACACTGCCGGCCAAACGATGGCGTGAAAAACGATGTTGTCCTTGCCGATGAAGTGGATCAGTCGCGTGCGGTGATCGCACCAGTATTCGCGCCACAGATCGGGCTTACCCTGTAATTGCGCCCACTCCACGGTGGAGGAAATGTAGCCGATGGGCGCATCGAACCATACGTAGAGGACCTTGCCGGCGGCGCCTTCCAGGGGCACCGGAATCCCCCAGTCGATATCACGCGTGATCGGGCGATCGGTGAGGCCTTCGGCGAACCAGCCGGCGCAGAATTCTCTTACGTTGCTCTTCCAGTCAGTTTTCGATGCCTGCCACTCTTCGAGCTGCTTCTGGAACTGAGAAAGCCGGAAATACCAGTGTTTGGTGCTGCGCATTTCGGGCGTCGATCCGCAGACCTTGCACTTCGGGGAGATGAGCAGCTCCGGTTCCAGCCAGCGACCGCAAGATTCGCACTGGTCTCCCCGCGCACCGGCCTGGTGACAGTGCGGACACTCACCTTCGATGTAACGGTCCGGCAGGAAGCGGTGGCAAACAACGCAATAATACTGGCGGACTTCCTGTTCCTTGATGAACCCCTTCTCGTTGAGCTTGAGAAAGATGTCCTGTGAGATCTTGCGGTGAAGGGGAAGGGAAGTGCGCGAATAATTGTCGAACTGAATCCCGAGCCTGCGAAAACTCTCCTTCATCATGGCGTGGTAGCGATCCACGATTTCCTGGGGTGAAACGTGCTCACGGTCCGCTCGGATCGTGATGGGTACGCCGTGTTCATCCGAGCCGCAAATGAAAATAACATCGCTTCCTTTAAGCCGCTGGTATCGAACGTAGACGTCAGCCGGCATGTAAGCTCCCGCAAGGTGCCCCAGATGAAGGGGGCCATTCGCGTAAGGCAAAGCTGCCGTCACCAGAATCTTCTCAGCCAAGGCATCCTCCGATCCGTCAGTCAAAGGCTTAGATCATACCATAGCCACTTCGGCCCGTGGACTTGGACGTGGACTTGGACTTGAACGTTTTTGTGCTCAACCCATATCCGAACATAAGAAACGGACGGCAGCCTGTGAACGTCAAGCTCGCAAAGGTTCACGTCGGGTGAGATAGTCCAAGTCATGTCCAGGTTCAGGTCGAAGTCCACGTGCTCTGGCGACCGTATGCCAGCGATCCGTTTCGTGTCTATCGCATGTCTCGAGACATGTATAATCCTCGGTGTGCAGAAGACTACGCCCGAACATCCCCCCTTAATCCGCGATGTGCGCAGCGACGAAATCCAGAAGCTGTACGACATCGACCAGATCTGTTTCCCTGTCCATGTCGCCTATTCACGGGTCGAGTTGCTCTTTTTCCTGAATCACGGCTCCTCCATCAGCAAGGTTGCGGAGCGCGAAGGGAGCGTTCTGGGATTCGCAATCGGGCAAGTAAAGGCACACGAGCACGCACACGTCATCACCATCGATGTGATTCCCGAAGCACGGCGCGGAAGGGTGGGCCGTGCCCTCATGGAGACTTTGCACGCGGAATTCCGGGCTCGCGGAGCCGTGCAAGCCAGCCTGGAGGTTGACACGGATAACGAAGCTGCGCAGCAATTCTATATTGGCCTTGGCTATCGGCGGACGGACTTCCTGCGAGGGTACTACAACGGGCACGGCAACGCCTATCGCATGGTGCTGGATTTGTAAGGAAGGCTACTTTTCGCGCGCCAGATAACCTTGCCGCGTTTGCACCTTCAGATCGATGAGCTTGCCATCATGGTTCAGGTCCGCCCGGGCTTCGACGCGAATCTTGCGGAATTTCCCGTCGTGCTTGGTGTTGCTCGGAACGTAGGCGAGGCTGTACTGGTTGCGCAAGCTGTTGGAGATGTTCTTGAAGATTGAGGGCAGCTCCGTGGGAAAGCGCGGGAAGAAAACTTCGCCTCCCGTCAGCTCCGCAAAGGACCGCAGCCGGTTGTCCGCCGTGAGCCATGTGATGTCGTCGAGGTTGTAACGGAGACGGACGCTCTGTCCTACGCTGATGGCAAAAACTGAGGCGTTCGCGGACTTGCACTTCTTCAAGGCGTCGTCATAAGTGTGCTGACTGAAAGTGTCGAGGCCCGTGCTGACCAGCAGAATGGCGACTTTCCCTTGAATCTCCTCCACGCGGTCCAGCGCGAAGATCAGAGCGTCGGAGAGATTGCTTTCGCTGAATGCGGGTGTCGAGAATCGACTGAGTGCTTCCATCAGCGTATTCCGGTTTTGCGTGAAATCCGTCAGGATGGTGGGCCTGAGATCGTAGCCGATGACGGCGACCCAATCTCCGGGCCGTAGACTGTCAGCGAAGCCATAGATGGAGTTCCATACATCGGTGATGAAGTAGTCTACCACCTTGCTGAAATCCACGAGCATGACTGCGGTGATTCCGGCGTCGACAGTCGCAAAGTGCGTGATCTCCTGCTTCACGTTATCTTCGTAGATCGTGAAATTCTCGGGTTGCAGTCCGGTAAGAATGTTCCCCTTCTTGTCCGTCACCAAAGCCTGCAGGCTGACAAGATCGACCGAGATCGAGATGCCCTGCTGGCCCGGCGGCTTGTTCTGACCCGGCCCGCTCTGAGTCTGGGAACCCTGTTTGGGCACGTCCTGCACGGACACTCCGGGGCTGGCCGCAGGAATCGCCTGCTGCGTTGCAACCGGAAACATCGTTGCAGGAATGCAGAGACCAAGTGCTAAAACCATGCCGGCAATCTTCATAACGCCCGCTCCGCGAGGTGACCTCGCTCGCCAAGAGCCATGCTCAGGCTCGTTTTCTCTCAATTACAGTAGCATACTCCGCGAAAGTGGGGACAAATGATTTGACGTTCCTACTTCGTGATGCTAATAATTTGTTCCGCTCTTGTCTTACTGCGACATCGTTTTTGGGAGGTTAAACGTGGGTTATTGTCCGGAATGCGATGCAGAAATCGATGAGGAATTTGAGGACGTCGGGGAAATCATCACCTGTCCTGAATGCGGCGTCGATCTCGAGGTGATCTCGCTCGATCCTGTAGAGTTCGATCTGGCTCCTGCTGAAGACGAAGATGCAGACGAAGATGACGAAGACTACAATTTTGATGAAGAAGAGGACGACGACGAAGACTGGGACGACGAGGACGAAGAGGACCTTGACGACAAAGAGGACAATTACAACTAGCCGGCAATAGTTGTCTCTCAGCCGGGGGACCTCGTTGTTTTGAACGTACCGCAATTCGATCCTGAATCCGCACTGGGAATCCAATAGTGCTGAACCAGATCCGCTTGGTGGTTTTTGACCTGGATTACCTTATTTTTGACTGTGCAGAAGTGAAGATAAGAGCATTGCGCGAAGGACTCGTCTCACTCGACGAAGACATTCCGCACAGCGCTCTCTTGCCGGATGTTGTGGTTGTCGAGGAAGGGTTCCGCGACCACGGCCGCCGGTGGGTCTCGCAACTCGACATTGGCCTGGACGAAGCCGCGCTTGATCGACTCCAAATCGACTATCGGATGCACGAGGAGCGTCTGGTTTCAGAAGGAATGGGACGACTTTTCCCCGGGTTGATCGAGTTAGTGTCGGATTGCCGCGTGCAAGGGCTGTTGCCTGCGATAGGTGCTGAAGCCAGTCGGGATTACCTCATGGCCGTTAGCGACCGCCATGGCTTGGATCCTCTATTCGAGATGGTTTATTGCACCGAAGAATATGGGATGGGAGGAGCGGATGAAATGATCGAAGAGATCATGTCGCGCGCCGAGGTCAATCCCCGCGAAACGCTCGCACTCGGAACACGTCCCGGCTTCTTCCTGGCAGCCCGCAGAATGGATGTCTTGAGCATCGGGTGTGGCTGGGGCCTGCGTCAGTTGGACGCTCTTGCCGACGCCGACCTTCAGGCGCCCGCCCTGACCGACCTGTTTTCCGCCATTGAGAAGGCCGATGAGATGGCCGCCCGCTTTCATTCCTGAGGCGCAATCGCGCGGGCGGGCAAGAGCGCGATTTCCCCTGCACGGTCCCTATCTTATCCAAAATCCTACTTGTTGTCTCGTGGATGTGTCCGTCGACGAATCCCTGGTGGTCACCTCCAAAACATAAGCCCCCGGAGCGAGTCCCTGCAGCGACAGTTCACCGTCAAGGAAATTGGGACCCTTGTTCGCCGAGCCAGACGGCATCACCGGCTGCGGTGCGGACTGGAGCACAACCTGGTTGCCCTTATAGATCTTGGCCTGCAACATCAGCGAGCTTTCCTGGGCGTTGAAAACCTGCACCAGGAAAGACAAACGCGCAGCCGGACTGAAGGAGCGTTTTGCATTCAATTGCCTTTCGCCTAGTTCGTCAGGTTGCTGAGTGGACGGACGGGAGCCAACGGGGAGTTGCCCACAAAGGAATACCGGTCCCAGTTGAGGTTTTCCGGGCGATGCGATCGGGATTTCTACCCATTGGTGGGCACTGCCGACACGTCCAGTCTTGGGATCCCTGGCTGCAACTCGTACCTGGTAGATACCTGGCGCGATGGGGATCAGCCTGCTGTAACTGAACTCATGGTTTGCAAACATCGGCCTGTTGGATGGATCGGCAGGCTTGGCCGGGCTTATCTCAAAACTGCCCACCAGGGCGCCATCGCGGTTGGCAACAATCCCTAAGAGATCGATGCGTTCTTCCTCTTTGTTTTCTCCTGGAGTGCCTTCGGCTGCCCCCACATCCGTTACCAACGAAATGTCCAGGACGTACTGCTTCTGGTTGGGAAGGTAGACGTAGCCGGCATAGAGCGACGTGGGCAAGTCCTCGATGGGCCACGGATACTCTACAGCCTTAGCAAGATCGCTGCCGGGACTGCTCCTATCGGCATCCAGCGGCCGGCCCTTCTCCTTAGGGAAAATCTTGGAGAGCATGATGAGATCCTGCCTCAAGTTCACCTTGAGGTCCGGCCGGTTCTTGATCGAGATTTTGAGATGGCTGTAATGCCCGGCCTGCACCTTGTCGGGATCTACATGCCAGCCCAGGAGATAGTAATGCGACGTTTCCTCCAGGCTTTGAGCAATTGCCGATTCCAAGCCGTTAGTGTTCTTGAATAGGCGCCCGCCGGTGTTGGAGGCGAGAGCATTGAGTCCGTCCTGCGACACAAAGACCTCGTCGTAGGTCCGCCCCAGCCGGCCTGCCGGTTCGGACGGCGAGGCGGAACCTTTTGGTGGCGACGGAATTCCAGTAGGTGCGGTAGATGCATCGGGCAAGCCGACCACGAGGCCCCGCGTGTCAAAGGTGTAAATGACGACCCCTGCCGCCGCGGCGGCGTCTGTGACTTGTCTGATCCTGTAGTTTACATCATCTCTCTGTTCCTGCATGGCAAAGCCATCTGACAACAGAAAAATCACTTTATGCCCCGGGAGAGCCGCGCAGGACTGTACGATGCTCTTGAGAGATGCCAGCGATTGAGCCGTGACTTCTGCCGATATCTGTGCGAGCACCGCCGCCCGGTGACGGACGATATCCGCCGCAAGGTTTCTGCCCACGGAATCATTGGTCAATGCCTCCGCTACCACCGTCCAATCCACGAAAGCCCCCATGACCTCCTGATCGTCCTGTTCTATCTCTAACGCCTGTGCCTCGTTCATGGGAGGACGCGCAAAATCATGAGGAGATTCCGCCGTCAGCCGCAGGCGGGAGATTGCAAGCTGCAAGATGGATTTGTTGTCAGTCAACTGTTGCAGGAAACCGAGCTGCCTTGTGCCTGTGAAAACCGCAGCCCTGTCGTTGGGTCCCATCATCGTGTTAATCAGGTGTGAGAGAGCGTCCCGCGCGCGTATGGTGCTATCCGCCGACATATGCCAGTCATCCACAAAAAACAGGAGCGTGCGCCCCGTCTCTGGACGCCGCGCTGGAACCCGAAGCTGGGGGGCCGTGAGCTTGGCAGGCGCCTTGGCAGAGGTCGTGATTTTGGCGGGAGTATTGGCCGGGGGCGTCTCCGGATTCGGAGTGCCGGTAGTTACCAGCTCCAGAAAAGCGATCGGTTGCAGCTTCCCATCGACTAGCATTTCGAACTGATCCTGCTTGAGACCTTCGACGAATCGCCCCTTGTTGTCTGAGACCGTCAGGTCGGTCTGAACCAATCCCACCTGGATACGAATCGTGCCGGCGGATTTTCCAGCTGTCTGATCCGGCGGATTCGTCTGTGACTGCGGATAAAATGACGGCGTTCCCAGCGTAAGGAGCGCGAAGAGCGGAACGGTTTGCCTGAGGCTTCTGCAAAAATATCTGGACGCGTTCATCGGAACTCCTTTGCTGGAAGAAACCTCAGCCGGGAATCAGCGATTTATCCAAACGCAGCCGCTTCGTGTTTTGTCAGAATCCTTCCGCAACAACCCGGGACAACCGAAAACTCTTAGATGCTGATATTACAATGGAGGTTCACAAGACTTCCAGGTGAATGGCATGCCGGTGCCGTTTCAACGTACACCCTGCGCGGATGCGGTCATTGAATCCAGAAAGGAAGCCTCCGTGTGACGGTTGCTTTCCCGGCGCCCGAATCGGCGGAGATCTCGAGAACATACGCGCCCGGCGTCAGGCCGTCCGTTCGCAGATAGGAGCCGGTAAACTGGGGAGCGGTTTTCGCCGGACTCTGCTGATTCAACTTCTGCAGAGGCGACCGGGTCAGAGCCTGGTTTCCCCGATAGACAGTCGCGCGCAGGAGAACTGGAGCATCGGAAGGGTTGAAGATCTGTACCAGATAGGAGAGACGCGAACTGGAAGCGATGCGGCAGTCGGTACTGATCTGATTCGGGTCGAACGTGGCGGGAAAAGGATCTGCGTCCGCGACACCTTCGTCCTGGTGAGGGCGAGTCAGAAAGACACTGCTCGCCTCGATCTGCCCAGGTGCGGGCTGGGGCACCTCGATCCATTGATGCGCGCTGCCGACATGGCCTGTCCTTGGGTCGCTCGCGGCCACGCGAACCTGGTAGATTCCGGGAGGGATCGAAACCAAACGGCTGTAAATATATCTGCGGTTGCCGGCGCCCGCATCTTTAGGAGGATCAGACGGTTTGTCCAGGCTCACTCTGAACCCGCCCACCGTTTTTCCGTTCTGGTTTGCCACCACTCCCATGACTTCGACGGGCATCCCTGCTCCCGAACCTCCATCGCCTGCGTCCGCCCTCTCGACCTCTGCTTGCATCGAAATGTCCAGAGCATATGCGTTCTTGTCGGGCATATATAGGAAACCGCAGTAGAGAGAGGTCGGCAATCCGCTGATGGGCCACGGATATTCCAATGCTTTGACCAGCCCGTTTCCGGAGGCGGCCGTTGTGGACGTGTGCTGCGCGCGATCCTTCTCATCAGCCACAAGCCCGGATAAATTGATGGAATCCCTCCTCAGGCGCACTTTTAAGTCAGGCCGGTCCGGGATGGAAACACGAATGGAACTGTAGTGCCCGGCGCGCAGCTTGTCTGGATCGACGTGCCAGCCCAACAGGTAGTAGCGCGACGTTTCCTCCATGGTTTTTACGATCGCGCCTTCCAGCGCGTTGGTGTTGTGAATGAATCTCCCACCGGTGTCGGATGCGAGAGCGTTGAGTCCGTCCTGCTTCGTAATGAAGGTATGGGGCTCGTTGGGCACGAGGCCGCGAGCATCCAGTGTATAGATTACGATTCCTGCGGCGGCAGCGGCGTCCGTCACTTGCCGTAGCCTGTGGACAATGTCGTCCGAGTAAAACTGGAGGGCAAACCCATCGGACAAAAGGAAGAGCAGCTTGCGGCCGGGCAACACCCCGCATGAACTCACGATGCTGCGCAAAGAGGCCAGAGTCCTGAAAGTGATGTCCGCGGAGATCTGGGCCAGCGCTGCTGCCCGTTCGCGTACCAGTGCGGTGGCCCCGATCCTGTCCATGCCTGTTATCTTCGTTGTCGCCGCGACAAAGCTCGCGAGAGTGTCGGCGTCGCCCATTTCGATGGAAGCTGCCTCCGCCTCGTCCATGACTGGGCGATCATGATCGACGATGGTTCCGTTGGTGAACGCAAGGCCCGTGAGGGCACGCTGCAGGACCGATTTGTTTTCGGTGAGCTGCTCCAGGAACCCGAGCTGCCTGGACGCTGCAAAGATGGCTGCCTTGTCATTGGGGCCCATCGTGCGGTCAATCAGGCTGGATAGCGCTTCTCGCGACCGCATCATGCTGTCGGCCGACAGATGCCAGTCATCGATAAAGAACAACAGTGTGCGTCCTTCCGTGGGCGGATTCGCAGTGTTTTGGGGAATGGGAGTCGTGCGGTTGTCGGTGGTCTTAGCCGCGGCACTCAAATCCTCAGGGCCTCGAGTAAACACCAGTTCTAGAAAGGAAATGGGCTGCGGCTTCCCGTCGATCAGCAATGCGAATTGATCCGGCGTGAGATCATCGACAAACCGTCCTTGTTTGTCATATACCGTAACATCGGTCTGAACCAACCCTACCTGGACTCGGATGGTGCCGCTGGATTTCTGCGGATTTTGTTCCGGCTGATTCTTTTGGGCCGCATAGAAGGGGAGGACGGCGAACCAAGGCAGCAACAGAAAAGGGATCATTCGTGTGAGAATTCGCCGTGGCTGAGCGTGCAGGTGCATTGCGGCTCCATCAGGCTGCACTCATGGGAAGGAGGCTGCCGGTTCGTTGCGCGGCAAAGACGCAAAGCTACTATATTCTAACTGGGGGCGTGCTTGAAAGACACAGTTTAGCAACGATGATTTTGTGCGAGAACGCCGCGCGTGCTAAATTTGGCGTATGAATTTACAGGAAAAGGTAGCGAGGCTGGAAGGCCTGCTGCACGAAATGGCGCCGGTCATCGTCGCGTTTAGCGGCGGAGTGGACAGTTCGTACCTGGCGTACAAGGCGCATTGCGTCCTGGGAGATCGCGCGCTTGCCGTCACCGCGGAAAGCCCATCGGTCCCAACCAGCCAGCGGGACATGGCATTGCGCCTGGCTCGGGAAATCGGGCTGCGCCACGCAATTGTCAATACGCGCGAGATCGAACGTGAGGAATATCGCGAAAATCCTCCGGATCGATGTTTTTTCTGCAAGGACACGATGTTCGATCTGTTGGTCTCACTGGCGGAAAAACAGGGATTTTCCATGGTAGTCGACGGGCTGAACGCGGACGATCTTGGTGATTACCGGCCCGGTCGCCAAGCTGCGGAGAAACACGGCGTGCGCAGTCCGCTCATGGAAGCCGGTCTCAACAAAGAGGAAATACGACAGCTCTCCCGGAGCGCAGGCCTGCCCACCGCTGACCAGCCGGCTTCCGCCTGCCTGGCTTCACGTTTTCCCTACGGAGTGCGCATCACGGAAGAGAAGCTGCGCTTGGTGGACCGCGGGGAAGAAGCGCTGCGTGGCATGGGCTTCCGCGTTTTCAGAGTGCGCCATCACGAAGAATTGGTGCGCCTCGAATTTGGCAAGGAAGATCTGGTGCGGGCTCTGAATCCGGACGTTGCCAACTGTTTGACGGAGCTTTTTAAAGGGCTGGGCTACAAGTATGTAACGCTCGATCTTGAAGGTTATCGCAGCGGCTCCCTCAACGAAGTCCTGATTACCAGGATAACGTAGGGGGCGAAGCACGAATGAATGGGAAAGCCTGGTGAATTTAAGAACCGCCAGGCGCAAATCACAGGGTGGCGGGGTGCCGTTCAGAAAGAGCCCGACAAACGGATCCGCGGCGCCAGTTCCACGCGGTTGAGACGATTTCCTCCAGGGATGAATGCCGGCTGCGCCAGCCGAGGAGAGTCTCCGCCTTTCGCGGGTTGGCCACCAACTGCGGCGGATCCCCCGGCCTGCGCGGCCGGATCATCGTGGGAACTCGCCTTCCTGTGATTCTCACCACTTCATCAACAACCTGCAGCACAGAGTAGCCGCTCCCGGTACCCAGATTGAAGACCTCCGGAGGGTGGCCGCTCGACAAGTACTTCAGCGCAGCGATATGCGCCAAACCAAGGTCCTCGACATGGATATAGTCCCGGATGCAGGTGCCGTCCGGTGTCGGGTAGTCGTCCCCATAAATCTCCGCAGCGGTTCCGCTCCCCATGGCGATTTCGAGGAGCCTGGGAATGAGATGTGTTTCCGGCACGTGCCACTCTCCCAAACTGCCGTCGGAAGTTGCGCCTGCCGCATTGAAATACCGCAGCGAAACATGACGCAATCCATGGGCGTTCTGGTAATCGCTCAAGATGCGCTCAATCACCATCTTGGTCACACCATATGGATTCATTGGATTCAAGGGCATTGTTTCTTCCAGGGGAACACGGCCAGGAATTCCATAGGTGGCGCAGCTGGAGGAAAAGACGATCATCGAAACCGCATGACAGCGCATCGCCTCGAGCAGGTTCAAGGCATTCATGATGTTATTATGATAATATTTATAAGGGTTTCTATATGATTCTTCAACTAAAGCATGAGATGCAAAATGGATCACGGCGCTGATGTCATGCGCAGAGAAAACGGCATTGAGATCGTTGGAATCGCTCAGGTCAGAATGATAGAAAGTGAAGCCTGCGGCAAATTCCGGATAGCCGCTGGAAAGATTGTCGAAGCAGATTGGCTCCAATCCGCTGGCTTTAAGAAGTCGCAGGGTATGACTGCCGATATATCCGGCACCGCCGGTGACCAGGATTTTCGCCATTGGGTTCATGTCTCTCGGACCCGTGTTTCGGGCAGGGTCCAATCCACTCATCTATCGGTGCCTTCCAGGGCTTGCTGTATGGCTTCCTTGACTTCTTCGATTTTGAAGGGCTTGGCCAGGTAGCGGCTGTAGGTAGTTTCGAAGAACGAGCGGGTCTCGGCACTGACTGTGTCGCCGGTCACGAAGATGATGCGCTTGGCCAGCGCGGGGCGCGCCTGTTTGATCCACTGGAAGAGCTCGAGCCCGCTCATCTGGGGCATCCTGAAGTCTGTGATAATGAGATCGTAATCGTTCTTCAGCAGTTTTTCGACCGCCACGCGGCCATCCTCGGCAGTGTCGACCCGTATGGGGAAATTCCGGAAGATTTCGATAAAGAAGTCGAGGATGTACTTCTCATCGTCGACGATCAGGATTCTCTTGTTGCGGACCAGGCTGTCGAACTGCAGCGCCTGCGGCATGAGTTGGGGAAAGATGTTTGCATCGTCGTTAAGCTTGGTGATGATGGGAAGCTCGATCACGAATTGCGCGCCTTCTCCCGGCTTGCTGCGAGCATAGATGTTGCCCCCATGTTCTTTAATGATGCCGTATGACAGGCTCAAGCCGAGGCCTGTGCCTTTGCCGACGTCCTTGGTGGTAAAAAACGGATCGAAGATTTTGGAAATGTGCGGTTCCTGAATCCCGGGCCCGTCGTCGATGATCTCGACCACGATGCGGTCCTCTTGCAGGTCAACACGCGATCGGATAGTGAGGCGGCCACGGCCGTGCGCCTGAAGCATGGCATGTTCGGCGTTGGTGATGATATTAAGGAATACCTGCTGCAACTGGTGCGCGTCGGCGATGGTTCTGGGAAGGCTCCGGTCCAGTTCGCGGACGATCTCAATGTTATTCACGGAGAGTTCGTAATTGCGCAGCTCGATCGTGCGCTCGAGCATGTCGTTGACGTTGGAAAGCGTACGTTCCGGCTTTTGCTTGCGTGCAAACGACAGCAGGTTCTGCACGATTTTCTGGCAGCGCAGCGCCAGACTGTTGATCTTCAGCAGACTCTCTCGCGCGCGCTCGTCGAGATCCTTACGCAGCTGTAGAAGCTGGGAGTAACCCATGACTCCCGTAAGCGGATTATTGAGCTCGTGGGCAATCCCGGAAATCAGCGCTCCTATGGCAGAGAGTTTTTCGGACTGAATCAGCTGCTGGCGCAGCAGCTTCTCATTGCTCACATCCTTGGCGACGTGAATGCAGCCGACCAGGCGGTTGTTCTTGTCGTACCACGGACTGACCGAAATCTGGAAAGTTCCCCCCATGGCAGGGAGATCGAGTTCTTCCACGACCAGGTTCTCAGACTGCAGAGTGTCCATATGGCGGCAGGCGCTGAAGATCAGTTGTGCCGGATTATAGATTTCTGAACAGGACTTTCCGATCATCCTGGGCGGGGTCGTCTTCAGGCGGCGTGCCAGGGCGACATTGGCGCGGATGATCTTTCCCGTTGTGTCGTGGACGGACACGCAATCCTGCATGGCATCGAAAGTGGTCTCCCACTCTTTCTGGCTGCGTGACACCACCTGGAACAGCCGGGCGTTTTCCAGGGCTATGGCTGCCTGATGAGCTAGGGTTTCTGCCCTGGAGATCTCTTCCTGAGTGAAGGATCGCGAGGAGGATTCGTCGCTGCAGATGAGAACGCCGATGCCCCGTTCCTTGGCGCGCAATGGGGCGAAAATGGCGGCGCGCCATCGCATGCTCTCCATCACGCCGGGATTGAACGGGTCAAGCCGGGGAATATCCTCGACCGCAATCACGCGTCCCTGCAAAAGGGCTCGGACAGCCACGGAATCTTCTTCTAGACCGATCGCGATGTCCTGGATTTTCAGTCCCTCTTCCTGCGTGGAAGCCGAACCGATCAGTTTTTGCTGGCGGTCGTCGAGGAGGAAGAGATGGCATTGTCTGGTTTTGACCAGACGTTTTCCCTCGATGACGATTCGCCGGATGATGTCGTTGAGATCTAGGCTCTGGGAGATGATCTTGTTGACCTCGTGAAGAGCTACCAGGTCTTCGGAGTGCTTGTCGGCCTGTTCGTGCAGCCTTGCACTCACGACGGCCGAACCCAGGAGATCCACCAGGGCTGCAATGAAGGCCTCTTGAGCCTCGGACGGGCGTCTCCACCTGCGGTCCGCCAGCACCAGCGTGCCCAGGATACGATCGCCGGCGCGCACGGGACAGACCGCAAAATAGTGAGTGCCTCCGGGGCGGAAGGTGTCGGTCATGACCAGCCGGCCGTAATCTGCCTGCTCCTCGATAACCGACAGGTCTTCCGGGGACAAATCGCGATTCGGAGAATCTTCCGGTCGAAGGGAGTCGAGTGCCGTCAGCGCCGCATCGCTGAATCCGGAGTGCACGGCGATGAGGGGCTCATCCGGAGTGGGGCGCAAACGGATTGCTCCGGCTTCCACTCTCATGACTCTCAGTGTTTCGGCCAGGCAAGCGGTGAGGATCGCATGAAGATCAGAGGAGCGGTTGATCAAGGAAGAGATCATGCGCAGTGTATGCAGTTCCGGCTGTCCCGATGTGCGGTGTTTCGGTTCGGCGGGCATGGCGAGCGCCGCGATCGCGGGAGCCAACATTATCAGCAGGAGATGGAGGTCCAGGTGGGCTGCAGGGAGAATTGTAGACACGAACCTGAGATCAAAGAGCATGACAACTTGATCCTCTGGATGACAGTGAAACGTTCATTATAGAACGCATCACGCCGATTGCCATGGGAAAACTGTTTCGACTCTTGTGGCGAGATGGAGCTACTTTCCCGCGTCGGTCTTGGGAGCAAAGTAACCAGGGCGATAGCGCACCTTCATGGTGTTGGAACTTGGCGCGTCGAGCGCGACTTTGAGGCGCCTCCAGGTTCCATCGCGGGCTTGATTCGAGGAAAAATAACTGATGCTGTACTGGTTGCGGAGTTCGTAAGCGATCTGCGAGACAATGGTATTGACCTCTCGGATCTCCTTAGGGAAAAATGCCTTAGCGCCAGTTTCATCAGCGACCCTTTGAAGGGCATCGTGCGCTTTTTCCGGCTCGGTCTTGTGGCTGAAAAGACCCTTTTCGGGCACATCGTCCAACAGCCCGATGCAATAGACCGCGACGTCCGATTCCTGAACCTTCGCGACCATTTCGTCAAGCTTGTAGTAACTGTCGCGATCCTCTCCGTCGGTGATGACAACCAGGGCCTTTTTGGGTCGCGTTCCGTTGTGTGCTTTTTGGACGCTGAGATAAATGGCATCCCAGAGGGCCGTTCCGCCTGTCACGATCGTATTGTTCAAGGTATCGCTGATGGTGTCGATGTCGCTCGTGAAATCTTCCAGCAGCTCGACCTCTTCGTTGAAGCCGACCAGAAAAACCTCGTCATTGGGGTTACTGGCACGGATAAACGCCAATGCGGCTTTGATGACATTGTCGAACTTGGATCGCATGCTCCCGCTGGTGTCGAGAACGATCCCGAGGCTGATCGGCACGTCCTCCTGTGAGAAGGACAGCATGTTCTGGCCCACGCCATCTTCAAAAAGCTTGAAGTTCTCCTGCTTCAGGCCGCTGACAAACTGGCCGTTCTTGTCGAGCACTGACGTGTGTACGACAACCAGGTCGACGTTGACGCCAATGCGGAAATCCTTCTGGGGTTCCTGCGGCGATTTGGATCCCAGCTCGGGCTTGACGGGCTTCTTGCGATCATTCTGCTGGTCCGTCTTTTTCTGGGCGCTTGCCGCCTGAGAATGGGAGGCCAAAACCAGTGCGGCTCCCAAAACCAACATCAGGGCGGCGGCCGTTAGAACCCAGCGCGAGCCGTTAGTTCTTGGCTGCATAATATCCTTCTTTGGCGTGCACGATCAGCTTCGGAAGCCCTTCGGGCGGATCCAGCTTAACCTGGATTTTACGCCAGGCCCCATCATGGGTCTTGTTGGTGGGGTTGTAGCCAAGGACGTACTGATTGCGCAACTCTGCATGGATAAGGTCGATGTAATAGTCAAGCGTGTTGAAATTGTCAGGGAAAAACGCCCTGCCTCCGGTCAGACCGACGATGTTTTCGAGCAAACCCCGCCCGTAGCCCAGGTTGCCCTGCTCTCCGATCGCATAGATCTGGACGTCGGACTCCTTGGCAAACTCGCGCACTTCTGAGATGGTGTAGCGGCTAGTGTTATCTTCGCCGTCTGTAATAAGAATGAGGGCTTTCTTCTCGTTTTTTGCTGCCTTGACTTGATCCAGGCCCATATAAACGGCATCGAAAAGAGCTGTACGCCCCCCGGCCTGTTTCAACGCAATCTCATTCCGGATGGTAGAGCTCTGATGTGTGAAGTTTTGTATCAGGGTGGTTCTCTCATTAAAAGTGATCAGGGCATACTCATCGTCGGGGTTGCCGTTTTCCAGGAATCGCACGATTGCGCTCTTTGCCTTTTGGATGTTGTTATTGTCCTTCATGCTGCCGCTGACATCAAGAATGAGGCCGACGCTCACCGGCGCCGGTTCTTGCGTGAAGGAGACTATGGATTGCTCGACCTTGTCCTCGTAAACCTTGAAGTGCTCCTTTTCCAGGCCCGTCACGCAGCGGTTCAGCGGATCGGTCACAGACACCTTCAGGAATACAGTTTCTACGCCGATGCGAAATATAGGCGGCTGTTGCTTTTGTGCATAGCGGGCAAATAGGGAGGAGCCCGTGCACAGGAAAACTATGAAGGGGATGGCAGCCAGGTCCGCCAATCGACGGCTAATCAAATGTACCTCGCGCGAAGTCTGCGTCAAGGAACGCATGGACGCTGGGCTTCTTTGCTAACATTCTACCAAATTGAAAACGAATGTCAAGAATGCGGCTTCATTGCAACCTCTCCAGAAAATCCATTCCGACCAGCACTTCCCGGGGCTTGGATCCGTCAGCGGGACCAACCAGGCCATTCGTATGCATCACGTCGATCAGCTTCGCGGCCCGACCGTACCCGATGCTCAACCTGCGTTGCAGAAGCGAAGTGGAAGCGCGTCCTTCGCTTACGACGATACGCACCGCGTCCTTGTAAAGGCTGTCTTCAGCGGCGCCGTCAATAGGATTGCCCGCGTCGTCGAGTTCCTGATCTTCTCCGAAAGTGAGAACAGATTCGTCATACATTGGACGACCCTGGCGCCGCAAATGTTCAACGATATTCTGGGCCTCCTTCTCGCTCACGTAGGCTCCGTGAATGCGCATCACTCGCGACGAGCCGGGAGGCACAAAGAGCATGTCGCCATTTCCCAGCAACTGCTCGGCGCCGTTTGCGTCGATGATTGTGCGCGAGTCGACTTTGGTTGCCACCTTGAAAGCGATTCTGCAGGGGAAGTTGGCCTTGATAACCCCCGTAATCACATCGACGGAGGGCCGCTGGGTCGCGAGAATCAGGTGAATACCCACGGCCCTCGCCATGGCCGCCAGGCGCGCGATGGACTCCTCGACGTCGTGCGACGAGACCATCATCAGGTCTGCCAGCTCGTCAATGACGAGGACCAGATAAGGAAGAGTCTTCTCGAGTTCTCCCTCCGGGTTGTTCTCGGGGTCAAGGAATGATAGCTGCCGGCCGGTCGAGCGAACCAGGGTATTGTATTGATCGATGTTGCGCACGCCGCGCAGCGCCAACTTTTTGTAACGCGCCTCCATCTCGTTCGTGGCCCACCTCAGGGCATTCGCCGCCTCCGTCGCGTCGGTGACGATCGGGGTCAGCAGGTGAGGTATCTTCTCGTAGATGCCCAACTCCAGTCGCTTGGGATCGATGAAGACAAAGCGGACCTCCTCTGGAGTGGCTTTGTAGAGGATCGACGTGATCATGCAATTGAGAGCCACGCTCTTGCCGGATCCGGTGGCGCCCGCGATCAGCAGATGAGGCATGCGCCCCAGCTCCGTCACATAGACGTTGCCGTTGATCAGCTTGCCTAATGCGAGCGTGAGCCGGGACGGCGATTTGCGGAAGACATCGGATTCGATGAGTTCGCGCAGCAAGATCGTCTCACGCTTCGTGTTGGGAATCTCGATCCCCACTGTCGCCTTTCCGGGGATGCGGTCGATTCGGATCGATTCTGCTTTGACTCCCAGGCAGAGATCGTCCACGAGGCTGGTGATCTTCGAATACTTGATCCCGGCATCGGGTTTGAACTCGAATGTGGTGACAACGGGGCCTGGGTGGATCTGTGTGATGGAACCACGAACGTCAAATTCCGCGCATTTCTCGGCGAGCTGCCGCGCGCGTTCCATCAGTTCGGGCTCCTCCACGGCGACATGGCCTTCCGCGGGTGTCAGCAGTTCTATGGGAGGCAGAATGAACTTTCGCGCCGATTTCGCCTGCTTGTCGTCCGCAACCGCTGCCTGCGGGCGATGCTCGGCATCAGTCGACGCCGACGGCTGGCGAACATCGGCGGGCGTCGAGGCTACCCGTATCGGAACGGGGCGCTGCGCCGGTTCGAGCAACGGAGGTGCCGCACCCCTAACGTTGATCACGGCACGAACCGGCTTACGATTCATACGCCAATTCTGGAACTTCCGCCAGATACCAATGCGTGCCGGACTCTCGACGCGCGGCTCACGATTGAGGATGGCTGCGATGGAAAAGGGCGTGGCAGCCAGGAGGCCTAGGAGAAACATGCCGCCGACGACCACGTAGGCGCCGGTAGTGTTGAGGTTCGAAATCAAGATCCCGGAAAGAATATTGCCGATCACGCCGCCCGGCTGGAAGCTGCCATCCGGAAGCGGAATAGGGATGCGCTGCAGGGCCGCGCAGGATGCGCACACCAGAAGGAAAAATCCCAGGATCCGCATGAGAGGTGAGGCAACCTGCTTTCCACGGATCCAGTTCCAGCTCAGCGCCGCCATGGGCAACACAAGAAGAAACGACGAGAAGCCAAGTATCTGGAAGAGCCAGTCGCTGACATAGGCTCCAATTCTGCCCGCCCGGTTGTCGACGCCCATCCTGTAGGATTGCGTGTTCGCGCTCGCATCCCATCGGTTGAAGGAGATCAGACAAACCAAGAGAAGAATCGTGAGCATCAGGAGCAAGACGCCTAAGAACTCATGGCGCTTGGTCGCGGTCTCTTTGCGCATTCCTTCCCATCCGATTTCTGAAGGTTCGATTCCATTCCCGCCGCACACGCGGAGAGAATCAAATTTCAAGGATGACAGGAACAATCATAGGACGAGTCGCTGTGCGTTTGCGAAAGAATCTTTTCAAATCCGCGCGTATCGTCTCGGTGAGGACCACGGAATCCACACGCTCCTCATCGGTGCAGGCTTCGACGGTGTTGAGGATGACCTGTCGCGCCTCGGCCATCAAGTCTCCGCCGGTGTTTTCCTGAATGTGACCGCGACTGACCAGTTCCGGTAAACCCTCTACCAGACCCGTGGATTTGTTCAGTGGCACTACGGCCAGGACTACGCCCTCCTCCGATAGGAGTTGCCGGTCTCTGACGACGAGTTCATCCAATTCCGCGATGCCTCCGGCATCAATCAACCGTTTGCCCACGGGCGCCCGGCCTTGCACTCCCATCATGTCAGGGGATAAGGCGATAATGTCGCCGCTTTCGGCCAGCAGTATCCGCTCTGAAGGAATGCCGGTCTCCTCAGCGACGAGGGCATGATTGTAGAGCTGGCGATATTCTCCATGGATCGGAATGAAGAACCGTGGACGAATCAGGTTCAGCATAAGTTTCAAATCTTCCCGGCTGGCGTGACCCGAAACATGAACCATCCATCTGTTTTCGTCATATATCAGAGCGCCCCTGCGGCAGAAGTGATTGATAAGATGCGAGACCCTGGTCTCATTGCCGGGGATGACCCGCGCGCTGAAAACCACTGCATCGCCATCCTCCACCTGGAACTCTTTGTGCTTTCCCACCGCGAGACGCGAAAGCGCGGAGGCCGGCTCACCTTGGCTCCCAGTGCTCAAAAGGATGAGTCTCTCCGCTGGAAGGGTTTTCCCTTCATCAGCCTCCAAGAGAACGTCCGGCGGCACCCTGAGGTATCCGAGTTCTCGACAGATCCCGATGTTCTGGACCATGCTGCGGCCAACGGGAACGACTTTGCGGCCAAACTCCTCCGCAAGATCCAGAATAATCTGAATTCGATGGCTGCTGGAGGCAAAGCAGGCGACGATGATCTTCCCGGGAATAAGCGGGAAAATCTGTTGCAGGTTGCGCCGCACGACCATTTCCGAGGGTGTGTACCCGGGCCTTTCGCTGTTCGTGCTGTCGGATAAAAGCGCCAGCACGCCCTGCTCTCCCAGGGCAGACAGCCGGCTATAGTCGCTCAGCATTCCATCCGGGGCCGACTGATCGAACTTGAAGTCGCCGGTATGGACTATCGTCCCTATCGGCGTTGTCAGGGCGAATCCCACTGCATCCGCCACGCTATGAGTCACGCGAATGAACTCAATCCGCATACCTGAAATCTCGATGACATCACGTGCGTGAATGGGCCTCAGATCGGTCTGCTCCAAAAGGCCTTCCTCGTCGAGTCGTTGGCGCGCGAATCCAAGCGTCAGAGGAGTGCCGTACACCGGGACCTGAATCTCGCGCAGAAAGAACGGCAGTCCTCCGATGTGATCCTCGTGGCCGTGCGTCATGATGACCGCGCGGACTTCGTCTTTTCGCTCCAGGAGATAGGTTAAATCCGGGACTACGAGGTCCACTCCCAGTAGATCGTTCCTCGGGAACATGAGGCCCGCATCAACCACGATGATGTTTCCGTCATAGCGGATCGACATCATGTTCATCCCAAACTCGCCGAGCCCCCCAAGGGCGACTATCTCAACATGTTTTCCGTTATCCATAGGAATTAGTATAACATGCCCTGCGAAGCTAGTAGGCCGCCACCAAATGTGGTCGACAGAGTCTAATTCGAAATTCGAGATTCGAGATTCGAGATTCTCAATCTCGAATTTCGAATCTCGAATCTAGATCATGGAGCCCTTCATCGAATGCCAGACTCTGACAAGTTCCTCGTATATCTCGACACCCAGGTCTTCCGCCCTGCATGAACCATCCACTCCAGCCGTGGCGAGAATCTCATCTGCCATCGGTGCGATTCCTTCATGGTATCGAAGCGAGTTTGCCAGCTTCTTACGTCGATGGGCGAACGCAGCTTTTGCGAGGACCAAAAAATCCGCTTCAATGCCCGCATCGGAGTTTCGCATTCGCGGTCGCAGCCTGATCATCGCGGACTGCACCTTGGGTCGGGGAACGAAACATGCAGGAGATACTCTGAATCCCATCTCAATCTCGCAATGGTGCTGGCAGTAGACCGAGAAGAAGCCGTAGTCTTGAGAGCGAGGGACAGCATTGATGCGCATGGCAGTCTCGCGTTGAAGCATGAAGACCATGTCGGCAATGGGAAGGCGCAGCTCGATCAGTCGTTCTATAATCGCTGTGCCGATATTATAGGGTAGATTTCCGGCTATGCGAAGTTTGATGTCCGGGTGCAGGAATTGTCCGAGAAGAGCGCACAGATCGACTCTAAGCACATCACCCTTGATGACCTCCGCATTCGGACAAGGAGCAAGGGCTTCTTGGAGATCAGGAATCAGATCCCTGTCCAATTCGAGCGCGAAAAGCCTCAGAACCCGCGGAGCCAATCGCCTCGAAAGCGCTCCATCGCCTGCGCCCACCTCGAGCATCAGGTCCGCCGGGCCAGGTTGAATCATTGTCACAATACGGTCCAGGATGCCTGTATCTCTTAGAAAATGTTGGCCGTAGCGCTTTTTAGGCAAGTTTTTCATTTATCTTGACATCCAGAAACCGCGTTCACATAATTATCGGTCGCTCGCGGTGTGCAATCACTCATCCGGTATCATAACTTGGGAGGGAATTAGTCATGAGTGGAAAAGTTGCGGAAGTTGGAGATCAAAGTTTCGAAACGGAAGTTTTGAATTCTCCCATTCCGGTTCTTGTGGACTTTTGGGCTGCCTGGTGCGCTCCCTGCCGCATGCTGGCGCCGGTAGTAGAAGCGGTTGCTGAAAAGTATGATGGCCGGGCCAGGGTCGTGAAGTTAAACGTCGACGAAAACATGATCACGTCCGGAAAATACAATATCCGGGGAATTCCCACACTACTGCTATTCAAGGACGGCGTCATCAAGGAACAGATCGTGGGCAACACTACGAAGGACACGATTTCCAAGATGATCGACAACCACCTGTAAACCGGCGCGCGATGGCCAACCTGATTGTTGTTGGCGCCCAGTGGGGCGATGAAGGTAAGGGAAAGATCGTCGATTTACTGACGGCGCAATTCGATATCGTAGCGCGCTATCAGGGTGGTCACAATGCAGGGCACACCGTGATCGTCGGCGGCCAAAAGTATGTCCTGCATCTGATTCCCTCCGGAATTCTCCATCCTGGAAAGATCTGCGTGATTGGAAACGGAGTGGTGGTCGACCTCGAGGCCTTGAAAAACGAAATCGACGCTCTGGCCGCGGCAGGCATAACTTGCCGCGACCGCCTTTTTGTCAGCGACCGCTGCCACCTGATTTTTGATTACCATCGCGCCGTCGAAGGGGCGGACGAAGCGCGCCGCGGAGCCAAGCGGATCGGCACCACCTGTCGCGGCATCGGGCCGGCCTACGAAGACAAATTCGGGCGTCGTGGCGTGCGGATCTGTGACCTGTCGACGCCGGAAGTGCTGCGCTCCGCTTTGGAAGACAACATTCTTGAAAAGGGGCGGCTGGTGGCTGAAGTCGGCCAGCGCTTCACCGCCGGGGAGTTGTTCGAGAAGGCGCGCAGGCTCGCGCTGGAACTGGCTCCCTACTTTGCCGACACTGCGACTTATCTGAATCGCGCCATCGACGAGGGAAAACACGTGCTCTTCGAGGGCGCCCAGGGAACTCTTCTCGACATCGACTATGGCACCTATCCGTTCGTGACGGCATCGAACGCGACGGCCGGAGGCGCCTGCACGGGAACGGGCGTCGGCCCGACCCGCATCGACGGCGTCCTGGGAATCATGAAAGCGTATACGACGCGGGTGGGGGAAGGCCCATTTCCCACCGAAGCGACCGGCGCAATGGGTGAAGAGATGCGCAGCCGAGGCCAGGAATATGGCGCCTCTACAGGACGTCCGCGGCGTTGCGGATGGTTCGATGCAGTCGTCGTCCGGCACGCACGGCTGATCAACCACCTCGACTCTCTGGTCGTAACCAAGTTGGATGTGCTCGACAGTCTCCGGGAAATCAAAGTGTGTACCGGCTACCGATACCACGGCAAACTGCTCGATTCATTTCCGCCTGGGACTCAGATCCTGGAACAGTGTGAGCCCGAGTACTTGACGATGCCCGGATGGAAGCAGCGCACCGCGGGCATCTCCAGTTACGACGATTTGCCGGTCCTGGCACAAGACTACCTCAAACGCATTTCCGACCTCGTCCAGACGGAAATCTCCATCATTTCCACGGGGCCCGACCGGACCGAAACCGTCTTTACTTCTCCCGGCTCGCGTCTTCACGCCTGGATCTGAGCGATTTTGAAATTTGGAGAGCGTGCCCATGAAATCGGACGCCCGCCCACTCCCATTAGAAGCTGTACCCAACTGCTATAGTGTACGCAGTCACGGAGTCGCTCTTGAATTGATCGCTCAGGCCATGCACCCAGTGGTAATCGAACTGCGGCCGCACGAATACGTGCTCCTTTACATAGATGCGCAATCCAAAGCCGGTGTGCAGCTGGAAATGGCTGAAGCTTCCGGCGAAGTTGCTGGAGGATCCGGTGTAATAATTGTATTGCTGAGGGCCGGAGTAAAACCTCAGACTGAGGCCGCCAAAGCCAGCCTGGATTTCCGGCATCACACGTTTGGTGCCGAAAGACGGTGTCCAGATTCCGTTGAAGTCGTAGAAGATCGGCCGGTAGCCAACGCCAGAGTAGTAATCCCCTTGGGCGAATCGGAGCGACATCTCTGCCCCGACACCAAGGCTGGGCTTGAGCATAAAGCCGCCGCCAAAAGTGCCAAAGACGCCGCCCATGGAATTCGGTACATAGGATGTCCCGGTACCGAAAAGGTCTTGGGATGGGCCGATGCCGTCATGTGCCGCTCCCATCCCGAAATAGACGTCGACGCGACCCTGGGCGTTCGCAAGCGTCGGGCAAAGAAAAATCAAAACTAGCAGTGGTAGCGCAGCTCGGATCAGTTTCAAGGCTCTTTCTCCTTCCTGGTTCCTGTCAGAAGGATACTCCCTCCCATGACTTGAGCAAATGAGTAATCGAATCAGCAGATTCCTTCACTTTCCGGTGAAACCTTTTCTTCCGGCGGGCCACTAACAATGTGAGAGTTGGCAGTAAGCGGCGGCTCTCTTGGTTGTTGCGGGGGAGGAATTATAAAATGAACAGAAACGCACCGCGCATACTTCTGCTGGCGCTATCGGCTGCCCTCTTATTTGGCGTCACAGGTGTGGCTCAGGATTTCCAGCGCACATATAAGATCGCTCCGGAAGGGTCCATCAGAATTGCGACGATCTCCGGTGATGTCAGGGTCCAGGGCTACGACGGCTCGGAGGTTGTGGCGGAAGGTTTCCGGGTGGGGCGGGATCGGGAGCGGGTTGAGATTCTAGACAGGAGCGGTACGGATCACGTGGATCTCGGGGTTCACTATCAGCCGGGGAACGGCGACGCCAGCATCAACTTTGTGGTCAAGGTGCCGCGCTCGGTCAGCTACAACTTTGCCGACATCCGATCGGTGAGCGGCAGCGTCCACCTCTCTGATGTGACGGGACACGTCAGCGCACGCAGCGTCAGCGGTTCCGTCGAGATCAAAAACGTGACCGGCATCGTGAGCGCAGATTCGACCAGCGGCAACGTGGATGTTGTCCTCAGGCAAATTGAGGGAACCGGTGACATGAGGTTTTCCTCCATCAGTGGAAGTGTGGCTGTCAAGGCGCCCGCAAACCTGAACGCCTATGTATCGATGTCGACACTCAGCGGCACACTCACTACGGATTTCCCGATCGATATCCAGGAACGGCGCTATGCTCCAGGCCGTTCGGCACGCGGTCGATTGGGCACCGGCGCGTGCAGCATTCGCATTACGAGTGTATCGGGGAGAGTGAGTCTGACGAAGGGCTAGGAGTCTGTCCAGGCCTCAGGACGGATTGCGCGCCCGGGGCTTGCGCCACTCCGCCTCTAGCTCAAAATCGGCCAGGAAGGGTTGCGACTCACGGACATGCATGTGTTGAGCACCGTAAAGCCAAACGGCGGTCAGTCCGCACCTGAAGAATCGGTTAGCACATCCGGCGGCGACGCGGAGGCGTTTCGAGCGATTTTCCATCGGTATGGAAAACCGATACACGTCTTTATTTATCACATGATAGGAGACAGGCCGCGAGCAGAGGAACTGACTCAGGAAACGTTTCTGCGCGCCTACCGCACGTTGGACCGGCGACAGCATGCCGCGAAGCTTTCAACCTGGCTTTTTGGCATTGCACGCAACGTAGTGAGGGAAGCAATTCGTGAAAAGAGGCGTCGGCTTCATCTCGTGGAGCTCGACGACGCGAATTCTCAGAATGTGCACGATGAGCGCATCGGGCCCGATGAACGGTTTCTTACGGATGAGTTGGAGCGAGCGATCCGTCGGGCTCTTGACGAGCTGTCCGTTGATCAGAGGGTCGTTTTTGTTCAGAAGGTTTTAAAGAAGATGAGCTACCAGGAGATCTCTTCAGTCACCGGTTTTTCCACGGGAAAGCTGAAGACCGATCTGCATCGGGCGCGCGCGCACCTGAGGCATAAGCTGAAGCCATACATGGCGGGGCGGGCGCCACGAATTGGAGGTGCGGCGTGAATTGCTCTCATTTCCAGAGAATCATGGAGGATTACCACTACGGGGAGCTCGAGGAACGGCAGTCCGCGGAAGCAGCTGCGCACCTGGGGGAATGTGCCAGGTGCCGGAGCGATCTGGCTCTGTTGGAAGCGGAGTCCCGCCTTTATGAGGCGTACGCGGCGAAGGCGGAGAGCACCCTCGATCTCGATCCTGGCATGTGGCAGCGAATTTCGGCGGGCGCTTCGTCCCAACAGGCCCGCTTTGGAGAATCGCAACCTGCAGGCAGCAGTGTGCGCCGGATTAGGTTTCCGCTGGCAGATTTTCCGTTGATTCGGCAAGCCGTGGCCGCGGTTCTTCTCGTTGCCGTTTCGGTTACTGCAACGTGGTTCATGGTGGAGCGCCATCACAGAGCCGACGAGACGTCAGCACCCACGCAGGCTTACACGCCCGAGGCATCGTCCGGCGGGGAGAGTCTTGAATCCGCACTTCAGTCGATTCAGCGCGCCGAGAAGGAGTACATAAAAGCGATCCAGGAACTGAATGGCATTGTCGCGAAACAAGAATCGACACTGGATCCACGCCGAGTCGTGGAGGTGCAGGCAAACCTCAGGGTAATCGACGAACGCATTGCGATCGCGCGTAAGGCTTACTATGCGCACCCGACGGATGCCGAGCTGGCAGTCTACATGCTGGCTGCATACAGCCGCAAAGTCGAGTTTCTGCAGGATCTGACTTCCTGAAGTTGTCTGCACATCTTCGGGTGATGTCCCGATTCACTCTTGATAAGCGCGACTAAACCGCAATAGTGCAAGACCAGGTTACAGCAGCGACAATGCGTCGTTTGATGAATGATTCCCGCCACATACTTTAGAACTGCCTTTGAAACCTCATGCCGGCATGCTAAATTGTCCAACGTTATTGCGCAGGTCCTGCGGCGAGTTTTCCACTGCGGGATTGTGAGGTTGATTCAACATCGCCACCAGGTTGGGCCGTTAGCTCAGGAGGTAGAGCATCTGCCTTTTAAGCAGAGGGTCGCTGGTTCGAGTCCAGCACGGCTCACCAATCATCCCACAAAATATCAAGTACTTAGCAGATTGCGCTTCAAGGCAAGCCAGGGTACTGCGGCTTTCAGTTGCGGATAGGTTGCGGATTTCGGCCTGGATACGGTTACTCATTACGCCTCTACTGCTGTCCTGTAGTTCACCCTTGAATCAATTGATGGCAGGCGATTAACCGCCTGTCTGTTCGCTCCCGGAACCAGATGCCCATAGACATCGGCTGTCATCTTGATGCTGCTATGCCCAAGCTGGTCGCTCACGTACTTGAGAGACTGCCCGTCCTGAAGCAGCAGCGATGCGAACGAGTGCCGGAGGTCGTGAAAGCGGATCTGCCTCAGCCCAGCCTTCTCCAGGCACTTCCTGAAATGCCGGTTCTTGACGTTGTGCATGTCGGCAGGGTTGCCTTCCCGATTGCAGAAAACCCACTCCGGAATCTCGTTCTTCCCTCTGGATAGCCATTCCTCGCGTCTTTGCCGCTTCAGGTTCGACAATTCGGCGATGAGGGCATCCGACATATCCACCCGGCGCATCTTGTCCGTCTTAGTCGCGTGAACTCGACCACGGACGATGTTTTTCCGGACGTTGAGGAACTGCCCGTTGAAATCGATGTCGTCCCACTTCAAGCCAGCGAGTTGACCGGATCTCAAGCCCGTGTGGATCGCACACAGAAAGAGGGGATAGCACTCGGGTGAGTATCGCAGGGCCGATCTCAAGAACAATGGTACTTCCTCATAGGTGAGAGGCTGAATCTCCTCGTGGAGAATCGGCGCTTGCTTGTAAAACCTGCTCAGACGCCTTGCTGGATTATCAGTGATGACTTGATCCTCAATTGCACTGTTCAGCACGGCGCAGAGTCCGGCGAGGATGATTCTAATTGAAGGTCGAGCCATCTTCCGCACCTGCATTGATCCCAAGATCAAACATCGAACCCTCCCCAGGGAACCGGCATCCATGCCTTCGAATCGTCGGCTCAGCAATTCCCCCAGACGATCTTTAGCTTTTTTTCTGTCAAGTCCGTATTCGATCTCAACCAAGCATCAAACTCCCGCATCAGCCTCCTGAAGGGCAATGCCCGATCAGGCCATTGGCGATTGAACGATTCAAGAACGGTCTTCAGTGTCTTCTTGTTGGCTCTGATGTTCTGCTTGTCTACGAGTTTTGCCACGAAATCCTTCACTTGCGCTCGTGTGATTTCGTCAAGTCGGCACTTCCCGAGATCAGGTCTTCAGTTGATTTCGTTGCTGCTTTGGTTTGAATGGGAGCTGTTGGTTTCTGTGCTGCGAGGTGGACTCTTGCTGAAAACAGAAAGCAACACGATATCAGCAAAATCAAAGATGCGGATCGCCTGTACCTCACTGGATGCCTCCACCGAGGAGGTGCAACGAATGCTCCTATCCTAACACAGGCTTGCCCGATCCGATTCGCCTCCACTGAGAAAAAGTGAAACGCACACGGCGCCCCGGCGGTTTGTTCACCCCCTGTCACACCCCCCCCTCTTTCTCACGTTCTCGCGTGCAAACGCCTGGGTTTTGTTGGCTTTTCTCACCTGCCTCGTTTTGTCGGACACGTGGCACACGCTGCCCCTTCAACTGTCAGAACTGATGCGCTCGTATATGCTTCCACGTTCTCCATGCCCCGCTCGGTTTGCCCCTGTGAAGCATTCACCACCTTGCCACGTGTCAGCAGCGGTCTAAAAGGAGTCCAAAATCAGCTGAATAGGACCCGGTTTCCGGGCCGATGTAGCCCCGACCGCGCTCCTCTCAAGGGCACGTCAGTTTCCCACAATGGCGTTTCTTGGGAGCGTGCCAGTTTCTGGTGAACGACTCACTCGCGCAAGGGCTGCGAATTCAGCTACCCAGGGACACGCTGGCCGACTATAATGACAGCAAATTCGGATCCTCGTAATTGCAGTGCGCGAATTGCCTATGGAGGATTCTCCTTGATCGGCAACACCATCCTGTTTGCGGGAAAAAATGTGTTAAGACGCCCGTTCCGGTGACGTCGGATTGTAGTAAAATGCCCTTTTTGGTCGATCCTGGGTTCTAGGGAGTCGCGGCAGACGGGGCGAAGTTGACATAACGCCCCCATATCGGAAGCTGGTGGGATCACATGCAGGAGGTCGTGCCGGGGAAGACGCAATCACGCAGCTTATTTCGCCTATCCCCCGCCTGGGACCATGCATCATGCGATGGTGCGGCGGATCGAGAAGCGCAAGATCGTGGACGATGGAAAAGGGACATTCTACTTAATGGGCGTGGCAGCTATGGACTGATGTTGCGGCACGGGCTTGTCATTCTGCTCCTGGGCGTCGTGCTCCTGCTGACGTACGCCAATTCCTTCGACGCCGGATTCACCCTCGACAACAAGTTCATAATGCTGAAAGACCCGCGCATCCGCGGACTCAACGAGCTGAACCTCAGACTGATCTTCAGCCGCGAGTACTGGTGGCCCAGCGCTCAGGGAGGGCTCTACCGGCCCGTCACCACGCTGACCTACCTGTTCAACTACGCCGTGCTGGGCAACGCGCACAACCCAACTGGTTACCACTGGATCAACCTTCTGCTGCACTGGATCAACGCCTCGCTCGTTTACCTGCTGGCACTGGAGCTGCTCCCGGGGCCGTGGCTGGCGTTTTTCACGGCGGCGCTGTTTGCGGCGCACCCGGTCAACGTCGAGTCCGTCACTAACATCGTGGGGCGTGCGGACCTGCTGGCCGGGTTGTGCATCTTGGCCGGGCTGCTTCTCTACCTGGAAAGCGCGCGTCGCGAACGTCGGATGCTTTGCCTCGCGGGAGTGAGCCTGGCCATGCTGGCCGGCGTCTTCTCGAAGGAAAGCGCCGTCGCCCTGGTAGGCCTGATAGCGGCCTATGATCTCACGTACCGGGGGAAGCGCGCGAACCTGGCCGCGTACCTGTGGTTGGCGCCGCCGCTGCTCCTCCTGTGGGGCATGCGGTGGTTGGTCTTCTCCCGGGTCGGTCCCGCCGATATTGAGTTCGTGGTAACGCCGTTGCCGGACGGTTTCTGGGCGGCGCGCCTGACCGCGCTCAAGGTGATCGGAAACGATCTGTGGCTGCTGGTGTGGCCGCGGACGCTCTCCTGCGATTACTCCTACAACCAGATCCCGCCGTTCGCGTGGAACGACCCGAAGGCGGTGATCACGCTGCTCTTGCTCGCGGCCATCGGCGCGCTGGCGGTATTGTCCTACCGGCGGAACAAGGCGGTCTGCTTTCTGATCCTGTTTTTTGGGATCGCACTGCTGCCGGTTTCGAACCTGGTGGTGCGGATCGGGAGCATCATGGCCGAGCGGTTCCTGTACCTGCCCTCGGTCGCGTTCTGCGGGTGCGTGGTCCTGGCCGTCGCCCGGCTATTCGGCCGGCGCCGGCGGGCGGCTGCGTGCGTCTTGGTCGCAATCGCCGTGGCTTACGGCACGCGCACCTTCGCGCGCAACTTCGACTGGAACGACGAGGTCAGCTTGTGGACCCAGGCCGCCGAGGCCTCTCCAGAAAGCTTCAAGACCCACCGCTCGCTGGCTCTCGCGCTAAGCCAGATGATCGCGCCGGGGCAGCGCAGCGAGAGCCTGGACCGCGCGATACAAGAGGTGGAGGAGGCGTTGCGCATCGTCGAGCCGCTGTCCGCGGAGAGGAGCAGCACAGAGCCGTATGTTACGGCGGGCGCGCTCTATGGCATGAAAGGCGACGGCCTGGCAAGGTCGGGCCCAGGCGGCGTGGCCGTTCCCACGCCCGAGAGCCTGGCCTGGTACCGCCGGTCAAGCGAGGTGCTCACGGAAGCCTTGCCGATCGAGCGGGCCTACACGGATCGGCGCCGCCGCGCGAAGCTTGCATATGGCATCGCTCCCGACCAGGTCATTGAAGATGGCCACGCCGATTTGTGGCAGAACCTGGCGTTCGTGTGGATTCGCCTAGGCGACCATCAGAAGGCGGTAGAGACCCTGCTCAGTCTGCGCCGGCTCGCCCCGGCCAAGCCCGAGGTCTATTGGAGCCTAGGCGGACTTTACGCGGACATGGGCAGAAACGAAGAGGCGGTGACCGCCTACTTGCAATACTTGGTGCTCCAACCGAATAACCGGGGTGCGAAGGAGAAGCTGGCAGCCATTTACCCGAAGGTGGATCGCGAGGGCTGCGGGATGGACCTGCAGTGCCCATCGATGCGCGAGCACCTGCGCGCCGCCTACAACGGGTTGGCACAGATTCTGACGGACGCCCACCGGTACGACGAGGCGCAGGTGGTCCAGGACGCGCGAAATCGCCAGGGCCTGCTGCCGTGAACCGTGTTGTGCTCGCACAGACGGAGATGCCGGACCGCGCCGACCGTATCGTGCTCGATATGGATTCCGGCGAGAGTCGAGGCGAATGCGAAGCCTCCATCCCCAGGCCGAAATCCTTGAAAATCTATGGAGTCAACAAATGCGGAAGACCCTTTAAGCAGAGGGTCGCAGGTTCGAGTCCAGCACGGCTCACCACCCACCGATTTGCGGTGGAATCGCCATACACCGCCAGGAACGAAATAGGGTCTCTCCTCATCGATCAATGCAGGCGTTCTTGGGCGGCTCACGCCGGCACTCATTGAGAATGCCGCGCCGCTGCTTCATATCCGGCATCGATCGAAAGATCATTCCCCTGGGCCGCTGCCATGGCGAGACGGTCGCAGCGCTCGTTTTCCGGATTTCCTGCATGGCCGCGGACCCAGCTGAACTCGACCCTGTGGCGCTCGGCGCACGCGAGAAGCCGTGTCCACAGATCAGGATTGAGCGCCATCTCCTTCTTGTTCCGCCGCCATCCGTTTGCGCGCCAGCGCACGGCCCATCCTTGCTCGATGGCGTTCACTACGTACTGTGAATCACTGTAGAGTGTGACCCGGCATTTCCGTTTGAGTGCTTCGAGACCGGCAATGGCGGCCATAATCTCCATCCGGTTGTTCGTGGTTCGGCGGAAGCCTGCGGAGAGTTCCTTGCGATGGCCTTCATGGAGCAGGACAACGCCGTAGCCTCCGGGGCCCGGGTTGCCCAGGCATGCGCCATCGGTATAAATAGTGACTTGCTTCGGGACCATTCGTACGTCCTTCAATCGTCCGCAATGCTTTTGGATTGCAAATGCTCCTGTATGCTAATTCAGCTCAGGTTCGAATGGGAAGTAAAACCGCGACCAATAGAGATGGGGAGCGCTCGTGCTTGAATTCCTAGCTCAAAAATGACAGAATGGGCGCCGCATTTACGCTGGTTGTTTGCTAGCCGCAATAAGTCTCGCTGCAGCCAACCCAAGCGCGTCCCCATCGTCTAGTCGGCCTAGGACACCGCGCTTTCAATGCGGCAACACGGGTTCGAATCCCGTTGGGGACGCCACTCATCCTCAATTACAAACTAGCGCCCCTTCATTCATCTTCGCAGGTTTGATGATGTCATCCGAGTAGATCATGACCCGTGCAGGCACCGACAGGACGTCCCGCAGAACAGTACATCTGGAGCGTATCGGGGAATCTGCTTCTTCGGGCAGCGTAATACGACCGGGTGGGCTGGAAGGAACGTATCCAAGAGAATTGAGCGCCTAAACGGCAGCTTGTTTTTCCGCCTGCCGTTCAAAGTTCTTAAAGAACTCGCGGGGATCAAGACGAAATGAGAAAAAACCAGCGCCGGGCCTGGTATCGATTCTGAAAGTGAATTCAAGGCTCATTCATGATTTTCCGTGTTTTGAGACTGAATTTAGTACCCGGCAACAAGACGTGCATGACCATGTTGGAGATGCCGATTGACTTGGCCGCCGTGATTTGGACCTTGGCGTGGGCCGGGTCATATACCACGACGTCTTTTTCTCCGATGACATCAAAGGTCCCCTCCGGATTGACGATGATCGCAGTGGACTCATCAACGCCGATCCCCACGAGTTGTGGATGTTCGGCAATCAGGCTGATCAGGCGGTTGTGCCGTTTTCGCGTGGCGAAATGCTGGTCAACAATCGCTGCCTTGAGGAAACCCAGGCCTTTTGTGGTCACCACGTTGTCCGCCTGGATGGTCTCAAAATCATGTCCTTCCTGCACCACGCGCTTCTCATCGCCGGTGATCATGATTTCACTCATAACGGCAGCGCCTGCGCTGGTTCCGCCGATTACGGCGCCATTCTCATAGATCTCCAGAAGCTTCCGGTGAACGGGAGTATCGAGAATGGCTTTTGTGATCCGCGCCTGGTCCCCGCCCGCGAAATAGACGCCGCCGGCACCGGACAAAATTGCGCTGTTTTCCGGGAGAGAGGCCTGCTCCCGGGTCAGGTTGATGCTCACGACACTTTTTGCCCCGTTCTTCCTAAATTCAGCGACGAGTTCGGATCCGACTTCCTCCGGCGTGGCGCTGGCCATGGGAAAGACAACGATCTTGCCGCTGCGGACTCGCTCTGCCATGGCAATGAATTGCTTCATCATGCTTACAGGACGTGTTCCACCCCCGATGATGAAGAGTGTTCCTTTGGTTTCTGAATAGAGGTTTAGTGGCAAGCTGCATAGCAGAAAAGCAATAAGCGCGTACACCCTTTTCATGATTTACCCCCAAATATGTTTCCAGAGCGGCACGCCGCGGCCGGCGTCTGGGTCCACCGGGTGCACCAAGGGACCCGCCTAACCCAGCTTTTCAATGAATCGGTAGTGCGAGATGGTGTCGCCGATCATGGAGAATCCCTCCATAGGCAATTCGCGCACTGAAATCAGAACGACCTGAATTTGCTGTCATTATAGTCGGCCGGATCGGCCCCGGACAGCTGAATTCGCAACACTCGCCGGCATTCGGGCACTCGCAAACTGGCACGCTGTCCGGATACGTTAGATCTCTATCGTTGCACGCCCTGAACATCATTGCCGAGGGACGCCGGCTATCAAGCTAGCAGAGGCTTAGATCCGTCGCTTAATACTTCCGGCAGTCGTTTGCCCACAAGTACCATCAAATGTTGGACTTGTTGAAATAATCCTTGTGTTTATAAAACCATTTCGATGTAATGTCAGCGCATCTATTCAGAACCAGGCCCTGTGCGCGCTGTTTTTTCTTTATCGCGAAGTTCTGCAAAAGGGACCTTGAATGGTTTCGGCAAGCATCTGCGCTTGTTAGTCAGCATCGAGCAGTTACTGGAGGTTTTTCGGGCCAGGGATTCGTTGGCAATTGCGAGTCAAACCTCGAGAGGAGGGACGTATGATCGGAGCCCTTGTGGCAAAAAAAGCGCTGGCTGGTGCTTTCGATGCGTTGAACCGGCACGATCTGCCGAAGTTTATGTCAGCCTGGCGGGATGACGCGAAGTTTGTCTATCCCGGCGAAATAGCTGAAAGCGGGACCTACCAGGGCAAGAGCGCCATCGAAGGCTGGTTCCGCCATTTCTTCGAGCAGTTCCCGCAAATCAGATTCGATATTCAAGACCTGTGTGTCCGGAACATCTTCGACCTTTCCGGCACCAACGTGGTCGCCGTGCACTGGAATATCCAGCTCACCAACCGAGAGGGACGTGTAGGCCAAAACAGCGGCGTAACAGTCGTGAATATCAATCGAGGCAAGGTCTTTCTTGTAAAGGACTTCATCTTTGATCTTGGCGACAACTTCAGGCGCAACTGGAGTGCGCCGTAGAGCGGCTGGCCCTTGAAGTGGTCTATTTCTTCGATCACGGCCAGCGGAATAACGATATCGTTTTCCTAAAACTGGTGGATGCAGGTAGCGTCGTGGAGTATTACGTTGGTATCGAGCACGAAAATCTTGGCGCGTCTGGTCATGGGCCTCCGCCTTGCACTTCTCTTGAACTTCGATCCGGCCTGCCTGGCAGCTTAGGGTCTGTCACGGAATAACAGGTCCTCTGGATCAAACACGCGACAGCACGCGCTCGTAGTAATTCTCATACTGTGCCACGATTTCATCAGCGCAGAAGCGGGCCTTGGCGGTGGCGCGGCCGGCCTTCCCCATGGCTTGCCGCCGATCTTTGTTCGTCAGGATTTCGAGCGAGCGCTCGGCCATCCGTTCAGTGTCACCCGGCTCGACCAGGTAACCCTCCGTGCCGTCGGTGATCACTTCAGGCAGGCCACCCACTTTTGACACCACCACCGGGACTTCGCATGCCATGGCTTCCAATGCGACCAGTCCGAACGACTCGGTCTGGCTGGGGAGCAGAAGCAGGTCGGACGCCGCAATCAACTCTTCTATGTTGTCGCGCTTTCCCAGGAAGTGGACTTTGCCCTCAATTCCATGGTGATGGGCCAGCCATTCGGCGCTGCTGCGCTCCGGGCCGTCTCCAACCATGAGCAAAACAGCCGGCAGTTCTTTTTGCACCCGGAGAAAAATCTCAATCACCTCCCCCGGGCGTTTCACGGCGCGGAAATTGGAGAGGTGAATGAGCATCATTTCGTTTTCACCGGCGAAGCGCGCTCTCAAATCCGGCCTATGCTCGGGCTTGTAGATGCTGCAGTTTACGAAGTTGTAAATCACCTCAATTTCACTCTTGATGCCGAACGTCTCGCACGTGGCTTGTTTCAGGTAATGCGACACAGCCGTAACGCCGTCGGAGCGCTCGATGGAGAACTTGGTGATGGAAAGATACGACGGGTCCGCTCCAACCAGCGTAATGTCGGTCCCATGGAGTGTGGTCACGACCGGCAATTTGCGCGGCTGAAGCATGGACTTTGCCAGGAAAGCGCTCACGGAATGCGGGATGGCGTAATGGCAGTGCAGCAGATCCAAGCCTTGCAGCTCGGCGACCTCCGCCATCTTGTTCGCGAGCGCCAAGGCATAGGGAGGGTGGTCGAAAAGAGGGTAGTTGCTGATCTCGACTTCGTGGAAAAAGATGTTCGGCGTCGTCCGATTCAGACGCAACGGCAAGGCATAACTGATGAAATGGACCTCGTGCCCTTTTTCCGCCAATTCCTTTCCCAGCTCGGTCGCAACGATACCGCTACCGCCGTAGGTCGGGTAGCAAGTGATTCCAATCTTCACGATTTCCCCCAAATGGCAGTTCTAGGCCAGCTTCCTCACGATGCGGGCCGGGAGCATGATCAGCGCGCGCAATAATTCAAATATTCCCGCCACGGTGATGCCGACGATCCGGAAGGGAAGGAGGAGCAGCCAAATCAGTGGATACAGGACCAACGCGGCCAGGGCCAGAGGCCAACACAGAACGAACAGGATGCACCAGAGCAGGAACTTGACCACAGGTCTGTGCCTTTCGGCTCAGGAGAAGGGAACTGGCGACGGTCCGGATTCTCTTCCTGCGGACCGCCCTCACCTTGTTCCGGTTCTTCCTCCCCATCGCCCGCGAATTAATCCTCTTGATTTTACATCATCGTGCACGCAAGGACAGCACCCGCGACCGGCATGTGCTGTCCAAGAGCTTCCGCGACTCTCAAGACTGGCTACCGCGTGATCTCCTTGACGTCGTCCAGAATGGTCTGTGCTATGGCCTCGCGGCCCGAGACGCCGCCTGCGAAGATCTCACCTTTTTCCCTGGTCCGGAAAAGTGCGCCTTTAGAGGTGCCTCTGATTGTATGGAAGACGGACTCACGCCGTACGATTTTGGGAGCGACGCTCAGCCGTATCCGTCCTTCCCAGGGGCGCGCACGGCCGATGAAACGAACGGAGCGTCCGGCGGCCCGTGCCACGGCTACCAATTCCTCGGTGGCGCTTCCGATTCCAATTCGCAAAACATCATCCAGAGCAGCCCGTGCATCCATCCACTCGTTGGCGAGGATCAGCAGCTTGCACGCAGTATCCCATCCTTGCACGTCAAGGGCGGGGTTTGGTTCCGCGATGCCTTGCTCCTGAGCCCGCGCCAAGGCTTGCTCGAAACTGAGAGCGCGCTCCTGCATCTCCGTCAGTATGTAATTCGTCGTGCCATTCAGGATTCCCTGGATCTCCAGCACGTGGCAGCCACGAACCTCGGCCGGCGGAAGCACGCCGGTGGTCCCGCTGTATCTCAGTTTCGCGCCGCTTCTCTCGGCAGTTTCGATTAGCAGCCGGTACCCGTGAACAATCGGCCCTTTGTTCACGGTTACGACATGCAGGCGTTGTTCCAGGGCCTGCAGGAGGAGGCTCAAGGCCGGCTGGCCGTCTGCCGGGTTGGTGGGGAGGCACTCGATGAGAACGGCAATGCCCGCGTTTTTGAGTGAGTGAATGTAATCGGGAATGTCAAGAAAGGTGCCGAGATCGCGCCAATCCGCGACTGTGCCTGCCTGATCTTGCAGTTCCAGCGGCCGACGTATGTCATCGCAGTCACGCAGCAAAAGACCGCCCGTGACATCGGCCACGGCGGAGATGGAGAACTCTTCGTCAGCCCTGGATTTCAGGAGATAGCGCGCGAAAGCTCGCCCGACGTTTCCAAATCCCAACAGCGCAAGACGGATCATGCTAGGCACCAAAAAGGAGACCGCCGCAGAACGTGAAGGAACAGCAATTCAAAACAGCGTTCCTCTCGCGTCCGACGGCGGTCAGTAACACTTCATCGCTCTGATCCCCGGGATGTCCCCTTTCATGAGGCGTGACAGGACCGCGAATCAGATCCCCTCTGCGATCATGCAATGGAGGAGATTCCAGAGTGATGGGGAGGAGAGCTGCGAGCCCTCCTCCCTCCACAATGGAATCGACTGCCCTTATACCAAGCCCTGATCGAGCATGGCATTGGCAACTTTGACGAAGCCGGCAATGTTCGCGCCCAGAACGTAATTTCCGGGTTGGCCGTACTCTGCTGCGGTCTCCACGCAGGCCTTGTGAATGCTCTTCATGATGCCATGGAGGCGTTCGTCCACTTCTTCTCTGGTCCAGGAAAGTCGCAGCGAATTCTGCGACATTTCCAAGCCGGATGTAGCCACGCCGCCCGCATTGGCAGCCTTGCCCGGCCCATAAAGGATCTTGTGGTGCTGGAATGCTTCAATTCCTTCCGGAGTCGTTGGCATATTGGCGCCTTCCGACACGCAATAGCAGCCGTTCTTGACGAGCAACGCGGCGTCCGCGCCGGAAATCTCGTTTTCATGGGCGCATGGGAGGGCGACATCGCACTTCACGAACCACGGGTTTTTCCCCTCGTGATATTCGCAATGGAATTTGTCGGCATATTCCTTGACGCGGCCGCGCTTGACATTCTTGAGGTGCATCAGGAATTCCCACTTTTCGCCCTTCACGCCATCCTTATCCACGACGGTGCCGTTGGAGTCGGACAGGGTGATCACTTTTCCACCCAGCTGATTTACTTTTTCTATGGCGTACTGAGCGACGTTGCCCGACGCCGAAACCGCCACGGTCTTACCGGCAAAAGACTGGCCGCGCGTTTTCAGCATTTCCTCTGCAAAATAGACCTGGCCGTAGCCCGTGGCCTCGGGACGAATGAGCGACCCGCCCCAGTTGAGGCCCTTACCAGTCAGGACACCCTCGAATGAATGCGTCAGTTTCTTGAACTGGCCGAAGAGGTATCCGATCTCGCGGCCGCCCACGCCGATGTCGCCCGCGGGCACGTCAATGTTCGCACCAATGTGTAGGAACAGCTCGTTCATAAAGCTCTGGCAGAAACGCATGACCTCTGAATCGGATTTGCCCTTGGGGTCGAAGTCTGCTCCACCCTTGCCGCCGCCCATAGGCAGTGTTGTGAGGCTGTTTTTCAGAATCTGCTCGAAGCCAAGAAATTTTAAAATGCCCAAATTAACGCTGGGATGAAAACGCAGGCCGCCCTTGTAAGGGCCGATGGAGTTGCTGAACTCAACACGGAATCCGCGGTTGACTTGGACGGCGCCTTTGTCATCCTGCCAGGGTATCCTGAAGATGAAAATGCGATCCGGCTCTACCATTCTCTCCAGGATCTTGTTCTCAATATACTCAGGGTGCTTCACGAGACACGGTCCCAGCGTTTCCGCAACCTCGCGAACCGCCTGATGGAACTCTGGCTGCGCCGCATGTTTGGCTACCAGGTTGTCCATAAATTTAGAAATATAATTCTTCATATCCATAACGGATTGCTCCTTGATTTAGGTTTGCTTCAAAAACACAGCGACTCAGGTGGTACAACACCCCCCAGGTAACGGGGAGAGCTATACCACCTAGTTTCTCTCCGGTGCAAGCAAAAAAGGCGCGCCCGGCGCGGCATGGAGCCGGGACAGCGAAACCTGGTTTCCAAGTAGGTCGTGAAAGGGCATGATACGGTCTGCTGCACGCCAGCGCGCGCCGCCGTACGCGGAGGCCAAGAGTTTTTTTGCAGCTCGCACTTCTGTGGCATCATCCGTATGATAGGGCATAAAAAGGAAAAGAGATGTCAATCCTCAAGTTACTGAAACTGGAACCAACGCAATCCTCCGGTTCTTCCGCCGAGACGGAAACGGTGCGCAAGATTGCCAACGCTCTCGAAAAGCTTGATGAAAACGACGCCAGATTCATCGCGGCTTTTGCATATCTTCTCAGCAGGGTCGCGCGCGCCGATCTGACGGTCTCCCCTGAGGAGACCCGAGCGATGGAGCGCATCGTCATGGAGCAGGCAGGTCTGCCGGAAGAGCAGGCGATACTCGTGATTCAGATGGCGAAGACGCAAAACAAGCTGTTCGGCGGCACGGAAAACTATCTGGTGACGCGCGAATTCAACAATATCGCCTCTCATGAACAGAAGTTGTTGTTACTGCAGTGCCTGTTCGCAGTATCGGCGGCCGACGATAACATCTCGACCGTCGAAGACAACGAGGTGAGCCAGATCGCCGATGAGCTCAGGATTGAGCACAGGGAATTCATAGCCGTGCGCTCGAGATTTCGCGAATACCTTGCGGTTCTCAAGAAGACGCCAGAAACCAAAAGCTGAGAGGGCGCGCGGTCTGTCCGCGCGCAATTTGCCGCGATTGACATAGACTCCTCATCGCGTCATACTGCCGCGCGGAACATTGAGGAGGATCCCCCCACAACGACCAGGCAAATAGGTCTGAGCAGTGGCAGTTGATGATGGAAGCACCGGTCCTTGCCGTTGGCTGTTTTGGATGGGGAGTGCGCGTCAGGTAGATTGGCACTATTATATAATGTAAAAGGAACCACACCGAGCGGCCCCTTGCTCGCGTCGAAATGCGCTGCACAGGGATGTCGATGGCAGCACCCCGGGGGTCCGCAACGCTGGTAGGCAGTTTGGCATGATAAAACCCAAAGTACACCCACGCTCCTCCGGCAGCCGCAAGAAGAACCTGATTCCTCTGTCGAACTTGCGCGCTTCCGAAGTCGTCCGGACTGTCGTGGATCATCCGCGTCGTTTGGAAGAGCTGGTCAACCTCTTGCAGGAAAAAGAGAGATCCTTGCGCGGCCGCGCAGCCGCAACTCTGGCGCGCCTCTCAGAATCACATCCTGCGCGGCTCATTAATCACCTCGAACAGCTTCGGGAAGCTCTCGCCGATGACTCGGCTTATGTCCGATGGCACCTGCTCTACACCATGGGGCAGGTGATCTCCCGGTTCCCGCGCCGTGCTTCCTTCGCCCTGACCGACGTGAGCGCCCGCTTGGCGGATGAGAATAACCTGGTGCGCAACTTTGCCTGCCGGGCGCTGGAAGAAGTGGCGGCACGTGCTCCCGAACCGGTGAAAGCACTGTTTTCGACGAACAAGGAAACGATTCCCCCATCCCTAGCCCGTGTACTCCAGGGCGCCGGCGCAAGAACTGGAAAGCAATAGAACGGCTAGATGCCGGCAACCGGTTCGGAAGCTTGGTGCCGGGCAGGGAACCCATCTTTTTAACACTTAAAGAAAAAGAAATAGATTTTCCAAAAAGCGGAACAGACCCGGAGTGAGTACGTAGTTATGTGCGGGAGGACGCCGGAGAGACCGGATTATGTTTACGAAGCGGGCTTCTCCAGGGCGTGCCCAAGATCAGCAGACAGTCTGGCGACGCGCCGGCAAGCGTACTCCTTTTAACTGCAAGGGAGTTTTATGATACAGCGACTAGCAAGTGCCGCGGTTTTCCTGACTCTTTTTGCGGGCCTTTCCCTGGCGCAGGAAAATCCATTCAGTAAGAATTTCAAGTTTTTTAAGAAAGATGTCGCTCCGGGCATAGATTATTTTGCCGAGAATCAGAACGACATCGAACCGTATATTAAGCCAGTGGTGGAGGCGCGCGCAAAAATCGGAGACTTTTTGGGCAAGGAATTGTCCAGAGGAGCGATTTTCGTTTGTTCCACGGTTGCCCAGAAAGACGCGGTATACGACGTCAAGGTCTTTAAGTCGGGTTACAAGTGGTATTTAATCCAGTTGACCCCTGAAGGGCAGCGTGAAGAGCGTACGGCTCGACAGCAGGCGGCAGGGGCTCAACGGCAAGCTGCTGCAAGCGCGGGGCAAGACCAGGGCGGAGGTCAGGATCAAGCCGGTCGGCGTGGTGGCGGCCAGCGCGGAGGCCAGGATCAAGCCAACCAGCGCGGTGGTGGACAACGTGGAGGTCAGGACCAGGGGGGCAGAGGCGGCATGGGTAATCCCTCCCCGGAGATGCGGGCCGCCCAAGAAGCGCGTGCCGCTGGAACACTCGCTATGCAGATGGGTTACGCGACTTTGATGACCACCCTCGATGACGACCTGTACTACAGGGTGTCTCGAGTGGAGGATGTGGGCAAGAGTCCGCTCGTGGACTGGTTGGATATTGGCTTGGTGGCCTATGCGACAGGTACCTCCAACACCTACCTGAAATTCTTGCAGGACAACCTGGAGTCGGCCTTCGCTATTGAAGACGTATTGTCCATGAACCGGCCGTTCGTTGTCCAACAGGATTCGGGAAGTGGCGCCGGTGCGGGCGGCGGCAATCCTGGTATGGCAATGATGGGTGGTGGTGATCGCGGCCAGGCGGGCGGCGGCGGCCGTAGTGGTGCTGGTGGTGGTCGCGGCAACGCCCCGCTTCCCAAGGATGTCCAGGATAGGCAGCTGTTTGACGGTCAGGCTGCGACGTTTTTTAACTACCTGATTGAAAAGTTAGGTATCGATAAGGCTAAGGAAGTCGTGCGGCAGAACATGCAGGGCAAGCAAGCCATTACTGTCGTCGAAAGTTTTCTCGGCTCTAACTTCGACAAAGTCGATAGCGATTGGCAGGCATGGGTAAAGACCCTGAAGCCGCCGGATACGGGCAGAATGATTCCCCAGAACCAGACAGGATTGATTGGTCGATAACATCGTGAGGTCGGAGAACACTATGGCTTTAAATCTCAAGCGTGCACTGCGACGTGGGCTCTGGATTCTTCCTGTGCTTATGGTGGCATATCTCGCGGTGATGCCGAGCTGGTTGCCCGGCACGAACGCCGCACAGGCTCCGGCATCTTCATCGAGCCCCAGTACCACCAAAGGGGCGAACGCAACGGGCTCGACAACGCCGGCAGTTTACACAGTCGCCAACTCGGACGTATCCCGTACGATCCTCATAACGGGTGAACTTCAATCCGCTCAGTCGACGGACATTATGGTGCCCACCACCAAAGCGACCTCCACCAGCACGATTACGTTCATGGCGGATGAGGGTAAATCGCTCAATAAAGGCCAACGCCTGATCGAATACGATACCTCCGCGCTGGTCAGCCAAATGGACGAGCAGCAGCGTCAGGTGGATGACGCCGCTCTGACGATCGAAAAGACGAAAAAGGACCAAGAGGCCACCAGGTGCGACAAGCTCAATGCCGTCGCCCAAGCTCAGGGCAACCTGAAGATTGCCAACCTCAATGCGGATATCCCCCAAGAACTTGAGCCGCGCAATGACTATCTGAACTACATGAACCAGCTCGGAAAAGCCAAGCTGGCCCTGCAGAAGGCACAGGAGGATCTGGCAAACTTCGAGGCGGCCTATGATGCGCAGATCGGTCTGGCGCAGATCAGGAAATCCCAGCTGGAAGTCACGCTGAAGAGAATGCAGAACGATCTCACGCTCCTGACGGTGGATGCGCCGCAAGACGGGGTTGTCATCTATGGTGACAACTGGGCAAGCAACCGCAAGTTCGCAGTCGGGGATATCGCGTTTCCTGGTCAGGTCGTCATAACTCTGCCGGACCTTGCCCATATGCAGATTGCCGGGTACGTCTACGATACGGAAGTCCAGTATCTGTCGGTGGGGATGCCCTGCGATGTGAGCCTGGATGCTGTGCCAGCCAAGTCATGGCGCGGCAGGATCAACGCGCTGACCAGCGTCGCGGGCCGCAAGGGATTTGCCACAACGCAAAAGGTGTTCAAAGCCATTATCCTGCTGGATTCGGTAGACCTGACTTACATGAAGCCAGGCATGACCGCCCGGGCTGAAATCGTATTATCAATGGCGGCGGATGTGCTGGCCATCCCCCGTTTGAACCTGGCTCTGGACAAGCAGGGGCAGTATTACGTGCTCAAAGACATGGGTCCCAAAACGCCACCCGAAAAAGTTGTGGTCAAAATCGGCGCTTTCGGGGACAAAATGGTTCAGATCCTTTCGGGAGTGAATGTCGGCGATCGGCTGCTTCCAGTTCAGAGAACTACCGGAGACTAACCCATGAAATCTAAACGACCTCTTCTGATACTTGTTGTACTGGTTATTGTCGCTGGCGCCGGCATCTGGTTTTACAACTCCAGCGCGGCATCGAGTGCGGTGAGCGATAAGGATCTCATCACCGTTCCTAGAGTTGACTTTCCTCAGATCATCGATTCCGCGGGCTTGCTGGAAGCCGGGAAGAGCACGCCCATCACCTGCCCGCAAGTAGCCGGGCAGCGGAACTTCAAACTTGTCCGCGTGGTGGATGAGGGAAAACAGGTGGAGGAAGGCGATTTTCTGCTGGAATTTGACGGCTCTGATTTTGCCAAGAGGTTGAGAGATGCCCAGTCGCAGTTTCAGAGCCAGCAGGAGACGTTCCAGCAGAAACGTTCCGCTTTCGATAACAATTTGCGTGACAACGAACTTAACTTGGAACAGGCCAAAGTGAACCTCGAAAACTTTGACGCCGAGATCAACCAGCAGGCCGATCTCTCGGCTGCCATCCAGGTTGAAACGCTCAAGATTCAGAAGGACATGGCACAGACCCAGGTGGATATGCTCGTTAAGAAGATCAACTTCTTGAACGAGAGCTCCCGCCTTGACATGCAGATCGCCCGCAGCAGCGAAACCCACTACAAGAAACAGATGGAAGATCTTCAGGATACCATCGACTCGCTCATCGTCAGAGCGCCTGTTTCGGGAGTCGTCATCTACCGGCGTGACTATAACAACAATCCGGTGCCGATACTTGGGAATAACGTCAACGCTACCAGCCCGGTGATGGACATTCCCGACCTGTCGACCATGAGGGTAAAGGTGCTGGTGGATGAAATGGACGCCGGGAAGGTCAAGGTAGGTCAGAAAGCTCGGATCACCGTGCCGGCGTTGCAGGGCCTGCAGTTCGACGGCAAAGTGGTCGACCTGAGCGCGATTCTGAAACTGGCTTCTTATGATCGGGCTCAAAAAATCGCCGAGGCGCGCGTGCAACTTGATTCGGGACAGGACATTTCGCTTCTGCGCCCGGGGATGAGCGCCAACGTCCAGATTCAGGTCGGAATTATTCCACAGGCAATTGCCATTCCGCTTTCCGCTATTCAGGAAAGGAATGGAGGCTCATTCGTTCAAGTGTTGAGGGCCGACAAGAAAGATTACGACTGGCGCCAGATCGAACTTCAGGCTAACGACGAATCGCTGGCCGTTGTGAGAGCGGGCCTGGAAGCCGGCGACAAGATTCGCTCCAAACCCAAAGTGCAGTGAGGTAGGTTATGGCATATCACGATCGAGATGATGACATAAAGAAAGTAGGCAGGGCCGGGCTCGTTGTGCGAATTCTCGGCATTGTTCTGATTGTTGCCCTGGTCGTAGGCATCGTACTTTATCGCAACGCGATCTGGAATGGCGTGGCCAGTGTGCTGGCACTCTCCAGGGATGAGGAGCCGATCCCGGTGTTGAGCCTCGAGAAGGGGCCCCTGCAGATCGAAGTCCAGGCCGATGGAGAAATCGTCGGGATGCAAACCGTCCCTGTTGCCACACCGACCACCGGCGCCGGCACACTCAAGCTGGCATGGTTGATCCCCGAAGGAGCCTCGGTGAATCCCGGCGACACGCTGATCAAGTACGATAATACAAACACCTTGCTCGACTTGGAGACGAATAAAAACAGCCTCGATAACAACAAACTGAACACTCAGATCCAGACCGGCACTCAGCAGTTCAATGAAAAGAGCATGCAGATCGACCGCACTACGGCCCAGATGGACTACGAGTACGCCAAAACGGTTCAGCCTGAGGATCCAGAGATTTTCACCCAGTGGCAGATCATCCAGGCCGCGCAGAACGCGGACTTCGCGAAAGAGAAGATCGACAATCTGGCAGCCAAGTCAAAGATTCAGAAGCGCACTAACCGCTCGCAGCAGCAGGTGTCGCTGATTCAGAAAAATCGTTCGCAGCTCGAGGTGAACATCATCCAGCAGACGCTTGGATCCATGGAGGTGCAATCTCCGGCCGCCGGATTGGTGGTGTACCGGCGGGACCGGCGGCAGGATCCGAAGATCGGCGACAACAACCAGGCTGGCCAGGTGATGATCGACCTTGTCAATCTGAACGCTCTGCAGGCGCGAATCTATGTTCTGGAGAGAGAGGCCGGCAGCTTGGCGAAAGGCAAACCGGTAACCGTCAGACTGGATGCGATCCCGAATCATGAGTTCCACGGTGAATTGCGCTCGGTGTCGCCGGTCGCGACAGCTCTCGATGTAAACACCCCGCTCACGTACTTCACCTGCGAAGTCACCATCACGGACGCCGGGCAGTACCTGCGTCTGATCAAACCTGGCATGAACCTGCAGGCGAGGGTGATTCTGGAGAAGTACGACTCCTGCTTCATGGTGCCCTCGAGTGCCGTCGACTTTAGGAACGATCAAAATATCGTATACATCAAGAAGGGCAATGCCTGGGAAAAAAGAGTGGTCAAGGTTGGCGAGGGCAAACACGGCCAGGCAACCATCTTGAGCGGGGTGAATGACAGGGAACTCATTGCGTTGAGGAATCCCTTCGAGACGCGCCAGTTGAAACTGCCTGACTTCAGCAAGGCCTCCATAAGCAATCAACAACAAAGGCGCGGCGGGCCCGGCGGCGGGATGCCGATGGGCGGAGCCGGCGGTGGTGGTGGTGGCGGCTACGGCGGTGGTGGCGGTGGCGGCGGCAGAGGGGGCCGTTAACGGCCGGTTGTCAGACTGAGGACGGACTAATAGTTTCAGACTGAAGAAGGACCCACGAACTATGTTTATGATGGAAAGTATCAAAGTCGCCCTGCAAAATCTGAATCGGCGCAAAATGCGCTCGTTCTTGACCATGCTGGGGATGATCTTCGGCGTAAGCGCGGTGATTGCCATGCTTTCGATCGGCGCGGGCGCCGAGAGCGAAAGCCTGCGCATGATTGAAAGCTTCGGCATCCGCAACATCATCATTTCGGCGAAGGATTTCAAGCCGGAGGAGTTCAAGCAGATTCGGACGGAATCGCTCGGACTGCACATGCGCGATGTTGAGGCGATCGAAGCGGTCATTCGCCCCAAACCTCTCGTCTCTGCCAAGCGTATCGTCAAGACCTGGCAAGTCTGCTCGAAGGAGAATCGCAGCGATAGCCGCGTGCTTGGCGTAAGCAGCACCTATGCCGAAATCAATAACCTGAGGCTCCTGCAGGGCACCTTCTTCATGCCCTTTGATGATGATGCCGAAAACCAGGTTTGCGTGCTCGGCATTTCGGCCAAACAGAAGCTCTTTGGTTTTGGCGATGCCGTCGGGCAAAAAGTCAAAATCAACGACCAGTGGCTTACGGTCATCGGAGTTCTTGCCGATGCAACCGTCGGGAAGCAGCAGGAATTTGAAGGTGTAAAGATTCAGAACCCGAACAACGATATCTGCATCCCGATTTACACATCCATCAAGAAATTCGACGTCGACCCTCTGGAAAACCAGCTCAATGAAGTGGTCGTGCAGATTGCTAATGATCCCGCGCTGAGCATCAAAGAACAGTCGGCGTCGATCGGCAGTCTCATGTCCACGATGCATCGATACGTCGATGATTACTCGCTTGTGGTGCCTGAAAAACTGCTGGAGCAGAATCAGAAGACCCAGGCGATATTCAATATCGTCATGGGCGCCATCGCCAGCATATCGCTCCTGGTAGGCGGCATTGGCATCATGAACATCATGCTCGCATCCGTGCTCGAACGCACCAGTGAAATCGGCTTGCGCCGCGCGATCGGCGCTCGCAAGCTCGACATCCGCCTGCAGTTCATCGCGGAAGCGGTCGCGCTCAGTCTTGCCGGCGGACTCATCGGCATCGTACTCGGATGGGGCACTTCCAAGATCGTGGCGGCATTTTCCGGATGGACGACGATCATCACGGTCAATTCCATCACGCTCTCGTTCGGAGTCAGCACCATGGTAGGACTGGTATTCGGCATCTACCCGGCCGTGCAGGCTTCCAACCTGGACCCGATCGAGTGCCTCCGCTACGAATAATCAGATAGGCAGCGCGGGAAAGAACCGCCAGGCCGCGAGGAGCTGATCCTCGAGGCCTGGCGGTTTTGTTTTGGCGGACAAACAGAGCTCAGACCCTCAAGAACCTGCCGCAGGGCAGACGCTATCGATTTGGCCCGCGCTGAAGAAGGACGTAGACTGCGCCCACGCCGCCATCCGAGGAAGGAGCTGAAGCGTAGGCAACAACGTGACGCGCCATGCGGCGCGTGGCGAGCCAGTGCTGCAGCTGGTCTTTCAGAACGGCCTTGTTACTCGGCGAATTGATGCCGCGGCCATGTACGATCTTGACGCAACACGAGCGCCCTCTTGACATGCGCTCGATAAACTCCTCCACGGCCTCTCGCGCCTCGACTCGGCTCAACCCGTGCAAATCGACAAACCCCTGAATTGAATAGACGCCGTTGCGCAGATTCGGAAGGAATCGCTTGCCTGCAATTCCTACCCACCCTTCGATGTACTCCGGATGGTCAGGGATTGGAAAGTCGGAATCTTCGCTTGCCGCCGCCCGCATCAGGCGCATTTCTTCCTGTGCCGGGTCAGCGGATGAAGGAGCGCGAGAAGCAGGAGGAGCCTCCAGATCGCGGCGACTGCCGATACGTGCTACCCCGTCCATCGCCCGTTCGAAAACCTGGCCGTCGTCCTCGATCTCCGGCTCAAGAACCGGGAGAGGCGGGGGAGCGGGCGCAGGACGGTTTGGACTCTGCTCCTCGGGAGGCAGGATGACCCCCGCTTGCCTGAGAAGGCTCGCCAGCCCGCTGAACGGCCGGTTGCCGTCATCTGCGCCGGATTTCTCTTTGTGTTTCTCCGCCATCGTGTGACCGCAATGATCATACAACGAAAACCCGTCCGAGGACAGGCGCCGGCAGCAACCCATCGCCGCAGCGCGTAGGAACTTGCATATCCAGCGTTCTGCCGCCGCATTTCCAACCTTGACATTCACGTGAGAATTGACTATGTTTTGACTGTTCGATGAACATGTATAAAGCCCCAGCGTGGGCGAAGGTGAAGGAAAGGAGACGTTTCATGCTAACAATGACCGCCACTGCGATCGACAAGGTCAAGGAGATCATGGCGGAACGCGGAGAAGCAGCAGGCGGCCTCAGAATCGCCGTAAGCGGCGGCGGCTGCGCGGGGTTTCAGTACCAGATGTCCCTGGACAAGGAACCGAACGCCGACGACAAAGTAATCGAGCAGAGTGGGCTGCGGCTTTTTGTCGATGTGCGATCCCTGCCTTACCTGGATGGCACGCGCGTAGACTATGTCGATGGCCTGAGCGGCTCGGGCTTCAAGTTCGAAAATCCGAACGCTCGCAGTACCTGCGGGTGTGGAGAGTCTTTCAACGCGTAAGGCGGCGTGAGCAAATCGGAACGACACCAAACGCGGGCTGGCGAGCGCCCGCGTTTTTCGTTTGTGATGCAAAGGAGAGACGCTTGAATGGCGGCTAAATCCCCGAAGGACCGGCTGGCGCTCGTAAAGATCAGGCTGCAGCCGCGTATTGGCGTCACGCCTGGCGAAAGACGATTTCCTCAGCTGTGCACGGCGGACATCATAGTTTGGGGTGACTTCGAGGCCGCGGCTGCAACGGATGCGTTGACTGCCGCCCTGGACTACACAGCGATCCTCGCAAGGGTCGTTGAAGTTGCCCACATGCGGGAGTACAACCTGGTCGAGACTCTCGCTTACAAACTGGCGCGCGGCGTACTGGAGGCTTTCCCGGTACAGCGGGTCAATGTGAAAGTGCGCAAACAGCCAGCAAGCCTGGCGGACAAACTGGATTATGTCGAGGTCGAAGTCGACCAGTCCTGAAGAAGTGCAGCGGCAGGCGTTTCAAAGGAGCCGGAATTGCTACAACGGGCCGGGGAGTTACCCAGGAGGGCGCGGACGCGAGCGCCCGACAAGCGCGAATTCATGCAGATTGGCGTGTTTGCCAAGCAGGCCGGCGTCAGCATTCGAACGGTGCGCTATTATGAGGAACTCGCCCTCCTGCGCCCGGAGAAGCGCAGCCGGGGTGGCTTTCGCCTATACGGTCCGGAAAACAGGAGACGGCTGAGCGTTATTAACTTCCTGAAAGATGCAGGCCTTCCCCTGACGGAGATTCGACGCATTTTTCTCGCGAAGCGGGATTCAGGGAGCGATCAGGAAGCGGTGAATCTCCTGCTGCGCGTGTTTGGCGAGAAGTTACGACTGGTGGAATCGAAGATCGATACGCTGCACGTCATGAAGAACGAGTTGACGAAAACCCTGGACATCTTGCAGTCCTGCGGACAGTGCAGGCGCAAAGTTCTGTTGGAAGCATCCTCTTGCAGCGGCTGTGCGGACTTGGGCTCCGAGAAAAACGTGCCCGACACGCTTTGGGTTCTGCTACATTAATCCGGATTCGAGGAGGATCGATCATGAGTAGCGAGGAGGGTCAAGGTCCGGGATTTTTTACCTCGAAGCTCGAGCGCATGGTCGGCTGGGCGCGCAAGTATTCCATATTTCAGTATCCGTTCGTGACCGCCTGCTGTGGTATGGAATATATGTCCACGGCTTCGGGCCATTATGACATGGACCGATTCGGTGCGGGTCTGCCGCGGTTTTCACCGCGCCAGGCGGACGTTCTGTTTGTAGTCGGGACGATCAGCCACAAAATGGCGCCCGTGCTGGTGCGGGTTTACGAACAGATGTGCGAGCCCAAATGGGTGGTGGCGTTCGGTGTGTGCACCTGCACGGGCGGTTTCTATGACAACTATGCTACAGTGCAGGGGATCGACACGATCATACCGGTAGACATCTACATCCCGGGTTGTCCGCCCAGGCCTGAGGCGGTTCTGGACGGGCTCATGAAACTCCAGGCAAAAATCGAAAAACAGAAGCAATTTTACTAGGCACTCCATGGAGACCACGACTGCCGGCGCACCCAGAGAGTCCAGAAGCATGCTTCTAAATGTAGGCCCTTCACATCCTGCGATGCATGGGGTCATCCGGCTGATCACGGAGTTGGAAGGCGAAAAAGTCCTCAAGGTGCAGGCGGAGATCGGGTATCTCCATCGGGCGTTCGAGAAGAGTTGCGAGAATTCGACGTGGACGCAGGCCATGCCCTATACGGATCGGTTGAATTATGTTTCGCCTCTGATCAACAATTTTGGCTACTGTGGCGCTGTGGAAAAGCTTTTGGGTATCGAGATCCCGGAGCGTTGCAAGTATATTCGCGTGCTGATGAGCGAGGTATCGCGCATCACGGACCATTTGACCTGCATCGCGGCCTCGGCGATGGAACTCGGCGCCATGACGGCCTTTCTGTATCTGATGAAAGCTCGCGAGTACCTGTACGAAATCGTGGAACAGGTCACCGGAGCCCGGCTGACTATCTCCTATGGTCGTATCGGGGGTGTGAAGTCAGATTTGCCGGCCGGCTTCGACAAGAACCTGTTGTCTGCGCTCAAGCAAGTCGAGAGGGAGTTGTCGGAGGTAGACAAATTGCTGACGCGGAACCGGATCTGGGTGGATCGCACGCGGGACGTGGGTGTACTGACGAAGGAGAATGCCATTTCCTTTGCGATCACGGGGCCGGTGGCTCGGGCATCGGGAATTGATTATGATGTCCGCAAAGCATTTCCATATTTTGTATATGATCGCATGCAGTTTGATATCCCTCTGGGCGACCGCGGCGACAACTATGACCGGTATCTCGTGCGCATGGAGGAAATGCGCCAGAGCATCCGCATCACCCGGCAGGCCCTTAAAGATTTGCCGGGAGGTGCCGTCGCCGTGGACGCGCAGGGCAAGATAATAGATTCCTTCGACTTGATCGACGAAGCGAAGCTCGGTCATACGGCAGGCCTTCTCAATGTGTCCACGACGGTGGAACCGACGCTGGAAGGCGCGGAGAAGCGTTTTCGCGACCGCGTGCTGCCCAAGGATCGTACGCTGACGCTGCCGTCCAAAGAGGACACGTACAGCAATATTGAAGGGTTGATGAACCACTTCAAGATGATCATGGATTATCATGGGATCCGGCCGCCCGCCGGCGAGGCGTACTTTCCTGTAGAGGGCGCAAATGGGGAGTTGGGTTTCTACGTCGTCAGCGACGGTTCGGACCGGCCCTATCGCGTGCGCGCGCGCCCTCCATGTTTTTTCAACATGGCTGGGCTCCACACGATGCTCGAAGGATACATGGTGGCCGACATCGTCGCGACCTTCGGCTCGATCAACATGATTGCTGGCGAACTTGACAGATGACCCATATAACCGGATTCGGGGAGGAAAGAACCAATGGTCCCGCGATCCTCCATGGGATCACGCGGATGATCTGGCTGTTCTCAACACGAGCTCCCCTGGATCCGAATCAGGATGACCGCGATGGCGCAAAACCGTCCCACAAAAGTTTTCAGCTTTGCAGAAGCTAACAGTTTGGTTCCCAGCGTTGCCGACCTTACGGAAGAGGTGATTCAGGAATTGGACCGAATTCGCCGCCGCTCGTCCGATGCCGAACAGAGCGAGGCGACGGTTTCCGATACGATGCTCCAGCAGGTCGAAGCTGCTTTGCAGGGCTGGTCCGAACGCGTGATGGAACTCGGTGGGCATCCGAAAGGATACTTCACCGTCGATTTCCAATCCATCGATCCGGAGCTGTTGTACTGCTGGACGTACGGCGAGGACCGGATTCATTATACTCACAAGGTTTGGGAAAACTTCAGTCACCGGCGGCCGCTGGCGGACAGCGTGGACGGCGGCGGCGATCACATGAAATGGGTGAACTGAGGTGCTGGCCGAGGATGCTTGCCTCATGAGGAGTTGGTGATGGTGATGCTGAAGTCCAAGCGCGAGCTGGAAATCATGAGGGACGCCGGCAAGATCGTGGCCGAGATCCTGCTGATGCTTCGAGACCAGTGTCGTCCCGGGATCAGGACGCGCGACTTGGATCGGATTGCCGAGGAAGAAACACTCAAGCGAGGCGCTCGTCCCGCGTTCAAGGGCTACCGGAGTTATCCCGCCAGCCTCTGTGCCTCCATCAACGAGGAGGTCGTCCATGGGATTCCGGGAGACCGGGAATTGAAACCGGGGGACATAGTCGGACTGGATTTCGGCGTATTCCACCAGGGCTATTGCGGCGACGCGGCGATCACCGTTCCCGTGGGCCAAGTCGCTCCTGAAGTGCGGGAACTGCTGCACATCACTGAGGAATGCCTCTATCGGGGTATCGAACAGGCGGTGGTCGGCAATCATCTGGTGGACATCTCCCGCGCCATTCAGACTCACGCGGAAGCTCACGGGTTTTCGCTGGTGAAGGAGCTGGGCGGGCACGGGATCGGTAAGCGCATGCACGAGGAACCGATGGTGCTCAACTACGTCACCAACGGGCGGGGAATTAAACTCCAGCCCGGCCTTGTCCTTGCGCTGGAACCTATGGTGAATATCGGCGCCGACAAAGTGGGGACCTTGGCGGACGGATGGACAGTCGTCACTATGGACCGTAAACCATCGGCTCATTTCGAGCACACGGTTGCCATCTCCGACTCAGGACCCGTGATTCTCACCAGAGTTGCATAAGCGCAACCATGCCGCGCGATACCAGGGTTGCGCTCGTAATGCGTTTTTCGGATGCTGGAAAAGATTCTGCCATTCATGCGCTGCCCACGCTGCGCTCAAACGGAACTGCGCGCAGCATCGGCGGGTTTGTCGTGCCGGTTCTGTGAAGCCCGATATCCGGCGTACGACGGAATCCTGGATCTCGCAAACGCCGAGCCCCACCAGGTAATCACCCCCTTCCAGCGCGTGATGCAAACTCCCCTCGTGGTGTCGATCTATGAGAGCTTCTGGCGGAGGTTGGGATATTTCATCGCCAGCTCGCGGAGATTCGAAAAGGAAATCCATGCCGTGCTGGCATATCTCCCTGGGCGCGAGAGCGGGCGTGTGCTGGATCTGGCGTGCGGCACAGGGATGTTTACGCGGCCGCTCGCGCGGAGGGTGCAGGGATTTGTCGTCGGGCTAGACCTTTCGTGGCCCATGCTTCTTCATGCACGGCGCCTGATCGCGCGTGACGGAATTGACAATGTTCTGTTGATGCGCGGCACGGCCGTTCACCTGCCTTTCGTGGCCGGCGCTTTTCCCTTCGTAAACTGCTGCGGTGCGCTCCACCTTTTCGATAATCCCGACCTCGTGCTCAAAGAAATTGAACGCGTCCTGCCTCGCGGAGGTCATCTCTCGGTACAGACCACCATCCGCCCGGAGCATTCTGCCGGAGTGGCCTACCTCCTGGAGCGGTTCATACGATTCGGCTTTTTCGACGAAAGTGAATTGCGCGAGCGGTTGCGACTGCACAGCCTTAAGATGCTGGAAAGCGAACGCCACCGGATTAGCTACACCTTCCTGGCCCGAAGCTCCTGAGGCAGCTCCCGCTGTTTTGGAATTTGGAATTCAATCTCACGCAGCGCGGCTGCTCCGCGCCTCTTTTCCCCAATTCGAATTTCAAAATCGAGAGAATTCAGCCACACCTTCCCTGGCAATAAAGGGCTGGTACAGATTTCCTGAACCTGAAATTGGTCGACAATGTTATAATAATGGGTTTAGGCCACAAGGAAAGATGACCGAAGAAGTAGATAAGGGGACGGGGAGGCCCATTCCTATGGCTGCCATAAATGTCGAAGAAGAAAAGGAATTGTTCTACGAGTTCTTGCACCAGCACGGATTAAAGAAAACCCACCAGAAGGAGCTGATCCTCGAGACGTTTCTTTCAAACGAGGGTCACATGAGCGTCGAAGACGTGTATTCCCTGGTCAAGAAGAAGGATAAGAAGGTTGGAATTGTGACGGTTTTCCGGACACTGAAATCCCTGACTGCTTGTGGAATCGCCAAAGAGATCACCCTGGGAGACGGGTTGACCCGGTTTGAACACTGTTACCATCACCCTACGCACCATCACATCGTCTGTACGGAGTGCCAAAAGGTCATCGAGTTCTTGTCTCCGGACTTGGATAGAGTCCAACAGGCGATTGTCACCCAGTACCGATTTCAACCTTTGCGGCAGGGGGTTCGCATTCAGATCCACGGCGTGTGCCAGGATTGCCGTGAGCAGCGTCCGGTCCTGGAAGGACCGAAACCGGATACGGAAAAGGTATTTGCCCGGGACGCCCTGAGAATGGCGCTGGCGGTCCATGAGCTCGAAATGGAGTTCTATCGGTCCGCTGCGAAAAACGATCAGGATCCGGCCGGACGAGAGGTGTTTGAGACCATGGTGCGGGAAGAGGAAGCGCACGCCAAGAAGCTGGAAGTGGAGCTCGAGACGTTAAACCGGCAGGAGGAAGGGATCGAGGAGGCGCCGATCTTTCTACACTTCAATCCCGCCGAGTTGCAGCAGTTGTTTCCGGGCGCGCTTGCCGGCATGGTCGAGAAGGAAATGCGTCTGGACGCGCATCGCGCGCTGGAGATCGCCCTGGAGGCCGAGAAGCGCGCCGCGGGCTTTTTCAAAGAATACGCGGAGAAGTTCGAGGATACGGAGGGAAAGCGTATCTTTCAGAGGTTCGCGGAGCACGGCTTGAAGTGCTGTGCCGCGATCGGACGCAAGTCTGCGTATCTGCAAGCGGCATCGAGCTAGCCGCCTGATTCCTGATTGTGTTTCCAGGTCAGGAGCTGAGGCATGTGGTAGAGCATGCCTTCGCGAGTGTAGGAAGCCAGTTCGACGATGCCCGTGTCCATTCGAATCGCATCTTCCGGGCAAACTTCAACGCAAAAGCCGCAGAAAACACACTGTCCAAGATCGATATCGAAAACTTTGGGCATCTTCTCGACGTTGGGGTCCGGATTTTCCACGGCGACGATATGGATGCAACGTGCCGGACAGACGGTTTCGCACATCATGCATGCGACGCAGCGAGGCGAACCGTCTTTTCGCTTCGTGAGCCGGTGGCGCGTGCGCAGCCTGCTGGCATAGGGTCTGCGCTCCTCCGGATACTCGATGGTGACCGTGCCGCCTTTCCCGACGTTGAATCCCAAACTACGTACGGCATGCCGGGAAAAGTTGGCGAAGAAGTGGCGTGCGGTGATTGCCAGTCCTTGTGCTGCCTCGACGATGTAGAGGCGCTCTCGGGGCTTTAGAGGTTCCTGATTCATAAACTCAAACATGATAGCCAAACACCGGAACCATGTCCAGACACGGTCCTCGGAAGCCATGTCTATAACTGGATCTTTGCCGCCAGGCTCGATCTCCGTGCTGCTACCAGCTGCGCGGCGATGCTGACGGCAATCTCCTCCGGTGTCTCGGCCCCTATGGCGATCCCTACGGGTGCGTGGAGACGCGCGAGCTGAGAGGGAATCACGCCTTCCTTTTCAAGCGTCTCCCGAAAGAGCTGGATCTTCCGGCGGCTTCCCAGCAGGCCGATGTACTTGGCCGGCGTTGTGAGGGCATATCGCAAACATACCAGGTCATACTGATGCCCGCGCGTTACGATCAGAAGGTAGGATGCATCGTTGACCTGAATCTGGTTGAAAACGTTTTCCCAGCTGTCTACAACCAGGGTGTCTGCATCGGGGAACCTATCACGATTTGCATATTTGATGCGATCGTCCACCACGGTGACGCGGAAGCCGATGCTTTTGGCGAGATCCGCGACGCACCGGCCCACGTGGCCGGCGCCGAATATCACCAGAACTGGGTCAGGCAGGATAGGTTCCACGTACACCTCCATGGATCCGCCGCAAATCAAGCCTCCATCCTCGGCGTCCTCTCCGGTGAGGTCGAAGTGTAGCAGACGCGGGCTGGCGCTCCGCATGGCCTCGACTGCTTCGCGACAAACATCGTTTTCGGTGCAACCTCCGCCGATCGTGCCGGTGCGCCGCCCGCCCTCATAAATCAACATCTTGGTCGAACCTTTGCGCGGCGTGGATCCCTGGCTCGAAATGATTGTGGCCAGCGCGGCGCGCAGGCCCTTTCGCCGGAGGTCGACGATCTCCTCGTAAATGTCTTCCGCCATGGCACGCGATTATGCCTTAGTGCAGCCCGAGGTGCAACAGTGGGGGAGCGAAACGGGGACCGGAATCGCCGCGCCCCGGCGCGGCGAAGCATCAAACAACCCATCAGAGCTTCCCGTGGGCTTTTGCAGTCGGGTAAGTCGGATGCTTCGATCCGGAAGGTTCTATGGCAGGAGCATTGCCCGCCGCCAGAAGTACGCTTCCCTGTTCCTTGACTCATCTCTTGTGCGGGTGATAGTATCCGTCTCCGTTGTCAGCTGGGGCAGCACCTGGTACTCTTCAGGCATGAAACGATAGAAGGTGATTCTTGAGCACGGAACCTATTACGTACGACGTCGCTGTTATCGGAAGTGGGCCGGGTGGTTATGTTGCGGCCATAAAGGCGAGCCAGCTTGGGCTAAAAGTGGCATTAATCGAAAAGTACTCGAAATTCGGCGGCACCTGCCTCCACTGGGGATGCATACCCACCAAATCGATGCTCTACAGCGCGGACTTGTACGAGAAGGCTCTCAAGGGTAGGGAATTCGGCATCCTGTGCAGAGACGTCAAGCTAGACTTTCGGCTGGTCCAGGCTCGCAAGGATAAGATCGTCAAAAAGCTGGCCATGGGCACCGCTTTTTTGATGAAGAAGAATCGGATTGCGACCTACCTCGGCAAGGGTACAATTGCCGGTCCGGGAACGGTCCAGGTTGAGGGGGAGACGCCGGCGGAGATCAAGGCAAAGAACATCGTAATCGCCACCGGTTCCGAAGCTACGCTTCTTCCGGGCCTCGAACTGGATGGCCACGCCATCATGACGAACAAAGAGATCCTCGAACTCGAGAGTATTCCTTCATCACTGCTCGTTGTGGGGGCAGGCGCGGTCGGAATCGAATTCGCCTCGCTCTTCGCCCGCTTTGGCAGCAACGTCACGGTTATCGAGATGCTTCCTCGCATTCTGCCTCTTGAGGATGAGGACATTTCCGCGGAATTGCACAAACTGCTCGGCAAACGGAGGATCAAGCTGCTAACCGGCACGCGTCTGGAGGGCATCACCATCACCGGAGGGCACGTGGTGGCGACGATTTCAGCTGCAAACGGCGAAACACAGACCGTGACGGCCGAAAAAGCCCTGATTGCTGTGGGACGGAAGCCGGTGACCGAGGGAATCGGTCTGGAGAAACTGGGAGTGGCCACCGTTCGCGGCTCCATTCCGGTGGATGGCCATATGGAAACGAACGTGCCCGGCGTGTTTGCTATCGGGGATGTGACGCCAACACAACAACTGGCGCACCTTGCCTCCCATGAGGGGATGCTGGTGATGCGTCATCTGGCGGGAGAGGAGACCATACCCCTCGACTACGACCAAGTTCCCAATTGCACATTCTGCTATCCGGAAGTTGCCAGCGTGGGGTTGACCGAGCAGGATGCACGCAACCGGGGACACGAGGTGGTGACGAGCAGATTCCCATTTGCGGCTATTGGCAAGGCCTCGATTCTGGGAGAGAGCGACGGGTTCGTCAAAATCGTCTGCGACAAGAAGTACAACCAGATTCTTGGCGTTCACATGATCGGACCTCATGTCACGGAACTGATAGCCGAGGGAACTGCCGCGATCGGTCTGGAGGCTTCCGCAGAGGATCTGTCTCACATCATTCACGCGCATCCGACGGTCTCCGAGGCGATCATGGAGGCGGCGGAGGCGATCTACGGGGCGGCGATCCATTTTTGAGCAAGCCGGTGAACGGAGTTAGAACCACCTGTTACGCCGTCATGTTTCCGGAGCGCTTGGGATTTGAGGAAGCGCTCGCCATGCAGATGAAAATCTGCGAGCTCAAGAAGGCAGGTTTTGCTGCTGATGTCCTGCTCCTGCTCGAGCATACGCCGGTCGTTACACTCGGGCGCAACGGCGATTGGAACAACCTGCTGGTTTCCGAGGAGACTCTCCGAATGCGCGGGGTGAGCCGCCATCACATCGACCGCGGCGGCGACATCACGTTTCATGGCCCGGGACAACTCGTAGGCTATCCGCTGTTAAAACTGGAGCGGCACGAGCAGGATGTGCACCTATATATGCGCAACCTGGAAGAGGCCATCATTTGCGTCCTGAGCGAATACGGCATAGATGCCGGCCGCCAGGAGAAGTTGACCGGCGTCTGGACAAGTTCAGGAAAGATCTGCGCTCTGGGTGTTCACATCAGCCGCTGGATCACGCGGCACGGCCTGGCGCTCAATGTAAACACCGATCTTTCGTATTACGATCTGATCGTGCCATGCGGTCTCCACGGAAAGCAAATTGCCTCGATGCAGTCCATCCTGGGATGTGAGGTGGATGTGCGGGAAGTTGCAGAGAAACTGCTGACACATTTCGGCCGGATATTCGAACGCAAGATGGTTTCGGTCTCCGATTTGGGTTTCCTCGATTCGGTACGTGACAGCACGTCATAGGAAATCTCTCAATTTTCAGCGGGCATCCAAGCGGACGGCGCATTGAAGCGGGAAGATCACCATGTCATCCTTTGGGAGAAGGGGGGAGAACCGATGTCTACCAATGTGATCATGCCTCAAATGGGCGAGTCCATTTTTGAAGGTACGATTACCAAATGGCTGAAAAAAGAAGGCGACCGCGTCGTGCGCGACGAACCTCTCTTCGAGATTTCCACGGACAAGGTGGATTCTGAAATCGCATGCCCGGGTGATGGGGTGCTGGGAGAAATCCTCGTGCCTGAGGGTACGACGGTCAAAATCGGCACTCTGCTTGCTGTCATCAAGGATGCTCGCGAAACGCCGTCCGCTGCCGGGCCGGCGATTGAAGAGCAGGAGATTGTGGATTCACCTGGCCCCGTGGAACCGGCCGAATCCATCGCTGCGGATTCCCACGCGGCCGTTGTAGCGCCGGACGAGCCAGCCCAGGTATCATCGGAGAAACAGGCTTTTGAGGTTGCGATCACACCGCCATCCGCCGAGACTGAGCCTGCCGCTTCGCTCCAGGCGAGGCCATCGCCCGTGGCAATGCTTCCTGAGGCAGCCCCGGAGAGTGCCGCGGTGGCGGGGCCCGAGCCGCCGGTGGCCGTGGCAGGCGATGCTCCCGCAACTCCGCCGGCCAGCGATCGTGAAGTCGAGCGCGCCCCGCTGCCCGCAGAGGACATCCGTACGTCGCCTCTGGTTCGCCGTATCGCGCGTGATTACGGTCTCGATCTTGCCGCAGTTACGGGAACCGGATCATCGGGGAGAATCACCAGGGAAGATGTTTTCGCGTATCTGGAACGAGCCGGGAAAATGGAAGCAAAACCTGCTCACATTAGACCTCCCGCCCCGATTCACCTTGGATCGCCGAAACCTGAAATCCGCCCGCCTGTGGCTCCGACTGGGCATAGGGTTCCGGCGCCGCCGTTAGCAAGGCCTGCGGCCGACGAGACCAGGGCCGTGCCGCTTCACGAGGAGGCTGTTCCACCGGCGGAGATGCCCAAGTTCCTTGGGGAGACTGAGACGGTGACAATGAGCCCAATGCGCAAGGCGACTGCCGAGCACATGGTGCTCAGCAAGCGGACTTCGGCCCACGTGCACACGGTTTTTGAAGTGGACATGACGGCCGTTGTCCAGCTGCGCGTGAAGCACAAGGATGAATTCGAGGCGCGCGAGGGAATCAAGCTGAGCTACACGCCTTTTTTCGTCAAGGCGCTCGTCGACACGGTTCGTGATTATCCTATCCTGAACAGTTCCGTATCAGGCGACAAGATCGTCTTAAAGAAATCCATCAATGTGGGAATCGCCGTCGCTCTGGAAACCGGGCTCATTGTCCCGGTTATCAGGGATGCACAGCTGAGGTCGTTTACTGGACTTTCCCTTGCTATTCATGATCTAGCCGAGCGTGCGCGCACAAAAAGACTCAAGCCTGAGGAAGTGCAACAGGGAACCATCACGATCACCAATCCCGGCATCTATGGATCGCTTTTCGGCACGCCCATCATCAACCAGCCTCAGGTGGCGATCCTGGGAGTGGGCGGTCTGGAAAAACGACCAGTAGTGATCAATGACGCGATCGCGATCCGCAGCATGGTCTACCTGGCGCTTTCCTTCGATCACCGCCTGATCGATGGCGCGGTGGCAGACCAGTTCATGGCGGCGCTGAAAGCTCGGCTCCAGTCCTGGACGCAATGGACTGAATGAGAGGATCTCGGACTGAAGTCGGTTGCTGCCAGATAAGGTTTGCCGAATGGCAACTGTTTAGCCGCAACAAGGATGTGGTGCTTTCGGATCAACGACGAAATTAACCGCAAAGACTCGAAGACTCGAAGAATCTCCAAGAAAAGCCGTCGGGCGGAAGGCATCGGCTTCTGCGACATTCATTGGCGGAGCCTGGAAGCAAACGCGTTCCCCGTTCCGGTTAGCCCCGATGTTGGGCTGATTGAGTCGCGTTTGACTCCAGGCTCCGCCAATAAATGTCGGCGCGGAGCGCCGGCCCTTTCAGGGCCGCAGAAGCCGGTGCCTTTTGGAGATTCTTTGAGTCTTTGAGTCTTCGAGGTTTGCTTGTGTCACTGTTCCATAGGGACCCAATCCATGTTGCTGCAGGCAGACAGTCAGGGTTTATGATACAGAATCGGCGAGAACCTCGGCCACGTCTCTGACGTGAACGCGCTCATCCGCATCCTTGGCTTTCAGGCCATCCGTCAGCATGGTCATGCAAAAGGGGCACGCGGTTGCGATCATGTCCGGATGCAGTTTGAGCGCCTCTTCGGTTCGTTCGATGTTGACTCGTTTGCCCTCGCGCTCCTCCATGAACATCCTCGCGCCGCCGGCGCCGCAGCAAAAGCCCCGGTCTCTTGAGCGGGCCATTTCCAGCAAATGTCCGCCGGAAGCCTCCAGCAGATCTCTGGGAGCATTGTAGATGCCGTTGTACCTGCCGATGTAACACGAATCGTGGAAGGTGACGTGTTTTCCGCCTTCATGGGGAACCTTGAGGCGCCCGGAGCGCACGAGGCCCCGCAGCAATTCCGTGTGATGCACCACCTCGTAGTTGCCGCCAAACTGCGGGTACTCGTTCTTCAGCGTGTTGAAGCAATGCGGGCAGGTCGCAACGATCCTCTTTACCTTATACCGGTTGAGGGTTTCGACGTTTTGCGCGATGAGCATCTGTGCCAGGTATTCGTTGCCGGCGCGGCGTGCAGGGTCGCCGTTGCACTTCTCCTCGGTTCCCAAAATGGCGAATCGGATGCCGGCGGCGTTCAACAGCTTGACCATTGCGCGGCTGACTTTCTGGTAACGACGATCATAGGAACCGGCGCAACCGACCCAGTACAGCAGGTCAACATTCTCGCCGCCGCTCTCCGCCATCGTCTTGACATCCAGCCCGTCGGCCCAATCGGCCCGAGTCTCATGGCTAAAAGCCCAGGGGGTAAAATTGGTTTCCAGGTTTTTAAAGGTACCCGTCAGCTCCTCCGGGAAACGTGACTCCGACAAGACTAGAAAGCGTCGCATGTCCATGATTGCGGGAACATGTTCGATGTTTACCGGGCACTCCTCCATGCAGGCGCGGCAGGTCGTGCAAGCCCAAAGTTCTTGTTCACCGACCAAGCTGTCCAGGAGCCGGTGTGCCAGGATGTCCGGATGAGCGTCCGCTTTCCCGGCTAAAAGAAGGGGCCCGACCTCCGCCGTGCGCTGGCGTATGTTCATGATGATCTTGCGGGGGCTGAGCGCTTTTCCCGTCTGATTTGCCGGGCAAACCGAAGTGCAGCGTCCGCAGTCTGTACAGGTGAAGCCGTCAAGCAACTGTTTCCAGGTGAGGTCCCTGATGTCTTCAGCGCCGAATTTTTCGGCAGTATCATCCTCGAGATCGAGTTTGTTCAGGCGTCCGCGCGGCTGCAGCGATGTGAAAAACACATTGGGCACGGCGGTCAAGATGTGCAGGTGTTTGGAGTAGGGTAGATAATTCATGAATCCGAGGACAACCAGGATGTGAGTCCACCAGAAGATTCCGTACCAAAGCGCCGCTGTGGGCGCGGTGAATAACGGCGCCACGCGCACCGATAGAAAGCGTGCTTGTGGCAGGTCGCCCGCCAGCGCCATGCGTGTCGCGAACGTTCCGAACATGGAGAACATGATGACGAGAATCAAACAGAGGATCAGAGTGGCGTCATGACGTACATGTCCCGTGATCTCGGGACCGAAGTATCGTTTCGGTGGCACAAAGTACCATCGGGCCAGCGCTGCAAGGCAGGAGATCACCACAAGCGCGCCCACGAGCTCCTGCAACGCTGCAACGGGTGAGAACAGAGTGCCCAGGACGTGCAGCGAAAAGGCCGGCGCGAAGCCCTCGATGACGGCTTCCAGAATCGCAGACAACAGGATGACGAATCCCCAGAAGATGAAAAAATGCATCAAACCCGCCAGCGGCTCGCGCAAGAGCTTTTTCTGGCCGAACGCCACGGTGAGCACGTTCCTGATTCTGCTGCCGATTCGATCACTGCGATCTTCAGGCTTGCCCAGCTTGAGCAGGCTCAGCAGGCGCAGGCAGCCGCGCAGGAAGAAGGCGAATGCCATCGCCAGCACGACACCGAACACGATGCTTTGTGCCATCTCAGATTCCCTCGGACCGAATCAATGCCGTTAACTTAAGGCCGACGCGAGCGTGTGATTTGAGATTCGAGATTCGAAATTCGAGATTGAGAATATTGAATCTCGAATTTCGAATCTCGAATCTCTCAAGGGAGATTCGGTACCAGAACCACTTTGCCGAAATGCTCGCCATTTTCCACGATTTCCTGTGCGCGTGCCGCTTCCTGCAAGGGCAGCACTTCGGCGACGACCGGATGCAGCAGCCCGGCGCGGACGAGCCGCAGAACCTTGAGCAACTCGTGTTTGGATCCCATATAGGACCCCATGACGGTCACTTCCTTGGCAAAGACGTGGCGCAGATCGAGCTTGACGTCGAATCCCGTGGTGGCTCCGCAGGTCACCAGGCGGCCGTTCCGGGCCAGGCAGCTGATGCTGTCCTGCCACGTGGCTGTGCCGACGTGCTCGAAGACGATATCTACACCACGCTTTCCGGTTATCTGGTGCACCTGCTCGCGGATTTTTTGTTTCGAATGATTGATGACATGATCCGCGCCGAGCGCATGCGCCTTTTCCATTTTTGCTTCGGTTCCTGCTGTGGTGATGACTCGAGCGTGGAAGAGTTTGGCAATCTGAATGGCAGCACTGCCGACGCCGCTTCCTGCTCCCAGAATCAAGACGTCCTCTCCGACGCCAATACCGCACCGTGTAACCAGCATGTGCCAGGCTGTCATGAAGACCAGTGGGATCGAGGCGGCCTCGTGAAACGGCATGTCGTCCGGGAAAGGCAGGGCGTTGACGGCCGGAACCTTGACAAATTCAGCGTAGCCTCCATCGCTGGAATATCCAAGGACGGAGTACTCTGGGCACTGGTTGTCGAGTCCCTTAAAACAGGCCCGGCAATGCATGCAGCTCAACCCGGGATTGACGAGGGTTTTGTCGCCGGGCTTCACATGGTGCACACCGGCCCCCACAGTCTCGATCACCCCTGCAACGTCACTGCCGGAAATGTGCGGGAGTGGAATTGTGACGCCCGGCAGCCCCCGGCGTTCCCAGAGATCGAGATAGTTGAGAGCGCAAGCCTTGACGCGCACAACGATCTCTCCCGGGCCGGGCTCGGGCATTGGCACATCCTCGTATCGCAGGCGATCCGTGCCGCCATGTTCATAAAAGCGCACTGCCTTCATAGACTGTCCTTTTCCTGATATCGGAAGAACTCAACCCGAGGGCGCGGCGCCCAAAAACTCGACCACGAAAGCCATACTAAGATATGCCTCTTGTCAATGCAAGGTTTCGCACAAATTGGCTTGACCACGGGCTTTAGGGTGGATATCCTACGCCTTTGATTTTACTCGGGGTACACCCTCATTTTGAATTTGCACGGCAAGATTGCGTACGGATGGACAGGATAGCGGTCAGGCATAGTTCCGGGGCTCTTATCGGCTCCTCATCCAGCAAGGGAGTTGGGCCATGTTGTTCAGTTTTTCCAGCGTGCTGATGTTCCTGGCGGTCGGTCTGGCTGGCTTGGTCGTGGCAATCCTGCTTTCCCGGCTCTTGCAGCCCAAAGGAAAAGAGTCTGCGGACAAACGCATTCCCTATGAATGCGGCGAAATTCCGGAAGGAGCCGCCTGGATCCGCTTCAACATCCGGTTTTATGTCTGCGCCCTGATCTTCATCATATTCGACGTTGAAATCATCTTCCTTTTGCCTTGGGCGGTGGTTTTTAAGACACTTGGACCCTTCGCGTTCCTGGAAGGCGTCATTTTCATCGCGATCCTCGTGGTCGGGCTGGCCTACGTTTGGCAGAAGGGCGACCTAGCCTGGGTGAGGCCGGAAGATATACGCGCTCTGAAGCGGTGAAGTGCGTCGTTGCACGACTGAGACGAATGGTCTTGAGGACATCACGATGGGAGTTTTAGAAGGCAAGTTTGAAGAAAACGTTTTCATCACGTCGGTGGACTGGCTCTTTAACTGGGCCCGCTCCAATTCCCCGTGGCCCCTTTCGTTCGGTCTCGCCTGCTGCGCAATCGAAATGATGGCCACAGGGGCGGCGCGTTACGATCTGGCCCGATTCGGCGCCGAAGTGTTCCGTGGCACGCCGCGCCAGGCGGACGTGATGATAGTGGCCGGAACAGTCACGATGAAAATGGCCACACGCATCAAGCGGCTCTACGCCCAGATGCCGGAGCCCAAGTATGTGATTTCGATGGGGAGCTGCTCCAACAATGGCGGTCCGTACTGGCAGTACGGGTATCACGTACTGAAGGGCGTGGATGAAGTCATCCCGGTTGATGTTTACGTGCCTGGATGCCCGCCGCGACCGGAATCGCTTCTCGAGGGCCTCATCCAGCTGCAGAAGAAAATCCGGCAGGAAACCATCGCAAAACCGAAGGGAAGCAAGGGTGCTGCATGAAACCTGATGAAATTGCTGCTTTGCTCGGCGCGCAATTCGGCGCAAGAATTCTGGAGTCGAAACCCAGCCCCCTCAGTCCCTGGAGTGTGGTAGATCCCGCGGAAATTCTGCCTGTCTGCCGATTTCTTCGTGATGACGAACGTCTGCGCATGGATCACCTCGAATGTCTTGCGGGCGTGGATTACAAGGACCGGATCGAGGTGGTCTACGTTTTGTATTCCATGACCCATCGGCACCGTTACGCGCTGAAGTGCCTTTTGCCTAGAGAGTCAGCGCGTCTGAACTCCGTCGAATCTATATGGGGCGCCGCCAACTGGCATGAGCGAGAGGCCTACGACCTCCTGGGCATCGTGTTTGAGGGGCACAGCGATCTGCGACGAATTCTCCTGCCTGACGATTGGGAAGGGCACCCGTTGCGCAGGGATTACAAGTTCCCCACGAGCTATCGGGACATGCCTGTCTAGGAGGATCGATGGAAGCAGAGTACACCGGCGATGTCATGACCCTGAACATGGGGCCGCAACATCCCTCGACCCACGGAGTTCTGCGGCTCGAGCTCAAGACGGACGGCGAGGTCGTTGCCGAGGCAATCCCCCACATCGGCTATCTCCATCGGTGTTTTGAGAAACACGCCGAGAACATAGAGTACCCGGGCGTGGTTCCGTTCACCGATCGCATGGACTACTGCGCCGCCATGAACATGGAGCTGGGATATGTCCTGGCTGTGGAAAAGCTCATGGGAATCGAGGTGAACAACCGCGTGCGCTGCATCCGGATCATTATGGCCGAGTTGAACCGCATCGCAAGCCATCTGATCGCTGCCGGCACCTACGGCAACGACATGGGATCCTTTACGCCGTTCCTATGGTGTTTCCGCGATCGCGAGACCATTCTGGACATCTTTGAGGAAACTTGCGGCGCCCGCCTCCTTTACAACTACAACTGGATTGGCGGATTGATGTGTGACGTCCTGCCCGGATTCGAAAAGAGGGTCATTGATTTCATCGACTATTTCGAACCGCAAGTTGACAACCTGAACAAACTGCTGTCCGACAATTACATCTTCATCAAACGGACGGCGAATGTCGGCATCATGCCTCCGGAGCTTGCGATCAATTATGGAGTGACCGGGCCGAACCTGCGCGGGAGCGGGATCAAGTTTGATGTCAGGAAAGATGAACCGTATCTGGGCTATGAAGAATATGACTTTGATGTCGCGATTGGAAGAGGAGAACACGGTCCCATCGGTTCCTGCTGGGATCGGTACATGGTGCGCATAAGGGAAGTAAAGGAGAGCTGCAAGATCGTCCGGCAGGCGGTTGCCAAGATGACGCCGGGAGATGTGCAGGAATCGATTCCCAAGCGCATCAAGCCTGCGGCAGGAGAAGTATATCACCGCACGGAATGCCCCCGCGGCGAGCTTGGATACTACATTGTGAGCGATGGCAGCCTCAAACCTTATCGCGTCAAAGTAAAATCGCCCTGCTTCACGGTGATGGGCGCCTTCCGGAAGATCAGCCGCGGAGCGATGATCGCGGATATCATCGCCATTCTGGGCAGCGTGGACGTGGTTTTGGGTGAAATCGATCGCTAGTCGAGGGAAGAACGGATGGAATCGATCGCACAGCTCTTACAACTGATACCGAATTATGATGCGTGGCCCGAACTCCTGCGGGCGTCTTTGCCCATGCTGGTGAGCTGTCTGGTGATTTTTGCGGTTCTATCCGTGGCTGTGATGTTCCTGGTGTGGCTGGAGAGGAAAGTCTCGGCGCACATGCAGGACCGGCTGGGCCCGATGTATGTGGGCGGCTGGCACGGTTGGGCTCAAACGATCGCGGATTCCCTCAAACTCTTTCTCAAGGAAGACATCATTCCGGAATCAGCGGACAAAGTGCTGTTTGTAATGGCCCCATATATTGCCTTTCTCGGCGCTTTTGCGGCATTTGTGGTGCTGCCCTTCGGAGCTGCTTCCATCGTGTCCGACTTGAATATCGGAATTCTGTACATTGTTGCGGTCGGAAGCCTGGCCGCGGTCGGCATTCTGATGGCGGGCTGGTCATCCAACAGCAAGTACTCGCTCTACGGCGGGATGCGCTCAGTCGCTCAGATCGTCAGTTACGAAATCCCGTCCGCGATGGCGATCATGACGGTCGTGATTCTGGTCGGAAGCCTCTCGATGCAACAGATCGTGGGCGCCCAGAAAGGCGGCATCCAAAACTGGTTCCTGTTTCGAAATCCATTTACATTTCTGGCATTTTTTCTCTATTTCATCAGCTCTCTCGCAGAGGTGAACCGGACGCCGTTTGACATTCCGGAAGCAGAGTCGGAGCTGGTTGCCGGTTACCACACGGAATATTCCGGCATGCGCTTCGCGTTTTTCTTTCTGGCGGAATATGCGAACATGCTTGTTGTCGCCGGCGTGGCGACGACGCTGTTTCTGGGCGGGTGGACGCAAATCCTCCCGGGAAGCACGCAGCTCATCCCGGGTCCCATCATGTTTTTTCTTAAAGTGATGGTGCTCATCTTCGTGCAGATGTGGCTGCGCTGGTCGCTGCCGCGCCTGCGTGTGGACCAGCTCATGTATTTTTGCTGGAAGGTGCTCCTTCCGGCCTCGTTCGTGCTGATCCTCGGGGTAGGCTGGATGGCGGTCTACTGGAAATAGGAAAGGTTCTTCAATGCAACCACGGGGTTCACAAATTGCACTGAGCAGGAAACCTGAAAACTCGTTTGATTTGTGTCGGCCGCGGCGGGTTTTTTCTGCGGCTAAGGATTGATATGGCGACTTACTTCAGGGACATCCGGCTTGGGATCGTGACTGTCGCCCGTTCGATGTGGGTGGCATGGCTTCATCTTTTCACGCCCTCGGTCACGCTCCAGTACCCGACTGAGAAGATGAATCTGCCGGACGGGGCGCGCGCGCGCCTCTTCAATAAGATCGAGGACTGCATCGGCTGCGGCCAGTGCGCCCGGGCATGCCCGACCGATTGCATCATAATAGAGAGCGAAAAGCGGGGCAAGGACGAGCCGGCGATTTTCGCTTCGGACGGCACCGCGATCAAGCTGCGCACCTACGTATTCGACATCGATATGACGCACTGCTGCTATTGTTCGCTTTGTGTGTTTCCTTGCCCAACCCATTGCCTGGTGATGACCAAGGAATATGAATACTCGGTCTACAACAAGGAAGACCACGTATACAAGTTTGCCGTGGACAAACCGTTGTATAGCAAACCTGCCAAGGAGCATCCGGCTGAAAAGGCCTGACATTATGAATATCAACCTGCTGACCCAGATCGTCTTTTACTTTTTCGCGGGCATGACCGTTCTGTCTGCGGGGGTCGTGGTGTTCTCGCGCAACCTGATCCACTGCGCCTTTGCCTTGCTGTTTACCTTTTTCGGCGTTGCCGGTCTTTATGTCTTCCTGGGCGCCGATTTTCTCGCCGGGGCCCAGGTGGTGATCTATGTGGGAGGCATCCTGGTGCTTCTGATTTTCGGAGTCATGCTGACGCAAAAACTCTACGAATTGCACCTGAAGGCGGAGACATTTCAGTTCTGGCCCGCTTTTGCGTTGACCGCCGCGGTGTTCCTTACCCTGATCACGATTATGGTGCGCACTTCATGGCACAAAACAGACTTGCAGCCCTTGGATCCGACTACGGCACGGATTGGCGCATTATTCATGAGAGAATATGTGCTCCCGTTTGAAGTTGCCTCCATCTTCTTGCTGATCGCCCTCATCGGAGCAGCCATGATTGTCAGGAGGAGAAGCGAATGATAGGCCTAGGCCACTACCTTGTTGTCAGCGCCGCACTGTTTTCCCTCGGCATCATGGCTGTGATGACGCGAAAGAACGCGGTGAACGTCTTGATGGGCATCGAACTTATCCTGAACTCAGCCAATATCAATCTGGTTGCCTTCTCCAGGTTTTCCTCCGGAAACCTGGACGGCCAATTGTACGCCATTTTTGTGATCGTCATCGCCGCCGCCGAAGCGGCTGTTGCCCTGGCCATTGTCCTCTCGATGTATCGGATTGTGAAGTCGGTAGATTTGGACAGGGCAGACACGCTCAAGGGATGATTCATGAACCCACAGATTCTGAAAGATCTTTCCCTCTTCTATCCGGAGATCACGCTCGCGCTGGCGCTGCTTGCCGTGATTGTAGTGGACCTGGCGATGCCTGCCAAAGAAAGGAAGACTACCTTCCTTGTGGCCTGCCTCGGCTTGTTGCTGGCTCTGGCGTTCACAATTCCGCTTTTCAAGGTCCCGCAGACCACCCTGTTCTACAGCATGGTCACCGTCGATCCCATGTCGGTCTTCTTCAAGGCGTTCCTGATCCTGACCTCATTTCTGGTGCTTCTGGCGGCACCCGGATCAAAGGAGCTATCCAAGGAACACATCGGTGAGTTTTATGCCCTGCTCCTCGGTGTGACCCTGGGAATGGTCCTGCTCGCGTCCGCTGTTGACACACTTATGCTCTTCCTGTCCCTCGAGATGGTGTCATTGACCAGCTACATCATGGTCGGCTATTTGAGCAGCGAGCGCCAGTCCAACGAAGCATCCCTGAAGTATCTCCTTTTTGGCGCGGTCTCAACCGGTGCGATGCTTTACGGCCTTACGCTGCTTTTCGGGCTTACCGGCACGACCAAGCTGTCCGTGATCCGCGACATGCTCTTCCATGGCGCAGGTGCCGGGAACAACTCGCTGACCCTTTTTGTTCTTACCGTGCTGGTCCTGGCAGGCTTCGGATTCAAGACGGCATCGGTGCCTTTCCATTTCTGGTGTCCCGATGTCTATACGGGCGCACCCACGCCGGTCACTGCCTTCCTGAGCGTGGCGCCCAAGGCTGCCGGATTTGCGACGCTCATTCGTTTCTTTTTTACCGGCTTCTCGACTTTATCCGCCACAAGCCAGTGGAGCGCTGTTTCAACCATGAACTGGGCGCTGCCGATTCTGATGATCTCGCTGATCACCATGACGCTGGGGAACCTGGCCGCGTTGCGACAAGACAACCTGAAGCGCCTGCTCGCATACTCGTCGATTGCGCATGCCGGCTACATTCTTATGGGGACGGTCGTTATGACTTCCCAGGGCTTGCAGGCTGTGCTTATCTATCTCATTACCTACTTGTTCATGAACCTCGGCGCCTTCCTGATCGTGATCGAAATCTACAATCGCACGGGAAGCTTCGATTTGAAGGTGTATCGCGGCTTCTGGAAAAGATCTCCGTTTCTGACGATCTCGATGACGGTTTTCATGCTTTCCCTCATGGGAATTCCGCCCTTCGCCGGGTTTTTCGGCAAGCTCTATGTGTTTGGGGCGGCGGTCAATCGAGACCTGGCCTGGTATGCAGTCGTGGGCGCGTTGAACAGCGTGATCGCGGTCTTCTATTACGCGCGCGTCATTAAAACCATGGTCATGGATCCCGCGGATGCAGGGGGTGATGAGGGAAGGATCCGGCTCTCGTGGGCGAGCAGCGTCCTGCTCTGGGTCATGCTGATTCCGACCGCGGGTTTGATGCTTTTCTGGGATCGCATCCAGCAGCTTACCCTGAGTTCGATGAAGCTCTTTGTACAGTGAATTCAGGACTCAGTCAGGGATGTAGCGCCCTGTGTGCAGGTAATTCATCACAACGGTGGTTCCCAGCGCGGTGAGGGAAGCGAGGCGGAACTTCTCATCATCGGCGGGCAGTTTCAACCCCAGGTCCCTGCAGCGCTCCCAAAACTTGCTTACCACCGGACCAACCGCTTTGTCCTTCGCCCCCGTCCAATTGGAGATCGTCGCAACCAGGAAACGGCGATTCTTGCGGATAAGATCTTTCGCCGGCATGTACTTGTTGTGGCCGTTTGACTGTGCCGGGAAGATCCACTTCAAATCATCGTCGTAAATTCCCAGCGCGTTATCCTTGTAATCGTCGAGATTCTCGCCGTAATACTCGATGAGGGTGTAGGTCTTCGAATGATACGGAGAGTCCAAAGGCCCCGCGACCACATAAGGTTTCTTGAAGCGCAACGTCTGCATCACCCGATCGACGTATTCGATTTTTTTGACAGCCGGCCAGTTGCGATAGTTCACGCGCCAGTTCGAACGGGGCGTCAGCCAGACGGCAAAAGTCTCCGCAAAATCCTCATCCGGATGCGCCTGCGCGTAATACTTTGGATCACCTTGACTCTTGACATAATTCCGGCTGTACGGGTTAAACTTAAACTTGAAATTTTCTGGGTAAGTCTTGTTGAAATCACCAAAAGTGTCTTCCCACTCCTGAGTGGCATACAGCTGATAGGCGTAGTCGATGGCGTGCCCGGTTTCATGCCTCAAAAGGCACATGAGCTCACTCTTGTCGTAGGTCGCGTATCCCATCTCCTTCTCAATACGGGTCAATCGGTTGTCGGCCAAATGAAACGGGATTCCTATGATGGGTACTCGATCGGGACAACCCCACTCATCCCCCCCGCAAGTGAAATAGTATCTGGGACGAAACTGGAGTTTTTTCAGCGCCAGTTCGTCATAAAGCTTTTTAATACAGCGAGATAACAGAGTCTCTTCGAACGACAAAATGATGTCGCAAACACGTGATGTAAGCAGGGCATACCTTTCGGTTTCCCAGTTGTCTTCGTACTGCAACGCGGAACGCATCCTACCTCCGGCCGGGCATTCAATGAATGAGGAACGGCTTGCTGTTAAAGCTTTTAAATAAAACATGATAACGCATGGGGATGCTGACTTCGGCTCGCAAAAACTGCTGCGCGTGCCTGATTCAGGAAGTTCTCGGCAAAAGCGGCCGCTCACGATCTGAAATTAGCAAAAACTTTTAATTAGAACGATTTACAAATACCTTCGTTCGAATTTCGGAGTGGGTCTCCCCATGGCCCGGCAGGCTCGCCGGGCGAGGGAATTATTAGCACATTGACGGTCAACGGAGAAGAGAATTTTCACGGGGCAAGGATGAAATCGGATGCGAACGCTCTTGACTATGAAGCAAGCCCCGAGGTGCCGTAATTTTGGGAGTCACGCCATATCGGCTTCACATCGAATGTCCTGCCTTCTGAATCGGAGCATCGGCTTTCTTGGGTTGTTCGGGTGTAAGAATGCGAATCTCGGACGCCACGCCATCGACGGTGATCCCGTCCTTGCTGGACTTCTTGAATTCGAATTTGACGTTGATGACGCTGAAGCGTGAGAGTTCCTTGAATTCTGCCGGCTTTCCATCGACCGTGATCTTTGCCGTCGACGCGTCGAGGATGTACTTCGGCTTCTCCGGGCTCTGCGAAATGAGAATCCACTTCTGGACGTCGGTTACAGAGAGCAAGCGATATTGGCCTGACTCGATCGCGTTCAGGGTCGCCTGGGCCAGCAGGATAATGACTATAAGAACTATGCATTTCCTCATATCGTCCCCCAATTATTCTATTCGTCGGCGTCCACGGAGGCAAGCCACAGAATTCGAGATTCGAGATTCGAGATTCGAGATTCGAGATTGAGAGTTTTGAATTTCGAATTTCGAATCTCGAATCAGGATAAACTTGAACTATTGTTTGAGTTGTTTCGTACCAATGGTGACAAGGGAAGGGCCACTTTGATCATCGACCTGGAAAACATTTCGGTTGATTTTGGCACGCAGAGAGCTCTCGACGGAGTCAATTTCCAATTTGAAGGCGGATCGATAGGGCTTCTTGGCCCAAACGGCGCCGGGAAGAGCACTCTCATCAAGACCCTGTTGGGATTCATCACGCCCACGACCGGCAGCGGCAAGGTACTTGGGATGGATATTCGCAGCCGGCAACTTGAGATTCGCCAGCGCGTCGGGTACATGCCGGAGAACGACTGTCATATACCGGGGATGAATGCAGTAACGTTCGTGGCGTATGTCGGCCAGCTTTCCGGCATGATTCCCAAGGACGCAATGCGCCGCGCTCACGAGATTCTCTATTACGCGGGCCTCGGAGAAGCCCGCTACCGGAATGTCGAGACCTACTCTGCAGGCATGAAGCAGCGGATCAAACTTGCTCAAGCGCTCGTGCATGATCCCCAACTGGTGTTCCTGGACGAGCCGACAAACGGATTGGATCCCAAGGGTCGAATTGAGATGCTGGAGCTGATTCGGGACATTACGACCTCGAAGGGAATCAATGTGATTCTTTCGTCTCATTTGCTGCCCGATGTCGAGTGGGTCTGTCAGGATGCGTTCGTAATTCACAAGGGGCGCGGTCTTGCAGCTGGCAAGATCGAGGATTTGAAGCGGGGAACTGGCGCTCTGTTCGAATGCCGGATCAAAGGGGATCTCGATGCGTTCCGGCGCAAATTGGAACTCCTGGGTTGCCGATGCACGGATGGTGAGGATGGTCTCTTGAAGATCCTATTGCAGGATGGGCTTACGGGGAGCGCGCTCTTGCAGGCCGCGCGTGATGTCAACGTGCAAATACGTCATCTTCTGCCCATGCGGCAATCGCTCGAGGAAGTGTTCATGCAGGCCATAGGAGAATGAAGAATGGTGTGCGGCGTGGAACGAGTCGGGCCATCCGTCGCCCGTAACCTGCCACTCATGGGAGCGTGGGATGCCCATTCATGATCAGAGCTATCAGCATTGGCAGGGTGACTGGACCTCTCATCCGTATCGCTGGTGGGTCATCTCCAGGTACGGCATCTCCCTGCTTGCGAAAAAGAGGGGCTTTCTTGTGTTCCTCTTTCTGGCGCTGATTCCGTTTCTGGCGCGGTGTGTCATCCTCTATGGCGCCGTGGTGATGAACCGGATCGCGTTCATTACAATCGACGGCCCATTCTTTGAATCGTTTCTGAGCCAGCAACTTTTTTTCACATTCATCTTAGCGATTTATGCAGGCGCGGGCGCGATCGCCAACGACCTGAAAGCCAATGCTCTGCAAATCTATTTTTCGCGAGCCATCACGCGCCGTGACTACCTGATCGGCAAGCTCGGGGTGGTGGTGTTTTTCTTGTCGCTGACGACGCTTCTTCCGGGCCTGCTTCTCTTTCTCGTGGCAGCGATTTTTCACTCCGATCTCGAGTTTCTGCGCCAATATTCGTGGGTTGTGCTCTCGATCTTGGGCTACTCTCTGCTCATCATAGCGGCCAACGCGCTGGTCATACTCGCTCTTTCATCCATGAGTCGGAGCAGCCGATTTGCAGGCATTTTCTTTGCTGCTGTGGTGTTTTTCAGCCAGATTCTCTACGGAATATTGAGCGCTTTGCTGCATACGAGCGCGGTAGCCTGGATATCGCTCACCGATGACCTGAGACAGATCGGCGATGTTCTCTTTCGCAGTCCGCTTACCTACCAAGCCTCCCCATGGGCTAGCGCCGCAGTCCTAGCCATCCTGCTCGCGGGAAGCGTCTGGATCATCCATGCCCGGGTGAAGGCAGTGGAGGTGATAAAGTGAGCGCGCTCGTGGAGGGAAAGACTCTTTCCAAGTGGTACGGCCAAGTCGTTGCCCTCAATAATGTCACCTTCACGATTGGCCAGGGAGTCGTGGGGCTTCTGGGGCCGAACGGGGCCGGGAAATCCACATTGATGAAGTTGATCACAGGGCAGTTGCGGCCCAGCCAGGGCGAGATCACGGTTTTCGGCGAGAGAATTTGGAACAACTTTCCGCTCTTCCACCGGATGGGCTTCTGCCCCGAGCAGGATTCCTTCTACGAACGGATGACGGGCGCCGAGTTCCTGTCGGCTCTGCTGCACATGCATCCCTTTGGGGATGCGGAGGTAGCGAAGCGCGTCGACAGTGCGCTGGAAACGGTCAATTTATCCTCCGTCCGGGACAAGAAAATTGCGGCCTACAGCAAGGGGATGAGACAGCGTATCAAGTTGGCACAGGCGATCGCCCACGATCCGGATGTCATGGTCTTGGATGAGCCGCTGGCCGGCATGGATCCGGTCGGAAGGAGAGACATCATCCAGCTGGTACGGCAATGGGGGAAGGAAGGGAAGTGCGTAGTTGTTTCGAGTCACATTCTCCACGAAGTCGAAGCCATGACTTCGACCATTCTATTGATGCACAACGGCAAAGTCCTGGCTGAAGGCGACGTCCACCAGATCCGGGACCTGATCGACAGACACCCGCACAGCATCCGCATTCGCTGTTCGAGACCTAGAAAACTGGCGGAGGCTCTCGTCGGTTTCCCTGATGTGGAGAGCATCCACTTCGACCCGGAAGGCGATGCGCTGACTGCCGAGTCGCGGAAACCTGACGAGTTTTATGGGCGGCTTCCGGAACTGATGCTTGACAACGATATCGAGCTGGAGGAAATCACTTCCCCCGACGACAACCTGCAGGCTGTCTTCCACTATCTGGTGAAATAGGAGCGCGCATGGCGGATTCCGATGGGGTGGCGAAGGGGTGGCGCAACCTGAAGACGATTGCCAATCTGACGCTCGACACGCTGTTCTGGAGCAAAAAGACGCTGTTTGTCGGGCTGCTTTCTCTAATCGTACTCGCGCTCGCTGGAGTCGGACGTGCGGTCCTGGTGCTCAACCTTGTTCCTACAGCTCTGCCCGCATCGCAAGTGTTCGGCACACTGATGTCTACCGCGGTGATGCGTTTTCTGGTGGTCTTCGTCACGCTCTTCTACGGCACAGCCCTAGTCTCGGAGGAAGTGGAAGGCAAGACGCTCACGTATCTTTTCATGCGCCCGATTCCAAAACCTACCATCATGCTGGGAAAGTACGTGGCACTCGTCTGGATTGGTTCGATCATGGTGCTTCCCGTCGTGATGGCCAGCTATTTGATCCTCTATGTCGGCGCCGACATGCGCCCCTTCTTTCAGGATTTGAATGTGCTCTGCAGAGACATCGGAATCATATTCCTGGCGCTGCTGGCCTATGGCTCCTTCTTCAGTCTCCTGGGGGCGTGGCTAAAGCACTCGATCCTTATAGGCCTGGCATACGCATTCGGCTGGGAAGGGATCGTTGCCGTCCTTCCGGGCTTCACACGTAAGTTGACCATCACTCATTACCTGCAGTCGATTTTTCCGCATCAAGACACGCTTGGGGCCCTTTCCATGCTGGTCGGGGACCGCACGGATCCGCTGGAATCGATCGTGACCCTGGTTCTGATGATCGTGTTGTTTGTCGCCACCGCAAGCCTGATCGTACGCGAAAAGGAATACGTTCTCGAACAGTAACCTTGAATTTGGTGACAGTCACCAAATTAGGTGGTATGCAATGGACATGCGCAGGATCGTTGCCTGGTTGTTGTTTTCCGTGCTGCCCGTCTGCCTGTGCGCCAAGACCCTCGCGCCCGCCAATTCCGTTACGACTTTCGTGATTTTTCCTCCTGAGAATCAATCCAATGCACAGGACCTGTCATGGGTTGGCGAGGGGCTTGCCATTGCTATTTCGGAAGAGATGGAAATGCCGGAAGTGGAGACCCTCTCAAGGGAGGAGCGGGTACGATTTGAGGAATCCATAGATCTTCCTCCAAGTGTGCCGTTGAGCCGAGCGAGCATGATACGCGTGGCGCAAAAGGCGGTCGCGGACCGTCTGGTTTTCGGGAGCTACTCCGGAACGAAGGAGAACCTGCAGATCTCCGTTCGAGTGCTGAACCTCAAATCGTTGAAGCTGGGGGGAGAACACGTAGCAAACGGTCCGGTAGCAGCCTTGCCGCAGCTCGAGAACGAGCTGGCCTGGGTGCTTCTCTCCGAAACTTATCCGGATCTTAAGCTCTCACGCGAGGAGTTTCGCGCGCGGACGAGAACCGTGCCTAATCAACCGTTCTCGGATTTCGTCGGTTGCCTTTCCGTCGGGGATGATTCCGAACGTGCCAAAAGGGTGCAAAAAACCGTCGAGCTGTATCGTGATTTTCCCCAGGCATCTTATCTGCTTGGTGAGTATTACTTTGGCCTCGGTGATTGGGCTCGATCGATGCAATATCTCCAACCGGCCTTGAAGGGCCCGCAGAATTTCCTGGAGACTGAATTTATGCTGGGCACGTGCTATTTGAAGCTGGAGGATCCATCGAATGCCGTCGAGGCTTACAATTCCCTCCTGTCTCGGAGCCAGTCGTTGGAGGCGTTCAACAACCTTGGTGTGGCTTACCTCCGCAAAGGCGACTTCCCGCAGGCGGCGCGGGCGCTATCGCAGGCACGGGGATTCTCGGAGTCGAACGCTTCAGTGATACTGAACCTGGCGATTGCAAATCGTCTCCGGGGCGATGAGGCGGCTGCTTTGGCATTTCTCGAGCAGGCGGTGGGGGCGCACCCGGACCAAGGGATGATCCAGTATCTATACAGTCTGATGCTTGATAAACGCGGGGAGCCGGAAAAGGCCGCGCGCGCGCTCGATGTGGCACGAAAACTCGGCATCGACGTGGAGAAGCTGCCTCGGCAGGATCCGCTTACCTGGACGCAAATCTATCTTACATGGACCCGCAGGCCCGTTGCGAAATTGGGGACAGTCACCTCTTTTCGCCACCCCTTCGCGAATCTGCCTATATAGTCCCGGCGAAAAAAAGTGACTGTCCCCAATTTCGCCTTGCGCTCACCCCGCAAGCCCCATGCGCGCGACCCCTCCTAATTCTCGGACGGGCTCCTAGGGTTGGAGAGGCAAAACTTACCCGCGGCGCGGACAGGTGCTATCGCCATTGACAAGCACCGCGCTCCTCCATAAGATATGCTCCCGACAATGCCGAAGTGGCGGAATTGGCAGACGCGCTAGGTTCAGGGTCTAGTGGGCTTAAGCTCGTGGGGGTTCGAGTCCCCCCTTCGGCACCAGCCTCTCCAGTCAATCACATATTATGTGCTTTCACTTGATGACCTGAGCGGGCACCGCGGTCATGATCCTCAGATCGCGCGTCGCAAACACCGAAAAGCCTGCAATTCCCTGGTCCACACTGACAAGGATATATCCTGAAGCTTGTTGATTTCCGAGATCGGGGAAGATCTCTTCGAGCAATTCGCAGATGCGCTGATGCGACGGAATCTTCAAAGTGACGCTGTGGTTCACAGTGCCGTCCTGATTGCGCAGCTCGATGGTGGCAGCCGCATCTGTCGCGTTCGGGTTGAGCAATGCCAGGCCCATGAAGTAAGTCGCATCGGAGGCGACCTGGCTGAACACAAGGGTGTCATCCAGGCTGGAGACCAGCGGCAGCGACGTCACGAAAGTCTTGCGCGCCGGATCGCCGAAGGTCACGTCACCCCGTATTGTAAGTCCGTTGCTCGTGATCACGACGTAACCCTGGATCGATCCGCTTCCCGGATCGGCGAAGAAGGTCTGATCGGAGATGTAGACTTTGCCATTGGGGGCAATCGACATGGACCTGGTGTCTCCGATCTGCACGCCGTTGTTCCCGAAGAGTCGGAGAACCAGATTCCCACCCATGTCGTCCAGATTTGTGATGGACAGTGTAGATCGATAGCCGCCGCCTACGGCATACTGCGGGCAGAAGAGCGTGGTTGCAGCCGCATCCAAGCCAAGGCCGTTGAGGCCGGCCACATCCTGTGACGGTTGCCCCGTCAATTCGAAGGGCACGACACCCACGTCCGATACGACCCTGACATAGTCGGAGGCTTGGGCTACGACTCCCGGGAAGAGGTCCATAACCGTAAGCGCCATGCCGCCCATGGGATTGATGCTCTGCAAGGTTGCGGTGCGGATCGTTCCGTCGGATCCAACGAGTTGGAAGGTGACGTTCGCCGGAGAGTCATTCGGGTTGGCAACATGCAGGATCGTAAATCCCTGATCCTCGATCTCGGTAAAGTCGAACTGAGTCATGGGAGCTGCTGTGACCGGCGCCCCGTCCATCATGGAGAGACTCCCGTTAAAGGTCACTGTGAACCCGGTGACAATGTTTGTGCTCGAATCGATGTTGATCCAGCCGAGCGAATCCTGGTCCGCCAGACCGCTTCCGAACAGTTCCGTATCGATGGTTACAAGTTGTGACCCCGGAGCGAGCGTGCGTTGGACGGGGTTATTTATGCTCGGCCCCGTCATCTGGGCCCCGGACTCATCGTAGGCTGTGAAGGTAATCACAGAGCTGGTGCTGCCAAGGTTGACAATGGCGATTCCTGTGTACTCGCTGTCATCGGCCGCAGGCGCTGCGGCGCTGGGATTTTTGGCCGCAAGGCGCGGATACACAAGTTTGACTGTCTTGGATGGGAGCGTCTGGAAAGACTGGACGTTGGAGACGGAGAGTTTGCCAGCCGCGTTATTCGATTCGACCTTGAAATAATAGGTTGTGCCCTCCTGAAGACCTTTCAGATTCTGAGAATGGGATGTCGTCAGGCTTGTGTCAAGTCCGGTCGATAAAGCGCAGTCGCTGGTCGTGCCATAGGACAATTGTGTGTCCGCAGCGACGTCGGTCAACCAGGAAATCGTGGCGGCTGTGGATGTGATTCCGGAGACCATGATGCTGGATATGATCGGTCCGGCGGATTGCGCCAGGGTTTTAAAGGTGTAATCACCGGAGGTGGCGAGATTGCCTGCAGCATCCTTGGACTTGACGTGGTAATGATAGGTGGTCGAGGCAGACAAGCCACTCAACAATTGCGTGTGCGCAGTGACAAGACCGGAATCGAGCACCGTCGAACTTCCATAGGACGTGGCGGTGCCGTAATCTAATTGCGAGGTGGACGCCTCGTTGGTGGTCCAGGTGATGGCAGTGCCTGAGCTGGTGACGCCGGAACTGGCGACGGCGGAGATGGTCGGCGGCGTGGTGTCGGAAACGGTCCTAAAACTGTAATCACCGGACGTGGCGAGATTCCCTGCGGAATCCTTGGATTTGACATGGTAGTGATAGGTCGTGCCAGCCGCGAGTCCCGTCAGGGACTGAGAGTGTGAGGTAACAAGACTGGAATTGAGCGTGGTAGAGGCGCCATAGGAGGAGGTGGTGCCGTAATCGATCTGGGAATCGGACGCCTCGCTGGTGGTCCAGGTTATGGTTGCTCCCGAAGTGGTGATGCCGGAGCTGGCGACAGCGGAGATAGTCGGCGGCGTGGTGTCGGAAACGGTCCTAAAATTGTAATCACCGGACGTGGCGAGATTGCCGGCGGCGTCCTTGGACTTGACATGGTAGTGGTACGTGGTGCCGCCTGCGAGTCCGGTCAGGGACTGAGAGTGAGAATTGACAAGACTGGTGTTGAGCGTGGTGGAGCTGCCATAGGAGGCGGTGGTGCCGTAATCGACTTGCGAGGTGGACGCCTCGCTGGTGGTCCAGGTAATGGTCGCTCCCGAGGTGGTAATGCCGGAACTGGCGACGGCGGAGATGGTCGGCGGCGTGATGTCGGAGGAGGTCGTAAAGGTGTAATCACCGGACGCGGCGGCATTGCCGGCGGCGTCCTTGGACTTGACTCGGTAGTGATAAAGGGTGCCAACCGTGAGTCCGCTCAGAGTCTGAGAGTGAGAAGTAACGAGAGTGGTATTGAGCGTGGTAGAGCTGCCGTAGGAGACAGTGGTGCCGTAATCGACTTGAGAATCGGACACCTCGTTGGTGGTCCAGGTGATGGTCGCGCCGGAGGCGGTGATGCCTGAACTGGCAACCGCAGAGATGGTCGGCGGCGTGGTATCGGAAGAGGTCGTAAAGGTATAGTCACCTGAGGAAGCGAGATTGCCCGCGGCATCCTTGGACTTGACACGGTAGTGATAAAGGGCGCCTGCCGTGAGCCCGCTCAGAGTCTGCGAGTGAGCAGTGACGAGGCTGGTATTGAGCGTTGTGGAACTGCCATAGGAGGACGTAGTTCCGTAATCGATCTGAGAATCGGAGGCCTCGTTGGTGGTCCAGGTAATGGTCGCTCCCGAGGAGGTGATGCCGGAACTGGCGACGGCGGAGATGGTAGGCGGCGTGGTGTCGGAGGATGTGAGCACTGTTACCGTCCCGTCGGTCTCAGTGATGGATATTGAATTGCCCGAAGGGTCAGAAGCAGCCAGGTTGCTAAGTCCGACGGTCAATGGTCCTGCCGGTGTGCCCGAGGCAATTGCCACGCGCACCACAGCGACTGGACCCGTGCCGATAGTGTTCACATTCAAACCGAATACCAGAACTCTGATCCCGCCACTGACAGGGTTCGCCGAAGCGCTCTTGCTCGCTGCCGCTGCGGCAGAACCGGTCGATGTTGAAACGTATGTCAGCGAAGAGGGCAGCCCCAGATCAAATTGAAGCGTGCAGACGTTTGCGGACCCCGGAGCGAGGCTGATGGTCAGATCGACACTACTTCCGGGCAAGCCGCTGCCAGAGCCGGCCGAGAGAGATGCAGAGGAATCGGGCACGCCTCCAATGGCCATGCTTGTTCCAGCCAACCCCAATGCCGAAGTTAGTAACAATAGTATCAATGCATGAGAAAAGACACTTAACGTGTTACTGCGATGGTGGATCTCGGACATGGGTGCCTCCTAATCACAAGGATCCAGCACCCGTTATATCGGTCCAGGCAGACCTGGCCGTACGTCACCGGTCACAAATCAGTGAGATTTTGGGGACGGCTGCGAGAATGCAATCAGCGGATGATTTGTTGGGCGGGAACTGCAGAGAGAGCGGTCAAGTTGCGAGTTCCAAAAAGAACAAAACTCGCGAAGGTCTGGCTGCCCGTGATTTGGATATACCCGGTGCTTTGACTGCCCAGGCCAGGGAAAGAATCGGAGAGCATCACGCTGCGCTGCCACGCCGGAATCGTGACGGTGTAAGGAGGGGCGGCCAGGCTGCCGTCGCTCTGGAAGATGTCAATTTCGATGATGGTTGGAGAGTCCTGAGGGTTCACGACCGCGATCCCCGTGTAGTAGGTGGCGTCTGAGGCCAGCTGGCCGAAAAACGCGGCGTTGTCTAGGTTCGACACGAGAGGCAGGGTGGTAGAAAATGCTGTGCCCGCGCTATCGCCGAAAGCGACATTCCCTGCAAGGCGGATGCCGGTCGATGTGATGGTCACATATCCCTGGGCGGGAGCACTTCCGCTCGCCACGAAAAACGACTGGTCCGGGATTTCGATCTTGCCGTTAGCTCCGATGTACTGGCGTGAAGAAATCTGCGCTCCGCCGCCATCGGGGAACAGCGTGAAGGTCACAAAACCATCGATACTATCGAGATTCACTACCGACAAAGACGTGCGCCAACTTCCGCCGACCGCATACTGGGGCGAGTAGAGCAAGGTGGATCCGTTCATCGCGTCATGGGCGCCCAAGACCTGCAGGGACTTGGACGGTCCACGAATATACTCGTAAGGCAGCACTCCCGGTGGAGTTGTCACGCGGATATATTCCGATCCCGAAATATTCGCGTTGGGAAAGAGATCCAGAAAGGCGTCTGCCACGAACGTGCTCTGGGGATCAATCGTTTTCGACACCCAGCCGATCTGGGCTCCCGTGACGTCGAAGAGTTGCAGGACGACACTGGCAGAGGCACTGTTCGCGTTGACGAGCTGAAGCCAGGTGCCCTCCGCTTGAATTGCCGGGAAGACAGCCGTCGTCTGCGGCTCGCTGGGGGTTGACGGCGGAAATGCAAACTCGGCGCCGTTCAAGATCGTCAACTTGTTGTTGAGGATTTCGAAAAATCCCAGGATCGGAGCCGTGCCATCGACCCTCGCATAGGTAATGGAGTCAGCTGCGGAACCGGACCCGAACCACTGCGAATCAATGGCGGCTACCTGTTCTCCAGGCTGCAGCAGGCGCACGACTGGGTTGGTAACCCCGGAGCCTGTGACCATGTTTCCATTCGCATCCAAGGCCGTAACTTCCACGGCTGCACTCGTGCCGCCTGGGTTGGTAAGAGCTACGCCAGTCAATACCGGACCGTCGATCCCTGCGATCGAGGAGGAGAGTGGAAGGTGAGGGTAATAGAAGGTCTGAGAAGGTACGACCTGGAAAACCTCGTTGGAAAACCCGCTTTCGAGCCCGGATGTGTTGTACGCCGTGACTGCGAAAAAGTAGGCGCCGACACCGAGACCCCTCACCGTGAATGTAGTCACGTTTCCGACATCGATCGTCTGGCTGTAACTTCCTGACGCCGTTCCGTAATAGACCTTGTATCCTGCCAGATCTGTCTCCGTATTGGCGTCCCACGTTAGCGTGGCATCGGATGCGCGCACCAGTGCATGGCCTGCCAGCATGAAAACAACACCGAGGAGAATTCGTGCAAGCATCGTGTGACTGCCAATCGAAGGGCGCATGCCCATCTATATTTTCCTCGCGGATCAAACTGCCCAGGTTAATTGTAGTGATATTTTCTCTGAGGCACAAGGCATTAACGGACTGTGGTGCCGCTCCGGCAAAGCCGCAGGACTAGCGGCGAAAATGCCGGAGCCGCGGGGCTGGAGCACCGGGAAGTGTGTCAGACAGGGGATCCAACACATGCCGCGGAATGCGCCCTCAATCAAAAAGGACAAGCGTGCAAGCCCAGAATCACATTTGCCAGAATCTGCAGGTCCAGCACATCAACTCGCCCGTCCGCGTTGAGGTCCCCTTTGCCGGGCAGGGTTTGGGTTCCCAAAATCACGTTGATCAGCACCTGGAGATCTACGGCGTTGATCACGCCGTCGGCGTTGAGGTCGCATGCGCTGGTACTGGGGGTGCCGGATACGGTCGCGGAAACCTCATTCGAAAAGCCACTCTCGAGACCTTCGGTGTTGTATGCGGTGACTGCAAAATAATATGTTCCGGCCGGAAGCCCGGTGACGGTGTAATTCGGTTGATTGCCAACCGAAATAACCGTTCCATAGGCACCCGAGACGGTTCCATAGTAGACCTTGTAGCCTGCCAGATCCGACTCGGTATTCGCATCCCAGGCCAGCTTGATGTCGGCCGCCAGGACGGCGGTGCCACACGCGATTAGTGCGAAACTGGTTACGAGAATGCGCCGGACGAGACGCCACGACGGTGCATACATAGGCCCTCCGATCACCGTGGTTCATCGGCGCAGCTGCACCTGCTGCCTGTGAAAATGGTCACAGATTCATGGAATTGTTCGTCGTCGGATCGGGATTCGAGATTCGAGATTCGAGATCAAAACTCTCAATCTCGAATTTCGAATCTCGAATTTCAAAATCTAAGGAACGATGATCACCGGGATCGTCGCGAATACCGTGAGCCCAAGGTTGTCGTATCGAAGGGCAACTGCGCTTACAGGCTGGTCCGCGATCACCTCGAGCGTTCCTTCAAAGTTATCGAAGCCGGTGGGGAACCATTGGTTGGCACTGGAAAAGAAGCCGGCCATATGTCCATTTACGGGCACGACAAACTGCCTTGCCGCGGCAACGTTGCCGAAAGTATCGCGCAACTGAAGCGTGACATTCGCCCGAGCGCTGCCGGGGTTGCAAATCGCCAGGCCCGACAATGCAGTAGGCTGGCCTGAGACTGCATCCTTGGAGCTGTACGCATAGGACACGACGTGACTGGCCGCCGGAGAGGAGGCCACCCCCGCTTCAGAAGTAATCTGGTTGAGTGTGGTCACGGTTTGAAAGATGGCGGAGCCACCGATGGGTTGGGAAGACGTCACCCTGACCCAGCCTACGTTGACCGATGAGGCTTGCCCGTCGGTCACCAACCGGGCCACGCCTTTGCCGCTCAGATTTGCTGTGACTGAGGTCTGGCTGACTCCACCGATTGAAAACGCCAGAGGATTGCCGGAGTCGTCGAAGAATTCCAGTTTTGCGGTCGCGGCCACGGTATTGGAATTCACGAGAATCAGATTGCTGCGATAGCCTCCGCCGTCACCGGCCTGCGGGAAATACAGGGTGGTTGCGACTTCGTCGATGAGGACCGGGATTGTGGAGAAGACCTGCAGCGACGTATCGAGGTTCATGTTGTCATAGCGCAAGGCCACCGCCTCAACGTTTTGATCGCTGGTAACCTCGATGCTGCCCACGAACTGGGCGAGATCGCCCGGCTGAGGGCTGCCCGGGGTTTTGGGGAAACGCTGCCATGCGAACTCTGCCATGTGATTGCCTTGTTTAACCGTAAGACTCACTGGGCCCGCAACCACATTGCCGTTCTGATCGTGCAATGTGAGGGTGAGATTCGCATCTGCCGATCCCGTATTGGCGATTGCGTAACCCGACCAGGCGTTATTAATATCGTCCACGTAGACCGTGAACGCGGTTGTAGGCTTGGACAGACCGACACCCGCCTCGCTGACAATGCTGTTGCCGTTGAGCACCTTGAAGAGCGCACTGCCGTTCAACGCCGAGCTGCTCTGGAACTTAACATACCCGGAAACAAGCGCGGCGCCCGGCGCGGTCGCCGTCGTTTCCAACCTGCTGATGCCGCCGGAACCTATTACAAATGGGATTCCAATCTGCGTCGTGCCACCCACACTGAGGGGGAAGCCGCTATTATCATTGAGCACAACGTTTATGATAGCCGGAACAGCGCTGACGTTGATGCCGACGAGGGTGGTTCGATACTCTTCGCCGCCTTGCGGGGAGGTAAATCCGACCGTCATCTGCGGAAAGACCTCCAGCGACGTCAAGTTCGCCGCGGAGTAATACTCGAAGGCGCCCATGTCCGGGATGGCCGTGGTGCCGGTGCCTGCCATGCTGCGTGGCGCACCCGCGGCATCCGTTGCTGGCAGGGCGGCGTCATTGGGATCGCCCTTGTCGATGAGAGGCGAGGCCGGCAGCAGCCGGTAGTCGTCCAGGGTCGCGTTGGAGAATTGAGGATTCGGATTTCCGCTGGGGTTGTTGTTTCGGCCGATAAAGTTCCAGCCGCATGGAGTTGGAGGATTACAGCTCGGCTGTATGCCTATCAGGGAGTTAGTGATGGTCAGGCTTGGAGTGTTGGTGTCGCCTTCGATGTCCGGGCCACCCTTGTTGTCGCGAAGAATCGAGTTCGCAACGCGCGCCGTTCCGCTGGTGACGACCGTCAGACCATAGCGTCCGTTGTTCTCGATCGTGCTGTTCACGACGGTCGCGAACGAAGTGGAACCTGCCACATAGACTCCGTCCGTGGTCGCCCGGGCTATGACACAGTTTACGATCGTGGCATTTGCGTTGGAGACATAAATACCGAAGGTGCCGTGCAGAATCTTCAGACTATCAAGCCTGATGTTCTTTAAACTGGAAAGGACAATGGCCATCGAAGTCGTCTTGCCGTCAAGGATAGGACTCTGGCCTGCCGCCACGTTGATCGTGAAGCTCTTGCCAAAGATGTTCAGGTTTTCCGCATAGGTTCCGCTGTCGATGATTTGCACCGTATCGCCGTTGGCGGCAGCCGATACCGCCGATGCAAGGGTCGAATATTTTGCGCTGGTGCCCTGATTGCTCACGGTAAGGATATTCGGCTGTGGGACCCCCAGTGCGGAAACGCTTTCGCTGATGCGCAGGTCATAGGAGCCGTAATGTGCCAGGTTGGTCGGTCCCGTGTAACGGCTGCAGCGCACAAAATAGGTTCCGCTCGAGGGCGCTTTCCATTGAATACGGGAGGCCATAGTAAATCCCAGCGTATCATCGTTGGTGGCAAGAACGGTGGTGCCATCCGTGGCAAGCAGATCCAGCACCGTGTCCGCGCCATTGGTCAGGTTCAATGTCTCAATGACATACGTGCGCCCGGAGACCGCGCTGAAGGCCATGTAATCGACGTCTCCCACCGGATAGAATGTGTGGTGCTTTTCCAGGCCGCTGAGGTTGAAGGTCCCCATCGTGGGCACCTGTGCCGTCCAATCACTGCCGGAATTGGTGTCGGCGCCTGCAAAGGTGCGCCCTAAGGACATCCCGGCAGCAGGCACCGCCGGATTGGTGCCGGTCCAAGGGCTGTGCGGAATTGCCGTTGAGCTGCCCCAACGCACAAAGTCCTTGGCTGTGAGTGAGGCATCGTATATCTCGCAAGCGCCGTCGTTCCCATAGATCCAGGGAAATGTCGTTCCGGCATAAATCACCGAGTTGGTGTTTACTCCAGTCATTCCAGCCAAAATAACGAAGCTGCCGGGTTTGAGAAGGAAGGGTGGGAGAGTGAATATGGAGTCGGGTTGTCCTGACCTGCTCGAAACAATGGTCCAGCCGAGAAGGTCCGCGGTTGTATCCCCGGCGTTGAACAGTTCGATTAGATTCACGCTTCCAATCAGGATCTCGTTGAGCACGACCTTGGGGCCGCTCGCCAACGGAAGCTGCGCGACAGCCACGGTCGGGGCGGTGGACGCCGAATTGTCCGGTTCCGCGGCATCCAAAAAATACTCGATGCCGCGCGCGCTAAAAACCGCCTGCATGGCATCTGCTGAGCTGTTGGTCGTAAAAGTAGTGAACCAGGTGTCCCAGAACCACTCGAGGCTGTATCCGGAACTCGTCGAAGACGGCATGGCAGTCAGAACGCTCCAAACGTCGGAAAACGGTCTCTGCAGGCTCGTTCCGTTGGTGATGTTCCAGAGCACGCTGGCGACGGCCAGCATGTTTGTGCTTCCCTTTGTGCTCGCAAGAGCTGAGTTAACGTTGACAGAGCCTGTCGGATAGACCGGCTGGGTAAGGGACTGTATTTCGAACGAGACAAAGGCATTCGTGGCATCGGTCACCAGGTAGTTTGGCGCTTGCGTGTCACCCTTGAATTGCCGGATGCTGGCGCCAAGAAAGATGGCAGCGCCCTCAGCCCACGCAATTCGTATGTCCTGGTTCCCATCGCCATAGGACGGCAGAGAGCCTGCCGACGACAAGTCTGGCGCATCGAGTTTGGAGTACGCGTCGATGATGAAGTGGCCGATCTGGTGGTAGATAAGGGAATCGTCATAGCCGTTCCCGATGAAGAAATACTTTTTCGTGAGGCTCGATATCCCGGACGGGCTGGCATAGTAAGAGCGATAGCTTGTAAGCCCGCTGCTCCAGACTCCCAGGATTGTACTGGTCGGGTAGCTCCCGGTCACGGATTGCAGGAACTGCGCCGCATTGACCAGTGCATCCCAAATGTTGAATTCCTGTTCTGTGGCAGGGATCTGAATGTTTCCGATAGCCAAACTGGTCCCACTCAGATATTGGAAGGCTTGAGAGGAATAGGACACGATCGTGCCGGTGGGGTCTGCAAAGGTGGTGTACTGGTTAGAATTTCTCCGTACCTCCAGATTCAGACCCGTTGTGGCTGTTGCCGTGGCATAGCAGAGGACCTGAATCTTCTGCTGAGTGCTGCCCGGGACTACAATGGAAAAACTCCCATTCTGATCGGTTGCCACGCGCGCGGTCGAGAGGAGCGAAGTTGGCGCAGTTCCAGTGGATGACCAAACCTCGATGTCGGCAAAGCGCACCGGACGCGGCGTAGTGGTACCGGTGAACCCGGTTCTGTAGTCCTGATCACGATGTACGTAAGAAAAGCTTCCCGTCACCGTATAGTCGGCAAAGGCGCTCCCGGCAAGACAGCAGAGCACGGTGCCCATCAAAACTAAGACCGGAAAAACACGCAACCCGTTTATTCGCATTGGCGCTACCTCACCTCATGGCCTACAGCAAGAATATCACGGCAACAGAGTCAGGACGTTAAAACGCCTGGAGCATTAGTGTTCAGAAATTGGTGACTGTCACCAATTTCTTGTCAGCGACACCCGTACTTTATCGGCAGTATCCATCAGTATTTCCACATTTTTGCGTAGGAGCTCCTGACTACAGCCAGAACTGCCATTGCCCCGCGGCGATCACGTACGCGGCGAGACAGGCGTTGGTCACGGCATGGGCGGCGATGCAATCGCCCAGGCTGTGTGTCCGCAACATCCACCAGTTATAGATGATCCCCGCCACCAGACCCACTTCCCAGAACGATCCGTGCTCGCTGGCGAACAGCACCGCAGTAATCCAAAAGGAAAACGCAGAGTAAGTTCCCAGACGGATGGTCTCAAACCTCGGGGAAATCGCATAGCGCATCAGCCACCCACGCCAGAAGAGTTCTTCGATCACTGGGACAAGAAGTACGGATCCGAGGACTCGGACCGCAAGAAACCAGGGGTTGCCTCTCATCGCGTCCGGGATCGAACTTTGCGCCGCCCCTATCAGATTGTTATGAAACAGCCAATGCTGCCGATAAGCGGGCCAGATAAAGTCGGGCCCGATCCAAATCAGAAACACGGCGACTCCGACCAGGGCGCTGAGCAGAGGCCGAAGTGCTTTAAGAGAAATGACGCCCCTTGACAGTAAAATGAGGAGTGCCGTCACAGCGATCACGCGAATGAAATACTCGGAAGGGAAGTAGGCTCGGATGGCCAGAAAGAATAGAAATGCGGCAAATGGTGCTATGTAAGAGACCGATGGATGTTTTATCATGAGTTGATCTCTAGGCTGACTGCGTCCGCTCCCACAAGGACTTTATGGTACCATCACGAATCGAGTGAACCCATGAAAACCATGAGAACTTTTTTTCTTTGCTTGATTTTTGCAGGCGCCGCGCAGGCGCAATCTCCGGAAAATGTACTTTTGATATTAAATGAAGCAAGCCCTGTTTCCCTGGAAATAGGCCAGTATTATGCCCAAAAGCGGGGGATCACGGAACAGAATGTATTGCGGGTAAAAACGGCCCAGACAGACGAGATCTCACGCGAGGATTTCAGCCGCCAGATCGAAAATCCGATTGCCGTTTGGCTCAGCAAGAATGCGGCCCAGGATCGCATCCTCTATTTCGTGCTGACAAAGGGCATGCCGCTCAGGGTTCAAGGAACCTCCGGTGCGAGCGGCACGGTAGCAAGCGTCGATTCAGAGCTGACTCTGCTGTATCGCAAGCTGACCCGCGTTCAGGTGCCCCTTCCGGGACCGATCAACAATCCGTACTTTCTCGGAGAGAACCCCGTCAACCGGGCGGTCCAGTTTACTCATCAGGGTTTCGACATCTATCTCGTGGCCAGGCTTGACGGATATACGAGCGCGGACATTCGTGGGTTGATCGATCGCGGTTTTTCCCCGAAAAAAGACGGGAAGATTCTTCTGGATCAGAAAGGTTCGCCCAACGACAAGGGCGACAAATGGTTGCAGGCTACCGCCGATTGGATGAATGTGAACGGGTTCTCGGACCGCGTGGTGATCGACACATCCGCGGCCGTACTCAAAGACGAGACCGGAGTCCTTGGATATTATTCATGGGGATCGAACGACCCTGTGATCAAGATCCGGCATTTCAACCTCGGCTTCGTGCCTGGCGCTCTGGCGGGCATGTTTGTGAGTTCGGACGGGCGCACGTTCACCGAGCCGCCGGCGGACTGGAATATCGGAACATGGGAGAACAGGAAAACTTATTTCAGCAATTCTCCTCAATCGCTCGCAGGAGATCTTATTCGTGATGGGGTTACCGGAATCGCCGCGCATGTTGCGGAGCCTTATCTGGAAGCCACCATCCGGCCCAACGTCTTGTTCCCGGCTTACTTGTCAGGTTTTAACCTGGTTGAGTCCTACTATCTGGCCATGCCCTATCTGAGCTGGCAGACCGTTGTTGTGGGCGATCCTTTATGCGCGCCCTTCCGAACCAATTCACTGAGTGCCCAGCAAATCGACAAGGGAATAGATCCCGATACTGGGCTTCCGGGATACTTCTCAGACCGGCTGGTGCGCCTGGCCTTGTCGTCGCAGTCGGGTTCGAACGCCCTTGATCAGGATATGATCAAGCAGCTCCTTCACGCCCAGGTGCTGGTATCGAAGGAGGATCTTGCAGGCGCCCGACAGGTGCTTGAGACTGCAACCGCGCGCAACGATAAGATTGCCTCGGCTCAACTCATTCTGGGAACGGTCTACGACCAGCTGAAGGATTACGACAAAGCCATCGAGCGCTATCGAAAGACGGTGGAGCTGGAACCGAAGAATGCTCTTGCGCTCAACAACCTCGCCTACGACCTGGCAGTGCGGAAGAACTCACCGCAGGACGCCTTGCCTCTGGCTGAACTGGCTTACAACCTTGTCAAGACTGACGTAAGCATTGGCGATACCTTGGCTTGGATCTATCACCTCCTGGGCAAAAACGAGCAGGCAAAGAGCTTGCTCGAGTCTGTCGCTCCAAGAGCCCCCCAGCATGCTGAAATCCACCTCCATTTTGCGGTAGTTTCGGCTGAGACGGGCCAGATACTTCAAGCCTCGCAGGAGTTGGCCCTTGCCTTGGAACTCGATCCCAAGCTGGATGGCACGGATGAGGTGGTCCGCCTGCGAGCTCTGATAAAGATTCCGGAATTGGTAACAGTTTAGCTGCAGCAACGAGGATTTGGTATCCTCGGAATAATGACGAAAGCAACTTCAAAGGCTCGAAGAGATCGAAGACCTCCAAGGAAGCCTGCCGGATCGGAAGCCAATGCCTCTTGGAGATTCTTCGAGTACTTTGAGCCTTTGAGGTTTGCGTCGGCAACCCCGCAATCGCAGGTCCCGTCTGAAGTACCAGCACAATAAGTTACAATAATACAAATATTTACAAAGCATCGCGCGCCGGTTGTCAACATGATCCCGCGCGTTCTTTCAAACTGTAAAAAGATTTTCCAAGGGGCGTTTGTTTGCTAACTCTAAACCAACAAACGCTTTATGGCGATTTTGGAGGAAATCGGGTCGAAAAAGTGTACTAGAACTTTACAATCCTTAGGGGCTTGGACAACAGCTCTCCCGGAGGCCTCTTGGGTTGGTACCTTTTAAATATGTGAATAATAAGATGTTATCAGTGAATGAATAATCTTCCTCTTGTTTGGCACAGGGCTTGCTTAGTTAGTAGTGAAACGCGAAGATTTTGAGTCGCGAGAGTGTCAATCAGCCGGCTCTAGTCATCCAATGTTCCGGCTGAAGTCCAAGGAGGACATGATGAAACGGTCCCTAATAATCGGCTTAGCAATGATTCTTCTGCTTTGGGGGCTAGGTTCTGCTTTTGCCACCCCATTGGTGACCCTAACCAACAAAAACTCGACCTTTGCAGTTGACCTGGGTTCTCAGGAAGGGGCCTATCAATGGCTTATGGACGGCACCAGCCAGCTTTTTCAGGAGTGGTTCTGGTATCGTGTGGGTGACACGCCGCTGCAGTCGATTGAAACGCTGACCCTGACTGACTATGGCCACACTAAGAGCCTGTTGGAGGCCACTTATTCTGGAGCAGGCTTCGAGATCGATATTGTGTATTCGTTGCTTGGAGGTAATTGGGGGAGTGGGACTTCCGACGTCTCGGAACAGATTTCTATCAGTAACACCGGCAGCTCCGCCCTGGACTTCCACTTCTACATGTATACGGACTTCGACCTCGGCGGCACCTCTACCCTTGATGCGGTGCAGCTGCCTGGAACATCACCGCACGAGGCGATTCAGGTGAATTCCTCAAAGGGAATAATAGGCGATACCGTAGTAACCCAGACTCCACAGCGCTGGGAGGCTGATTATTACCCCAATACTGTTAATCGTCTGAATTCAGGGGCTCCCATCACACTCAATGATACCAACGCGGCGGGCCCTGGCGATGTTACCTGGGCGTTCGAATGGGATCAAGTTCTGGCGGCTAGCGGGAATGGAAGCTCTATGATTATCGGCGCCGACAAGAATATCAGAACGGTGCCTGTTCCTGAACCGACGAGCTTGATTCTCGTTGGCGGCGGATTGATGGCTCTTGCAGGATTTGGGCGCAAGCTGCGCGCCAGGAAATAAGCCCGAATCCAATTTGAGGTTCACGGGGGTCTTGGTGGGAAACCATCAAGACCCTTTTTGGTTTTTGCCCACTTTTCTGAAGTAGTGACCACTTCATCACCTTCCATGAGTGGCACCGAAGTGCCGGCCCAGCTGCCTACAGAATCCTGAAAGATTTGATCAGTGAATGGATCCGACATCGCCGACGTCTTTCCATGGGTTTGGGGACAACTCCTGTGGCGGTGATTGTGTAAGGGAGGGTTTACAGTGCGTCCCCAGCGGTTCTGTGTTTGAGCGGAAGGGCTCTTTCGCATTCTTCCCTCAAGCATATGAAAGGCCACATGATACAGATCGTGACCCTGGAATTCTGCGAATTGGCACGGCGATTGCAATATAAGCGGTTGAAGTGCAACGCAGCGACAAGCTGCTAAAGGTCAACATCAGCCAGAGAGTCAAACGATTTGCAGCCCCGGCTGAGGCTAGATAAAATGGAGGATTTTATGAAACGGTTCTTAGCATTTTCTTTGGCAATGTTTTTTGTGACTTTAGGTCTCGGGTCGGCCTGGGCGACGACGGTGGTGACCCTTAATAACAAGAATTCGACTCTTGTGGTTGATCTCACTTCACAGGCTGGGGCAAATGAATGGCTTGTGGATGGCGTCAATCAGCTCTATCAGCAGTGGTTCTGGTACAGTGTGGGTAACGGCCCGACGCAGTCGATTGATAAGCTGAGCGCGCCGGATATCTGGGCGCAGACTTCGAAGGTTTTGGACGTCGATTATAGCGGAGCAAGCTTCGATATCGAGGTTGTGTATTCTTTGATTGGTGGCACTTCGGGAAGCAAGACGGCCGACGTAGCAGAGCAGATTGCAATCAATAATAATAGCACCGCGCCTCTGGTTTTCCACTTTTACCAATACTCGGATTTCGATCTGAACGGCACTCCTGGCGGGCAATCTGTCGCGCTCACTCTTAACAAGGCGGACCAGAGTAGTCTTACAGGAGCTGTTCTCAGCGAGACCGTAGTCACGCCAGCTCCAAATCGTTATGAGGCAGGTTTCTACGATTCGACCCTCTATCGGTTGGAGAATTCCAGCACAGCGGTTGTCCTCAATGATGTGAGTACTGCCGGCCCCGGAGATGTCACCTGGGCTTACGAGTGGGATGTCACGATTGCTGCGGGGGGCTCGTTTGAGATCAGCAAAGACAAACAAATCAGGCCCAGTCCGATCCCAGAGCCTGCGAGCCTGCTGCTGGTTGGCGGCGGCCTGTTGGGTTTGGCTGGATTCGGCCGGCGTCTGCGAAAGTAGTTTCGGTTGGCTTTGAAGCGGCCGCATGAACAAGCCCTGGCAGGAAACTGCCAGGGCTTTTTTGTGCGTGGTAATTTGTCGTGCGTCCCAAGCGCATGAGAGGCTGCTTCTAATGGGAGATCCGCGCTGCTGAAGCTCCGGGTTGATACTCTGATCTGATGCGCAGCCCTAAGATTCTACAGCTTTGCCAACGTGCTCTTCGCTTCATCGGCGCCGGGGAAATTCGGATTGAGCTTAAGCGCCTGCATCAAAGCTGTGCGCGCCTCGGTCCTTTGGCCGTTCTTGAAATAACTCATCCCCAGGTGGAATTGGAAAACGGCGTTTTGCGGCTCCTTGTCCACGCAGCCTTTGAGCAGATCGATGGCCGTCTTGATGGCGCCCCGCTTGTAATACACCCACGCCACTGTGTCTGTGATATTGGTCGAATCGGGCATTTTGTTCTGAGCAATGCGGGCATAGTTGAGCGCGTCATCGAGGTTTCCTCCGCTATCAGCCAGGTCCCACGCGAGGTTGTTTGCGGCCGCTCCGGACTGAGGATCGATTTTCAAGGCCGCGCGGTAGCTCTCCATTGCTTTGGGCATGTTCTTTTGCGCGTCATAAAGAGTTCCCAGGACGGTCCACGTCTGCGGCGACTTCGGATTGAGCTTGATGGCGTTCTCAAATTCTTTAATCGCCTTGTCACCCGAGTTCTGCGCCATGAAAAGCTGTCCCAGCAAGGTATAAGCGGCAAGCCTGTTGTTGTCGATGGAAAGGGCTTTCCGGTATGCCTGTTCCGCTCTTGGGAAGTCCCTCTGGACGGTGTAGACCTGTCCCTGCAATTCGTACAGTTGTGGCTGCTTCGGATAGCGCGCGATCTGTTCGTTGACACGTTGAAGAGCCTTCGCAGGATTCTTCTGAATGAGTGCGATGTTCACCAGTGCAGTCAGACTTTCCGTTCGATTCGGATCCGCCTTGAGGGCGTCGTTCAGAAGCTGTTCTGCCTTGGGGTTGTTCCCCATTGCAGAATAGGCTATCGCAAGCCGATATTGAGCGGTGGAATTGTCCGGACTGGCCGTCAGGTAAGCTTCGAATTCCGCCACGGCGTGAGCGTAATCCTTTGAATTGCCCATGGCGGTTCCCATGAGCATATGGGCCTCGTTGAGATTGGGATTCACCCGCAGTGCCTGCCGGGCATACTGCAAGGCCGCCGCATTATCACCGCTGTCAAGTTTGAGCTGAGCCAGAGAGAGATAGGCGGGAGTGAATTTGGGGTCGACGCCGATCGCTTCGTTCCATGCGGCTTCGACCTGGGGTGACCTGCGATCCTTTGCATAATAGGCCAAGCCGAGTGCGAAACGCGCTGCCGCTGAGTTAGCGTCATTATGGACCGCGGTCTGTGCCTCAGTAATGGCGTCATCAAACTTTCCTTGCGCATCGAGCAGGCGCGTGCGCAGGATACGGGCCTCGGTGTCCTTTGGGTTGGCTTTGATGATCTCATCGAGAATCGGAATTCCCTTGTCCGGCGTATTTTGTTGCATATACAGAGTAGCGAGACGTTTCTTGAGCATCACATTGCCGGGATCCTTCTGTGACACGGCCTGCAGAACTTGTGCGCTCTTGTCCGGCTTGGCGTTGCGCTCGTAGAAGTCTGCCAGCGCCAAGGGCGCCGATGTGTTTTTGGGATCAGCCTGCAGGGCCTTCTGATACGACTCTTCGGCATGGGCAATATCTTTTTGGGAAGTGTAGACCTGAGCCAATAGCATGAACACGGGTGCCTGGGGCGGACCGGTCACCTGCGCCAATCGCTGGTTCAGGCGCTGAATGGCTTTCTCGGGGTTTTTCTGGGTGACATACAGATTTGCGAGACCTGCCAGAGCGTCATTGTATCCGGCATTCACCTTGAGAGCCTCGTTGAACTGGTTTTCCGCGCCCGCGTAGTTTCCCTGGGCGGAATAAAATGCTCCCAAGCGTTCCTGGCCACGCGGATCCGAGGGGTTGGCCTTGACATACTCTTCGAGTTCCCTCACTGCATTGGTAAAGTCCTTCTTGATGCCGTATGCAATTCCCAAAACCAGATGAGGCTCGTTCAGGCTGGGTGCGATCGCCAGGGATTGCTGGGCATAGCGAATGGCTGCATCCGCATCGCCGCGATCCGCTCTCAGTTCCGCAAGCGCGAGCACCGGCTGGTATGTCCGCCCTGGATTGCGGGCGGCTTCCGTCCACTGCTTATCCGCGCCATCACGATTTCCGGCCTGAAACTGGGCCAAACCCACAAAGTATCGGGCCACAGGCGAATTGGGTGATGCGCTCAGCGCGCTCTGGAATTGGGCCAGCGCCTCCGGCTTCTTGTTCTGTGCCATGAGGACACGGCCTTTGAGGACGAGCGCATCGCTGTTTTTGGGATCCTTCTTGAGCGTCTCGTCTGCCAGGGCAGTAGCCTTATCGTAAGCTTTCTGGCTTAGGTAGATGTCCCCCAACCTCTGGCCGCCGGCAGGGCTCTCTTTGGAAAGATTCTGGAGGATCTCGATGCTCTTGTCGGTCTTGCCGGTGGCCGCATAAAAATCGGCCAACACCTGGCGCTCATTCGGGTTCTTAGGATCAAGCGAAAC
>Ga0187861_10000074_pt1 | contig 130249 bp, 119 predicted proteins | sample June2016WEW_10_1_3_FD_132986 | JGI IMG/M metagenome (GOLD analysis project Ga0187861, IMG submission 132986) | Peatland microbial communities from SPRUCE experiment site at the Marcell Experimental Forest, Minnesota, USA - June2016WEW_10_100 | ecosystem: Environmental > Terrestrial > Soil >...
CCCGCGGCGGCCTGTTCGCGGCTCGGCCAGCGCAGAAACGCCTGCGCTGCCGCCCAACGTCCAACCGCCGGACCGCCTTGAGCCAAAACCCCACGCCAGCACGCACGCGATGGGCCAAAACCGTCAACCGTCAAAACACCGAAACTTGTCGCTTGACGCCTCGTCCCAGTCTGGCACCATGTCACTCCAAAGTGAGTGCGAGCGAAGACCAATTTTCCCTCACCCGCGCCGCGTCAATGAACCGGCCGCGCTTCAAAAAGCAATTCCCTATCAAACGACCGGCGAACACCATTGTCCGCGCTGTCGGCGGCTCGGCCGGCGACAGCGACTGGACCGACCCCGTCAGCCATATGAGCATACAAATTTCGGCTTGGCCAACCGGCGACGCCCTCGCGTCACCCTTGGCCCGCATGCGGCAAGAAGAATCCATGATGGGATCAATGGAAACGAACCGCGAAGATGTAAATACTACTCCTGGGCTGTACCTCACCCCGCTCCTCGTCTTGATCCTCCTGTTCGCGCCTCTCCAGAATGCGTCCGGCGATCCCGTGAGTGCGGAGCGGGCTAAGGCAGCGGTCAGAGGCTGGCTTAAAGCCGACCAAGCTCCCCTCCAAACGACCGTCGGACAAAACATAAAAAGGGTGGAGACGTTTAATGATGGCAACGGGACAACTCTTTACCATGTGATCCATCTGGATCCGGAAGGTTTCGTGATCGTGGCGGCGGATGACCTGATCGAGCCGATCATCGCATTCGCGCCGCGCGGTCAATTCGATCCTTCAACCAAAAACCCTCTCGGTGCGTTGGTCAGTCGTGACCTGCCCGGCCGTCACGCGAGAGTGGAAGGCATTAAGGCGGCCACAGCTCAGGGCTTGCCCCTGGCAGCCAGGAGCAAGTGGGATCGGCTCAATAGCATGGATCCGGCTGGTCCAAGCGGGGGTTTTCCCTTCGGCTTAGACGACGTTTCGGATGTCCGGGTCGCGCCATTGACACAGACCACGTGGGACCAGCTTACGAATTCGTCCGCCAACGCATGCTACAATTACTACACCCCGCCATATGCTGAAGGGACTGCCGCAAACTATTATTGCGGATGTGTCGCAACGGCCATGGCGCAACTCATGAGATTCTGGCAATACCCTGTCCTCGGCGTTGGCACGAGCAACTACACGATCATGGTGGATGGTGTTTCCACGAACCGAAACCTCCGCGGAGGCGATGGCGCTGGGGGTCCGTATGACTGGATCAATATGGTGACGACCACTCCGAGCACGCTCGCGCAGCGCCAAGCGATCGGGGCGCTGTGCGCCGATGCCGGCGTTTCAGTCCACATGCAATACGCATCGGATGCATCCGGCGCGGATGAGTCGGACGCGACGTCTGCCCTTGTTAATACTTTTGGATATGCCAATGCCGTTTATGGTGGACATAATGATGATGCCAATAATAATATTGGGGCCGGACTGAACGGCATGGTGAATCCCAACTTGGATGCCGGCTGTCCTGTGTTGTTTGGCATCTCAGAAAACGGAGACTACGGCCATTCCATCGTATGTGATGGTTACGGCTACCAATCGTCCACACTATACCACCATCTGAATTTCGGCTGGTCGGGCGATTGGAACCTTTGGTATAATCTGCCGGACATTAACGCGTTCAATTTGGTTTCCGACTGCGTGTACAACGTTTGGACCAATGGAACGGGTGAGATCATCAGCGGGCGCATCACGGATCAGGGAGGTAAGCCCATCACGGGTGTTGTGGTGACAGCCACGCGTACCGGCGGAGGGACGTACACGGCGACAAGTAATCCGCAGGGAATCTATGCCCTGGCGAAAATTCCTTCTTCTTCCACCTATGCTTTGAGCATGAGCATCACCGGCTATTCCTTCACGAACCAGATCGTCAGGACTGGCCAGTCCAAGAACAATTCAGTCACTTCTGGAAATCAATGGGCCATCAATTTCACTTCGATGCCCTATTGCTGGACGATCAATAACGGTGCAATTACCATCGCCGGATACAACGGTTACGTCGGTGCGGTGACCATCCCAGACACGCTCAATGGCCTGCCAGTCACCACCATCGGCACCAATGCGTTCCATGGCTGCACCAGCCTGACCAGTATCGCGATCCCCAACAGCGTCACCAGCATTGGGGACTCTGCGTTCTCTGGCTGCACCAGCCTGACCAGTATCGCGATCCCTAGCAGCGTCACCAGCATTGGGGACTCTGCGTTCTCTGGCTGCACCGGCCTGACCAGCGTCACGATTGGCACCAACCTCACCAGCATCGGGGACTTTGCGTTCGGATCTTGCACCGAGCTGTCATCGGTCTGTTTCCAAGGCAACAATGCCCCCAGCCTTGGTGGTACGAACGTGTTCCACGGTGACAACAATGCGTCTGCGTATTATTTGTTGGGGAGCACGGGCTGGGGCCCGACGTTTGGCGGTATTCAGACCTCGCTGTGGAGTCCCCAAGTGCCATGCTTTTATCTGATTACCAATGGCACGATCACCATCACCAAGTATATCGGTTCCGGCACTGCGGTGACCATCCCAGACACGATCAATAGCCTGCGAGTCACCACCATCGGCGCCAATGCTTTCTCTGGCTGCTCTGGTCTGACCAACGTCACGATTGGCACCAACGTCACCAACATCGGAAACAGTGCGTTCTATGAATGCACCAGCCTGACCAGCGTCACGATCCCCAACAGCGTCACTACCATCGGGGGCGATGCGTTCGGTGGCTGCGGCCGCCTGACCGGCGTCACGATTGGCGACAGCGTCACCAGCATCGGGGACGGGGCGTTCGGTTACTGCCCCAACCTGACTAGCATCACGATTGGCACCAATGTGACCAACATCGGAAGGAGTGCGTTCTATGAATGCACCAGCCTGACCAGCGTCACCATCCCCAGCAGTGTCACCAGCATTGGGGACATAGCGTTCTCTGGCTGCACCAGCCTGACCAGCGTCACGATCCCCGACAGTGTCACCACCATCGGCGACTATACGTTCCAGTACTGCAACAGCCTGACCAACGTCACGATCCCCAACAGCGTCACCAGTATCGGGCAATGGGCGTTCTGGAGCTGCAGCAGCCTGACCGGCGTAACGATCGGCAACAGCGTCACCAGCATCGGGGAATCTGCGTTCCGTGCTTGCTTCAGCCTGACGGGAGTCTGTTTCCAAGGTAACGCCCCCAGCGTTGATACGAGTTCATTTCTTTTTGACGACAATGCGACGGTCTATTACCTGCCGGGAACGACGGGCTGGGACTCGACTTTGGGTGGTCTTCCAACAGTGCTGTGGAACCCGCAGGTGCCGATCAGCGACACGAGCTTCGGCGTCCGGGCGAACCGGTTTGGGTTCACCATCACCGGTGCCACGAACTTGACTGTCGTGATCGAGGCCGCACCGGACCTGGTCAATCCCGCGTGGTTGCCGGTCGGAACGAACACGTTGAACGACGGTTTGTCTTATTTCTGCGATCCCCAGTGGACGAATTACCCGGCCCGGTTCTACCGCCTCCGCTCGAAGTAAGGCATGGAGACCCTTCGCTTGGCTCAGGGTGATAGCTCCCGCAGGCTTCCGGGCAAGTGTCAATCCTCAGTATTGACACTCGTGATGAATCACCCGCGCAGCGTCAATGCACCAACCGCACCTCAAAACCCAATTCCCCAGCAGGTCGTTTCAGCGCCTGGCGGCGCCAGGGCGGGGAGGTTAGCGACATCATTAAGCCTTGGCTCGCTTGAAGTAATCTTCCGGCGAGATCAAAGGAATTTGAGTGATCGCCTTGAAGTCGTTCTGATTGCTGGTGACGATCGCCCGGCACCTGGCCAGTTTGGCGGCCTCCGCGTGCATCCAGTCGCGGATGGTGGGTCCCTGCACGTTGGACTTCACCGCCCCGGGGAGGCTGGCCAGCGTCTGTTGGCCGGTCAATTCGAAGAACTTGACCTGGGCGAACACCCGTCCGATCTCCTCTATCGCCCTCTGCCGCGACATCACCGCCCGGATCGGCACCCCGTCCTTGATCACGGTCAACCCGCCACGGGTGACGGCGCTGAAAAACTCCGCGATCGAATGGGGACGTGTCACCGCCGGTGGAGCCACCTTCAGGCGCCGGGTGAAAATTAAGGCCGTGGTATCAAGATAGGCTCGCATCCCGTTCCTCCCGGGCCCGGTTCACCGCCGCGGCGATCGCCTCGCCGCTCATTTCAAGGCTCCAGAACTCATCGGGCTCCAAAACGACCGTGGCCAATCCGGTTCGATCCTAGCCACCACGCTGCCATGCTCGGTGATGCTCACTGAACCCTCGATCATCGCCTGGCGGACCACCTTCTTGGTTTCGCGGTGCAATTCGGTCAGAGTTGCCATGCCTCTAAAGTGCGCACTTTGTGCATTTTGGCACTCTCATTCTCCTGGCAGTAGTAGCGCCCTCGCGGACGGAGAGCGGGCAGCCGCGACGCCTGCGCACACCGCCTAAGCCGCAACTTCGCGCACCTGCACGACCTCGGCCGGATCGAACCAGTCCAGCCGGTCGGCTTCGCCCAGCGCCATGCGGCCCGCCGCATCCACGCCCTGAAACCAACCCGCCACGCGCCGGTGATCGAGTTCGAGTTCAACCCGCCGGGGCAGGCGCCAGAAGGTGTTCACGGCGGGCAGCAGCGCGGCGAACCCGCCCTGCTCCATCGCCCCGTGCACGGATCGCAGCGCGTCCAGCAGCCGGTTCGTAAGCGCGTCGAGGTCAGGCACGGGCGCCACCAAGTCGGCCAGGCGCGTGGTCATGCCGCGCAGGGAATCGTCGGCGGTTTCGGGGATGTTGGTGACGTTGACGCCGATGCCGGCCACGGTCAGGCCCGGCTGGAAACAGTCGAGCAGCAGCCCGGCGAGCTTGCCGTTGCCCACCAGCACGTCGTTGGGCCAGCGCAAGCGGGCTTCCGCGACGCCAAAGGCGGTGATGGTCTGCGCCACGGCGAGGCCGACCGCGAGAGGCAACGCGCGCCAGCGCGCGGCTTCGCCCGGTGTGGGCAGGACGACGGAGAGCCAGAGGCCGCCATGATCGGACACCCAGGGTCGCCGCCAGCGGCCGCGGCCGGCGGTTTGCGAGGCGGCACGGACCGCGTGCCACGCGGGGAGCGACGCGGCGACGTCGTTGGTGGACGGCACGACCCTGTGTTCGTGGAGCACCCAGCCGAACGCCCGTCCGAGCCGGGAGCCAGCCGATTCCGGCGTGGATTCGTTCCGTTCCATTGCACGTCGCCACCGTCGGGCCGGCCCACCGCCACCAGCGCGCGGTCAGCCGATCATGACCAGCACCTGGTTTTCCTCGACGGCATCGCCGACGGCCACCTTGACCTCGGTAACGGTGCCGGCGCGGGCGGCGAGGATGTTGGTGTTCATCTTCATCGCCTCGAGCGTAATCACGTGTTCGTTTTCCTTCACCGCCTGGCCGGGCTTGACGAGGACTTCGACGACGCGTCCGGCCAGCGGGGCGGGGACATCGCCCGGACCGGTGGCCTTGGCGGACGCAGCCGGGGCGGCAGCAGGAGCGGGAGCCGGGACGGGCGGTGCGGCGGGAACCGGGGCGGGGGCCGCGATCGCTGCGGGTGCGGGCGCAGCGGGCGCCATCGCCGGCGACTCCAGCACCTCCACCAACACGTCGTATTGCCGGCCATCAACAGTGATCAAAAGTCGCTTGGTCATGGATTAAAGGGGGTTGGCGAATCAACGGACTTTGTGGGAGGAGAAGAGTTGGACGCGGCCCCCGAGCGCCCAGGTGTTGAGGGGGGCGGCGAACGGCCAGGTGGGCGGTGACGAACCCGCCACCGGTTGGACCGCGAGGATCCGATGCGCTTCCGGCAGGGTCATGGCGACGGCCGCGGCGATCGTGGCAGCCACATCGCTGTCCACGCCGGGAGCGGAGGCGCCGACGGCCCGGCGGGCGGCCGCCGCGTAGGAACGGGCGGTGAACTCGCCGCAGTAGGTCGCCGCCGGCACGGCGGGGAAGCCGGTGGCCGAGGGCGGGAAACGATGACAGCGGCCGAGGTCGGCGGCATCGGGTTCTGGTTCCCACCAGAGACAGGATTCGCAGCTCAATTGCATACGCTCACAAGATCAGGGTTGGGCCGCCGGGAGGCGCGCGGTGACGGTTTAGAGCGGGATGGTGCCGTGCTTCTTAGGCGGCCGGGTCTCGCGTTTGGAGAGTGTGTTGCGGAGGGCCATGGCGACCACGCCGCGGGTTTCGGACGGGTCAATCACATCGGTGATCATGTTGCGGGCGGCCGCCTCGTAAGGCGAACAGAACTTGTCGCGGTATTCGGTCACCAGTTCGGCCTCCCGGGCCTTCGGGTCCTTGGCAGCCGTGATTTCCTTGCGATAAAGGATCTTCACCGCGCCCTCGGCGCCCATGACGGCGATCTCGGCGGTCGGCCAGGCGAACACCATGTCCGCGCCCATGTCCTGGCTGCACATGGCCAGGTAAGCGCCACCATAAGCCTTGCGCATGATGACGGTGATCTTCGGCACGGTGGAGGCGGCGTAGGCGAAGAGCATTTTTGCGCCGTGGCGGATGATGCCGCCGCGCTCCTGCTGCAGGCCGGGCAGGAAGCCGGGCACGTCCACCAGCGTGACGATCGGGATGTTGAAGACGTTGCAGAACCGGATGAAGCGCGAGGCCTTGTCGGCGGCGTCAATGTCGAGCGTCCCGGCCTTGAACGACGGTTCGTTGGCGACGAGGCCGCAGACGATGCCCTGGATGCGCGCAAAGCCGATGACGAGGTTCTTCGCGAACTCCTTCATGACTTCGAGAAAATCGGCGTTGTCCACCAGCCGGCCAATGACCGCGTGGGCGTTCAAGGCCTGTTTGGCGCTCGGCGGCACGAGGTTGTTCATCTCCGGGTCCGGCGTCATGTCCACTTGCGGCGTGGGATGGTGCGGCGGGTCCATGACGTTGTTCGACGGCAGGGAGGAGAGGAGCTTGCGCGCGATGGCGATGGCGTCCCGGTCGTTTTCCGCGACGAAGTGGATGTTACCGCTGACCGACGCGTGGACGTCGGCGCTGCCGACCTCTTCCAGCGTGCACTTCTGGCCGGTGGCGGACTTGATGACCTCCGGTCCGCAGATGAACATGTTCGCCGAATTGCGGACCATGATGAGAAAATCCATCAAGGCCGGCGAATACGCGGCGCCGCCGGCGCAGGGTCCGGCGATGACCGCGATCTGCGGAATGACCCCCGAGACGAGCACGTTGCGGAAGAACACCTGGCCGTAGCCGGAGAGGGACTCCACCCCTTCCTGGATGCGCGCCCCGCCGGAGTCGTTGAAGCCAACGATCGGCATGCCCGCCTTGAGGGCGTAGTCCATCATCTGGGCGATCTTTCGGGCGTGCACACGGCCGAGCGCACCGCCGCCCACGGTGAAGTCCTGGCTAAACGTGGCCACCGGCCGGCCGTCCACGAGGCCGACGCCGGTAATGACGCCGTCGGTGGGCAACGGTTTGTCGGCCAAGCCGAAGTTGTGGCATTCGTGCTGGGCGTGCAGGCCCATTTCCTGGAATGAGCCGGCCTGATACAAACCATTGAGACGGTCACGAGCGGTCATCAGGCCCTTTTCGCGGCGGGCGGCAAGTTTGTCCATCCCGCCGGCAGCGCGCGCGATGTCGCGGCGGTCCTTGAGGTCCTTCAGCAGTTTCGGGTCAATGGCCATAGCGTATGCGGATGATAGGATGGTGGATGGTGTCGGGGAAGTGGATTCGGCTTGCGCGGTCAGTGACCGATGGTGCCAGGCTTGGGCATGCAGATTTCGGTCAGCACGCCGTAGGTGGACTTGGGGTGGAGAAAGGCGACGAGCTTGTTGCCCGCGCCCTCGAAGGGATGCTCGTTGATGAGCCGACAGCCGGCGGCGGCGGCCTGCCGCAACTGCCCGGTGATGTCATCGCTCGCGAACGCCACGTGGTGAATCCCGCCGTTCGGGTTCTTCTCGAGGAACTTCGCGATCGGGCTTTCCGGGTCGGTGGGCTCCAGCAGTTCGAGGTGCACCCCGCCCACGCTGAAGAAGGCGGTGCGGACCTTCTGCGACGGCACTTCTTCGCGGTGCTCGCATTTCAGGCCGAGCGCCTTTTCGTAGTAGGCCGCCACTTCGTCGAGCGATTTCACCGCGATGCCCAAATGGTCAATTCTCGTTATCATAGGTTGCTTGCAGTTCGATTAAACCGTGCCGCCGAAGAATCAACGCGCCGGGGCTGCGCCCGCCGGGGCCTTCGGATCGTGGCCGGCCAGCTCGAGCAGGGCCCGGGCGGCCTGCGGGGCGGTCAATTCGCCGCGCAACAGCGCCGCCTCGATCTCCGGCTGCGTCTTCCGCACCTGCGGATGACCGTAAAAGCGCGTGGTCAGCGTCTCGCGCACCAGGTCATGGAGCCATTGGATGGCCTGCTCGCTGCGCCGGGCCGCGATCCGGCCGTTGGGCTCGAATTCCCCGTAAAAACGCAGGACGGTCTGCCAGAATTCCGGGATGCCCTCGCCCGTCACCGCCGAGGAAAGCGACACCGGCGTGGTCCAGCCGGGGGTGTTCGCCGGCAGGTAATGCAGCGCCATCGCGTACTCCTGCCTGGCCTGCTCGGCGCGCAGCCGGTTCTCGCCATCCGCCTTCGTGATCAGCAGGGCGTCCGCCTGCTCGACGATGCCCTTCTTGATGCCCTGCAGCTCGTCGCCCGCGCCCGGCAGGATCAGCAACAGAAAAAAATCCACCATCGAGCGCACCGTCACCTCGCTCTGACCGACGCCGACGGTCTCGATGATGAGGACATCGAACCCGGCCGCCTCGCACAACAGCATGGTTTCCCGGGTTTTCCGGGCCACGCCACCGAGCGTGCGACCGGACGGCGACGGCCGGATGAAGGCGTTCGGCTGGCGGCACAACTGCTCCATGCGCGTCTTGTCGCCGAGGATGCTGCCGCCGCTGCGGGTGCTGGTGGGGTCCACCGCCAGCACGGCCACCCGCAAACCCTGGCCGCACAGGGCGCAACCCAGCGCTTCGATCAACATGCTCTTGCCGACGCCGGGCACGCCGGTAATGCCGAGGCGGCGCGACCGGCCGGTGAACGGCAGGAGTTTCTGGAGCACCTTCTGCGCGCGAACCTGGTGCTCGGGCGAACTGCTTTCGATGAGCGTGATGGCGCGCGCGAGAATCCCCCGGTCGCCGCCGCGAACCCCGTTGACATAATCGTTCACGGACAGGCGCGCGGGCGGCCGGCCGGGCGCGGGCGCCACGGACGGGGCCGCCCCGGCCGGCAGCACGGAGAGAAAACTCTGCGCCGGGCCGGGCGGATCCGACTCCGCACCGGCGCCCGCACAGGAGCACTCCGGGGCTGGCGGCAAACCGGTCATACGTCCCTCATTTGGCGGCGAGACGTTTCTCAAGCTGGTCAAGAATCTCCTTCGCAGCCTCGGTGATAACGGTGCCCGGGCCGAAGATCGCGGCCGCGCCGTGCTCGCGCAGGAACGGGTAGTCCTGGGCCGGCACGACGCCGCCGACGATGACCATGATGTCCTCGCGGTTGAGCTTCTTCAACTCGGCGACGAGTTCCGCCATGAGGGTTTTGTGGCCGCCGGCGAGCGAGCTGATGCCGACGACATGGACGTCGTTTTCGACCGCCATGCGCGCGGTTTCCTCGGGCGACTGGAAGAGCGGACCGATGTCCACATCGAAGCCCATGTCGGCATAGGCGGTGGCGACGACCTTGGCGCCGCGGTCATGGCCGTCCTGGCCCATTTTGGCGACGAGGATGCGCGGCCGGCGGCCTTCGCGGGCCTGGAAGGTCTCGACCCGCTGGCGGATGGCGCTCAGCGCGTCCGGTTTTCCGAATTCAGCGTTGTACACCCCGGAAACGGATTTGATGGCCGCCTTGTGGCGGCCAAAGGTCTTCTCAAGTGCGAACGAAATCTCACCCAGCGACGCCCGCCGGCGGACGGCCTCGATGGCGAGTTCCAACAAGTTGCCCTGGCCGGTTTCAGCGCATTTCGTGAGGGCCTCGAGCGCAGCCTGAGCGCCGGCATGATCCCGCTCGCGGCGCAGTTTGGCGAGCCGTTTGATTTGCGACTCGCGCACCGCGTCGTTGTCCACGACCAGCGCTTCGATGGCTTCATCCTTGTCGAGGCGGTACAAATTGACGCCCACGATCGCTTCCTTGCCCGAGTCAATGCGGGCCTGGCGCCGGGCCGAAGCCTCCTCGATGCGAAGTTTCGGCAGGCCCGTCTCGATGGCCTTGGCCATGCCACCAAGGGCCTCCACTTCCTGGAGGTGGGCCCAGGCGCGCTTCATCAGCGCGTCGGTCAGCGCCTCGACGTAAAACGAGCCGCCCCACGGGTCAATCACGTTGCAGATGCCGGTTTCGTTCTGGAGGAAAAGTTGCGTGTTACGGGCGATGCGGGCGGAGAAATCCGTCGGGAGCGCGATCGCCTCGTCCAGCGAGTTCGTGTGCAGCGACTGGGTGTGCCCCAGCGCGGCGGCCATGGCCTCGACGCAGGTGCGGACGACGTTGTTGTAGGGATCCTGCTCCGTGAGGCTCCAACCCGAGGTCTGCGAGTGCGTGCGCAGCGCCATGGACTTGGGATTCCTCGGGTTGAACTGTTTGATGAGCCTGGCCCAGAGCACGCGGGCGGCGCGCATCTTGGCGACTTCCATGAAGAAGTTCTTGCCCTGCGCCCAGAAAAACGAGAGTCGCGGCGCGAACGCGTCAATGGGAATGCCCGCCTTCAGGCCGGTGCGCACATACTCGACGCCGTCAGCCAGCGTGTAGGCCAGTTCGAGGTCCACCGTGGCGCCCGCCTCCTGCATGTGATAGCCGGAGATCGAGATGCTGTTGAACTTCGGCATCTTCTGCGACGTGAAGGAGAAGATATCCGCGATGATCCGGATCGAGGGCTCCGGCGGATAGATGTAGGTGTTGCGGACGAGGTATTCCTTGAGGATGTCGTTCTGGATCGTGCCGGAGAGCTGCGCCATCGGCACCCCCTGCTCCTCGGCGGCGACGATGTAGAATGCCAGGATCGGCAGCACCGCGCCGTTCATCGTCATGGACACGGAGATTTTGTCCAGCGGGATGGCGTCGAACAGGATCTTCGCATCGAGGATCGAGTTCACCGCCACGCCGGCCTTGCCCACGTCCGCGAGGGCGCGCGGGTGGTCGGAGTCATAGCCGCGGTGGGTTGGCAGGTCGAAGGCGACCGAGAGCCCCTGCTGGCCGGCGGCGATGTTGCGGCGGTAGAAGGCGTTGCTCTCCTCGGCCGTCGAGAAGCCCGCGTACTGCCGCACCGTCCAGGGCTTGCTGACATACATCGTGGCGTAGGGACCGCGCAGGAAGGGCGGCAGGCCCGGCAGGTAATCGAGGTGTTCGAGCCCCTTCAGATCCTTCTCCGTGTAGAGCGGCCGGACGGCAATCTGCTCCATCGTGTGCCAGATCCATTCGTCGAGCGGCCGGCCGGTCTCGCGCTCGACCTGCGCCTTCCAACTGGCGAAGGACTTCTTCGCGACCGGCGGTTGGTAGGCAAGCTGGGTGAAATCAGGAAACGTCTTCACAGGGCAACTCCCATTTTCTTCAGAATGTTCGTCAGAAACTCGACCGCGTTGACGTGGAGGTGAACGAAGTCGTCCACGCCCGCCTGCTTATACGTCTCGATCTGCTCGGCCGGATGGCCGGCCAGCACGACGACGCGGCTGGCGTCCCCGGCCTTGATCGCCTTGACCAGGCCCGGCACCAGCCCGGGATAGGTTTCGTCGGTCGAGCAGATGACAACGACCGGCGCGCCGGACTCGATGGCCTTGGCGGCGGCGGCCTCGACGTTGGCAAACCCGGGCGGATACACCACGTCGAACCCGCCCACGGAGAAGAATCCGCGGCTGAAATCGGCCCGGGCCTTGTATTGCGCCGGTGGCCCCATGTTCGCGAGGAAGACCTTGGGCCGCGCGCCCTGGCCCGCGGCGAAACACTCGACCGCGGCGCGGAGCCGCTCGAAGTCCTGTGCGGCGCGCTGGAGCTTCACCGGCGTGATCGGGGCGTCGGGCTGATCCTTCGCCCGCAACGCGCGGGTGGCCTCGCCCAAGGTCGCCCCGGCGGCGAACGCCGCGACGCAGGTCTCAAACAAACCGGTTTTGCCGGCCTCGACGATTTTCGCGAGCTTGGCGATCACGACCGCGCTTTCCCCCTCATCGGCCGAGGTGCGGCAAGCCTTCACCTGCTCAGCCCGCTGCCGCTGGAAGGCGGCAGCGTCCACGACCGGCCTGGGCAGCGGCGTCTCCTTGAGATTGGCGAACTGGTTGGTGCCAATGATCACATCCCGCCGCCGGGCGACGTTTTTCAGTTTCTCAGCCGCCATCTTCGCGACTTCCGCCTGCGGGAAGCCGGCCTTCAGAGCCGCAGCCATGCCGCCGCGTTTTTCGACCGATTGGAACAGCGCCCAGGCCGCGCGCGCCACTTCGTCGGTGAGCCGCTCGACAAACCACGCGCCACCGGTCGGATCAATCACGCGGTCGAGGTCGCACTCCTTCTGCAGGATGATCTGCGTGTTGCGGGCGAGGCGCTGCGAGAAATCGTCCGGCGGGCGCACCACCTCGTCGAAAGCCCCGACCTGCAGGCTGTCGCAGCCACCCATCGCGCCGGCGAAGGCCTCGACCGTACCGCGGAGCACGTTGATGTGCGGATCGAGCACCGTCTTGTTCCACAGCGACGTGCGGACGTGCAGCGTGAGCTTCTGGGCCTCGGCGTTGCCGCCCAGCGCCGCCACCGCGGTCGCCCACAGCATGCGCGCGGCGCGGAGCTTGGCGATTTCCATGAAGAAATTCGAACCGACCGTCAGCGCGAAGCGGACCCGCGGCGCGGCGACGTTGACACCGATGCCGCGCGCGTTCAGGGCCCGGAGATACTCGATGCCCGTGGCGAGGGCGAAGGCGAGTTCCTGAACCGCGCTGCCGCCGCCTTCGTGCCAGGAACGGCTGTGCACGCACACCGTCTGGAGCTGTGGCGCGTTTTTGGCGGCCCAACGGACCAGCTCGGCCATCTCGCGATAGGCACCCTCGAGCGATTGCGGCAACCGGCCGGCATGGGCCAGCACGCCCAGCGGGTCCATCTCAATGCAACCGCGCAGCGTTTCCACCGGCTGCTTTTGTTGCCGGCGAAGCGCCACGAGCAGCGCCGCGAACGGCAGCGCCGAGGCGCCGGACCGCACCAGCAGCGAAACCTTGTTCAGATCAATTCCGTCCAGTGCCCGGGCCAGATCGGCCACCGTCGCCACCGACAACCCGCCGGCACCGACCTCGCCGGCCGCGGCCGTGTCGGGGTCCTGCCCGTTACGCGTGGCCAGGTCGAGCACGATGTTCAAACCGGTGAGTCCGCGGCCCAGATAGGCGCGCGCGGCGGTGTTGAACTCGGCCGGGCTGGAATTAAAGACTTCCTGGGAAACCTCCCACGACTCGGTGAGGTAACCCGACGCCTTGCGACCGCGCACGAACGGGGCGAAACCAGGCATCGAATGGACGTGCGGCAGTTCGGCAATGTCCTCGCGCCGGTAAATCGGCTGCAGCGTGATGCCTTCGTAGGTGCGCGTCACCAGCTTCTTCTCGAACGGCACGCCCTTGAGTTCCGCCTCGACGACCTGACGCCAGTCGGCGTAGGTGGGCGGCGGAAAATCGGCCTGCAACTTCAGCGGGGCCGGTTTCGCGGCGGGCATGGAGGTTGTGGTGTTGGACATAGATCAGGCAGGTTGAAACTACACTTCCTGGACCGTAACCGCCCGGCGGACGCCGTTGACCGTGATCGCGAAATGCCGTTTCACGCCGTTGGCGCCAACGTGGGTCGGGGCTGGCTCGGGCGCGGCGGGAGCAGGCGCGGCAGCGGGGGCCGGAGCCGGAGCCGGGGCGGGCGTTGGTGCGACGGCCACCGGTGCGGGCGCGGGCGCCGCCGGCTTGGGCTTGTACAGCGCCTCGACCTGTTGCGGGAACATGGCGAAGAGCACGGCGGTTTCGTCGTTGTCCGGCAAACCCTTGGCGCGAAGCTGCTCGCGGAGCTTGGGCAGCCCGGGCGGCAGAAGATCCGCGGGTCGTTGGGTGACGGGCTTCTGGCCGGTCCTTTTCTCGATGATGCCCAGCACTTCGGGGTCAATTGACCCCGGCGTCTTGCCGTACTTGCCGAGCGCGACGTCCATCGCCTGCTGGGAGATGTTCTTCCAGCGGCCGAATTTGACGTTGAGCATGGCCTGCGTGCCAACGATCTGGGAGGTCGGTGTAACCAGCGGGATGTAGCCCAGGCAGCCGCGGACGTAGGGGATTTCCTTCAGGACCTCGTCGTACTTCTCCGCCATGCCGAGTTCCTTGAGCTGGGTGCGGAAACTGCTGAGCATGCCCCCCGGCACCTGGTAAATCAGGATGTCGGCATCCACGCGTTCGTTGGCCGGACTGGTGAACTTGCTAAGTTTCTTGTAAACCTCGGTAAAATAGGTCTGGAGCTTGTAGAGCGCCTCGAGGTCGTACTTCGGGCAGCGCGGATGGCCCTCGAGGATGGCCAGCATGCGGACGGTGTCCGGCTGACCAGTGCCGTTGGCGAAGGGAACGATGGAAACCTCGACGGTGTCAATGCCCGCCTCGGTCGTCGCCATGTAGGCGGCGGCGCCCAGGCCAGCCGTGTCGTGGGTGTGCAGCGTGATCGGCAGCTTGACCCGCTGCTTGAGTTCGCGGACCAGGGTGGCGGCGATGTAGGGTTTGATCAGGCCCGCCATGTCCTTGATGCCGATGGAGTGGCAGCCCATTTTCTCCAGCTCGACGCCCAGGTTGACGAAGGCATCCATCGTGTGCACCGGGCTGGTCGTGTAACAGATCTCGCCGCGGGCGTGCTTGCCGGCCTTCAACACGGCGTTGACCGCCGTCTCGAGGTTCCGCACGTCGTTGAGGGCGTCGAAGATGCGGAAAACATCCACGCCGGCCCTGGCGCTGCAGTGGACGAAGGCCTCGACCACGTCGTCGGGGAAACTGGTGTACTGGACGAGGTTCTGGCCGCGCAACAGCATGATGTGGGGCGTGACCGGCGCGGCCTTTTTCAGAGTCCGCAGCCGCTCGAACGGATGCTCGTTCAGGAACCGCAGGCAACTGTCAATCGTCGCCCCGCCCCACGTCTCCAGGCCGGCAAACCCCAACCGGTCGAGTTCCGACGCGGCCGGGAGCATTTGCGCGGTGGTCATGCGGGTCGCGGCCAGCGACTGGTGGCCGTCCCGCAGCACCGTGTTGTTGAATAAAACCGGTTTCACAGCATTTCTCGCTTTCCAATGGCTCGTCTAAACAAAAACGGACCGATCTCTTCGGTCCGTCCGCTGAATCAAGATGACCCAAACGCTGTTTACTCTAACGGACTGGCCGCTGACGTCAACAGCAACTGAAAACAAGAATTCATGCGGCATTCGATCTATTCATGGTCAAGCCATTGGAAGCATCCCTGCTTGGCCCTCCTCCGGCAACCGCCGGAGCGGCATTCTATTTTGAACACAGGCCCCTCCCCGGTGCGTCCAAGTCAACAGGTCTGGAGTCGAACAGAATGGTTGGCGCGGGACCTCTGGCCAGATGAAGCCAGTCACGCCAGACCACGACTTCCGCCGTGCCGGTCACGACTCGCCGGAGGTCCCGCACACCAGCCACCGGGGCCGGCCGGACCTGTGCCAAAGTAAAAGTTGAATCGCCCCTTCGCAAACCTATAGTGCTTCCCTGCCAGCGATGCAGGCTGGCCGTTTATGCAGATTCACCTGTTGAAATCGAAGATTCATCGCGCCCAGGTCACCGCCGCCAATCTAAACTATGAGGGCAGCCTGACCATTGCTGCCGACCTGATGGAGAAGGCCGGCTTCCAGCCCTATGAACGCATCCTGGGCAGCAACATGGCCAACGGCGAACGCTTCGAAACCTATGCCATTCCCGGTGAACGCGGTTCCGGCGCCATCGTGCTCAACGGCGCCGTGGCCCACCTCGGCAAGATCGGCGACCGCCTGACCATTATGAGCTTCGCCCTCGTGGACCCAACCGCCGCCGCCAACTGGCATCCCCGCGTGCTGGTCCTCGGCGAGCGCAACACCATTCTCAGCGAACGGGGTCTTTAGTCCAACCGCCCGCCATCACCCACCCCTTCGGGCCAACCCACCCGGCTCCCGCCCATGCCCTTTACTGCTGCTGAAATCGCCCGCCATGTCGAAGGCGAGGTCGTGGGCGACCCCGCCACCCCGCTGGCCGGTTTTGCCCCGGCCGCCCAGGCCCAGGCCGGCGACCTCACTTTCGCCGAAAACCAGGAATACTTTGCTCTGGCCTGCCAGAGCGCCGCCAGCGCGGTCCTGGTGGACCAGCGGTTCACCACGGCCAACAAGGTCCTCATCCGCGTCGCGAACGCGCGCATCGCGTTCGCCCGGGTGCTGCCGCTGTTCTTTCCCGATCCAGTCTTTGCCCCCGGCATCCATCCCACCGCCGTGGTCGCTCCCACGGCCCAGGTGGATCCCACGGCGCACATCGGCCCGCATTGCGTGGTCGGCGACCGTGTGCGCCTCGGCGCGGGCGTGGTGCTCGAGGGCGGCGACCACCTTGGCACCGACGCGCAACTCGGCGAGGCGACGCACCTGTTCCCGAACGTGACGGTCTATCCGCGCAGCCGGATTGGCGCGCGGGTGCGAATCCACGCCGGCACGGTGATCGGGGCCGACGGTTACGGCTACGTGCTGGATGAAGGGCGTCACCGCAAGGTCCCGCAGCTTGGTCATGTGCTCATCGGCGACGACGTCGAGCTTGGCGCCAACGTGACGGTGGACCGCGGGGCGCTCGGGCCGACGGTGATCGGCCGCGGCACCAAGATAGACAACCTGGTCCATATCGCCCACAACGTCATGATCGGCGAGGATTGCCTGATCGTCGCCCAGGTGGGCATCGCCGGCAGCACGAAGGTGGGCAACAACGTGACCATGGCCGGCCAGGTGGGCGTGGCCGGCCACCTGAAGATTGGCCATGGCGTCAGCCTCGCCGCGCAATCGGGCGTGATGAACGACATTCCCGACGGCGCCAAGTGGTTCGGCACCCCCGCGCGCCCGGAACGCGAAATGAAGCGAATCTACGTGGCGGAAGCGCGTCTCCCGGAGTTGCTGAAGCGCCTTGCCGCGCTGGAAAACCAACTCGCCGCGCTCAAGACGCCGGGCGGCCCCGCCCGCGACTGAGCCTCGCCTCACGCTGCGCGCCGGCGCAACCGCACAATCGTCGCGCCCGATCCGCTGAACAACTCGCTGTCGAGGTGGAATTCGATCACCTCCGGATGCCGCGCCAGCAGCGCGTGGACAGTCCGCTTCAACGCGCCAATGCCCTTGCCGTGGATGATCCGCACCTCGCCAATGCCGCGGTCCCGGCACGCGGCGAGGTAGTCGTTCACCAGTTCCTTCACCGCCGACGGCGGGAAGGCGTGCAGGTCCAGCGTGCCGTCAATCGGCAGTTCCACCGGTCCACCCGGCAACGATCCATCGTCATTCCCGTTCATGCTTGTGTCTCTGCTCAGGATAATCCCCCGCGCAAAAAAGCCAACACGCCGCCGCGCTTTGGTGTAGTCTCCGCCAACGATGGACCCCGCCGGGCTCCCAACCATGGCCGCGCCCGCCGCCAACGCAGCCGTCATCCATGACGCGACGCGACGGTGCTGGCTGCACCTGTCCGATCCGGTCGAGATTCTGGTGGCGGACTGCCTCGCCGATGTCGTTCCCTTGCTCGCCCGCGTCGAACAACGCACCCGCGCCAACGGTCTGCACGCCGCGGGTTTCCTCAGTTACGAAGCCGCGCCGGCGTTTGATCCGGCGTTCGCCACCAGGATCGGTGACGATTTTCCCCTGGCCTGGTTCGGTCTTTATGCGCGAGCCGAACCGGTTGCGCTGCCGCCCGACGACGGTTTGGCGCCAGCAGCCCTGAGCTGGGAGGCCACCATTTCCGAAGCCCGTTACCGCGCGGCGATCCGGCAGATCAAGCACTACATCCGTCTCGGCCATACTTATCAGGTCAACTTCAGCTTCCGGCTGATCGCGCCCTTCCTGGACGATCCCTGGCCGTTCTTCCTGCGCATGGTCCCGGCCCAGGCCGGACTGCATGGCGCGTTCATCCGCACCGAACGCTGGACCATCTGCTGCGCCTCGCCCGAGCTGTTCTTTTCCCGCGTCGGCGGGCAACTGACCTGCCGACCGATGAAAGGCACCGCCGCGCGCGGTCTGTCCCATGAGCAAGACCGCAGGCAACAGGACTGGCTGCAAACCTCGGCCAAGAACCGGGCGGAGAACGTCATGATCGTGGACATGGTCCGCAACGACCTCGGCCGCATCGCGACGCCCGGGACTGTCGTCACCCGCGAGCTTTTCGCGCTCGAGCAATACCCGACCGTCTGGCAGATGACCTCGACCGTCATCGCCGAGGCAACGGCGACTCTGCCGGGAGTGTTCGCGGCCCTCTTTCCGGCCGCCTCGATCACCGGCGCGCCCAAACCGCACACCACGCAGATCATTGCCGAACTGGAAGACACGCCGCGCCGCATCTACACCGGCACGATCGGGTTTGTGCGCCCCAACGGCGATGCCCAGTTCAATGTCGCCATCCGCACGGCGCTGGTGGATGCCGCCCGGGGCCGCATCGAGTACGGCGTCGGCGGGGGCATCGTCTGGGATTCGCAGCCGGCGGAGGAATATGCCGAATGTCAGGCCAAGGCCGCGATCCTGATCCAGCGACAGCCCGCCTTCTCCCTGCTGGAATCCCTGCTCTGGACACCGGGGGACGGCTTCTTCCTGCTCGAGTTGCACCTTGAGCGACTAATCGCTTCCGCCGGGTATTTTTCCTTCCCCGCCGACCCGGATGGAATCCGCCGTCGTCTGCAGGCCTTTGCCCAAACACTCGCTCCACAACCGCACAAGGTCCGCGCCCTGCTGGCCGCCGACGGCACCTTCGCCTGCGAAGCGGCGCCCATCGAACCCCCACATGCCGACGCGCCTCTCCGCGTCTGTCTGGCCACCGCGCCGGTGGCGACCAACGACGTCTTCCTTTACCACAAGACCACGCACCGGTCTGTCTATGCGCAGGCCCGGCAACAACAGCCGGACGCGGACGACGTGTTGCTCTGGAACGAACGGGGCGAACTGACCGAGGCAAGCAGCTCCAATTTGGTGGTCGAGATCAACGACGAGCGCTTCACGCCGCCGGTGTCATGTGGTCTGCTGGCCGGGACCTTCCGTGAGACGTTACTCCGTGAAGGAAGAATTCGCGAGCGGATCATCCGCCCTGACGAGCTTCGCACCGCCACGCGAGTCTTCCTCATCAACTCGGTCCGCCGATGGCGCCAGGTCCGACTGCTCGATCATGCGGCGCCACCAGCGTCACTTCCCCCGCCTTCGCCGTTGCGGAAGGACCAGGCGTCTTCTACCATTTGAAGGCATCACAGCCGCCAACGCTGTATCGCTCATGGAACTGTCCATCGTCATGCCCTGCCTGAACGAGGCGGACACGATCGCGTCGTGCGTGGCAAGGGCGCTCCACAGTCTCGCGGTCGCGGGAGTCGAAGGCGAGGTGATCGTTGCCGACAACGGCAGCACCGACGATTCGGCGGCGCTGGCCGCGGCGGCGGGCGCTCGCGTCGTGTCAGTGCCAGCGCGCGGTTACGGCAACGCCCTGATGAGCGGGATCGAGGCCGCTCGGGGGCGGTTCATTCTCATGGGGGACGCCGACGCCAGCTACGACTTCGGCGCCATCGAACCGTTTCTCGCGCGGCTCCGCGAGGGCTGGGAACTGGTGCAGGGTTGTCGCCTGCCGGCGGGCGGCGGGTGGGTGGCGCCCGGCGCCATGCCCTGGCTCCATCGGTGGGTCGGAAATCCGCTTTTCACGCTGCTCGCGCGCTGGTGGTTCGGCAGCCCGGTCCACGACACCAACTGCGGCCTCCGGGCGTTCACCAAGGAGCTTTACCGACGACTCGATCAGCGCTGCACCGGCATGGAGTTCGCCAACGAAATGCTGATCAAGGCCAGCCTCGCCCGGGCGCGCATCACCGAGGTTCCCATCACGCTGCATCCTGACGGTCGCAAGGCTCACCGGCCGCACCTGCGCACGTTCCGCGACGGCTGGCGGACGCTTCGCTTTTACCTGTTGTTCTGTCCGCGCTGGCTGTTCCTGGTGCCCGGTCTCGGCCTGATGTTGCTGGGCGTGGCCGGTTACGCGTTGACCGCCACCGCCCACGCCGGCAACCTCGGCCTGGTGGTCGCCAGCCTGCTGTTGCTCTGCGGCTACCAGTCCGTCCTGTTTGCCTTTCTGACGAAGGCGTTCGCGATCAACGAAGGCTTGCTGCCGATGAACCGCCGGATGGCCGCGTTTTTCCGCGTGATGACGCTGGAACGCGGCCTGGTCGCAGGTGCCGTGGCCCTGGCCCTGGGCCTGGCCGGACTTGGTCTGGCGGCGGGGCAGCCACCCACCCGACCCGAAGGCGCGCTGCAACTTGCCGTTCCCGCCGCGACGCTGGCAACGCTCGGCTTCCAGACCGTGCTGTTCAGCTTCTTCGCCAGCCTGCTGGGCATGCGCCGCCGATGAAACCTCCGCCCGAGCCCGCCGCGTTCGACCACGTCGCGGCCGACTACGAGGCCGCCCTCGGTCGCGGCCTGCAACTCGCTGGCGAGACTCGCGAGTTCTTCGCGCGGGGCCGGGTCGCCTGGCTGGCCCGCTGTCTCCCGCAACCGGCCCCTGCCATCAGCAAGGTGCTCGATTTCGGTTGTGGCGATGGCGCGGCCACCCCGTTGCTCCGGCGGCTCGAAGCGGATGCGACCATCATCGGTGTGGACACCTCGACAGCGAGTCTCGAACTGGCACAGCGAAATCACGCGACCGACCGCATTCGCTTTCTGCCCGTGGCCGCGCTGAAGCCCGACGCCTCGTTCGATCTCGTTTTCAGCAACGGCGTGTTCCATCACGTGCCGTCGGCCGATTGCCCTGCCACGCTGGCGCTGATCCACTCGGCACTCCGGCCCGGCGGATTGTTCGCGCTGTGGGAGAACAACCCGTGGAATCCCGGCACCCGCCTGATCATGCGTCGAGTGCCCTTTGACCACGACGCCGTTTTGCTCTGGCCGGCCGTCGCCCGGCGCCTCCTCCGCGTCGCGGGGTTTGACGTGTTGCGGACTGATTTCCGGTTTGTCTTTCCGCGCTGGTTGCGCTGGTTCCGGCCGCTGGAGCCGGCGTTGAGCCGCCTGCCGCTCGGCGGCCAATATCAGGTGCTCGCCCAAAAACCGCCTTCCCCAACGCCGCCCGACGGGCGATAACTCCCGCGCCATGCTCAACTACGTCTGGCTCACGCTGGTCCTGCTCGCCGTCATTCTCGGCGGACTCGACGGCCGGTTCAAGGAACTGACCGACGCTGCGTTCGACTCGGCAAAAAGCGCCGTGATGACCACCGCGCTGCCGCTGGCCGGCATCATGGCGCTGTGGCTGGGCGTGATGCGCCTGGCCGAGCGCGCCGGCATGGTGCGTTCGCTGGCCCGGCTCCTGCGATCGGTCATGCGCCGACTGTTTCCCGACGTGCCGGCGGACCATCCGGCGATGGGTTCCATGCTGATGAACATGGCGGCGAACATGCTCGGCCTTGCCAACGCCGCCACGCCCCTTGGCCTGCGGGCCATGAACGACCTCGAACAACTCAACCCGCATCCCGGCACCGCGACGAACGCGATGTGCACGTTCCTCGCCATCAACACCGCCTCCATTCAACTCCTGCCCGCCACGGCCATCGGCATCATGGCGGCCGCCGGCGGCAGGAACCCCACCGCCATCGTCGGCACCACCCTGCTCGCCAGCGCCTGCGCGGTAACCGTCGGCCTCACCGCCGCCAAAACGCTCGAAAAACTATCGTTCTTCCGCGTGCCGACCACGACGTCATCAAAGCCCGCCGTCACGGAAAACACCGCCGCCGAACCTGACGAGCCGAGGGCCAAACCAATTCCGGTCTGGGGTTGGCCCGTGCTGCTGCTGCTGTTGGCGCTCTTTGGTTTCTTTTTCACCCGGCTGATGCAAACCGGCGAGGCCGGTCCGTCGCTTTTCCTGCGCGCCGTGAACGCGGTTTCGTTGCTCGCCATCCCCTTCCTGCTGGCCTTCTTTCCGCTCTACGCCGTGCTGCGCGGCGTGAAGGTTTATGAGGAATTCGTCGAGGGCGCGAAGGAAGGCTTTCAGGTCGCCCTGCGCATCATCCCGTTCCTGGTGGCGATGCTGGTGGCGATGGGCATGTTCCGTGCGGCCGGCGGCGTGGAGCTGCTGGCGCGGGCGCTGCAGCCCGTGCTGAATCTCATCAGCTTTCCGACGGACCTGCTGCCGATGGCGCTCACCCGGCCCTTGAGCGGTAGCGCCACCATCGGCCTCTTCGCCGACCTCGCGAAGAGCCACGGCCCGGACAGCCTGGTGACGCGCATGGGCGGCACGCTGTTCGGCAGCACGGAAACAACGTTCTACGTGCTGACCGTGTATTTCGGCGCGGTGGGCATCAAGCGGACCCGGCACGCGGTGGCGGTCGGACTGCTGGCCGATCTCGCCGGCATGATCGCCGCCGTGACCATTTGCCGGTTGGTGCTGGGCTCAACGCCGTGATGCGCAAGTAGGCGTGCGCCGGCGGCACACATCTTCCATGCCCAACGTCTTTAAGCCTGGCCGCCAGCGATAACATTCCAACGGGATTGTGCGCTTGACAAACAATCGCCTTCTGTTTTGTTGCCCCCAGTGCCTGGTCCCGAATTCAAAGATTACTACAAGGTCCTCGGAGTGTCTCCGAAGGCGACGGACGAGGAAATCAAGAAGGCCTTCCGCACGCTGGCCCGCAAGTATCATCCGGATGTCGCCAAAGACAAAAGAACGGCGGAAGACAAATTCAAGGAACTCAACGAGGCGCATGAGGTCTTGAGCAACCCGGAGAGTCGCAAGCAGTACGACCAATTAGGCGCCGACTGGAAAACGGGCGCGGCGTCGGGTCCGCCCCCGGGCCGGGCCGCCGGCCGATCCGCCCGACCGGGAGCGGGTGGCGACGAATATGAGTTCCAATTCGAGGGCACGGGTTTCAGTGATTTCTTTGAACAGTTCTTTGGCGGACGCGCCGGCCGATCCCGCGGGGCTTCCCCGTTCGTCCATCACGGAGCTGCCGATGCCGCCGAGGCACCCGAGGAGCAAGCCGCCGCCGCACTGCGTGGTCAGGATATTCACGGGGACATTCTCATCACGCTCGATGAAGTGCTCAAGGGGGCGATGCGCGCCATTTCGGTGCGGCGAACCAATGCCCGCACGGGCCAGGAGGAGACGGAAACCTGCTCGGTGCGAATTCCGGCGGGAGTCCAGGCTGGCCAGTCCATTCGGGTGCCGGGCAAAGGTGGCGAGGGCTGGAGGGGAGGCAGCGCCGGCGACATCTACCTGCGGGTCCGCTATGCCCAGCACCCTGACTGGCACGCGCGCGGCACCGACCTCGTGGGCCATCTGGAGCTGGCGCCGTGGGAAGCCGTCTTGGGGGCGACGGTTCCGGTGCGCACGCTGGAAGGCACCGTTTCGGTCAAAGTCCCGGCCGGCACTCAACAGGGACAGCAATTGCGTGTTCGCGGCAAAGGATTGCCTGCCGGCGCGGCCAGGCGAGGCGATCTTTACGTCACCGTTTCAATCCAAGTCCCGCCCCACATCGGCAAAGAGGACGAGCGTTTGTGGAAGCAGTTGGCAACCCAATCCACGTTCGATCCGCGGAAAGAGTCCTGAGCAAACGGTCCTCCAGAATGTTCGCCGGCATGACCACCCGATGGCGCCCGCAGGTGTTCCCGAGTTGAAGTCAACTGCCCTTCACCAGCAGAAGAACCGGCAGGGATAAATCATTCCGGCCGTCAATCAAGAGGAGCCGGCGGGCGGGTGACTCGCCACTTGTGCTGTCTCGATTCACCCTGCGGCCGCGAAGCGCAGCTCAGCGGGGATTAGGGACAACATAACGAACGTCTTCCCAACGCTCGCTGGACGGATCGAAAAGGTCGTGCCCCAGAGCAGCAGGCCGCGTTGTCTCCCAAGTTTCCTCCCCGGTGCCAGCTTGGAAAGCGCGAAGCGCGCAATTGTCTGAGTCAATACTGGCTCTGATTCTTTCAATTAACACCCCCGGCCACGGGCGCCGTAACGTGGCGCCATGAAAACCAACCGAACTGCCCCGCCCAGCGCGTCCATCCGCGTCACCCTCCTCGTCATCACGATCGCCGCCGTCGCCGTCGTCGGGTTCCGCCTCAGCGAATCCCTCGCCGCCCGCGTCAATCAGGAAGCCGCCGCCCAGGCTTTCCCCATTCCCAACGTCGGTCTCTCCGACTTGGTGGCCGCCGCCAGCACCACGCGGTAGCCGGAGCCTGCCCGGAACCCAACGGCGGTCCTCATTCCCTTTGCGCCCTGCCCGGACAACGGCGGGAAACGCCCGTTCTGTGCAGCGGCCGAAAGGTCTTGAGCGGCGATGCCTCGGGGCGAACTTCTTAACCAACTCTTGCCAACGGAACGTGTATGCTGCATGCGTCAGCGATTCCGAGACGGCCTGGCACCGAAAACCAACCTTCAACCCATGAAAATCCGGATCATCAACCCATGCTCGATGGCAACGCTGGCACTGCTTGTGGCGTCCGGCATTCTGCTGGCCGCGGAAGTCCAGCCAACCACCCCGAATGACGCCCTTGTTGGCAATCGCGGCGAGTTGGCGCGGATCACCTTCACGGGCCAGGAGACGTTCAGCGAGGCCGCGTTGCGACGCAGCTTGAAGTTCAATCTCGATTTCCTGCTGGCGGCGCAACCGCAGGCGCCGCTCAACGACTGCCTGCGCCTCCTCGAGCGGCTGGTCCGCGCCGGCTACCAGCACGCCGGCTTTGCGGACGCCACGGTGGCAGCGGCCATTTCGCCGGACACCGGTCGCATCGTCGTTCGCGTCAAGGAAGGTCCGCGGCTTTACTGCGGGAGCGTGCGCGTGACCGGCCTGAAGAGCCTGTCGCCCACCAACCTCGCCGCCCTCATTGTCCAGGGCTCCGGTCCCGGGGCGACCACCAACCGTCCGGCGTCGTCGCTCGAAACCCTGAGCTCACCTCCCGTCCCCACGTCGGAACAGGTTTTGCATATTCTGTCGTCTCCGCCAGGCGTGTTAACCGAAATCACCAACCGCGCCCAGGTGCCGGACATTCCGCTCGGGCTCTGGAAGACCGGTTCGCCGGCCACCCTCGATGATGGCGCCCGCCGGTCGCTCGCCGAGGCGGTGACCAATGCCTTCGCCGCGCTGGGCCACTTTTCGCCCCGCGTTCAGCTCAGTTTCCCCCGCCGTCCCGCCGAACCCCTCACCGCCTCCGAACCGCAGGCGCTCCAATCCACCAACCTGGTGGCGGACGATGAAGCCGGCTTTCTGCGCGCGCGGGCCGAGGGGCGCGTCGCGGACCTGCTCGTGGAATCGCTCGACGAAGGGCCGTCGTGTGTCCTCGGCGAAATCGAAGTGGACGGGGTCAAGAAGAACACCCGCGACGAACTCCTGCGGTGGTTGGAGCTGGCGCCCGGACAAAAACTCACCCGCGATTTCCTGCTGGTGAAATCGCAGCAATTGGACGAGTCCGTCCGCTTTGTGCAACACCGGCTGGAACCGGGACCACCGGATGCGGCCGGCCGGGTGAAGCTGCGCGTGACGGTGCAGGAATCCGCGGATGCGCCGCCGCTGTCGGAGGAACTCTCCCGGGAAACCCAAACGCTGCTGCGGTTTCGCGAGTGGCTGCTTGGCTGGCCCTCGAGATCGGAGGACATGGTGCTCCGGGTGGAGCGGCAGGGCGCGGGCGGCCAGTCCGGCGCGGCCACCGCCTGCATCGTGTCCCCGTCGGGCGGCCTGTTCTTCCGCGCCGACCAGCCCGATGGGGCGGCGGGAAGGCCGACCCCCCAATGGGCCTTTCTCGCACGACGCAACATGCTGGGGTTGTTCGACGGCATCCGCCAGCAATGCCTGGTCAGTACCAACTTCGCCGGCCAGTTGGCTCTGCTGGCGAACGTCCAGCTAAACGAAGAGGGCCACTTCAACTTTTCGCTTGGCGCGGGATTCAAAACCGAAACGTCCGGTCCGCCGTTCGACGTGAAGCTGCAGGTGACGGCGGCAACGGCGGCCAAATTCGCGCAGGAGCCGGGCATGACCTGGCGCTCCGACGGCGCCGTGCTCACTGGATCGAGCACGAATGGGGTGTTGCGCGTGGAGGAAGCGACGGGACGGTTGATCGAATGGCGCCTGGAAGTCGACGCGGACATCCTCCCCTTCGAAGTGAACGGCCGGCTGACATTGACGCAGCGCTTCGAAACGAACGCGCTGGCCCGCGCGGAGCAGGCGCTGCTCGCGGACACGGCCGGTTTCAAGAACCGCTATGACCGCGGGCGGGCACTCAATTCAAGTCTCAGTTTTCTCATCGAGGAAGTTCTGCGCATTCCGGCAGTCCGCGCGTTCGCCGGCTTTCCGCTTTCCCCCGAGCGAGCGGCCGCCGCCGGGCCGGCGCTGGAGAAACTCCTCAGTGCCCGCGCCTTCGCCCCCTTCGAGGCCCTTTTCAGCCCGACGAACGCGGGACCGGAGGACCAATCCATCCTCATCCCGCCCGACGCCGCGGGCAGCGGTCCCGCTTCGGCTTACAACCCGATCGAGAGCGTGGCGGCCATCGTGCTGGGCAACGGCGACGAACTGTTGCCGCGCGATTCGTGGCCGGCCGGGTTGCTGCGCGCGCAGGTCCTCACGCTGGCCAGCAAAGCCGAACTGGCCGGCCGCGCCTGGCAGAGCCTCTATGCCTCGCCCGAACTCGGCCCCATCGCGTGCTGGCTCATCGGCCGCAATCTGAACCCCCAGCCGGCGCGGTTTTTCGCAACCAAAGGCATGACCCTGCTGACCCGCGAGGATTTTCGCCGCGATTGCGCCACCCTGCTTGAAGGCAGCGGCATGGTGAACGAGTGCCTGCGCAATCTCGTCGCCGCCTTGCGTGACCTGAATGATGCGGAGGTTGACTCCCTGGCCGGCCTGCTCCCGCCGGCGGACGCCGACGCCTTGCGCCAGGCCGTGAGCGCCCTGCGGGCAAACCCGGCCACGCCGGGCCTGGCGGTTCTGGGTCCCGTGCTGGACGAATGGTGGACCCAGGCGCTCCGGGAGCGGGTGGCCGCGGCACTCCGCGGGCTCGCGGTACCGTCACGAAGGAATGCTTCGGCAGGCTCCACGCCTGACACGTCGAACCGCTAACGCGCCCAACCGCTTCCGCGTTGAAAGGTCCGGCCAGCCGCGGTTTCGCGCACCACGCCAACGCGGCGGAAGACGGTGGAAATCATGGCCAATGGATGGCGTGATCCTGCGAGGCCGGTCAAGCCGCGTTTGGCCGGCTCCATTCGCAACGCCAAACCCGTAATGCCCGCGGCGCCAAAGGACGCGGGCCCGCGCCAGCACCACGCGCTGGTTCCGGACCGATTCCGCTTGTGGAACCGCCGGTTTGGACGTATCGGTCAAGCTGCGTCGTCAAACCACGTTTTAAGACAATCTTATGAACAAACCCAAGAATCTTCTCGCGATTGCATTAGCCTTGCTTGCCGGTGTCTGGACTGCCACGGCTGCGGACAACCCGCTCGCCGTCGGCGATCCCGCGCCCAAGCTGAAGGTCGGCAAATGGGTGCAGGGTGAACCGGTCACCGAGTTTGCCCGGGACAAGGCCTACATCGTCGAGTTCTGGGCCACCTGGTGCGGGCCCTGCCGCGTCTCCATTCCCCACCTGAACGAGATCTGGCAGAAGTTCAAGGACAAGGACCTCGTGGTGATCGGCCAGGACGCCTGGGAGCAGGACGAATCCAAGGTCAAGCCGTTTGTCGAAACCATGCGCGACAAGATGACCTACCGGGTCGCCCTCGACGACAAGTCCGACCTGAAGGAAGGGGCGATGGCCACGACGTGGATGAAGGCCGCCGACCAGAATGGCATTCCCACCGCCTTCCTCGTGGACAAACAGGGCAAAATCGCCTGGATCGGCCACCCGATGGCGATGCAGGAATCCACGATCCAACAGGTGCTCGACGGCAAGTTCGACCTCGCCAAGGCGAAGGCGGACTACCTGAAGCAGAAGGAGTCGGAAGGAAAGCTCGCCAAGCTGTCCCGCCAATTTGGCCAGCAGATGCAGGAAAAGAAATGGGACGAGGCCGACGCCACGCTCACCGAGATCGGCAAGGCGCTGCCGGAAGCCCAGCAGGAGTCCGTAGGCTTCGCCCGGCTGCCGATCCTGCTGGGCAAGGGCGATACCGACGGCGCCGTCGCCCTCGTTGAAAAAATCAGCGAGAAAGCCAAGGACAACGCCCAGGGCCTGAATCAACTGGCCTGGCAGCTCGCCGCGCAGGAAAACCTCAAAGGCAAGCTCCTCGACGCCGCCTGCAAGATCGCCACCAAGGCAAACGAGGTTTCCGGCGGCAAGGACCCGGCCATCCTCGACACCCTCGCCCGGACCACCTTCCTCAAGGGCGAGAAAGACAAGGCGGTGGAACTCCAGCGAAAGGCGGTGGACCTCGCCGACAACGACGACCTCAAAAAGCAGATGCGGGCGACGCTGGACAGTTACAAGGACGGCAAACTGCCGAAGGCGGAATAAGGTCCTAACGGATCAAACGCAAGTGCCCGGGTGCCGCGAGGTGCTCGGGCATGGGTGTGTTGTGGGTTGACGGAATCCGCCGGAAAGGTGGAGATTGGCGCCATGCACCATGCCAATTTCCACCTCAATCGTCGTCACTTCCTGAAATCGGCGGCCGCGACGGCCGGCCTGGCCGGCCTGCCAGCGTGGTTCGCCGAGGAGAACCTCAGTTACGCCGCCACCACCCGCCCACTCTCGCCGAACGACAAACCCGGCATCGGGCTCATCGGCTGCGGCGGCCAGGGCAGCGGCGATTGCGAGTGGGCACGGAACTTCGGCAACGTGATCGCCGTCGCCGACGTGGACGACAAACACGCCGAGGCGGCGAAGACGCGGTTCAAGGCCGAACACAAGTTCAACGATTTCCGGAAGCTCCTCGAGCGCGACGACATTCACGTGGTCATCACCGGCACGCCGGACCACTGGCACACGCTCGTCAACGTCGCCGCCGCCCGCGCCGGCAAGGACATTTACTCCGAGAAACCGCTCACGCTCACCATTGATGAAGGTAAACGGCTGGTGCAGGAAATCCGCAAGAACCAGCGCGTGCTCCAGGTGGGCAGCCAGCAGCGCAGCGACACCCGGTTCCGTCTGGCCTGCGAACTGGTCCGCAACCAGCGCCTCGGCAAACTGCAGCGCATCGTCGTCGGCCTGCCCACCGGCCCGCGCGAAGGCCCGTTTCCGCCGAAGCCGGTGCCGCCGGAGCTGAACTGGGATTTCTACGTCGGCCAGGCGCCGATGTGCGACTATCGCATCAACAACTGCCACGGCAACTTCCGCTGGTGGTGGGCGTTCTCCGGCGGCCAGATGACCGACTGGGGTGCCCACCACAACGACATCGCCCAGTGGGGCAACGGCACCGAGCGCAGCGGCCCTGTCAGCGTGGACGCCAAAACGCTGGTGGCCATGATCCCCGACGGCTATGAAACCGCTTCCCGCTATCGCGCCGAATACCGCTACGCCAACGGTGTCGCCATGAGTGTCGTGGATGAGAGCACCGTCACCGAACACAACGTCGTCGGCGAAGGCAAGAGCACGCCCAATGGCGTCCAGTTCATCGGCACGGAGGGCTGGATTTACGTCAGCCGCAGCGAAATCCGCGCAAGCAAGCAGGAACTGCTCGACACTCCCTTGCCCGCCAGCGCGGTCCGCCTTTACAAGAGCGACAACCACATGGCCAACTTCTTCGAGTGCGTTCGGAGCCGGAAGGACCCGATCTGCGACGTCGAGATTGGCTACCGCTCGATCTCGGTGGCGCACATCGGCAACATTTCGCTGCGGCTGGGCCGGCCGCTGAAATGGGACCCGGCGCAGGCGCAGTTCGTCGGCGATGCCGAGGCCAACCAATGGCTCCGTCGCGAGATGCGCAAGCCCTACGACTGGAGCCTGGTCGCCTAAAAGCGGAAACGGGCCAACAGGGAATGGCGAGGTTCGAGCTCCGAGTGTCGAATTGGTGTGGATTCGTGCAATTCGTGTCTCGGCTCGCGTGGACGCCCCACCAGAGAATTGCGAGGTTCGACTTGCGAAGGTCGAATTCGTGAGAGTTCGTGGAATTCGTGTCCCGGCCCGCCCTTCGGCGCTCGACTTCCGCGGCCAGGGCCGGTAGAAGTTACGCCCCATGAAAGTCCAGTTTCTCGGCGCGACGCGAACGACCACCGGTTCGATGTACCTGCTGGAGCTCAACGGCCGGCGCGTGTTGCTCGAATGCGGCCTTTACCAGGGCCGGCGCGACGACTCCGTCGAGCGCAACCTGCACTTCCCGTTCGACCCGAAGACGCTCGACGCCGCGATCCTGAGCCACGCGCACATTGACCACTGCGGCAATTTCCCGAACCTCTACCGGCAGGGTTTCACCGGAAACATCTTCTGCACGTTCGCCACGCGCGACCTGGCGAACATCATGTTGCAGGACTCCGCGCACATCCAGCAGGCCGACACGCTGTTCGTGAACAAGCTCCGGGCGAAGAAGGGCCAGCCGCCGGTGGAACCGCTCTACAGCATCACCGACGCCGAAATGGTGACGCGCCAGTTCATCGCCGTGGGCTATGACCGGCCCATGCTGGTGAGCGACGGTCTGACGGTGACGTTCCGCGACGTCGGCCACATCCTTGGCTCGGCCCAGGTGATCCTCGACGTGCGCGAAGGCAGCCGGCAATTCCGCTACCTGTTCAGCGGCGACGTCGGCCGCGGCGGTGACCCGATCCTGCGCGACCCCGACACGGTGGACGGTGCGGATTTTCTCCAGATCGAAAGCACCTACGGCAACCGGTCGCACGCGGACCGGCGCGCGGGCACGCAAGCCGCGGAGAAGGTGGTGCTCGAAACGTTGCAGCACGGCGGCAAGGTGATCATTCCGTCGTTCGCGGTCGGCCGCACGCAGCAGGTTGTGTACGCGCTTAACCGGGCGATCCGCGACCATCACTTTCCCGCGGTGCCGACGTTCGTGGACAGTCCGCTCGCGGTGAACGCCACCGAGGTTCACCGGTTGCACCCGGAATGCTTCAACCAGGACATCTATGAGTTCCTCCGCACCGTGGCGAATCCGTTCGAGATGGGCAACCTCACTTACATCCGCGACGTCGAGCAATCCAAGAAGCTCAACGACCTGGCCGGACCGATGGTCATCATTAGCGCGTCGGGCATGGCGGAATCCGGCCGCGTGCTGCATCACCTGCGGAACAACATCGGCGACCCGAACAACCTCGTGCTGTTCGTCGGTTTCTGCGCCGAGCACACGCTGGGGGCCCAAATCCTCGCCGGCAGGGACACGGTCAACATCTTCGGCGAACCGAATCGCGTCCGCGCGCGGGTGGCGTCGGTGGACGCGCTCTCCGGCCACGCCGACAAGGAGGAACTGGTCCGCTATGTCCAGCGGTTGAATGGCAACCTGCAGCGCATCTTCGTCATCCACGGCGAGGAGGAGCAGTCGCTGCCGTTTGCCGAAACGCTGCGCGGGTTACAGCCCAAGGCCGACGTGCTGGTGCCCGTGCCCGGCCAGGTAGTGGAGATTTGAGCCGGAGGAAGCCCTCGACCCGAGCGACTCGCGGAGATGCCCCACCGGTCTCAACTCTCAACTCACCACCCTCTCAACTTTCCCGCCGGCTCGCGAGGACGCCCCACCGGCACAGTCAAACGTGGACACTGCCGCCGCGAGATCACGCTTGCTTCGCGGATGCGGTCGTCCAGAATGCGCGCGTTGCCCAAGGTGGCCCACGCGGGAACCGCCGGGCGGATTACTTGAAAGCCAGAATCATCGTTAAGCCATGAATACGCGCAGTCTCTTCGTCGCCAGTGCCTCGGCCTTGTTGCTCACGCCAGCCGCCGCCCGGGCGGACAAACCCTTTCAGCTCGCCCTCCTGCCGCCGGAAACGCAGATCGTCGCGGAAGACCAGTCCATTCGCGGCGTGCGCTTCGACTTCATTTATGGTCGGAACCAGGACATGCGCGGGCTTGACCTCGGCTTGGTCAACGAGTCCACCGGGGAGTTCCACGGCCTCGGCATCGGGCTCGCCAATCTCACCCAAGGGGCGATGAGTGGCGTCCAATGGAGCGTGGCCGGCTATGCCGAAACCGGCAGCGACGCCTCGGGTTGGACGTTCTCGCTGGTGCACCACGAGTTCGGCAGTTTTGAGGGGTTCGAGCAGGGCCTCGTGGGCTACGTCGAAAAGGATTTTCAGGGTTTCCAGGGCAACGCGCTGTGGAACCAGACCGACGGCAAGGCTTCCGGGCTGCAACTCGGGTTGGTCAACAAAGCCGGCGAAGTGCATGGAATCCAGCTCGGGCTGGTCAACCTGACCGAGCGCATGAACGGTTTGCAGATCGGCCTGTGGAACCAGATCAGCTCGAAGGAAGGTCTGAGCGTCCTGCCGATCGTGAACTGGAAGTTCTGAGGCCGGCCGCGGCCCGTCACCCCGCCGACGGCAATCTCGCTCGGCTCGATTCCCTATCGCCAGCCGGAGTGGGTGGCGGCCCGACCGCTGGGCGGGCAGTTTTCACTCTCGTTGCCTCGTGCGGCCTCTGGCCGAACTGGTCGAGCCGCCGGCCAGGCACGATGCCCGCTTCTTCGACCACCGCCCCCGGCTTCAGCAGTAGGTCTGGAGTTTGGCCCCGCCAAGACAACCCTGCCCGGGCGAAATGAAGTTGAAAACCGGGGCCAGACTGGCAGGCTGGGGCCATGACCAACTTGATTTCGCGGCGTCGCTTCGTTGGCGGTGCTGCCGCCGCCGGCACCCTGATGTTCCTGCCCGCCGCCACAACGCGGCTTCACGCGGAAGACGCCGTTCCCGACAATGGCGGCCTGGACTTTCCGCTCCAGGACCTGCACGTCCACCTCGACAACAGCACGATTGACAAGGTGCTGGCCCTGCCCCAGGCGCGCGGCATCAAGTTCGGCATCGTCGAGCACGCCGGCACCAAGGAGAACGTCTATCCCACCGTGCTCAGCAACGATGCCGAGCTGAAGCGTCAGCTCGCGATGCTCGAAGGCAAGCCCGTGTTTCGCGGCGTCCAGGCGGAGTGGACCGACTGGATGAGCGGTTTCTCGCCGGCGGCGCTCGCGCAACTGGATTACGTCCTCACCGACGCCATGACCTTCCCCGGCAAGGACGGCCAGCGCGTCAAGCTCTGGGAGGCCAACGCCCCGCAACGTGTGGACATGAGCGATCACGAGAAGTTCATGGACCGCTTCGTGGACTGGCATGTGGAGATCATGGCCAAAGAACCGTTCGACATCATGGCCAACACGTCCTGGCTGCCGGCGGCGCTCGCCGACGACTACGACCGGCTCTGGACGGAGGCGCGGGTGCGCAAGGTGGCCGAGGCGGCGGTGAAATACGGCGTCGCCCTCGAAATCAGCGCCAGCTACAAGCTGCCCAAACTCCCGTTCCTCAAAATAGCCAAGGCGGCCGGCGTGAAGTTCAGCTTCGGCTCGAACGGCCGTTACCCGAACATGGGCAAGCTGGATTACAGCATCGCCACCGCCAAAGCACTGGGGTTGACGAAGGCCGACATGTTCACGCCCGCGCCCGACGGACAGAAAGCCGTCCAGCGGCGGAAATGGGCGTAAACGGCGCAGCGCTCCACGACCCACCATTCACACTTCGCCATTCGCACTTCGCGTGGGTGGCCCGCCGCAATCGGCCGTCGGCGGGACGCCGACGGCTGCGCCCGAGACGGGCGCGCTCCCCATTTTCAAACCGCCACCGTGCGATCCACGACCCGCCACTCGCCAAATCCAATACGAACCCGCCGCGTGTCCGTGCCGGGTCAATGGCTTCACTTTGCCGTCACCACCACGTAATTCTTCTTGCCCTTGCGTAGCAGGACGTGCCGTCCAAACAGCAGGTCCGCGCGCGTGACGGCACGTTGCGCGTTCCCCTCGCGGACGTTGTTCAAGTAAATGCCGCCCCCTTCGAGATCCTTCCGCGCTTGGCCCTTTGACGGGCAGAGCCCGGCATGGACCAGCAGTTCAACCAAGGGAAGGCCGGTGCCGTCGAATTTCACGGCTTCGATTTCCCGGGTCGGCACTTCGCCCGCGACATCGTTGAAATTGGCTTCGGAGATGCCGGCGAGGTCGCCGCCGAACAGGATCTGGCTCGCCTTGATCGCCTCCTGCGTGGCGGCCTCCCCGTGGATCAGATCGGTCGCCGCCCAGGCAAGGGCGCGGTGGGCCGGACGCGCGCCGGGATTCGCCGCGTGCTGCGCTTCGAGCGCTTCGATCTCCTCGCGGCCAAGGAAGGTGAAGAATTTGAGATAGCGGATCACATCGCGATCGTCCGTGTTGATCCAAAACTGGTAGAAGCGATAGACGCTGGTGCGTTTGGCATCGAGCCACACCGAATCGCCTTCGGACTTCCCGAACTTGGTACCGTCGGCCTTCATGATGAGCGGCAGGGTGAAGCCGAAGGCGGGGCGCCCCAGTTTCTTGCGGATGAGGTCAATGCCCGCGGTGATGTTGCCCCACTGGTCGCTGCCGCCGATCTGCAGATCGCAGTTGAACTCGCGGCTCAAGTGGTAGAAGTCGAAAGCCTGCAAGAGCATATAACTGAACTCGGTGTAGCTGATACCGGTTTCGCGGTCCTCCATGCGGGCGCGGACGCTCTCCTTGGCGACCATCTGGTTGACGGAAAAATGCTTGCCGATGTCGCGCAGGAATTCGAGGAAGCTGACGCGCGCGGTCCAATCCGCGTTGTCCACCAGCCGGGCGGGATTGGCGGGCGCCTCGAAATCCAGCAGGCGGGCGAGCTGGGGGCGGATGCCGGCGAGGTTGGCGGCGATGGTCTCGGGCGTCTGGAGCTGGCGTTCAGCCGACTTGCCACTTGGATCACCGATGCTGCCGGTGGCGCCGCCCGCGACCGCAATTGGCCGGTGGCCAGCGAGCTGGAACCGCCGCAGGGCGATCAGCGGCACCAGACTGCCTACGTGGAGACTGTCAGCCGTGGGATCGAAGCCGCAATAGAGCGTCACGGGGCCCGCGGCCAGCCGCCGGGTCAGCTCCGCTTCATCGGTGCAATCGGCCCACAGGCCGCGCCATTTCATTTCCTCGAGGACGTTCATCGAATCAATTGGTGGTTGCGGGCTCACGTCGCACGGATCGTGGTGGAAGCGCCGTCAAGTTGGCCAGCCACCACCGATAGCGGAAGTCACGCAGAGCCGCAGCGGATTCTTCTCAAAGCGCTATTTCAGGTTTGCCGGGTTGAGCGGCTTGAGATCCTTCGGCAGGAACAGACCATCCTTGCGGATGAGTTCGCCGTCGAACCAGACCTCGCCCCCGCCCCACTCGGGCCGTTGGATGAGCACCATGTCCCAGTGCACCGCGGATTTGTTGCCGTTGCCGCAAGTTTCGTACGCCTGGCCGGGCGTGAAGTGCAGCGACCCGGCGATCTTCTCGTCAAACAAAATATCGCACATCGGATTCTGGATGTACGGATTGTAGCCGAGGCTGAATTCTCCGATGGAGCGGGCACCGGGATCGGTGTCGAGAATCTCGTTGAGCCGTTTCTCGTTGGAACCGGTCGCCTTGACGACCCGGCCATCCTTCAGTTCGAGCCGGATGTTCTCGAACTTGGTGCCGGCGTAGAGCGACGGGGTGTTGAACTGGATGATGCCGGTGGCCGACTTGAGCGTCGGGCAGGAATAACACTCGCCGTCGGGGATGTTGCGCAAACCATTGCACGGCTCGGAGCCGATGCCTTTGATGCTGAAGGTGAGGTCGGTGCCGGGGCCTTTGAGGTGGACCCGGTCCGCGCGTTTGAGTCGGCGCTCGAGCGGCGTGGCGGCGCGGGCCATCTTGCGATAGTCCATCGTGCAGACATCGAAGTAGAAATTCTCGAAGGCCTCGGTGCTGAGGTTGGCGGCCTGGGCCATGCTCGGCGTAGGCCAGCGCAAGACCACCCAGCGGGTCTTGTTGACGCGACGATCCAGCACCGGCCGCAGCGTCTTGCTGTAAAGCTGGAGTCGGTCGCTGGGCACGTCGGCGGCCTCGTTGGCGTTGTGCGTCCCCCGGACGGCGATGTACGCCTGCATTTTCTTCATGCGGAACAGTTCGAGGTCACGCATCAGGCCGGCGTGCCTGGCATTGGTGTCCAATGTGATTTCGCGGGCGATCCGTGTGTGCCGGAGCTCGACGACCGGCACGCCACCGGCGGCGCGCACGGCGCGCATGAGGACAACGCCAAACTCGTCCGGCGTGTCGGTCAGGTCCAGCAGAACATGGTCGCCGCGTTTGACGGCGGCGGAATACTCCACGAGCAACCGGGCCAGTTTGGGGTAACGGACATCGTTCATAAACACGGTCAAGCTAGCGGCGGCGCCGACGCGGGTCGAGTGCCAAGTGCGCAACGACTGCGCACCGCCCGCCCACGAATGCGCAAAAGCGGGCAGCCTGTCCATTTCAAGCCATCATGGATCGCCGGTTTTAAACTTCTTCGCAGTCTGCGAGCGGGTTGGCATTCCTCGTGCTTGTTGGTAGGCGTATGAGAACAATACAGGATTTCAGCGATGGAAATCTGGTGTTGCCCCCCGTGGTCGCCGTCAGGGTGGCCACAAACCATCCACTTCATCCTACTTGGACACGCCGGGACTGAGTTTCGGTGTCCTGCTCCACATGAACAATCGCCTGGCGGTCCGCAAGGGCCGCCAGTTTCTTTTCGCCGGAGGCTCAAGGCGGGCAGTATCCTGATTTGCCGTTTCCTGGAGTGCGGCTGGGCGCAAAGTTTCAGCCGCAGCCGGCCGAAAACGCTGCGGCTGGTTTCCGACACAGCCGCGCTCCATTCAAATTGGGACACTACCTCAAGGCGGAGACGCTTGCGTTTTAGGGCAGATACGTTCATAGTTTGTGTCATGAAGTCCAGTCTGACGTTAGAGAGCCCGGCACCAGGTTTCGCGCTGCAACGTCCGCGGTGGTTTGCCTTGCTGGGCGTCGGGCTGGCCATCGGTCTGCTGGCCAGCGGATCCTCCTTGGCGGAAACGGCCAAGAAAAAGGCCAAACAGAAGCCAGCCCCGTGCCCGGCCTCCCAGAAGGTCACGAAATCGAAGAGCCAGCAGAAATACGTCTCCGTCACGGGCTCGATGATCAAGCGGCCAGCGGACAAGAACGGACAGCCGGTGGCACTGGAATCGGACCTGGTGGTCATTGACAGCCAGCAGATTCAACGCAGCGGCGCCAGTTCGCTGGCCGAAGTGCTTCGGAAGAGCGGGGCGCCCCATTGAAGCGGCTGATCCGGGACGCGCTGTAGCGGCGCGTCGGCAGACCGCCGCACTCTTCCGGCCTTTCCAGATGACGGCGCTCTGCCGACGCGCCGCTACGGCCGCTGACATCCCAACTCGCAATTCGCAATTCGCACCTCGAAATTCAGCGAGCCGCCGCTACGCACGGCGGCGAACCAACTTGCCCGCCTACCCGACGTGCACTAGTCTGCCGCCGCTATGGACAACTCAGGTCCGCAAACCGCCGCTCTCGTTACGCAACCGGCTCCGGCCATTGCCGAACCGGTCGCGCCACCGCCGATCATTCCGCCACCGCCGCGGACCCCGGTGACGCCGCCACCGCTGGTGCCGCCCCCGCCGCCGCGCCCTCCCCGCCGCACCAGCGTCGGTTGGAAAGTACTGGCGGTCGTGCTGCTCGTGCTGCTGCTCTTGAGCGTCCTGGCCAACGTCCGCCACCTGCTGGGCGGTCTCTTCTCGCTCGCCGGCGCGCGGACGCACCGCGCCGGCCCTCAATTCCAGGAGACGGTCATCGAGGAGAACCGCGCGCGGTCGAAGATCGCGGTGCTCGACATTGACGGGATCATCAGCGGCGGTTACCTCGCGGCCGGGGACATGAGCCTGGTCGAATTGATCGCCGGCCAGTTGGAGTGGGCGAAGGACGACAGCGAGGTGCGGGCGGTCATCCTGCGCATTGACTCGCCCGGCGGCGAAGTGCTCGCGTCCGACGAGATCGCGCGGGCCATCCGCGAGTTCCAGGAGGAATCCGGCAAGCCGGTCATCGCCTCCATGGGCGGACTGGCCGCCTCGGGCGGCTACTATGTCGCGGTGCCGTGCCGATGGATCGTCGCCAACGAACTGACGATCACCGGCAGCATCGGCGTCATCATGCACGGCTACAACTACCGTGGGTTGCTCGACAAGGTCGGGGTCCGTCCCGAAGTGTTCAAGAGCGGCCGTTTCAAGGACATGATGCGCGGCGACAAGGCGGAATCGGAGATCACGCCCGAAGAAACCGAAATGCTGCAGAAGCTGATCAATGAAACCTACGAGCGATTCAAGCAGGTCGTCGCCGACGGCCGCCGCACCGCAGCCGAAGCGAACCACGGCAAGGGACACGCGTTGGCCACGAACTGGGCCGATTACGCCGACGGGCGGGTGCTCTCGGGCCGGCAGGCGGCCGACCTGGGTTTCGTGGATGAATTGGGGAACTTCAAGAAGTCCGTGGAACGGGCGAAGAAACTTGCCGGCGTGAGCGACGCCAACCTCATCCAATACCAAATCCCTTTCAACCTCGTGAACTTGTTCCGGCTGTTCGGCAAGACGGACGTGCACACGGTGAAGGTGGACGTCGGCCTGGACATCCCACGGCTCAGTGTGGGCCGGATGTACTTCCTGTTTTTGCCCGGAGCGAAGTAAGCGAATGGATCATTCGGGTTTGGCGCCGGGCACGCTCTGCCAGATTAACCCCACGTTCTCGCCGGCTTCGCGTGCGCGCCAGTAGTCCCCCTTCACCGCTTCATAAATGCCGAAGAGGCCGCGCGCATCACGGTCGCGGTTCACGCGCAACCCGCGGGTGGGCGCGGGGGGCTTCGGCGCGGCCAGGAACCGGGCGCCTTCCTCGCGGATGACCCGCGTGACGGCGCGGTCGGTTCCGTCCGGGTTGAGGATTCCAAAATCGCTTTGCTCGTTCACGCGAAAGCCGCCGGGGTACCACCAGAAGAAGATGCCGTCGGCGCCGGACTCCCGCAGCAGCCGATAGAAATCCCGGTAAAACTGCGCGGCGAATTCGACCTTGGCCGGCGCCGGCCCGCCCGCGCTCAAGTCCCAGACGTTGCAACCCATTTCCGCCCACACGAGCGGTTTGTTCGGATCGCACAACCGCGCATAAGCCGCGGTGAATTCGCCGGCCTTCACCCGCTCCCAGTCGCCGAGGCGGCCATAGGCCTCCGGTTCCCAAAGGTCCACGGCCTTGGCCAGGCCCCATAAGTCATAAGGCAACAGGGTCTCGGATTGATAGGTCGGGTCCCCGGCCAGTTGCATCCGAAAGCTCACCGGATGATGCGGATCAAGCGATCGCACCAGGCGCCGGGCTTCGGCGTACCGCTCGCGCAACAAATCATCGAGAAAGGAGCGGTAATCGGCAATCTGCCGGCGCCAGGGGCCGTCGGCCAGGAGTTGCGACATGGGCGGAATCGCAGCCAACTGCCCCGCCGGAAGAACGAACCCGGCCGCCGCACCCTGCCACGCCCGGCCCGCCGCCTCCAGCGAACCATAACGCCGCAACAACCAGTCCGGCCAGGCCCGGGCATAGTGCTGTTCCTGATAAGCGTGATCGAAGTGGCTCGGCTCCCAGGCCAGATCATAAGCCATGACGGTGTCGTTTTGGGCCAGACGATAGTGCTCGATGAGTTCCTTCATTTCTTCCCCGCGGAATTCCATCGGCGTGCCGGGCCGCAGGGAGAGATTCACTTTCAATTCGAGCCGTTCGCAACGAAACAGAAAGTCCAGCAGGTGCTGGGCGCCAAGATCGCGATGATAGACGAAGGCGCTGACCGCGTTCAGCCCCATCGCCTTCACCCGCCGGAGATCGCGCTCCACCACCTCCGGGTCGTAGGGCCCGCGACCGAGCCAGTACTCGAAGGCTTCGCTGGTCACGCCGATGCCCGAAGATGGCATGTAATTCACTCCATGCGCCTTCCACGGCTGGCCGGCCTGCCACAGCCCGCTGTCGCGGGCCTCCACGAACGCGGGCGTCGGCGGCGGTCGCCAGCAATTCAACTCGTGGAACAGCTCGTCCACCACCCGTCCGCCGGCGAGCAACTGCGCCGCCACCGTGCAGCCACCGGCCGGCCAGTTCGTGGGATTCCAAACAGCTTCGACGACGGTCTGGCCGCCGGGCGGGAGCACCACCTCCTGCCGGTGGCGATCAACGGCGGCACTGTGCTGCTGTTCGACCACCGTCAGCAGGACCGTCAGGTTCGTCACACTCGCATGGCCGAGGTTGACGACCCGCGCACCGAGGCGTACCGGCTGGTGCTCGAACACGGTGAAATACTCGCTGCCACCCTCCACGAGCATGACACCGTCCCGCATCCGGCGCACCACCTGCCTGAGCCAGCCTTTCACCTGCTCCTGCCGATAAAACGCCGCGTCCGCGGGCGTGAACAACGCCCAGATGCCCCCGTGACCGGGCGGCTCGAAATGGGCCACGAGCGCACCCACGGCGCCCCGGTAATCGGCGGTGGCCACGTCACGGACCGAAAGCAAAGGCTGCCAGCGCCACCCGCGTTCCTGGTTGAAACCGGCGGCCTGCGGTCGCGGATGCAACGCGAGCAGACCGGGTCCGGCTTGGACGACGTCGTTCGTCGCCGTTGGTTCGCGGTTGGTCGAGCTGCCGTCGTGGATCCACCTCTGCCACTGGCGCGGGCGGACGGAAACGGGCGTCGTGATCGGATAACACTGGTACGCCGGCGACAACGATTCGAGTCGCGCGGCCGGCGAATTTACCGGCGGGATCGCATTACCAAAAGGGCTCGCGGCCGTGCTGAGGTTGGCGAACCAGTACTCCTGCGATCCGGCGCCAACTGCCGTATGGGACACGGCCAGTCCTACGGTGAACCTGGCCACGTTGGTCACGTTCAACTGGTCGGCCGCCCCGCCGCGACCGGCCGGTGGTTGCCAGGAATGGAAGGCCGCCGGCGGCAGCACAAAGCCCCGCCACTCGGGCGCCAGGTCCACCGTCGCGATCCAGCGCGAACCGTCGTGCTCGACCCATTCGACGGCGAGTTGCCGCGTGGCCGCGGTGCCCTTCGCACGAAAGCACGTCAGTGTCTGACCGGGCGCGAACACCCAGGGCCGCGCCGGCGGTTCCAGCGTGTCCCAGCCATCGAGTCCTTGCAGGCGCACATGCAACGCCGCCCCTCCGTCCTCCCGCACGACCTCATGCGTGGCGGACAAAGCCGGGTTGAAGGCGTGGTGCATCCACCGCGTCACATCCTCCCCCGCGAAATCCACCAGGCTCCGCTCCGGTTTGCAGGCCGCCAGCGCGGCATCGTAGCCTGCCTGCGACCACCATTGGCCGGCCAATCGAAACGTTGGCGTCGCCCACGCCGTCAGGCCGAGCGCCAGCAGGTTGCCGCCGTCGCGCAGAAAACCCTGCACGGCGCCAACCGATTCGACCGGCAGAATGCGTGCATCCGGCAGCACGAGCAGGTCGAAGGAATTCGTGTTCAACCGCGTGACGTTGGTGAGGGTGGTGCTGTCCAAGAACTCAATGCGGTAACCTGCCGCCTCAATGACCCCGGCGAGGTCACGGGCGAAGGCAGGGTCGCCTCCGGGCACGTCGGCCGACCAGACGGCGGCCCGCGGCCGGGAAGGGACCGGTTCCGACCGGAGCGTGAGGTCGTTCCTACCGATGAGCAGCAAACCCAGACACCATAAGGTCCAGCGCATGGCTGCGAGGCTAGGCGGGGCGGAGCCGCTTGGCAAAGGGCTTTGGCGCGAGTTGGGGGTTGCTTCCGCGACCAGTCCGACTATAACCCTCGGCAACCGCTCCAAAGCGTGAAACTGGCATTGCCCCAAAAGCATCGTGGTCCGGGGAGACAAGTCGCTGCGCGCCTGGCAGGGTGGCTCGTGCGGGCATTCCTGCTGGCTTGGCTGACGGCGGTTGCCCCGGGCGTCGCGCGGGCGGAACTCCAGTTCGACGTCTTCCTCGGCTATGGCAGCGGGGGTGGCAACGACGGCTTCGTGCGGGAGGCCAACTGGTTTCCGGTGGCCTGCGAAGTCTTCAACGACGGTCCCGGCTTCGATGCCGTCTTCGAACTGACCTCGCAGCAGTTCAGCGGAGATCAGCGGCGGCGCCTCAAGGTCGAACTGCCCACCAACACGCGGAAGCGCTTTGTCTTTCCCGTGTTCGCCGGCGCGAACCGGTTTGCAAGCTGGCACGCCCGGCTCTTCGACTCCAAGGGCAAGCTCCGCGCCGAGCACACCGACATCCGCAGTCGCGACCTCGCCTGGGAGACGGTCCTGCTGGGCGCCGTGGCGCGGTCCTTCGGCGGCCTGCCCGCCTTTCCAACGCCCAAATCCAGCCGCCCGGACCAGCAGCCCCAGGTCGCGCGGATGACGACCGAGCTATTCCCGGACAACCCGATTGCGTTGGAAGGACTGAACGCCCTGTATTTGAATTCGGAGAAGGCGCTCGGACTCAACACGAACCAGGTGGAGGCGCTGCTCGCCTGGGTGCGCGCCGGCGGCCACGTCATCGTCGCCCCGGAACAAGTTCAGGACATCAGCAGTTCGCCCTGGCTCAACCGGTTGATGCCCGTCGAACTCGGAGACGCGACCACGAATCAGACCCAGAGCGGTATTCTTGCCTGGCTGCAAAGCGGCCCGGCGGCGACGACGGCGGAGTCCTCCGCCATCCGGTTCCCGGCGGCGACATCCTCCGCCGGACCCAATCCTTACCCGACTTTGGCGACGGACCCGGCGTTTGACGGCGTCCCGTTCCTGACCTTCACCGGCACGGACCGCGACGGCGAGGTCTTGTTCTCCGCGGGCGGCCAACCGTTGGCGTGGACGGCGGAGCGTGGGCGCGGGCGGGTCACCGCATTGGCGTTCAATCCGGAGCGCGAACCGTTTCGATCGTGGAAGAACAAGGGCTGGTTTTGGGCGCGCCTCCTGAACGTGCCCGGCCATGTTTTTGTGCAGCAGAATCAAAGTCTTTACGGCGGCTGGAGCCTCGATTCCGTCTTCGGAGCAATGATTGATACGCGCCAGGTGCGCAAATTGCCGGTCGAGTGGCTGCTCGCGCTGCTGCTGGTCTATCTGATCGTCATCGGGCCGCTGGACCGCTGGGTGCTCAAGAAGCTCAACCGGGAGATGCTCACCTGGCTGACGTTCCCCGCTTACGTGGTACTGTTTTCGCTGTTGATCTATTGGATCGGCTACCGGCTGCGCGCCGGCGAAACCGAGTGGAACGAGTTTCAGTTGGTGGATGTCCTGCCGCGCGCCGAGCAGGCCGACCTCCGTGGGCGCACCTTTGCCACGCTGTATTCCTCAGTCAACGCCCGTTACCAACTGGCGAGCGAACAGCGCTTTGCCACGCTGCGGGGTGAATTCACCGGGCCGGCCGGCGGCGGCCAGGAGAGCAGCCGGACGGACTCCGAACTGCGGCCCCGCGGTTTCGCCGCCGACGTGGCCGTACCAGTCTGGATGAACCTTCTTTACGTCAGCGATTGGCAGGAGACCGTGCCCGCGCCGGTAACGGCGAAGGTGTCGGCGCGCGGCGGCCAGTGGGAAGTCCAGGTGCAGAACCGGCTGGACCGGCCATTGACCGATGTCCGGCTCGCCCTGCAGGGACGTCTGCACAGCCTGGGAACGCTCGCGGGCGGAGAAAGCAAGCGCTTCACCGTGGGGCCCGCTTCCGGTCAGGCGCTGCTGGATTTTGTCCGCAACACCGGCCTGCGATTCCAGGAAGTGGCGGCCAACCGGCGGCAGGTTTTTGGCAACGCCCAGGCGGCGCGAATCGAACTCTCGCCGGCCAACGCGATCGCCGCCTCATTCATCGCCAGCCTCGGCGCCTATCAGGGCCAGGTGCGGAGTTTCGTGTTCCCCGCCGGGATGGAACTGAGCCCGCTGGTCGCCCGCGGCGATGCCGTGTTCCTCGCGTGGGATGCGGGCCACACCGCCACGAGCAGTCCGCTCCGCCGTTTCAATCCGCCGCGCACCAGCCAGAACACCTTGTTCCGACTGGCGGTGCCGGTCGGCCTGCCCCAATAGCCTATGGAAGCGACCCCCGCCGTCCAGACCTTCAACCTCACCCGCCTTTACGGCGACACGGTGGCGTTGAACAACCTCAATCTCACGGTTAACCGGGGCGATCTTTTCGGCTTCATCGGCTCCAACGGCGCCGGCAAAACGACCACCCTCCGCATCCTCGCCACCTTCCTTGCCCCCTCGGGCGGCACCGCCCAGGTCGCCGGCCATGACGTCGTGAAGGACGCCGACGCCGTGCGCCACGTGATCGGTTACATGCCGGATTTCTTTGGCGTCTATAAGGACATGGAGGTGACCGAGTATCTGGATTTCTTCGGGGCCTGCTACAAAATTCCCTCCACCCAGCGGGACAAGGTCGTCAGCGACGTGCTCGAACTGGTCGGGCTGACCGAGAAGAAAGGCGCCTTGATTGGGGCCTTGAGCCGTGGCATGCAGCAGCGCCTCGGCCTGGCCCGCGTGTTGATTCACGACCCGCAGGTGTTGCTGCTGGACGAACCGGCCAGCGGTCTGGATCCGCGGGCGCGCATCGAGGTGATGGCGATCCTCCAGGAACTTCAGCGCCTGGGCAAAACCATCATCATTTCCTCGCACATCCTCAGCGAGCTCGAGACCCTGTGTAACCGCGTCGCGATCATCGAAAAAGGCAAACTCATCTACACCGGGCCAGTGCAGGGCGTCCGCGATCAAATGTCCAGCGGTCGCGTCGTCTGGGTCAAGGTCGCCGGCGACGCCGAGCAGGCCGTGCAACTCCTCAAGGCCCGCCCCGAAATCAGCGAGGTCGTCCCGACCGATGGCCAGCTCAAAGTGACGCTGGCCACCGCCGACGCCGATCACAGCATCGTCGCCGAAACCCTGGTCAAGGGCGGCGCCCGGCTCATCGGCCTGCGAGAGGATGAAATTGGACTCGAGGAAGTCTTTCTTCGCGTCACCCGGGGCGAAACCCAGTGAACACCTCTTCGCCAGCCCGCCCCCGCTAACCGCGTCATGCCGCGCCGCGCCATTGTCACCGCCGTCTTTGGCAAGCACGTGGACCTTCTGCCGCGCACGCTGGGGAGTTTTACCCGGTGCGTCGGTTACGAACTGCACGCGTTCGTCTTTGGCGACACTCGGCCGCAAAACCCCGACCCTCGCATCACCTACCACACCGTCCCCTGGGGCGGCGGTTTCGGTCCGCAATACCGCGAGGTCAATTACCGCCGGTGGGAGGTGATCGCCGAGTTCGACTTTGCCGTGGTGGTGGACGGCGGCGACACGTTCTGCGTGCGCGCCCTGCCACCAGCGGAAGAATTGCTGCGTGGGTCGGTTGCTGGCGCGGTGGTCGAGCACCTGGGCAGTCGTCGTCTGGGGCCAAGCTATACGAGCACGTATTTCAACGCCGGCGTCACCTTCTGGGACGTCGCCGCCTCCCGTCCGCTGCGCCAGCAGATTCTCGAGCGCGGCCGGACCCGGTTCCGCGCGGACATTGACGATCAACTGACGCTTAACGAGGTCCTGCACCGCCACATCCTCCAGGTCCGCATCCTGCCGTCACTCTTCAACTTTCACCTCCACCTCTGGCGCCGCAAGCGCGGCTGGCCCACCCTGTCGAACCTCACCGGCGTGTTTGTCGTGCATACCGACGACATTGACCGGATCGAAGAGTTCCTGCCGGCGGGCGAGGAAGTTTATCCCCTCGAGGAACTGCCGGCCGAAACGGCGGAGCCTGGCGCGTTCGCGCGCCTGCGGCGCCGGCTCCGCTTCCGCTGGCGGCACAAGTGCTGACCCGCTGGCGCGGGAAGTCGTCGCAGAGTGACGACCGTGGGTAGCCGTGGGTTTCAACCCACGGTCTGGAGGAGGAGACGGGAAACGTCGCGGAGTGACGGCTGAACCCCTTTTTTGGTCCTGCGCCCCCTCCCAAGCGTCGCTCCGCGAGTTGCCGACGAACCGGCTCGCGGGGACCCCCACCAGCGAGTTGCGAGGGGCGAATTTGTGTGGGCTCGGGAAATTCGTGTCCCGGCTCGCGGGGCTTCCCCACCAACATCGGGCACGCGGTTCGGCTTGGCGCGCACGTAGCCCCAGGCTACGTTCAGGCGATGCCGGACATTGTCCTCGCCACGCTCAACGCGAAGTTCAGCCACGCCGCGTTCGGTCTGCGTTACCTGCGGGCGAATCTGGGTGAGCTCCGCGACCGCAGCGAACTGGCCGAGTTCGACATCAATCAGCGCCCGCTGGAAATCGTGGAGAAATTACTGGCCCGCTCGCCGCGGATTCTCGGCCTCGGCGTTTACATTTGGAACATCGCTCCCGCCACCGAGGTCGTGGCCCTGCTCAAGTGCCTGCGCCCGGACGTGCTCGTCGTCCTCGGCGGTCCGGAGGTCAGTTACGAAACCGAATCGCAGGAAATCGTCCGCCTCGCGGACCACGTCATCACCGGCGAGGCCGACCTGGAATTCGGCCGGCTCTGCGCGGCGCTGCTGGCCGGCCAGCGCTCTGACCGGAAGATCATCACCGCCGAACCGCCGGACCCCGCCCACGTCAAGCTGCCGTATGACGAATACACGGACCTCGACGTCGCGCACCGGATCATCTACGTCGAAGCCTCGCGCGGCTGTCCCTTTTCCTGCGAATTCTGCCTGTCGTCGCTGGAAATCCCAGTGCGGCCCTTTCCGCTCGAACCCCTGTTCGGCGCTCTCGACCGCCTGCTTGCGCGCGGCGTCCGCCAGTTCAAGTTCGTGGACCGCACGTTTAACCTGGACCTCGCCGTCAGTCGTCGTCTTCTCGAATTCTTTCTGGCCCGCCTCTGCCCGGATCTCTTCCTCCACTTCGAGATGATCCCCGACCGCCTGCCGGATGAGTTGCGCTCCCTCATTGCGCGATTTCCCGCCGGCACGTTGCAGTTCGAGATCGGCGTCCAGACTTTCAATCCCGATGTCGCCGCCCGCATCAGCCGGCGACAGAACAATGCACGCCTCGAGGACAATTTCCGTTTCCTCCGCGAACACACCGGCGTCCACATCCACGCGGACCTGATCGTGGGCCTGCCCGGCGAAAGCGTGGCCAGCTTCGCGGCGGGTTTCGATCGCCTGATCGCGCTACGCCCGCAGGAAATCCAGGTTGGCCTCCTCAAGCGGCTCCGCGGCACGCCCATCAGCCGGCACACCGCCGAATGGGAGATGGTCTATGCGCCGACGCCGCCCTATGAAATCCTCCGGAACAAACTGATCGCTTTCCCGACCATGCAGCGGTTGCGACGCTTCGCCCGCTTCTGGGACCTGCTCGGCAACAGCGGCAACTTTGTCGAAACCGTGGCTCTGTTGTGGGCCGAGGGCGGATCCCCGTTCGCCCGCTTCCTCGACCTGAGCGACTGGCTGTTCGCCCAGACCGGCCGCCAACATGCCATCGCCTTGCCCGTGCTGGCGGAGCTGGTGTTCCGCTTCCTGACGCGGGTGCAGGCCGTGGACGTCGGCCGGGTGGCGGAGGCGCTGCACCGCGACGATCAGCGGTGCGGGCGCGCCCACCCGCCGCCGTTTCTGCGCCCGTGGCTGGCGCCCGCGGACCGACCTGCTGTCCGGCGTGTCAAAGCGAAACGCGTGTTGCGCCAGCAGCGCCATCGCGACCGTGCCACCGACGCCTGAAGCATCGGCCACGGTTTCTCCGCCCGGCCATCCCGGCGCCTCGGGGGTGTCCAAATTCAACCTCCCGGTGGGGTGCATTCGATGTTCATTTCGCTTGGAGTTCCGCCTTTAAGCGGCCATGGCCGGCTGAAGCCGGAACTCGAAACTCCGTTCGTTGGTGGAAATCAGGACACCTGCCAGCGCCTCTCCAGGGTTGCGCAGCTTGAATTTGAACATTAGAGTGCCCTGCCTGTCGGTGACTCAAACAAGGTTCAAATGGAACTGATATTAACCTACATTCTGGTGGTCGTTGCCGTGGTGCTCATGTTCGGCGCCTCGATTTTCGTGCATGAACTGGGCCATTTCCTCATGGCGCTCTGGCGGCTGATGAGAGTGGAGGCCTTCGCCATCGGCCTGGGACCGAAGATCTGGAGCCAGGTCCGCAACGGCGTCGAATACTCGTTCCGCTGGATTCCCGCCGGCGGCTTTGTGCGGCTGCCGCAAATGTTCACGTCGGAAACCCTGGAAGGCACTGCCAAGAACGAAGAGGTGCCCCCCGCCCCGCCCGGTTCCAAAATCCTGGTCGCCTTCGCCGGTCCGGCGATGAATGTCATTTTTGCCTTCCTCGTCGCCACCGTCATCTACTTCGTCGGGCTCCCCGTTCAGGTGACGCCTTCCATCATCGGCGACGTGGAGGCGGATTCGCCGGAAGCGAAACTGGGCATCCGGCAGGGCGACCGCATCGTGGCGGTGGACGGCAAGGCGGTAAGCTCCTGGCAGGACGTGATGAAGCGCACCGTGTTCGCGCGCACGAATGTCATTGCGGTCGCCATCGAACGTGGTGGCGTCACCAACCTCTACAACCTGACCACGAAGGCGAACGACCTGGTGGGGGGCAAGCTGCTCAACCTTGATCCGTGGGACCATCCGGTCATTGTCGAGGTCGTGCATGGCAGCGCGGCGGACCAGGCGGGGTTGAAGCCGGAGGACCAGGTGTTTTCGTTCGCCGGCGTGCCCGTCGTCGCTCAACAACAACTGGTCGGCCTCATCCGCAAGAGCGCCGGGCAGACCAGCGAGATTCTGGTTCAGCGGCACGGACAACGGCTCAAGTTTACGGTGACCCCCAAGTTCGATCCGGCCACCCAAAACGGCCTGCTGGGCGTGCTGCTGACGCCGAGCAGCACGGTGGTGTACCAGTTGCAGAAGCCGGGCCCGACGCCGTGGGAGAACGTCTCCGGAACGCTGGACATGATGGTCAATACGTTCAGCGCGCTGTTCCACCACAAGGAAACCGGCATTGGCGCGAAGGATCTCTCCGGCCCGGTGGGAATCCTCTCGAACATGGCGGTGCAGGTGAAAACGGACTACCGGCTCGCGCTGAACTTCCTGGTGCTCCTCAACATCAACCTCGCGATTCTGAACCTGCTGCCCTTGCCGGTCCTCGACGGCGGCCACATCCTGATGGCCATCATCGAAAAAATCCGCCGACGGCCGCTGAACACCAAGTTCGTGGAATATGCCTATACCGGCTTCGCCGTGCTGCTGATTTCATTCATGCTTTACGTCACCTTCTTTGACTTCCGCCGGTTGCCACTCTTTAAGAGCCTGCTCCAACATGGTTCGCAGATTGAAGAAGTGAGCAAGCCGGCCCCCGCGGAGAGTCCGGCGCCAACGCCGGTCCGCTGATCCCATGCGCTACGGTCATTCGTTCCTCAAGTACGGCCGACGGCCAACGCGCGAAGTAGTGGTCGGCGATCCCGCCCGCGGCGGGGTCATCATCGGCAGCAGCCACCCGGTGGTGGTCCAGTCCATGATCACCTGTGACACGATGGACACCGCCGCGTGCGTGCGCGAAACGCTCGCCCTCGTCGCGGTCGGCTGCCAGCTCGTCCGCATCACCGCACCGACCGTGAAGGACGCGGCGAACCTGCAGCCCATCGTCGCCGAGTTGCGCGCCCGCGACTGCTTCGTGCCCCTCGTCGCCGACATCCATTTCAAGCCGGAAGCCGCACTGGAGGCGGCCCGGTGGGTCGAGAAGGTTCGCGTCAACCCCGGCAACTTCGCGGACTCGAAAAAATTTGCGATCAAGGAATACACTGACGCGCAATACACCGCCGAGCTGGCCCGCATCGAGGAGCGGTTCACCCCGCTGGTCCGCCTCTGCAAGGAGCTGGGGCGCGCCGTGCGCATTGGCACGAACCACGGCTCGCTGTCCGACCGCATCATGAACCGCTACGGCGACTCGCCGCTTGGCATGGTCGAAAGCGCCCTCGAATTCGCCCGCATCTGCCGCCGGCACGATTTTCACAACTTCATCTTCTCGATGAAGTCCTCGAACCCCAAGGTGATGATCGAGTGCTACCGGCTGCTGGTCGCCCGCCTCGACGAACTCGGCCCGGATTGGAACTACCCGATCCACCTCGGCGTCACCGAGGCCGGTGAAGGCGAAGACGGCCGGATCAAAAGCGCCATTGGCGTTGGTTCCCTGCTCGGCGACGGCCTGGGCGACACCATCCGGGTCTCGCTCACCGAGGATTCGCCGCACGAAATCCCGGTCTGTCGGGATCTGCTGGCCCTGCTGCCTTCGCTTACCGTGGCCGCTCCCGGTTCCAGCGACGGCGCGCCGGGACCCGGCGATTCAACCCTGGAGCGCTTCGGCAAGGTGGCGCCGCCGTTCGACCCCTTCTGCTTCGAGCGCCGCGCCACCCCGGAAATTGAGCTCGCGCCCGGCGTCATCGCCGGCGGCCAGCAGACCGTCCGCGTCGTCGTCACCCTCGCCGCGTGGGAAAAGCTGGCGCCGAAAATCGGGCCCAAGACGGACGTGAAACCCGAGGCCGTTTACGAAAATCTCAACCTGCTGGAGTTGGACCCGACCGGCGATCTCGACAGCAACGCGATCAACTGCGACACACAGCTCGTGACCGTCAAGGACGGCACACCGCTGCCGCCGATCGTGGCGTTCCGCCTGCTCGCCCTGCAGTTGCGTCGTTTGGGCCGGAAGAATCCGATCCTGCTGAAGGACTGCCTCGGTTTTCCGCCAACGCCTTACCCGCCCGAGATCGCACTGCTGCGCGCCGCGGTGAACATCGGCTCGCTGCTGGCCGACGGCCTTGGCGACGCGATCCTCGTACGCAGCGAAACGGGCGCCGGCCTGTCCCTGCGGCTGGCCTACAACCTCCTGCAAGCGGCGGGGTGTCGCTCGTTCAAGACCGATTACGTGGCCTGCCCGAGCTGCGGCCGCACGCTCTTCAACCTGCAAACGGTGACCGCGCGCATCAAGTCCCGCACCGAGCATCTCAAGGGCGTGAAAATCGCCATTATGGGCTGCATCGTGAACGGCCCGGGCGAAATGGCGGACGCGGATTTCGGTTACGTGGGCGGTGCGCCCGGCAAGATCAACCTCTACGTCGGCAAGACCCCCATCAAGTTCAACATCCCCGAGGCCGAGGCCGTGGACCGGCTCGTGGACCTCATCAAGGAGCACGGGAAGTGGGTCGAGCCCGAACCGCGAGAAGCAGCGGCCTAGTTCGTCTGGTTTTCCGCCGCGCTTGCCGCGGGTCGCTTGGAACACGGAATGCGTGATTCTCAGAATTAACGGCCCGAACGCCCTCCCATCCCGGGCGGTGAGTGGCCGACTTGGCAAAAGTGAGGCGCTAAAGTAAGCTCTCGCCTGAATGTCGCCGGTACCAGCAACCAAGAGCCCGTGAAAATCACCCTGCCGGACCAACTCAAGAACGACGTGCCCAAAAACCAGTGGGGCAAGGTGCTCAGCTCCACCCCCGTCGTCATGACCGTGGTGGCCACGCTGCTGGCCGGGCTCGCGTCGAGCGAAATGACCCGCGCCCAATACGACCGTTCGCTCGGCGCCCAGCAACAGTCCAAGGCGGGCGACCAGTGGAGTTTCTTTCAAGCCAAGCGCCTGCGCAGCGCCCTCCAGGAAAACACCCTCGAACTGCTGCAAGGCACGACGGAACTGCATCCGCTGGATGACGCCTCCTTGCGGCAGGCCGCGCCGCAACTGCCCGACACCGCGGCGCCGCTGCGAACCAACCTCCTCGCCCGCCTCGATGCGTCCGCCGGCCCCACCCTGCTGACCGGACCGCTGCCTGACGTTTCCGCCGAAGCGGCGCTGGACGCCGGACTCAAAACGGCACTGGCCGCCGTCGAGAACTCGCAACCCGAAAGTGCGATCGCGCCACTCCTTGCCCCCCTCCCCGTGGCGGTTCTGAATACCACGTTGCTGGCCGCGCAGGAACGGGCCCAGAGTTTCGACGCGGCCATCAAACCGGCCAACGAGTTCAGCGACCTGCTCCTCCAACTTGCCGCCCAACTGCCGTTCAACGCCGCCAATACCAGCCTCCGTCGGGACATCACCGTTCTGCGGCTGCGTTACCTCATCCGACGCTATGACGCGGAGGCGCGGCTCAACCAGCGCATCGCCAATCTGCTGGAACTACAGGTCCGCAAGAGCAACCTCACCGCCGAGCGCCATCACCGACGCAGCCAGCGCTTCTTCTTTGGCATGTTGGCGGCCCAAGCAGCCGTGATCGTCTCCACGTTCGCCCTGGCCACGAGCCGACGCAGCCTGCTCTGGTCGCTCGCCGCCGCTGCCGGGTTGGTGGCGATCCTGTTCGCCATCTACGTTTACCTTTTCGTGTGAGGCTGCGGGCCAGGCGCGGCGAGCACATTTTCCTCGGGGCAAGCGGTGGCCGCAGTGCTATGTTCCGGCCCATGAACGCCCGAGGCCGGTTTGCTCTCGTTCTGGTTACGCCGCTAATGGCAGTGGCCCAGAACAACACCGTGACGCTCGACGATCTCGTGCAGCAGGGACAGCAATGGTTGCAGGAGAACGCGGATGACAACGTGCTGCGCGCGTTGCAGCAGGTGGACCAGGCCAGGGTGCAGCAGTTCCTCCGCGACATCGAGGAACGGTTCCAGGGCGATTACGTGGTGGACCTGGCGCAGCTCCGTCAGACGGCCGCCGCCGTCCTCCCGCTGCTGGAGGCCCACGAGGAAACCCGCCCCTACGCCGACTGGCTGCGCGCCCGCATGGATTATCTCGACGTGGCCGATGAGTTCCGCCTGACCATCCCGCCGCCCAAGGCCGAACCGGGACAGCCCCCGCCGCCCATCCCCAACCCGGCGCCGGAAATCGAGCGCAAGGTCTGGCAGAAGAAACTGGAAAAACGCCCTGCCCCCACCGGCGCGGCCGCGCTCGCGACGCAATTGAAACCCGTGTTCTCGGCGCAAGGCGTGCCACCGGAACTGGTCTGGCTCGCCGAGGTCGAATCGTCGTTCAATCCCAACGCCCGCAGCCCGGTCGGCGCCGCCGGCCTGTTTCAACTGATGCCGCCGACGGCGAAGAATCTGGGCCTCGCGTCGCGACCGGACGAACGCCTGGATCCCGCGAAGAGTGCCAGCGCGGCGGCCCGCTACCTCAAGTATCTTCACGGGAAATTCAACGACTGGCCGCTCGCGCTCGCCGCCTACAACGTCGGCGAAGGCCGGCTGCAGAAGCTCCTCGAGCGATACCGCGCGCAGACGTTTGACCAGGTGGCCACCCACCTGCCGGCGGAGACGCAGATGTATGTGCCGAAGATTGACGCCGTCCTGCAGCGCCGGGAGGGCATCACGCTGGCGAAACTCGAGAACGGCCGGTCGCCCAGGTAATGGCGGGCGGCCACGCGCGCCCGGGACTCCCTATTTTAAGGCGGCGTAAACGCGGTGAACGTCCTCGTGGTCGTCAATCGCGTTGAGAAAACTCGCGACCTGCGCGTGCCGGGCTGCGTCCAACTCGACCGGATTCTTGGCCACATAGCGGAGTTCGCTCGTGCTGATTTTCCAACCGGCCTTCGCCAGCCACGCACTGACCGTGGCGAGATCCTTCGTGTCCGTTAGGAACCTCGCCCCCACGCTGCCCTCCGGAATCTCCTCCGCCTCCAGCGGTTCGACGTTCTGGGCGCCGGCCTCGATGGCATCGCCTTCGGCATCGCGGGTCTTGTCGGTGTGGGTGCCTTCGACGACGCCGAGGCGGTCGAAGAAGAAAGCCATGCTGCCCGGCTGGCCCAGCGAACCATCCTTGAACAAATGCCGGATCTCCGGTGCAGTGCGGTTCCGGTTGTCGGTCAGACACTCCACCACCACGGGAACCTTGTGCGGGCCAAAACCCTCGTAGATCATCAACTCGAAATTCACCGCCTCGTCGGTCTGGCCCGAGCCCTTCTTGATGGCGCGTTCGAGCGTATCGCGCGTCATCGAGGCCTTGCGCGCCTTCTCAATGGCCGCCGCCAGCCGCGGGTTGAGATCGGGATCCGCTCCGCCCAGCTTGGCGGCCACCACGATTTCCCGGACCAGTTTGCCGAAGACCTGGCCCTTCTTCAGCGCCGCCGCCTCGCGACCGGCCTGTTTCCATTGCGCACCCATGCCGTTCTTTTAGTCGTCGGACCACCTCGGATCAAGGTTGAACGCAACGCCGCCGTTTTTGAACGTTTGCCGCCCCAGCCAATCTAACCCAGCAAATTGATTTACGGAGTAGTGCACATGAAAACAACGAAACAGATCGTCCTGCTGGCGGCGTTGCTCGCCGCCTTCGCGGTCGGGTCCGGCCCGGCCACCGCCAAGGAGACTTCGCGGGCCTTGAACCTCGCCCGCGAGTTGAACCAGGCCTTTATCGAGGTGGCGGACGCCGCATCCCCCTCGGTCGTGGTCATTCGCGTGGCGCACAAACCGGAGTTCAGCGCCGCGAACGAGAACGGCAACCCGTTCCTGGAAATGCTGCCGCCGCAATTGCGCAAGCAGTTCGAGCAACGTTTCCGGGATGACTCCAAGGCAGAGCCCCGGCGCCGCAACCAGAAACCCGTCTTTGACGGCGAGGGTTCCGGCATCGTCATCCGCGAGGACGGTTACATCATCACCAACGGCCATGTGGTGGAGGGGGCTGACCGCATCCTGGTCCGCTTCAAGGACGGCAAGGAATACGACGCGGAGGTTCGGGGCGTGGACACCCAGTCGGACATCGCCGTGGTCAAGATCAAGGCGAAAGACCTGCCGGCGGCGAAGTTCGCCGACTCGGACAAGGTGAAAGTGGGCGAATTCGCGATCGCCATCGGCGCGCCGTTCGAGCTCGATTACAGTGTCACCTTCGGGCACGTGAGCGCGAAAGGCCGCAACCGGATCATTCCGGATCCGAGCATGGACCAGGACTTCATCCAGACGGACGCCAGCATCAACCCGGGCAACAGCGGCGGCCCGCTGGTCAACCTGGACGGCGAAATCATCGGCATCAACACGCTCATCCGCGGCCTGCACACCGGCATCGGTTTCGCCATTCCCAGCAATCTCGCGAAGGAGGTCGCGGACAAGCTCATCGCCGACGGGAAGTTTACGCGGGCCTGGCTGGGCATCGAGATTCGCGGCCTGCGCGAGGACAAGGAATACCGCGACATGGTCAAAGGGGTCGAGGACGGCGTGGTGGTGCGCGGCATCGTGCGGGACGGTCCGGGCGCCAAGTCCGACCTCAAGCTCGGTGACGTGATCACCACCGTGGACGGCCACAAGGTGGCGACGGCCCAGGAGTTGCGCCAGGAGATCCGATCGCGCGAAATCGGTTCGAGCGTGACTCTGAACGTGGTCCGCAACGGTGAGAACGTGAAGGTCAAGGTGCGTCCCGAGGAGTGGCCGGATGACGCCACGCCCGCGGCCAACAAGGCCGGCAACAATTCCGGCGGGTCCGCCGAGTCGGCGGATCTGGGGGTGACGGTCAAGCCGCTCACCAAGGAACTCGCCAAGGAGAACGGCATCGAGGCCACCAACGGTCTAGTCATCACCGAGGTTCAGGCCGACAGCCTCGCGGCGCGCAAGGGCCTGCAGGCCGGCGATGTCATCACCGGCATCAACCAGCACCCGGTCAGCACGCTCAAAGATTACCGGAGCGCGGTGAAGGACGCCGATGTGAACAAGGGTGTGCTGGTGGACTTTGTGCGCGAAGGAGTGAGCCGGATGGTTGTGTTGAAGGACAACGGCGAGTAGGTCATCACCGAAGTCCGTGGCACGCGCCGGCCCACCAGGCCGGCGCGTTCTTTTTTGGCGACCGCCTGGCTCGACTCGATTGGGGCTGGCGACCCGACCCTGAACGTGGTTATCCTGCGGGCATGAGACTCTATACCTGCGCCTTGCTGCTCCTTTCCGGGGTGATCGCCTTGGTGGGGCCAGTTGGGCGCGCGGACAGCACAGACCTTGGGCAACTGGCCCGGAGGGAACAGGGCGTCCACCGGTTCTCCACTCTTTTCACCGCCCAGGACGTGCGCCGGCATCTGAGCACGGACGACGGCATTGACCGGGCCATGGACTGGTGCGGGCGCACCGCCATAACGAAGGTCTATGTGGAGGTTTTCCGCGACGGCTATCAGGCGGAACGGGCGGCGCTCGAGCACGCGCGCGACCGCTTCCGCCAGGCTGGTTTTGACGTCGCCGGTTGCGTCACCACCACTGGCCTGCACAAGAAATCCAACGCGTGGAATGAGATTGCCTGCTACACGGATGCTCCCACCCAGGAACAACTGCAATCCATTTTCGAGTATGCCGCCGGCCTGTTTGACGAGGTGATGATTGACGATTTCTGGTTCACCGACTGCACCTGTCCCGCCTGCACAGCCGCCCGGCAGGCGCGCACGGTGACGGTCGGCGCCCGGACCTATTCCGTGCCGGGCGACAGTTGGGAGGACTATCGCGGGGAGCTGATGCTCCGGCTCTCGCAGGACCGCATCCTGGGCCCGGCCAAGCACATCAATCCGCGGGTCCGGATCATCATCAAGTATCCCCAGTGGTACGACCGGTTCCATGAGCGTGGCTACGATGTGCTGCTGGAGACCGCGGCGTTCGACCGGATCTGGGTCGGGACGGAGGTGCGCGACTACGCCGACTCCCGCTGGGGCGGCACGGTGCCATACGAAGGCTATTTCATCATGCGCTGGCTGGGCGGCATTGGCGGTCCCAAGTGCGGGGGTGGCTGGTTCGACTGGCTCGGGACGACCGAGCGCACCTACCTAGAGCAGGCGCGGCAGACGATCCTGGCCGGGGCGCGCGAGTCCTTCCTGTTTTGTTACGGCGGGCTTCAGGGCGACACCGGGCCAAAGGACGTCGCGGCCTTGCGGGCAAACATTCCGGAGTTGTTCGCCGCGGCCCGGGCGGTCGCGAGCCACCCCATCGCCGGCGTGGCCGCCTACAAGCCCGGCAACAGCCATCCGGAAGTCGAACCACGGGTCTTTGATTTCGTCGGCATGATGGGGGTACCGCTGGTGCCCGGCCACGAGTTCCCCACGAATGCGTCGGCGGCGTTCTTCTCGATCCACGCCTTGAAGGACCCTGCGTTGGCGACAAAACTGGCGGCGTTCATTGCCCGTGGCCGGCCCGTCCTGGTCACGGACGGCCTGGTGGCGCGGCTCGCCGGGCGGGTGAACCTGGACCGGCCAAACGTCCGGATACTGGCGGTCAACCGCAATCCCAAGTCGTTGCTGGAGCTAGACCAGGCGGCACTCGATGACCTGCGCGGGTTCCTGTTGCGGCCGTGGAAACTGACGGTCAAAGCTCCCAACCGGGTGGGGTTATATTGGTTCCGCGACGGCAGTTGGGTGGTGGAGAATTTCAACGATGCCCCGGTCGCGGTGGAGTTGAACGGGCGGCGTTTCAGCGTGCCGGCCCGCGAGTGGCGTTACGAGTGGCGGCGTGCGCGGGGCACACCGCGACTTTCCAACCTTGAAGCAGGAACAGTTAATGCTAACAATTGAGCCGTGGACAGTGACTCCAGCAACAACGAGTCCCGGACGCCGCTCCGCATGGTGCCGTGCCCGGCCTGCGGCGCGACGTTATTTATCCCCGGCGACCTTGCGCCGCTGAGCACGGTCCCCTGCACCAAATGCAATGCGCCAGTGATGATGCCGATGCGGTTGCGGCAGTTCGAGTTGCGTTCCCCCATCGCCTCCGGCGGCATGGGCACCGTGTATCGGGCTTACGACACCACGCTGGAACGCGAGGTCGCCGTCAAACTGATCAAGAAGGAGCTGATGGCCGACCCCCAGGCGGTCGGGAACTTCGCCCGTGAAGCCCGGGCCTGTGCGCAACTCAACCACACGAACATCATCCACATCTACACGTTCGACGAATTGGACGGACAGATCTACCTCGTCATGGAACTGGCCGACCGCGGCAGCCTCGACACCCGCATCGAGAAAGGCCAGGTGAGCGAGTTGATGGTGCTGGACATCGGAATCAAGGTGGCCTCGGCGCTCGACACCGCCCTCAAGCACGGCCTGCTCCACCGCGACATCAAGCCTGGAAACATCCTGTTCAACGCGGACGACGAGCCGAAACTGGTGGACTTCGGCCTGGCCCGCCGGACGGACGCGGAGGACGAACACGACGGCACCGTCTGGGGAACGCCCTACTACATCGCGCCGGAGAAGATCCGCCGCGAGCGCGAGGATTTTCTCTCGGACATGTACAGCCTGGCCGGAACGCTCTACCACGCCATCACGCGCCATGTCCCTTTCGAAGCGCCGACCATCGAGGAGGTCGTCGCCGCCCACGTCCACACCCCGCTCACGCCGCCGAACCGGGTCGTGCCCGAAATCACGCAACCGACCAGCGACGCCATCGTCCGTGCGATGGCGAAGAACCCGGCCGACCGCTTTCAAAGCTACGACGAATTTCGCATGGTGCTGGAGGCGGCCCGCAGCCAGTTCCTGGTCAGCCATTTGATGGGCCGCCACCCGGTGCCAGCCACCACCGGCGGGCTGAAATCCTGGTTTGGCCTCTGATCGCCGCCCCCACCGGGCAGTATCCTGATTTGGTGAGGCGAGGCTCTGACGAACCGGCTCGCGAGGACCTGTCTGCCGCGGCCTGTTTGCGTACCGACCCGCACAGGCAGGCACAGGCAGGCTCCCCACCGGCAAGCCAAATTGGGGCATTACCCCCACCGGTTGCATTCCCGCCGCGCGGGTGTAGCGTGGTCGTGGAGCGAAAGGAACTGCCATGAAAGCCGAGAAAAAACACCCCGTGGCTCAGCCGCAACCATTCACGCCGGGCCTCACACACGACCAGGTTCGCCAGCACGCGTTCAAGCTGTTCCGCGACAAGCTGGAGCACGGCAGCCTGAGCGTCGAAGACTGGGTGCTGGCGGAGAAGGATCTCCTCTCCACGCTGGGTGCTGAGGACGTCACGGCCCGGTAGTTGCGCCTGGGCAAAACGAACGGCCGGCAGCCCGCAACGGACGCCAGCCGGAATCGCCCGACACGCGAAACTACTCGCCCTTGAGGATCGCCACCGCGTAGTCGCGGTTCATCTTGGCGATAAAGGACAACGGAATCTCCTTCGGGCAGACCGCCGCGCAGGATCCGGTGACCGTGCAGTTGCCAAAACCGGCTTCGTCCATGGCCGACACCATGCGGGCCGCACGCCGGTCCTTCTCGACCTTGCCCTGCGGCAGCAGATTCAGGTGGGAAACCTTCGCCGAAACGAAGAGCATGGCGGACGCGTTCTTGCAGGCGGCCACACAGGCGCCGCACCCGATGCAGGCCGCGGCATCCATCGCCTTGTCCGAGTCCCGCTTGGAAATCGGGATGGCATTGCCGTCCGGAGTGCCGCCCGTGTTCACCGAGATGAAACCGCCCGCCTGAATGATCCGGTCGAACGCGGTGCGGTCCACGATCAGGTCGCGGATCACCGGGAACGGCCGCGCCCGCCAGGGTTCGATGGTGATGGTCTGCCCGTCCGTGAAGTGCCGCAGGTGGAGCTGGCAGACCGTCGTGCCGCGATGACCGCCGTGCGGCACGCCATTGATGACGAGCGAGCAGGCGCCGCAAATGCCCTCCCGACAATCGGAGTCGAACATGATCGGCTCCCGGCCGGAGGCGATCAGTTCCTCGTTCACAACATCGAGCATCTCCAGAAACGACATGTCGGCAAGGATGTCCCGCGCCGGGTAAGTCTCGAAACGGCCCGGCGAGTTCGCGTCTTTCTGACGCCAGACTTTGAGGGTCAGGTTCATTACTTGTAACTCCTCGTGCTCATGTGGACTTCGTCGTAAACGAGCGGTTCCTTGTGCAGAACCGGCGGCTGGTCGGCGCCCTTGTATTCCCAGGCCCCAACGAAGGCGAAGTTCTCATCGTCGCGCCTGGCCTCGCCGTCCTCCGTCTGGAACTCGGTGCGGAAATGTCCGCCGCACGACTCCCGCCGCATCAGGGCATCGGTGCAGAGCAGTTCGGCCAGTTCCATGAAATCGCCGACGCGCCCGGCGTACTCGAGCGCCTGGTTCACCCCGCCCACTTCGCCCGTAACGTTCACGTTCTTCCAGAATTCTTCGCGCAGTTCCGGAATGCGCTTCAGCGCCTCCTTCAACCCGGCTTCGTTGCGCGCCATGCCGCACTTTTCCCAGAGCAGCCGGCCCAACTCGCGGTGCAGGGACAGCACCGTGCGCTTGCCTTTGCTGGCCAGCAGCCGCTGCGTCCGCGCCGCCACTTCCGCCTCCACGCGCTTGAACTCCGGATGGCTGGCCGGCTGCTTCGCCGGCTTGGTTGACACGAAGTAATGGCCGATCGTGTAAGGCAGGACGAAATACCCGTCCGCCAGGCCCTGCATGAGCGCGCTCGCACCCAGGCGGTTCGCGCCGTGGTCCGAGAAGTTGGCCTCGCCGAGCACGAACAAGCCCGGGATGGTGCTCATCAGGTTGTAATCCACCCAGAGCCCGCCCATCGCATAATGGGCCGCCGGGAAGATACGCATCGGCGTCCGGTAGGCGTTCTCGCCGGTGATGCGCTCGTACATCTCGAACAAATTGCCGTAGCGCTCGCGGATCGTGTCCTCGCCCACACGCTTGATGGAATCGCTGAAATCGAGGTAAACGCCCAGTTTGGTCGGCCCCACCCCGCGGCCCTCATCGCAGACTTCCTTCGCCGCCCGGCTGGAAATGTCGCGAGGAGCCAGGTTGCCAAAGCTCGGATACTTCCGCTCCAGGTAGTAGTCGCGGTCCGCCTCCGCAACCGAATTTGGATCCTTGTCGCCGTCCTCCTTCCGCTTCGGCACCCAGATGCGACCGTCGTTGCGCAGGGACTCCGACATCAACGTCAGTTTGGACTGGTGGTCGCCGCTCACCGGGATGCAGGTCGGGTGGATCTGCGTGTAACACGGATTGGCAAAGGCCGCGCCGCGTTTGTAGGCGCGCCAGATCGCAGTGGCGTTGCAGCCCTTCGCGTTCGTCGAGAGGAAGAACACGTTGACGTAGCCGCCGGTCGCCAAAACCACCGCATCACCGGCAAACGACGCAATCTCACCGGTCACCAAATCCCGCACCACGATGCCCTTGGCCTGGCCGTCAATGACCACCAGGTCGAGCATCTCCGTCCGCGGATGCATCTTCACGGTCCCCAGGCCGATCTGCCGGCTTAGCGCCTGATAGGCTCCCAGCAGCAACTGCTGGCCGGTCTGGCCGCGGGCGTAGAACGTGCGCGAAACCTGCGCCCCGCCGAACGAGCGATTGTCGAGCAAACCGCCGTATTCACGGGCGAACGGCACGCCCTGCGCCACGCACTGGTCAATGATGTTCACGCTCACCTGCGCCAGCCGGTGAACATTCGCCTCGCGCGACCGGAAGTCGCCGCCCTTGATGGTGTCGTAGAACAGCCGGTAAACACTGTCACCGTCGTTGCGGTAGTTCTTGGCGGCATTGATGCCGCCCTGCGCGGCGATGCTGTGGGCGCGGCGCGGGCTGTCCTGGTAGCAGAAACACTTGACGTTGTAACCCAGCTCCGCCAGCGAGGCGGCCGCCGAGGCGCCAGCCAGGCCGGACCCCACCACCAGCACGTCAAACCGGCGCTTGTTCGCCGGGTTGACCAGCTTGATCTCGAATTTGTGCTTGTCCCACTTCTGGGCGATGGGACCGGCGGGAATTTGGGCATCCAATTTCATGCTACTTCAACGCCTCCTTTCCGTAACCCAGGAGAATCGCGACCGGAATCGAGGCGTAGCCGGCCACCAACACCCACGCGGCGGCCGTGGCAAAACGGTCAAGGCGCGGCCCCCACACCTCGTTCTTGAGACCGAGCGACTGGAACATCGCCCCCACGCCGTGCCCGAGGTGCAGACAAAGCAAGGAAACCGCCACGAGGTAGAACCCCGCCACCACCGGGTTGGCAAAGCCCACGACCATCATCTTGAACACGTCGTGGCAGACGGTGCCGTTCTTCAACGTGGTTTCAAACGTGTGGAAATCCTGGCCGGTCAGGTTCACCCCCGGAGCCTGCACCGTGTAGTGCAGCAGGTGGAACACCACGAAGGCCGCGATGACCAGCCCGCTCCAGATCATCGTCCGTGACGCATAGCTCGCCGCCGGGAATTGCGCCTGCTGGTAGCCGACCGGCCGGGCCGACCGGTTCGCCAGCGTCAGCGTCACCGCCGACCAGATGTGCAGGGCCAGGAGCGCCAGCAATCCCAGCCGGGCGACCCAGAGGAGATCGCCCAGGCCCTGTAGAAAGTGCGCGTAGCGGTTGATGGCCTCGGGGCCGAGAAAGATCTGCAGGTTGCCCACCATGTGTCCGGCGACAAACAGGAACAGGCCGACACCGGTGACCGCCATGAGGTACTTCCGGCCCAGCGACGACCGGAACAAACGACCAAGAAGTTTCATGCGTTCAATGCCGCCCGCCGCGCCACGTCCAGCCGCGCCGGGTTTCCACCGTTCAAATTCACATCCTTCATGCAATCAAGAAGCGCTAGTAAAGGGACGGCCCGCCGCCGCGTCAATCGGGCGGATCAAGTATTAGCTTGACTGCCGATGATAATTAGTCGTGCGACATGCCTGACCAGCCCGGCGCTTCCCCGCCCGGCCCGCCTCAGGGATAGGCATGGTCCAGTTGCTGAAAGCGCTTGAACACCGGCGAGTTGGTCGGAATTCGCTGCTTGATCGTGTTGAGCACCCGCCGCGCCTCCGCCGGGCTCTCCCGCCCCGCCAGCAGCACGTAGTCCAGCTCGATGTCGGTCAGCCGCGGCTCCTCCACCTCCGCCCGGTGCTTCCGCAGCCAGTCGTGCAGACCGTCGGCGCCACCCCGTTTAGCCTCCTCGAAGGAGGCTTCCAGTTCGAACGGCAGCCCACGCAATTTGCCCGGCGCATACCGCGGCGGGCTGTCGGTGGTGCTCTTCTCCGCCATCGCATGCCGGGCATAATCACGAAACTTCAGCCCAAGCACCACGACGACGGCGATGATGATGATGGAAATGACGGCTTTCATGCTTCAACGACGCGCTGGACCCGGGCTCCGAGCCGGCGCAGTTTCTCATCCAGCTTCTCATATCCTCGGTCAAGATGGTAGATGCGTTTCACGCGCGTCTCCCCTGTCGCCACCAGCCCGGCGATCACCAGCGCCGCCGAGGCCCGCAGGTCGCTCGCCATGACGGGAGCCCCGCTCAGCCGCGTCACTCCCTTCACCACTGCGCTCGGGCCCTCGATCGTAATCTCCGCCCCCAGCCGCGTCAGCTCGTTCACGTGCATGAACCGCGACTCGAAAATGCGCTCGGTGATGATGCTGATGCCGCGCGCCTGGGTCATCAGCACCATCATCTGCGCCTGCGCGTCCGTCGGGAAGCCCGCATAGGGCTGGGTCGTCACATCCACCGGCCGCAGGCTGCGAACACCGCGGATGGCCAGCGCTCCGGCGGTCTGCTCCACCCGCACCCCCGCCTCCCGCAGCTTGTCCAGCACCGCGTGAAAGTGATCCGGCCGGGCCCCGCGCAACGTCACCTCGCCCCGGGTCGCAGCCGCGCTGATCGCGAACGTGGCCGCTTCGATCCGGTCCGGGATGACCCGGTGCTCCGCCCCGTGCAATTCGTGTACGCCGGTGATCGTCACCGTCGGGCTGCCGGCCCCGACAATCCTGGCTCCCATCGCGTTGAGGAAGTCAGCCAGGTCCACCACTTCCGGCTCGCAAGCCGCGCTCTGGATGACCGTCACGCCCTCCGCCAGCGTTGCCGCCATCATCACGTTCGCCGTGCCCAGCACCGTCGGGCCGGCCCGGCCGCCCAGGAACATGTCCGCGCCGACCAACCGCCGGGCTTGGGCGCAGACATAACCGCCGTCCACGGTCACCTTCGCGCCGAGCGCCCTCATTCCTTTCAGGTGCAGGTCAATCGGCCGCGAGCCGATCACACACCCGCCGGGCAGGGAAACCTTCGCCTCGTGCAACCGCCCCAGCAACGGACCGAGGATGCACACCGAACCGCGCATTTTGCGGACCAGGTCGTAATCGCCGAACCCTTTGATCCGACCCGCCTCCACCGTCACGGTGTCCCCGTGCGCCCGCACCTTCGCCCCCGTGGACGACAGGATGCGTCCCATGAAGGCCACGTCACTCAGATTCGGAACCCCCCGGACGACGCAGGGTTCGCGGGTCAACAGCGTCGCCGCCAGGATCGGCAAAACCGCGTTCTTCGCGCCGCTGATCTGCACTTCCCCGTGCAGGGGCACTCCACCTTGGACCACCAGGCTATACATGTCGGCAATTCGTCATGATCGCTCAAATCGCAACCGCGTGGACTTTTTCACGTCGCTGGCGGACGTGCAATCAGGAACCGATCCCGCCCGGACAGGTCCGCCACCAGCGGTTCCGTGCCCCAGCCGCGCGCGGCGAACACGGCTTCCACCGCCCTGCCCTGTCCGTCGCCAAACTCCATCATCAGCCGGCCGGCCGGCTGCAGGAACGCGCCTCCTTCCGCCGCCAGCCGCCGGACACAGTCCAGCCCGTCCGGTCCGCCATCCAGCGCCAGCCGCGGATCGAAGTCCCGCACTTCGGGTTGCAGCGTCGCAATTTCCGCCGTTGGGATGTAGGGCGGATTGGCCACCGTCAGATCGAACCGCACTCCCGCCGGCAACGCGCCGAACCCGTCACCCTGGAAAAAATGCACCCGCCCGTCCAACCCGTGGCGCGCCGCGTTCGCCCGGGCAACTGCCAGCGCCGCCGGCGAGACATCGAGCGCATGGACAACCGCGGCCGGACACTTCGCCGCCACCGCAATCGCCAGGCAGCCGCTCCCGGTGCCGAAGTCCAGAACCGTCGCGGGTTGCGGGTTGAGCATGGCGAGAAGCTGCCAGGCCCGCTCGGCCAGCAGTTCGGTTTCCGGGCGCGGGATCAACACATCACGATTGACGGCGATTTCAAAGCCACAAAACGACGCCGAGCCAGTCAGGTGTTGCAGCGGCTCGCGGTCGCCGCGGCGGCGGACCAATTCACGCAGCGTGGCCAGCTCCGGCCCGGTCAATGGCCGCTCGAAATTGAGGTAGAGCTGCAACCGCGGCAGGCCGAGCACGTGCGCCAGCAACAGCTCGATCTGGAGACGGGGCGATTCCACGCCCTTCTTCGCCAGATAGTCCGTGCTCCGCTGGATGACTTCGAGGACCGTCACGGTGCGAGGTTAATGCGACGCGCCGTGGTGCAAAGCCCAAAGTCGGATTCGCCCCTCGCAATTCGCCCCTCGCAATTCGCCCCTCGCAATTCGCCCCTCGAAACTCGTCACTCGAAACTCGTCACTCGAAATTCTCCGGTGGAACGTCCCGCTTGACGGCCTGCCGCGGCTTCGCGACGGTTGACCCGCATTCCATGAAGTTTGTGGACGAATACCGCGAGGCCGCGCCGGCGCGAGAGTTGGCGGCGGCCATTGGTCGCGCCGTCACGCGGCCGTGGACCATCATGGAAATCTGCGGCGGCCAAACCCACGCCATCGTTAAGTTCGGCCTGGACCAGTTGCTGCCGCCGCAAGTCACCTTGGTTCATGGACCCGGCTGCCCTGTCTGCGTCACGCCGCTCGAACTCATTGACGAGGCCATCGCCATCGCCTCCCAGCCCGGCGTCGTGTTCTGCTCCTTCGGCGACATGCTCCGCGTTCCCGGCAGCCGGACGGACCTCCTTTCCGTGAAGGCCCGCGGCGGCGACGTGCGCATCGTTTATTCGCCGCTCGACGCGGTGAAGCTCGCCGTCGAACTTCCGGACCGCGAGGTCGTGTTCTTCGCGGTCGGCTTCGAGACGACCGCGCCGGCCAACGCGATGGCCGTGGTCCAGGCCCGACGCGCCGGCCTCCGCAACTTCTCCCTGCTGGTGGCCCATGTCCTGGTGCCGCCGGCGATTGAGGCGATCCTCGGGTCACCCGAGAACCGCGTGCAGGGGTTCCTCGCCGCCGGTCACGTCTGCGCGGTGACCGGCTGGCGTGATTACGAGCCGCTGGCCGCCAAGTACCGTGTGCCGGTTGTCGTGACCGGCTTCGAGCCGCTCGACATTCTGCAAGGCGTGCTGCTGTGCGTCGAAGAACTCGAAGCCGGACGGGCCGCCGTGGTGAACCAGTACGCCCGGGTCGTGCGCCCGGACGGCAACGCGCCGGCGCAACAAACGGTTCGCGCGGTCTTCCGCGTCATCCCCCGCCGGTGGCGCGGTCTCGGCGTGATCCCCGCCAGCGGCCTTGGCCTGCGCGAGGCATTCGCGGACTTCAACGCCGAGGCGCGCTTCGGGGTCACCGGCCAGGGCGCCGTGGAATCCGCGGAGTGCCTGGCCGGACTCGTTCTGCAAGGCGTGAAAAAGCCGCATGAATGCCCGGCCTTCGGCGTGAACTGCACGCCCGAACGGCCGCTCGGCGCGCCCATGGTCTCGAGCGAGGGCGCCTGCGCCGCCTATTACCGATACCGCCGCAGCCGATGACCGATGAAGCCAGTTACCCCTCACCGCGATCGCCATGACGCCTGATTTCAACGCCTCCTGCCCGCTGCCGCTGACAGATTACCCGCAGGTTCTCATGGCTCATGGCGGTGGTGGCCGGCTGATGCAGCAGCTCATCGAGACCATCTTCGTCGCCACGTTCGACAACCCGTTGCTCGCCCAGCGACACGACGGCGCGGTGTTCGAGACCGTCGGCGCGCGGCTCGCGTTCACCACCGATTCCTATGTTGTCCAGCCGCTGTTTTTTCCCGGCGGCGACATCGGCACGCTCGCGGTCAACGGCACGGTGAACGACCTGGCGATGTGCGGTGCCCGCCCGCGCTGGCTGAGCGCGGGTTTCATCATCGAGGAAGGCCTGCCGATGGAAACGCTCCAGCGCGTCGCGCAATCCATGCGGCGCGCCGCCGACGCCGCGGGAGTCCAGATCGTGACGGGCGACACCAAGGTCGTGGACAAGGGCAAAGGCGATGGTCTGTTCATCAACACGGCCGGCATTGGCGTGCGCGAACACGCCGCCACCATCGGCCCCGGGCAGGTGCGTCCCGGCGACGCCGTGTTGTTGAGCGGCGACGTCGGCCGGCACGGCATGGCAATCATGTCCGTGCGGGAAGGGTTGGAGTTCGAGGGCGCGATCGAGAGCGATTGCGCGCCGCTGGCTGCGCCGGTGCGGGCATTGCTCGACGCCGACATCGGGGTGCATTGCCTGCGCGACCTGACCCGCGGCGGCCTCTGCGCGGCGTTAAACGAAATCGCCACCGCCGGCCGCGTGCAGGTTCACATCGAGGAAGCCGCCGTGCCGATCATTGAACCCGTGCGGGGGGCCTGCGAAATCCTCGGGCTCGACCCGCTGTCGGTGGCAAACGAGGGCCGCTTCGTGGCGTTTGTCGCGGTCGCGGATGCCGACCGGGCGGTGGAGATTCTGCGCGGCCATCCGGTTTGCGCCAATGCCAGCCGCATCGGCACCGTCCGCGCCGATTCGCCGGGCCTGGTCACGATGCGCAGCCGCATTGGCGCGGAGCGCATCCTGGATCTGCTCAGCGGCGAGCAACTGCCGCGTATCTGCTAAAGCGACCGCGAACCGTGCCTCAAAGCACCTGCGGCGCGCCCTTGATTTCCAGCACGACCACGCCCGCGTGGGGCGTCGGCGAGGCGGGCGGTAGCCGAACTACGGTTCCTTCTGTCCTGGATTCGACGGTCAGCCGCTTCCTGCCCGCAAGCAGATACGCTTTCATCACGGGGCTGGTCAGCGGAACCGCAAGTTTGCCGTCGGCAGGCCAGTCGAAGACGAGCAGGTAAATCTTGCCCGGTTTCTGCGTGGCACGGCCCCAGGCGAGCTTCTTGAAGGGACTGGCGGTGGAGCCATAGACCGCCTCGTGATTGGTCTTCATCCACGCGCCGATCTCCGCCAGGCGCTGGACGCTCGCGGCGGGGAAAAGCCCCTCGCTGGTGGGCCCGATGTTGAGCAGGTAATTACCGCCCTTGCTGGCGCAGTCAATCAGGTTGCGAACCAGCGCGGTTGTGGACTTCCAGTGCTGGTCGTTCTTGTTGAACCCCCAGTGATCGTTCATCGTCATGCAGGATTCCCAGTCCACGCCCGGCCCGAACCCGGTCGGCGGGATTTCCTGTTCCGGCGTGCCGTAGTCGCCGATCCTGCCCACTTCGCGGAAGCCGACGTTGCTGGGTGAATCCACCGGCTTGCCCACGCGGTTGTTGATGATGATCTTCGGCTGAAGACCGCGGACGTAGTCGTAAAGGTCCAGGCCGCGCTCCGCGGTCCAGGGTTTTTCCCACTGGCCATCGAACCACAGGATGCCGATGGGACCGTAGCGGGTGAGCAGTTCCTTGAGCTCGCCCTTCATGTAGGCGGTGTAGCGGTCCATGTCCGGCGGCGTGCTGGGCGCCTTGTCATTCCAGGCCCGACGAACGCCCCAATCTGGATGGTGCCAGTCCATGATTGAGTGATAGAAGCAGAGCTTGAGGCCGGCGTCCTTGCACGCGGCGGCGAGTTCCTTCAACGGATCGCGCTGAAATGGCGTGGACTTGATACACCAGTCGGTGAGATCGCTGCGGAACATGCCGAAGCCATCGTGATGCTTGCTGGTGATGACGATGTACTTCATGCCGGCGTTCTTTGCCATGGCGACCCACGCCCCGGCGTCGAACTTCACCGGGTTGAACTGCTGCGCGTATTTCTCGTATTGCGACACCGGCATGTGGGTTTCCTCAAGAAACCACTCTGCGTAGTTGGTTTTGCCCTGCCATTCGCCCGCGGGCACGGAATAGACGCCCCAATGGATGAACAAACCGAAGCGGGCATCGCGGAACCAGGCCATGCGCGCGTCGCGCTCGGCGGCGGTCTCGGCCATCGTGGCCACGGGCGCAAAGGCGAGGAGCACGAGCAGGATGGCGGTAAGTTGGTGAAACATGCGTTGGGGTTTCATGGATTGACAGGTCGTGATCATTACTGGAACGGGCCCAGCCTAGCGCAAAGGTGGACCGGACTTCAACCCCGATTCCCCGATTCCCCGATTCCCCGATTCCCCGAGAAGCCCAAGACCCCAAGGCCGCCCCAACCTGACGTTCAGCCGGCCAAACCCAATTTCCTCGCCGCGTCGGCGTCGAACGCGAAGTAGTCGCAGGTGATCTCCTCCCCGGCGGCAATTTCCCGCCACGCCACGGTCGTGACCGGTCGCACCGCGTCGGGCGCACCCGTGTTCGGGTCGGAGGAATGGTTCATGAAACAGGCATGGTCGCCGTCGAGCGTGACGCGACCGGTCTTGCGGCTGACGAACCCGAACCACCGCACATGCGCCCGCGCGGGCGCGGGCAGCGACGCCACTTCATCCGGCGAAAACTCGCGGTCGAATCCCGCCACGAAGCGCCAGACGGGGGTGCCGCGCGGAATCAACTGGGCCGCGAACAAACCAAGCCCATGAATCGCACTCGGCGTCACGCGCGTGATGACCAACATCATGCGCGCATCGTCCGGGCACCGACGCGAAGGGTCAACGAGAATGCGAGAATGCGGTCCAACCAGGCCGGGCGAGAGGCACGTTCCGATCGCCCGCCGTCAGAACTCCCCTTCCGCCTCCGCCGTGACGCGCTGGGTGAAGCCTCTGAGGTTGGCCTCCTCGGCATAGAGCATCAGCCAGCCGATGCCGACAAACGCCAGGTCGCGCCCGCGCCGGATGATCGCGTAAGCCGGCCCGAATGCTCCGGGCAGTCCCGCCAGGCTGCAGATCAGCGTGATGCCCGTCTCCTGAACCCCGATCGAGCCTGGAACAAGGAAACCGATCAGCCGTGACACGCCGATGAATGACTCGATCGCCACGGCGTGGAACCAGTCCACTGGCATCCCCAGCAACCAGGACACCAGGAAAATGTCCGCCGTGTCAAAGATCATCCAGGCGCACGCATAGCCGCCGGCGCTGAGCAGGAAATGGCGACGGTCATGCCGGTAGAAGTCGAGCACCTGCCGGTCAATGTTCACCAGTTTGGCCACGCGCGTGTGCCAGGCGGTGTGGCCGGCGCCAAACTGGTTGGCCAGTTTCAACAACAACGCGAAAATGCCGCGCGATTGCAGCCAGATCATGGCGCCCAGCAGCGCGACGCTGAATACCAGGATCGCGATCATCGCCGGTCGCACACCGGCCTTTTCGCCCGCGATGTGGAGAAACGCCGCCGCCCCCAACGCGATGAACGACACCTGCATCAGCGTCTGGATGGTCCGGCCGACGATCACGCTCGCCGTCGCCTCCTGGCCGGAAATGCCGCGTTTGTGCAGGAGATAGACCTTGACCGCTTCCCCGGCCACGGTGGCGGAGGGAATCACGTTGTTGACCGCCTCGCCCGACCAGCGCACGCGGCAAAAGCTCCCATACGACACGCCGTGGCGGTCGCGATTGCCAAAGGCGAAGAACCAGCCCAGCGCGTCGGCCGCCTGCGTGCATGTAAACGGAACCAGGACCAGCGGCGCCCACCAGCCCAGGCGCGACACGGTCCGCCAGATTTCCGCCGCGCCGGCGCGATGGACGAACCAGCCGAAGGCGGCCAGGCCCGCCACCAGCACGAGCAAACGGAGGACGTGTTTCATGAACGGCCGGGTTTGCACCGGGCCGCCCAACCATAGCGGGAAAGGCCCTCGCCCGGCAACTGCCGAAGCAGCGTGCGGGCCGATGCAAAACACGCCCTCAGGCGAACGCCGCCGGCGGGTGCAGTCTTCGGCCGCAGACCCGCCGCCCGCCACCGTCATGGCCCGGCGGTCGGGGCCCATCATTCTCGGCCGGTGATTGCAGGTGCGAGAACCCGCCAGGAGCGTTAAGCTGGCGGCGTGAGTGAAGCACGCAGGCCACTGCCGGAGTTGCTCGCGCCGGCCGGCGACTGGGATTGTGTCCGGGCCGCCGTCGAGAACGGCGCCGACGCGATCTACTTCGGGCTCGACCGGTTCAACGCCCGGATGCGGGCGGCCAATTTCACCGAGGCCGATCTCCCGCGGCTGATGGAATTCCTGCACCGTCGCGGCCTGAAGGGCTATCTCACCTTCAACACCCTCGTCTTCGCCGACGAGTTGCCCGAGGCGGAGCGCTTCCTCCGGATGTGCATCGCCGCCGGCGTGGACGCCGCGATCGTCCAGGATGTCGGCATCTGCCGGCTCATCCGGCGGCTTTCGCCCGATTTTCCGATCCATGCTTCGACGCAAATGACCGTCACCAGCGCCGCCGGCGTGGAATTCGCCCGCGAGCTGGGCTGCCAGCTCGTCGTGCTGGCCCGCGAATGCTCGCTCAAGGACGTCGAGCAAATCCAATCGGCGCAACGCCATCCGGCCTCTCCACCTTCAGCACTCAATTCTCCCCTTCCGCTGGAGGTGTTCATCCACGGCGCGCTGTGCGTCGCTTACTCGGGTCAGTGTCTCACGAGCGAGTCCCTCGGCGGCCGTTCGGCCAACCGCGGCGAGTGCGCGCAGGCCTGTCGCCTGCCCTATGAACTCATCGCCGACGGCCAACCCGTCCCGCTGGGGGACCGGCGCTATCTGCTCAGCCCGCAGGACCTGGCGGGCCTGGAACTGCTGCCGGAGCTGGTCCGCGCCAACGTCGCCTCCCTGAAAATCGAAGGCCGGCTGAAGTCGCCGGAATACGTCGCCAGCATTACACAGATTTACCGACAGGCATTGGACCAATGCGCGGGACAAACGGCGACCGGCATTGTCTCGGCCACCCAGTCCAGGCAGGAAAACCCGAAATTCGTCGTTGGTAATCCGCCGTACGAAATGCAGATGGCCTTTTCGCGCGGCTTGTCGGCGGGCTGGTTCCGCGGCACCAACAACCAGGCGCTGGTCCATGGCCGCTTCGGCAAGAAGCGCGGCGTGTTTCTCGGCGAGATCATCCGGGTCGCCGGCGAACGCGTCCGGCTGCGCCTCGCAGGTCCGCTCAAGCCCGGCGACGGCGTGGTGTTTGACGCCGGCCGCCCTGATGAGGCCGAGCAAGGTGGTCGGGTCTATGAAGTCCGCGACCTGCGGGCCGATCAGAGCGGTCCGCCCGAGGCGGAACTCGCCTTTGGCCGCGGGGACGTCGATTTCAGCCGGGTGCAGGTCGGCGACAAGCTGTGGAAGACGAGCGACCCCGAACTCGAGCGCCGGCTGCGACAGAGTTTTGCCGGCGAAGCGCCGCGATTTGCGCGCGCGATCGAAATGGCAATTCACGGCGCGGCCGGAACGCCGCTCACGCTGATCGCGCGGGATGAACCGGGCAACGCGGCGAAGGTGGAATCCGCTATGCCGCTGGCCGCCGCAACGAACCGGCCGTTCACGACCGAACGCCTGCGCGAGCAACTGGGCCGGCTCGGCGGCACCCCGTTCCGGCTGGGCCGGCTCGACAACCAGCTCGAAGGGGCGGTAATCCTGCCGATTAGCGAGTTGAACCGGTTGCGGCGCGAAGTCGTGGCGGTGTTGGAGGAACTCCGGACCCGGCCGCGGGGCTGGACGCTGAACGAAATCGCGCCCCCCGTGGCCGGCGGGAATCCATCGCCCTGCCCCACCGAGCCGGAATTGATCGTCCTGGTGCGGGATCTCGCCCAGCTTGACGCGGCGTTGCAGTGTGACGTGCGCACGATCTACTGCGAGCTGGAAGACCCGAAAAAGTATCGCGAGGCCGTGGCGCGGTTTCGCGCCGTGGTTGGCAGCCGCCCTCAACCCTCAACCCTCAACCCTCAACCCACAATCTGGGTCGCTCCGCCGCGGATCACCAAGCCGGGCGAGGAGTGGATTCTGAAGCAGGTTCGCTCCTGCGACGCCGACGGCTATCTCGTAAGGAATTTCGACCACCTCGATTTTTTTGCGCCGGACCGCCGGGTCGGGGATTACTCCTTGAACGTGGCGAATCCGCTGACGGCGGAATATTTCCGCGCGCGGTTCGGGCTGGAGCGGTTGACCGTGTCCTACGACCTGAACAACGCGCAACTCGAGGCGCTGTTGCGGAGCGCGCCGCCGGCGTGGTTCGAGATCACGATCCACCAGCACATGCCGATGTTTCACATGGAGCACTGCGTGTTTTGCGCCTTCCTGTCGTCCGGCACGGACTACACCAACTGCGGCCGGCCGTGCGACCGGCACGATGTGCGCCTGCGCGACCGCGTGGGCGCGGAGCATCCGGTGAAGGCGGATGCCGGTTGCCGCAACACGGTGTTCAACGCGCTGGCCCAGACCGGCGCGGAGTATGTGGCGCGGCTGCTCGTCCTCGGCGGGCGGCACTTCCGCCTCGAATTCCTGGCGGAGTCGCCCGCGGAGGTGACGCGCACCATCGGGCACTACCGGCAGTTGCTGCGCGGCGAAATCACCGGCGCCGAACTTTGGCGGGAACTGCGCCTCTGCCACCAGCTCGGAGTGACCCGCGGTTCGCTCGACCGGGGTGACCGGCCGGTCACGGTGCTGTGACGCTGATTTGCCTTTGGTTTTGCCCGTTCCGGGTGTTGAATCTCTGGAAAACACGCTATGAGCCAGACCCATCCTTTGACCACCACGGCGTTTGACCTGCCCGGCTATCGCCTCGTGCGCGGATTCGGCGTCGTGCGCGGCATCATTGTCCGCTCGCGCTCCGTCATCGGGAACCTCGGCGCCAGCATCCAGAGCTTTTTCGGCGGCAACATCTCGCTCTACACGAGTCTGTGTGAGCAGACGCGCGAGGACGCCTTTCGCCAGATGCTCGAACACGCCGCCGAACTCGGGGCCAACGCGGTCATTGGCGTCCGCTACGACGCGAACGAAATCACGCCGGGCGTCACCGAGGTCCTCTGCTACGGCACGGCGGTCCAGGTGCAGCCAGCCGCGTGATGGGGAAGGCGATGAAAACCCGCAAGTCCTGGGCCGAAAAGCTCGCCGACGACAAGGGGCTGCCCCGGGTCCAGCGGGTGACAGGCGGTTTGAGCCGGCGATGGGGAACCGGCACCATGGTGATCCCGGCGCCCCGCGAGGTGGATGCCCTGATGAAGCAGGTGCCCCGCGGGCGCGTGACGACCATCCATGAACTGTGCGCGGCGCTGGCCAGCCGGCACCACGCGGACTTTGCGTGTCCGTTGACGACGGGCATTTTCGCCTGGATCGCCGCCCATGCCGCGGCGGAGGCCGCGGCGGCCGGGCGCAAAAGGGTCACCCCTTACTGGCGCACACTCAAGGCGGGCGGGGAGTTGAATTCGAAATATCCCGGCGGCATCGAAACCGTGCGGCCGTTGCTCGAAACCGAGGGCCACCGGCTCGAGACGCGTGGCAAACGCTGTTTTGTCGCCGGCTTCCGCGAACGGCTGTTTTCCCGTTTTGTCTGAACCCCAAGTCACGCTCATGAACGAAACGAACGAAACAACGCGTTATCTCCAGTCCGTGCCGGAAGGCGGTGCGATCGAGATTGCCCACCTGGTCAACTGCCTGATTCTCGATGCGGTGACCGCCGATGCCAGCGACATTCACATCGAGCCGTGGGAGAGCACGATCGCCGTGCGTGTCCGCCTTTCCGGCGTGCTGCAGGAACTGGTTCATTTGCCGCTCGACGTGAGCGAGAAGGTTTCCGCCCGCATCAAGGTGATGGCAAATCTGGTTTCCTACCAGATGGACCTGCCACAGGAGGGCCACGTGCCGGCGAGTCCCGAATTCGGCAACGTCGAACTGCGCGTGTCGTTTTTTCCGACCGTGCGCGGCGAGAAGATTGTCATCCGGATTTTCGATCCGCGCAACCGCAGCTTCGACCTGGCCGGGCTGGGCTTCGAGGACGAGACGTTGCGCGGCCTGGTGCGGCTGCTGTCGCGCCCCAACGGCCTGATCCTGCTCACCGGGCCGACCGGATCGGGCAAGACGACGGCGATCTACGCGGCCCTGACGTACATCATCAACCGCTCCGGGCCGTCCGTCAGCCTGAGCACCGTCGAGGACCCGGTCGAGTTCCACCTGCAAATGATCAGCCAGGCCCAGATCAACCCGGCCAAGGAGTTCACCTACCCGCGCGCGCTCCGCTCGCTCATGCGGCAGGACCCGCAGGTGATCATGATCGGCGAGATCCGCGACGCCGAAACCGCCGGGATCGCGGTTCAGGCGGGTCTGACCGGCCACCTGATCATCAGCACGATTCACGCCGGCAGCACCGCCGGCATTTTCGCCCGGTTGATCCACATGGACATCGAGCCGTTCCTGCTGTCCTCCGCCATCACCGGCGTGCTCGGACTCCGCCTCATCCGCACCAACTGCCCGCACTGCTCGCAGCCCATCGAAGCGGAACCTTCCATGTTGAAATACCTGCCGGCCGAGGCCCTGGCCACCGCCACTCTCCGCCGGGGCACCGGCTGTCGTCACTGCCTTGAAACCGGTTACAGCGGACGCACGGCCCTGACGGAGTTGCTCGTTGTGGACGAGGTCCTGCGCGACGCCATCCTCCAGAAGCTCCCCACCCGCTCGCTCCAAGACATCGCCGTCCAGCAGGGCATGTCGAACCTCTGGCAAAACGGTCTGCGCCGCGTTTTGCGTGGCCAAACCACGATGGAGGAAATCCTGCGCGTGCTGGCGGCGGACGCGTTCTAGGGCGGGAGGCGGGGGAACCGGAGAACGGGGAAAGCGGAGATGGCAGAGCGGATCAACAATTATCGCGAACTACGCGTGTTCCAGGCGGCGATGGTGTCGGCGTTGGACATCTTCGACTTGACCCGGCGCTTCCCAGCGGAGGAGCGATACGCGTTGACGGATCAAATCCGGCGTTCGTCGCGATCGGTTTGCGCCAATATCGCAGAAGCGTGGCGCAAACGCCGTTACCGTGCGGCGTTTATTGCGAAACTTAACGATGCCGAGAGTGAAGCAGCCGAAACTCAAGTTTGGTTGGAATTCGCTCTCCGACATGGCTATCTGGCTCATGAAAACCATGCGCAACTCGACCAGGCTTACGACGGCATCATCGGCCAACTGGTGCGCATGATTGACGAGGTGGACAAATGGTTGATCCGACCACGAACCGACGATCCGACAGCATGACTGCTCTTGCCGGTGCCGTAGCAGGGAGGACGACGGCGACCGCCACAGTCCGTCTCCGTTTCCCCGGGTCCCCGTTTCTCCGTTTCCCCCCCGGGTCCCCGTTTCTCCGCCCGCCGGCTGCTCCACGCTCACCATGTTGATCAATGCCCTGTTGGCCGGCCTCGCCCTGCTCAGCCTCATCCTCGCGCTCTGGCAATGGCTCGAAGGCCGGCTGTTTCCGTTGCACCGGCGCGAGGCGGACACTTCCTTCACGCCGAACGTAACGCTGTTGAAACCCCTCAAGGGCGCCGACGCGGAAACCGCCGCGTGCCTGCGAAGCTGGTTGACGCAGGATTATCGCGGCCCGGTGCAGGTTCTCTTCGGCGTCGCCTCGGCCGAGGACCCGGCCTGCGGCATCGTGCGGGAACTGCTCCGGGAATTTCCCCAGGCCGATGCCGAACTCCTGGTGTGTTCGGCAACGGGTGGCGCCAACGCCAAAGCCGCCAAGCTCGCCCAACTTGAGCCGCACGCCCGGCACGACATCATCGTGATCAGCGACGCCGACGTGCGCGTGCCGCCGGATTTTCTGGCCAGTCTCGTGGCCCCGTTGCGGGACGCCAGCATCGGCCTGGTCAACCCGTTTTACATGCTGGCGAACCCCGCCACTGTCGCCATGCGTTGGGAGGCGCTGGCGATCAACGCCGATTTCTGGACGAGCGTACTCCAATCGCGCCGGCTGGGACCAATGCAGTTCGCCTTGGGCGCCGCGATGGCCGTCCGGCGCGACCGACTGCAGCGGATCCGCGGTTTCGCCGCGCTGGCCAATCATCTGGCGGACGACTACGAGTTGGGCCGGCGCATCGCCGCCACCGGCGCGCGCATTGCGCTCTGTCCGGTCGTCGCGGAGTGCCGCGAGGCGCCGCAGGGCTGGGCGGCGGTCTGGCGACACCAGTTGCGCTGGGCGCGCACGATTCGCGTGTGCCAGCCTCTGCCCTACGCGTTCAGCCTGACGACGAACGTGACGCTCTGGACCGCGCTGTGGTGGCTGTCCTGCCCGACCGCGACCGCAACGCTGACGGCGCTGGCGGCCATTGCCCTGCGTGTGCTGACGGCGGCTGACAGCCAGTGGCGGTTGACCGGTTTGCTGGCCCACCTGCCGTGGTGCTGGCTGGCGGTGGTGAAGGATCTTTTGCAGGCGCTGCTTTGGGCGCTGTCATTCCTCGGGGACACGGTGGATTGGCGGGGCGAGCGTTATCGCGTGACGCGCGGCGGCGAACTGGTCAAAGTCGCGGGACGTTGAACCCATGAGAATCGAACTGCAAGAGCTGGGCAAATCCTACGACGGCCGGAGAGTGCTGGACCGGGTGTCGTTGGAAATCGCCCCCGGACAGATTGTCGCGGTGCTGGGCGAAAACAGGGCCGGCAAAACCACGTTGCTGCGCTGCCTCGCCGGCGTCATCGCCCCGGGCAACGGAATGATGTTGCTTTCCGAGGTGGCGTTGGGACGCGGGTGGTTCGATTTGGTCCAGGTCGCGCAGACCAGCGAATGAAATTGACGAGTACCCTCGGCGGATTCCGGCATTCCGATTGACTCAGGCAGGTGTCCTGCTAGAACGAGTCCGCCGCCAACCGCGGCCTGAACGAATTCACGTCATGTTGATTCAGCCTTCGCGAAAATCCGGATTCACCCTCGTGGAGGTGGTGGTGCTGCTGGCCATCGTCGTGCTGCTGGTCACCCTGGCGGTGCCCAACTATTTCCAGGAACGCCGCCGGGTGCAGCGCGAGGCCTGTGTCGAACAGCTCCGCCAGATCAGCGCCGCCAAGGATCGGTGGGCGAAGGAGACGCAGAAACCGGCCGGCACGGTCGCGCCCCCGGCGGAACTGGCGCGCCTGCTCAAGCACGGCGTGGTGCCGGTTTGCCCGGCCGGCGGCGCCTATTCGATCAACCCCACCGGAACCGCCCCGACGTGCAGTCTGGGGGCGACGGCCGGTCACACGCTATAACTTTGGTAAAGAACCGCCCGCTCTCGCGAGCGGGCCGTTGATTTACAAAGACACAAGCGCGCTTACTTGGTCGCCGGCGCGGGAGAACTTTCCCCCTTGGTTTCCGTCGCCGCCGGAGTTTCCGGCGCTGCCTTCGTTTCCGGCGCCGGTTCCGCCGACGGTGTGGTCTTGGCTTCCGCGGTCGGCGCGGCCGTTGCTTCCACGACGGGCGCAACCGTGTCCACCCACTCAATGATGGCCTCGAGGGCGGCATCGCCCTGGCGGCATCCCAGTTTCACGATGCGCGTGTAACCGCCACGCCGGGCCTGGTGGGCCGGGGCGATGTCCTGGAAGAGGGTGCGCACGGCGTCTTCGTCCTGGCGCAACCGGGCCGAGACGAGCCGTCGGTCGTGCAGCGTCCCACGCTTGGCCAGGGTCAGGAGCTTTTCCGCCACGGACCGGGCGGCCTTGGCCTTGGCGAAGGTGGTTTTGACGCGGCGGTGTTTGATCAGGCTGCAAACCAGGTTGGCGAGCATGGCATTGCGATGCTCGCCGGTACGACCGAGTTTGGCGGTGCGTTTAAGATGGCGCATAAGACAGAAATGGCGGTCAGGCCTGCGGCTTGGGCTCTTCCTTCGGCGCCTCGAGGAGGGAGGTGTCGATGTTCATGCCGAGGGAAAGACCCAGGGCGGCCAGCTTCTCCTTGATTTCGTTGAGCGATTTCTTGCCGAAATTCCGATACTTGAGCATCTCCTGTTCGGTCTTCATGGCCAACTGACCGACGGTGGTGATGTTGGCGTTGTTCAGGCAGTTGGCGGCCCGGACGCTCAGCTCGATTTCGTTGACGCTCATATTGAGGAGCTTCTTCATTTTCAGCCGCTCTTCATCCTGCGTGTCCACCACTTCCTCGAACTCGATGGCGTTCTTGTCGTAGCCGACAAAAACGTCGAGATGCCGCTGAAGGATGGCCGACGCCTGGACCAGCGCATCGTCCGGTAAGATGCGTCCGTCGGTCCAGATTTCGAGGTTCAACTTGTCGTAATCGGTCTTCTGGCCGACGCGCGCCGCCTCGACGGTATAGCGGACCCGGGTCACCGGCGAGAACAGCGTGTCGATGGCGATGACGCCGATGGCCTGGTCGGGGCGCTTGTTCTCGTCACCCGGGCAGAATCCGCGGCCGACCTTGATTTCGAGTTCCATCTCGAACTTCTTCTTTTTGTCGAGGGTGCAAATCACCTGCTCCGGGTTGACCAGTTCGAGATTCTGGCACAACTGGATGTCCCCGGCCGTCACCGACCCTTCCCGGTTGACGGAGAGGATGAGCGGGGGAAATTCGCGGGTGTTGCCGACGTGCTTGAACTTGATCTTTTTCAGGTTGAGCACGATGTCGGTGACATCCTCCACCACGCCCTCGACCGTGGTGAACTCGTGCATCGCGCCGTCAATCTTGACGGACGTGATGCCGGCGCCTTCCAGCGAGGAGAGGAGCACGCGGCGGAGGGAGTTGCCGATGGTGTGACCGTACCCGGTTTCAAACGGCTCGGCGACAAACTTGGCGAAGGTGGCCGTGGCGGAAGACTCATCCTTGGTCAACCGCTTCGGCATTTCAAAACGACCCAAACGAACTGGCATAGTTGGACTCCTGGCAATTTCAATCTGGCCGCCGCCCTGGTATTCCCGCCGGGGCGTCGGCCCGTATAATTGCGTTTGCCCCCACCCGGGGGCGGGTTATTGGTTAGCGGGAATAAAACTCGACGACCGCCTGCTCGTTGGCGATCGGCTGGATGTCATCGCGCGTCGGCATCCGCACCACGACGCCTTTAAACGTCTCCTTGTTCAAGGACAGCCAGTCCGGCACCGCGCGGCTGGTGGTGGACTCCATGTTCTTGCTCGCCATCTGTCGCGAAACGCTGGCGTCGCGGACCTCGACGGTGTCATTCACCTTCAAGGCATAGGAAGGCGCGCTCACTTTGCGGCCGTTCACCTTGATATGGCCGTGCGTCACCATTTGCCGGGCAGCCGCCCGCGTGGGGCCAAAGCCCAGTTGGTAGGCCACATTGTCCAGCCGCGTCTCGAGGATCTGGAGCATCGTTTCGCCGGTCACACCGCGTTTGCGCAGCGCGCGCTCATAGACGCCGCGGAACTGGCGCTCGAGCAGGCCGTAATAATAGCGCAACTTCTGCTTCTCGATGAGACCCAGGCCATACTCCGTCGTCTTGCGGCGGCTCTTGGGGCCATGCACGCCCGGGCCGTAATTGCGTCGTTCGAGGTATTTCGTGGGACCGAAAATCGGCAGGCCGAAGCGGCGGCTGATGCGAACGCGTGGTCCAGTATAACGAGCCATTGCTTGAGGGTAGGTAAGGTTGGTGGTTGAAACTTGCGGGGTTACACGCGGCGCTTCTTGCGCGGCCGGCAGCCGTTGTGCGGGATGGGGGTCACGTCATTGATGACGCTGATTTCGAGCCCGATGGCCTGCAGGGCGCGAATGGCGGATTCACGGCCGGAGCCGGGGCCCTTGACTTGGACCTCGACTTCACGCATGCCGTGCGACATCGCCTGTCGGGCGGCATCTTGGGCGACCTGCTGGGCGGCAAAGGCGGTGCTCTTGCGCGAACCCTTGAAACCGACCTTGCCGGCACTGGACCAGCCAATCAGGTTGCCCTGCATGTCGGTGATGGTCACCTGGGTGTTGTTGAACGTGGCCAGGACGTGCGCCACGCCGGCGGCAATATTCTTGGAACCCTTGGCCTTGACGATCTTCTTGGTGGCCAGATCGTCCGCCAGCAATTCCGCCGCGGTGGGCGCAGTGCCGGCGGCCGGACCCGTCGGGGCGGCCGGTTCGCCGGGCTTGGCGGCGGCGGCGGGAGCGGCCGGAGCGCCAGCTTCCGGGGCGGCGGGTTTGGCGGCGGCGGCGCCGTCGGCCGGCGGGGTCGTCGGCTTCTTCGGAGCCTTGGCGGGTTTTTCCGCCGCCGGACCGCCCGGCTTGGACTCCTTGGGGGTCGCAGGTTTCGGAGATTTGATTTCGTCAGCCATAGCAGGGGAAGATCTTTAGTGGATGCCGGTCTTGGCGTTCGGATTGCGAACGACACCGACGGTCTTGCGCGGTCCTTTGCGGGTACGCGCGTTGGTTTGCGTTCGTTGCCCGCGCACTGGCAGACCGCGGAGATGGCGAATGCCCCGATAGCATTTGATCGTCTGCAGACGCTTCAGGTTCATGCCGATTTCGCGGCGCAGATCGCCCTCAATCACATATTTGCCTTCCTGGATCGCGTGCGCGATCTGGGAAAGCTGCTGCTCATTGAGGCTCTTTGCGCGAATGCCCGGATCAATCTGCGCCCGGACGAGAATCGCCTTCGAGTTCGAGGGACCGATGCCGTAGATGTAGCGCAGCGCCACCTCAATGCGCTTGTCGCCCGGAATGTCCACACCAAGGATTCGTGCCATAGATACTTCTTCGTTCAGCCCTGCCGTTGCTTGTGGCGGGCGTTGGAGCAAATCACGCGGATGACGCCCTTGCGACGCACGATCTTGCAGTGCTCGCAGAGCTTCTTGACTGATGCGCGAACTTTCATGTTGTTTCTAACTTTCTTCCAAAACGATCCGGCCCTTCGACAAGTCGCAGGGCGACATTTCCACACCCACACGGTCGCCGACCCGCAGCCGGCCCAAGGCCGCCCGCAGCCGCCGCGGTCCAAACCCGAGGAACCGGTGGCCGTTGGCCAGTTCAACCCGGAACTTCGCGTCCGGCAGCACCGCCACGATCACACCCTCCGCGGCGTAACGGTCTGCTCGCGGCATGTCAGGATCTCCGGTCCATGCTCGGTGATCAACACCGAATGCTCAAAGTGCGCCGACGGCAGTCCGTCTTGCGTCACCACGGTCCAGCCATCGGCCAGAACCTGCACGGCGGGCCCGCCGGCGTTCACCATGGGCTCGATGGCGATCGTCATGCCCGGCCGCAGCGGCGGCGACTTTTTGCCGTCCACAAAATTCGGCACCTGCGGTTCCTCGTGCATCGTCCGGCCAACGCCATGTCCGACGAACTCTCTCACGACGCTAAAGCCGTTGCGTTCGACATACTGCTGGATGGCGCGCGAAATGTCCACCACCCGGTTGCCCGGCACCGCGCGCGCGATGCCTTCCTCGAGGGCCCGCTCGGTCACATCCATCAGCTTCTGCGCCAGCGGACTGCACCCTCCCACCGCCACCGTCCGGGCGGTATCGCCGATGAAACCGTGGTAGCTGACACCAACGTCCAGGCTGACCAGGTCGCCAAACTGCAGCCGCCGTGAACCGGCCATCCCGTGCACAACCTCTTCGTTCACCGAGATGCAGAGCTGGCAGGGGTAGCCGCGGTAGCCCAAAAAGGCGCTGCGCCCGCCCTGTGCCCGGATCTGTTCGGCCGTGAACAACTCGACTTCCTTCGTCGTGAGTCCCGGCCGGATGAACCGGCACACGGCATCCAGCACCGCTGCCGTCATCGCTCCCGCGACCCGCATCGCCGCCTGCTCCCGTTCGTTTTTCAGGATGATCATGCGCGGCGCGCTTCTACGCGTGTGTGAATGTAAAAGATCAAAACCGCCCGTTCCGACGCCCGCCGCAACTGCGGTGGCGCCCGCCGGGTCAAAACCGGCCCTTGAGACGCCCTTTCTTCAGGAAACCGTCGTAATGCCGCATCAGCAGGTGGGATTCCATCTGGCGCATCGTGTCCAGCAGCACCCCCACCGTAATGAGCAGGCTGGTGCCGCCGAAAAACTGGCTCACGGCAAACGGAACGCCCCACCAGTCATACATGAGGGTCGGCACCACCGCGATCGCCGCCAGAAAAACCGCTCCGGCCAGCGTGATCCGGCTCATGCCGCGATGCAGGAAGTCGCTCGTCGCCTGGCCCGGCCGCACCCCGGGAATGTATCCGCCGTATTTCTTCAGGTCGTCGGCAATCTGGATTTCGTTGAACTGCGTCGCCACCCAAAAATACGTGAAGAAAATGATCATCAGCACCTCGATCGTGATGTAGGTCAGCGAACCCTGATGCAAGGTAACGGCGATGGCGCTGCAGATTTTCGACAGCCCCGCCATGCTCTTCTCGGTGACCGCCGCCGCCTGCATGAAAATCTGCTGCGGGAACATCAGGATCGCCTGGGCGAAGATGATCGGCATGACGCCGGCATAGCTCACGCGCAGGGGCATGAAGGACGTGCCGCCAGCATAGACCTTCCGGCCGACCGCGCGCTGGGCGTATTGCACGGGCACCTTGCGCTGGGCCTGGGTCACCGCGATGACCGCCGCCACCACCGCGAAGAGCAGCAATAACAGTCCGATGGCGAAGAACGGGTTGAAACTGGTGGTCGCGCCCGCGCCCTTCGGCGGGAAGAACATGAGCCAGGCGCCCTGCAACGCCTGCGGGAGACGGGCAAGAATGCCGATGGTGATGACCAGGGACACACCGTTGCCGATGCCGCGATCCGTGATTTGTTCACCCAGCCACATCAGGAGAAGCGTGCCGGTGGTCAGCATCAGCACGGTTTGAATGCGGTATAACCAGATGTTCTGGATGAGCACCAGGCCGCCCGGGAAATTGCCGCCGAAAACGCGTTCCGGATTTTCCCAGCTCAAGGCCATGAAAAAGCCCTGCCCCAGGCACAGCAGCACGGTGAGGTAACGACCGTACTGAATGATCTTCGTGCGGCCGCCTTCCTCGCGGATCATCTTCGACAATCGCGGCACCACCGCGCTGAGCAACTGGATGATGATGGTGGCGCTGATGTACGGCATGATGCCCAGCGAACCCACGGCGCAACGCTCCATGCCGCCACCGGTGAAGAGGCTGTACATCCCGAGCAGGCCGCCGGTTTTGTTGGCATTTTGCTCGAAATACTGGGCCAGCGCCGCGCCATCAAGGCCGGGAATCGTGATCAACGCCACCAAACGGCAGATTGCCAACACCAGAATGGTGAAGATGATCCGCGACTTGAGTTCGGGGATCTTGAAGCAGTTGGCAAACGTGGCGAAGATGGCTTTGAACATAGGGTCCCGCCGGGATCAGGTTGTTTTTGCCGCTGCCGTCTTGGGTGCCGCCGGTTTGGCCGTCTTCACCACCCGCACCACGATTTCACAGGCGCCGCCGGCCGCCTCAATGGCCTGCTTCGCCTTCGCACTGAACGCATGGGCGACCACCGTGAGCTTCCGCTCCAGCTTGCCATCGCCGAGAATCTTGACGCCATCGCCCGGCCCGTTGGCCAGGCCGGCCTGACGCAGGGTGGCTTCGTCCACCCGCGAGCCCTCGGCGAACTGATTCAACGCGGTCAGGTTCACCGCGAGGTAGCGCGTCGTGTGCCGGGCGTTGTTGAAGCCGCGCTTCGGCATGCGCCGGATCAGCGGCATCTGTCCGCCCTCGAAACCGATGCGAATGGAACTGCCCGAGCGCGCGGACTGGCCCTTGCCACCTCGACCGCTCTGGCGGCCGTGACCGCTCGACTCGCCCCGGCCCAGCAGCTTGGTCCGACGCTTGGCGCCGGGGCGGGGTTTCAAATTGTGCAAACGCATAAGATCAACAGGTTATTGCGGAGCGACCACTGGCGTGGCAGCGGGAGCGGCCACCGGTGCGGCAGCGGGAGCGGCCACCGGTGCGGCAGCGGGAGCGGCCACCGGCGCGGCAGCAGGAGCGGCCACCGGCGCGGCAGCAGGAGCGGCCACCGGCGCGGCAGCGGGAGCGGCCACCGGCGCGGCAGCGGGAGCGGCCACCGGCGCGGCAGCGGGAGCGGCCACCGGCGCGGCAGCGGGAGCGACCACCGGCGCGGCAGCGGGAGCGGCCAGCGGCACGGCAGCGGGAGCGGCCAGCGGCACGGCAGCGGGAGCGGCCAGCGGCACGGTCGCGACGGGTTTGGCCGGGAGCGCCAGCCCGCGACCGCGGTAAATGACCTCGCGCTGGCGGAGCCGCAGCAGCGCCGCCAGGGTGGCCTTGGCCACATTGGCCGCGTTCTTTGAGCCGAGTGACTTGGTCAGGATGTCGCGCACCCCGGCCGCCTCGAGCACCGCGCGCACGGTCTTTCCAGCAATGATGCCGGTGCCCGGCGAGGCGGGCCGCAGCAGTATCCGGGCGCCATCGTAGGTTGAGAGGGCTTCGTGTGGAATGGTAGCGGCGGTCAGCGACACGCCCATGAGGTTGCGCTTGGCATTCTCGCCACCCTTGCGGATGGCGTCGGCCACTTCCCCCGCCTTGCCCAAGCCGATGCCGACCTGGCCTTTCTTGTCGCCCACCACCACCAGGGCGCTGAAACTGAAGCGCCGGCCGCCCTTGACGACTTTCGCCGAGCGGTTGATGAAAATGACTTTTTCGGACAGCTCGTTGCCGGTCCGTTCGTCCGTCATGCCTTCGCCGCCCTCGGGGCCACCGCGCCCCCGGCGACCCGACCGCATGCCCCCGCCGCGCATTCCGCCACGGCCCGGGGGGCGGCCACCCGGCGTGTTAGGTCTATTCAATTCAGCCACGATGACTCCTCAATGGGTTAAAACTGCAGTCCGGCTTCGCGGGCCGCGTCGGCCAGCGTCTTGACCTTCCCGTGATAGCGGGACCCGCTGCGGTCGAAAACCACGCTGGTGATCCCCTTGGCCTTCGCGACTTCCGCCGCGACGGTGCCAAGGCGCTTGGCGCTGGCCACGTTGGCCTTGAGCTTGTCGCGATCCTCGAGCGTCTTGCTGCGCGTCGAGGCGGCCCCCAAGGTCACGCCCTTGGTGTCGTCCACGAACTGCACATAGATGTGCTCGTTGGTAAACCGCACGGACATGCGGGGCCGTTCGGCCGTGCCCTTGACCAGCCGGCGAATCCGCCAGCGGCGCCGGCGTTCCAGTTCCAATTTCTTTTCCGTTCTCATCGTCAGAGGTCACGGATTTGGCCGTAACCATAAATTTCACGGGCAACCACCGCTTACTGGACGGTCTTGCCTTCCTTGCGGACAACCTTCTCGCCCACGTAACGAACCCCCTTGCCCTTGTACGGTTCCGGGGGATAGAACGACCGCAGATCGGCCGCCACCTGCCCCACCATTTTCCGGTCCGGGCCTTCGACCGTCACCTTGGTGCCCTCTTCGACGGTCACCTTGATCTGGTCGGGAATGGCGTAATTGATCGGGTGGGAAAAGCCGAGCTGCATGTTGACGACCTTCCCCTGCACCGCGGCCTTGAAACCCACGCCCTGGATCTCGAGCTTCTTGACATAGCCCTCGCTCACGCCGCGCACCATGTTGTTGAGGATCGCACGGCTCAGACCATGCAGCGCCTTGGCTTCGGCATCGTCGCCGTCGCGCTTGACGATCACTTTGCCGTCCTCCAGGGCGGCGGTGGTGCGCTTGGGCAGGTCAAAACTCAGTTTGCCCTTGGGTCCTTCGACCGCGACGGTGCGGTCGGTGACCTTGACCTTGACCGTGGGCGGCACCGTGATTGGCAATCTTCCGATTCTAGACATGGGGATCCTTCGGGTTACCAGATGTAGCAAAGCACCTCGCCACCGACATTTTGTTTGCGGGCCTCGACACCGGTCATGACGCCCCGCGGGGTGGAGAGGATGGCGACCCCCATTCCGCCCAGCACGCGCGGGATGTCGCGGGTGCCGACGTAGTGGCGCAGACCGGGGGTGCTGACACGTCGGAGCCCCTCGATGACGGCCTTGCGCCCCTGGTATTTCAATTTGAGCTTGAGCGTTTTGATCTTGTCGCCCTCCACGCTGCAGTCGGCGATGTAACCCTCCTGCTTGAGGATGTGGGCGATCCGCTCCTTGAGACGAGAGTGCGGCAGGGCCAGGGCCGGGAGCAGGGCCTGGTTGGCATTGCGAATCCGCGTGAGCAAATCGGCGATCGGGTCGGTCATAGGCTTACCAACTGGCTTTGGTGACGCCAGGAATGAGGCCGGAGAGGGCCATCTCGCGGAAGGTGAGGCGGGAGACGCCGAATTTGCGGAGATGACCGCGCCGGCGGCCGGTGACGCGGCACCGGTTGGTGAGACGGACGGGGCTCGCATCGCGCGGCAGCTTGGCCAGCCCGGCGTAGTCCTTCTTGGCCTTCAGTTCGGCGCGCAGGGCGGTGTATTTCTTCACGGTGTCGCGCTTGCGCTTGTCGCGTTGAATCCAGGCGAGTTTGGCCATATTACTTTCCTTCTGTGAACGGCATGCCCAGGAGTTTGAGGAGGTCACGGGCCTCCTCGTTGGTCCGGGCGGTGGTGACGATGGTGATGTCCATGCCCTGATGCCGCTTGATTTTATCGAGATCGATCTCCGGGAAAATGCTCTGGTCGTCGAGCCCCAGGGAGTAGTTGCCCCGGCCGTCGAAGGCCCGGGGGCTGAGGCCGCGGAAGTCGCGGATGCGCGGCAGCGTGACCGCCACCAGGCGGTCGAAGAATTCGTACATGACTTCGCGCCGGAGGGTGACGTGGCAGCCGATCGCCTGGCCGATGCGCAGTTTGAAATTCGCCACGCTCTTGCGGGACTTGTCCACCACCGCCTTGCGGCCGGTGATCGCCGCCAGGTCGCGCGCCGCGTCGTCCACCGCCACCTTCTCGAGCGAGGAACTCACGCCCATGTGGATGACGATCTTCTCCATGCGCGGCACCTGGAGCGGATTCCGGTAATGCCGCTTCTCGACCAGCGCGGGCCGGACCTGTTCTTCGTATTTTTGCTGCAATCGCGGTTTCATGGCGGAAATCAGGCGGCCGGCGCCACGTCGCGCCGGCTGGCGCGGGCGTCAAACACTTCGGCCTTCATGACGTTGGAAATGTGAACGGAGCCTTCGCGCTCCACGATCGCGCCCTGCGGGTGCTGCTGGCTTTTCTTCGTGTGGCGCTTGATCATCTTGATGCCCTCGACAATGACGCGCTCCTTCTTGGTGAGCAGGGCGATAATCTTGCCGCGCTTGCCCTTCTCGGTGCCGGCAATGACGACCACCTGGTCGCCGCGTTTGACATGGAATCGTCGCATACGCCTAAATGACCTCCGGGGCCAGGGAAATGATTTTCATGAAACGCTTCTCGCGCAGTTCGCGCGCCACCGGCCCGAAGATGCGGGTGCCGCGCGGGTTGTTTTCCTTGTCAATGATCACGACCGCGTTGCTGTCGAAGCGCAGGTAGGAGCCGTCCGACCGGCGGATAGGCTGGCGCGTCCGCACGACCACGGCGTCCACGACGTCGCCCTTCTTCACCGTGCCGTCGGGCGCGGCCTCCTTGACGTGCGCCTTGATGACGTCGCCGACGCGCGCATAGCGCTGGTTGCGGCCCAGCACGCCAATGGCCGCGGCGCGCTTGGCGCCGGAATTGTCGGCCACATCGAGGATGGAACGGATTTGCAGCATAGGTCAGACTCCTTCCGCGGGCAGGGGCTCGGCGGCGGTGTTGCGTTCGACGACGTCCACGAGGCGCCAGCACTTGAGCTTCGAGACGGGGCGGGTTTCCTCGATGCGCACACGGTCGCCCACCCGGGCTTCATTCCGCTCATCGTGGGCGTAGAATTTCTTGAACCGCGTCACCACCTTCTTGAACTGCGGGTGGCGGAAGCGGCGCTCCACACGGACGACGATGGTCTTGGCCATCTTGTTGGCAATGACCTCGCCAACGCGCTCCTTCCGGTGACTGCGGGGGGAATGGGTCTCTGGCATAAGCGTCACTTAGGCTGTCTTTCGGCGCAACGCGCTCTGTTGCGTCTCCACGCGGGCAATGTCCCGGCGCAGGACGCGCAGCCGGGCCGGCTTTTCGAGCTGGCTGCTGGCCTGCTGCAAACGCAGGTTGAACAACTCCTGCCGCAGGTCGCGACCCAGCGCGGCCAGCTCCACCGGCGTCTTTTCCTTCAATTCAGAATTCTTCATAGCGAACGCCGCGCTTCCGGCCTAGCTGGCCCGGTGGCGGGAAATAAACTTGGTGCGGATCGGCAGCTTGGTGGCGGCCAGGCGCAACGATTCGCGGGCGACCGGTTCGAGCACCCCGTCCACCTCGAACAACACGGTGGCGGGCTTGATCACGGCCACCCAGCTCTCGACCGCGCCCTTGCCCGTGCCCATGCGGACCTCGAGCGGTTTCTTGGTGAACGGCTTGTCCGGGAATACCCGGATCCACATCTTGCCGCGGCGTTTCATGTAACGGCTGATCGCCACGCGGGCGGCCTCAATCTGCTTGGTGTCCAGCCAGCAGCGCTCCAGCGACTGGAGCCCGTATTCGCCATAAGCCACCGTATTGCCTCGCGTCGCCAGTCCCGTCCGGCTGCCGCGCTGCTGCTTGCGGTGCATTACTCTGGCAGGCATCAATGGCATAATCAATCCTCGTCAAAAAGTTCAGTTCGCCGCCGCCGTTGGCGCGGGAGCCGGCGTGGGCACGGACGCCGCCGTCGCTGCCGGTGCTGTCACCGACGCGGGCTTGCGCTCGGCCTGGGTTTCCCCCTTGCAAATCCAGCACTTGATCCCGAGCTTGCCGTACATCGTGCGGGCCTCGGCAAAACCGTAGTCAATCTTCGCCCGCAGCGTGTGCAGCGGCACGCGCCCCTCGTGGTAGGACTCGACGCGCGCGAGTTCGGCGCCACCCAGCCGGCCAGCGCAACGGATTTTGATGCCCTCGGCCCCGAAGTCCATCGCCGTCTGCACCGCCTTTTTCATGGCGCGGCGGAAGGAGATGCGGCGCTCGAGTTGCAGGGCGATGTTCTCGGCGACGAGCTGGGCATCCAGTTCCGGCGTCTTGATCTCCTGGATGTCCACATAGACTTCCTTGCCGGTCAGCCGGCTGAGCTCCTCCTTGAGCTTGTCAATCTCGGCGCCTTTGCGGCCGATGACCACCCCGGGCCGGGCGGTGAAGATGGTGATGCGACAACGGTTCGCGGCGCGCTCGATCTGGATCTTGGGAACCGAAGCCGACTCGAGCTTCCGTTTCAAAATGTTCCGGATCTGGTAGTCTTCGGTCAGCAGTTTGCCGAACTCCTTTTTGCCGGAGTACCATTTGGACAGCCAGTCCTTGTTGACTGCGATCCGCAGGCCGATTGGATTGGTTTTCTGACCCATAGGCTTACTCGTCCGACAAAACGATCTTGATGTGGCAACTGCGTTTGAGAATGGGACCGGCGGAACCGCGCGCCTTCGGCGTAAACCGCTTGAGCGTGGTGGCCGCCCCGGCAACGGCTTCCTTGACGCGCAGGTTCTCCGCCTTGGCACCCTTGTTGTTCTCCGCATTGGCGATGGCGGACTTGAGGGTCTTGGCCACCAGGCGGGCGGACTTGCGCGGCACGACGGCGAGCACGGCGGCCGCCCGCTCGGCGGGCAACCCCTGAATCTGCCGCACCACCTCGCGCATTTTCTGCGCGGACATGCGGACGTTGCGGGTGATGGCTTGCACTTCCATAGGCTTACTTCGCTTCGGCCTTTGCCGTGTGGGCGCCGTGCTTTTTAAAGGTGCGGGTCAGGGAAAACTCGCCCAGGCGGTGCCCCACCATGTTCTCGGTCACAAACACCGGGTTGAAGACCTTCCCGTTATGCACGTTGAACGTCAAACCGACAAAATCCGGTGTGACCATCGAGCGGCGCGACCAGGTCTTGATCGGCGCCTTCGACTTGGTCTCCTTCGCCTTGAGGATTTTCTCCTGCAAGTGCTGGTCCAGAAACGGACCCTTTTTAATCGAGCGTCCCATAGCGGTTTACTTCTGTTTCATGGGTCGGCCGTCGCGGCGGACGACGATGAAGCGGTCGGAATGCTTGCGATGGGCGCGGGTGCGGAAGCCCTTGGCGATCATCCCCCACGGCGAAGTCAGTTGCTGCCAGCCACCGCCGGACTTCGACTTCCCGGCGCCGCCCCCGTTCGGGTGGTCCACCGGATTCCGCGCCACGCCGCGGTTGATCGGGCGAATGCCGAGGTGCCGCGAGCGCCCGGCCTTGCCCAGTTTCACGTTTTCGTGATCAATGTTGCCCACCTGCCCGATGGTCGCGTAGCAGGCCTCGTTGATCTTGCGGATTTCGCCCGAGGGCAGGCGGACCAGCGCATACCCCTGGTCGCGCGACATCACGGTGGCCGACCCGCCCGCGGAACGGACCAGTTGTCCGCCGCGGCCGGGCAGCAGTTCCAGGTTGTGGACCGGCATTCCGACGGGCACGATCTTCAAGGGCAGGCTGTTGCCCACCTCCGGCGGCGCAGCCGGTCCACTCAGCAACTTCGCCCCCACCTTGAGGCCGTCCGGCGCGATGATGTACCGCTTGTCGCCGTCCTTGTATTGCAGGAGCGCCAACCGCGCCGAGCGGATCGGATCGTATTCGATCGCCCGGACCTCGGCCTCGACGCCACGCTTTTCGCGCTTGAAATCAACGATGCGGATTTTCTGCTTGTGACCGCCGCCGATGCCGCGGGCGGTGACCCGGCCGTAAACATTCCGGCCGCCGGTCTTTTTCCGGATGACGACCAGGGACTTTTCGGGTTTGCTCTTCGTAATCTCCGCGAAGCTCGCCACGGTGATGTAGCGAGTCGAGGGGGTCAGGGGGCGGAAAGTTTTGACGGGCATAAGCGGACTCCGTTAGGTCAACACGATCTTGTCGCCGGCCTTGAGGGTGACAACGGCCTTCTTCCAGGAGGGCGCCTGGCCGGCCTGGGCAGTGCGCTGGCGGCGCAGCTTGCCGCGCACGTTGAGCGTTTGGACATCGGTGACTTTCACCTTGAACAGTTCCTGAACGGCGTTGCGGATCTGGGTCTTGTTGGCGCGGCGGTCGGCGACGACGGTGTACTGGTTGAACCTTTCCGTCTGGATGCTGCCCTTTTCCGTCAGGCGCGCGGACTTGATGATCTGGAAGGGGCTCATGTTACTTCAGGCGTTGTTCGACCTGGGCAAAAGCCGGCCGGGTGAAAAGGAGTTTGTCGCACTTGAGCACCATGTAGGTGTTCAGGGCGCTGCCGGTGGTCAGGTGGACATTGGGCACGTTGCGCGAAGCGAGGCGCAAATTGGCGTTGTCGCCCGCGTCCACCACCAGCGTGCTGCCCTCGAGTTGCAGCGCCGAGATCACGCCGAGAAATTCTTTCGTCTTCGGGGAAGCGAGCTTCAAATCCTCCACGACCAGCACATCGCCGGCCTGGAGCCGTGCGCTCAGGGCCTTCCGGAAGGCAAGCTGGCGGGTCGTCTTGGAAACTTTCTTGCCGAAATCGCGGGGCTTGGGTCCGAAGGTCACGCCGCCGCCACGCCACAGGGGCGAGGCGAACGAGCCGGCGCGCGCCCGGCCGGTGCCCTTTTGGCGCCAGGGCTTCTTGTTACTGCCGGCGACCTCGCCCATCGTCTTGGTGCAGGCGGTGCCCAGGCGTTGGTTCGCCTGATAGGCCACCACGGCGTCATGGACGGCCTGGGAGCCCTTCCCGTTTTCGATGAGCGGGAACACCACCTCGAGCTCGCCGGTGCTGTTTCCCTTGCTGTCTTTGACCGTCAATTTCATGGCAATCTCGGTTTACTTGGCCGGCTTGACGGCGATTTTGGCGCCGGATTTGGCCGCTTTCTCGGCCGCCTTGGCCGCCGCTTCCTGCGCCTTGCGCACGGCCGCGGCCTTGGCCACCCGCCGTTGCTCGGCCACCGGCTTGGGAATCTTCTTGGATTCGCGAATCACCACGTAATCACCCTCGGCTCCCGGAATCGCCCCCTTGATGAGAAGCAGATTGTCGTCGGGCAACACCTGCACGATCTCGAGGTTCTGCGTGGTGCGCCGCACCTGGCCCAGATGGCCGGGCATCTTCAACCCGCGCATGACGGTGCCGGGGAACAGGCGCTGGCCGATGGCGCCCGACCGGCGATGCCAGCCCTTGGCGCCGTGCGTCGCATCGCCCCCGCGGAAACCATGACGGGCCACCACGCCTTCAAATCCACGGCCCTTGGTGACCCCGATCGCGTCCACGAAATCGCCCACCACAAAGAGGGCCGGCCCCACCACGTCGCCCGGCTTGACGGCCACGGAGAAATCGCGGAATTCGCGGATGCGTTTGACCGGAGCGCCGTTGTACTTGCGGACGTGGCCCACGACCGCCTTCGTCTGCCGCTGCGGCTTCTGGTCGTCAAAACCAAGCTGCACGGCGCTGTACCCATCGGTTTCCGGCGTCTTGCATTGCAGCACACGATTCGGCCCCGCGAGCACGACGGTCACCGGCACGAGATTGCCGTCCGCGTCGTAAACGCGCGCATGGCCCAACTTCTTTCCGAGCAAGCCAATCATAACCTAAATCTTGATGGTGATGTCCACCCCCGCCGGCAGGTTCAACTTCTTCAGTTCATCCACCGTCTTCGCCGTCGGGTCGAGGATGTCCAGCAGCCGCTTGTGCGTCCGCTGCTCAAAGGTTTCCTGCGACTTCTTGTCCGCATGCGGCGAGCGCTGCACCGTGAAGCGCTCGATGCGCGTCGGCAGGGGAATCGGTCCCGCCACCATGGCGCCGGTGCGCTTGACAGTCTCGACAATCTCACGCACCGACTGATCGATGACGCGGTGGTCGTAAGCCTTAAGACGAATGCGGATGCGTTGTCCAGCCATAAAAGAGCAAGGTTGACAGGTTCAGGTGCGCGCCGGCTTCGGCTTGGCCGAATCCAGAATTGTGGCCACGATGTTTGCCGGGACAGGCTCGAAGGAATGCGGCTCCATCGAATAACTTGCCCGGCCTTTGGAAAGCGAACGGATGGCGGTGGCGTAGCCGAACATTTCCGCCAAAGGCACGTGGGCGTTCAAACTGGTGGCGCCGTTCTTGGCTTCGATGCTCACGATCTTGCCGCGACGGCGGTTGAGGTCGCCCAGGAGGTCGCCCTGGTATTCCTCCGGCGTGGTGCATTCCACCTTCATGATCGGCTCGAGCAGGATGGGCCCCGCCTTCTTGCAGGCCTCTTTCAGCGCGAAAATGCCCGCCATCTTGAACGCCAGCTCGCTCGAGTCCACCTCGTGGAACGTGCCGTCAATAATGGCAATCTTCAGGTCCACCATTGGGTAGCCGGCCAGCACGCCGCCGGCGATGGCTTCCTCGAGGCCATCCACCACCGCCGGAATGTACTCCTTCGGGATGGCGCCGCCGACGATTTTATTCTCGATTTCGGCGCCCTTGCCGCGTTCGTTGGGGGATAGCGTGATGACCGCGTGGCCGTACTGGCCCCGCCCACCGGACTGGCGGATGAACTTGCCCTCGCCTTCGGCCGACTTCGTGACGGTTTCGCGGTAGGCGATCTGCGGGGCGCCGGCATTGGCCTCGACCTTGAATTCGCGGAACAGGCGGTCGCGAATGATTTCCAGATGCAGCTCGCCCATGCCGGCGATGATGAGCTGACCGGTTTCCTCGTTGGTAAAGCAACGGAAAGTCGGATCCTCCTCGGCCAGGCGCTGCAAGCCTTCGCTCATCTTGTCGCGATCCGCCTTGGTCTTCGGTTCGACCGCCATGGAAATAACCGGCTCCGGGAAGGTGGGCGGTTCGAGCAGGATCGCGGCATCCTCGTCGCAAAGGGTGTCACCGGTCGTGATGTTCCTGAGGCCGACCAGAGCGGCGATGTCGCCCGCATACACCGTCTCCACGTCAATGCGCTTGTCGGCCTGGATCATCATCACCCGGCTGACGCGGTCGCGTTTCCGCGTGCGGGGATTGTAAATCACGTCGCTCTTCTTGAGCTGGCCGCGATACACGCGGAAGAAAACGAGTTTGCCGACATACGGATCGGTCCAGAGCTTGAACGCGAGCGAACAGAACTTGCCGTTGTCGTCGGAAGGAATCTCGAGGACGGTCTCGGAATCATCCACATCCAGGCCCGTGGCCGCGGGCACGTCGAGCGGCGAGGGAAGGTAATCAATGACGGCGTCCACCAGCGGCTGCACCCCGCGCTTTTTGAAGGCGGAACCGCACAGCACGGGGACGAATTCCAGCTTGCAGGTGAGGCGGCGGATGGCGTGCTTGAGCACCTGGGGGCTGATCGGTTTGTCCTCGATCACCAGATTCGCGATCTCGTCGTCCTTGTTGGAAACGGCGTCAATCAGCTCGGCGTAGGCGAACTTCGCGGCCTCCTCGAGTTCCGCCGGGATGGCGGTCAAATCGTAGCGCATCCCCAGCTCGTCGGTTTCGTCGTAAACGATCGCCTTCTGGTTGATGACATCAATGACGCCGTGCAGGTGGTCCTCCTTGCCGATGGGAATGACCACCGGGTAGGCGTAGGCCCCCAGCTTCTTGCGCATTTCGGCGACGGCACTCTCGAAGTTGGCGCCGGTACGGTCCATTTTGTTGACGAACGCAATGCGCGGCACCTTGTACTTGGTCGCCTGGCGCCAGACCGTTTCGGACTGCGGCTGCACGCCGGCCACGCCGCAAAACACGGCCACCGCTCCGTCCAGGACGCGCATCGAACGCTCGACCTCGGCGGTGAAGTCCACATGGCCGGGGGTGTCAATGATGTTGACCCGGTGGGGGACACCCTCGAAAAGCTTCACCACGCCCTCGGGCTTCTGGGTCCAGTAGCAGGTGGTGGCGGCCGACGTGATGGTGATGCCGCGCTCGCGCTCCTGTTCCATCCAGTCCGTCACCGTGTTCCCGTCGTCCACGTCGCCCATCTTGTGGATGAGGCCGGTGTAAAACAGGATGCGCTCCGTGGTGGTCGTCTTGCCGGCATCGATGTGAGCCGCAATCCCGATGTTCCGGGTGTGCTCCATCGTGTATCGCCGGTGGGGCGAATTCACGGGTCGCTTGTTTTCCATCACTGTTGACATCGAAAGTCCGTATCGAACAAAAACGCCCCGACAACCATCGGCCTTCGGGGCGACCATTAAACTGCGTGGCTACCAGCGGAAGTGCGCAAAGGCCTTGTTGGCCTGCGCCATCTTGTGCACGTCGTCGCGCTTGCGAATCGCGTTGCCCTGTCCCTGGTAGGCCTCCATGATCTCGGCGGCCAGCGCCTGCTTCATCGGCACGCCCTTCCGGGCGTCCGCAAAATCCACGATCCACCGCATCGCCAGCGACACCTGGCGGTCGGTGGGCACCTCCAGCGGCACTTGATAAGTCGCGCCGCCCACGCGGCGGGGTTTCACCTCGAGGCGCGGTTTGGCGTTGTCAATGGCCCGTTGCAGCACCTCCAGCGGGTTGGCGGCCGGATTCTTGGCGACCAGCTCGTCGAACGCACCGTAAACGATGCGCTGGGCGGTGCTCTTCTTGCCCCACTTCATCACCACACTAACCAGCCGGGTCACCAGGGTCGAGTGGTACTTCGGATCCGGGTTGACGGGTCGTTTGAACGCTTGACGTCTTCGGGACATACAAAATCAGGCGGCTGGGGTCGCGGGGGCGGCCGCCGCGGCGGGCTTGGTGCCTTTCGGGCGTTTGACACCGTATTTCGAGCGGCTCACGCGGCGCTTCTCCACGCCGGCGGCGTCGAGGGTGCCACGCACGATGTGATAGCGCACACCGGGCAGGTCCTTCACGCGTCCGCCGCGCACCAGGACGATCGAGTGTTCCTGCAGGTTGTGCCCCTCATCGGGGATGTAGGCGATCACCTCATAGCCGTTGGTCAGCCGCACCTTGGCCACCTTGCGCATGGCCGAGTTCGGCTTCTTGGGCGTACGCGTCATGACCTGCAGACAGACGCCACGACGAAACGACGCCCCCTGCAAGGCAGGCGACTTGCTCTTGAACTTTAACTTATTCCGTCCAAATCGGACGAGTTGATTGATCGTCGGCATCGCAAGTTTTTTCGGTTTGCCCCGCTTCCGCACGCAAGCCAGCGTACGTTTGCCGCACCGGGCAAAAACGGAGTGCGGATAATAGCAACGGTTCGCAGCGGCGCAACAAGTATTTAACAATTTCTAGCCTGTCCGGGGGGCGCCTCAGTTGGCGGCGGGCTCTTCCGGCACGCTCGGCGCCGGAGTCTCCTCCTCCAGCGCCTCCGGCGGGAGCCTGAGTTCCACATTCCGATGCAGGTTGAAACCCGTCCCGGCCGGAATAATGTGACCCATGATCACATTTTCCTTGAAACCGCGCAGGTAATCCACTTTGCCCATCGTCGCCGCGTCCGTAAGAACGCGGGTGGTGTCCTGGAACGAGGCCGCGCTGAGGAAGCTCTCGGTTTCGAGCGAGGCCTTGGTAATGCCCAGCAGGACGGGCTGCGCCTCGGCCGGCTTGCCGCCCATCTTCTCGACGCGCTGGTTCTCATCCTCGAAGACGATCTTGTCAATCTGCTCGCCCCACAGGAAGGTCGTGTCGCCCGGCTCGGTAATGCGCACCTTGCGCAGCATCTGCCGGATGATGATCTCGATGTGCTTGTCGTTGATGGTCACTCCCTGCAGGCGATAGACCTCCTGCACTTCGTTGACCAGGTGCTCCTGCAACTCCTGCGGGCCGCACACGTCGAGAATTTCGTGGGGCACCGTCGGGCCGTCGGTGAGTTGTTGCCCCTTCTTCACGAAGTCGCCCTTGAACACCATGACGTGCTTGCCGATCGGGATGAGGTGCTCTTCCTCCACGCCGGTCTGCGGGTCCTTGATGAGAATGCAGCGCTTGCCGCGGACACTGGGACCAAAATCCACCATGCCGTCAATTTTCGAGATCTCCGCGGCGTCCTTTGGCCGGCGGGCTTCAAACAGCTCGGCCACGCGCGGCAGACCGCCGGTGATGTCCTTGGTCTTGGCCTGGCGGCGCGGCGTCTTGGCCAGCAGCGTGCCGGCCACGATTTTGTCGCCTTCGCTGACCACCAGGTGCGCGCCCGAAGGAATCGGGTAGCTGCCGACCACCTCGCCCCGTTCGCTGTGGATGAAGACCTGGGGCCGGAGGTCCTCCTTGTGGTCAATGATGACCATCGCTTCCTGCGCCGTGGTTTCGTCCACCTCCTGCTTCATGGTGACCCCTTCGATGATGTCGCTGAAGGACACCCGCCCCGCCTTCTCCGAGAGAATCGGGACGTTGTAGGGATCCCACTGGACGAATGTGTCCCCCTTCTTCACGCGGCCGCCGCTGGGCACGGAAATGACGGCGCCGACGGGGATGATGTGCGTCTCGAGTTCGCGGCCCTCGGCGACCGGCGAGTCCTTGGCCGGAGGTTCGATCACGGTGATCGTGCCGTTCTTGTTGAGCACGATGCAGGAGTTGCCGTCCTGCAACTGGACGGTGCGGAGTTCGTTGTAATGGATCACGCCGTCGTGCTTGGCCTTGATCTGCGGCTGCTTGAACACCTGCGACGCGGTGCCGCCGATGTGGAACGTACGCATCGTGAGCTGGGTGCCGGGCTCGCCGATGGACTGGGCGGCGATGATGCCCGCGGCCTCGCCCAGCTTGACCATCGCGCCGGTCGCCAGGTTGCGCCCATAGCAGAGGGCGCACACGCCGTGCTTGCTTTCGCACGTCAGCACCGAGCGGATGCGCACCCGTTCGGTGCCCGCCGCCTCGATCTCGCGGGCCTTGACCTCGTCAATCTCCTCGTTCGCCTTGACAATCTTGCGCTTGCTGTCGTGCGGGTCGGCGACGTCGTCGCAGGCGATGCGGCCGACGAGCCGTTCGCCGAGTTTGACGACCTCATCCTCACCCTCGAAGATGGCCTGGACCCAGATGCCGTTGGTGGTGCCGCAATCCGGCGCGCGGATGATGACGTCCTGGGCCACATCCACCAGCTTGCGGGTCATGTAACCGGAGTCGGCGGTCTTGAGCGCGGTGTCGGCCAGACCTTTCCGGGCGCCGTGAGTGGAAATGAAGTACTCGAGCACCGAGAGCCCCTCGCGGAAGTTCGAGAGAATCGGCTTCTCGATGATGGAACCGTCCGGCTTGGCCATGAGGCCGCGAACGCCGGCGAGCTGACGGACCTGGGCCTTGTTGCCGCGGGCGCCCGAGTCCACCATGAGGTAAACCGAGTTGTACTCGCGCTTGCCCTGGTTCTGCTCGAGGGTCTTGATCATCACGTTCGAGATCATGTCCGTGCAGTGTGTCCAGATGTCCACGATCTTGTTGTAGCGCTCGCTCGGCGTGATGATGCCCCGGCGGTACTGCTTCTCGACATCGGCGATCTGCCGCTGCGCGTTCTCGATCTCCTGGGTCTTCTCCTTCGGAATGATCATGTCGTCAATGCCGATGGAGCAGCCGGAGCGCGTGGCCTCGCGGAAACCCAGTTCCTTCAGCCGGTCGAGGCCGGCGATTGTCTTCTCGTGGCCACAGATTTTGTAGCAGTTCCAGATGATCTCGCCGAGATGGCTCTTGCCCGCGACCCGGTTGTAGAACCCCAGTTCCGCCGGCCAGACCTCGCTGAAGATCACGCGCCCCACCGTCGTTTCGATCGCCGGCTTCACGGCATCGCCATAAAGCGTTTTACGGCCGCGGTCGGGGTTGGCGAGCTGGATGCGGGTGTGCGTTCGCACGGCACCGTCCGCGTGGGCGGTGAACACCTCTTCCTTCGAACCGAACAGCATGAGCCGGGCGGTGTCCTTCTTCGGGGCACGCGGCTCGGCGGTGAGATAATAGCAGCCCAGGGTGATGTCCTGGGTGGGCGTCATGATCGGCTTGCCGCTCGACGGGCTGAAGATGTTCAGCGGCGCCATCATGAGCAGGCGCGCCTCCATCTGCGCTTCGACCGAAAGCGGCACGTGCACCGCCATCTGGTCGCCGTCGAAGTCGGCGTTGTAGGCGGTGCAAACGAGCGGGTGGATCCGGATGGCCTCGCCCTCGATGAGCACCGGTTCAAAGGCCTGGATCGAGAGCCGGTGGAGGGTCGGCGCGCGGTTCAACAGCACCGGATGGCCCTTGGTGACTTCTTCGAGGATGTCCCACACTTCGGGCGACTGGCGTTCGATCATTTTCTTGGCCGAGCGGACGGTATGCACGTAGCCCAGCTCCTTCAGCCGGCGGATGATGAAAGGCTCAAACAGGACCAGCGCCATCTTCTTCGGCAGGCCACACTGGCTGAGTTTCAACTCCGGACCGATGACGATGACGGAGCGGCCGGAATAATCCACGCGCTTGCCGAGCAGGTTTTGACGGAAACGGCCGGACTTGCCCTTGAGCATGTCGGAGAGCGACTTGAGCGCCCGGTTACCGGCGCCGGTGACGGCGCGGCCGTGACGACCATTGTCGAAGAGCGCGTCCACCGCCTCCTGCAGCATGCGCTTTTCGTTCCGGATGATGACCTCGGGGGTCTTGAGCTGAAGCAGGTTCTTCAACCGGTTGTTGCGGTTGATGACGCGGCGATAGAGATCGTTGAGATCGGAGGTCGCGAAGCGGCCGCCCTCGAGCGGCACGAGCGGCCGCAGGTCCGGCGGGATCACCGGGAGCACGGTCAGAATCATCCATTCGGGGCGGGTCTTCGAGCCCTGGAAGCCCTGGAAGATCTTGATGCGCTTGGCGAGCTTCTTGCGGATCTGCTTGGACTTGGTCTCGGTCATCGCCTGCTCGAGTTCGACGATGGTCTTGGCGAGGTCGATGTTGATCAGCGCATCGCGCACGGCCTCGGCGCCCATCTTCGCGGTGAAGGCCTCCAGACCGTAGGTTTCGCGGGCCTCGCGGAACTCCGTTTCGCTGAGCAGTTGGTGGAGCTTGAGCGGCGTGGAGCCCGGGGCGATCACGAGGTAATCCTCGTAATAAATCACCCGCTCGAGATTACGGGCGGTCATGTCGAGCATCAGACCGATGCGCGACGGCATGCATTTGAAAAACCAGATGTGGGACACGGGGACCGCCAGGTCAATGTGCCCCATGCGCTCGCGGCGGACGCGGGAGAGCGTCACCTCGACGCCGCAACGGTCGCAGACGACGCCCCGGTGCTTGATGCGCTTGTACTTCCCGCAGGAGCACTCCCAGTCCTTCACCGGACCGAAGATGCGCTCGCAGAAAAGACCGCCTTTTTCAGGCTTGAAGGTGCGGTAGTTGATGGTCTCGGGGTTTTTGACCTCGCCCTTGGACCACGAACGGATGGTCTCCGGTGACGCCACCGCAATGGCGACGTAATCCACCAGGTTGACCTTGTCGAGACCCAGCAACTCGCGCGCGGAATCTTTGGAGTTCATCATACGATTGATAGACGGTGGAAGGGGTTTGGGCGTTGGTTCAGGTCAACGCGGCCAGGGTCGCGGCCGTCGCCGGCTGGTCGGCCGGATTGGAGTAGCCGACGTTCACGTCCAGGCCGAGGGACTGCATTTCCTTGACCAGGACGTTGAATGACTCGGGAATGCCGGCCTCAAGGGCGTTGTCGCCTTTGACGATGCTCTCATAGATCCGGGTCCGCCCCTGGACGTCGTCGGATTTGACCGTGAGCAGTTCCTGCAGCGTGTAGGCGGCGCCGTACGCTTCCATGGCCCAGACCTCCATTTCGCCGAAGCGCTGGCCGCCGTATTGCGCCTTGCCGCCCAGCGGTTGCTGGGTGACAAGGGAATAGGGTCCGACCGCGCGGGCGTGGATCTTGTCCGCCACCAGGTGCCCGAGTTTCATCATGTAAATGTAACCAACCACGATCTCCTGGTCGAACGGTTCGCCGGTGCGGCCGTCGTAGAGGAGCGTCTTCCCGTGCTCGGCGATCAGCGGTTGCTCGCCGTCCTGTTTCTGCTTCTCGGTGGCCTTCTTCAGATAATCGCGGATGGTCTTCTCGCTGATGCCGTCGAAGACGGGCGTGGCGATTCTCAGGCCGAGCAGCCGGCAGGCCCAGCCCAGGTGCGTCTCGAGCACCTGCCCCACGTTCATGCGCGAAGGCACACCCAGCGGGTTGAGGACGATGTCCACCGGCGTGCCGTCGGCGAGGAATGGGATGTCCTCCTCGGGCACGATCTTGGCGACGACGCCCTTGTTGCCGTGGCGGCCGGCCATCTTGTCGCCGACCGACAGTTTGCGTTTCGAAGCGATGTAAACCTTGACCGATTTGATGACGCCGGTGTCCACCTCGTCGCCCGCTTCGACGCGCTCCATTTCCTCGTCGAACTGCATCTGGAGATCGTCGAACTTCTTTTTGAAGGCGCCGATGATTTCGTTGATCTTGTTGCGGATCGGCGACGGGTCGATCTCGATTCGGTCATACACCTGCGCCAGTTTGCGCAGGAGCGTCTTGGTGATCTTGCGGTTGGCGGGGATGATGATCTCGCCCGTTTCGCTGTTGACGACGTCCAGCGGAATCTTTTCGCCCAGCAGGATGTTGCTGAGCGCCTCGGTGAGTTGCTCGCGCAACTCGTCGTTCTTCTGCTTGTATTCCTCTTCCACCTGCTTGGCCTGCTTGCGGGCGTCGCCGGAAACCGGCTTGTCCGGGTCCTTGTCGCTCTCCTTCTTCGAGGAAACCTTGACGTCCATGATGATGCCGTAGGTGCCGGAAGGAACTTTCAACGAGGTGTCTTTCACGTCCGCAGCCTTCTCGCCGAAGATGGCCCGCAGCAGCCGCTCCTCCGGCGCCAGCTCGGTTTCGCTCTTGGGCGTGATCTTGCCCACCAGGATGTCGCCCGGTTTGACCTCGGCGCCGACGCGAATGACGCCGTCGAGGCCCAGGTTCTTGAGGGCCTCCTCACCAAGGTTGGGAATATCCCGGGTGATCTCCTCGGGGCCAAGCTTGGTGTCGCGCGCGCTGACTTCAAACTCGTCAATGTGAATCGAGGTGAACACATCGTCCTTGACGATGCGTTCGCTGATCAGGATGGCGTCCTCGAAGTTGTAGCCGTTCCACGGCATGAACGCGCAGAGGACGTTCCGGCCCAGCGCCAGTTCGCCATCGCGCGTGCACGGGCCGTCGGCAATGACCTGGCCCTTCTTGACGGTGTCGCCCTTGGCCACCAGGGTCTTCTGGTTGATGCAGGTGGCCGCGTTGGAGCGCATGAATTTGCGCACGGGGTAGATGTTAATGCCCTCGGCGGGATCGTGCTTAAGCTTCTTCTTGCCTTCGGGCAGCTTGCCGTCGGGGGTGATGATGATCTGGCTGCCGGTGACGGAGGCCACCTTGCCGGCTTCCTCCGCCACGACCACCGCGCGGGAATCGCGGGCGACGCATTCTTCGAGACCGGTGGCCACCAGCGGACTCTCGTTCACCAGGAGCGGGACCGCCTGCCGTTGCATGTTCGATCCCATCAACGCCCGGTTGGCGTCGTCGTGCTCGAGGAAGGGGATCAACCCCGCCGCCACCGAAACCAACTGCTTCGGCGACACGTCCATGTAATCCACCCGCGCCGGCTCGACATCGATGAAATCGCCCTTCGAGCGACAGGTGACATGCTCGGAGAGGAAGTTGCCCTTGTCGTCAATCGCCGAGTTGGCCTGGGCGATGATGAACTGCTCCTCGCGGTCGGCCGTGAGGTACTCGATCTGGTTGGAGCCGCGGCCCTTCTCGATCTTGCGATAGGGCGTCTCGATGAACCCGAAATCGTTCACCCGCGCGAACGTCGCGAGCGAGGCGATCAGGCCAATGTTTGGACCTTCCGGCGTCTCGATCGGGCAGATGCGGCCATAGTGCGACGGATGGACGTCGCGGACCTCGAAACCGGCACGGTCGCGCGACAGACCACCGGGCCCGAGGGCCGAGAGGCGGCGCTTGTGCGTCAGTTCGGCCAGGGGGTTGATCTGGTCCATGAACTGGCTGAGCTGGCTGCGACCGAATAAATCGCGCACCACCGCCGAGAGCGCCTTGGGATTGATGAGTTTCTGCGGCGTCATTGTATCCACCCCCTGGTCGAAGAGCGTCATGCGCTCCTTGACCAGGCGCTCAGTGCGGGCCAGGCCGACGCGACACTGGTTGGCGAGCAACTCGCCGACGGTGCGCACACGCCGGCTGCCGAGGTGATCAATGTCATCCACCGAACCCTCGCCCTTCTTCAGGCGCAACAGGTATTTGGTCGCCAGAACGAGGTCCAGCTTGGTCAGGATGCGCGACTCGCTGCGGCCAATGCTCAATTTCTGGTTGATCTTGTAGCGGCCCACGCGGCCGAGGTCATAGCGCTTGGGATCGAAGAACAGCCGCTTGATCAGCGCGCGGGCGTTCGCCGCCGTCGGCGGATCGCCCGGACGCAACCGCCGGTAGATGTCCTTGAGCGCCTCCTCCTCGTTCTTCGTGGGATCCTTTTTGAGGCACTTAATGACGATGCCGTCGTCAACGGTGGTGTCCACGACGCGAATCTTGTTCACGCCCAGCTCGGCGATCTGCTTGACCACGACTTTGGACAGCGGTTCGAAGGCGCGGGCCACGACGATGCCCTTGTCGGGGTCGGCGGCGTCCTCCACGAGCACCTTGTTCTGGATGTCCTCGAGGGCCTCGGCCTGCTTCACCGTCAACTCCTCGATCTCGTAGAACAGCCGGATGATCTCCTCGTCGGTGCCACAGACCTTGTCGTCCTTCTTCTTGTCTTTTTCCTCGCCCGGGACGTTGATGTTGGCCAGGGCCCGGAAAAACGTGGTCGTCAAAAACTTTCGGCGGCGCTTTTTGCGGTCGAGGTAAACATAGAGCATGTCGCTCGTGTCGAACTGGGCTTCGTACCAGGAACCGCGGTCCGGAATGATGCGGAAGGAGTGCAGCATCTTGCCGTTGGCGTGCTGGGTGGCCTCGAACGCGATGCCCGGCGACCGGTGCAACTGGCTGACGATGACCCGTTCGGCGCCGTTGATGACGAACGTGCCCTGGGGGGTCATGAGCGGCAGTTCGCCCATGAACACCTTTTCCTCCTTGGTTCCGCCCTCGCCCTTGAGCTGGAAGGTGACGTGCAGCGGCGCGCCGAAGGTCAACCCCTCCCGCAAGCAGTCGAGCCAGCCCAGTTTCGGTTCGCCGATCTCGTAATGCTGGTAATCGAGCACCGTCTTGCCGTCGTAACTCTCGATGGGGAACACCTCGGTGAACACGGCCTGCAGGCCGACATTCTTCCGTTTGGAGGGCGCCACGTCGGCTTGCAGGAACTCCTTGTAGGAATTCACCTGGACCTCGATGAGGTTCGGTGGAGCGATGACTTCCTTGATGCGGCCGAAGTTGATTCGTGGCTCAAGAGTTCGAGTTGACATGACTGGCTCTCCGGGTTGCCCGGCGAAAACCGGGCGAGTTTGCTACACTAAAAAACGACATGAAGCCGGCACTTCCGGGGTTCCCGGAAGCGTGCCGGCCAACAGATTGAAAATGGCAATCGCCGTGTCTGGAGGTGGTGTTGAAACAAATCAGTTTGGATCCAATCCAGCGGGAGGGCGGGAACGGCCCGCCACCCCGTTCGGAACAACAGCCTACTTGAGTTCGACCTTGGCGCCGGCCTCTTCCAGCCTCTTCTTGGCGGCATCGGCATCAGCCTTGTTCGCGCCTTCGAGCACCGGTTTCGGGGCCTCCTCCACCAACTTCTTCGCTTCGGCCAATCCCAGCCCCGCCTTCACTTCACGGACCGCCTTGATGACGGCGATCTTCTTGTCGGCCTGAACGGAGGCCAGGATCACGTCGAAGCTGGTTTTGGCTTCAGCGACCGGAGCGGCGGCGCCCGCAGGCGCGGCAGCGGCCACGGCCACCGGGGCGGCGGCGGAAACGCCCCACTTGGTTTCCAGTTCCTTCACGAGCTCGGCGATCTCCAAAACGGTCGCATTGCTCAATTCTTCCACAATCTTTGCTTTATCGAGTGCCATGGTGTTTTTCTTTCAGTCTCGTCGCCATTCGCGGCCGCGAATGCTTTGAGTTCCCGGCCCGGGAACCGACGATTTACTCTTGATGGTTGCGGTTGGTGTCTTCCCACCGGCATCCAGGCCGGCGGGAAATTGTCAAATAAATCATTCGCCCTGGTCAACCCGGGCTTGCAGGACCCGCGCCAACTGCGCGGCCGGGGCGTTCAGCAGGCGAACCAACTGGGAGGCCGGCGCCTGCAGCAAACCGAGCAGCTTGCCACGGAGCACCTCCAACGAGGGCAGGTCCGCCAGAACCAGCACGGCATCCTTTTCGAGCCGCTGGCTTCCAAGGAAGCCGAACTGGAGCTTCGGCCGGTCAAACTCGGCCTGGAACGTCTTGATGGCCTTGGCCGCCGCGGAAATATCCCGCTGGCCGGTGACGACGGCGATTTGCCCCGCCAGGCTGCTGGCCAGGTCGCCCACACCCGCCTCCTTGACGGCGATGCGGAAGACCGAGTTTTTGATGACGTGCAGCTCGGCCCCCGCTTTCAGCAACCGCTTGCGCAGTTCGCTGAAATGCCCCACGTTCAGCCCCTTGTAATCCACGACCAGAAAGAAGGGCGAGGCGTTGAGACGAGCGACGTATTCCTTGGTGAGAAATTGTTTTTCGGTGCGCATGACAGAAAAAAGCAAGGTTAGGTGGCGTGGAATTCCCGCAGGTCGAGCCGAACCGGCGGACTCATGGTGCTGGCCAGCGTGGCCGTGTGAATGAACTCGCCCTTGACGCTCGCCGGCCGGGACCGAACGATCGCCTCGATCACCGAGCGCGCGTTGTCAATGAGCTGGTCCGGCGCAAAGGCAATCTTGCCGACCGGCACGTTGATGTTGCCCGCCTTGTCGGTCTTGTACTCGACCCGGCCCGCCTTGACCTCCTTGACCGCCTTGGCGGTGTCTTCGGTGACGGTGCCGGTCTTGGGATTGGGCATCAAACCGCGCGGGCCGAGCACCTTGCCCAGCTTGCGCACTTCGGCCATGGCGTCCGGGCTCGCCACCGCAACGTCGAAATCCGCCCAGCCCGCCTGGCACTTGGCGATGAGATCCTCGAAGCCGACGAACTCGGCGCCGGCGGCACGGGCCGCGTCCGCCGCCCCGCCCGGCTTCGCGAACACGAGCACGCGCACGACCTTGCCGCTGCCGTGTGGCAGGGGGACCGTGCCGCGCACCATCTGGTCCGACTGCTTGGGATCCACACCCAGGCGGAAGGCGATCTCGACGGTTTCGTTGAACTTGGCGCGCGGGAATTTGCCCAGGACTTCCACGGCGGACTTCAGGGGATACGACTTGGTCGCATCCACCATCTCCAGCGCCTTGCGGTAACGTTTGCTTGGTTGTTTTGCCATGTGTTGTTGCGGTGCCAGCGAGCGGATGCTCTCCCGCGGTTCGATGCTAGCCGACCACCTCGATGCCCATGCTGCGGGCCGTGCCGGCGATGACGCGAACGGCCGCCTCTTCATTGACGGCGTTCAAGTCCTTTTGCTTGAGTTTGACGATGTCGAGCACCTGCTTGCGGGTGACCTTGCCCACCTTTTCCTTGTTGGGCGTCTTGGAACCCGACGCGATCCCGGCGGCCTTCTTCAGCAGCACGGAGGCCGGCGGCGACTTGGTGATGAACGTGAAGGACTTGTCCTGGTAAACCGTGATGACCACCGGGATGATCATGCCGGCCTGGTCCTTGGTGGCGGCGTTGAACTCCTTGCAGAAGCCCATGATGTTGACGCCGTGCTGGCCGAGCGCCGGACCCACCGGCGGCGCCGGGTTCGCCTGCCCCGCCGGAATCTGCAGCTTGATCTGACCTGTGACTTTCTTCGCCATATAATTGGTTGGTCGTAACGGTTGCGTCGCCGCGCCTGCCCAAGCGGGCAGCGGCCCGCGGCCCGAGGCCGCGTGACTCACGCCTTTTCCACCTGCCAGTATTCGAGTTCGACCGGCGTGCTCCGGCCAAAAATGTTCACGTTCACCTTCAACTTGCCGCGCGCCGGGTCAATCTCCTCGATCGCCCCGCTGAAGTTCAGGAACGGACCATCGTTGATCTTGACCGTTTCCCCGACTTCAAAATTCACTTTCGGCTTCTCGGTGTCCTCGGACTCCGAGATCTGGGCCTTGATGTAATCAATCTCCTCCTGGGAAGTCGCACTGGGGCGGTCACCGCCCACAAACCCGATGATCCCCTGGGTGTCGCGGATAAAATACCATGGTCGCTCGATCAGCCGGTGGTTGTCATCCAAGAGGGTCATGTGGACGAAGACGTAGCCGGGATAGAGTTTGCGCGTAGTGACGGTCTTCTTGCCGCCACGCACCTCGGCCACCCTCTCCATCGGAACCAACACTTCCTCGATGAATTCTCCCATTTCCTCGGCTTTGAGGCGTTTCTCAATGCTCTCCTTCACCTTGAGTTCCTGGCCGGACAAGGTGTGAAGAACGAACCATTGGCTCTGCATGATCGGGGGAACGGTCGCGTTAAAGCAGTTTAGATTTTCGGCAGGATGCCGCGTACCAACTTCAAAATGACAAGATCAGCGCCCACGGTCAGCAGTCCCAGCAAGGCAATGCTGATCATGACGACGACCGTCGAGCCTTTCAATTCCTCGAGCGAGGGCCAGGAACACTTCCGGAGCTCTTCCCGGGTTTCCTTCACATAGGTGCTGAGCTTCAGCAAATGGCCCTTGTACCAGAGGTAGCCGAACGTGCCACCAATGATGACAATCCAGATGCCCAGTTTGATCAAATCGTTGTTCACAATATTTGCTTGTTGGCGGAGGGGGAGGGATTCGAACCCCCGAGGGCAGTTAGCCCTAACGGTTTTCAAGACCGCCGCATTCGACCGCTCTGCCACCCCTCCGGCCCGCGCCGTTTACGCCTGGCAGGGCGGGAGGGACTCGAACCCCCAACCGACGGTTTTGGAGACCGCTACTCTACCAATTGAGCTACCGCCCTAATTACTCCAGGCCGTTCCCTGGCCGCTGGCCGGCGGCCATCCGCACCCTCACGCCGGCCGTCAACCACGATTATTCGATGACTTCGCTGACCCGACCGGCGCCGATGGTGCGGCCACCTTCGCGAATTGCGAAGCGCTGGCCCTTTTCCATCGCGATCGGCTTGATCACCTTCACCTCGACCGAGACATTATCACCCGGCATCACCATTTCCACTCCGGTGGGCAGGGTAACGTTCCCGGTCACATCGGTCGTCCGAAAATAGAACTGCGGGCGGTATTCGTTGAAGAAAGGCGTATGCCGGCCACCCTCGTCCTTCGACAGGACGTACACCTCCGCCTTGAAATGGGTGTGCGGCGTAATGGTCCCGGGCTTGGCCAGCACCATGCCACGCTCCACGTCCTCCTTCTTGGTGCCGCGGAGAAGCACGCCGACGTTGTCGCCCGCGCTGGCCTTGTCCAGCAACTTGCGGAACATCTCGATGTCCGTCGCCACCGTCTTGCGCGTTTCCCGCAACCCGACGATCTCGACGTCGGTCATCCGGCTCAGCTCGCCGCGCTCCACACGGCCGGTCACGACGGTGCCGCGACCTTCAATGTTGAACACGTCCTCAATGCTCATCAGGAACGGTTTGTCAATCTCGCGCACCGGCAGCGGAATGAAGCTGTCAACCGCATCGAGCAGTTGCTGGATGCTGTCCATCGCCTTCTGGTCGCCCGCCATCGCGGCCTTGGCACTGCCGCGGACGATCGGGGTCTTGTCGCCCGGAAAACCATACTTGGTGAGCAAGTCACGCAGTTCCATTTCGACGAGCTCGAGCAACTCGGGATCGTCCACCAGATCCACCTTGTTCATGTACACCACGATCGCCGGCACCCCGACCTGGCGGGCCAGCAGGATGTGCTCGCGCGTCTGCGGCATCGGGCCTTCGGAAGCGTCCACCACCAGGATTGCGCCATCCATCTGCGCCGCCCCGGTGATCATGTTCTTGATGTAATCGGCGTGTCCGGGACAGTCAACGTGGGCATAATGCCGCGCGTTGCTTTGATATTCCACGTGGGAAATGGCGATCGTAACGGTCTTGGTTTCGTCACGCACCGTGCCGCCCTTGGTGATGTCCGCGTAGGAAATCGGCGTCGCCAGCCCCTTCTTGGCCTGCACTTCGACAATGGCCGCCGTCAGCGTGGACTTGCCATGGTCAATGTGGCCGATGGTGCCGATGTTTGCGTGAGGTTTGCTGCGGACAAACTGCTCTTTAGCCATTGCGATTCCTAGGTTGAGTGGTTGCGGTTAACTTCGGTGGAGCCCATGACCAGGTTTGAACTGGTGACCTCGTCCTTACCAAGGACGCGCTCTGCCAACTGAGCTACATGGGCGGAGATTCATTTTTGTTGAACTACGTTTTAAATGACTTCTGTACAAAACGACAAAACTACCGTGCCCTGTGGCATTTCCGTTACAAACCTTTCAGGGCAGACGGTTTCTCAATTTTCCCGAACAATAACGGGAGACGATTTATAGGGAGTGCCCGGAGACGTGTCAACGCCTTTTTCCAAGAATTTAACGCCACACCACTCCCGCCACGACGATCCCCACCGACCGATGCGGCCCACGCCTCGCGACGGGCCTCCCGGGCCCAAGCTCGCCCTATTCTGCCTCGGTTGCGCCTTTCCCGATCAGTGTCTCCACGTACACCAGATTCTTGTCCCCGGCGTGCCGCACCAGCTTCAGGAGCCCTTCCATGCTCGAAACCTCCTCCAATTGCTCGCGCACGAACCATCCCAGGAAGCCCTGAGCCAGATAGTCCTTCTCGGCGATTGCCAGGTCCATCAACTGGTTGAACTGCAGCGTCACCGTCTGCTCCCAACTGAGCGAAAGTCGAACCGCCTCTTCCACGCTCGCAAACCGGGCTTGCGGGGCGGGAATCGCCGGAATCGCCACCGCGCCACCGGCTTCAACCACATACTTCACCAACTTCAGGGCGTGGTCCCGTTCCTCGTCCGACTGCTGGTAGAAACGGGCCGCCAACTTCGCCCAGCCTTCCCCGGCGAGAAAAGCGGCGATTTCGACGTATTGCAGCGAGGCGGCAAACTCATGCCCAACCTGCGCATTGAGGGCCGCGTTCAATTGGGGGCTGATCAGCATATTCGGATACGGGTTGTAACGATCCGGCGCCATCATTACACGCTCATATCTCCAACCGCAACTGGAAAGAGCCACGAAAGAGCCACGACACTGGAAATGGCCGCCCGACGTTTTGGCTTCATCCGCCGAAGTCGTTCGGTCATGATCGCGACATGGTGACGCTTTCAAAGCGCGAAATCCGCGAAGCCGTTCGCCAGGCCCTGGCCGAAGACCTCGGGTCGGGAGACGCGACCACCCTGGCCACGGTGCCGGCCCGGACGAAGGCCACCGCGGTGATGGTCGCCCGCGAACCCCTGGTCGTGGCCGGCCTCGCCTTTGCCGTCGCCGCCTTTCGCGAACTTGGTCCGCGGATTCGGGTTCGCTGTGAAGTCCGCGATGGTGAACACCTGGGCAATGGCCGGACGCTGCTCCGGGTGGAGGGTCCCGCCCGCGCACTGCTCTCGGCCGAACGGGTTGCGCTCAACTTCCTCCAGCGCCTCTCGGGCATCGCCACCCTGACCGCGGCCTACGTGGCCGCGGTGGCGGACACCAGGGCGCGCATCCTCGACACGCGGAAAACCACGCCGGGCTGGCGGCGGTTCGAAAAGTACGCCGTGGCGTGCGGCGGCGGTCAGAACCACCGCCTCGGCCTGGCCGACATGATCCTCATCAAAGACAACCATCTTGTCGCCCTCCGGGACGCCGCGCCCAACGCCATTGCCGCCGCGGTGGAGCGCTCCCGCGCCGCCTGTCCCCACCTCCGCGTGGAGGTCGAGGCCGACACCCTCACCCAGGTCGGCCAGGCCGTCGCCGCCAGGGCGGACCTGGTCTTGCTGGACAACATGCGCCCGCCGCTGCTCCGGAGGGCGGTCGCCATCGTTGCCGGGCGCTGTCAGACCGAGGCGAGTGGCGGCGTTAATCTCCGCAACGTGCGCGCCACGGCAAAAACCGGCGTGGATTTCATCTCCGTGGGCGCGTTGACCCACTCGGCGAGAGCGGTGGACATCGGGCTCGACTTCGACCCTCGCCAGCCCGGCGGCGACCGATCAATGCCCCATGAATGCCGACATTGAAATCCTCGCCGCCCTGCGTGCCGCAGGCGTCGGTGGTGTCTCCGGGGCGGAACTCGCGCAGCGTCTGCACGTCACGCGGGCGGCCATCTGGGCACGCATCCACGACCTCCGGCAACTGGGATATGACATCGCGGCCACTCCCTACGCCGGCTACCACTTCATCAGCGCCCCGGATCTGCTCCATGCCGACGACCTGGCCGCGCGCCTTGGTCCGGTCCGGGTCATCGGTCGCGATCTGCGGGTCTTCCGCGAGACGGCGTCCACGAGCGACATCGCCGAGCACCTGGCACGCGACGGCGTCGCCGAGGGCGCGGTCGTGTTTGCCGAAGCCCAGGCGCGCGGGCGCGGCCGTTTGGGACGCCCCTGGCACTCGCCGGCGGGCAAGGGACTCTGGTTCTCCGTGCTGTTGCGTCCGGATTGGCACCCCACGGAGGCCACCCGGATCACCATCGCCGCTGCCACGGCCCTGGCCCGCGCCATCCAATTGCGTACCGGCCTCGCCGCCGCCATCAAATGGCCCAACGACCTCCTGTTCCGCGGGCGCAAGGCCGCCGGCATTCTCACCGAACTCAGCGCCGAACTCGACCGCGTCAAATACGTCATCGTTGGCGTCGGCGTGGACGTCAACGTCACCGCCGCGGAATTCCCGCCTGAATTCCGCCGCCAGGCCACCTCGCTTTCCATCGAAACCGGGCAAAGGCTCGACCGCAGCGACTTGGCGATCGCCATTCTGCGGGCCTTGGACCACGATTACGAGCGCGTCACCGGCGGACGGTTCGACGAAGTCGCCGACGAATGGGCGGCGCAATGCACGACCCTGGGCCAGCCAGTCGCCATCTCCGTGGGCAAACGCCACATTCGCGGCCGTGCCGAGGCGCTTGATGCGGACGGAGCCTTGCTGGTGCGCACCGAGCACGGCCTCTTGGAACGCGTCACCGGCGGTGATGTACGTCTTGAAAAATGATCCTGCTTTTGGACATTGGGAACACTCACACGCACGTCGGCCTGGCCAACGGGAACCGGGTGCTGCGCCATACCAACCTGCCCACACCCTCCTGGTTTGACGACGGAGCCCCACCGCGCCTCGCCCGCTTTGTCGGACGTCATCGTCTCACCGGCGCCGCCGTTTGCAGCGTTGTGCCCACCGCCACCGCACCCGTGATCGCCACCGTGCAGAAGCGCTGGCAGCTCGCCCCTGTGGTCCTGACCCATGCCACCGTCCGCGGCGTCGGCATCAACTACCCGCACCCGGAAACCATCGGTCCCGACCGCCTCGCCAACGCGGTTGCCGCCCGCCACGAATTTGGCGCGCCGGCAATCGTGATTGATTTCGGCACTGCGGTCACCTTCGACATCGTGGACCGTCATGGTGACTACGTCGGCGGCATCATCGCCCCGGGTCTGTCGGCGATGACGGACTACCTCCATGAAAAAACTGCCCTCCTGCCGCGCATCCGGATTCGCGAGACGCGGGCGGTCATCGGCCGCAACACGGAACAAGCCATGCTGATCGGGGCGGTGCATGGTTATCGCGGGCTGATCCACGCGTTGCTCCACGCGTTGCGCCGCGCGCTGGCCACGCCGAGACTGCCGGTCATTGCCACCGGCGGCTACGCCCGGCTCATCGCCGCCCGCCTGCCCACCATCACCGCGATCCGGCCGCTGCTCACGCTCGAAGGCTTGCGGCTCACCTGGCAGGCGCACCATCCCATCCGGCCTTCAACCCCGCCCCACTCGTGAGCCACACCCGCCAGATCCGCAACCTCGCACTGATCGGGTTCATGGGCACCGGCAAGTCCACCGTCGGACGCCTGGTCGCCCGGCAGCTCGGGCTCGCCTTCGTCGACACGGACGACCGCATCGTGCAACTGGCGGGCAAGACGATTCCACGGGTCTTCGCCGAGGATGGCGAGGCGGCTTTTCGCGCGATTGAACGGCGTGTCGTGACCGAACTGGTCCGTCTGAACGATACGGTCATTGCCACGGGCGGCGGGCTGGGGGCCAACCTCGACAATCTTGCCAGCCTCAAGACCCACGCCCTGGTCGTCTGCCTCTGGGCCACCCCGGAAGTGATCTGGTCCCGCGTTCGCCGCGCGCCCCGCCGCCCCTTGCTCCAGGTACCCGACCCGTTGGGGCGCATCCGCGAACTGCTGGCGGAGCGCACGCCCGCCTATCGCCAGGCCGACGTGCTGGTCTATTCGGGTCTGCGCCAATTGCGCGAAGTTGCCTGGCACGTCAGCGAGCAGTTCCAGCTCGCCCGCCAGGCCAGTGCGCCTCCATGAAGTCCGCCATCCAGCAACGTGCGGCCGGACTGGGCTTCGAGGCCTGTCGCATCACGACGGCCGCCCCGCCGGCCACGGCGGATCGTTTGCAGGCCTGGCTCGCCGCCGGCCGCCATGGCGACATGGCCTATCTCGCCCGTACCGCGGACCGGCGGGCGGACCCACAATTCGTCCTCCCCGGCGCCCGCAGCCTGATCCTGCTCGCCGTGAGCTACGCACCCGAAGCAACGGGAACGAACGCGGCTGAGCCGCGAGAAGAGGCTGCCTCTTCCCGCCACGGGCTGGTGGCCCGTTATGCCCGTTTCGCCGATTACCATGAGGTCCTCCGCCCTCGCCTCGACGCCCTCGGGGCCACGATCCGCGAACTCGGCGGCCCCGGCACGCGTTCCCTCGCTTGCGTGGACACCGGTCCGGTGCTGGAACGTGACCTGGCCCAGCGCGGCGGTCTGGGCTTCATTGGCAAGCACACGAACCTCATCAGCCGCCAGCTTGGCAACTGGTTCTTCATCGCGGAGATCCTGACGACGCTGGAATTGCCTCCCGACCCGCCGGAACGAAATCACTGTGGATCGTGCACCCGCTGCCTCGCCGCCTGTCCCACCCGGGCCATCACCGCCCCGTTCGAACTGGATGCCCGCCGGTGCCTCGCCTATCTCACGATCGAATTGAAGGGGGCGATTCCGGTGGAATGGCGGCCGGCGATCGGGACGCGGATTTTCGGGTGCGATGACTGCCTGGCGGTTTGTCCCTGGAACCGTTTCGCGCACGCCGGCGCTTTGATGCAACCGCACCGCCGCCCGGACTTGAGCCAGCCGGACTTGTTGGAGCTCCTCGCCCTCGACGATGCCGGGTTCAAGGCGCGTTTTGGCGGAACGCCCCTCATGCGAATCAAGCGACGTGGGCTGTTGCGGAACGTGTGCGTCGCGTTGGGGAACGCGGGAGATGCCGCCGCTTTGCCCGCCCTCGCCAACACGGCACGTTCAACCGACCCGCTGGTCGCCGAGCACGCGAGCTGGGCGATCACCCAGATCACCACCCGTCTGGAAACGAACGCTTGAAGAGATGAAAATGAGAATGGCGACGCCGCCGGTGTGCCTGACCAAGGCTGGCCGCAACGATCAGGGAATGCGCTGACCATCTTGATGGACGGTCAGAGTAGATCTGGAGCGATGCGTCCCGCCAGAGTGGACGATAATTCCCACCGCCACTGTTCCAATCCGGAACCGGTGGCGTGGGCAACACCGGGCAGTGACACCCAAAAGTGACTGGCGCGAAGGCAACTGCCGAACGAACCCGTCGGGTCCGCCCTGTCTCAGGCCTCGGGACGCCGGTCGCCGTCAGCGGGACGCGCCGGGCGATCTTCGCGCGGCCGGGCAATATTCACCGTCAGTTGCCGGCCCTGGAATTGCTTGTTGTGGAACAACTCCACCGCCTTGTTGGCCTCCTCGGCGGTGCCATACTCCACAAAGGCGAACCCGCGGGACTTGCCGGTGAACTTGTCCAGCATCAGGTTGCAGGACGTGACCACACCGGCCTGGGAGAAGTAATCCTGCAGGTCATTTTCCAGCGTGCGATAAGAGAGATTACCAACGAACAATCTGCTTGCGTTACTCATACTATTAGGGTGCACCACTTCAAGGAGAACCTTTGGGGAACTGCATCAGCAGATTCACCGAGCCGGCTCGTAATACTCAACTTCGCGGACATCTGTCTGTTTGACACTTTTGGGTCCTCTGGGCCACGCGACCATAGCAAATCCGCCATGCTCGTCAACTGTAGAATGCAAAGAATCGCGGGCGAATGATTAGCGCCGATGCTGCCGGAAACCGGAAAATGCCGGAAATGTGGTGGACATTTTCGCCGGCAGGCGTCCACTGTGCCGCCATGAACACCCGATCCACCCGTCGTGAGATGCTGGTCCGCACCGCCCAAACAGCCGCCGCGACCACCCTCGCCGCCAGACTGGCACCCCTGCTCGCCGCCCCCGGGCAGCGCGGCTTCAAGATCGGCGCCTGTGAATGGTCGCTCCGGAAAAGCGGCCCCGAGGTCATGACCGTCGCCAAGGCGATCGGTCTCGACGGCGTGCAGGTGGACCTGGGCAACCCGGGCAACCACATGTGGCTGCGCCGGCCGGAAATCCAGCAGGCCTACCTCGCCGCGGCCCGGGCCACCGGCGTCGCCGTCGGCGGCCTCGCGCTGGCGGAGTTGAACAACATCCCGCTCAAGAGCGATCCGCGGGCCGCAGTTTGGGTGGTGGATGCCATCGAGGTGGCCCGGGCGATTGGCGCAAAGGTCATCCTGGTGGCCCAGTTCTTCAAAGGCGAACTGAAGGGCGACCAGACGGGCGTGGACCGGACGGTCGAGGTCTTGCAGGAGATCGCCCCGCGGGCCGAGCGGGCCGGCGTCATCCTCGGGCTGGAGAACTACCTGAGCGCCGAGGAGAACCTCGACCTCGTGCGCCGCATCGGGTCGTCCGCGGTGCAGGTGTATTACGACGTGGGCAATTCGACCGACAAGGGCTACGACATCTACCGGGAAATTCGCCTGCTCAAGGGCCAGCTTTGCGAACTGCACTTCAAGGACGCCGACCACCTGCTGGGCAAGGGGCGGATTGATTTTGCGAAGGTGCGCGCGGCGGTGGACGAGATTGATTTCCGCGGCTGGATCCAGATCGAGGCGGCCGCGCCGAACGGCTTGATGAAGGATTACCCCGCCAACCTCGCCTTCCTGCGCAGCCTGTTTCCCCCGGCCGCCTGAGGCGCCTATTTGAATTTCACGTCGAGCCGGTTCCGCTCCAGGCTCGATCCCTCGGCAAAGGCCAGTTGGGCCAGGGCCTTGTGGTAATCGGTCAACGCCCGGCTTTCCGCGCCGCGACTGGCGGTGAGGCGGTTCAGCATCTCGAGCACGACAAAGCTCGTGCTCTCGCCATTCTGCAACTTCCGCTGCTCGGCGGCGAGGGCGGCCTCGGCATAGGTGCGGGCCTGTCGCGTCGCACTCACGCGCCGGAAGGCAGTTTCCACGAAATTCACCGCGTCGTCCACCTGGATGAGGATGTCCTGTTCGAGTTGTTTGAGCCGGAGTTCCGCCGTCGTCCGCTCGGTTTCGCCGGCGTGATACGCGCTGCGCGCGGCGCGATTGCTAAGCGGATAGCTAAGCACGACACCGTAGCTGTATTGCGGGTACGAAAAGTCGCCCAACTGGGCGAACGCGTCGCCGAAGGTGCTGTCCACGGCGCGCCCCCCAACGCTGCCGACCACGTCGAGGCTGGGAAACAACTGGTTGAAGCGGTAGCGCACCTGGAGATTCTGTTTCTCCAGTTCGAGGCGGAACTGCCGGATGTCCGGCCTTTGCTCCAGCGCCCGGTCCCAGCATTCCCGCCGCTGGAGCGGGGTCTCGACGGCCCCCAGCACGTCCGAAGGGTCCAGTCGCACGTCCGCCCAGCGCCGAAAATCATCGCCGATCAGTCCCTTGAGGATATTCTGCTGGCTGGCAAAGGCGAACTGGGCGGCGAGGAGATTGGCCTGCGCGGTTTCCACTTCCGCCGCGGCGTCCTGCTCGCCGGCCGGCGGCAACATGCCCATCTGCACCCGCCGTTGGTTTTCGGCGAGCAGTTGCCGGGCCTGGGCCAGCGCCATCTCCTGCACCCCGATCTGCTCCCGGGCAAGGATCAGATCGTAATACGCCACCTCGGTCTTGGTGACGATGTTCATCATCTGCTGGAGCAACGCCAGCTCGGCGATCTTCAGGTTCTTCTTGTTGACCTGGATTTCGTAGCGCGGCTGGTCAATCCAGAAATCCTTCAGGAGCGGTTGCCGCAGGGTGATCGCGGCCGCGACATCGGCCTGGTTCGTATGCCGCGGGTAAGCCGGCGTCCCGTTGTTGTTGTAAATCAACGAGTCCGTCATCAGCGACTGCCCGCTGCCGGTCAGGTCATACGACAGCCCCGTCGGCAACATCCCCCGCAGTCCGCTGCCGAGATATTCGCCCGACTGGCGGTAGGGGCTGTCGTAGCCCGCTTTCTTGGGGTCCAGGTCCAGCGGTTCGTTATCGTAGGTGCGTCCGGCGTTCACGCGCAGAACCGGATCGTAAACCCCGTAGCCGCCGCTTAAGGTAAAACGGGCCAGTTCCGGTTGCTGCCGCGCGATCTGGAGTTGGAGATTGTGTTGCAGCGCCAGTTGCAGGCATTCGGCGAGGGAAACCGGGCGGGTCGGTCGGTCCGCAGCGGGCGTCTCCGCGCGTCCGAGGAGTGCGACCACGCCCAACAAAAGCACTTGCAGGCCTTTCATTGACCGCCGAGCTTGCGGACAAACGCGCGCCAAGTCAAACAGCCAAACGGCCGGGCCGCAACCCCGGCCGGCCGGCGCGAAGTCCGTGCTGGCGCTGCCGGCCGGCTCTGCTATCATTCCCGCCATTCGACGCGCCATGAGCCCGATCAACCCTGCCACCCTCCTGCGCCAGCTCCGCTGGCGCTACGCCACCAAGAAATTCGATCCAAGCCGCAAGATCCCGCCCGAGAACTGGCGCGCGCTGGAAGAGGTCATGGTCCTTTCGCCCTCCTCTTATGGACTCCAGCCGTGGAAATTCATCGTCGTTAACGACCCGGCCACGCGCGAGCAACTCGTGCCCGTGTCCTGGGGACAGCGCCAGGTGGCGGAGGCCTCGCACCTCGTCGTCATCGCCATCAAGAAACACCTGACCGCCGCCGATGTGGATGCCCATATCCAGCGCGCCGCGACGGTGCGGGGCGTGCCCGCAGGATCTCTGGCGAGCTATCGCACGTTGATGATCCGCGACCTCATCGAAGGCCCGCGCAGCCTCACGGTGAATTTCTGGGCGGCCAACCAGGCTTACATCGCCCTCGGCAACCTGCTCACCTCCGCCGCCCTGCTCGGCATTGACACCTGTCCGTTGGAAGGGTTCGAACCGCCCCAGTACGACCAAATCCTCGGCCTGGCGCCGCGCGGCCTGGCCGCCACAGTCGCCTGCGCCCTCGGCTATCGCGCGGCCGACGACAAATACGCCACCGCGTCCAAGGTCCGCTTTGCGGCCCACGAGGTCCTCGAACACATCTGAGTCCGCCCTCGCGCACGGACCGGTCGGGGCTTCGCGTCTTCGCTGTTTTCGAGCCCGCCCTCGCGCACGGACCGGTCGGCAGTGTCCCAATTGGGTGAGGCTCCGCCAGAGAATTGCGAGTTTCGAGCTTCGAGTGTCGAATTCGTGCGGGTTCGGGGAATTCGTGTCTCGGCTCGCGGGACGCCCCACCGACGGGCCGAACCAGGACATGGCTGCGGCTTCTGCGCTTGCGGCAACGGCGGCCCGGTGCCAGCATGGACCCATCAATCCTATGCACACAAAATGGCTCGGCTCATGGCTCGTCGGGGTATTGATCGCGGCGGCTTCGTTGAATGCAGCGCCCCCGATCGAACTGGTACGCAACTTCGTCAACCCACCGACGGCAGCCCGGCCGTGGGTTTATTGGTTCTGGCTCAACGGCAACATGACCCGCGAGGGCATCACCGCCGACCTCGAAGCGATGAAGCGGGTCGGGATCGGCGGCGTGCTGATCATGGAAGTGGACCAGGGGGCGCCGCTCGGGCCGGCGGCCTTCATGAGCGACTCCTGGCGTGCGCTGTTCCGCCACGCCGTCAGCGAGGCGCAGCGCCTCGGCCTGGAAATCAACATGAACGACGACGCCGGCTGGAACGGCAGCGGCGGCCCCTGGATCAAGCCCGAAGAGTCCATGCAGAAGGTCGTCGGGAGCGAAACCAATCTCACCGGCCCGCTGTCCTTCACGGGCAGTCTCGCCCCACCACCCACGCTGGCGGGCTATTATCGCGACATCGCGGTGCTCGGCTTCCCCACTCCCGGCAGTTACCGCATCGAGAACATCGCCGGCAAGGCAGCTTACGAACGGCAGGGCAACCCGCCGGCGAGCGAAACCAAGCTCCCGCCGGAGATGGTCATTGATCCCGCCACCCTCACCAACCTGACCGCGCGCATGGATGCCAACGGCCGGCTGACGTGGGACATCCCGGCCGGCGCCTGGACCGTCATGCGCCTCGGCCACACCTCGACCGGCGTGGAAAACGCCCCGGCGCCGGCCAGCGGCCGCGGTCTGGAATGCGACAAACTGAGCGCGGCCGGCATCGAGGCGCAGTTTGCCGGGATGATGGCCCGGTTGATCGCCGACGTGGGCAATGCCGCCGGCCGGACGCTCGTCGCCACCCACATTGACAGTTGGGAGAACGGCGCCCAGAACTGGACCGCCCGGATGCGCGAGGAATTCCAGCAGCGACGCGGCTACGATTTGATCCCGTTCCTGCCGGCGATGTCGGGCCGCGTGATCGGCAGCCTCGAACTTTCCGAGCGTTTCCTGTGGGACCTGCGGCAGACCGTCAACGATCTGCTCCTCGAGAACTACGCCGGCCGCATGGAGCAGCTCGCCCAACAGCACGGTCTGCGGCTGTCCATCGAGGCCTACGGCGGACCGTGCGACGACATCGCCTACGGCGGGCGCGCGGACGAACCGATGTGCGAGTTCTGGATCGGCGGCGGCGCCTTCGAAACCTGCAAGGAAATGGCCTCGGCGGCGCACACCTACGGTCATCCGATCCTTGGCGCGGAATCGTTCACCGCCGACGACCACGAGAAATGGCTGCAACATCCCGCCACGATCAAAGCGCTGGGCGACCGCGCGTTTTGCGAGGGCGTGAACCGCTTCGTCTTTCACCGCTACGCCATGCAGCCCTGGCTGAATTACCAGCCGGGAATGACCATGGGGCCTTGGGGGCTGCATTACGAACGGACCTCCACCTGGTGGGAAACCTCGCGCCCCTGGCACGAATACCTCGCGCGCTGCCAGTTCATGCTGCGGCAGGGCCAGTTCGTCGCCGACATCTGCTATGTGCAACCCGAGGAATCGCCGCAAGGCTTCGTCGGCCATTCGCGCCACGGCTATGATTTCGACAACTGCCCCGCCGAGGTGGTGCTGAAACGGGTGACCGTGAAGGACGGCCGGATTGTGCTGCCCGACGGCATGAATTACCGGCTCCTGGTTCTGCCCGACACGAAGGCGATGACGCCGGCCCTGCTGCGCAAGGTCAAGGAACTCGTCGCCGCCGGCGCCACCGTCGTCGGTCCGACACGACCCGTGCGATCACCTGGGCTCGCGGGTTACCCGGCCTGCGACGCCGAGGTGCAGCAACTGGCGCAGGAACTCTGGGGCGGCGGCAAAATCATCGCGGACAAGACCCCGGAACAGGTGCTGGCCAGGCTGAGCGTGCCCCGGGATTTCGCGGGCGGGAATCTTCGGTGGATTCACCGGCAAACCGCGGACATGGACATCTATTTTGTCGCGTCCAGCCGTCCACAGCCGACGGACGTGCTCGCCGAATTCCGCGTCGCGGACCGGGCGCCGCAATTGTGGTCGCCGGAAACCGGACGCATCGAACTGCCCGTCTCGCTCACCCAAGCCGGCGGCGTGACGCGCATCCCGCTGCACCTCGAGCCGAGCGGTTCGGTATTCGTCGTTTTTCAGAGCGGAGGACCCGCCTTCCGCCCGGTTGACAGCGCCACACATGACGGCCAGCCGTTTTTCCCGGCGCCGGAAATCAAGGGTCCCGTGGTCATCACGAAGGCGCAGTATGGCGTGCTGGGCGATCCGAAACGCACCCGCGATGTGCGCGCCAAGCTGCAGGCGGTCGTGGACGCCGGCGAACTCAACTTTCAGGTGGCCCGCATGGCCGCTGGCGACGATCCGGCCTTCGGCGTCGTGAAGACCCTGGAGGTTGAATACACCGCCGGCGGACAGCCCCTCAAAGCGAGCGGGCAGGACCCGGAAGATCTGAGCCTGCAGACGACCGGGGGCGCAGAACCGGTGGCCACGCTAAACCGGTTGGCCGACGGCCGACTGCAGGTGGAGGCGCGCGAACCGGGTCGCTACATGCTAACATCGGCGACCGGCAAGATACGGCAATGGGAGGTCACGGACCTGCCCGCGCCCGTGGAGATCAGCGGGCCTTGGGAGCTGCGCTTCCCGCCCAACTGGGGCGCGCCAGCCCAGCTCACGTTGCCGAAACTGATCTCATGGAGCGAACACAGCGATTCCGGAGTGAAGTATTTCTCCGGGACGGCCACGTATCGCAAAACCATCCAGGTGCCCCGCGCCATGCTCGGCGGTGACCGGCGATTGTGGCTGGATCTGGGCAACGTGCAGGTGATGGCCACGGTGAGTTTGAACGGCCAGGACCTCGGCCTCCTTTGGAAACCGCCCTATCGCGTGGACATCACGCGCGTGGCGAAGGCCGGTGACAACGCGCTCGAAGCCCGCGTCGTCAACCTCTGGCCCAACCGGCTGATCGGCGACCAGCAACTGCCGGCCGACAGCGCCCGCAACCCGGAGGGCACGCTCAAGGAGTGGCCGCAGTGGGTGCGCGAAGGCAAGCCCAGCCCCACCGGCCGCTTCACGTTCACGACTTGGGAATTGTGGAAGAAGGACGCGTCGCCCATTCCGTCCGGTCTGCTCGGCCCGGTGCGCCTGGTGCCGGTGGACGTGCGGCGGTTTCGGAATTAGGCGATGAGACACCGATCACTTTGCTTCCCGGTGTGAGCCGGGCCACTCAACGACCATGACGAACGACTGCCCTGCCCGCCCATGAAAGCCTCCTGCCTTCGCACGCTCCGGCGCTGCCGGCTTGCCGGCGGTTTCGCCGTGCTCGTCACCTGCCTGCTGCCCGCGTTCACCGCCGCGCTCCACGGCACGCCGGCCTCGCAGTTTCACCGGAGCTTCAACCTCAACGTCGGCGAGCCGGTGGATGTCGCGCCGTGGGGTGAACGCGCGTCCTGGACCGACGGCAAGGACGCCGGCATTTTATGGGAAGACCCGCGCGATGTTTTCCGCGTCGTGGTCACGTTCGCCGACGTAGTGCCCGATCCCTCCGCGGCGCGCCTCCAATGGTGGCATTCCGTCTGGCCCGAAACCCACATCCCGCGCGACCACCCTTCCGGCGCGAGCGAGTCCGGCTGGCAGGAACTCGGCGACTGGTATCGCGGTCAATGGCGCGACGCCGACGCCGACCTCAAAGCTGACGGCAAGACTTGGACGTTCACCTTTCGCCCGGTCAACGCGAAGGAGTTTCCCAATCTGAAAGACTTCGCCGCCACGTATCGCACGACCTTGCGACTGCGACTGCTTTTTGGCGGACCGGCCCCCAAGGTGGACAAGCTCCAGGCGTTCACAGATTCGACCTGGCAGAATCTCCGCGTAAACCTCGATTGGAAGAACCAAGCCGACGGCAAGGCGTCGCGCTTCGAGACCTTCAACGGCTTTGCGCTCGCGCCGCAGGGCTCCGCCAGCAAGTTCGCACAATCCGTCCTCCTCTGGTTCACCGAAAGCCCAAACGTCAACACGTTCGACAGCACCGTCGTAACCATCCGCACGCCGCGGCACACATTCAGCTTCGATCCGGTGGCGCTGCAGCGCGCGGGGCGAATACCCGTCACTTTCGCCGGGGTGACCCTGAGCACCGTGGGCGTTGGCGCCGCGCCGACTGCAAACGAACCGACGATTTACGCGCGAGTCTTCTCCGAGCCGGACCAATCCCTCGCCCGCGCGATGGCCGAGCAGCCGCCGCACAAGCAGTTCTATTTCCCGATGGGCACCGAGGGCGGCCGGCAGCGATTTGGCATGGACCCGGAAGGGATCGCGTTCTGCGTGAACGACCGCATTGACCAGCCGGTCGGCAAGGACACGCGGCGGCGGACCTGGGGCGGCAACCGGCTCGATTTTGCGTTCGGCCTGCCCGACGCGATGCCCAACAAGCGGTGGATCGAGGACGGCTTCCTGCCCATCATCAACGCGGAGTGGGAACGCGATGGAATTGTCTATACGCAGACCGCTTTTGTGACGCGGCTCGAGCCGGGCAGCCTCGGCTTCCCCGACATGAAGGCGGACGACACCGCCGTGCTGATGGTCCACATCGCCGGCCGCAACGCCGCGCAGCAGTATCGCGAAGCCCACGTCGTCCTGAGCCTCAAAGTTGACGGCCGGCCGGTGAAAATCACGCTCACGAACGACCTCGTGTTCGCCGAACTCGACGGCGGTCCCCTGCTCCGCGGCGTGGTGAGTTGCCAGGCCGAAGGCAAACCGGTGGACGACGGCAAGGGCATCCGTTTCGCCGCCAATCTGCCGCCCGGCACCGACGGCGCGATGGTGCTGCGGATCCCGTTCGTCACCCTTGACCAGCCGGCCGAAATCGAGCGGCTCCGCAACCTCGACTTCGAGGATGAATTCTATCGCGTCCGGAAATTCTGGCAGGCCCGCGCGGACGCCAGCGCCCAAATCCACACGCCGGTTGCCGAGCTCAACGACTTCTACCGCGCCCATGTCTCGCATTTGCTGATCAACTGCGGACGCGAAGTGGGGGCGGATCGCCTGATGGCGCGCGTCGGTGGCTTTGGCTACGGCGTCTATGGCAACGAGTCGTGCATGATGATCATGGACCTCGATTGTCGCGGGATGCACCGCGAGGCGGAGCGCTGCCTCGAAACCTTCCTGCGCTACCAGAGCACGACGCCGCTGCCGGGCGACTATGACTCGCAGGATGGCATTTTCAACGGCGCCAACGGCTGGGAACAGGGTGGCTACAACCAGCACCACGGCTGGATCATGCGCACCATGGCCGAGCACTATCGCTATTCCGGCGACCGCGCCTGGCTCGCGCGCAACGCGGACAAACTCGTCAAGGCGGCCCGCTGGATCGTCCGCGAGCGGGCACGCACCCGGAACCTGACCGGCCTGCGCGCGATCGAGCGCGGCCTGCTCCCGCCCGGATCGCTCGAAGACATCGGCGACTGGCGCTGCTGGCTGTCGAACAATGTGTTCAGTTGGTGGGGACTGGACGCCGTCGCGAAGGCCCTCGCCGAGATCGGCCATCCGGAGGCGAAGGCGTTGCAGGCGGAGGCCGATGCCTACCGACGCGACATCCTCGCCGCGTTCCACGAGGCCAGCGTCCGTTCGCCGCTCGTCGAATTGCGCGACGGCACCTGGATCCAGCAGATTCCGTCCGAGGTGCACCGGCGCGGCCGGACGTTCGGTTGGATCACGACCACGCTCGAAGGCTCGATCTATTTGATCCGCACCGGCCTCATCGCGCCCAACGACCCGCTGGCGTTGAACATTCTCAAGGATTTCGAGGACAACCTCTATTTGTCCGAACGCTACGGCTATTCGTGGACGAAGCACGGCGCGCAATGGTTCAGTCGCGGCGGTTTCTCGATGCAACCCAACCTGCTCTGCTCGCCGCAGCCCTATCTCATGCGCGACGAACCCAAGCATTTCCTGCGCGCCTATTTCAACGGCTTCGCCGCGTGCTATTACCCGGAAACGAAGATGATGACCGAGCATCCCCTGCCCGATCTCGGCGACTGGCGCGGCGATCATTACAAGACCAGCGACGAATCGAACTCGAACTACTGGCTGCGCCTGATGTTCATCGAAGACGACCAGGGTGACGATGTACTGCGCCTGGGCATGGCCATCCCGCGTGCCTGGCTCAACGATGGCGAACAGCCGTCCATCGAACGGGCCGCGACATTTTTCGGGCCGATGAGCCTGCGCTTCGCGTCGAAGGCAAAGAGCGGCCAAATCACGGCGGTGGTTGAACCGCCGACCCGACGCACACCCAAACAAGTCCTCCTCCGCTTCCGGCATCCGGAGGGCAAGCTCATCCGGCGCGTCGATGTGAACGGCAAACCGTGGGCGCGCTTCGACGTGAAGAAGGAATGGGTGGACCTCACCGGCCTGAACGGGACCACGACCGTGACCGCGTTTTACGGGAACTGAGGCGGTCAGCCGGCAAACCGCAGTTGGGAGGAGCGCGGGCGGCTCGCCGGAGACTCCGTTCCGGGTGGCTGCCCGACCGCCGGGCGGGCAGATGTCGCGGCCCGGCGGTCCGGCGACCCACCGTGGTGGCGCGTTGTGGAAATCAGGGGAGTGCGAGGATACTGAAGAACGCTCCTTCATCGAGCGAAGTGATGCCGATGCGGTCCAGCAAACGACCCGACATGGAAGAACAGGAGGCGAGGGCAAGCGTTCTCACATGAGTTCTTGATCATAAGCATGACCTGGTGTCATGTTGCACGCCATGCAGTCAGAACCGTCAGCTTCCCCGGAAAGGCGCCGAGCGCGATCACACCTGTCGCTTCCGCAAGTGCTGCTGGTCATTGTCGTGCTCGCCGGCCTGGGCCTGGCGGGCTGGTGGGGAGTTGGTTTCCTTGGAGAGCGGCGGCAGGCGGCGCGGGTGCAGGCGGCGGTTCCGCGGTTGCTGGCTGGCATCCGTGCGGAGCGGGTCCTGATCGAGGCGGCGATTGACGCGTATCGCGCGGAATTCCATTTTTACCCGCCCGATCACGTCGTCAGCCGGCAACCGCTGGTGATCGATGCCGTCACCAACCAGTTGCTCTACGAGGTCGGAGGCACGGTGTTCGACCCCACCAACCGGCTCTTCACCAGCTTCAAGTGCCCCCCCCTGGCCGCCCGCCATTTGCCAAGGTATCTCCACATCGAGCGGTTCAGCAACGTCGTCAACGCCCCGGCCGAGCCGCATGGTTTCCTGCCCGCCGCGGGCATCTTCATGGCCAATCTTACCGACAAGTATCCAGGCCTGCGGACGTTCGGCTTCGCCCCCCTGCCGGAGGAAGTGGACCCCGAGACCTCGATGGCTTTCACCATCAGTCCGTGGCGTTACGTCTCAACGCAACCGACTCACAACCCAGGCAAATTCGACCTCTGGATCGAGGTCAGTGTGAACGACCGAAAACTCGTGGTGGGCAACTGGAAGGCCGCCGAGTAGGGCGGTCGTTTGTTCGGCTCAACCAGCGGAATGGTCACGGTTGTTTCGCGTCCCCTTGCCGGACCCACGCTTCGTTGAAGTGGGCGTGTTTGATCGCCTTGGCCGCGGGATCGCCATCCACATCCTTGGGCAGGCGCCGACGGTTGAGGTGGTAGCTGTAGCTGGCGTGGAGCGTGCCGTCCCGCGCCTGCATGATGGACGGATAATGATAGGAGCCTGCCTCCGGTCCCGGCGCGTCATACTCGAGGTGTCGCTTCCATTTCCACGTCCGGCCTTCGTCCCCGGAGATTTGGACGGCGAGGCTGTGACGGCCCTGTTCGGTGTCGTTGCCCACGAGCGCCCAATGCCCGTTGCGCAGGGCAATCACTTCCGCGCCGGAGCCCGGGTTCGGCAGGTCGCTGTCCGTCACCGGTGACCAGGTTTCGCCGCGGTCACGGGACTCGCTCTGCATCAGGCGCTGGGGCGGCGGGCCGTTGTCGCGCATCAGCGTGTAGAGCAAACCGTCCCGGCGCCGCACGATGCTTGGCTGGATGTTGCCGCCGCCGATCAGCGGCGCGCTCGTGTGCCAGGTTGCGCCCCAGTCGTCGGTGATCGCCATGAGCGAGCAGGAGTAGCCGTCGTGGTAGAGCGGCACAATGAGCCGCCGGCCGTCGAGCAGGACCGGATGCGCGCGGGTCATCCAACCGAGCCGGTTGTAGAGCTTGTCGCCGGCGTGCTGTCGCATCGCGTCGAGATAATCCTGCGCTTCCTTGCGCGCCCTGGCGGACAGGTGAAGCCCGGCGACGGCGGTTTCCATTCCCGGCAGCGCCCCGCGGATGCCGGCGGTAAACTCGGGACCCGGCTTCACATGCAGGACATCGGAGAATTCCCAGCGTGGCGGGCCGTCGCGATGGTAGTCAGAGGCGATCCGGTATTTCTGCAGCGCGCTCTCCCAGGTGTTGGCGAGGATCGTGGTGTAGAACAGCCACAGCCGTCCGCGCGGGTCCACGAGCAGGCAGGGATTGCCATCAGGGAGCCCGGTGGTGTCCGCCATCGTAAACCGCGGACTCCACATGCGGCGGCCGGGGCGAAGCCGTGCGCCTTCGATCTTCACGTCGTCCGCGGTCCGCTCGCCGGAACCGTGGAACCAGCAAACCAGCAGGTCGCCCGTTGGCGTTTCGACGATGCACGAAGCGTGGTTGTGCCAGACCTCGAGCGGAAAAATGAGTTCGGCTTCCAGGAAGGGCCGGGCCGCTTCGTCGCTGCCGGCGAGCGCTGCCGCCGCGAGGAAGAAGCAGGCCAGCAGCGACGCAGTCGCAAACCAAAGCCCGCCGATCACTTGTTTTCGCCCGTGGGTGAATCCAGATTGCGCAGCGTGGTTCATAGGGTGGGCGGCCGCCCGCCGTGATGATCAGTCGAACATCTTCCCCGGATTCAGAATGCCCGCGGGATCCAGCACCCGCCGCAGCGCGCGCATGACGCGCATGGCCGGGTCGCCGGCGAAGTGTGGCAGAATCCCTTTCTTCGCGATGCCGACGCCGTGTTCGCCGGTGATCGTGCCGCCGAGCCGGATCGTCTCCGTGAAAATCTCCTGGAACGCCAGCTCGACGCGGTGCATCTCCTCCGTGTTTCGCTCGTCGGTCAGGAACGTCGGATGCAAGTTCCCGTCGCCCATGTGCCCGAACGTGCCGACGCGGAGGTTGTATTTCTTCGCGGTTGCCGCCACGAACCGGATCATGGTTGCCAGCTCGCTGCGCGGGACGGTCGCGTCCTCGAGGATGGTGGTGGGGGCGACGCGGGCGAGCGCCGAAAACGCGGAGCGGCGGGCGCTGGCCAGCCGCGTGGCCTCCTCCTCGGTGGCCGCCACGCGCACTTCCGTGCTGCCGTTCTTACGGGCGATTTCCGCCATCTGCGCGGCTTCCGCCTCGATGACCGCCGGATGCCCGTCCGTCTCCATGAGCAGGAGCGCCTCGCAGTCGAGCGGCAGGCCGATCTGTGCAAACTCCTCGACGCACCGGATCGTCGTGCGATCAAGAAACTCGAGCGTGCAGGGAATGATCTGGGCCGCGATGATGTCCGACACCGTCTGGGCCGCCTGGTCCATCTGCGCGAACGTCGCGACCAGTGTTTTCTTCGCCGCCGGCTTGGGAATCAGCTTGAGCAGCACCCGGGTGATCACCCCCAGTGTGCCTTCCGACCCGATGAACAGGTCGCGCAGCGAATAGCCGGCAACGTCCTTCACACACTTGTTGCCGGTCCAAACGATGTCCCCGTCCGGCAGCACCACCTCGAGACCCATGACATAATTCCGCGTGACGCCATATTTCAAGCCGCGCAGGCCGCCCGAGTTTTCCGCCACGTTGCCGCCGATGGTGGAAATCTTCATCGAACCGGGATCGGGCGGGTAAAACAATCCCGCCGCCGCGGCCGCGTCCGCCACGGCCTGCGTGGTCGCCCCGGCTTCGGCCAGCAGGGTCAGGTTCGCGCGGTCGAGTTCGAGGATGCGGTCCATCTTCGCCAGGCAGAGCACGAGGCAATCCGCGGTGGGCAGACTCCCACCGCTCAGACCGGTGCCGGAGCCGCGCGTGACGACGGCCGTTCGCGTTTCCGCGGCCAGTTTCAGGATGCCTGCGACCTGGGGCGTCGTGGTGGCCATAAGGACGGCCCCGGGCATCTGTCGCAGCGCGGCGGTGCCGTCGAAGGAATAGGGGATCAGATCCTCGGCGGCGGTGAGGACGTTGTCGGGGCCGAGCAGGTTCCGCAGGCGGGCGAGCAACGTGGGCGGCAGTGGCATAAGCTCAGATCACGATGGGCTGCGTCCCGGTGCGGGTCAAGCTCGCGGTCTTCCAGCGAGTCGAGCCCCAATGGCCCTTGCCGCGGACCACTTCCGGATTCAACCCGCAGCCAGGCAACCGGGATTTACGTCCGGACAACCGCCGGGCGCAGTCGGGCAATCGCCAGTTACTTCGGCGCAATCGCCTCCGACATTCAAGCAATCGGCATTTTCATCCGTGCAATCGCCGCCGACAGCCCGGTAATTGGCGTCAACGGGTCAGAAATCGCCCCACGCGGTCAGGAAATCGCCGCCGACGTTCCAGCAATGCCCGCAAACACCCAGGAAATCGGCATCCACAACTGCCGCAATCCTCTCCGCAGTTGCAAACTCGATGCAACCACCTCGTTTACAAGCGTTTTCGCCATATCCGTCCCAAACGACATTCCAATTCGGAAAGGCCAACTGTCTTGCTCGCCAAAGGGGCTGCCGACAAGCCGCCAACCGAAAGCCGATGGGAACGACGGGAAACCCGCTCGATTGCTGCAATGCATCCAACAGTGGTAAGCGGTAAAGCGGGGACCGTCTGGTGCGCGGCGAGCCGGCGTGGTAAACGCCGGGGTAATGAACACATCCAAGGCTCCTCGCCGTCGCCAGCGCACCGTGGCGGCCGAACGCGCTCAGA
>Ga0187861_10000101_pt1 | contig 109750 bp, 85 predicted proteins | sample June2016WEW_10_1_3_FD_132986 | JGI IMG/M metagenome (GOLD analysis project Ga0187861, IMG submission 132986) | Peatland microbial communities from SPRUCE experiment site at the Marcell Experimental Forest, Minnesota, USA - June2016WEW_10_100 | ecosystem: Environmental > Terrestrial > Soil >...
CGCCGCGCCCTACACGTCCGGCTTCTGGCAGTTCGAGAAAATCGGCGACGTCTCGAACCCCTCGCCCTCCAAGTGCTGGGTGTTCCTCGATGAACGCGAGGACAGCATCAACGACGGCTGGTTTGCCGTGGACATGTCGGGCTTCGACCCCGTCAACCCAACCGCCGAGATCCAGGTGGACTATGAAGCCAGCTATCACAACGGGGCCGGTGGCTTCTCCTTCCTCGACGGTCATTCCGAGATTAAGAAATGGCAGGATGCCCGCACGATGCCGAAACTGCAACCCGGCCAATTGCTGTCGCTCGGTATAGCTGCACCGAGGGACCCGGACATTGAATGGATACAGCCGCGCACCAGCTCCAAAATAATCAATCCGACCCGTGTGAATTAGTTCGCTTCCCAAGCAAGGTTACGGCAATGGCCCGCCCGCCCGGCGGGCCATTGGTTTTGCCCAGCGTGCGATCGCCGCTGCGGTCGGACGCCACCCGGTCACCCCCAAAGGCCGGCGGCGACGTGCTCGACAAAAATCCGCATCAGCCCCAGACCCACGCCTGGGATCCTCTCCGGATGGCGCTGTCGGGCGAACGTGTTTCCGCGCGGAACGGAAACTGACAAACGGCGTCGGCGTGTTCACGCGTCGCCGCGCTGGGTATAGCGGGCGATCCGAACATCCACACGGCAGAGGGATGTTGCTTTCCAGCGACAAGAGCGACAACCCGCAAGGCGACCAACTCGTCACCGTGGACAAACTCACTCCTCCCACCGGCCGCAGTGCCGGTTTCGATTCCCTGCAAGGCGGGCGGGATACAGCGGATGTAAACCGGTGGCATGCAGTTTTACCACCATGACTTGGTGCCGTCTTTTCGGCTGGACACGCGGGCCGCCAGCCAATCCGAGTCCAGGTTGTTGGGGGTGGCGACGTTCGAGACGTCGTTGCTGTGATGGATCGGCGGCTTGGTGCGCGCATCGAGCCATTTGTGAATCTCCGAATGGCCATCCGCAAAAGACAGGCTGCCGGCTCCGTTGTGGTAACTGGCCGGAATGTCAATGAGCCTCGCCCGGGATTGCTCATCGGGGTCGTGCATTTGAAACGCCCATCCCGCATCGTTAATGCTGTCGGGATGCTCATCCAACAGGGTCAACAGGTTCGCCGGCGACGGATTGATCATGTCGCTTTCCATCTGGAAGACAATGTAAGTCGAAGGCGGCAACCAACTGGCGGTTGATCCGGAGCCGAGCGCCTGGTTCATGGATAGGCTGCGCACCCGCGGTTGGATGTGTTCGCCGATTTTCACGGTGCTTGGGTCCGCTGGGCACTTATACACCAGGGGTGCGGTGATGTACTTGCCAAACAGGGCCGTCTGCCCATCGAACGAGCCGATCAATTTCAAGATGTTCGTGTTGTCGGTATTTCTGTCACTATAGTCCAGCCAGCCGTGAATCCACCCGCCCGTGTCGGCACGGTAGCGCGCCATCCCATTGAAAGCCGCGTTGCGCACCAGTTTGCCGTTGTTATCGTCAGCGTACATTTTCCAGGCGAGCATCAGTTGGCGGATATTGTTCAGACAAGTGATCCCTTGACCCTTGGCCTTGGCTCGAAACAGCACGGGCAGAAGCAGGCTGGCCAAAACCACAATGATGGCGATGACCACCAGCAACTCGATCAAGGTAAAACCATGATCACTCCGGGCCGGGGCAGTTGGCGCAGAAAACTTCATAAAGTCACCCGCATTGCTTGAAGTTGCGTGTGCTTCGGGAGTGGTGTACTCGACGCACCGTTGCCTGGCAAGTGTGCGTCTTGTGGCACAGCAGCCCCCCCGTCCATCCGGCACTTGCGGCGCACCGTCAGCTTGAACCAATGACCGCTCGGATCGCGATGGAACCATACGACGCCTTGTTTGCCGCCCTGGCCCAGGAAATCAAAAGCGCGACAAAGCCAGCAGGATCCATCCCATCTCGACGGCAACATTTCCGATTTCCGGGCGATTTTCCTGCAATAATTCCCGGTCCCGATAACCTGGCGCATCCATGCCGTGCATCAAGACCTCGTCGAATTGATTTGTGCATGGTGGAGAGCCATCTTGGCGGCGGCAGGGATCCATGACACCGGGTGCGGGCGCCTTGACAGGCCGGCAGGCGAGGCGTAGTTACGTTCAGACTCAATTGGAGAGAAACCGTGATGGAACTTCGAATCGCCCCTCCCGTAAAGCGCACTACCCGGCGCTTCGGCTTCACCCTGATCGAACTGCTGGTCGTGATTGCCATCATTGCGATCCTGGCCGCCCTGCTCCTGCCGGCCCTGGCGAAGGCCAAGGCCAAGGCCAAGCAGACCGCCTGCATCAATAATCTTCGCCAGCTCGGAATTGCCACCCTCATGTATGTGGGCGACAACCGCGTCTACCCCGGTAACATCTCGGTTGTCAACGGCTACTATTATGTCTGGCCGGGCCGTCTCCTGCAGCAGATGGGCACCAACCGGGCCTCGTTTCACTGCCCCGCGGCGATTCCCAGCGCGGCGTGGGACACGAACGTGAACCAGACCCTCGGCGGCACGTCCCCCTCCGGCGGCTATGATGTTTGGGCGATTACCAGCAAATCCCGCTTTTCCTACGGCTACAACGACTGGGGGCTGAGCCTCAGCCACAAGCCGCAACTCGGACTGGGCGGCGATGTTGATGGGAATCATTATTGGGGGCAGGTGACCGACACCATGGTGGTTTCCCCCAGCCAGATGATGATGCTGGCCGACACTCAGGCGCTGGCGACCGGTTACTCCTTCGAGGCCAACATTGACCCGACGCAGGACAGCCAGTGGCCGTCCAACCGCCACAATCGCCGGACCGACATCATGTTCACCGACGGCCATGCCGAAGCCGCCATCCGCAAGAACGTGATTGATCCTGCGAACGTAGAGTGGCGCGCGCGGTGGAACAACGACAACCAGCCGCACCCCGAAATCACCTGGACGGTCAACTGGACCCAGGAAGCGCAACTGAATCCATGAGGTACAACTCATCACCCGGCCCTGGGGTTGAGGTGGTCACGTGGTTCCCGGCTTGTCTTTCCCCGGCGTAGGGGGCAGCGCGCAGGGTCCCCTCGCCCAAACGAGGAAACCGAATTCCGGCTGAACTCTCCTCGCGCGTTTTTCGCCCAATATCGGCCTATCCCCAGGCATTTCGCCCGCCCCGCATTCCCCAATCGGGTGTTTTCCCGGATTGCTCAAATACTCGGGTATTTCGACCATTCCACCTCACCGCCAAACGCTCCAAGATCGGGTCTGGCGCGTTGCCGGCGAGCCGATGCACTTCCCTGGCGGCGCCGCTCGCGAAGCCGCGTTTGACTTCATCGTCCTTTCGATCAACTTTGGGCCATCATGATTTCAAATGATGTCCAGCAGCCGGTTCATCCCGGTCGGAATGGCGGCAAAGGCCCCCGCGTCGCGGGCGCGGGCCGGAGGCGGCGCCGGTGGGGCGGGCTCGTGCTCGCCGCCCTCGCGACCGCCGCGCCCAGCCACGCGGACGGCAAGGGCTGGCTGCTGGTGGCCAACAAGGGCGACCAGACGCTGGCGATCGTGGATCCGGTGGCCGGGCGTTCGCTCGCGACCGTGGCCGAGGACGGCGAAACCGGGCACGAAGTGGCAGCGTCACCGGACGGACGGCGGGCGTTCGTGCCGATCTATGGCAACTCGGGGGTGGGTGGGATCGGCACCGACGGCCGGTTGCTGCGGGTGATTGACCTGCCCACGCGACAAATCGTGGGCACCGTGGATTTTGCGAAGGGCGTGCGGCCACATTGCGCCGTAGTCGGCCCCGACGGCTTGCTTTACGTGACGACCGAATTGGACCGGACGGTGACCGTGATTGACCCGAAGACGCTGGCGATCGTCGGGACCGTACCCACGGGCCAGGCGGAATCGCACATGCTGGCCATCACGCGCGATGGTCGCCGCGGCTACACCTCGAACGTCGGACCGGGGACGGTTTCCGTCCTCGACCTCGTGCAGCGCAGGCTGCGGGCGGTGATTCCGATTTCGTCGAAGGCGCAACGGATTTCGCTCTCGGTGGACGACCGTTTCGTCTTCACCTCCGACCAGACACAGCCGCGGCTGGCGGTGATTGACACGGCCACGAACGGCATCCGGAGTTGGATTGAGCTGCCGGGGACCGGTTACGGCACGGCCCCGACCCCGGACGGGCGCTGGCTGCTGGTGGCGATCAGCAAAAAGAACCTCGTGGGCGTGGTTGATCTCGAAACCATGAAACTGGCACGCACCCTCAGCGTCCCGGCGTCGCCGCAGGAAGTGCTGGTGCAACCCGGCGGTGCGGCGGCCTACGTGTCGTGCGATGCCAGCCAGCAGGTCGCGGTGCTGGACCTCAAGGATTGGCTCGTCGAAAAACTGATCCCGACCGGTCGCGGCACGGACGGCCTGGCGTGGGCCAGGGCACAGTGACGGGCGGGAATGCCGGGCTGCGTTTGTCGGCGCGTCAAGCCCGCCAGCCCTCACGGTAGGGACGACCCACCCACTCGTTCAACGCGGCGAGGTTCGTAACCTTCATGTTCGGCCCGTCCCATTCCACTCTCTTCCCGGGACCGACGTGCTGGGCGAGGTTCGCGAGCAGGGTGAACTCGGTCAACTGCGCGCCGTAGTCGAAGCTGGCGGCGGTTTCCGTTTTGCCGGCCCGACAGGCGTCGAGGAAATCGGCCATGACGTTCTTGACGCGGGGCAGCGTCTTGGGCGGCAGCGCGAAGTCCTTCATTTTTTCGCGCGGCAGGATGTGCATTTCGCCGCCGTAGGTCGCGGTGTAAATGATCCCTTTTTCGCCGACGTACAGCGTGCCGCTGTTGTCGAACACCTCGTCCGGATACTTTTCCTTCAGTTCCTTCAGCAACGGCGGCAGGTTGCAGGCGTCGCCCGTGGCCGCGTGCAGGCTGCCGACGGGCCCCGCCGGAGTGGTGGCGTTGAGCCCCTCATACCAGTAAGCCTTCAAGCCGGGCATGTCGCCGCGGGCCGGACAGTCCCAGCGCACCCGGGAGCCAAGCGGATAACGCTCGTCGCTGCCCCCGCGCATTTGTTCGACCTCGATGCTGGTCGGGTGCTCGAGCTTGAGCGCCCAATAGACGCCGTCCAGGACATGGCAGCCCATGTTGCCAATCGAGCCGTTGCCAAAGTCATACCAGCCATGCCATTCGTGCGGGTGAAGGTCGCTGCTAAAATCGCGGAACGGCGAAGGCCCGATCCACTCGTCCCAGTGCAACCCGGCGGGCACGGGGAGCGTGGGCGGACGGGGCCCCTCGCCGCCGTTGGCGCGGTCGGTCCAACTGTGGGTTTCCAGGACCTTGCCGATGGCACCGGCCCACAGGTATTCGCAGAGCCGCCGATAGCCCTCCTCGCAATGACCCTGGTTGCCCATTTGCGCCGGGGCCTTGGACGCCTTCGCCATCGTGCGCAACTTGCGGGTCTCGGCGATGTCGCGGCAGAGCGGTTTCTCGCAATACACGCCCTTGTCCAACTGCATGGCGATCATCGAAGCCAGCGCGTGATGGTGGTTCGGCGTGGCAATGAACACGGCGTCAATCTCCTTGCCGATGCGGTCGAACATCCGGCGGTAATCCGTGAACCCCTGGGGTGTGTCGGGATCCTGCCCCCTGGCTTTCAACCAGGAGCGCACGCTGGCCAGGCGCTTCTCGTCGGGATCAACAATGGCCACCAGGCGCTCCTTGCTCTGGCCGACCACCCAGTCCAGGTGCGCCATGCCACGCCCGCCACAACCGATTTGCACGCACCGCAACCGGTCGCCGGATGACTGGGCGAGAAGCTGCGGCATGGTGAGCACGCGCGCGGTGGACAGGGCACCGGCCGCCAGGGCGGACCGTTTCAAAAAGGAACGACGATTGGCAAAGACTTTCATGCAACGAGCGGTTTTCCCCAACTTAATGACTCCCGGCAGGCTGACAAGCCTATCTGCGCACAATGTCGCCACGACGCGCGGACGCGCTTTTGCGCTTTGGCCGGGAAACGGCCCGCGCTATAACCGCCGCTGTGCCGACCGCTCCGTCAGCTCCCTGGGACAAGCCCGCCGGTGACTTGCGCGGCGTCGGCCCCGAGCGCGCGGCGCAACTCGCCCGGCTCGACCTCCACACGGTGGCCGACCTGCTGCTGCACCGGCCGCGGCGTTACGAGGACCGCCGGCACCTGCATTCCATTGCGAGCCTGACCGCGCGCGAAGCCGTGGCCGTGCATGGCACGGTGGTGGCCCAAGGCGTCAAACGCTGGCGGCGCGGCACCCGCTCGGTGTTTGAGCTGATACTCGACGACGGCACCGGCCGGCTGCACTGCCGTTGGTGGAACCTGCCGTTCATGGAAAACTATTTCCATGTGGGGGATGACGTGTTCGCCTACGGCAAATTGGTTTCCCTGAAGCCACCGACGATTGATCACCCGGAAACGGAAGTCGGCGAGGCGGGCGACGAAACGATGATCCACCTCAACCGCATCGCGCCCATCTACCCGCTCACCGAGGGCCTGCCGCAGCGCTGGCTGCGGGCGTTGATCTGGCGAACGCTGGCCCAGTTCGAGGCCGTCATTGCCGAGCCGTGGCCGACACTCGCCCTGCCCGACCTCCCGACCCGCGCCAACGCCCTCCGCATGCTTCATTTCCCCGACCAGATGGCCGACGTCGAGATTGCCCGGCAGCGGCTGGCACTGGACGAATTGATTCCGTTGCAGCAGGCGATCCGGCAGCGACGGCGCAGTTTCGAGGCGCGCGCCCGCGGTCTGCCCTGCGGGGGCGACAACCGGTTGATGAAGCCGTTCCTCGCCAGCCTTGGTTTCAAGCTCACCGTGGCGCAAACGAGGGTTTTGCGCGAAATCCGCGCCGACCTCGCCGGCCCGCACCCGATGCGCCGCCTGCTCCAGGGGGATGTCGGTTCGGGGAAAACCGCCGTCGCGGCGTGCTCGGCGCTAATGGCGCTGGAGAGCGGGTTTAACGTCGCCCTGATGGCGCCGACCGAGATCCTCGCCGAGCAACACTGGCAGAATTTCCGCCGCTGGTTCGACCCGCTGGGCGTCGCGGTCGAGCTGCGCACCGGCAGCCACAAAACGGAAGTTGAGAGACAAAGTGAGTTGAGAGTTGAGGCCCACCTTCCGCCTGTGTCCTCAACCCTCAACCCTCAACCCTCAACCTTGTTCGTGGGCACGCACGCCCTGCTCACGGCGGGTTTCGACCTGCCGAGGCTCGGGCTGGTGATCGTGGACGAGCAGCACAAATTCGGTGTCGGCCAGCGCGAGCAACTCGTGCGCAAGGGCCGCTACCCGCACTTGCTGGTGATGACCGCCACGCCGATCCCGCGGACGCTCGGGTTGACGCTCTATGGCGACCTCGACGTGTCGGTGGTTGACGAATTGCCGGCGGGTCGCGGGGCGATCAAGACCTTCGTCCGCGCGGCGGAAAGCCTGCCGAAGGTCTGGGACTTCGTGCGCAAAAAACTGGCCGAAGGCCACCAGGCCTACGTTGTGTATCCGCGGGTCGAAACCGCGGATGCGGTGGCCGGCGGCAAGGCGGCGATGGCGGAGGCGGAACGGCTGCGCGCGACCCTGGCGCCGCACCAGGTCGGCCTGCTCCACGGCCGCATGAGCGCGACGGACAAGGACGCGGTGATGGCGGCGTTCCGGGCGAACCGCCTGCAGGCACTGGTCGCGACCTCGGTGATCGAGGTCGGCGTGGACATTCCGAACGCCACCGTGATGGTCATCGAGAACGCGGAGCAGTTCGGGCTGGCGCAGCTCCATCAACTTCGCGGCCGCATCGGTCGCGGCGCGCACGAGGCGTTCTGCGTCCTGGTCGCCGCGGCGCGGACCCCGGAGGCCAAGGCGCGCCTGAACGTGCTGGGCGAGACGACCGATGGCTTCCGGATTGCCGAGGCGGACCTGCAGTGGCGCGGCCCCGGCGAGCTGCTGGGCCAGGAGCAGAGCGGCCTGCCGCGGTTTCGGTTCGCAAACCTGGCCACCGATCTCGCGCTGGTGGAACGGGCGCGAGCGCTGGCCGTCCAACTTCCGGCGGATGGTTGAGCGACACAACGCAAACGCATCAAAGCTGGGTGGCACGGGCGACTCGCCCGCCCCGCCCGGCGACTCGCCGGGCGGAATGGGGGAAAGGCTTGGAGTCAAGCGGCGTCAGTCAGTTTCCAGCGCGCACCGTTTCGTCGGGCGGGTCGCCCGACAACACCGGCCAGTGGCCTGCGCGTGCTGGACGCCGCTGCGACAGGCTTGGCTTTGGCAACAGGTCTGCTACAGTATTGACATGAAAAAGCTCGTTGTTCTGCTGTGCGGGTTGGCTTTGGTGCTCACCGGTTGCGGTCAGAAGCCGGCTACGAACGGCGGCAAGGCCACCAACGCGCCGGCCGCGAAGGCCACCAATGAAACCACCTCGAGCGGGAACCCGATCACCGCGCCGGTGGATTACCTCGGCGCCGTGGCCCAGGCCAAGAAATACTCCGAGAAAGTCATTGACCTCGCGCAGTTGACCCAGGCGATCCAACAGTTCCACGAGATGGAGGACCGCTATCCCAAGAGCCTCGAGGAACTCGTGACGACCCACTACCTGGGCGCCATGCCGAAGGCACCCTACGGCATGGCCTTCCAATACGATCCCAACACGGGTCAGGTGAAAGCGATCCGGACGCAATAATCCGCCACGACGGCGGTGGCGGAAGCCAATTCGCCGGGGCGCATGCCGGGCACAGCCCTCCGGACGAGCGGCACGGCGACGCGCTGGGGCACAACAAGAACGCTGAAAGCGTCCCAGCCAGGGCGCGGTTCTGTGAGCCGCAGTGCCTTGACCGCAAGGAGCGCAACGGACTCATCGAGAGACTGCGATTGCAGAAGAAGCCGCTGCGGGTTGCAAACCCGCACTCCGCTTGCGAAATAGGTGCGCACACCGCCGGGCTTGATTTGCCGGCCGCGCCGTTCACAATCGAATCCCGATGAACTCCTCCGCCCGCCTGACTCGTCCCCTGCTGGTCACGCTCCTCTTCGGGTTGATCGGATTTGCCCCGGTTGGTTTTGCCGCCGCGCACCTCGAGCAGGTCGTCGTCGTGTTCAAGACCCATTTCGACATCGGCTACACCGACCTCGCCAGCAACGTCGTCCAGCGCTATCGCACGACGATGATTGATCAGGCGCTGGCCGTGGTGGACCAAAACCGCGACCTGCCGCCGGCCCAGCAGTTCGTCTGGACAATTCCGGGCTGGCCGATGGCGCGCATTCTCGACGACTGGCCGGGACAGACGCCCGACCGGCAGCGGCGCATCATGGATGCTTTCAAACAGGGGCGCTTTGCCGTGCACGCGCTGCCGTTCTCGACCCACACCGAATCGCTGGAGCCGGAGGACCTCGCCCGCGGGCTGGGCTATGCCTCGCGCCTGACGCGCGCCGCCGGTCTGCCGCTCCCGCGGGGCGCGAAAATGACCGACGTGCCCTGTCATTCGTGGATCGTGCCGACGCTCCTCCGCCATGCCGGCGTGGATTTCCTCCACCTCGGCTGCAACGCGGCCAGCAGTTCCCCGCGCGTGCCGCTGCTGTTTTGGTGGGAGGGTCCCGACGGCTCGCGGTTGCTGACCATGTACAGCGCCGAAGGCTACGGCACCGGTCTCGTCCCGCCGGCGGACTGGCCGCACCGGACGTGGCTGGCCTTGATCCAGACCGGCGACAACCACGGCCCGCCGACACCGGAGGAGGTCAAACAGTTGCTCGCCGAGGCCAAAACAAAACTCCCCGGCGTCAACGTGCGCATCGGGCAGCTTTCCGATTTCGCCGACGCCCTGCTCGCCGAAAAACCGGAGTTGCCCGTCGTGCGCGGCGACATGCCGGACACATGGATTCATGGACCGATGTGCGATCCCGCCGGCGCCAGGCTGGCGCGGAACCTCCGGCCGGAGATCGCCATCGCCGAGGCCCTGAACACGGAGCTGCGGGCGTGGCAGATGGCGGCCCCGGACGCTGCCAAGACCATCGCCGCGGCTTATGAGCACAGCCTCCTATACGGCGAGCATACGTGGGGCGGCGCGCTTTACTGGGTGTCGCAGTACAACGGCGGCCGGAGCCTCGAATACGGCGAGGACTGGCGACAGGCGCACGCCGCCGGCAAGTTCACCCGGCTCGAAGCTTCGTGGGCCGAGCACACCGCCTACATCGAGAAGGCGTGTGATCTTACACTGCCGCTGCTGCAAGACGAACTCCAGGCGCTGGCTGATTCCGTGGCCGCCGAAAACGGTGAGGATCGGATCGTCGTGTACAATCCACTGCCGTGGAAACGCGGTGGCGTTGTCACCATGGATGTCAGCCGAACGCCGCTTGCCCGCCGCCAATCGCATGACTGGGTCGTCAAGGATCCCGCGAAATCACCGCGATTGTGTTACGAGAACGACGGCCAAACCCTGCGACTTTCCGTCGAGAATGTTCCGGCCAACGGCTATCGGACCTACCGGCTGGAGCGCGCCGGCACGGATGATCTCGCGTCCCCGGGACCGAACGCGACGTTGGAGAATCGTTTTCTCCGCATCACCTTGAATCCGGAGCGCGGCACCATCAAATCGGTCGTGGACAAGCGGACCGGCCGCGAACTCGTGGACGCGGGCGTGGAGGTCGGCTTCGGCCAGTTGCTTTACGAACGGTTCTCGGCGAACGAGGTGCAGCGCTTCGTGAAGGCCTACGTGAAGATTGACGCCTCCTGGGCCACCAACGAGCTCGGCAAGCCCAACCTGCCGCCCGCCAGCGAAATCCCGTATCGCGCCGCCTCGCCGACCCATTTTCAACTCCTCCCGACGACGCGCTCATCCGGAACGCAGGCCGCCTTGATGGAAGCGCCCGCCGGCAACGGCGTGCCGTTTGTGGTCACCACCAAGGTGCTGCTCGATCCCAATGAACCCTGGTTCGACCTCGAGTTGACGTTGCACGACAAACCCGCGGATCCCTGGCCGGAGGCGGGCTGGATTTGCCTGCCGTTCAAGATCATGTCGCCGCAGTTCCGCCTCGGGCGGCCCGGCTCGATCATTGACCCGGCGAAGGACATCGTGCCCGGCGCGAACCGGTATCTGCTCGAACTCAACACCGGCCTGACCATCGCCGATCCACAGGGCCGCGGCGCCGGCCTGTGCGCGCTGGACAATCCGCTCGTCAGCCTCGGCGAGCCGGGTTGCTGGAAATACTCGGTGGAGGACGTGCCGCGCAAACCGACCGTCTATGTCAACCTGTTCAACAACCAGTGGACCACGAATTTCCGGCTCTGGAACGCCGGCACATGGACCGCGCGCGTCCGCATCTGGGCGGTCGCGGCGGCGGCCGACACGGAAGCCTCGCTCGTCACGCCTTCGCTCGAAGCGCGCTACCCGCTGCTGGCGACGATGGCAGAAGGCAAAGGCGGCACGCAGCCCCGCACCCGGACCGGACTGGAGCTTTCCCGCAAGGGTGTCCTCGTGACGGCGTTCGGCGCGAATCCGGACGGTGCCGGCACCGTGTTGCGGTTGTGGGAACTGGCGGGTCGCTCGGGCACGTGCCGCGTGCGACTGCCCAAGGGGCTGCGACCGGCACAGGTCCAGCCGGTGGATTTGCGCAGCCGGCCGGCCGGCCCGGCAATCCCCGCGTATGGCGGCGCCTTCGTGTGCGCGCTGCACGCCTTCGCGCCAACGAGTTTGCTTCTGCTGCCGTGAGGGGCGCATTCGGGCGCTGCCACCGACCGCAACAAACCGGATCGGGTCGGGTGCCGGGGATTGCGCCCCGGCACCCTCCCACACTGCCGAACGTGCGGTTTTCCGCATCCGGCGGTTGGTCCGTCCGGAAGTCTTCCTCTCCATGAACGCACTCCGGTGACGCCGAACACTCCGGCAGGTTGGGGGCCTTCGGCCTGCCGTTAGCCAGTCCGGGGTCGCGACCGCAGTGGTCACGCCCCGCTGCTTCGTCCGTTCTTCCGCCGCCCGTTCCAGCGCCGTGGTTGGTTCGGTTCGGTCCTTCGGCCCTTCGCCTCGAGACGCCTTTTCGTTTCTGCGCCGCAACGGCTCGTCCAGCATCGGGCAGCCACCAAACCAGAACTGCCGGATTGGGGCGCGGCTGTGTACCATTCACCAGCCGCAGTATCTTGAAAAACTCCGCGGCGTCCGGCGTATCCCGGCACGCCATTGCAGCGGTGGCGCTGCGGCTGGTCTTCGAGACAACCGCGGTCCGGGGCCAGTGCTGGGTGTTCCGCGGCAGTGACTTCGCCTTGCGCTCCGCGCGTAACGAAAGATGGGGCGGCATCGCAGCACCGCCTTCCTTCTCACAGCGAGCAGAGGCGGTAGAAACGGGCGGGATGATTCGTCCAATGGGGTTTGCTGAAATAGGATGAGCCGCCGGCGAGGGTATTGGTTCCCATCGGAAACCAGGAGGGATTGGCCAGGTTTGTGCAGGCTTCCACCACGATGACCGGGTTGGTGGTCCCGGTGATGGTGAACCCGATTTCCTCCATGAGCGCATCAACCGGGGTTTATACAACTCAACCAGCCTGGTGACATCGGGAAAGGTCAACACCGCGCCCACATCGCGCCTCAATCGGGATTTGTAGGCCTCCTGTCCTGGACATAAACTCGCTGAAGCGATGGGAGGGGACAGAGCGGTGTGGATCTATTTCAGACTACAACAGGCGGGCCAGGACCTCCAGACCCGCCCGGGATACCCGGACATCGTCCTCGGAAGGGCCACCGCTGAAAGATGCAATCAGGTAACCTGTCTTCCCCTTGGAGATTACGCCGCCGGGCCAGCCAAATTCCCCGGTCATGGGCGGACGCCCCGCGTTTCCACTTTCTTTCAACGAATCGGCCATCTCGGCCGCCTTGGAATAGGCGATCGCCAGCAGGTTTGAGCCGTGGTCTTTTGCAGATGGGGCATTTTTCATTGAGCCTACGACGGTCATTTTCGAAGACCACGCGGTAACGCTGTTACCCTCGATGTACGCCACCACCGCAACGCCCTTTATCTGGAGAGCTTCGGCGCGGGTCACCATGGCCAGCAATGCTTTGTCGGCCGCTGTCGGGAAAGCCTGAGACCCAGTGGAACCGGCTGGGGGTGTGGCAGAGTGGCTGGGTTGGGTTTCCGGTTTGTCTTGCGCATAGACGCGGGCAGTGTCCCAGTGGCCAAGTCCGGTGACGATAACGGGCAGCATAAATGCCCGGCGGCTTAATGTGTCTCGCATAAGTGGGCTCTTTCGACTGGCAGGGTAGTGATGCCGTGGCAGCGGAACAAGAACAAAGTGTACTCGAAAACACCGCGAGCCGGCGTTGATGACGCGGATCAAAGGCCTTGGGGGTGAGGATGTTGTGACGTCCCATGCGGCTGCCGGAAAATACTCGAATTGACGACGCCCATGTCTTGTTCGAGCCTTTCGCACAACGACATGAACGGCATCTCCAGGGGCGGCGAAATCGTGGCTTGAACCCACCGGGCTGGCAGGCTAGAAACTCCATTGTGAACAAACCCTGTGTCGCCAATTGCGGGTGCGGTCATTCACCAAGCCGAAAAGCCGCGTGTCGGAATGGCTGGACGAGGAAAACTCGCATTTCCTTCGTCTCCGCGTTCCTCGGCCTCGCCCTCATGCCGCTTTCCGCGCCATGCCCGGCCCAAGAGGTGCCTTCTCGTGCTGCTGCACTCGCCGACGCGCAGCCAAAATGTCTGACATCAACAATGACAGCCAGCCACACTATCCGGCTTCCAGCATACGTGTATGGCTGGTCCTGAATTAAACCATGATAACCTATTCCTTATGAAGCAAGGCAACTCACACTTTCGGATTATCAACCAGGCGTGCCACGTCAAGCGAATGCTGTTCATCTTGCTTGCGCTCCTCGCCGCGTCAGGCAGTGCTCACGCTGCCGGGTTCCAACCTGAGACTCTCCCGATTGGAGCTGCCGCGCCGGATTTTAATCTGCCTGGGGTTGATGGGCGCGGTTATGCGCTGACGGATTTCGCGGCGGCCAAGATTCTCGTCATTGTCTTTATTTGCAACCATTGCCCCACTGCTCAGTATTACGAGGAACGCATCAAGTCGCTCGCCACAAACTACAATGATAAAGGCGTGGCCGTGGTTGCCATCATGCCCAACGACCCCAACGCCGTGAGCCTTGCCGAGTTGGGATATACCGATTTGGGTGATTCGTTTGAAGAGATGAAGATTCGCGCCCGTGACCGCCAGTTCAACTTTCCCTACCTTTACGATGGGGACACCGAAGCGGTGGCCCGCGCTTACGGCCCGGTGGCCACGCCCCATGCGTTTGTCTTCGACGCGACACGCAGGTTGCGTTATGCCGGGGCCATTGACGATTCCGAACGCGTTCAGCATGTGACAAAATCCTACGTGCGCGAAGCGCTGGAGGCCTTGCTGGCCGGCAAGGAACCGCCGGTGGCAAAAACAAAGATTGTAGGCTGCTCGATCAAATGGGCTGAAAAGCGCGAGTCCGTCAAGAAGGACATGGAAAAACTCGCCTCCGAACCGGTGTCGCTTGCTCCTGCTGACGCTGGCGTTCTTAAAACATTGCGGAAGAATGACTCCGGCAAGTTTCGCCTGGTAAACTTCTGGGCTACCTGGTGCGCGCCCTGCGTGGCCGAGTTTCACGAGTTCGTCACCCTGAACCGCATGTATCGTGGCCGCGATTTCGAGTTGGTTTCGGTGGCACTCAATCGCCCCGACGAAGAGAAAGACGTCCTCGGTTTTCTCAAGAAGAACCAGGCATCATGCCGAAACCTCATCTTCGCATCGGCCGACCGGGAAAAATTGATTGATGCTTTCGACCCGAACTGGCAGGGCGAAGTGCCATATACTGTCTTGATCGCTCCCGACGGCAAGATCATTTATCGCGAAATCGGCAGTGTTGATGCCCTTGCCCTCAAACGCGCCATCGTCGCGGCATTGAATAAACACAAGCCGTGGTAGATAATTATCGTAAGCGGTGAAGCAGGTTCCTCGTGTTGCGGCGGAACCGGCGTGATCGGATTGCGGGTTGGCTCGGCGCTGAATGAGATTCAGGCCGCCTGCGCGAGTTGGGAGGGACGCGCCTTCTTCCAGTTGCGCGGCGTCACTTGACCGATTTTGTTGCCTTGTTTACCGGATTAACCCGTTGACGGCAAAGCAAATAACGCAGTTTGGGGAGTTCACCCCGATGGCTACTGCCAGCGCACGTATCACTCGCCGTTCAGCGCCGGCCAGGAGTTCAGTTCGGAACGCTGTCGGTCACCGCAACCCGGAAACGGTTCAAACTCGATATTTTCCTCCACCTCGGCGGCCTGGCCCTCTATCCCCGCCAATGAAATATCGCAGGAAAATCCCGGAAAAGGCAAAAGTTGAATCCACTCATTTCTTATCTGGCTTTCGCACTCGATACCGAATGATGGTCACATACTTTTCAGGATCTCCCTTCCCACTCGGCGTGGGATCGATGATGTACTCCTCTTCATGACCACCAAGAATGACATATCCCTGTTCCCGGACAAATTCCCTCAACCGTTTCAGAACCGGTTCCTCGCGGCTATACGGACCGAGATGCAGAATCTCAGCCACCGCACCATACTCCCAGGTTGCCACTGAAGCTTTCAGCCCTCCTGGGGCTCATGTGGTGGAAGCTGGGCCACGGTTTCGGAAACCGGCAGTGCATACAAACCTGTCCATTCCGTTTTCGGCGCTTGCAGAGATTCGGGCCAACGTGCCCGCGGGAAAGCCGGCAATGGACCTTTGGGTGTCTCCGGCATGCGGTAGTAGAGCTGGAACACGAGACCGAAGGCCTGTCCGCCGATGACGTTCGGGTCGCCTTTGGCTTCGACGACCACCATCTTTTGATTTTTCTTCGTGGATATTCTCGGCTGCTTCAAGCCCTCGAATTGGGTCACGTTGTTGCTCTGCGCCAAGGAAGTCAGACCACTTAGAACAAGCACAATCAGAACCATCAGTATTCGAGCCATTTGTGTGGTTCGAAGCCAATCTGGGGCGGTGGCAATTGATGTAATAGGTGTCATGGTTGCTATCCTTTCGCTGCTCCATCGCTTGGTCGGCCCAACGACAGAACTGAGCGACGCGGGCGGCCCAGTGCTTCCGCATTGGCAACTGACGTGACCCGCCCGCGTTCGCTCCAGTGATTTTGTCAGGCCGGCTATGATCCTATTACCAACTCTCGAAAAAGGGGTTACTTTAGCAAACCTGCAGTCATAAACGAGAAGATGGCGATGTCGCTGAGGAAATGAATCCACCACGACCAGAACAGGCCGCGTGTCTCGACCATGCCCTTGCCCAAAATCCAACCCATGAAGATTGACGCAATCCCGCCCACAATGCCGCCAGGCGCTCCAACGGAATGCGCGATACCGAAAAAGTAGGCCGACATCCACAGCGCGTGCTTGCTCCCGCCCACTGTTTCGAGCGTTGCCAGCATCGGTGCCCGGTAGGTCATTTCTTCATTGAACGCATTCAGGGCGGCATAAAACAGAATGGACGGCAGGATCGGCACGACCCTGAGCAGCACCGCGCCGCTTGGTCGCAGGCCAAAATATAGCAAGGCGGCCAGGGCGGCGGCGATATAGATCGCCCATTGCAAACCAAACCACGGCCAGGGGTCGGGTTTGGGGAAGCCGAGCAGGGGCACCGGTTCGATCGGCGCGCGCAGGTCGCCGCGCGCCAGAAAGAAATCGCGGCGCTTGTAACCGAGAAACAGCAGCGTGGCGATCATTGCGAATGCGACCGCCAGCTTGCCGCTCTGCTCGGCCTGCATCCGGACATCAAAAACGTTACTGCCGAAAACCGCTTGCACGGCGGGCAAGGTAAAGTTGATATGCGGGCGCAGCTCCGACAGGCCAAAGAAGGCAAACAACACCAAGCAGTAATTGCGCAGCGGGCGTAGCGGTCTCAAAACGAAAGCCGTCAAGGCCAGGACCAGAAGCAAACCCATCTTGGCGAACGGCAACCAGGGTGGCGCGCCGCCTGCCAGCTTAACCCAAGCAATGTCGGGTAGGGTGCTTACGAGAAGTGTAATACCCCAGGCTAAGCCGGTCAAGGTGCGATTGCTTTGTCGAACGGGATAAGGATTAGATGACAAGAAAAGCTCCAGATGTTTCGGGTTTCGCGCAACTGTGCAACAGAATTGGACGAGCGGCGTTTATGCGCCTAACAGTATTATTGGGACAAAGCCAGGGGCGAAAGCTTAAGTGGCAAGGGGCTGCTCAGGTGAGGGCGATGGTAGCCGTCCGGGCCGTGCCCAGCAAGCCTGTGCACAAGGTATTGCGCAAGGCCGGTGGTCCGCGCACGGGGACGCCGAGGCTGGCCCTGATTCACCGGGACGAGGACAAAGTCAGTTTGTCCTTTGGCCGGGCAATCGGACGCCCTCGCGGCCCGTGGCCGACCCGGGCAACCCCGCTGACGGCCTGTCGCGGCCGGCGGCCGGCGGCTGGCGGCGAAACATTGTATTGAGCGGCCAGGGTTGCAAGTTCGCGCCGCCCTGATGGAGCGACGCACCATTCCTTCGGCCAAAGCGCTGCGTTTCATGCCGTTGCAATGTTGCCACGTCGCATACGGGCCAGAGGCGACGGGGCACGGATTTGCAGGCCAGTCTGTGCCGTGGCGAGCGCGTGTCAAGACCGATGATGTCCGTGGTCGGCTCCTCCGCGTTGGCAACTGCTGCGATGGCCTGGCCGCATCCTTCTTCCGTGGGCTAATTTTGCGTTCTGGGACCGTTGAGACGGTCAACCGCTCGGTGCCGCCGAACCCTATGCCGACCGGTTCGTCTGGGTTTTTGGTTGGGGACTGGGAAAGGACGGCGATGTGGCCGCGACTTCCGACGTCCTCCAGTCCGCGGGTCGGCACGGATTCAACGGCACGGTCGTTTCCTTTGGCCTGGACACGCTTTGCCAGCGAAGCACTGATGACCGGGGCGGTGGTGCCCCAGTCACGGTGAAAGTGAACAAGCAACGCCGCAGGGCCGTTGCGGTTGCGACGGCAATTGGGCGCGCCCGTCTCCGCTCTCGGCGGCTCCTTGCTTCTTCTGATCCTGCATCTCGCAGAAGAGGCTTCAGCGCCCTTGTGCCCCTCAGGGCTGTTCTCGCAACAAATCGCCAAAGGCGGGCAGCAGCGAGTACTTCTTTTGCCAGGGGGTGTACATGAAGCCGCGCACATTCGGAACCTGGCGGGCAAGCTGGAGCCAGCCTTTTACTTCGGTCAAATCGTCCGCATCGTAGTAACAGGCAACCAGGGTGGGAAACCCCTCTCCGGCGAGGAAGCGCAGGCTCTTTTCGCGCGGCTTACCGCCCCAGACGGCCATCACCAGGTCTTTGGGCACATGCCGCCAGGAACCGGTAAAGTCCCCGTCCACCAGGTAATAGCCGCCGTGCGCGTTGTGGCTGGGATCGAACATATCGGACCAGACATAGACCTGGGCTCCGGGGATGTGGCTCCGGAGGATTTGCGTCTGGCGGGTGACGCACCGGCCGAGCAACTCACCCATGTTTTGCCCCCGGCACGCGCGGCAGGTGCCGCCCATACGGATCTCATCCATGTTCAAGAATACGCGGCGGGGACGGACCCTTTCGGCCAGGAGTTTGGCTTCGTGGTCGAAGATGTCGTAGAGAGCGGGCTCGGCCATGCAAACCGCGATCTGTGAGTCGTTGATCAGCATGGGGTGATACCAACTGACCCGCAGAAGCCCGCCTTCGACGATACGCCCGCCCGGCAGCAGTTTGAGCGCCCTGGCTTCGCCGGTATCGCGCCAGGGGGTGAGGTTCGGGTCAATCAAGGGCGCATAATCCTTCCCCTCGGTGTAAGTCACTGCCCCATCCTCGCTCCGCACCGTCACCGGGGTGCCCGGCCGATGGAGAACATTAATCGGGCCGACCTCCTCCACCGTCCAGTCATCGAGCCAGACCTTGCCGGTCTTGCCGCCCCACAAGCCTGCGTAAAGCCGGACCTTGTCCTGGTCCAGGCTGTTGAAGAGCATCATGATCTTGCGCCAGTCGCCGGTGGTAGCCAGCTTGAAGTCCCGCGGGGCAATCTCTCGATCATCTGCTGTCAGCACCAGCAAATGAAACGCGCTTGTGGGCTGTAAAGCCTCCGTCTTCACCCAGACGGTCAGGCGATAGCAGCGGTGGGGCGACACCCGGATAGTCTGCATCACCCGGCCGTGCCCGTGCGGATTGGCCGTGAAATTCTCCAACCGCAGCGACGCCTTGCCGCTGTGTTTGACCTGCGTATCGACGAAACTGATCTCGCCAGGTTGGTCGTGAAAGTCGAAGCCCTTGAGCTTGTTCCCGTTATAGTCCTCGAACCCACCATTGACGATTTGAACGGTGTTGCTGCTCACCAACCGCGCCTCACCGGCTCTTGCGAGAAACGGAGCGTCCTCGACCGGCAAGCCTTCGGCCAGGTTGGGGTCGTGCGAAAGGACGCCGCCACCATAGCCCACCGACAAGATTGCCGGTATCAACTCCAGGTGGTTCTGGTCGCAGGCCGCCTTGACCTCATCCAGGCGGCGAAAGTAGTCGGCGGGTTGCTGGCAAAGCGTGTCCAGGCCAAAGGAAACGACCGCGCCGTTGAATCCGTGCTGACCCGCGGACTGGAGGATGTTGGAAATCGCGGCCACATCGCTGTCCTTTCCCAGTCCCCAGCCGAAAACCCAGACGAACCGGTCGGCGTAGGGTTCGGCGGCACCGAGTCGGACAACAAGACCGCCAAGACAGGCGAGCAGGAAGAATCTTTTCATAAAGCGTGCACCACAGTAATTGCGAACACCCTTGGGCGGCTGCCAACCGTGGCGCAGTATCAGCACGAGGCGAGCATGTGTCAATCCAGGTTCAAATGCCGCCCCTTGGCCGATCGCAACCTCAATTGGAACATCAAGGCGATGTAAAAGCTGGAGCTTCAGGCCCTTGCTGGTGTGGCGAAGGAAACGGGCCAAACGATCGCAAACGCATAAAATCAGCAAAACTGGGGGATCAAGTATGGGCACTCAGGGGCAACCAGTTCCACGTAAGACATGGGTTATGAGCGTGATCAGCCTCCAGGGAGGGCCGGTTGCTGTGGGATGACGCCCCCCCGTTCCAGGGCCAGCAGGTATTCCTTGCGGCGCAGACCGCCACCATAGCCGCCGAGCGTTCCGTCTTTTCTCACGACCCGGTGGCAGGGGATCAGAATGGCGAGCCGGTTAAGACCGTTGGCGCGACCGACCGCCCGCACCGCGCGCGGCGCACTGATCGCCGCCGCCACCCCCTCATAAGAGCGGGTTTCGCCAAACGGGATCGCCCGCAACTGTTCCCAGACCCGCCGCTGGAACACCGTGCCCGGATAGAGCAACGGCACGGTGAACGATCTTAAGTTCCCGGCGAAGTAACGCGCGAGCTGGTCGCGCAACGCTTTCGTGTGTTCGTTCGTTCCGGGGACAACCGGCAACCCGATGAGCCGGCGGACCGCTTTGAATTGCGTCTCCAACATCCGGTGATCGGTGAATTCGAGCAGGCAGATGCCCTTGGCGGTGGCGCCGGCCAATAGCGGTCCGAGGGGGCTGTTAATCCAGGTGACGCGCACGCACTCGCCGTGGCGGTACGCGCCGGGGGGCTCGCCGAACAGACGGATGAAGGCGTCGCGAAAACCGCTGTGCGAATCGTAGCCGCTGTCAAACACCGCGGCATCGAGGGACATCCCCTCGCGAATGCGATGCAGAACGGCCGAGAGCCGGCGCGCGCGGGCGAACGCCTGGAAGGTCATGCCATAGCGACGTTGGAAATAGCGGCGCACCGTGGCGGGATCGGTCCCGCGCGCCTGCAAATCGCTTTCGGTCAGGCGGCGCAAAGGCTCCCGTTCGACGTCGGCGAGCAGTTTCGCCGCCCAGGAAGGCTGGTCGTCATGCTGCAAAGGCTGGCACCGCCGACAGGGGCGAAAGCCGGCGGCCAGCGCCGCTTGCGCGGTGGCGAAGAACTCCACGTTTTCCGGACGCGGTTTGCGCGCGGGGCAGGTGGGTCGGCAGAAGATGCCGGTGGTGCGCACGCCAAGGAAAAAGAGCCCGTGGTAGGCGGGATCGCGTTCGAGGTAGGCCCGTTCCATCTCGGCGCGGGGCGGCAATTGTTTCATGTGGGCAAATTACCCCGCCAGGCCGGCGGCCTGCCACCGATTTTCAGGCGTGGATGTCTGCGTGGATCCCAATGGCAAGGGGACACGCTCCCAGGCCTGGGTGCTTACCTTGCGACCCGGCAACTCCAGATTGCACCCAAACTCGCCGCGGCCGGCTTGCACCAGCGGCTCGTCAGCGCCCCACCAAGATAATGCAATGTCTTGGGTTTTTCGGCGGGAGCTTCGTCGCACCTCAATCTCCACGGAAACTGACCATTCCTAAGGCCAAGCGGGCAGGCCCCATTGCGGACGCGGGTCCGGTGGTGTCGGCGACTTCCATTCGGGGTTATACTGCTTCCAGTCCCGATCCGACTGTTCACTCCAGCGCACGCAGCCTCCGGCCAGAGCCGCCAGCCAGACCAGCCCAAGCCCGGTGATCAGCCGTCCGCGCTTCGCCAACACCAGGCGTCGCTGTCGCTTGTTTGAATGACTCATGGTGTGTATGCCTACGAGTGTTTCAAGCGACCGGGATTGCGGACAGTGTCCTGATTTGCCGTTTTCCGGAGCGCGGCTGTGTCGGAGACCAGCCGCAGCGCCACCGTCAATTGGGCGTGCTGGAATACGCCTGACGCGGCGGAGTTGTTCATGCTGCTGCGGCTGAGGCGGCGCGCGCGCTCCGTCCATATCGGGAGACTCCCGGATTGCGGGCTGATGTCGTCATGGGCGTGGGGCCGGTCCGGTGACTCCACATCATCTGCGGCCTGCCGGCCCACTGCGGGCGCCAGGCGGTGACGGTGATGGAGTTGCACATCGACTTCACGGCTGTTGATTGGTGCTGTGCGTCTCAATCAACTGTTCAACCTCATGCCGGAACTGTCCGGGTGTCGTGTTGGTAACGTGGGCCGGTAAAAGCAGTTTGCTCAGGTCTCCGTTAATATCGTTCCACTTCTGGATGGTCGAAATGTCGGCCGGGTAGAAAACTCCGTTCGTGGCCATGAATGCGTCCAGGATGACGCCCTCCTTCGTGCCTATCATGACAGACTTCACTTCTCTGGAAGGGCCAAACTCACAACTCACGGAATAGGGAGAACCAGCCTCCGTCGTGAATCCAGATGACTTTGGCGCGGCGACGAACTCGCCAACAAGCAAACCACGATAGTAAAACCGATGCATCTGCATGGCTTCTGGCTTGGCAGAAATGAAGCGCACGAGATTGGTCTGCCCTTCCCGCGTGAACACATCGCTCGTGTCCAAGGTGCCTGACTTGTTCGTCCTGACCGTGCTGACGACTTGGATGCCGGTGTCCGTCGCAAGAACCGCCGCAGACGACAAAACCAGCGCGAGGAGCCTTTTCATGGCGTGCGGACGGGGTCTGTGGAGCAGAGTGAGCCAGCCTTGGAGAGGTTCGCTGGGAACGCCTCATGGTATCCCCCTGCAATCCCGAAGCACTCGCCGTCAGCAGCCAGTTTCCGTTTCATCGTCCAGGTGTTCAATGCCAGCCGCTCGTGTGAGAAGCTGGGCGAACAGTCGGGAGTGTAGCACGACCGCCGTTGGGCACAAGACGCGAAATCAGCGTCACCGAGAGCAAACCAACTGCCACCAAAGCAAGACTGGCGAGGATAACTCTTCTCATGGCTTGGGCTCCGGCGGCAAGGGGACGTGCTGCCAGCCCTCGGTGCCGAGACGCAGGTCGCGTTCGACGAATTCCCAGACCACGACTTTCTTCCCGGCCAGCCACTGCGGGCGACGAAACAGTTCCTGGCGCACCAACGTGGAGGCCCCGCCGTCGTTCACGATGCTGGTCAGCGGGCGGCCCAGCGCGCGCGCAAGGTGCGCGATGAAACCGGCGTGGCCGGGCTCGTCCTGCTCGTAGATGCGCAGGAAGCTGTCGCCCAAAACCAGCACCGGCGAAGCCGGATCGTCAGCGTACGGTGCGCCATCGGCATGGCGGACGATTTGTTCCGCCGCGATGGGTTCGGGGGCGAGGCGCGCTTCGATCGGCAGCGAACGCAGCATCCGCACGAGGTCGCCGGGCCGCTGGATGGGTGCGGGCCGGAGGTCGTAGGTGACGGCGCCACGCGCCAGCAGGCCGCGCGCGAGGATGTGCTCGGCGACGGCTCCGGCAGCCAGTTCCATGCCGGCCGGCGACCAGTGGCTGTCCTGGGCGAGGTAAAGTCCCGTCGCGGATTGTTCGCGGGCGTGGCGATAGATCGCAAACAGGTCCATGACTTCGAGGCCGACCTGTTCGCATTGCGCGAGAAACTCGCGCGTCTCGGCGCCGATGACGCGGGCGGGCGGCGTGGCGCGGCCCGCAAGTTTGTCGGGATAGACGCTCTCTTTGTTCGGTGCCGACATAAGGATGAGTTCAATGCCGCGCGCGGCGAGCTGGTCGCGAAAATCCAGCACCGCCGCCAACGCCTCGCGCGGCATGGAGTCGCCGGGCCGGGGGCGTTGCGTGAGGCAGGAAAGGCCGGGCTGGTAAAAGAGCCAGCCGTCGCGGCCGACCATGGCCTTCTCGCCGGCTTCGTGGAGGCCGAAGAATTGCGCGGCTTGCATCCATGGGCGCAATGCGCGGGCCACCACGCTCGCCTCCTCTAGCGCGTGTTCGCCCGCGCGCAGATTGGCCTGGGTCGGCCGGCGCGTGACGAGTTCGAGCACTTGCGGCCATTCGCCGCGCCGGGCTTCGACCACGGTCTGAAGCAGCGGGACGCCGGCAAGCATGGCCAGGAAGGCGGCGATGAGGAAACGGTTGGGCCAGGCGGCATTCATTCCAATGACCAGTAGTGAATGGCCCACGGTTCGAGCTTCAGCGAGATCGTCTGATCGCCGGATTTGATGGTCTGGAGCGGGTCGGGGCGGAGGCGCTGGTTTTCATCCGCTCCGGCGCCGGTGGCGTCGAGGATGACGTGGCGGGCGCGCATGTCCTTCGGCAACGCGGCCAGGCGCAACTCGACCTGGACCGGCTCGCCGGAAAAGTTCCACAGCAGGAGATTGTGCATCTGAAGTTGCGAGTCGTGGGTGGCGAACCCGTGGACCTTGGGGTTGCTCGAGGTGACCCGCAGGCGTTCGCCCGCCAGACGCGAAAGGAGTTTGAAGGCGAAATAGGCGGGGCGAACCTGGTTCTGGTAATCGAACAAGCCGTCGAACTGGGGCTGACGGTTCCACCAGCGAGTCATGAACGCGGTGCCGCCCGGCGAAAAGTAGCGCGCGAAAGTGTCGTAGGCCACGTACCAGTCACGGATATGGTAGTAACACGACCAGTCAAGGCCCGCGTCTTTCATCTGCCAGATGGTCTCGGCGACGTAGCAGGGTTGAAAGCGCGGGTCGAGCGGCGGGTTCATGAGGTCCATGTTCCACTCGTCGAGGAAGGTCTCCGGCTTCAACGCGGGACGTTGGTCCAGCAGACCACGCGCGTATTTGATCGTCTCGCGAATCGCGTCAGGACTGCTGCTGTAAAGATGCCAGGAAACGAAGTGCAATGGGGCGCCGTTGGTCGCGCAGCAGTCGAGCAGCGCGGGGAAGATCGGCGACCGCACGTTCGCCAGCGCGGGGCCGCCCACGCGGGCCGACGGGTCGGCGCGCAAAATGGCCGCCGCCGTGTGCCGGTAGTAGCGCACATAGCTGGGCGGCTCGAACCGGTAGGGTGTGCCGCCGTCCTCGCCGATGTCCACCTCGTTGCCCACCTCCCAATAGCGGAGGCCCGTCCCGCGATCGCGGTAGTGCTTCACAACCTGGAAGATGAGTTCGTCCCACGCGGCGTAGTCCCGCGGTTCGACGATGCGATCGTTGATTTCGGGAAAGAGCACGCGCGGTTTGAAGCAGAGACACATCAGCGGCTGCGCGCCGGTCGCGCGGATGGTGTCCACCACGCGGTCGAGCGTGTCGAAGTGGTAGCGCCCCGGCGCCGGCAGGAGGTTGAAGTACTCCTGCACAAACAGCCGGATGACGGCGGGATGCAGCGCGCGGATTTCGGCCACGCGGCTGTCGAACATGGGCTGCTCGGAGAGCCCGCCCTGGCCCAGGGCCATCTGCTCGATGCGCATCGGCCCGAGCGGGTCGTTGAATCCGACGGTGACCTCGATGTTTTGCGCGAGCGCCGACACGGCGCAACCGAGCGCGAGCAGGTGGCAGAGGGGTTTGGCATTCATGGGGGCATCAGAATTGGAAATAAAGAAACGGGTTCAGGGTCTGCGAGAACATCGCCATGAGCGCGAAGGCAAACGCGGGGACGAGGATCAATGCCTTCGGCCACGTCAGCGAAGCGCTCCACTCGTGCGCCTGGCGCGGGGCGAAGAGGCAGAGGGCGGCGATGGCCATGAGCGCGAGTTTGCCGGGGGCGAACACTTGCGCCCCAAGCAGCGCCGTGGTCTCGGTTGACATGCCGCCGCCAAACAGCGCGCGGAAATATGCCAGCGCGCCCGGGAGGGTTTCGGCGCGGAACCAGACCCACGAACCGAGCACGAGAACGAAAGTCAGCGCGATGCGCACGGGATGCGGCAGGCGCTGGTAGAGGGGCTTGCGGTCCGCCCAGCGCTCGGCAATGAGCAGCGCGCCGTGGTACGCGCCCCAGACGACGAAGGTCCAGTTCGCGCCGTGCCACAAACCGCCGAGCAACATCACGATGGCGAGATTGACATAGGTGCGCCCGACACCAAGCCGGTTGCCCCCGAGGGGAATGTACAGGTAATCGCGCAGGAACGTGCTCAACGAAATGTGCCACCGCCGCCAGAAGTCGGTGATGCTGTCCGCGTGATACGGCGCGTTGAAATTCCGCTGGAACTCGAAGCCGAACATCCGGCCCAGGCCGACGGCCATGTCGGAGTAGCCGGCGAAGTCGAAATAGATCTGCAACGCGTAGGCGAGCACGCCGCACCACGCGGCGGGCGCATCGAGCGTCTGCGCGCCGAACGCGGCATCGGCGACGCGACCGATCGGGTTGGCGAGCAGGACCTTTTTGGCGAAGCCGAGAATGAACAGCGCCACGCCGGACGCGAAGCGTTCCGCGTGGTGCGACCGGTCGCGCAGGTCGTGGGCGATGGTGTTGTAGCGGATGATCGGTCCGGCGATCGATTGCGGAAACAGCGCGATGTAGCAGGCGAAATCCGCAAACGAGCGCGCGGCAGGCGCGACTCCGCGATAGACGTCAATCGCGTAGCTCAGCGCGTGAAAGATGTAAAACGAGATGCCGATCGGCAGGATGATCCGCCAGACCCGCACGCCGCCCGCGCCGAACGCTGCCAGGACGTGATTCAGGTTCGTTTGGAAGAAACCGCAGTACTTGAAAAAACACAGCAAGCCGAGGCTTACGACGATGGCCGCGGTGACCGCGGCACGCCGTTGCCGCGCGGTTGCGCCGGGCCGCGCGATAAGCCGGCCGCAGGCGTAGTTGACCGTCGTGACAAAGAACATCAGCAGCACGAACCACGGATTCCACCAGCCGTAGAAGAGGTAGCTCGTCAGGAGCAGCCACGCGTTGCGCCACGTCGAGCGGGCGGGCAGCGCGTAATACCCCGCCAGCACCAGCGGCAGAAAATAAAAGACAAAAATGTGCGAGGTGAAAACCATCGCGCGCTAATCCGCGTCGTTGGTCCAGACCGCCCAATACGACGGGCCGGCGTGTTTGCCGAAGTATTTGTCCACAATGCCGCCCATGAAGAAGTCGTCCATCGGCGTGGCGAGTGCCATGCGCTGAAGCTGACCGGCGCGAAACTGCCGGGAGTTGCCGCCAATGCTCTTCGCCCGCTGGTCCGCAGCCTCCGCGCGCGGTTTCCACGGGTCGTAATGCCCGACGTAAATCACGGCGCCCTTTGCCACCGGGCCGCGATGCACGGCGACGACCTCGTATTTCAGGATCGTCGCGTAGTCGTACAGTTCACGGTGGAACACCGCGCCCTCGGGCACTTCGACGAGCCGGGCGGTGACCTCGACCGTGCCCAGCGTTTTCACCTGGGCGTCCTCGCCCGATTTCGGTTGGCCACAGGAAACCGCGAGCAAGGCCAGGGTGAACAGGAGCGCGACCGTGATGAAGGGCGTTTTCATTTGGGGTTGGGGATTTCGAATCGGGTCCAGTGCGGTTCCCAGCCGGCGCCAAGATCGAGCCGCCGGGTCGCCTTGGCGTCCGGATACCGCGCGTGCAGCGTTGCATCCTGATCCCCGAGCATTGGCGCGTCCGTGGCGCGAATGAGCGCCATCGTGGTTTTCGCATGAGCCACCCGGCCCAGGTCCTCCTCGCTGCGCGTGAACAGCAGATGGCGCCCATCGGGCGAGGGGCACGCGCCGTAAATGTGCCGCCCGGCTTCGGCGTAGAGCATGCGCTTCTCATGGCCGTCCACCGACGCAATCCACAGCTCCGCGCGGCCGCCCTCCTTGGGAATGATGCCGCGCGCATACACAACCTGCCGCGAATCCGGCATCCAGTCGGGCGTGCAGTTATACCGGTCGGTTTCGCTGACGGCGCTGATCTCGCCGGTGCCCGCCCGCAGCCAGCCGATGTTCCAGTAGGGGCCGAGGCCGTTGGCCGTGCCGACAAAGCCGGTTCCGTCGGGCGACCAGACGAGCTGTTGGACGATGCCCTGGCGCGGCATCGTCCGCACGGTTTTGCGCGTGGCGATCTCGACGATGTGAATTCCATCCGGCTTCAGCGCCGCCAGGGATTTTCCGTCCGGCCCCCACGCGGCCCAGGGGAAGTTGTTGCCGTAGCTCACGGGATGCGCGCCGTTCGCGTCCGCAATGACCAGCTCGAAGGTCCCGTAGGTGTTGTTGTCAACCGGTTCCTTTGCCGGCATCCGGTAGTAGAGCAGATGCGTCCCATCCGGCGAAAACCGCACCCCGGCTTCGTTGAACTCGCGTGTGTCCGTCAACGGGTGGCGCTCCGAGCCGTCGGGCCGCATGACGAACAAATCCCAGTCCCCGGCCGGCGTGGCCGCGCTGAAAGCAATCCAGCCGAGGTCATGCACTTCGCGGGCCAGCAGGGTCTCGGCGGGGTCGGCGCCGCGCGCCGCCATGCCGGTGAGCAGCACCCCGGCGATCAAGTGTCCAACGCGGGAAAGTGGGTGTCGTTTCATTGCGCCTGCTCCTCGGCTCCGTACCGCGCGGTGACGGTGTACGTGGCGGCCACGGCTTGGGGCAGTCGCACCGATTCGAGCACGGGATCGAAGTCGGTCCACGGTTTTCCGTTCACGACGACGGAGCGAATTGGCTTCTTCTCCGGATGGCGGAAACGCACCACGAGCGAGGCGGCGGGCGGGCGGGCGGGGGCTTGGATCGTGGCGGTGATGGTGCCGGCCGCGGCCCGGCTCGCGATGGTGAACGAGACCGGGCCAAAATACGTGGGCGCGCGCTGCACGGCAATCCGACGGCCGTCGGCCAGCCAGGCGCGCGGGGTGGCGGGCGCGAGGAGCAGGATGCCGTCGTCGCGTTCGCGCACCAGGAGTTTGCGGTAGAGTTCGAACCACGCGCCGTCGGTGCTGGGCGGGCCGTAGTATTGCCCCCAGGCCCAGCGGTGTTCCAGCGGGGAGAATTGATGATGCGAGAAGGCGCAGGCCATCATGCTGTAAAAGGCGCGGATGGCGGCTTCGGGTTCGTCCCGCAGCAGATAGGCGGTGGCCTGCTGGTTATAGACCGGCTCGTTCGCGGCGCCCCATTGGTGGAGGAAGAGGTTGTCCTCGTGGTCGTGCAACATGGCGGTGGTGAGCCACCCGCGCGGGTCGATCGCGCCGAGCCGCGCGAGGTGCAGCGGGCCGGAGTCAACGTCCGTGGGATACCACTGATCGAGCAGACGGCGCGGCGTCAGCGCGTCACAGGGAACGTAGTTGTTCCAGGTGCCGTCCGCCAGTTGCACCACCGGGGACTTCACGCTGGCGCGGGCGAATTCGCGTTCGACATCGGCCCGCAGCTTGTTCGCCCCGGCCTTCACTTCGTCGGCCCGCGCATGTCCGTAAGCGGCGAGCGCGCGACCGAACACGTCCAACCCCGCGACGAAGTAGGCGTTGGGGAATCCCCACGCCCGGGCGTCGTGGGTCAGGTCGTTGAGCGGCGCCACGATGAGGCCGGGAGCAGCTTGGGATTGCCGGCCGTGCGCCACTTGCGCGAGGCACCAATCGAGCGCCCTCAGCGAGGCCGGCAGCAGCCGCTCGAACGAAGCGCGGTCGCCCGAGAGCAGGAAGTTCTGCCCGATGGCATAGAGCATCCCCGGCGAATAAACGCCCCACTCCGCGTAACCGCCAACGCGCCCGTCGGGCTTCTGCTGGCTGCGAAACATGGCGGCGAACTCCTCCTCGGCCACGGCAAAATGACCGCGCAACCCGTAGAGCATGTAGTCCACGTACACCGCCTGGTTGATGGGCCAATCGGCGTTGAACTGGTCGTAGGCGAAGTTCGAGTAAGGCAGGTCAATGCGGTCGTCATCACGGAAGCGCGGCAACATCAGCGCGTGCCAGAGGTTCGCGCGGAAGAGATCGTTCACGGCGGGCTCCGGCACCTCGAACCGTGCGCCCTGCGCCAGCCAGCCCTCCCAGTATTGCACGGTGGTCGCGCGGGCCCGGGCGAAATCGAGCGCGGCAAGCTGCGGGGCGTTCTCCGCGGCGACGACGGGCGAGGCGAGCTTGAGCACGATCACGCGCGGCTCGCCCCCGGTGGCCTGGCCCGTGCAATCGAATTCCAGGCCCGGAACCTCGTCGCCCGCGCCAGCGACCCGCGTGGTCACGGCCAGACCCGCGGCCGGCTCGATCATCAGCCACACGGCCCCCGTCTCCCGGTCCACGACGCACGGGCGGCCCGCCACTTCGCGCAGCTCCGGATGCCGCGCTTTGTTCTCCGTAGCCAGGTGGAAGCCAAGCCGCAACGGTCCCGGGCCGGTGATCTGGACTCGAGTGCAAAAGGCGCTCGCAATCTCGCCGCGCTGCGGTGGCGGCGGCTCGCCGAGCGGGGCGGCAAACTGCTCGACCTCGCAGCGCTGGCCGTCGCGTTCCAGCGTAGTGACCATGACGGGCAGGCCATCCACGATGCGTTGTCCAGCCCAGCGGCAGCCGGGCCAGCGGAGGTCGAAGCGGAACTGGTGCGGGGACGCGAGATCCGGCCTCACATTCGCCCAACGGTCCACGCCGAACTTGTAGAGCGCGCCGTGCCGCGCGACGGTCCCGACCAGGTGCCCGGTCGTGCCGAGCCAGTGCGTCTGCCAGGGCGCCGTCCATTGGTCAGGATTGCCAATGTCCTCCCACCGCGCCCTGAATTCCGCCAGGGTCGCCTCCGGGTCGCGCCGGACGCGGTCGAGCACCCGTTCGCCTCTCAGCGACGCGAGATGCGCGGCGAACTCCACCGGGGCGTCCGCCCGGGTGAGGAACACGTCGTGCTCCGGCAGCCACATCGCGCCGTGGCGCGCCAGTTGCGCAAGGCCGAAGGAAAACCCGCGCGTTCCGTCGTCCGCCAATTGCACGGTGAGCACCGGCGCATCCGGGGTCAGGCCGGGATCATCCAGCAACCGTTTCACCTGCCCGGGGTTGCCGTGTTCCAACAGATACCGCCAGATGGGATGCGGCTCGCGCGGTTTCGCGCCGGGTTTCGGCCAAGTGACGTCGCAGTCAATCGCATCCCAGTCACCGCCGCCCGCGTGCAGCCGTGAGCGCTCTCCCACCACGTCGTCCGGTTCCGTCCCCACACTCTGCACGCTGGCAATCGTCAGCCCCGCCGAGCCGGCAAGCAACTGCACGGAAAACTCTCGGCGCTGCGCCGTGCGTTGCCCAAACACCAAGCGGACCCGCAAACTCTCGATGTCCGCGGCGTGGGCCGCCACACACAGGCCGAACAGCAATGCCAGTGGCTTCACGGTTTGCTCGCGCCTGGGCCCGCCGGGGATTCGCTGAAAGTCCAGCACGGTTCCCAGCCGCTGGGCAGCGTCAGCACGGGGCCGTTGTTGGCGCCGGGGAATTTGGCGCGCAGTTCCTCGCTCGGGCCGCCGATGATCGGGGCGTCGCGCAGCCGCATCAAACCCATCGGCGCGCCGCCGTTCTTCGGATCGCCATCCTCCTGCATGTTGCCGGTGAAGAGGACGTAGGTTCCGTCCGGCGACACGTGGCCGCCATAGACGTGCCGGCCATCTTCGCCATAAACGAGTTCTCGAGACTTTCCTTCCGCATCCGCGCGCCAGAGTTGCGTCCAGCCATAGCCGCTTTGCGCCTTCTGGCCCCGCGGACGCCACGAGAAAATGACGTTCTGCGAATCGGGAAACCAGTCCGGCGTGCAGCAGTCGATTTTGTTGACCGCGCTCGCGAGGCCATTCGTGAGGTTCATCCGCGCGATGCTCCAACTCTCGCCGAAGGAATTGGCGACGCCCACCAGCCACTGGCCATCCGGCGACCAGGTGGGCTGCTGAAAGAAGCCTTGGCGGGGAAACTGGCGGACGACCTGGCGGCTCGCGACGTCCACGATGCTGAAGCCGCGGGGCGACATGCACAGCAGTTGGGTGCCGTCCGGGCTCCAACTTGCCCAGGGGAACTCACCGTTGCCGCCGAAGATCCTGGGCTGCGAGCCATCGCCGCGGGCCAGGATCAGGGTGCCTTGTTCGCCGTGGCGGTTGTTGTCGAAATGCTCGGCCCGCGGCAGCAGGCGATAGAGCAGTTTCGAACCGTCCCGCGAGAACTGCGGCAACCCTTCGTTGAAATCCGGGGTCCGCGTGAGGTTGGTTTTCGCGCTGCCGTCGGGACGACAGATGAACAGATCCAGGTCGCCCTTTTCGGTGCGCGCGGCGAAGGCAATCCAGCCCTTGGCGCGCACCTCGTCGCGCAGCAGTCCCACGTCCGGCGACTCGGCCGCGCAACCAAGCGCCAGCACGGCAAACAACCCCATTCGCACAATCGTGTTTTTCATGGTCTTCAAGGCGTTGCCGCCTTCGACGTGCGTTGATCCTGCACGGGCACCGCGGCCTCGATGGTGTTCTCCTGCAGGATGACCGCGCCGACGGTGGAATCAAGCTGGATACCGATGGTCTGTTTGCGGGACGCCGGCGGCCGCGTGTCCCGGATGCGGTTGTTCTGCAGCACGACTTCGCGGGTTTCGCCACGGATTCGGATGCCGGCCACCGTCTGGTTTTGGCCGTTGTTCTCGATGAGGTTGTTTTCGAGGCGATTTCGGTGGCCCGCGAGGGCGGGACCTTCATCGCGAAAATAGACGCCTTCTTCGGCGTTGTCCCGGACCTGGTTGTTGCGCAGCAGATTGTCGGTGTCCTTGTGGCCAATCGAGATGCCGTAGCGTCCGTTCCCCGCGAGCAGATTGTCCTCGAACAGGCCATGCCGGACCCGCCAGCAGAGAAACAACCCGTCGGTGCCGTTGTTTCGCGCCACGCATTTCCGGATGGTCGCGCGCTGTGAACCGCTGCCCGGGTGCAACCCCAACCCCGCGTTGCCCTCGCTGATGCACTCGTTGACGATGACGTCGTTCGATTGCTGGAAGCTGATGCCGTCGCCGCTGTAGTCGCGGACCGTGCAATGCTCGATCGCCGTGCCGAAGCCGCGGTAAAGGAAGATGCCGCCCCCCCGGCAGCCGTCGAGCGAGACGTTATGCGCGCGGTTGCCCTCGATGATCAAATGCTCGAGCCGCACGCCTTCCAGGTCATACCCGCTGACCACCGGGAAAATGGTGGCCGCCCGGGCGTCATCGCCGAGCGTGCAGTCCGCGTTCAGCGGGCGGTCGAGCGCCAGCGTGGCCCCGCGGCGGCCGATGATGCGGGCCACCGTAATATGAAAGCCGTTGACCTGCTTGCTCCAGATCGCCACGCCGCAACCGACGTCGAAGCCTTTCGGATCGCGGACGGTGATCTGTTCCTCGCCAAAATCGCCGTCGGTCGCCAGGGGTGACTCCGCGCCATCGGCCTTGCGCAGGATGGTCTGGCCGGGGGTCCCGCGCACCGTCACCTGCGGGCGCAAATGGAGCGAATCGCGCATGAGGTATTCCCCCGGCCCGACCTCGACGATGCCGCCACCCAGCGCCGCGACGTAATCCACGGCGGCCTGGAGCGCGCGCTGGTCGGTGCCGAGGAGATCCGCGTTGGTGTGGCCCACCGTAATACGGACGACCTCCGGCATGGCCGACCGCATCCGTTTGGGCAGTTGTTGCTCCTGCGCCGGCGGTGACCCGTCGTTTTCATCGTTCGAGGCGGCGAGGCTCCGGTCACCGTGACAGAGCAGGAACAGGCAAAGAACCGTGAGTTGTGTTTTCATAAGGTGATCGAGTTTACCACACCTGCGCGTTGCGGAAGATGGGCGGCTGGGTTTCCACCAACTCGGAAACGACGGCCGGAGGAAGGCGGAGGCGATGGCCGCGAGCACCGCAGGTCGTGCGTGGGGATGGCGAACGAGCGAGCGAGTCATTGGCGAGTGGTTCCACCTCGCTTGGTCACGGGGTATTGCCGGCTCATGTGCTCATCCCGATTTGTCGTCCGGCTTATGGAACTCATCGAGTATTAATCGTGAGTCAGCCGGATGCAATCCCGGCCCTGGGTGGACACGACACGAAAAAACCGGACGTCGGTGATGCCGGCGGGAACCGGCGTCAGTGGCCGGGGTCGTTCGGCGCGCGTTGGCGCGATCATGCTGCGGATGAAGTCCGGATCAGCCGTGCCGACGTCCGGGCTTGGAGCCGCCCCACCGCCCTCCGTGTAATGCATGACCTCAAGCAGGGCGAGCCGGGCGTGGGGAGACTGGTTGTCCAGCCGCGGGCCATTCTTCCCGACTTGGGCGCCCAAGCCGAGCACCGCGGTGTTCCGCCCCTCGCCGTGGCAGACAAGCCGCACCGACTCGCCGCCGCCGCTCCACTGCACGTTCAGCAGGGAGAGCTGGCCCGAGAAGTTGTCCAACTCGATGGCGGGCTCCGTTTCATTCTTCGACAGCGCACACGCCATGATGGCGCCATGCAGCGTCAGCTCGCCCCGGCCGCTCAGGCGCATGAACCGGGGTTCTGAACCGGATTCATACCAGATGTCGCGCGCCAGCAGGCGGCCGCCCTCGGTCACGCCGTAGCTGAGTTGGTTGTTCGAGGAAGAGCCGGCAAAGATCGCCACCCGCCCCGGCGCAGACTGGCCGGCGGAGAGGCGTTCCCCGCCCCGCACCTTCACCCCCAGCGCGCAGCCGCCGTGGTTCATGTTCCGCAACTCGACATTGGCCAGTTCGACGCCATCCACGAAAAACCCGACGCGTTGGGCGGCGTCCACGTTGGGCTGTTCCATGTAAATGCGGGCGCCGGGCTGGTCGCACTTTTCGATCACGATGCCGTCGGCGCGCTTGGTGCCGTTAACCTCCAAATCCCGCAACGTCGCCCGCGATGGTCCGGCCAGGCGCAACACGGGTCCAGTGCTCGGGCCAGTCCAAACCAGCCGTGTGCGCACACCATCCCCGACCAACTGGAGATCCCGGCCCGCCGGGATGGTCAAGGTTTGGGCGACGCGGAAGTCCCCGGCCGGCAGATGCACGACCGCGTGTTGCCCGTCGAGCTTGCCAGCCTCATCCACAGCCCGCTGGATCGCCTCGTCTGTGGCCCCCGGCGGCACCTCGATGACGGACCGGTGCCGGTTGGGTGGCGTGCCCGGCAGCTCGGGCAGCGTCTCCTTGAGCGCGTCGAAGGGGACGACTTTGTCATCGAAAGCCAAACGGTTGGTCTTGGCGACGATGGTGGGGTCGCAGGTGAACGTGTTGCCGACCGAGAGCAAACCTGCGTCGGCGCGCAGGCGCACGGCGGGTCCGCGACGGGTTTGGAGGATGTTATCGAGCAGGAGGAGCGGGCCAAGGTTGCCGACTTCGACCAACGTCCCTTGTCCGCCATAGACCGCATTGCCCTGCAGGGTGACAAGGGCGGCAGCCCCGACGGGCTTGCCCACAAAAAAAGCCTTGGACCCCAGCGATGTATTGTTGCGGAACGAGAAGTAGCCCGTGTTGCCAATGCCGATGTCGGCTTCCCTGGAGCGGCGGAAGAGGCTCTCGAAGACGTGGAAATTGCCGGCGCCGCGCAGGTTCGTCACGCCCAGGCCGCAGTCCTCGAAGACTGAATGCCAGACAAACCAGTCCAGCGAGTTGAAGTTCTGGATGCTGATGCCGGCAACCGCGCACCGCAGGAACTGGCAACGCAACACCGTCGTCTCGGCAATGCCCTGGCCGCCGGGAGCGCCGGCCTCGATGCCGATGCCAACGTCGCGGATCACGACATCGAAGAACTCGTTATAGGTGGCGAACGACTTGCCGTGCGCGATGGCGGTGCGGGCCTTCCCCTGGCCGTCGAAGGTGAGCCGTCCCAGCTTCGAATACCAGGCCCCATAGTCGAGCATCACGCCGTCCGCCGGGCCGTCCCAGCGCAGTGTCGCGGTCGCCGGATCCTCGCCAATGAATGCGACATCCTTGGACTCGTTGTGCTTCTCGCGGAACAGGACGAGCGTGCGCGTCACACGGTAGGTTCCGGCGGGGACATACAGGACGAAACACTTCCGGTCCTCGCGGTGCAGGTCGTCGAGCGCTTGTTGCAGGGCGGCGGTATCGTCGGCCCGGCCATCGCCGACCGCGCCGTAATCCCGTTTCACGTCGGCCCAGTTGGGAAAGGGACCGACGAATTCCTGCGCCGGCTCCGCAGGTCGAGCGGTGGCGGCAAGCCACAGCGATAATGCCGTCAAGATACCCCAGCTTGCGGTCGGCAACTTCCCGGCTCGGTTCATGTTTGGGCTCTCCGTGTTCATTGCTTCTTCGTCGCTGGCGTTTTGGCTTCCCGCATCGCGCTCATTCATGGCGGAATCCGAGTCACGCCGACCGAATTCCACCGGGTTTAGCAAGTCGAAACTCATCCGCGCGCGGCTTCCGGGCTGAACCCTCCATTCCACCAATCCGTCAGCGCGGGTCGCTTGTCGCCGACTAAACGATCGGCCCCACCAGTCGGCCAGGCCGTTTGGGCGTACGCCCCGCCAGGGACGCCCGGACCGCTCGCCGGTTTTCTCAAGGATGCAACAAACGGAAGAATTCGCTCTGATTGGTCGCCGGCAGGGTGACGATCCGGAAGCCCCCGTTGGTGGTGCCAGCGGTCGTAACAGCCGTCCAGATATTCGAGGACGTGATCGCGGTCGCGTGCTGCAAAGTGAAATCAGAGTCAGCCGCCGGCCAGGTCACCTGCAGGGTCGAATTTGAGAACGCGCCGAACCACACGCGGGGGCCGAGCCCCGGGTCGGTCCAACGACCGAAGTTGTAGGCCTGGTAACCGCCGGCCTTCGCGAAGCTCCCGGCGACGTAGAGCCGCGAGCCGATCGTGAGGGTCGTGTAAACCTGCCCGTCCACACCCGGCAGGCAGAAACGCCGGTCCCAGTTCTCGTCTCCGGTCGCGGCAAAACAACCCGGAGCCAGCAGGACCAGGCACGCGCCGACCCAGCAAAAAAGCAGCCGCGAGAAAAAGCCCGGCAGTTTCACCGGCGAGATGGATCGGGGTCTGCTTTCTGACACGACGCAGGAGACGGGGTAACATTCTCCAGGAAGGCTCATGAGTTCGAGCCTACTCCGCGGGTCAGCGGCGTCAAGCTTCACCCTTGGCTGGTGGTGTCCGAATTTGCCTTGCACGGTGGGGCGAGCGGCCTCGCGAGCCGTCCTTCCCCCGCAACTTGTCGCGGTCCTCCTCTGCTCGCTCAACTCTCAACCATCAACCATCAACCTGTTTTCGGCTCGTCAGCGCCTCGTCCCACCAAATCAGGACACTGTCCCTTGGCTTATGACCAGGCAGACAGGGTCGCGCCACCCATCAGCGATCACGCTGGGCCTGGCACGCCCTCGAAGCGCGGCAAATCATTTGGTCCGTCAGAATCTCAATGACGGCATCCCCGCGCTTTCTCGCGCAGCTTGAGCAACCGTTTGCCCGCGGCGTGCAACGGCGGCGGTCGTTTGGCCAAATGGAACCGGATCGGGTGTTTCGCCGGCGCGCGAAAAAAGGTTCGAGCCAGGCCGGGCCGCCATGTCGAAACACCCCGGTCGGCCGCTATTTCTTGCCTGTCACCTGCTTCGCGGCGACGGCTTGCTGCTTCTTGGTGGCAGCCGCGTTGGATTTGACCTGCTTTTGTGCCGCTTGCTTGTGAACGGACTTCGGAGACTTGTCGCCCATAATCAACTTTCTTCAATTCCGACGGTTTACTTTCCGGCTGGGTAAAGCCGATTGCCGGATATGGGTGATCATAAACGACCTTGGCCGGCACTGCAAACGCTGATTCTCCCCGCACAGGCAGCGTGGTCTGGCCCGACGGGCGCGTCAATCGGGCCAGACCATGCCGGCGAGCTGACTCCCCGCCGCTGCCACCAGCAGTCCGACCAGTGACACACCGACGGGTTTCCAGGTGGCCTTGGGGTTCAGGAAAAAGAAAATCAGCCCGACCAGCGCGAGTCCCAGCGATTTCGACAGGCACACGGGTCGTGTCACGGCTGCTTCTCTGACTGCGCCTCTTTCACGCCCTCGGCGACAGCGCGCGTCACGGTCTTGACGGCGCCCTGCGCGCCCTCGGCCAGATCGTTGATGGCGTCCGTCGCCACGGGCACCTGCTCGGCCGCCGTGTACCGGGCAACCGCCCCCATGAAGCCGAGCATGGACAGGACACCACCCACAAACAGCAGCGGCATCCCGACAAAAGCGCACCAAAACAGACGGGGCGGGCCGCCCCCGGCAAAGGCCAGGAAGAAGCTGGCCATGCCAATGATGAGGAGAATAAGACCCACCGCGGCGATGACCGGCCCGGCGATGCGCAGGAAGGAACGGGCCGCCCCGTGCTTTTCAGTTTGTAGCTTGCTCATAATTCAAGTGCAGGCAGTCGGCCTGAGAGCGCGACACTGCGCGCGATTGCCGCCAACCAAGAGTCTTTTGGCGTGTTCGCCGACATGGGCGCGCAGCCTTCCAACTGGCCGGAATCAGCGACCGCGCGCCAGTGACGTCTGCCGTGGAACTGAGACGCAACCGCGGGGTTCGATGTATCCGGTTGGCTCGGCGAACAGTCTCTCACAAAACGCCCAATCCGACGAGCAAAACACCCGAACCGATCACCAGGCTCAAGCCAAAATACAACGGTGCCACGCGGCGACTGGCGGGTCGCGAGCAATCGGTTCACGTTTCATGGTTCCAAGTGTTCAGTGCCAGCCACGCGCGTTGGAATCTGAGCGAACAATCAAGAGTATAACCCGGTCGCCCGGTGTGCGTCACGGCTTTTCCGCCGGCTTGGCCTCGCCTCCACACACCCCTGCGGCCATCGCGCTGGCAGCAGAAACGCGCGCTGGCTTGCTGCTGACGGATGAGCTTCGTGGCGGCGTTTTCACCGGCCACGACGTAGTCGGTATTCTTGCTCACCGAGCTGGTGACGCTGCCGCCGGCGGCGGGGGTGAGCTCTGGAAACGGCCGACCCTGTCGGCTGCCAAAAGGAAGAGTGAGGGCAATCTCTACTTGAAGCCGTGCGTGAGTCCGTAGGCGAACCGCGCCTTTGTTTCCTTCTCTTGCTTAACCAGCTCAGTCTTCGTTGTGGTGATTCGATTGAGATCGCGCTCGTAGTCGTCCATTCGCGCCAGTAATTCACCGAACTGCGGCCATTCCCTTATCTCCGAAAGAGCGGCAGTCTGCTTGGGATCGTATAACATGCCCGTATCGCCTTTGATCAACGCGAGCTTGTGTTTACACATCTGCTGGAGAACACCGGCTTGGCAGTGGCAAAACACGCGGACGGAATTCTCGGTGGCCTCAAACTCAACGTCGTAGGAGCCGCCAGTGCTACTTCTCGCGAGCAGGGTGATTCTCATGGCTCAGAACAGTTCGCTTTGTCCGATTGACCTATCGGAACGCTTTGACCCCAGCACTTTCAAGAACTCATCCTCGCTCAAAATCTTGATCCCGAGTTCACGCGCCTTGTCGAGCTTCGAGCCGGCGTTTTCACCGGCCACGACGTAGTCGGTATTCTTGCTCACCGAGCTGGTGACGCTGCCACCGGCTGCGCGGATGAGCGCGGCGGCCTCGTCGCGGGAGAGCGTGGGCAGAGTGCCGGTCAGAACGAACGTCTTGCCCATCAGCGGACCGGCAGCCGCGCCTCCGCCCATCGTCTGGCCGCTCTCGCCGTGGCCCGGATTGATGCCCAAGGCGCGCAGTTGCTCCAGCACGCGCCGCCCCGCCGGCGACGCGAAATAGTCGAGCACCGCCGCCGCGACGACCGGTCCGACCTCGGCGAGGCTGGCCGTGGCTCCACTCTTTTCCAGGCGCGCTTCGAGGGCGGCGATTTCGGCGACGAGGGCGGCGTAACGCTGCTTGCGGGCTTCGAGTTCCGCGACGTCCTTGGGCGGATTTTTGCGGGACCGGGGCGAGATCGCGGCGCGCTCGGTTTCCTTGTCGCCGAGGTCGCGGATGTCGCGCAAGATTGGCGAGACGGCCAGTTCGTCCAGCGAGGCGTGGACCTGGGCGAGCTGCCAGGCGGTCTGTTCGCCGACCTCGGGAATGGCCAGCGCGTGCAGCCAGCGGTGCAGCGGCAGCGGGCGGGCGCGCTCCAGCGCCTCGATGACCTTGGTCGCGTTCTTCTCGCCAAAGACGCGCGGCTCGTCGTCGGTGCCGAGGTTGAGTCGGGCAAGCTGGTCCCGGGTGAGGCCGAAGAGATCGAGCGGTTCGTCCACGAGGCCGCGTTCGACGAGCTTCTCCGCAACGATGCCGCCGAGGGATTCAAGGTCGAGTGCCTTGCGCTGGGCAAAGTATTCCACGCGCCGGGTTTTCTGCGCCGGACAAGCGGCCACATTCTGGCAACGCCAGGCGACTTCTTCGGTTTCGGTTGGGACGCCTTGCTGCGTGTCCTGGCCGGGCGGCAGCCCGGCCCTACCGGATTTGATCTTGTCCTTCGCAATCGGACCGCCGCACGCCGGACATTGGCCGCCAACATGCGCGACCAGGTCGAAGGGCTTTGCCCCTCTGGGCCGCTTCGCGAGCACGACTTCGAGGACCTCGGGGATCACCATGCCGGCCTTGCGGATGACCACGGTGTCGCCGATGCGGATGTCTTTGCGGCGGATTTCGTCCTCGTTGTGGAGCGTGGCGCGAGCAATGGTCGAACCTTGGACGAACACCGGCTCCAGCTCCGCCACGGGGGTCAACACACCGGTGCGACCGACCTGGACGGTGATGTCCTTGAGGAGCGTCTCCACCGGCGTGATCCACGGAATCGGTTTATGGACGATGGCGTCGCCGGGCGCGCGGGTCTTGGGCGGGATGCGTTGCGCGTCGGCGAGGCGGTTCACCTTGAGCACGACCCCGTCAATTTCGTAAGGCAACTGCCGGCGCAGGTCGCGCGTCTCGTCGTAGTGCGCGACGACCTTGTCGGCATAGACGCGCAAAACGTCCTCGATGTCACGGCAGACCCACCAGCGGCGTTGCGTCGGCAGCCCGAATCGCGCCAGCGCCTCCAGAATCTCCGCGTGCGTCTCCCACGCGATGCCTTCGCACTTGCCGACGGCATAGAAGACCGCGCGAATAGGCCGCTGTGCGACCAGTCGCGGATCGAGCTGCTTCAACGTCCCCGCGGTGGCATTGCGGGCGTTGGGGAAAGTTTTCTCGCCGGTAGTGGCAAGCCTGGCGTTGAGTTTCTCGAAGTCCCCGGTCGCGATGTACGCCTCGCCTCGCACTTCCAGCAAGGCCGGCGGGTCCGGTAGATTCAGTTCCAGCGGAATCGCGCGGACTGTGCGGAGATTGGCGGTGATGTCGTCGCCGAACTGGCCGTCGCCGCGCGTGACACCGAGAGCGAGTTTTCCGTGCCGGTAATGGACGCTGATGGACACGCCGTCCACCTTGGGCTCAAGAACGTATTCGATGCGGTCGCGACCGAGGTGTTTGCGAATGGTTTTGTCGAATTCGAGCAGGCGCGGCAGGGTGTTCTCGTCCTGCTGCCGGTTGCGCTCTTCGCGATCCGGCTCCTCGGTGCTGTCAGGATGTTCGGCCGCCTCGATTTTCTCGAGGGAGAGCATCGGCTGGAGATGCTTCACCCGGTTGAACCCTTCCGTGGGCGCCCCGCCGACGCGCTGCGTGGGCGACTCGGGCGTGACGAGTTCCGGAAATTGCTTCTCCAATTCCTGCAGCTCGCCAAACAGCCGGTCGTATTCGAAGTCGCTGATGGTCGGCCGCGCGAGCACGTAATAGGCGCGGTCGTGCTGGCGGATTTGGTCGGCCAGTCGGGCGTGGCGGGCCTGGGCTTCGGCGCGCATCATCATCACAGGCGGGCGCGGTCGAACAATTTCTCCCACGCCCCGGCCCGAGGATAACAGACCACCGTGCGCAGGATCAACCGCCGCACCTCGGCCCGGCTGACCTTGATGCGGCGTCCGGCGTCCAGCACGTTGCCCGTGCGGAGGCGGGCGAGCGTGCGCATGCCAATCAGAATCGGCCAGGCGCACGCCAGCCGGACGCGCACCTGCCGGCGCGGCAGCATGTTCGTGTAATCCCAGCCCGCGGCGAGATGCTGCCGCGCGATGGCAAGGTGGGCGTCGTAAAGGTCGCGGAACCGGCCGATGGCCGTCGCATCGAGCAGCGCCGCGGGACTCAGCCCGTGGTGCGCGAGGCCGTCGGCGGGAATGTAACACCGGCCCTGGCGCAGGTCGCGCGGCAGGTCGCGCAGGATGTTGACCAGTTGCAGGCCCTTGCCGAAACGAACGCCATTGGCGAGCAGACGGGCATCGTCCAGCCGCAGCGCGGGAAACAGCCGGCGCCGGCAAATCCGCGTCCAAAACTCCCCGACGCAACCAGCCACTCGGTAGGCGTAATCGTCCAGCTCACTGTCGTTTTGCAGGGCGACCATCTGCGACACGCTGGCCGTGCCGAAACGGCGAAGATCGAGTTCCTGTCCGCCGGTGATCGTGGTAAGCACCTCGCGAATCAATGCCTGGTCGGCGGCATCGAGGCTGGCGAGCACGACCAGCGCTTCCTCGATGCGCGCGAGCAGAACGCGCTCGGCCTCGGTGCCTCCCGACGGCGCCGCACCCGCCGCTGCCGAGGTGAACGCCGTGAAATCCAGCGGCGCGGCCGTCTGACCGAGGATGCGACCGCGCAAGTGGTCCAGGGCCGCGAGCCGGCCGGAAACCGGCACGAGTTCCGTGTCGGCGATGGTGTCGGTGGCGCGCGCCAGCAGGTAGGCGAGACTCACCGGGCGGCGGATCGGCACCGGCAGGATGCGCAAGGTTTTATAGAACGTCCGCGAGACGTCGCGCAGGAGGTCGGTCAGCAAATCGGCATGGACCACCGGCGCGGCAGTCGCGGAGGACTCCGGGGCGGTTTCGGACGCAGACGGACTTGATGACGTGTTCACCGGCACAACGATTGGCCGGGGCGGAAAGCGAAACCGCACCCGGTTCGCGCGTGGCGGGCGGGCATCGCGCGCGTGACCTTTCGCCACCGAGTATCCGGCCGACCGCCTTGGCTTTCAAGAACCGTCCAGGCAGGCGTCACCAACTCAGGCCACAAGCCGCCGGCAGCGGGCCGGCCGCGACGAGTCTCTTTTTGCCTTCGAAATCGCACATAACGCCCGTGCTGTGCTCCGGGCGGCTGGCAATCAGCGCTTGACGGCGTCGGCCCGGCCCCACGAAGTTTACGGCGATGACAGGAGCAGGGATTCGCGGACGGCCGATGGCGTCCTTTCCACGCAGCAGGTTCAACGAGCACAAACGGCAATCGCAGTTGATGCGGGTGGCACATTTGATCCTGCTTTGGTCGTTTACGGCCGCGTTTCTCGCACACGCCGACCGATTTGACCTCGATCTCAGCGGCGCGTGGCAATACCAGAACGTCGCACAGATCGCCTATCCGCCGCCCGCGGCGTGGCTGCCGACCACGGTTCCCGGCTATCTCTCGACGACCAACTACGAGCACGCATGGTTCCGCAAAACCTTCGACCTGCCGGCGGTGCCGGCTGGCAACCGGGTGCGCCTGCGCTTCGGCGGCGTGAAGTTCGCCAGCCAGGTCTGGGTCAACGGCACACCGGTCGGCGGCTATCTCAACGGCTACGAACCGTTCGAGTTCGACGTCACCGCCGCCGCGCGGTCGGGCGCAAACGAACTGCTGGTGGCGCTGACCGATTGGACCGCCACGTTTTCGTACCACGTTGATTTCAGCAACCTGGCGCCATACGAGAACCCGCGCGACCACGCCATGAACGCGCTCCTCGCACCGATCGGCGGCCGTTACGATCTTTACGGCGTCTGGCAGCCGGTCCATGTGCTGAGCGTGCCGGCGGTGGCCACCGCCGACGTGTTCGTCATGCCGTCGGTGCGCCAGAAACAGCTCACGGCGCGCCTCACGTTGCGCAACGACACCGCCGCGCCCCAGACGGTGGTGGTGCGGAACCAAGTGCTCGACGGCGACACCGCGGTGCTCGATTTCCCGCAGCAGAGTCTCACGCTCGCCGCCAGCGCCAGCCAGGAGGTCGAAGTCGCGGCGCCATGGGCCAATCCGCACCTGTGGAGTCACCTCGATCCGTATCTCTACCAGCTCCGGACCACCTTGGACAACGCGGGTGCGGCGGACGCGGTCACAAACCGTTTTGGTTTCCGCGAGCTCTGGACCGAGGGCTCCAATTATGTTTTCAACGGCACGCCCATTCACCTGCTGGCGACTGCGACCTGGCCGACGGCCAGCTTCCTGTCGAGTACACAAATCCAAACGATCTTTGCCGAAGTGAAGGCCGCGCACTGCGTGGCGATGCGGCTCCACACCCAGCCTTGGGATGAGCTTTTTTACAAGGTGGCCGATGAAACCGGCATTCTCCTCATCGAGGAAAACGCCGTGTGGTGCGACGCCTACTCCTATCGGCTGGCCGACCCGGTGTTTTGGACCAACTACCTCCAGCACGTCACCGCAGCCATTCGCCGCGACTGCAACCATCCTTCGATCGTGCAATGGAGCCTCGAAAACGAGCTGCTCAGCGTCGGCGGCGCCCTGGCCTGGACCGGCACCGTCCAGCAACTCGCGCTGCTCGGCGCGCGCGTGAAGGCGCTGGACCCGACGCGGCCGATCACCTACGAATCCGACCTGGATCCCAACGGCGCCGCCGACGTTCTGGGCCTGCATTACCCGCACGAATACCCCGATTTTGCCTTGTGGCCGAACACGGCGTACTGGATGGACACGCCGATCGCGCGCGACTGGATGCCCGGCGGCACCTGGCAGTGGCACGGGGACAAGCCGCTTTATATTGGCGAGTTCCTGTACATCCCCGGCAATTCCGCGGACGGGTTCAGCATCCTTTTTGGCGATGACGCCTACCGCGACACCGCCACGAAACGCATCCTCGCCAAGTGCTGGACCTGGCAGATGCAGATCGAGGCCTACCGTTCCTATGGCGTCAGCGGCATCGCGCCCTGGACCATGTTCGAGGACCCGGCAGTCCCGGCTGGCACGCTCGATCTGAATCCGACCCAGAACCAGCTCTATCAGGCGCAGCAGGCCGCCTATCAACCCAACGCGGTTTTTGTCCAGCCCTACAACCCGCGGTTTTTCGTGGGCGACACGCCCTCGCGAACGCTTTCAATCTACAACGACACCTTGCAGCCGGGGAACTTCGTCTTGAAGTGGCGCACGGCGGACGGCGCGCCGTGGAATACCCGGCCGTTCAACCTGGCGCCCGCGGCAAAGCGCGTGGAAACGGTTTCCGTGCCGACGCCGGCCACACCCGGCGCCTTCCCGTTCCAGATCGAACTCGACAACGGCACGACGCCGGTCTTCACCAACCAGCAGAATTACAGTGCCTGCGCGCGCCCAACCCTGCGGTTGCCGGCCGGCGTTCGGCTAGGCGTGTACGATCCGCCCGGCGCCAGCCGCACCTTGTTGACACGCCTGGGTGTTCCCTTTGATCTGGTTACGAACCTCATCACGAACTCTTATGGCCCGTGGAATGTACTCCTGATCGGCCAAGGCGCGCTGACCAACGACAGCAGCTTTCAGGTGGGCACCAACCTGCCAGCGACGCAATGGGAGCAGTTCGCGGGGCGCGGCGGGTGGATCCTGGTCATGGAACAGGACGTGTACCCGCGCTGGATGCCGCTGGGAGTGAATATCGAGGGCGTCGGCGCCAACTTCGCCTTCCCCAATCCGAACCACCCATTGGCGCAGGGCCTCGCGGCGGAGGATTTGCGGTGGTGGGCCGGCGACCACCTGGTGGCGGCCAAGGCCATCCGTGTGCCGGCGCGGGGCAACTTCCGTGTGCCCATCCAGATCGGCTCCAGCCAGGGACTCGAATACGCCGGCGTGCTCGAGCTGCCGATCGGCCAGGGCGGCCTGCTTTGCTCCCAATTGCTGCTGAACGAAAAGTTCGATGCCGAGCCGATGGCCGCGGCGATGTGGCAGCGGTTATTCGATTATGTCGCCCCGGCGGCGCCGCACCCGGCCTCGGTGGTAAGCGGGCTGGTGACGGAAACCAATTCGACTGTGGCGGCCGAACTGGCCGCGCTGGGGCTGGTGAGCGAAGCGCGGCTCGGCCAGTTGACGAACCTCGATGCGCGTACCTGTCCGCTCCTGATCGTCGGTGGCGGCGCGGCCGCGTGGACCGACGCGTCGAACCACCTCGACCGGCTGGCCGCGTTCGTCCAGGCGGGCGGGCGGTTGCTGCTGCACCAACCGCCCGATGGTTTTCTGAACGCCGCCGCCACGAGCCTCCTGTCCCAAGTCACCTGGGCCAACGGCCCCGTGGGCCAGGTTCTTCGTCGCGACGGAACCAACCTGGTCGCCCACTTTGCCAACCACGATTTGCATTGCCTGAGCCAGCCCGGCAACTGGAACCAGCCGGAGGTGCTCTCCACGAATCTGGCCCGCCGCACCTATCAGAAGCGTTTCAGCCTGTCAGCCTACGCCATGCTGCACGCCGAAACGATGGCGATCCACAGCAGCGGCGGCGCCGTTGCCGGCGGATGGGAACTGTGGGAAAACGGCTACGTCGGCCAGAATCTCGTTTTCCCGGCCAGCGGCAGTTACCTCTTCAGCATCACCGCCCGGGGCACCCCGGTCGCCGGCGTTTACCCGCACATGTCGCTCAACCTCGACGGTCAGGTGCAGGACTCGATCTTCCTTCGGGACAATACCTGGCAAGCCTACACCCTCAGCGCCGACGTCACCGCCGGTTCCCATCTGTTCACCATTTCCTTCGATAATGACGCCTATCAACCGCCCGAGGACCGGAACCTCTTCCTCGGCCAGATCCTTTATGGCCTGGACCCGGGGACCAACGGTGTGAACGTGCTGACGAAACCCGGCATCGTCGCCCAGGCGCCACTGGGCCGCGGGTTGGTCGTGGTGGACGAAATCGCTTGGGACACCGAAACCATGGAACAAGTGAAGACGGGGCGATTGGCCAGCAGCTTGCTCACGGGCCTGGGGGCGATTCTGGCCGCCCACCCGAGTCTGCGCATCCTTGGCACTGAAATGACCAACGTGGACATCGCCGCCTACAGCACCAATGGCGGCACGGCCAACCTCAATAGCAACGGACGAATTGAGCTGCCCGTAAATTTCACTTCCACCGGAAATTATCAATTCGACATCCAGGCCAGCGGCACGCCGGCGATCGGGGTCTGGCCGCTCGTGCAGCTTCGGCTGGATGGCGTGATCCGGCAGACTTTCTCGGTCACCAACACGGCGTTGGGCCACTACCTCGTCCGGCTGCCGGTCACTGCCGGCCGGCACGTCGTCGCTCTCGCTTTTATCAACGACTACTACGCGCCTCCGCAGGATCGGAATGCGGCGGTGGCGCAACTTCTCATCACGCCGGAGCCGCCGCCCCGGTTTTTGAGTCTCAACCTCGACGCCACCAACGGACTGGCCACGCTCACTTGGGAGGCGGTCGTTGGCCGGACCTACCAGATTGACGCGCTGGCGCGGTTGGGCGCTCTGGAAATCGGCACCGCGCGCGTGACCAACCTGACCGGCACCGCGCAGAGCTGGACCGACGACGGCACAGTCACGGGGGCGCCGCCCGGCAGCCCGGCGGCCCCATCGCGCTTCTACTGGCTCGAGGCGCTCACGCCCTGATCTCGCTGGGCGTTGAACGGCCCGCGCCGGACGGGATGGAGGGAGCCATGTTGTCAATATGTGGGACCGCCAATCGGCGACCCTTTCACGCCGGACCGGGTTCGAGCCCGCGAAGGGAATGATGCAAATGCGCGACCCCTTGACCAAACCGTTTCCTGATTGTCAATTGTTAGAACCGACCCTTTCACGAAAAGCCCGCTAAACGCTACAGCCATCCCGACGCGCCGCTGGGTTATTGACGCTGGGCGAGTGACTGGATGGCCGCAGCGGAGGCCGGTTTTGTGTCACGCCAGACGCAGGGCGATGCGGAACGCGGACGGAAGCTGCTGGCTGAAATCCGCGACGGCGTCGCATCCCGTGCCAGGCCATAACGAGGTCACTTCCTGCAATCCTGAGCTCGTTTTCCATACAAGAAATCCAGTCCGTCCTTCTTCTTGTGGCGCGGACTGCGGATAGCAAGAGCAAGCAACAAACGAATCGCTTCCCAAGGACCAACCACGTCGAGCTTCCGCCCCGAAGTGACCACCGTCGGCTTGGGCACCGCAAAGCGCCCGACCCTCTTGAGAGCCTGAATGAAGGCGATGTCCTCCCCGGCATATAAACGCTCGGAGAAGCCGCCAGCCGCATCGTAGGCCTCCCGCGTGCAGAACAGGAAGCAGCCGCCCACCCATCGAATCAGGCGGCCAATCCCAACTCCGACAGGATACATGATGCGGCCCCAAAGCGGCAAGGGGCGGTCGAATTCAAATACGCAACCGCCACCGGCAGCGCCGGAGCGGAGGGCGTCAAGAGCGGCGCCCACCGCCCATTCGTTTGCCTGTGTGTCAGCATCCACGAAGAAAAACACCTTGCCCTGAGCCGCGCTTGCTCCGGCATTGCGCGTGGCGGAGATGCGGCGATGCTCGACGCGAATGACACGCGCCCCCATCTCCTCCGCAATCTGAGGAGTCGAATCGGTTGAGGCGTCATCCACCACGATGACTTCGTGGGCTTCGCCAAGCTTTTCCATGGACGAGCGGATGCTGGCCAGGCATTTGCCAATCCACAGCTCTTCGTTGTGCGCGGGAATAATGAAGGAAATCATACTGGCAGCTAACGGCCCAGCTCAGCGATGCGCCGCCGAGGGCTCCGGGTTGCAACCGAGACGCGACCGGCGCATTCGCTGAAGCACAAGTTAGGCTCCGTCGTCATCCAAAACCGGTGGCGTCGCCGCAAAAAACTCCAGGTGGCCACACTCGGCACATGCCAGTGAATGTAACCCAATCATGGCCCCACCTTTTCCAATCTTGAATCGGTCTTGGCCGCATAACTGACAAACGAACGCTTTGCCATGAACTCCATACCGCTTCGCGCCCGTTGCTTTCTTGAACGCGGTCGCGGCACGCTTGAGTGTTGATACTTTAGTGCTCATAAAATCTTCTGCCGCCCTGGCAGCCTAACGCAGGTCAGCGACGGGAGCCAGCCGCCGATGACGTTCGTATTTCACTCCGAGCGAAACGGCTGGCTCCCGTTCGCTGGACCGACTGGTTGGCCCCCCCGTTTCAATTGCCTCGACATTGGTCAGCATTCTCGGGCGCCTGCTGGACAGAGGCGATCATATGAGAAAACCAGCCGGTCCCAATCTTCAAAATGAATTCGGGTGCACCGCCCGCTCGAACCGACATCGAGCCCGGCTCGGAATCCTTGGTGAAACGAATATCAGGAGGTAGTCCTCCTTCGTGCACCAGTTGGCACCTGAGCCATTTGTAGAAAATGTGCTCAACGGGATGACATTCACCTCGATACTCGACGCTGATGCGGACCGTATGGCAATCGGCGAGAAACTTCTCGAATGCTTCTCTGTCTTTCAAGGTTGGATAGCGTCGCCGCGCCGCAGCCGCCACGGCGATCAGCGCGCTAAGGAACGCACCCTCCCGTCTGCCCGTCTTCCAGAGCAGGAGAGCGTCACCGAGTCTATTATCTATTCCGGACATTGCGCAGCAGAGATCAGGGCCAAAGTATTATTGGGACAAAGCCAGGGGCGAAAGCCGAAGTCGCGGGTGGTTTGTCATGGGATGGAGTGTGTCCGGTTCTGCAGGGCGCAGCAAGCGTGATTTCAAGGGCTTGCGAATGGTGGCCGGTGCCGGTGGACGGTCGTCCAACGCTTGTCGCAGACCGCTGGGCCGCGACTGGACTGTAATGTCGGCGCTGCGCTGCCGATCCCTGCGGCCACAAGCCGCAAACGATGACGGCCTCCCCGCCGGACGATTCCCGGAGTCTTCGGCGGGACGCCGGAGACAGCGGCCGAGGACGGCCGCGCTCCTCAATTCCCACAACGGACCGCCTTAAACCCTGCTTTTTCGCGCGTTTGGCGGGAAAACCCATTCAGCCGGTCACGCGGCGGGCGCGGGCTGGAGGCCCCGGGCGGCCCGGCGACGCTCCCGCCATTGGGTGAACCGGTGTTGGAGCGCGTCCATGTAAAGATAGAAGACCGGCGTCAGGTAGAGCGTGATGAGCTGGGAAGTGAGCAGTCCGCCGACGATGATCAGCCCCAACTGACGCCGGGCCCAGCCGCTGGTGCCCAGCGCAATCGGCAACGACGCCATCAGCGCGGCCATCGTGGTCATCATGATGGGGCGGAACCGGACGACGCAGCCTTTGAAGATGGCCTCCGTCGGCGGAAGACCTTCGTGGCGCTGCGCCTCCAGCGCGAAGTCAATCTGCATGATGGCGTTTTTCTTCACGATACCGATCAACAGGATCAGGCCGACAAAGGAGTACACGTTGAGGTCGTTTTTGAAGATCACCGCGGTCAGGAGCGCGCCCAGCCCGGCTGAGGGCAGGCCGGAAAGGATGGTGAGCGGGTGGACGAAGCTCTCATACAGGATCCCGAGCACGATGTAGATGAACACGATGGACAGCACCAGGAGCAGACCCAGGCCGGTGATCGAGGCTTGGAACGCCTGCGCCGTGCCCTGGAAGCTGGGGGTGACCGAGGACGGAAGCGTGGCGCGCGCGTCCTCCTGGACCCGCTCCATCGCCTGGCTGAGGGCGACGTGCGGGCGCAGATTGAACGAGATGGTCACCGCCGGGAGCTGGCCCAGATGACTGATGGTTTGGGGACCCACGTTCTGCGTGAGTTTGCCCACGGTGTCGAGCCGCACCAGTTGGCCGGTCGCGGATTTGACATACAGTTTGGAAATGGTGTCAGGATCGCCCTGAAAACGGGGTTCGAGCTCGATCAGGACCTTGAACTGGTCGTTGGGCGCATAGATGGTGGAGATCCAGCGCGGGCCGAAGCCATCGGCGAGCGCCGATTCGATCTGCCCGGCGGTCAGGCCCAACGCGGAGGCCTTGTCGCGGTCAATCTCCAGGTTCACCTGCGGGTTGCGGATTTGCAGGTCGCTGGTGACGTCCTGAAGTTCCGGCAGGTTGCGGAGCCGGGCTTCGAGCAGCGGGGCGGTGGCGTAGAGCTCGTCCAGATCGGGGCCCTGCAAGGCAAGCTGATAGAGGCTCTTGCTGACCTGGCCGCCGATCCGGATGGTGGGCGGGTTCTGCATGAACACCCAGATGCCCGGCACGGCGGCGAATTTCGTCCGCAGTTCCTCCATGACGCCGTACACGTCCAGCCGGCGCTCGCGCGTCGGTTTCAGATGGAGGAACATGCGCCCGTAATTCTGGCTGCCTCCGCCCGCGCTCGAGAAGAAGCCTTCGACATTCGGATCGGTGCGGGCGATTTCCACGATGCGCTCCTGGCGACGGACCACCTCCGGAAACGCCGTGCCCAGCGGCGTCTCGGTCGTGATCATGATCTGGCTCGTGTCCTCGTCCGGCAGGAAACCCTTCGGAATCTTCACCAACATCCACCCGGTGGCCACAAGGACGCCCAGGTTGACGAGCATAACCAGGCGGCGGTGCTGCAAAACCCAGTGGAGCGTGGTCTGGTACCCCGCCAGCATGGACTCGAAGACCCGTTCGGACGCGCGGAACACCGGCCCATGTTTCGCGGCGCCGTGTGGCCGGAGGAAGCGGCTGCACAACATCGGCGTCAGCGTCAGCGAGACCATGCCGGAAATCAGAATCGAGGCGCAGATGGTCACCGAGAACTCGCGGAAGAGCCGCCCGATGATGCCGCCCATGAACAGCAGCGGGATGAAGACCGCCGCGAGGGACAGAGTCATGGACAGAATGGTGAACCCGATCTGCCGGGCGCCCTTCAAGGCCGCCTCCAGTGGCGGCTCGCCCATCTCCATGTGGCGAACGATGTTTTCGAGCATGACAATCGCGTCGTCCACGACGAACCCAATTGAGAGGGTCAGGGCCAGCAGCGACAGATTGTCGAGCGAAAAACCGAACAGGAACATGAGGCCGAAGGTGCCCATCAGGCTCAGCGGCAGCGCCAGGCTGGGAATCACGGTGGCCGACACGTTCCGCAAGAAAAGGAAAATCACCAGGATGACGAGCGCCAGGCTCAGCAGCAGCGTGAACTGCACGTCATGCACCGAATCGCGGATGGTCACCGACCGGTCGTAAACGGTGTGCAGCTCGACCGACGGCGGCAGATACGACTGGAATGTGGGAAAGAGCTTCTTGATCGAGTCGCAGACCTCGACGGTGTTGGCGCCGGGCTGCCGTTGGACAGCCAGGATGAGGGACCGGTCATGGTGCTCCGCGTCGTTGAACCAGGAAGCGGTCCGTTCGTCTTCCACGCTGTCGGTCGCACGGCCAATGTCGCGCAAGCGGACGGGCGCGCCGTGGCGGTAGGCGACGATGATGTCATTGTAGCGGCTGGCGTCGAGGAGCTGGCCGGAGGCCTGGATCGTGAAGGTGCGTTCCTTGCCGAAAATCGTGCCCACGGCCAGGTTTACGTTGGCATTGCGGACGGCATTTTCGAATTCATCAATGCCGATGCCCCGATCCGCGAGCGCGTCGGGATTCGCCTGCACGTGGACGGCATAGTGCTGGCTGCCGTACACGGAAACCTGGGCCACCCCGTTCACCATCGAGATCCGCTGGGCCATCATCACCTCGCCGTAATTGGCCACCGTCCACATCGGCAGGGTCTTCGAGGTCAGCGCCAGGTAGAGGATGGGCGAATCCGCGGGGTTGACCTTGCGGTAGATCGGGGGCTGGGGCATGCCCGGCGGCAGCAGCGGGGTGGCCTGCGCGATGGCCGCCTCGATGTCCGGCGGGACGTCGGTGATTTTCCGGCGCAGGTTGAACTGGAGCGTGATGGAAACGGAGCCGAGGCTGCTGATCGAACTCATCGAGTCCACGCCGTCAATCGTCGAGAACTGCCGCTCCAACGGGGTTGCCACCGCCGAGGCCATGGTCGTGGGGTTCGCCCCCGGCAGGCTCGCCGACACCATGATCGTGGGAAAATCCACGTTGGGCAGGTCGCTCACCGACAGGGAGCGGTAGGCCATCAGGCCAAACAACAGAATGCCCAGCATGACCAGCGTCGTGGCCACCGGCCGGCGGATAAATGGCTCAGACAGACTCATGGGAACGGGTTCCTTTCACGACCGCGCTTCACGCCCCCGGCCTTGCGCCGCCCCCGACCACCTTCACCCGCGAACCCTCAACCAGCCGGAGCTGACCGCTGGTGACGACCCGTTCGCCCGGCCGCAGGCCCTTTGTGACGATCGTGACGCCCCCGAAGGCCTGGCCGATTTCCACCGGTCGAATCTCCACGGTGTCGTCCGACCTCACCACGCAAACGTGCTGGCCGGTCTGATCCAATTGCACCGAGGCCGACGGCACGGTCGCCGTCCCGCGCTCGACGGCCAGTGTCAGCGTGGCCTTCACGAACTGCCCCGGCCAGAGCAGTTCGTCCTCGTTGGGAAACTCGGCCCGCAGGAGAATCGTGCCGGTGTCCTGGTCCACCTGGTTGTTGATGAGCACGAGGGTGCCCTCGGCGCGGCGCTGATCGTTGCCCGGAATTGCGACCTCCACCTTCAACGGCGCTTGCTTCTGCCGCTCGCGCAAGGCTGGCAGGAACTGCTCGGGCACGGAGAAATCCACGTAAGTCGGCCGGAGCTGGTTGATCACGGCCAGCACGGTGTCCACGTCCTTGACGATGTTGCCCTGGTTGACCAGGAGCGTGCCGATGCGGCCGGTGATGGGCGAGGCGATGGTGCAGAAGCCCAGTTGCACCTCGGCATTGGTGATGGTGGCGGCATCGGCGGCCACGGTGGCTTTCAGCGCGTCCACGTTGGCCCGGCTCTGTTCGTAGTCGGACTCGGCCACGATCTGGCTGGCCCGCAATTCGTCGGCCCGCCGCAAATCCGCCTGGGCCTTCACCAACCCCGCCTGATCGCGCGCAAGCACCGCCTTCGCCAGGTCCAGCGACGCCTGCAACGGCCGCGGATCAACCAGGAAAATCAGGTCGCCGGCCCGTACCTCGTCCCCCTGCCGGAAGCCGATCCGGGCCAGTTCACCGACCACCCGGCTCTTGACCGACACCGTGGAATAAGGATGGACATTGCCGATCCCGGTGATCTGAACGGGCACGTCCTGGGCCACCACATTCGTGACCCACACCGGCACCGGCGCGTTGGTCAGGGCACCGCGACCTGGCCGCGCGGCGGGCGCGTTGGTCGGGCCCGGTGTGGCCGCGACGACGCCGGTTGCGGGCGAACAGGCGGCCAGCAGCAAGAGCACGGCGCCACTGAGACAGACCACCACCGCCACCCGGCTGCACCCGGGCCTGCATTGTTGAAGCATCTGGTCCATAAAATCGTGATGAGGGTGGGCAATGGGTCGGGACTACGGCTGCCGGGCGCCCTGGGCGAAGAGGTCCACGATCCACTCCGCCTGGGCGGCCAGCCCCTCGGACCGCCGGTGACTGAGGCCCTCACGGGCCAGTTGGTTGATCATGCCGAGCAGCGCCAGCGCCAGCCGGCGCGCATCGCCCTTCCGGACGACGCCCTGCCGCTGGCCGCGCCGGATGAAGCCCGAAAGGAGCCGGGTATGGCGCTCGACCGCGCCCGTCACGCGCTTCCAGTTGCGTCGCTGGAGGCGCGCCTTCATCTCCAGCCGCTCGCGCACGAAGGTTTGAAAGAACGTCCGGTTGCGCTCGTAGAACTCCAGTTGCGCCCGCACGGCCCGGGCCAGGACCGCCCACGCCGCGGTTTCATCCCGGGCCGCCCCTTTCACCTCGCGGCTCAACTCGAGGATCTTTTCCTCAAGCAGCGCGACGTAGAGCTCCTCCTTGTTCTGGAAATAGAGGTAGAGCGTCCCGGTCGCCGCGCCGGCCGCGCCGGCGATGTCCGCCATCGAAGCGCCCTGGTAGCCCTGAGCCCCGAAAACCCCGGCCGCCGCGGCCAGGAAGGCCAGCCGTCGCTGGGCGCGCGAACACGCCCGGCCTGGGAGTGAACCGGGATTCATTTTTTGAATCCTAGTTCCTGCGCATCCGCCGTCAACAACGCAGCGGCACGCCGGGGCCACGGCTTGCGCCCGGCCATCCCCCGCCGTAGCTTCGGCCGCATGGACGATCTTCCGGGACGCATCGCCGACCGGCTCGAGGCCCTGCGCGCCCGCCCGCCGCTGGTCCACAACCTCACCAATTACGTGGCAATGAACTTTACGGCGAACGCCCTGCTCGCCCTCGGCGCCTCGCCCGTCATGGCTCACGCGCCGGAGGAAGTCGAGGAGATGGCCGGCCTCGCCGACGCGCTGATCCTCAACCTCGGCACGCTGTCCACCCCCTGGATCGAGTCCATGTTCCGCGCCGCCAACGCGGCCGACGCCCACGGCATCCCGGTGATCCTCGATCCCGTCGGCGCCGGCGCGACCCGTTTTCGGACGGACACGGCGCAACGCATGTTGAGCGCCTTGCGGCTGACGGTCGTGCGCGGCAACGCCTCCGAAATCCTGGCGGTCGCCGGCCAGCCCAGCCGCGCCCGCGGCGTGGACGCCACCGACGACGCCGAATCCGCCCGGGCCGCCGCCCGCGAACTCGCCCGGCAGCACGGCCTGGTCGTCGCCCTGACCGGCGCCGTGGATTTCGTCACCGACGGCACGCGCGCCGCCACCATTGCGAATGGCCATCCGCTGATGGCGCGGGTCACCGGCACCGGTTGTGTGGCGACGGCCCTGACCGGGGCGTTCTGCGCGGTCGAGCCGGATGCCTTTTTCGCGGCAGGCGCGGCGCTCGTGGTGTGGGGGATTGCCGGCGAGTTGGCGGCGCAAGCCCATGATGCGCCCGGTTCGTTCCAGGTGGCCCTGCTCGACGCGCTATTCCGGATTGACCGGACGACGCTGCGCGAACGCGCGCGGCTGAGTCTGATCTCTACGTAGTTCCAAAGCCTGCGCCAGCATTTCGGCCTAATGCCGGCGCGCGGTGGGCCGTGTGTCATCGGTGCCAGACGGTGGGGGATTTGGCGCCAGGCGACACCACTGGCGGCGGCACGGGAAGTGGTTTGGCGGCCGGTGGCGCCGACGGCGGCGGCGTTTCCGGAGCTTTTGCCGCGGCTTCACCAATCTTGGTCGGCGGGAAGGCCATCTCGCCGATATTGAAACTGGCCAGCGACTTGAGCGCGTCCGTGGCTAATCCGATGGCCTTGGCGATTTCGGGTGAACGAGCGGTGGTGGTTTCCAGCGATTGATAACCGTTGACGATCCATTCCAGCCCGCCGGTTTGAATGTCCACGACGAGTCCATGCACCGGGATGCGAGCGCCGATGAGCGGGCTGTGCCGGACGAGCTCACAGGCCTTGATGACGTTTTGTCGTTCGCTGGCGAACATGCCGAAAAACTCGTTGAGGTTCTCCGGCAGCGCCTGCCGCTCGATGCCCAGCGCCTTCAACTGCTCGAGCAATTGCATCGTGGTCGTTTTACACACCTGGCAATCCGTGTGGCCGAGGATGGCGATCTCCCGGCCGCCCTTGACGGCACACGCCAGCGCGAGCGACCGCATCGTGCTGGAGAACGGCCCGGTGATGATGTTCCCCGCATTCCGCAACCAGATGAACGCCTCACCCGGCAGGCCGAGCGCATTGGGCATAATCGCGTTGAGCCGCGGGTCCACACACGTCAGCGCGATCACCGGCAGCTCGGCGGCGAAGTCGCCCGGCCGCAAGCCCGCGTTCGGGTCGCCCGCGACCGCGCGGTGGTTGGCCTCCAGGATGGCTTCAAACAGGCGCATATCAAAACCATCCTTTCGCCACCCGCGCGCTGCCGACGCCGACCTTGAACGAGGCGTAATCGTTGGTGGCCCGGGCCGGCGCGATCACAACGCGAAAGGCTGCGTCATCGTGCGGCAACGCGGTGAAACGGCTACGGGCGTTGGCCGCGTCCACCATCACCCCATTGGCGTCGAGGAAACGGCAATCGAATTCCACGTCGTGCCAGGCCTCGGAGCTTTGGTTGGTCACCGTGCCGGTCAGGAAGATGCGCAACCCGTCCTTGGTTTCCACCCAGTTCAGCCGCGATTGGAGGACTTGGAGCGAACCGGGCATTTCCGAGTAAAACGGCCGCGGATTGACGGACCGATCCCATCTTGCTAGGGCAACGTGGCCGAGCCAAGCGAAGGCGATCACCATCGGAACTACCCCGGCGGACACGGCGACAATGGGGTGACGGAGCCAACGCCACGTCAGCCACTGCCGGCACCGCGGACATATCTTCGCCAAGGTACTTATCTCCTCCGCGCAGCACGGGCAGGTCCGGCGGTCATTGGTGTTCATGTTCCAATCAAGGTTCGAGGTATTGCCACGGACTTCAGTCGGGTTCGGCAGCGCGGTTGCCGTCGGTGGCCATTTGGACGCGGGCCTGGATCGTGGCGATGCGATTCGTGCTAACGGTGGTTCCCAATTCGGAGCGAAAAGCACGTTCGGTATGGGGCAGCACGACGAACGGCTCTTCCATATCCGGGTGCTGGGCGTCCACCAGGTTGGTGCCCGCATCGAGGAAACGAATCTCCAGCTCCTTCACGCGCCATGGGTAATCGCCCCGGTTGGTGACGCTGCCGGTCAACCAGAAAATGGCAGGACTCCTGCCCGGCATGAGCGCCGGGCGCATCACCTGGAGTTCGCCGCGCTCACGCACAAACCGGCGGCCATCGGCGGCGTCCTCGCGATCAAGCATGGCGCCGACCAGCCCGAACACTAGCAGGAAACCGACGGACACGGAGATGGGAACCAGCGCTGCCGCCCAGACGGCGCGGCGGGTCTGCAGCGTCTGACAAAAAGGACACTTCTTCGCCGCCGCCTTGATCGTCTCCGCGCACAGCGGGCAGACCTTGGTATCGGCGGCCGGGTTCATGTCGGCATGAACCAGTGCAAACAGCCGCACTGTGCGCAGGTGTAGGCCACATCGGCGCGGCCGGGTGTTGGAGCCGAGGTGCGGAACGTGTCGTGGCCGCAAACGAGGCATTTCAAGGGCCGGCCTTGCACCTGGACCGGCCCGGGCAAAATGCTGGTTGCGAAAACAGGCGCGGCGACGGCAGCCATCGGTTGCACCGTCCCCGAGCGCGACCGTTTCGCCACGAGCATGAGGACCGCAGCTAAAGCCAGGGCGGGCAGGACAATGAAGACGAACAACACCGCCAGGATGATGATCACCTCGCCACCGCTCATTCCCATAATCGCAAACATATCAGCCTCCTCGTTTTATCCGCCGGGTTTTTCCGGGGACGGCGGTTCGTCTTTCGCCATCGCCTTGCGCCGGGGGGGCGACTTTCTGTCGGTGTGGGCGCGACACCAGCGGGTGCCCGGATTGCTGCTCGCGCTGGCGTGTTGTGGCCAGGAGCTTGTCCAGATTGTAGCCGCAGGCGGCGGACAGACTGTCTTTGGCCCGCCAGACTTCCCGCAAGACCACATCGCCTGCCGCCATCATTCGCGGATGGTCATTCGCCACCTTCATGATCGTTCTCCATCAGCTCCTCCGGGGTGCAAATCACCGGGAGCGTGAAACCGGCGACTTCAGCCAAACGCCGCAAACGCGTTTGAAGGACGGCGTTGGCGATATGCCGGCAATTCCAACTCAACAATATCTCCATTTCGTAGCTGGTGGCGAGAGCAATGTGCGTCGCATCGCGGCCAGCGGTGGCCGGCAGCAACCCCGAGTTCACAATTGTGCGGGCCAGTTCGATGACTTCTTCGTCCACCTGCAGGAGCGGCAGAGATTCCAGGGTTTTCAGCCGCAACTGAGCCATTTCCGGGTCGCCGAATGAAATCTCATCCAGCACGACTTGCGACGTGAAAAGCTCGTGGTCATGGCCTTTCAAGTCCCACCAGTCTTTGGTGATTTGTTGCCGGGCGGCTTGTAGCAAGTCGCGAGCGGGGCGGGCCACCACGTAGCTCGGGATTGTGCTTTCGATGTAGATGCGCATGAGGGCCCAGCCCGGCATCAAGGTTTCTCGCCCGCATCGTCTTTCGCCATCGCCTTCCGCAGGGCAGGCACCTGTTCGAGCAGTTTCTCGAACTTGACGCCGGTGAGGCTCTCGATCACCGGCGGCAACTGGCTGATGATCTGGGTGACGTCGCCGGTCAGCTTGCTGGCGCCCCCGCCGGGGCCGTTGCCGGAGTTGATGATGACGATCTTCTCGGTCTTGGCCAGCGGCTCGCTGATCTTGCCCGCCACCTCAGGCAGGACGCGCACGATCATCTCGATGACCGCGGCTTCGTTGTACTGCTTGAAGCTTTCGGCCTTCACGCGCATCGCCTCGGCGGTCGCCTTGCCCTGGGCCTCGATGACGGCGGCCTCGGCCAGACCGCGCGCCTTGTTCGCCTCGGCCTCGGCCACGCCGGTGGCCTTGACGACATCGGCGCCCGCGAAACCCGTGGCTTTGGTCGCCGATGCGGCGCCCGCCGCCTCGGTTTCGAGCTGGAATTTCTTCGCGTTGGCGAGGGTTTCGACCCGGTAACGCTCGGCATCAGCGGGTTTCTGAACGTTCGCTTCGAGTTCGCGCTGGCGGCGCTGGATTTCCTGCTGTTGCAGCTCGATTTGTTTCTGCTTCTCGATGATTTGGACCTGCACTTCCTCGGCCTTGACGAGCTGGCCGGTCTTGAACTTCTGCAAATCGTAGGCGAGATCGGCCTGCGCCTTCTGCTGGTTCACCGAGGCCTGGTAATTCGCGACGTTCATCTGGTAGTCGCGCTGGGCTTCGGCGACCTTCGTATCGGCGGCGAACTTGGCTTCCTGGCCGGCCTGGTTGGCCTGGGCCGAGCGGATGACGGAATCACGGTCCGCCTCCGCCTGGGCGATGATGGCATCGCGTTTGACCTGGGCGATCCGCGGCTTGCCCAGGGCGTCGAGGTAGCCCTGGCCGTCGCGGATGTCACGGATGGTGAAGCTGACAATGCCCAGGCCCATGTTGGCCATGTCGCCGGCGGCCACCTCCTGGACCTTGGAGGCGAAGGCGTCGCGGTTCTGGTAGATCTCCTCGACGGTCATCGTGCCCAGAATGGCGCGCAGATGACCCTCGAGCGTCTGCATGGCGATGTTCTTGATGTCGGCGGTGCCCTTGCTCAGGAACTGCTCGGCTGAGGTGGCGATCGAGATATCGTCCCCCTTGACCTTGATCTGGGCTACGCCGTCCACCCGTACCGGCACGCCCTTGCTCGTGTAAACCTCGGGCGTCTGGACATCAATGGTCAGCAGTTCGAGCGAGAGGAGATCCACCTTCTCGACGATCGGATAGACGAACGTGCCGCCACCCTTGACGACCCGGAAACCCCGCATGCGCGGCGTGCCGTCGGGATCAACGTAGCGGTGACGCCGGCCGGAGACGACGAGCACCTGGTTGGGGCCGACCTTGGTGTAGCGGCTGAGGATCATCCACAGCAGCAGGAAGACGCCGACACCGAGGGCGACGATGACCAACGGAATCATGCCTTCGGCCGCAAGCATGACTGGCGGTGCGGCGGTAACAACGGGGGTGAACATGAACTTTCCTAGGTTGAGGGTGATGCCCAAATTTCAGGCGGTTCTGACGAAAAACTGGGACCCGGTGATCCGGGTGATCCGGACGCTTTGTCCGCTGGCGAGGGCCACCCCGGTTTCCTCCCGGGCCGGGGCAGTGTAACGTGTGCCGGATTGCACGTAGGCGATCTCGCCCACGCCGTTGGCGGGGATCGGGCTGATGACGGTGGCGTTGGTTCCCACGAGCCCGGCCACCTTGCCCTCGCTGGAACTCTGGGTGTGCCGGAAGAGTTCACGCAGGACGAATACGAGTGCGGTGGCGGTCAACAGACCGCCGAGCAGCGCCAGCGGTGCACTGACATACGGGCGGCTCGTGGCGGGAATCTCGTGAAAAACGATGCCGAAGCCACCGAACGCCATGATAAATGCGGCGATGATCGTCGGACTGAACAAGGAAACTCCCGGGCTATCACTGGCGTCCGCTCCGGCCTCGGCATGACCACCGCTGCCGTCCACATGCCCGATGTGGCCGGCAAAATGCCCCGCCAACGCGCTCAGGACGGTGAAAAGCAGTCCGGTCCCCAGGCAAATCAGGTAGATGGCGAATTCCATAGCACAGCCTTGAGTGATGACGGGTGGAGTAAAGCCTGTGGCGATCGCCTCGGCAACCAAGAAATGAAGCCGTGCGCCACCGGCCGCAGCGTCGGATCAGGTGTGTTTATCAACCACCCGCGCTTGCCTGCGCGTCATGCGCCGACCGATGGCTGAACCGCAAGAAGACCTTGGGCTTGAACCGGCGCCTAGTTCATGCGCATGGGCATGATGACGTAGAGGAACGGGCCGTTGATCTTCACGACGCCGGGACTGAGTTCGTCGGTGAGTTCGAGAAAAACCTCGTCGGTATCGAGCGCTTTGAGCGCGTCGAGCAAGTAGGTGGGGTTGAAAGCGATGGCAAGGTCCTTGCCTTTGTAGTTCACGGCCAGGTTCTCGCGTGCCTCGCCGACATCCGGTGTGTTGGCGGTGACGGCCAGCGAATTCTTGCTGAAGGCCAGTTTGACCGAGTTGTTCTTGTCACTGGTCATGATCTCCGCACGGCGCAACGCCTGGAGAAGTTCCTCCCGGATCAATGGGATCCGTTCCTTGGATTCGCCGGGAATTACCTGCCGGTAGTTTGGGTAGGTGCCATCCACCAGCTTGGTGATGACGAGAATGTTACTTCCAGCTTCAGGTTCGCTCTTCACCGTGAAAGCCGCTTGATTGTCGGTAAACGTGATTTCCACGTCGCCTTTCTCTTGGAGGAGCCGGCTTAGTTCGCTGATGGCCTTGGTGGGCACGATGAATTCCGCCTGACTGTCGGCGGTAATGTCCACTTCCTCGTCGGTAAGCGCCAAGCGACGACCGTCAGTCGCCACCAACGTCATCTTGTGCTCTTTCAGGCTGAAAAAAATACCGTTGAGCACATAGCGGGCCTCGTCGTTGGAAACCGCGAAGGAGGTTCGCCGGAGCATGCCCTTGAGCTTGTCCTGTGGCAAAACCACGCGGCGCTTCTCGGCAAATTTCGGCAAGGGCGGAAATTCCTCCGCCGACAACCCGTTGATCCGGAAGAACGAGGCCCCGGCGCGGAGGCTACAGCAATTCTTGTCATCCACTTCCAATTCGAGCTCGGCCGTGGCCAGTTCACGGACAATGCTGACGAGTTTTTTGACCGGGAGAGTCGTGGCCCCCGGTTTGGCCACGGTTGCCCCCACCGAGCAAACAATGGTGACGTCGAGGTCGGTCGCGGTTAACTCGAGCGACCCTTCCGTGGCCCGGAGCAGCACGTTCGAGAGAATCGGCAGGGTGGTGCGCACGCCGACGATGTTTTGTACGGCCTGGAGCCCACTGCTGAGCTGGTCCTTGGCGATCGTAAGTTTCATGACAGCTTTACTGTATTTCTTTCTTCTGAAAGAAGCTTCTTATTAAGGGTGGTGAATAAAACAAAGAATCCGCAGTGTCAAGGTTGCGTACAAGCAGTTACACCAAAAATTGCACGACCAACAACCTGGCAACAGCGACCAACAAGTTGGTTCTCCGGCCGTTTGTTTGCTGAAATTCCAGGTCATTCACCGGTTATTGGTGCGCTCCTTGGCTGCGCCGGATCTGGTCAACGATCATCGCCAGCGTTACTGCCGCCAGTTCGACGTCCTCGAAGGACGATTCCCGGCCCAACGAAAAGCGGACAAGCCCATTCGCCGCGGACAGTCCGTAACCCATTGCCAGCAAGACGTGTGATGGTTGAAGCGAACCCGTTGAGCAGGCAGCTCCGCTGGAAGCGCACACCCCGGCCAAATCCAGTCCGGCGAGCAGCGACAAGCTGTCGCAGTCCTCGAAAGTCACGCTGATCGTGTTGGCCAGACATTGCGCCAGCGGGCTGCAAACTTCCGCGCCGGGAATGGCTCCCAGTCGTGAACGCAACCGGGCCGCCAAAGGCGTGAGCCGGTTGGCCGCGAAGACCGGGATTGGGACAAAACGTATGAAAGCGCTGACGAGGCCCATAATCGCCGCCAAATTCTCGGTGCCCGCCCGGCGCTCGTTTTCCTGACCACCCCCGAACAGAATCGGTTCCGGCTGCAGCGGCGAGCGGATGTACAGGGCACCGGCGCCACGAGGGCCATGGAACTTATGCGCGCACACCGAAACCAGATCGGCATTGAACTGCTGAATGCTGGCAAACGGCTGCTTGCCGAACCACTGCGCCGCATCGGTGTGAAAGGCCACGCCTCGCTCACGGCACAACGCGCCAATCTCGGCCACCGGTTGCAAGGCGCCCACCTCATTGTTGGCTGCCATCACGGAGACCAACACCGTGTCAGGACGCAATGCTGCGCGAACGCCACTGGGATCCACCCGGCCCTCATGATCCACCGGCACAATCGTCAACTTGAATCCCTCCCGGCGGGCGAGGTATTCGCACGGACGCAGCGCCGCGTGATGTTCAACCGCCGACGTGATGATGTGGCGGCCGTGATCGCGCAGGCGCCGGGCCGTGCCCAAAATCGCCAGGTTGTTGCTCTCGGTGCCTCCGCTGGTGAACACCACCTCGCCGGGCCGGCACTGCCAGCAGGCGGCCAGCCGTTCGCGGGCGTCGTCCAGCAACGCGCGGGCCTGCCTGCCAGACTGGTGGATGCTCGAAGGATTTCCTTCGATCCCATCGAGGAACGGCAGCATGGCCTCGCGCACCGCCCGGTCGAGCGGCGTAGTGGCATTATAATCGAGATAAACTGTGCGCATGGTTGCCGGTGTTTAACCGGCGGACCCGATTCGCGACGCCTGCTGGCGCCGGTTGAAGGCCACGGCGTCCGCGTAACGCACCCCGGTGCCGCCGAAGATGTCCAGGGCCGAACCAATCGTCAGATCCACGCGGCCGTTCCCCAAACGAGTTACCGTTTCGAGATCGGCCAGTGAAGTCGCGCCGCCCGCGTAGGTGACCGGGATCGGGCTTGCGTCGCCCAGTTGCGTGACGAGCCGTTCATCAATGCCGCGGCAGAGTCCTTCGAGATCGGCCGCGTGAACCAGGAACTCGGCGCACGAGTTCGCCAGCGTCGCCAGCAGGGCGGGGCTGACGGCCAGCCGGGTGAACTTCTGCCAGCGGTCAGTCACCACCCAGTAACTGCCCGTGCGGGCCCGGCAGCTCAGATCGAGCACCAGCCGGGACACACCGACGGCGCGGACCAGGGCCGCCAGCCGCCCGGCGTGCAATTCCCCCGCGTGGAAAACCCAGGAAGTGACGATGACGTGGGAAGCACCCGCGTCCAGCCAGGCCGCCGCGTTGTCGGCGGTGATGCCGCCGCCAACCTGCAGGCCGCCGGGGAACGCCGCCAAGGCCGCGCGGGCCGCTGCTTCGTTGCCCGGGCCGAGCATGATCACGTGCCCGCCACGGAGGCCGTCCCGCCGGTACTGCTCCGCGAACCACGCCGCCGGGTATGGCGAAGTGAAGTTCGTCTGCGGCGGCGTGCCATCGTCCCGGAGCGTGCCGCCGATGATTTGTTTGACGCGGCCTTCGTGGAGATCAATGCACGGTCTGAACACGCCGGCAAAATAGCGCCGGCGGCGGGCGCGGCGCAAGCCGGGGGGCGCGCGGGCAGGGTCCTCATTTGCTGGGTCGCGGACCGCTGGGCGGCGACAACTCCTGGCCACCCAGCGGTCGGGCGGCCACCAGCTCGCAAATCAGGACATCACCGGCGCGTGCCGATTTTTTTGGATTTCAGCGCCAGAGTGGCTAGGTTATACGGATGTTTCACGCCGTTGACACCAAGGATGCGTCTGCTGTCGAACGCGAGGTGGAGGAGTCCTACCGGGAGTTGTATGCGGACAGTGACCCGCAGTTTGTGCCCCGCGCGTTCCGGTGGCTGGTGGACTGTTTCGCGGGTCGCTACCGCGATTTCCAGGCGATCGACGTCCAATATCACGACCTCGAGCACACGCTCCAGGGGACGCTATGCATGGGGCGGTTGCTGACGCGCTACCAGCGGGCCGGGGCGGTTCCCGCGCTGGACCGGCGGCGGTTCGAACTCGGCCTTCTCGCGATCCTGCTTCACGACTCGGGCTACTTGAAGAAACGGGGCGACCACCTCGGCACCGGGGCGAAATACACGTTCACGCACGTCGCCCGCAGCGTGGAGTTCGGCGCCCTGTTGCTGGCGGAGAAGGGCTTTTCCGTACGGGACATCCGCGCCGTGCAGAACATGATTCGCTGTACCGGGTTGAACGTGGAACTCGCCGCAATTCCCTTTGACGATGAATTGGACCGGGTGGTCGGTTACGCCCTCGGCACGTCGGACCTCGTCGGCCAGATGGCCGCCCCGGACTATGTGGACAAACTGCCGATGCTGTTTGCGGAATTCGACGAAGCCCGCGCCCACGAGCGCAGCGAGACGCCCGACGCGGTCAATTTCAGCGACGCCGAGGACCTGATGCGCCAGACCCCCGCCTTCTGGCGCAACTATGTCCTGGACCGGATCACGCGCGAATTTCGCGGCCTTTTCCACTACCTCGACGATCCCTATCCCGGCGGCCGGAACGAGTATGTCGAGCGCGTCGAGGCCAATCTGACGCGCCTGGTCCAGGTGATCTCCGCCGCGGGTTGATCCGCCCGGCCCCCGCGCCGGGTTTGCGCCCGCAGCCGCCGGCCGCTAATCTCCTCCGACATGCAAGTCCAACGGTTCCTGCCTGGCATCGCCGCCCTCGCGCTGTGGCTCCTTGCCTGCGGTTGCGGCACCAAAACCACGGCCCCGGCACCCGAGCCTCGGACCGTCCCCGCGCCAAGCAACCTTGTCTTTCAACCAGACCGGCTGGCCGAAATGGACAACGTGATCCGCCAGGCCATCGCCGACAAGAAATGCCCCGGCGGCGTGCTGTGGCTCGAGCGGCTCGGCACCGCCTACTACCAGGCCTACGGCCAGCGCGCTGGGGTCCCCGCGCCGGAGCCGATGACCGAGGACACGATTTTCGACGCCGCGTCGCTGACAAAAGTGCTCGCCACCGCGCCGGCCATCATGTCCCTGGTCGAGCGCGGGCAGATCCAGCTTGATGCAACCGCCCAAAGCTACCTGGCGGAATTCACCGGCGACGGCAAGGAGGCCATCACGATCCGTCAATTGCTCACCCACACGTCCGGCCTGCCGTCGGGCATCGGCCGGAGTCCCGACTGGACCGGCTATGACACCGCGATCCGACTGGCCTGCGCGGTGAAGCTGATCAACCGCCCGGGCACGACGTTCGTTTACAGCGACATCAATTTCATCGTCCTCGGCGAGATCGTCCGTCGCGTCAGCGGTCGCGGACTGGACATGTTCACGGCCGAAAGCTTCTACCGGCCGCTGGGGATGGTGGACACGGAGTTTAACCCGCCCCCGGCGAAGCTCCCGCGCATTGCACCGACCGAGGTCGTAGATGGCAAGCCGTTCCGCGGCGTGGTGCATGATCCGACGTCCCGCCGCATGGACGGCGTCGCGGGCCACGCTGGCCTGTTCACCACCGCCGCCGACCTCGCCCGGTTCTGCCGCATGATGCTCAACGGTGGCGAACTCGATGGGGTGCGCGTGTTGCGGACGGAAACCGTCGCGCTCATGACCAGCGTCCAGACGCCGCCGGCGGTTCCGGCCCGGCGCGGGCTGGGCTGGGACATTGACTCGCCCTATGCCGGCGAGCGCGGCGACCGTTTTCCGCTGGGCGGCTACGGCCACACGGGCTGGACCGGCGGATCGCTCTGGATTGATCCGTTTTCGCGCACGTTTTTGATTTTCCTCTCGAACCGCAATCATCCCGACGAAAGCGGGAACGTTCTCCCGCTGCGCCACATGCTGGGCACGCTGGCGGCCGAAGCGGTCGTAGGTTTCGATTTCAGTGCCGTGCCGGGCGCCCTGCCCGCCCGCACGAACGCCGCACCCGCGTGGCCAATGCCGACGGCGACCAATATGACCGTGCTCAACGGGATTGACGTGCTCGCCCGACAGCAGTTCGCCCCGTTGCGTGGGTTGCGCGTCGGGCTGATCACCAACCCCACCGGCCACGACCGTGAGCGCCGGGCCACGATTGATCTCCTCAAGGCTGCGCCCGAGGTCCGGCTCGTCGCCCTCTTCAGTCCGGAGCACGGCCTGCGCGGCGAACGCGACGAGCGGATCGGCGACAGCATGGATGAACGGACCGGTCTGCCCGTTTACAGTCTCTATGGTGAGCGTCGCCAGCCGACCGCCGCGCAGTTGCAGGGGCTCGACGCCCTGGTGTTCGACATCCAGGACATCGGCTGCCGGTTTTACACCTACATCGCGACAATGGGCCTGAGCATGGAGGCGGGGGCGAAGGCGGGCGTGAAATTCGTCGTGCTCGACCGCGTCAATCCCATCGGCGGCGTGGCGGTGGACGGCCCGGTTTACGCGGGCCAGCCGGGCTTCACCGCGTTCCACGCGCTGCCGTTGCGCCACGGCATGACCGTCGGCGAGCTGGCGCGGATGTTCAACGCCGAGCGCGGCTGGCACTGCGACCTGACTGTGATTCCCGTCGCCGGCTGGTCGCGCACTCAGTGGTTTGACCAGACCGGTCTGCCGTGGACGAATCCATCGCCGAACATGCGGAGCCTGGCGGCGGCGACCCTTTACCCCGGCGTTGGCCTGCTGGAGACGGCGTTGTCCGTGGGTCGCGGGACGGAGACGCCGTTCGAGCTGGTGGGGGCGCCTTACATTGACGAGGCGGCGTTGGCGGCGGAACTCAACCGCGCCGGTCTGGCGGGCGTGCAGTTCGAGCCGGTGCGGTTCACCCCGACGGCGAGCGTGTTCAAGGACCGGCCCTGCGGTGGCGTGCGAATCCGCCTGGCCGATCGCAACCATGCCGACGCCGTGGGGCTGGGCATTGTGCTGGCGCAGACGTTGCACCGGCTCTATCCGCAGCAGTTCAAGCTGGAGAAGATGAACACGCTGCTACAGGACCCCGGCACCCTCGACGCGATCCGGGCGGGCGCATCGCTCGCGGAGATCCGCGCCCGGTGGAACGCGCCGCTGGCGGCATTTCGGGAACGTCGGTCAAAATACCTCCTCTATCCATGAACCTCGAACCACCGGTTGTCGGATCCTCCGCCCGGCCCAGCACCCGGGCCGCGGCGTGGATGTTGTTCTTCCTCGCCCCGGCCGTCGGCGAACTGCTGAGCGGTTCGTCGCCGCCGCTCCGGTTTTTCAATCCCTTCACGCTGCTGATGGAGGCTTTCCTCTACGGCAGCGGCGCGTTGCTGGCGCGCGAGTTCACCCTCCGGTGGCGGCGAGGCTGGCCGACACTGCTGGCCCTGGGCGCGGCTTATGCCATCATTGAGGAGGGCTTGTGCTGCAAAAGCTTCTTTGACGCCAACTGGCCGGACGTCGGCCTGCTGGGCAGCTACGGGCGGTGGCTGGGGGTGAACTGGGCGTGGGCCGCCATGTTGATCCTGTTCCACACCGTGTTCAGCATTCTCCTCCCGATCACGCTGGTGGAGCTGACTTTTCCGGCGGCGCGCCATGAATCCTGGGTCGGCCCCCGGTGGCGCTGGGTGCTCGTCGGCCTGCTCACCCTGGTGGTCGTAACCGGGTTCCTGTTTTTCCCGGAGGGCAAGCACCCGTTCCGGCCGCCGCCGCTGGGCTATGGGCTCGCCGTGGTGAGCGTGGTGGTTCTCGGGGTCGTCGCCCGGCGGATGCCATTATTTCCCGCGCGGGCGGGCGGGCGCACGACGGCGGCCCGACCCTGCTGGTTCGTGCTGGTGGGGTTCTTCGGGACGGTGGGGTTGTTTGCGACGTTCTGGCTGTTGCCGAACACGCCGCTGCATCCGTTGTTGACGGTGGCCGTGGGCCTGGTGCTGGGCGCCGGCGTGCTGGTCCTGGTCCTGTGGATGTCGGGTGGCGCGCACGCGTGGGGCGACCGGCATCGGGTGGCGCTCGTGTCCGGCGGGTTATGTTTCTTCGTGCTGCTGGCGCCGTTGCTGGAATTTGGCAAGCAGAACCCCTCCAAGCCGATGACCGGCATGGCGCTGGTGGGGCTGGCGACGCTGGGCTTCCTCCTCTGGCTGGGCCGGCGACTTCGGCGAATTCGGAGGTTGAATCCCCCGGGCGCGGCCGCAACATGCGCCTGACACTGCCTTATGAAAAGTCGCACTACTCCGCTGCTGGCCGCCAGTGCCTTCTGGCTGCCGCCCGAAGGGCGCTGGCAGACCATCCAGGCGACGGCCAAGTTGGCTGGGGTTGAAAAGGGTGGCGGGACCTTCAGGTCGGCCAAAACAAGTTGCCGCAATCGGCGAATGCACCGCGACTTCTCCCTCGCCGCCGCGAACGGGAACTTGAGCTGCTTGAGAGGCGGCGAAAGGGATTCGGCGAAGCCGAAGGACCGCTGCGGGCCGAGCGAGCGGGCGCGAGCGAGTCACTGGGCTGGGGTGAGACGTCGAGTTCAGCGCAACGCCGACATTTTTCAACATTTCATCCATCACCTCTCGCCCGTGGGCGTGGCCGGATTCGTCCTCGCTGGTGGCACTATGTCCTCCAACCAGTCCGGCGATGCATTTGAAAACTAGAAGCTCATGATTGTTCGCCACATCACCCAGCCGGATCAATTTCACGGTCAAATTCTGGCCACTTTACTGGCACAGGCTCCTCATCCAAGAAGAGTAGTGCTTGTTTCAGCATTCGCTGGGTTACAGACCGTGATGCGTTTCAAACATTCCTTGATCGGTTTATCGGAACGTGGTGCCTTGGTTCGCCTTGTGATTGGTGTCGACATGCAGGGCACTAGCCGAGAAGTGCTACAAGAATTGGCATCTTGGACACAAGTAGAAGTCTTCGTTTATCGGCACAGGAGGCCGGGACACACATTCCATCCGAAGATTGCTCTCATCGAATCGCCCACCGCATCTGATGTCTTTGTTGGTTCAAACAATCTCACCGAAGGGGGGCTCTTTCGGAATTATGAGGCCGCTAGCCATATTACATATTCGCTCCCGGCAGATTCTGATGCCTACACCCAAGCATGTCTTGGCCTTCGGCGGTTCCTAGAGCCAACATTGCCACTCGGACTGCGGCTAACTCCAAACCTTTACCAAGCACTCGCCCAAAGAACCGACATCCCGTCAGAAGCGCAACTCCAAGCAGATCGTCGCCGACAACGGGCTCAGTCTCAGGCCGGCGAACCTGCGCAGAGACCTGAGGAAATATTTGGAACAGAGGCAATTCCCGCCCCGCCGCCGCTTCCGGCCGAACTGCTTGACGCGCTTTCGCTCGCCGTGAACCGCCGCCGTCGGGCGGTGGCGCAGCCAAATGCGGCCGCGCCTGCGATTGTCTCACCAGCACAAATAGCACCAGCGTCTTTTTACATGACGCTTCCAACGTTACAGGGACCAAACATTCCGGGTGAAGGGCGAATACCACTCGCTGCCATTGAAATGGCGGAGGATTTTTGGGGATGGCCGGACGCCTATGAACGTCGTGAAAGCCCACGAGGTGGCGCGGAACGCGTCTATTTCAACTGGAGAAGTCGCTGGCAAATTGCCAATGCAGCGAATCCCGGAGTTCATACCCGCCAAGAGGTTCGAATGTACATGTACGAAAACAGTTCAGATTTTCGATTCTATGCCCGCCCTTTGGTGAATGCAGGAGCCGACCTTGGCGATATTGTGAGAATTACGCGAATCGGCTCGGAGGACGTCGATTTTGAATGCCTTCTCGCCCACCAAGGAACACCCGAGCATGCCACTTGGCTTCCGTTTTGCACGACTCTCGTCCGGAGCAGCACGAGGAGATTCGGCTACGGGTGATATAGCATCACAAACACTCGGCGGCAGCCATGATTTTGGCACTATGCTGTTTTTTCACACCAAATGATCTCATTCTCCGTGATGCTGTGCCTTGCGTGACGCCGGTTCTCGGTAGTTACGGTAATGGGAATCCGATCACGAATGTTCCACCCAAGTTCTGCCGCAGTTTCGGTCAAAACATCCGCGCTCTTTATTATTACTTCCTGATCACCGGCGGTCGTGACGTTGTCGCCGATGACAAAAAAAGCTGACGCGCCGAGCTTGAGACACATGTCGAGATTTCGGAAGACCTTCGTCATGTCGGCGAAATAACGCAAGAGAAGCGCAGCCATGTTCTTCCTGCGGAAACCAACATCGGCGCTTTTATTGAGGCGATGGATTTTGGTGACGATAGCGCGAGCGGTAACGGATGGCACGTCATCGAATAGTGCAGCCTCGATTGTTGCTTCGAGCTTACGTCGGTCGCCATTGCGAATTTCTCTACTTCCTGTCAAAGACTCTTCAATTTGCGAACGCTCTGAGGACGAAACGCCGCAAAGAAGCAAGATGCTCAACCGGTCCGTGTCGATGTAGGGTAGCGCAGTCGCATAGGGAGGGCTCGTGATTACAGCGTTCACGCTCTCTTTTGTAATTCCAGCCGAGCTAAAACTGCGCACGTCTCGGCTGTCGTTCTGCCAGATATGTGAATCGCGGAATTTACACGGAGCTTTGTTTGATCGTGACGCGAATTCGCTTAACCGACCACGCTGTTCGGCAAGGTGCGACAAAAACAATTCAAAGACTGGCGCATCTTCAATCGGTTTGTCACGGCGTCGAATCCGAAGGTCTTTTGGGTCTTGCTGGGAAATATCTCGCACGATGCTGCTGAGCAGGACTTCGAGAAATTCTTTTACTCGCACCTCTGGCGTCTCACGGATTGCACGGAGCAACGCTGCGAGCTTGCGAAGCACCATTGTTGGAAACCAAGCCTCAAGTTCTTTCATTGAGGTTTGTGGGAAAACATCCAATTCAGACGATGGCTTTAATGCTGCAACTCGTTGTTGAAAAAGCGCCAGAAGCCGGTCTCGTAAATAGGGGTCAACCAATACAACCTCGGTTTTCGCCTTGGCAATCTTGATGGCCAACGGATTCATGTCGAAACCGACACCCTCAAATCCGTTGAGATACGCTTCAAGCGGGACAGTCCCACTTCCACAGAACGGGTCGAGAACTCGTTGGCCAATCGAAAGCCCCGCGAGATTAAAGAGGCTGCGGGCCAGTTGGGGGTAAAATTTGCCCTTGTAGGCATGTATGCCATGCGTGACATATTTCGGGTCTTTTCTCGCAGAAGTTTTCAGGGCATCGCCGTTTTCAAGAATCGCCTGCCAAGTTGGTTCTTCATGGATGGAAGTTGCAGCAAAGCTGTGACTAAACGTAAGCTGTCGCAGCTTGTCGATTTGAAGGGGACTGATTCGGGCCGTCAATATGTTGCCAAGCTCTTCTTGGGCGCTGACGCCGAGCAAGTGACTAATTTCAACTTTCCGAAGTTCCGCCTCATAGGGCCAAAGTTTGTATGGGGGTGGAAAGATCCGAATCTTCACTTGTTCAAGCGGCTTCCTTAACACCAGTAAACTTTCGGAGCGCAGCCGTCGCGCAGTTGAAATGAACGACCGGCGATGTTTGGGAAGGTCGCGTTCAATTTCTCCGACGACCTCAAATCCTACTTCTTGAGCTCGCTCTCCGAGCAGACCAGCCGTGTGGGATAGTTTCCCAGCAAACAGGGAATCTCCAACAACCATTACCGCAAAGCGCCCTGGACGGAGGCCATGCATCATGTGTCCGAGGCACTGCTGCATTTCGTTCAGGTATTCCTGAATTCCAGATTGCTCTTTCTGGTGTCGAAGGTGCGAGCCTATCTCCTTTTTCGCCAGCTCACGCGGATCGAATCCGAGCCAGAAGAGTCGGAAACGGTGGTAAAGATGGTAATCGTTGGCGTTGGCGTAGGGCGGCGACGTTACGATCAAGTCCACCGATCCCGGTTTGACGACATCGCCTTGCCGCAGGTCCGCAGTCAGGAATTGCGCTTCGCGAAATTGCAGAAACGTGCCGAGGTAACGAACCTTCTTCAGTGACGATTCCAATGCACCGGCAAACAGCCGGATGATCTTTCCTAGCGGGAATTCTTTCTGACAACGCGCATATCGTGTCTCACTGTCTTGAAACGAAGCCTTGAGAATAATCTTCGACAGGCAGACCGACGCAAGGCGTTGGCATTTTTCCGACTGGAAAGTCTTGATTCGCGCTCTCAAATAAGAAAGCTCGGCAACTGCGTTTGGGTGAAACCATTGATCACAGTTTGGAATGTCAGGGGCAAACTGTGAAAGAGGGGCAAACCTGTTTAATGCTTCCGAGACAGAACCTTCACTTGCCGAAATGATGAACAACTGTTCAACAAGACTGGTCAGAAAATCGTCATCCTCTTTTGTGGGGGTGAGCAGCTTCGCCTTGCCAATGACTTCGGCAAGAGGATTCAAATCAGAACTGATTGCCTGCCGTCCCAAAAGCACGCTTTCGAGAGCTGTTGTGCCGCTGCCGCCAAATGGATCCCAAACCGTTTCTCCCGGAAGAGACAGGCGAGCAATCAGGTTGCGTGGGATTTGAGGGACAAACTTCGAAGGGTAGGGATGAATGTCGTGAGAAAGATAAGTCGTGTCATCGTCGGTGAAAGCCCAGTCAAGTTGCTGCAACTGGCGCAAAACTTCATCAGCGTCCGCTAACGATTCCAGGTTTTGAGGGTCTTGAGGGGTTTGTATCGGCTCAAACGAAAAATCGGCTGTGGCCTCGGCGATGTTGTCCGTGAACCACTCGGTCAAGGTCGCCCCGTTCTCTTTCAGCACAGAGGCGAGCGCCTGTTTCTGCGACTTGGTGGTTTCTACAAGGATTTGCGTTCCGGTTCGCATTTCTGGGATGGTAGTCTATCATCCCAGAATCTGACAATAGATTTTTTCACCTTTTTTGCATGGCCATGCCGGACATTTCGATTTTGTCCGACGAATTTCTGGCCGAGGTCCAGCGGCTGCCACGGCGCGACCTTGCCGTGGAATTGTTCCAGAAGCTGCTGAACAACGAGTTGAAAACTCGGCAGAAGAAATACCTGGTCCAGTCCTGCTCGTTCGCTGAAATGCTGGAAGCCACCATCCGCAAATAGCAAAACCGCACCATCGAGGCCGCGCAGGGATTTCGACAGCTCGCCCCGGCCCAGTGACTCGCTCGCGCCCGCTCGCTCGGCCCGCAGCGGGCCTGCGGCTTCGCCGAATTCCTTTCGCCGCCTCCCAAGCGGCTCAAGTCCCCGGACGAGGCGGAGAGGGTGTCGGTCCTGGCCTGACCTGCCGCTTCTCCAGCGTGCCGTTGCCCGGGATGGGCCGGGTCGGCTCAAACCTGTGTAAACGCCTGAGAATCAGCGTCTCGCGTTCAAGCACCGGGGGCTGATTGGCGTGCGGCAGGCCCGGAACGGCGCGTTTTGACCGCTGACGGCCGCGCGGAGGACGCTTTCCGGAACGCGGATCGTTCTGATCCGGTCGCGGACGGTGCTTTCGCTTTCGCGGGAGACGCTTAGGGCGGCGGGGCAACCGCTTTCAGCGGCGCGGAGGGCGCTGACGGGGCGGCGGACGACGGGGACATTTGCGCGGCGCCTGCCGCTCCTCCGGCGGAAGGCCCTGCGGGTCGTGCGCGTCAGGCCGTCCCATTCGCGGCGGACGATTACGAGGAGGAGATGCTGCGCCTCTGCCGCCGCACTGCCTGGCATGAAGCAAGGGCCGGAGAGACTGATTCCCTTGCATCGCGGGTACCGGAAGCTGAAGAGCTTCCAGGTTGCCCAACTGGCCTACGATGTGACGGTGCGTTTCTGCGACCGCTATATTGACAGGCGGAGCCGGACCCACGACCAGATGGTCCAGGCGGCGCGGTCGGGCGTGCAGAACATCGCCGGGGGCAGTCAGGCGAGTGGAACGTCCAAGAAGACCGAGCTCAAGCTCACAAACGTGGCCCGGGCCAGCCTGGAGGAACTGCGGCTGGACTATGAGGATTTTCTGCGGCAGCGCGGTCTGGCGCAGTGGCCCAGCGAAGACGTGCGCCGGGCGGAACTGATAGCAGCGCGGCCCGGCACCGCCGATGATGTGGCGGAGTGGGTGCGGGCCGTGCATGAGGGACTACATGGACGACGTGGACAGGATGGACAAAGCCCGGTAGAACAAAAGTCCACGGTGTCCATTCAGGCCACCACGTCCACCTATGCTGAGATTTCAGCCAACGGCGCGCTGGCGCTGCTGACGGTGGCGTGCAGCCTGCTGGACCGCCAGATAACTTCTCTCGAAAAGGCCTTCGTGGAAGAGGGCGGTTTCACCGAGCGGCTCTATCGTGTCCGCAGCCAGAGGAGAAGGCGCGGTTGAACTTGCCGTGCCTGCCGCCGCCGGAGTGCCGGGGGCGGTCCCGGCGAATTCGGAGGTTGAATTCCCCGCCCCCGGCCGCAACATGCGGCTGACACTGCTTTATGAAAAACCGCACCACCCTGCTGCTGGCCGCGCTCGTCGCCGGCGCCACCTCCCTGCTCGCCCAATCGTCCCCCGGTTTCCCCACCGGCAACCCGCTCGCCGGTCTGGAGAAACTCAAGAACTTCGAGACCCGCCGGGCCTCGTCGTCCGACCCGAACTGGAAGAATGGCAACAACGACGCCCGGCCGATCGCGCCCGGAGGCACGTTGACCCTCGGCGAATTCGACGGTCCGGGCGTCATCACCCACTTCTGGTGCACCATCGCCCACGACGCCCCCTACTACTCGCGGCTGATGACGCTCCGGATCTACTGGGACGGCGAGGAACATCCCAGCGTCGAATGCCCCATCGGCGATTTCTTCGGGATCGGCCACGGCGTGGACCAGTCGTTCACGTCGCTGCCGATCCGGGTCACGTCGAACGGACGCGCCCGGAATTGTTACTGGCCGATGCCGTTCCGGAAGTCGGCGCGCATCACCGTCACGAATGAGAGCGAGCAGCGCTGTCATGCCTTTTACTACTACCTGGACTGGCAAAAGCACGATTCGCTGCCGGACGACACCGCCTATTTTCACGCGATGTACCGCCAGGAATATCCGTGCGTGATGGGGCAGAACTATCTGCTGGCGGACCTCGTCGGCCGCGGCCACTACATCGGCACCATCCAGAGCGTGTATCACGTGTCGCCCGGCTGGTACGGCGAAGGCGACGATTTCTTCTTCATTGACGGCGCGGCCGAACCGCAACTGCGCGGCACGGGCACGGAGGATTATTTCTGCAACGGCTGGGGCTTCGAGCAGCAGGCCGGTCCCTTTTACGGCACGCCACTGTGGGAGGGTTTCGACACGGGCGACCGCGGCACGGCCTACCGTTTCCACATCCCCGACCCGGTGACGTTCACCAAATCCCTGCGGGTCGAGATCGAACACAAGGGCTCGGAGACGTTCCCGGACGGGAAGTTCGACGGCTTCATCGAGCGCGACGATCTGATGTCGAGCGTGGCGTTGTGGTATCAGACCGAGCCGCACAAGGTCTGGCTGGCGTTGCCGCCCGGCGCGGAGCGGCTGCCGTTCCGGGAACAATCGCTGGTCGTGGGCTGGAAATCGGTCAAGGAAGCGAAACACTCCGCGGCGCCGCTCGAGGTGCAGGAAGTCGGCGGCCTGACCGACAACAAGCAGCTCTGGTTCAAGCCCACCGACACGAACGCGTGGGTGGAGGTGCCGTTCAGCACGGAAAAAGAGGCCACCGCGCAGTTGTGGGTGAAACTGCTGCATTCCTGGGACTACGGGACGTATCGGGTGCGGCTCGATGGCAAGGAACTGGCCACTCTCGACCTGCTCAACGCGGACGCGGTTCCGGAAGCGCACAAGCTGGGCTTCGTCACACTTGCGGCCGGGCCGCACACGCTGCGGTTCGAGTGCGTGGGCAAGGCCGAGAAATCCAAGGGCTACTTTTTCGGATTCGATACCCTGACGGCGCGGATCCCGGTCTATTCCCGGCCCGCGAGCAAGGATCTGCGCGAACTGCAGGTGGCGCCGAAGTGACCGGGCCGCCCGGCGAACCAAGGACCTGATATGCGGAACGGCGTCTGGTTTCTAGCCGCGTGTCTGGCCGGCACGACAGCGTGGTCGGCACCCGTGCTGCGTGTGGCGCGCGAGACAGCGCCGGGCACGGTGTTGCTGCGCAACGGCGGTTTCGAGGAATTGCGCGAGGCGCGGCCCGCCGGCTGGCAGCCGTTCGGTGCCGGCTTCCGATCCGCGCCTGGCGCGGGCCGCAACGGCTCCACGGCGATTTTCTGTCAGAACGAGACTGACCGGACGGCCAGCGGCGCGAGCCAGACCGTGGTGCTCGCGCGCACGAACACCGCCCCGCTGGTCGTGCGCGGCTGGAGCCGGGCCGAAGGGGTGACCGGCGGCACGGACGGCGACTACTCGCTCTACGTGGACCTCGTGTACACCGATGACACGCCGTTGTGGGGGCAGACCGCCAGTTTCCGCTGCGGCACCCACGACTGGGAATACCACGAGTTCGTGATCCTGCCGGAAAAGCCGGTCAAATCGCTGACCCTCAACTGCCTTCTCCGCGGCCACTCAGGCAAGGTGTGGTTCGACGACGTGTCGGTGGAGGAACTGCGCGCGGCGGAAGGCGCGACGCTCTTTCAGGGCGTGGCCGTCCAGCCCGCGCCCAATTCCAATTCTCCATCGCGCAAACCCGACGAGCGCCGCGCAACGCAGGACGGCTTGATGCTCGGCTTGCGCGACGACGCCGTGGTTTCGCTACGCCTCGACGGCCGCGAACTCGCGTCGCCTTCGTTGCCCGGCGGTTTCCTCGTCCGCGACGTGGCGACGAACTCCGACTTTTGCGCCTTTGAAAACGGCGCGTGCCCGGAGCTGGGCCTCAAGCTGAACGCGCAGGTCCAGGCCGCGGCGGACCATCTCACCGTCACCGGCCGGGTCACCGACACGGCGGGCCGGGATCGCGCGGTGACGCTGGTGTTTGCGTTGCCGCTCGACGCCACCGGCTGGCGTTGGGGCGACGACATCCGGCGCAGCCGCGTGATCCACGGTCAGGGCGAGTTCGCGAACGTCATCAGTGTGCGCTCGGGTGCGACCGGCACGATGTCGCTCTATCCCGTCGGCGCCGTGTGGAACGAGCGCGCCGGCCTGGCGCTGGCGCTGGACATGGCGGAGCCGGCGCAGTTCCGCGTCGGTTATCACGCCAGCACGCGCCAATTGTTCATGGCGTACGATTTCGGGCTGGTGAAGGAGGCCGAGCGCTTTCCGGGCGGCGCGGATTTCCGGTTTGTGATCTACCGCTTCGAGCCGCGCTGGGGTTTTCGCGCCGCGTTCCAGAAGCTGCGGACGATCTTCCCGGACTACTTTGCGGTGCGCTCGCGGGACCAGGGCCTGTGGATGCCGTTCACCGACGTGAGCACGGTCCACGGCTGGGAGGACTTCGGCTTTCGCTACCACGAGGGCAACAACAACGTGCCGTGGGACGACGCGCACGGCGTGCTCAGCTTCCGCTACACCGAGCCGATGACTTGGTGGATGGCGATGAAACCGGAGCTGCCGCGGACGCCCGCGGCGGCGTTCCGCGTGCGCGAGGAACTGGCCGCCGGCGCGAATGCGGAGCAGCGCCGCTTTGCCGCGGCCTCGCGCGTCGCCGCCATGTCCGACGAAGCCGGCGAACCGGGCCTGATCTTCCGCAACGAACCGTGGTGCAACGGCGCCGTGTGGAGCCTCAATCCGAATCCGCATCTGCCGGGCTCACCGAACGCGGCAACGCTGCACTGGAACGACGCGACCAAGCAGCAGCTCTACGGCCCGGCGGCCACGGGCCACCTGGACGGCGAATATCTGGATTCGCTCGAAGGCTACGTCACCGCGGAGCTGAATTTCCGCCGCGAGCATTTCCGGTTTACCACGGTGCCGCTCACGTTTTCCGCCGACACCCACCAGCCGACGCTGCTGAAGGGGCTGGCGGTGTTCGAGTTCACCAAGTGGTTCTGCGACGACGTGCACCGTCTGGGGAAGCTGACCTTCGCCAACGGCGTGCCTTATCGCTTCTCCTTCCTGTGTCCGTGGCTCGACGTGATGGGCACCGAGACGGATTGGCTGCGCGACGGCCGTTACGCGCCGGTGCCGGTGTCGCAGACAGATCTCTGGCGCACGATGGCGGGCGGGAAACCGTATCTGCTGCTGATGAACACGGACTACGACGTGTTCGGGCCACCGATGGTGGAGAAGTATTTTCAGCGCGCGCTGTTTTACGGCATGTGGCCGGGTTTCTTCAGCCACAACGCGTCGGAGAACCCGTATTGGCAGAACCCAAAATGGTACGAGCGCGACCGGCCGCGGTTCAAAGAGTACCTGCCGCTTATCAAACGCGTCGCGGAGGCCGGGTGGCAGCCGGTCACCCAAGCGGCGAGCGACAACGGCGCGATCCTCGTGGAGCGCTTCGGTCCGGACACTGCGGGCACGCTTTATTTCACCGTGTTCAACGACACCGCGCAGGAGCAAAGCGGGACGGTGCAGTGCGATTTCAAAGCCCTGCACCTGCCCCGCAGCGTCGCGGCCCAAGAGCTGATCACGGGAACGCCGGTGGCCTCGGTGGGTGGCGGCTGGCCGGTCCGGTTGGCACCACAGGACGCGAGGCTGTTTTGTGTCACGGCCCCCGGCGCCCACCCTGCGAAGTGAAGCGGCCTCCGGTGCGGTAGTGTCATTTACCCGGAGCGCGGGTCTGTGACCCGCAGCAGGTTCGCTTGCAAGCGGGCCTTGTGACAAGGCCGACGCGGTCTTTGATGCGGGCATTTCTGCGGCTCGCCGAGCCGCGGTCCGTCGCCGGATCGCTGGATGGGGAGACTACCTGCGCTGCAACCGGCTTGACGCTGCGGTGTACCTGACCAACACTCGCGCCACCATGAAATCGCCCTTTTCCGCGTTGCGGCGCGCCCTTGCCCAGGTGGCCCTACCCGCGCTGCTGGTCCCTTCGCTGCTCGCCGCCGCCGAACTGGAAACCAAACCCGCCGACGCGTTTTTCGCGAAATTCGCGCCTGTCAAGGCGCCGCCCGTCACCGGCCTGTTGCTGCGCGAGGGCGACCGGCTCGCCATCTGCGGCGACTCGATCACCGAGCAGAAAATGTATTCGCGGATCATGGAGACCTACCTCACGGTCTGCGTGCCGCAGTTGAAGGTCACCGTCCGGCAATACGGCTGGAGCGGCGAGGTGGCCGAAGGGTTCCTCCACCGGATGACCAATGATTGTCTGCGTTTCCACCCGACGATTGCCACGACGTGCTACGGCATGAACGACCACCGCTACCGGGCCTACGACGAGGCCAACGGGCGCTGGTACGTCGCCAACCAGACCGCGATCGTCCGCGCGTTCAAGACGGCCGGTGCACGGGTCGTGCTGGGCTCGGCCGGCTGCGTTGGCAAGATACCGGGCTGGGTGCAGAGCGCGAGCGGCACCGTCGAGGACCTTAACCTGAACCTCTGCCTGCTCCGCAACCTGGACATCCAGATCGCTGAAAAGGAAAAGGTCCGTTTCGCCGACGTGTTCTGGCCGATGTTCGTCGCCGGGTTCAACGCCCGCCAGCAATACGGCGCGGACTACGCGATCGCCGGCAAGGACGGCGTGCATCCCGGCTGGGCGGGACACCTGTTCATGGCGCGGGCGTTCCTGAAGGCTTTTGGCCTCAACGGCGCGATCGGCACCATCACCGTGGATCTCGCGGGCAAACAGCCCAAGGCCACCGCGACCACCGGTCATGTCGTCAAAGCCGTCGCTCTTGGGGCGATCATGATCGAGAGCCACCGGTATCCTTTCTGCGCCACCGGCGTGCCGGACAAGGACAATTCGATGCGCTCGGCGATGACGCTGATGCCGTTCAACCCGGAGTTGAACCGGTTTCTGCTCGTGGCGAAACGGGGGAAGGCGGCGCGCTACCAGGTCACGTGGGGCGACACCACGAAGAGTTACTCCGCGGCGCAGCTCGCCAGGGGTGTGAACCTCGCCGAGGACTTCGCGGTGAACCCGTTCTCGGAGGCCTTCAAGCGGGTGGACGAGGCGGTCGCGGCCAAACAGAACTACGAGACGCAGCAGATCAAAGGCGCCTTCCACGGCAACGAAGGCAAGGCGGACATGGAGAAAACGGCCGCGAGCACGGAAGCCAAACGCCAGCCGCTGGCCGACGCCGTCGCCGCCGCGTTCGTGCCGGTCACGCACACGATCCGCATCGAGGCGGAATAACGACCCGTTGGTGCGCCAGCCTTCACCTCTGATCCGAGAACGGAGGTTGGAAGAGGGAGCGCGCCCGCCCCGGGCACGGTTTTCCCGCCCCGGCGGAAAACAACCAGTGCATCCTGACAGGCTCGGGCCGCAGAGGGCTGGACGCGAGGCGCGTCCAGCAACGCCCGAGACGGGCGTGCTCCCCACCTCCCGAATGCTCCGCGAATGGTGCGTTACGGCGTCGCCGCCACCTGGGTGCGGGCGAGCCGGCCGGGGTTCTGCGAGGCTGCGAACGGCCGCAGGCGAAACTCGTAGTTGTACTCCCGGCACGGAATCAGGAAAGACTCGTGCGGCCAGGCACCCCAACTGTCATCGCCGCCGACACCCTGTTGCACTAGATCGAGGTTCAGGGTGACGTAGTCGCGGCGCGGCAGTTCGAAGGCGTGCTTGCCGGCGTTCACGTCCGCGGTGCCGTAGTGCAGCGCGTTGGCGCTGAGCAGCGGCAGGCCCACGGCGAGCAGGCCGACCCTGCCGTTACTCAGGGCGATCCAGCGCGCGTCCACCTTGTTGCCGCTCTCGCCGGGTTCGGTGTAATCCGCGAAGAATTGATCGTCCACGCGGCGGGAATAGGCGCCGACGGGCGCGTCCTTGCGGTCGGCATAAGTTTCCTGCGGGCCCGGGCCGAGCCAGGCGAGGCGTTCGAAGCCAGGCGGCAGGGTCATCTGCATTCCCAGCCGGACGAGCGGCGGCAGATCGGTCTTGCCGGGCTTGAACTTCGCCGCCACCACGATGTCGCCGCTGCCATGGACCGTGTAGCTTGTCTCCCACACCGCATTGACTTTCGGCAGTGCGTGCGTGGTCTTCACCGAGACGGTTCCGTTCGCGTTGGTCGCGCTCTCGAAGGCCGTCAATTGGGCGTCCTCGTGGGCATGACGCCAGATGCCCTGCGATTGTTCCATTTTGCGGCCGCGGTCGTTGTCGGTCTGGCCGCGCCAGAAATCCGGCCGCAGCGGTGTGCGGATGAGTTCAACCCCGTGGAACTGGAGTGAAGCGAGCGCGCCGGCTTTTTTGTCAAACGTGGCGGTGAAGGCGCGTTCCGAAACGGTGAGCGCGGCGTCGGTTTCCGAGGACTTCAGCGGCGCGAAGGAACCCGCAGCGAGGACCGGCGCGGGGGCGGCGTCGGGCAGCTTGAACTCATCCCAGGCAATTTCGTGGCCCGCCTTGGCCCAGGACTGGTCGTGCTTGAGCGTGAAGCGGATTTCGAGGAAATACTCGACCCCCGCCTCATGCGCGAACGGTTTCACTGGGAGGGTCAGGGTTTGCGTCGCTCGCGGCGCCAGATCGAGCGCGGGCAGCGCGCCGTGCTGGATCACTTTGCCATCGGCCTTCAAGAGCCATTCGCCGGCCGCGAGGTCCTTGAGGTTCGTGAAGTCGAACCAGTTTTTTACCTCGACCGTCCGCGCCGCGAGATCCACCGGCTTGGCGTGGATGTATTGATAGACGTGCTTCACTTGGAACAGGCCCGGATGCGGTTTGCGATCGGGCGATACCAGGCCGTTGCAGCAGAAGTTGTCGTCGGTCGGCGTGCCGGCCGGGCCGAAGTCGCCGCCATAGGCCCAGAAGGTTTTCTGGCCGGGCTGGGGCGCCTCGTAGCGGGCGGCGGGCAACGGTTGCTGGATCGTCCGCAACCCCTGGTCAACCCAATCCCAAATGAAGCCGCCCTGGAGGTGGGGCTGGTTGTAGATCAGGTTCCAGTAGGACCAGAAATCGCCCGAGCCGTTGCCCATCGCGTGCTCGTATTCGCACATGATGTACGGCCGCGTTTGCGGGTGCGACGCATATTCCGCGACCGAGCGCGGGTGCGGATACATCGGACACACGATGTCGGTGTGCGACCGCAGTTCGGCGCGCTCGTAATGCACCGGCCGGCTGGCGTCGCGCTGGTGAACCCACTTCGAGGTCGCCACGAAATTCGGGCCGTCCCCCGCCTCGTTGCCGAGCGACCAAATGATCACCGACGGGTGGTTTTTGTCACGTTCGACCATGCGGATGGTGCGGTTGAGGTGGGCGTCGGCCCACTCGGGCGGGTTGGCGAGCGATTCTCTGCCGTAGCCCATGCCGTGGCTCTCGATGTTCGCCTCGTCAATCAGGTAGATGCCATAGCGATCGCACAGATCGTACCAGGCGGTCTGGTTGGGATAATGGCAGCATCGCATGGCGTTCAGGTTGAATTGCTTCATCAGGCGGATGTCGCGGTCCATGCCGGCGACCGTGATGGCCTGGCCGCGGTCGGCGTCGAACTCGTGCCGGTTGGCGCCCTTGATGAGGATGCGCTGGCCGTTGACGAGCAGGTCGCCGTCGCGGATTTCCACCTTGCGAAAGCCGACCTTCGCCGGGATGACCTCGAGCGTTTTGCCGGCGGCGTCCTTCAGGGTGAGCAGAAGCTGGTAAAGGTTCGGCGACTCGGCCGACCATTTCAGCGGGTTGGGAATCGAGGTGGAGATCGTCGCCTGGCTGCCGGTGCCGTCCGGACTCACGCGCATCTGGATCCGCGGCGCGGCCACGGTCTTGCCCGTGGCGTCAAGCAGGGCGGCCTCGACCGTCACGTTCGCCGGCTCCTGGGTCTGGTTGGCCAGCGTGACGGCCACGCCGAAGATGCCGTCGCGGTACTGCGCGTCGAGGTCGCCTTTCACCTCGAAATCGCGGATGTGCAAGTTGAGCGGCGACCACAGATGGACATCGCGGAAGATGCCGCTCAGGCGCCACATGTCCTGGTCCTCGAGATACGAACCGTCGGACCAGCGGATGTTTTCGACGGCGAGGAGGTTCTGCCCCGGCTTGACGAACTTGGTGATGTCAAACTCGACCGGCGTGCGGCTGTCCTTGCCGAAGCCGACGCGCTCGCCATTGATCCAGAGGTAGAAGAACGAATTGACGCCGTCGAACGTGAGGTAGATGTGGCGCCCCGGCCATTCGGTCGGCAGGTCGAAGGTGCGGCGATACGAGTTCACCGTGTTGTTCGGCTCGTCGAGCGGGATGAACGGGGGGTTCGCTGGTGCGCCGTGCCAGGTCCACGGATAGCGGATGTTGACATAGACGGGGATGCCGTGGCCGAACAGTTCGACGTTCGCCGGCACGGGAATGGTCGTCCAGGCCGAGTCATTAAAATCCGTTTTCCAGAAATCCGGCACCCGTCGCGTGAGATTCTTCGAGTAGTGGTATTTCCAATCGCCGTTGAGCGAGCGGTAGAACGGCGACTTGACGCGCTCGGCGTTCACCGCGACGCCGACGGTGCGCGCGGTGCGCTCGTCGGGGCAGACGATCATCGTCGCGTGGGGCGGCTCGTTGTTGAGGCCGGTAAGCTGCGGGTTCGACCAGTCGTCGCGGGCGGGATCATCGGCCGCGATGGCGACGGAGAGGGCGGACCCGGCAAGCAGGGCGAAGCCCAGGCGTAGGGGGGCAAAGGTCAGCTTGAACATGCGCCCGTCATAGCAGACGGCGGGCGCCAAGTCACGCCAGTTGTCGGAGAAGCGGCGGGGGTTTCCCGGATCGCGCGCGACTCAGGTGTTCACGTGCACCACCTTCGCGGGCGGGAGGGTGTTTGACGGTCGGTTAGGCCGCCGTGGCCAATTCCCGGCGGGACAAGGTCAGCGGATACGACTGGATGAGGACATCGGCGGAGATTCCCAGGCCGGCGTGCAGGCGCCGGATCATCGCCATCGTCAGAGCCCGGCGGCGGCCGAGGATGTCGTGAACGATCCGGGCGCTGCCAATATACGGAATCAGATCGCTGGCCGATAAGCCGCGGCTTTCCAGGTGGTATCGGATCGCCTCCACGGGGTCGGGTGCCGGCATCGGTTCGTGCTCGCTTTCGTAGGCTTCCACCAGCGTGGTGAGCACATCCAATTGATCGCCAGTCGGCGTGCCGGGCTTGGCGTCGAAGAGACGCTCGATTTGCGCCAGGGCCGCCTGGTGGTCTGCTTCCGTCCGGATGGGGCGAATTTGCATGGCTCTCGCCTTTCCTGTCAAACCGTCGTCACGTTGATTCGGTCGTAGTCCACATGCGTTCCAACGAACCGCACATACACAATGCCATAGCCGTAATGGATGGCAACCACCAGACGGTAGGCGTTGCCCTTGATGTTGAAGACCACCCGGTTGTTGGCCACGACGCTCGCATTGCGGTAAATCCGTTTCAGGTCGGCTGGCGACCGCCAGTCGGCCCGCTTGGCATCCCGGAACCACGCCAGCAACGGCTGACGGGCATCCGGGTGACGCTCCCAGAATTCCCGGAGAATCCGGCGGGAGATGATGCGCATCGCCGCTCAGGTGTTCACGTGCACCACCTTCGCGGGCGGGAAACCGTTGAACCAGGTGGCCGACGCGTTGCTGTAGGCGCCGATGTTCTCGGCGAACACCAGGTCGCCAATCGCCAGGTCCGGCAGTTCCTCGGATTGCGAGATGATGTCCAGGCCGTCGCAGGTCTGGCCGAACACGGCGCAGAACCGCTTCGGCCCCCGTTTGAACGGCTTCAGGTGATACTGGCCGTGGTCGAAAATGATGCCGGAGAACGTGTGATACACGCTGTCGTCAATGAAGAAACAGGGCTTGCCGTCGCGCACGGCCTTGCCGATGACGCTGGCCACGCTCGTGGCCGCGGTGGCGACGAGAAACCGCCCGGGCTCGGCGATGATCTGGATGTCGGGCGCGAACAACCGGTCAATCTCGGCGTTGATCTTCCGCGCGAGTTCGCTGAACGGCCGCACATGCTTGTCATACGGCGCCGGAAAACCGCCGCCGATGTCGAGAATCTTGATCGCGTGTCCGCGCGACTTGGCCTCCTTCATCACCGCGGCGGCAACATTGAGCGCCTGGACGAAATTCTCGAAATTCGTGCACTGGCTGCCGACATGGAAGCTCAGGCCTTCGACGACGAGGCCGTTCTTGAACGCGGCCAGAACCAGGTCCACCGCTTCGCCGGGGTCGCAGCCGAACTTCGACGAGAGTTCGCATTGCGAGCCGGTGTTGGGCACGCGGAGGCGCAGCACCACGCCGGCGTGGGGCGCGTAGGCCTTGATCTTGCGGATCTCCTCGGGGTTGTCGTAGGTGACCAGCGGCTTGTACTGGTCGAGCGCCTGCAGCGTGGCCTTCGGTTTGGTGGGATTGGCGTAGATGATCTTGTCCCAGATGAAGTCCTGCTGCGCCTGGGCGGGGAGGTGTTTGATGTTCTCGTAAACCAGCATGAACTCCGGCAGCGAGGCCACGTCGAAACTTGTGCCGGCCTGGTAGAAGGTGCGGATGATGGCCGGCTCGGGGTTGGCCTTCACCGCGAAATACGCCTGCACCTTGGGCAAATGCTTTTTGAAGACGGCGTAGTTGCGGCGGAGCACGTCGTGGTCAATCAGCACGAGCGGCGTGCCGTGCTCGCGGGCGAGGGCCTGGAGTTGTCTCGTGGTCATGGCGAATCCTGCGTCGGCCGGTTTGTGAAGACTTTCGGCCGCCGGCACAAGGCAAAACACGCCGCCCGAGCCGGCGTCTGCCAGTGGCTCTCCCGCCTTGGGCCGAACCTTCGCAACGGGAGAGGAGCGGTCGGGGTCCAAGACTGCCAACATATTTCTTGATTCCAGCCAGGTCTTGGAAACCGACTCGGGTTAAACCACTTCGTGGAAAGAAACGCAAACCCGACGGCGCAAAACCTATCCACCTCTTTTCCCCCGCTCGACGGCCGGGAAGTGGCCACCGGCGCCTCGTAAAACTGCGAGAGTACATCTTTTCAGGCTTGCGGCAGGCCCGGTTTCGGCTCCAATCCCCGTGTGCAAGCGTTGAAGGACACGTTCGCGGCGTTCCCGCTGCTGGCACGGGTCGTGCCGTTCGACAGGCGCATCGTGGTTCCTTTATGAAAGTAGAACTCTTCGCATTGTGTGATTTCGCCGCTGATTACGGTGGGAAGCTGAGCGTGATGGCCGTCTTCGACACGCTGTTTGCGCGGCAGACGCCCGTGGTTCATCCGCATTGCTGCATTGCCGTCAAACTGCGTTTCGAGAAGATCGAGGAAGGGCAGAAGCGCCTGCGCCTGTCGGTGACCGATGCGGATGGAAAGCCGGTGTTGCCCGCAGTGGAGTCGCCGCTCGAGGTGGCCATGCCGGCCAGCGAACACACTTCGACGGTCCAGGTGGTCGCGAACATCGGCGGCATCAAATTCGAGTCCTTCGGCGAATACTCGATTGATCTGGCCATAGACGGCCGGCAAGAGGGGAGCATTCCGTTGTTCGTCCGGGCGCACCCGCAGCCCGGTCGGTGATCCGGCGGCCCGAACTGCCCCATCGCGCGCCGCGCGCACGAAGCCTCGGCAAGCGGCTTCACGCCCTGGTGGACCGCTTCGTCCGTCCGGCTTTGGGCCAGCCTCAAAGACGGGCGCGACCCTGATCAGTCCAGCACTGGATCGGAGCCGTCAATCATCTTCACCTTGTTGTGGGCGAAGTATTCCTTCGTCAGCGCCTTGAGCATGGCCGCGCGCTGGTCGTAAAGGCGGCGCAGCTTGCGCGGCTTGTGGCGGGCCAGCGCGTAGTGCGTGAGCAGCGGCATGGCGATGGTGGTGTCCGTGTAGCACACCACGGCGTCAGGCAGGCGGTCGGGGTCCACCTTGCCCCAGCTCACGGCCTCGCTCGGCGTGGCGCCGGACAGGCCGCCCGTGTCGGGACGCGCGTCGGTCACCTGCAGGAAATAGTCCTGGCCGTATTCCTTGATGCGAAGGACTTCCTGGATTTGCGGCTCGGTCTGGAGCATGAAGTTCTTGGGACTCCCGCCGCCCCACAGGACGACGGCGCTTTTGCCGCCCGAGCGCTTGGCCGCGAGCACGATCGCCGTGCTCTCGTTCACGTCAATCGAGGGGTTGACGCGGAGCTTGTTGCCGCGCAGTTCCACGCCGGCAAAGTTCATCCCGATGGTCGAATCGCCCGGGGACGACGTGAAGCACGGCACGCCGGCGCGATACGCGGCGGCGAGCACCGACACGTCCTTCAAGCCGGCCTTGCGTTCCCACTCGGCGCAGTACTTGCCGATGAGATAATGCAGCTCGGCGGTGCCCATTTCCTTCTGGAATTCCGGCTGAATGAGGATGCTGCGGAGGATTTCGTCCGTGGCCATCAGGCAGTCGCTGTAGCCCAGGAGCACGTCATAGACGCGGACGATGTCGTTGTTGCGCAGCTCGGTGTCGTCGAACTTGAAGCTGCCGACCTTCACCGGGTAGTTCAGGGCGAAGTGCATGTCGTGATACAGATTCGCGCCGGTGGCGACGATCCAGTCCACGAAGCCGGCTTTGATGAGGGGGACGATGCTGGAGCAGCCCATCCCGGCGGGCGTGAGCGCGCCGGAAAGGCTCATGCCGATCGTGACATCGGGTTCGAGCATCTTTTCGGCGAACAACTGCGCGCCTTCGCGGAGACGGGCGCCGTTGTAGGCGAGGAAGGTTTCGTCAATGAGGTCGGGGAGCTTCTCTTTGCCGGTGATGTTCTTCGGCAGGATGCGTTTCCCCGAGAGGAATTTGTCCCGGTGGGGACATTTTTGCTTCTTCAGCCAGTCCGGCGTTTCGGAAAGGTCCTCGCGATAGCGCGCCGTTCGTTTTGGTGTAGCCATAAATTCAAATCGTCGGGGAACAATAAAGCGGCGACCGGGGATGCCAATCATTTAATGAAGGCGTGTCGAATTGCTTTGACGCCCGGGGCGAACTTCGTTTGAACGTGGCTCATGAGATTCCCACGATCCTGCTTTTACGCCCTTGGTTTCGCCGGAGCGATCCTGTTCGCCTCTGCGGCCGAGCCCGCCAATCCGCGCGCGAACGCGCCGGCCCGGGCCATCCTGAATTACTTCGACGGTCTGGCGGCGCGGAAGGAAAAGCGCGTGCTCTCGGGCCAGTTCACCGATTTTGGCAACGGCGCAAAGTTGAAGCTGATCGAGGACATCCACACCCAGACCGGGCATTGGCCGGCGCTCATCGGGGTTGACTACGCGGATTTCGGCAAGGGCGGCCTCACGTTCGCCGCGCCGAACCGCACGGCCATCGAATACTGGCGCCAGCGCGGCCTGGTGACCGTCAGCGCCCACCTCTACAATCCGGCCAATCCCAAGGGCGGTGGACTGCGCGACAAGGGGGTGAACCTGGCCGATCTGCTGGCGCCCGACTCCGAGACGCACACCCGCTGGATGCGCGAACTGGACGAACTCGCCGGCGGGCTGCAGGAGTTGAAGGAGGCCGGCGTGGTCGTCCTCTGGCGGCCGTTCCACGAAATGAACGGCGGCTGGTTCTGGTGGGGCACGCAGGATCCGGAGACGTTCATCAAGGTCTGGCGCCACATGTTCGATTACTTCAGCCAGACGAAGGGGCTCGACAACCTGCTCTGGGTGTACGGGCCCAATCATGGCGACAGAACCGCAGCGTATTATGCCGGCGACCGCTACGTGGACCTGGTCGGGCTGGATGCCTACACGGATTTCGTTGACTCACAGCATATCAAGGGCTTCGCGGCCGTCGCGGCGCTGGGCAAGCCGGTCGGGTTCAGCGAATACGGACCCCACGGGCCGCAGAATCCGCCCGGCGATTTCGATTACCGCCGACTGCTGGACGGCCTCGCGAAGGATTTCCAGCCCACCGTGTTTTTCATGAGCTGGAACTGGAAATGGAGCCTGGCGATGAATCCGCATGCGAAGGAGTTGCTCGACGACCTGCGCATCGCGAACCGTGAGGATTTGCCGGCGGCGCTGTTCAAGGCCGGCAAATGACCCGCGCCCGCCGCACGGTTTGGGATGATTCGTCGTTGGACTTTGCGGCTAAACTCAATTAAACCTGCGCGGCGCTCTGACCCGGGCGGCGTGCCGAAACGCGCCCGACCGGAGCCGCCACCTGACATGAAGTGGAAACAAATCCCCGGCTCGATCGTCGCGCCCCAGGGCTTCCTGGCGGCCGGCGTTTTTTGTGACATCAAACGCCTCGGCACCGGCAAGGGCTCGAACAAGGGACCCAAGCGCGATCTCGCCCTGCTCCTGTCCGAGGTCCCGGCCACCGTGGCCGGCATGTTCACCACGAACCAGGTCTGTGCCGCGCCGGTGAAGGTCTGTGCCGAGCGCGTCAAGGGCGGCCTGGCGCAGGCGGTCGTCATCAATTCCGGCAACGCCAACGCCTGCACCGGCCAACAAGGCCTGCGGGACGCCTACGCCATGACCGAACTGGCGGCGGAGGAACTCCGGTTGCCCGCCGAACACGTCCTCGTCGGCTCCACCGGCCGCATCGGTGTCACGTTGCCGATGGCCAACATGCAGGCCGGCATTCGCGCCGCTGCCCGGGCGCTCGGCAGCACGCCCGAACACGCCGCCGCCGCGGTCGAGGCCATCATGACCAGCGACACCCGGCCGAAAGCGGTCGCCGTCGAGTTCAAGGTGGACGGCCGGCCGGTGCGGATTGGCGGCATCTGCAAGGGGGCGGGCATGATTCAGCCGGGCATGAGTGCCACCGGCGCGCGCCCGGCGGCGACCCCGCTCCACGCCACCATGCTGGGTTTCATCACGACTGATGCCGTCATCGAGCCCGGTCCGCTTCAGGTCGCCTTGGGCGAAGCCGTGGCGAACGGTTTCAACCGCATCACCGTGGACGGCGACATGAGCACGAACGACACCGTGCTCGTGCTGGCCAACGGTCTCGCCGGGACACGCCCGCTGAAGCCGCGGAGCGCTGGGCTGCGCCAGTTCCAGGCCGCGCTGAATCATGTCTGTCTCGAACTGGCCAAAATGATCGTCCGCGACGGTGAAGGCGTGACGCGGTTTGTGACCGTGCGCGTCAACGGCGCGAAGTCGTTTGCCGACGCCAATGCCGCCGCCCGCGCCGTGGCCAACAGCGCGCTGGTGAAGACAAGCTGGTTCGGCGGCGACCCGAACTGGGGACGCATCATGGCCGCACTCGGCTACAGCGCGGCGACCTTTGTCGAGTCGAAAGTGGACATCGGCTATAGCGCGCCCGGCAGCCGCAAAATCCTCTGGAGCCTGCGCCGCGGCCAGCCGACCAAGGCCACCTTCAAGGCCCTGTGCGCCGCCGTGGCGGCCAGGGAATTCGATTTCCACATCCATCTTAACCTTGGCCGCGCCGGCGCGTTGATGTACGCCGCCGACCTGACCGAGGAATATGTGGATTTTAACAAAGGCGACGTGAGTGATCCGTCGTCGCTCGGTGGCTGACGCCGCCCGCCCGCACTTTCTTTTCGACCCGGCGCGGCCGGGCCGGTATCCTCGGGACCATGGCTTCGGACGCCCAGTTGACGCCCATGATGGCGCAGTATCGGCGGATCAAGAGCGAACTGCCAAAGGACGCGCTGCTGCTCTTCCGTCTGGGCGATTTTTACGAGTTGTTCTTCGAGGACGCGCAGGCCGGGGCGCAACTTCTGAACCTTGCGCTCACCAACCGCCAGGGCGTCCCGATGTGCGGCCTGCCCTACCACGCCGCCGGCGGTTACATCGCCCGCATCCTGCGCGCCGGCCGCAAGGTCGCCATCTGCGACCAGCTCGAAGAGCCCCGGCCGGGCAAACTCGTCCAGCGCGATGTCACGCAAATCCTCAGCCCCGGCGCGCATTTCGACGAACGGATGCTCGCGGCCGACCGGAACAACTATCTCGCCGCGGTCGCGCACACCGGCCGGGCGTTCGGCCTGGCGCTCGTGGATCTGACCACGGCCGATTTCAAGGTCACCGAACTGCCGACCGAGGCCGCGCTGCTCGCCGAAATCGAGCGCGTCCGGCCCGCGGAGATCGTCCTGCCCGCCGAGGCCGCCACCCTGCGCGACCTGCTCCAGCCCGCCTGCCGCCTCCTCACCGGCTACGATGGGTGGACCTTTGCGCCGGAGACGGCTCAGTTCACATTGCGCGATCATTTCAAAGTCACCGCGCTCGACGGCTTCGGCCTGCGCGACCGGTCCGCGGCCATCGGTGCCGCCGGGGCGGTCCTGCATTACCTGGTCAACCAGTTGCGACGCGACGTCGCGCACCTCACGCGGCTCACGTTTTACCAGGCCGCCGATTTTCTGGTCCTCGACCGCACAACGCTGCGCAACCTCGAAGTGCTCGAACCGCTGCAGCGGGACGCCCCGCGCGAAACCTCGCTCTACGGCGTGGTCAACCGCACCGTCACGCCCATGGGCGCGCGGCGCCTGCGCGACTGGCTTTCGCAGCCGCTCGCCGCCGTCGAGCCGATCCGCCGCCGCCAGGACGCCGTGCAGGCCTGGCTCGACCAGGGCGCCGTGCTCGACCGGTTCCGCGCTGCGTTGGCGGACGTGCGCGATCTCGAACGCACGATCAGCCGCTTGAGCGTCGGCACCGGCAACGGGCGCGACCTCGCCGCCCTCCGGCTCGGATTGCAGCAGGTGCCGGCGTTGAAGGCCTTGCTCGCCACGCTCGCGGCCCCGCCCCGCCCCGCCGCCGCAGAAGTTCGCGAACTGCCCATCGCGGCCCCGGTCGCGCCGATGCACGCCGCCGCGCCGCCCGCGGACGGCTTGATCCCGGAGCTGACCCATCAACTGGCCGAGTGCCCGGAACTGGTGGAATTGATCAGTCGGGCCATCGTGGACGAACCGCCGCTTGCGCTCAAGGAAGGCGGGCTGATTCGCGACGGCTTCGATCCGGCGCTCGACGAACTTCGCGCGGCCCAGCGCGGCGGCCGCGACTGGATCGCCCAGCTCCAGCGCGATGAGATCGCCCGCACCGGCATCCCGTCGCTGAAGGTCGGCTTCAATTCGGTGTTCGGCTATTACATCGAGGTCACGAAGGCGAATCTCGACAAGGTGCCGCCGCAGTACCACCGCAAACAAACCATCGCCAACGGCGAGCGGTTCATCACGCCCGAGCTCAAGGCGATGGAGGCGAAAATCCTCGGCGCCGAGGAACGCGGGATGAAACTCGAATACGAGCTGTTCCTGCGCGTGCGCGAGGCCGCCTTGGGCCGGCTGGCCGAGATCCAGCAAACCGCGCAGGCCCTGGGCCAGCTCGACGTGCTGGCCGCATTCGCCGAAGCCGCGCGGCTGCACAACCACTGCCGGCCGTTCGTCGGCGATGAGGGCGTGCTCCAGATCAGCGACGGCCGGCATCCGGTGCTCGAACAGGCGATGACCGAGGAGCGTTTCGTGCCGAACGACACGGAGCTGGCCAGCGAAGTGCGAACAGGCGCCCCTCATTCGACATCCGACATTCGCCACTCGGCACTTCCTCAGATCGCCCTCATAACCGGGCCGAACATGGCCGGCAAGAGCACGTACATCCGGCAGGCGGCGTTGCTGACCCTGCTCGCGCACACCGGTTCGTTCGTGCCGGCGAAGGCGGCGCGCATTGATCTCGTGGACCGCATCTTCACGCGCATCGGCGCGAGCGACGACCTTGCGCGCGGCCAGAGCACGTTCATGGTCGAGATGAGCGAGACGGCGAACATCCTCAACAGCGCCACGGCGCGCAGCCTGGTGATCCTCGACGAGATCGGCCGCGGCACAAGCACGTTCGACGGCCTGAGCCTGGCCTGGAGCATCGTCGAGCACCTGCACCACCAGGTCGGCGCGAAAACGCTCTTCGCCACGCACTATCACGAGCTGACCGAGCTGGCCGCGCGCCTGCCACGCCTGAAAAACTTCAATGTCGCCGTGCGCGAGTGGAACGAACAGATCATCTTTCTGCGCAAGATCGTGGCGGGCGGCACGGACAAGAGCTACGGCATCCAGGTGGCGCGGCTGGCCGGCGTGCCGAAAGAGGTGATCGAGCGGGCGAAAACCATTTTGCGCAACCTGGAGGAATCGGAGCTGACGCCCGAAGGCAACGTCCGCCAGGCCGCGCGCCATCGCGCCGAACGCGAGAAGCTCAAAACCCTCGAACCCCTGCCGCAGTTGGATTTGTTCGGGTGACACGCTGGCGATTCCGCGCCAATGCGAGCCGGATTGACTATGAGCACGCCGACACAAACGAAGCCCGGCTCCACGTTCAAAACCGTGCCGGTCACGCCGCCGAGCCAGCACACTATCATCCGCGCCCGCTCGCTCTAGCCTGCCGGCGGTCGGTCGGGATTCGATTCGGGGAGCACAGGCGGCTCGCCTGTTGCGTCCGGCGGCCCGCCGGACGCTTCATTCTGGCGGAGTGGGCAGGTTTTCGGCGGGCCGCCGAAAACCACACGCCGGCGGCATGTGCTCCCCGGAAAAGGGGTCGGTTCTTGATAATGGATACTCATCGCCCGGCTTCCTCCGGCGAGACAACCGGTGGTTCGGATGACCGCGCGTTGCCATCCACGGCGGCCCGGCGGTCCACGACCCACCGCGCCATTTCGCCAGTTGCGTCCCCGGCGCGCCGTCGGCTAGATTGTTCCCGGTTTATGACATTGACGGAAAAAGTGCTGGCCCGCGCCGCCGGCAAGGCGCAGGTCCAGGCCGGCGACAACCTCTGGGTGAACGCGGACATCCTCATGACGCACGACGTCTGCGGGCCCGGGACCATCGGCGTCTTCAAACGCGAGTTCGGCCCCACCGCGAAAGTCTGGGACCGCCGCAAGGTCGTCATCATTCCCGACCATTACATTTTCACCGCCGATTCGCTCTCGAACCGCAACGTGGACATCCTCCGCGATTTCGTGAAGGAGCAGGACCTGGTCTATTTCTACGACGTGATTGACGATCCCAACGGCACGTGGCGGTTCGACGCGGCGAAGGGAAACTTGAAACGCCAGTTCGGCTCGCATTACGCAGGGGTCTGTCATACGGCGCTGGCGGCGAAAGGTCACATCCGGCCGGGCGAAGTGCTGTTCGGCACCGACTCGCACACCTGCATGGCCGGCGCGTTCAACGAGTTCGCCACCGGCATCGGCAACACCGACGCCGGCTTCATCCTGGGCACCGGCAAGCTGCTCATCAAGGTGCCCGAGACGATGCATTTCCGGCTCGAAGGCCGGCTCCAGCCCGGCGTCATGGCCAAGGACGTCATCCTCCACGTCATCGGCGAAATCGGCTTCGACGGCGCGACGTACCGCGCGATGCAGTTCGACGGCTCCGGCGTGGCCGGTCTCTCGATGGACGACCGCATGACCATCGCGAACATGGCGATCGAGGCCGGCGGCAAGAACGGCATCTTCCCGTTCGACGCGCGAACCGCGGAATACGTCGAAGCCCGCACGCACCTGAACGACACCAAGCAGGCGTATGAGCCTGTCGAACCGGACTCCGACCAGCGGTTCATTTGCGAACTGACGCTGGATTTGTCGCAGCTCGAGCCCACCGTGGCGTGTCATCCAAACCCGGGCCAGCGGAAGAAGGCAAAGGAACTCGGGAGCATCAAGCTGGATCGCGCCTACATCGGGTCCTGCACTGGCGGCAAGGCAAGCGACTTCGTCGAGTTCGCGCGCATCGTCCGAGGCCGGCAGGTCAGCATTGATACCTTTGGCGTGCCGGCGACGCCGGAGGTCGCCAACGAGTTGCAGATGACGCAGTGGAACGGCGTGGCGATCTGGGACGTCCTGCTCGCTGCCGGCGTGCGGATGACGGAGAACGCCGGTTGCGCCGCCTGTCTCGGCGGGCCGGTGGACACGTTCGGCCGGATGAACCAGCCCGGGCTCAAGTGTATCAGCGCCACCAACCGGAACTTCCCCGGTCGCATGGGGAACAAGGAATCCGAGGTCTATCTCGCCTCGCCGGCGACCGTGGCGGCCAGCGCGATCACGGGCCGGATCACCGACCCGCGCGAATTCCTGCCGAATTGAGCCGGCGGCGGCGTCTGTCTCATGCCCTCGGCCGCGCGCGATGTGCGCGCCACGGCCTGGTCGTCGCTCGACTCCCCGCAGGGTTGAGTTTGGCGGTGCTCAACAACGGACGGATTGGCATTGGTTATGCTCATTTTGCTATGACTTCCTGGTCGCCGCTGATTGCGGATGGACCCCGGGGCCGAACAACAAACCAAGCATTATGAAGACTCGGCAAATGACACTCCCACGGGCGCGACGGTCCGGCGGCAAGGACTCGGCCGCATTCACCTTGGTGGAACTCCTGGCCGTGATGGCCGCGCTGGCGCTGCTGGCCGCCGTGCTGCTGCCGGCTTTGGCCCGGGCGGGTGGGAGCCGCCAGGGCGCAAGCTGCCTCAACAACCTTCAGCAACTCGGCCGCGCACTTCAGCTCTACGCGGGGGATTACGCGACCTACCTGCCACCGAACGGGGACTACGGCAGCACCGATCCGTATTCCAGTTGGGTCTGTGGTGAAGCGGGCATGGGTGGTCTGGACGAATTCAACCCGGACATTCTGAAGGATCCGACGCGTTCCTTGCTTGTGTCCTACCTGAATGGCGATGCCAGCGTTTTCCATTGTCCCTCCGATTTGCGGACGGGCCTTTACCAAGGCACCGATCCGGCGCTGACGAACACGATTGTCCCGTCGGCGCGGAGCTACTCGATGAGCCAAGCGGTAGGGACTCTTCCGTATTCCGTAGCTGGCCAAGGGGTCAGAGCCCCGGTGTATGGGCCGTGGTTGAGCGGCAACCACAGCGAGGCCTACAACGCCTGGTTCACCTTCGCCCGGACGACCGACATGTCCCAGCCTGGACCGGCGAACACCTTTGTGTTTCTCGACGAAGACCCTTACAGCATCAATGACGGCAGCTTTAGCAACGTGGGACCGAATCCGGCGAACCAGCAATACTTCTGGATTGACTGGCCGGCCACCTATCACGGCTACGGAGCGAATTTTGCCTTTGGCGACGGTCACGTCGAAACCCACACCTGGCAGGACGCGCGGACCCAGGTGCAAAACGGCAACGTGGCCCAGAGCCCCCAGCCCGGCAATCCGGACATCGTCTGGCTGGCCGAGCACACATCAGCGTTGGTCCCGACGAACCCGCCCGCGCTTTCCGCCGTGGGACCGGACGCCGCAAACAACATTACCATCAGCTTGGTGCCCGGACGCGCCGGCTTCCGATACTACTTGTATCCCAAGGATTCCCTGTCCACAGCTTGGTCTGGAGGAACGTCGGGATTGACGAACCAGTTGGTTCAATACTTAGGGACCAACGGCGGACCTGTCACCTTCACCGTTTCGGTGGTGACGAACAGCCAGCGGTTCTACGAAGGCGCGGTGCGGTGGTGATCGGAAGGCCTGGGATGACGCGGCTCGGCCTCCGCGCAGCGAGTGGAAGCGCGGTTTGCCAACGGACGCAACTTGACACTACCGCCGGAGCGCCGGCTTCCAGCCGGCTTTGGACTGGGTTGCGAAGGCATGTTCCGATGAGCCAAGCACATCACAAGCCGGCTGCAAGCCGGCGCTCCGTTTTCGGAGCATTGCCTGGCGGCAGTGCCAAGTTGCGCCCTTTGCCAACGCGGGCGCGGGAAAAGTATTGTCTTCCCCGCGCGACGCCCTAGTTTTGCAGCGAACCGATGAAATCGTTTGCGGAGCTTGGTTTTCCCGGCCGCCTCGTCGCGGTGGAAGGCATTGACGGATCGGGCAAGTCCACTCAGATCTACCTGCTCAAACGGTGGCTCGAACAGCAGAAGCTGAAGGTCTTCTTCAGCGAATGGAATTCCTCCGAACTGGTCAAGAGCGCCACCAGCAAGGGCAAAAAGCAGGCCCTGCTCACGCCCACCACCTTCAGTCTGATCCATGCCACCGACTTCGCGGACCGCTACGAGCGCCAGCTCCTGCCGCTGTTGCGCGCCGGCTACCTGGTCCTGTGCGACCGCTATATCTTCACCGCGTTCGCGCGGGATGTGGTGCGCGGCTGCCCGCCGGAATGGGTGCGGGGCATTTACAGCTTTGCGGCGCTGCCGGACATCACCTTCTTCTTCAAGGCCCAGCTCGAGGTGTCGCTGCAGCGCATCCTCGACGGCCGGCCGCAGTTGAAGTTCTTCGAGGCCGGCATGGACCTTGGTCTGTCCGCCGATCCCCAGGAAAGCTTTCGCATCTTCCAGGGCCGCCTGCTCGAGCAGTACCTCGCCATGAGCACCGAGTTCGATTTCCGGGTCATTGACGCCAACCAGGCGGTCGAGGTCCAGCAGTCCTTGCTCCGGCGACTGGTCGCCGACCACACTGACTTGAAAGCGTATCTGGCTCCGAACCGTTGACCCCATGCGCGACGACTCCTCCGCCCCGAACCCGGCACCCGCGCCGCCGCTCCATCACCGCCCGCCCGCGTCGCATGTTCTCGTGCCGAAACCGTCCACCAAGCGCTTCTTCGGCCACGGCGTCCCCGGGGTCGAAATGCCGCAGCTCTCCGGCAAGTTGATCGTGGTCGAGGGTGCCGACGGATCGGGTCGCTCAACCCAGATTGCGCGACTGGTGGAATGGCTCGAAGGCCGCGGCCACGCCACCGTCCAGGTCGGCCTCAAGCGTTCCGATCTCGTGCGTGAGGAATTGGACCATGCCCAGCAGGGCAATGTGCTGAGCCGGACCACCTTCAGCCTGTTCTACGCAACCGACTTCGCCGACCAGCTCGAAAACGTGATCCTGCCCGCCCTCAAGTCGGGTTTCATGGTCCTGGCCGACCGGTACATTTACACGCTGATGGCGCGCGATTTGGTTCGCGGGCTGGACCTGGCCTGGCTGCAAAACCTTTACGGCATCGCCATCGTTCCGGATGCCGTGTTCTACCTCCAGGTCTCGGCCGAGGAACTGATTCAGCGCAACTTCGCCAAGAACCACGCGCTCGATTATTGGGAAAGCGGGATGGACCTCGGCTTGTCCCGCGACATGTTCGACAGCTTTGTGAAGTACCAGGGCATGCTGGTGGCGACCTTCCAGCAGTTGCAGAAGCTGTACGGGTTCACCATCGTGGACGGCAACCGGCCGGCGGACGTCGTCAACCGCGAGCTGCAGCATAAGATCGAGTCGGTGCTCGCGGGCCGGGCCTGACCGGGGGCGGCGCCGGTCCCGGGGCGGCGCGTGCAATGTAACCAAAAGGCGTTCGACAAACCTCCTCCCGTCTGGCAAAGAAGTCCGTAACAGCCGATCCGTATGGCCGACAACAAAGATTTCCTGGTGGGCGTGGATTTGGGCGGCACGAAAATCCTCGCGGGCGTGTTCGATGACCGATTGAACTGCCTGGGCCGCGCCAAGGTCAGCACCAAGGCAACCCGCGGCGCCGAGGCGGTCACCGAACGCGTGGCCCGCTGCGTGCTCGATGCGATTGACGAGTGCGACCTCCAGTCCAAGCAGATTCGCGGACTCGGCATCGGCGCTCCTGGCGCCTGCGATCCCGAGTCCGGCACGGTCTTGTTCGCGCCGAACCTGGTCTGGGAAAACTACCCGCTCAAAAAGCTGCTCGAGAAGCAACTCGAAATCCCGGTGTTCGTCGAGAATGACTGCAACATCCAAACCTTGGGTGTCTATGAAAAGGAACTGAAGGCGAAGCCGCGCCATCTGGTGGGCATTTTTCTTGGCACCGGCATCGGCGCCGGCCTGATTCTTGACGGCAAACTCTTCGCCGGCCACAACCGGACGGCCGGTGAGATCGGCCACATGGTCCTCGAGGTGGGCGGCCCCAAGTGCGGCTGTGGCAACCGCGGCTGTTTCGAGGCGCTGGCCAGCCGCACCGCCATCTTCCGCAGAATCCTGGCCGGGGTGAAGGAAGGACAGAAAACCATCCTGACGGACCTCCTCGGGTCCGACCTCGAAGACATGCGCAGCGGCGACCTGCGCAAGGCGATCAAACGCGGCGACAAGTTCGTCGAGCGCGTCGTCGAGGAAGCGGCCGAATACACCGGCATCGCGGTCGCCAACATCATCAACTTCCTCAATCCTGAAGTCATCGTGATTGGCGGTGGCATCATTGACGCCCTCGAGGACGAGATGATGGCCATCATCGTCGAAACCGCCCACGACTACGCCATGCAGGGGACCGACACTGGCATCGAAATCCTCGCGTCGAAGCTGGGCGACGACGCCGGGATCACCGGCGGTGCCGTGCTGGCCAAGCGGCTCACGAAGTGACCGTGTTTGCCCCGCTGCCTGATGGCGCTGCCTTCACACCTTGGAACGGTCGCCGGCACCACGGTGCGCCGCGCGGTCATTGACGTCGGCACCAACTCGGTCAAACTGCTCGTCGCCGACGTCGCAGGGCCAGCCCTCGATGTCGTGTGTGAGCTGAGCGAACAAACCCGGCTCGGCCGCGGTTTCTATCCGTCGCTTCAGCTCGCGCCCGCGGCCATCCGGCACACCGCAAAGGCCGTTGCCAGTTTTCGCGCCCGGGCGGCACACTTGGGGACCACCACCCTCCGCATCATTGCCACCAGCGCCGCCCGCGACGCCCGCAACGTCGGTGACCTGCTCGCGGCCATCCAGGCGACCGCTGGTCTGCCCGCCGAAATCATTACCGGCGACCAGGAGGCGGACTGGGCCTTCCAGGGCGTCACCTCGGACCCTCGCCTCGCCGCCCGGCCCGTACTCGTGATTGAAGTCGGCGGGGGCAGCACCCAATTCATCCTCGGGAACGGAGGAAGGGTGTTGGTCCGTGAAAGCTCTCCGCTGGGCACAGTGCGCCTGCTCGAAGCCTGCCCCCTTTCCGACCCGCCATTGCCGGCCGAGCGCGCCGCCGGTGGCGCCGCCGTGGATGAAGTGCTCGCCCGGAGCGTCGCGCCGGTCCTGGAACCGCTGCTGGCCGCGCTGCCGGCCGCGTCCGCCCTGCTGGTCGGCACGGGGGGCACTGCCTCGATCCTCGGGCTGATGGAACTCGGCACTTCTGAATTCGACCGGGCCCGGCTCGACGGGCTCGAACTCGCGCGCGCCGCCGTCGAGCGGCACGGCGACCGGCTCTGGAGTCTGCCGCTGGCCCAGCGCCGCCAGGTACCGGGTCTGCCGCCGGATCGGGCCGACGTGATCCTGATGGGCGTGGCAGTTTACGTGGCGGTGCTGGAACGGTTCAGGTTTCCGGCCTTGCGCGTCAGCCTGCGCGGCGTGCGCGCCGGGGCGTTGCTGGCGGAGGCGTGATTTCCCCTCCCGAATTCCCTCAGGGCGGCAGGAACCAGCCAAGGACGAACGAAACCCGCTTCTCAAGCCGAGGCTGGTAAGGGCGAAATCGCGTCAAACCATAGGGCACCAGATGGTCATGGCGCAGGCGCCGCCGATCGTCCCCCAACCCCCAACCGTCGAGCCAGATCGGGCTCAGGCAGCCGACATAGGCGCCCGCCACGCTCACCCAAATCAGGGCTTGTGCCAGCGAGCGGGCGTGTTCGTCGCGGCTCATGTTCGCGAAGCTTAACCGTTGGGCAAAGGTAAGTCAACGCAACGACCGCTCGACTCGCGGGTGCGTCGCCGAAAACCAGCGGATCGAGCAAGAGCCCAGGCCTGCCCTGATTTTCCGTGGTTTCAGCATTGACAGTCACGCTGTGTTTTATTATGAATGCATTCGAGATGTGGTGTTAGGCAGGATCTCGCTGCGGAAGGCAGGGTGCGTGGCAGAGGTACTTAATAATAAGCAAACGTTAGCCTGATGATTTATCAATCAAACCTCATATTAGCGCCGTGCCTGGCTCGATCATGGAATGTCCTTCGGGTCACCACCAGGTCACTGCTTGCCGGCCTGGCGGTCTTCTCGCTGCAGGCGCAGACCGTTGTGGCCCGTTGGGATTTCAACGACACGAACACCCCCCCCTCGCCCGCGCCGGTCCTCGGTCAGGGCAGCGCCGCGCTGCTGGGCGGCCTCACCGCCACGTTCGCCAGCGGCACCGGTTCGTCCGACCCGGCGACTGCCACCGACGAAGCCTGGAACCTGTCGGGCTTCCCCGCGCAGGGCGCAGAGCCGCGGACCGCGGGCGTCCAGTTCGCCGCCAGTACCGCGGGCTTCGAGAACGTGAACCTGCGGTTCGACTGGCGCGCCAGCAACACCGGCAGCCGCCGGCTGGTCGTCCTGTGCAGCACCGATGGCGCGAGTTTCCTCGAAGCCACGAACTTCACCATTGCCGCCGGCAGCACGTTCAAAAACGGTTTCACGGTTGACCTCAACGCACTCCCTGACGTGCGCGATGATCCGAACTTCGCCTTCCAGTTGGTGTCGGATTTCGCTGACGGCAGCCAGTATCTTCCCGCCGACCCGGGCTCCAAGTATGGCACGACCGGCACCTGGCGCTTCGACATGGTGACCGTACTCGGCACGCCGGTTGGCGCCGGCCCCACCATCACCAACATTGCTTCCCTGCGCGCCCTCGTTGACCCGCAGACCGGCGGGCCGTCGGACCCCAACACGCTCTACACGGTCGAGGGCGTGGTGACCACCTGGACGAACCTGGCGACGACCGCGAACATCGAGTTCTTCGTGCAGGACGCCACCGCGGGCATCGCGGTCGCGGTCAAAGGCGGCGGCGCCGTTAACTGCCCGCCCGCCGGTGCCCGGGTGCGGGTGACTGGTCCGCTGGCGGGGGTCAACGGGTTGCTCGAACTGGGCCTCGCCGCGACCAACCTGGAGCATAATCTGACGGTGTTGAGCACCGGCAATCCGCTGCCCTCGCCGGTCGCACTGGACTTCACCTGGACCGACGATTGCTCGACGATCGAAGCGTATGAGGGCAGCTATGTCGTCGCCTCGAATGTATTTCTGAGCCTCGATCCACCGGCGTTCAAGACCGGGGGCGACACGGTGACGATCACCAACGACACCGGCGGCACGTTTGCCTTGCGGGTGGATGCGCGCACCGACATGGGCGGCCAGTTGAAGCCGGCCGGGCCGGTGACGATTTATGGTGTGCTCGGGCAGAACACGACCACCCTGCCCGCAACGAATGGCTATCAACTGATGCCCACCCGCTTTGCCGACCTCACCGGCGCCGCCAAGGCGCCCGCAGTGCGCTTCACCAATGTGTTGTCCAATCTCATCCGACCCGGGGATGCGCTCACCAATACCTTCGCCGAGCAATGTCTCCGGCCGGGGGAAAAGCTGACCATCCACCTCGACATCACCGATCCCGAGGGCCGGGCGATCACGGTGTACCCGGCCACCAACGGGCTGCCGGCGACTGCCGAATGGAGTTTCGTCGGCGGAACCGGCGGGGATCTCACCGGCACCTTCACCGCCCAGCCCATGCCTGACGAAGCGGGCAGCCAGTTTGTCATCACCCTGCAGGCCGCCAATGACGGCGCCACCAACGGTGTCTCCTGGATGCTCTACGTGCCCACTGCGGTCGAGCAGCAAATCATCATTGCCGAATATCTGGCCAACCCGACCTCGGCGGTGGATTCGCCCTTCTTCAATCCGTTGAACCGGCCCCAACCCGCGCCGTCGCCCAGCCGCGATGACGAATATGTCGAGATCGTGAACTGCTCCGATCAAACGGTGGACTTCGCGGGCTGGACGCTGGCCGACGCCGGCGCGACGGCGCCACGGCTGCGGGTCTATGAGTCCACGCCGGTGGGTTCGTCGAACGCGGTCGTGTTCTATGGCGGTCCGGCCGGCGACCCCTGGCCACAGCTCGACGTGCCTTTTGTGTCTGCCCAGGAAAGCAGCGCGGGGCTCAGCCTCAACAACGACGGCGACACCATCCTCTTGCGCAATGCAGCCAGCAACCTTGTGGCGCGGGTCGTTTACACCTCCGCGATGGTTTCTTCCACCGGTTCCATGACGCGTTATCCCGATGTGAACAGCCCGTTCGTGCCGCAATCGAGTGTCGGCACGAGCCCGGTGACACCCGGCCGGCAGTACGACGGCAAGCTTTGGAGCGAACCCTCCACGCTCCCACCCGTCGAGATTGGCCCGCTCGCGGCCACATTGAATGCCGACGGCTCGGTCACACTTGCCTGGACCGCGCAGCCGGGTCGCGACTACACCGTGCTGGCTGCGGACCGGGCTGACGGCGGGTTCGTCGAGTTGGGCAGCGGCCTGAAGGCGGGCCAGTTCACCGACAACACGCTGGGCGGCGTGGGGGCGCGGTTCTATCGCGTTCGCTCGCCCTGAGGCTCAGGCTGGGGCAAACGCGGTGCGCATCCGTTCGAGCCATTCGGGCACGTCCTTCCACGGATCACCGCTGCCCTCGTATTCCAATGCGGCGTAGCCTTGGTAGCCGGCCTCGCGCAGGATCTTCACCACGCGCGCCGGATCGGTCGTCTGGTGGCCACCGCCCGGGCGCGGCACTTCAACCTTGAAATGGACGTTGATGGCGAACGGCGCCAGTTGCGCCATCTGGCCGTAGGGATCCTCCAGGCCATCGAAGTTGCCGATGTCGAGGTTGAGCCCGAACCAGGGGCACTTGACGGCCCGAACGATCTCCAGCACTTCGGCCACGTGGGCCACGGCGCCGCCGTGGTTCTCGAGCCCGAGGAAGACGCCCCTGGCGCCGGCGTAGGCGCCGCATTCCTCGAGGCAGCGGATGACCTGCCGTTGGGCGGCGGCCGGGTCCATGCCCTTCGGGTCGCCGGCGAACACGCGCACATAGGGCGCGCCCAGGACCACGGCGTGGTCCACCCAGGCCTTGGTTAGCGCGAGGTCACGGTCCAGGTCGGGGCCGTCGGGCCGGGCGAAGCTGTTGCCCACCGAGGTGCCGCTGAAGGCGACGCCGTGCAGGTAGGCGTGGCGTTTGATCTGGTGGAGAAAGTCGTCTGTCACTTCCTTGGGGAAATAATAGCTGGTCATTTCCGCGGCGTCGCAGTGGTGCGCCGCGCAGAAATCGAGGAAGTCGAACAACGTGATCCGCTTGGCTTCGTCCTTGGCGGTCAGGGCGTCGCGAAACGAGTAGGCGGCGAGGCTGACGCGCAGCCGCGGCGGGCCCTTGCGGGTGAGGGGTTCGATGGCGGCGGCGGGCAGGACGGCGGCGAGGCCGAGCGCCGTGCCAACGGATTGCCGGAGAAAGGCGCGACGGTGGATTGTGTTCATGGCGTCACATTCAAGGGCAAACGGGCTTTTGCGCAAATGAAAATTATCGGGCCGGGCAGGTAGTGTCCTTGTTTCCACCATCAAAGGGCGCTTGGAGTCCCGGCTTTAGCCGGACCGGGCCGCCTGAAGGCGAAACTCCCAACGCGACGAAGTCCGCTCGCGGGACGCTCCAACCAATTCAGGACACTACCGCCGGGCCGGCCATCTTGCGGGAAGCGCCCCGGCCGGTTTAACCTCGCCCCATGACCGGCGTGAAGTGCATGGCCGTTTTGAAGGCGCTGGGCGAGTTAAACCGCCTGCGCATCGTGCGCCTGCTGCTCAAGGAGCAACTGGGCGTTAACGCCATCTCGCGCCGCCTGACGATGTCGCAATACAACGTCTCCAAGCACCTGCGGATTCTGAAGGCGGCCGGCCTGCTAGAAATGGAAAAGGCGGGCAAGCAGCGGTTCTACACCGTGGCGCCGTCCCTGAAGGACCAACTAGCCGCCCGCCGGAACGTGCTGGAACTGGGCTGCTGCACGTTCCGCTTCGACAAGCTGCCGAAATGAACCCGGGCAAGCGCGAAAATGAGCTTGTGCCCCCTGGCAGACGTATGCACGATTAAGCATACGTTTCATGAACGCCATGCCGAGCACCGGGAATCCAACGGCCCTGACGGGACCGAAACCGCGCTACATCATGATCGGCGGTTTCCTGGGCGCCGGCAAGACGACCGCCGTGGGCCGGCTGGCCCGGCGGCTCGCGGACGAAGGCCGGCGGGTGGGGCTGATCACCAACGATCAGGGGCGCCACCTCGTGGACACGGCCATGCTCCGGTCACAGGGATTCGCGACCGAGGAGATTTCCGGCGGTTGCTTCTGCTGCCGGTTCAATTCCCTGGTGGAGGCGGCCACCCGGTTGACGGAGCAAAGTCGCCCGGACGTTTTCATCGCCGAACCGGTGGGCAGTTGCACCGACTTGGTGGCCACCGTGACGTATCCCCTGCGGCGGCTTTACGGCGACCAGTTCACCGTGGCGCCGGTCAGCGTGCTGGTGGACCCGGTTCGCGCGCTGCGCGTGTTCGGCGTGGAGCCGGGTGCCAGCTTCTCGGACAAGGTGCTCTATATCTACCGCAAGCAGATCGAGGAAGCGGACCTGGTCATCATCAGCAAGTCCGATTTGCTCGACAAGGCACGACTGGAGTCGCTGCGCCAGGCCATCGCCGCGCGGTTTCCGGGCCGGGAGATTCTGGCGGTGTCGGCCCGCAATGGCACGAACCTCGAGGCCTGGTTTGCCCGCCTCACCGGCGCCGAGCGGGCGGCACGAACCGCGATGGACGTGGACTACCAGGTCTATGCCGACGGCGAGGCGCGGTTGGGCTGGCTGAACTGCACCGTGGCCCTGACGGCGAAGGAGGCGTTCGACGCGGATGCGTTCCTGAAGCAACTCGCCGTCGAAATCCAGCAGCGCCTGCGCGTCGCGAACGCCGAAGTCGCGCACTTGAAAATGACGCTGAGTCCGGAGGCCGGGTTTGCGGGCGACCTCGCGGCCGTCAGCCTGGTGCGCAACGATTTCGTGCCCGAGCTTTCGTTTCATCTGGCGGCGCCGGTGACGGGCGGGCAGTTGATCATCAACCTGCGCGCAGAGGCGACGCCAGATGTGCTGGGCGCGGCCGTCCGCGAGGCATTGACGGTCGAAGCGAAGAGTTTTCCGACCCTGCGGACGACGCTGGACCACCTGGAGCATTTCCGACCGGGCAAGCCGACGCCCACCCACCGCATCGCCACCGGCCCGAGGGCGCAAGGATGAAGGCCTTCCCGCATGGCTTACCGGGGAATTCTTCGGCACGTTCCTGCTGGTGTTCCTCTGCGTGACCGATGAACGGAACCAGGCGCGCCCACAAGGGCTGACCGCCGCGACGATCGGTCTTACGGTGACGCTGCTGATTTCCCTGTTGGGACCGCTGACGATGGCTTGTTTCAATCCCGTGCGCGACTTTGCCATCGTGGGACCGCTCGCCCGGTTGCACGACGACCGGTTGGACCTCTCAGGCGGGCTTTATGTGGAACCCGATGCAGCGCTTCGACCACTCGAGATGGTCCTGCGCGTCTGGTGCACCCGTCCCCGCTCACCGGGGAACGGTGTCGAACAAGGATGCACAAGGAAGGTTTCCACCTGCCCAAAAGGACGCCCAGAACCGGAGAAATGGCCCAGGAATGGCCCGGAGAAGTGTTTTTCAGCGTGAAAACGGAGCATTGTTTAGTTCGCTCTTATCGTCCTAAATAACTGGTGATAAGAGAGTTGAAGAAGTGGTGGCTGGGGGCGGAATTGGCCAACTCAAGCCTCAATCGCAGAACAAATCTACCCGTTTTCTCGGACTACTCAAGCGAACTCTGCCACTACCCATCCACTACCCAAACCGGCTCGATTGGTGCCCACTTTGGTGCCCACACTCCGTTCGGGTGCAACCGCGACACGAGGTCGTAGTGCTCCAGAACCTGGATCATGGTGACCGTTGATCCGCAGAAGGGCGTAATCGCTTACGAGCAAAGGAAGACCGGCAAAAAGGTCACGGTGCCGATGCATTATCACATCATCGAGCACCTGCATCGCCTGGCCCCGTCTGGAACATCGGGGTACTTCTACCCCACGCTGGCGAAGAAGATCACCGCGGGGCGCAATGGGCTGAGCTGTTCCTTCAAGCGGATCGTGGTGAGGGCCGGAATTGCCCCCGGGATCGTCCCCGGCAAGGGGATGAAGCGGTTCACCAAGCGGACGTTCCACTCGCTCCGCCACAGCTTTCCGTCGGCTCTGGCGAATGCGGGCATCCCTGAGGAGGTGCGCATGAAACTGACGGGCCATCCGTCAAAGCCCGTCCATCACACCTACATCCACATTGAACTGGCAACCCTGAAGAACGCCGTGACCGCTCTACCGCTCTTTAGACACGTCGGCAGCGACTCCCCGCCGGCTCACAGCGAGGGCTGAGGGATCCGGCATGCCCGTGCCGTGGCCCTGGGCGCGGCTGCACACCGCCGCCCGACGGAACAAACGCCAGCGTAAGGTCGCCAGCTCGCACTTGCCCCCCTGCCCCAAGTGCTGCTGGGTGTGATTGAAAGTGGGTGAGGGCCGCGGAAGGAGCGGCGGAAAAGGCTGTGTAAATCCGCGGGGGTACTTAGGGAGGATCGGGATGAAACAATAGCATGACCCTGCTCCGCCGATCACCGCTCAGGAAACCCAACTCTTGGAACAACTGCGCTGCCATCCCGAGATCATGGCCCGGGTGCAGAACATTCTGGAAATCGCCGGCAGTCAGGAGGGTGCACTCAAGACCGCCGACCAGGTGGAAGAGTTGCTGATCCAAGAGATCCGTCAGTTGGGCCAGGCGACCATGAGCCAGTGGGCCGTCCAGGCCGAGCAACGGGTGAGCGCCGAACTCCAGGACCAGGATTCCACGGTGCGGAGCCGTAGAAAAATTGCTGAGGTGGTGGTGTGTCTTTGGAATGGTGGAGGTGAGGGAGCAGATCTGGTGTAGCTCCCGCCGGAGCTACGTGCGCCCGTTGCCCCAGCGCTTGGGAGTCACACCCCGGGGCCGGTCGCGCCGGCTGGAACGAGTGTTGACCGACTTTGGCTGCGAACATCCCTTTGTCCGGGCGGCCGAGAGTGTCATGGAGCATTACGGATTTACGCCCGGGGCCAGCGCGGTGCGGACGACCACCTTGAAACATGCCCGCCGGGCGCGGGAAAGCCTGGAGCAGGAGTATCGACAGGCCTTTCGGGTTCTGCCGGTGCTGGGCGCCGAGCAGGTGATCGCCGAGGCGGACGGAACGATAATCTACACGGTGGCCCCGGGACCGCGGAAGGGCGAACGCCCCCGGGACTGGAGCGAGATGCGGTTGGTCGCGGCCCAGGCCCTGGGCAGCACCACGACGGTGTATGCCGCCACCTTCGGGAGCGTGAAACCGGCCAACGCTGGGGCCACTGCGCGCCTGCGGCCGGCTGGGGGCTCAAGAGCCGGATTCACGCGCTGGGCGATGGGCCGATTGGATCCGGGCCCAGAGTCGGGAGATCTTCGGGGGGCAAGGCCACTTCTTGTGCGGTCTCTTCCATGTCAGCGCCTATCTGGGGGCCGCGGCACACGCCTGCCGGGCCAGCCAGCCGGAGGCCTGGCGCCGGACCCAGCAGCAGCGGTAGCAGGCGGTTTCGCAGTTGGCGTGATTCAGATGCTCCAACGCCCGCTGGGCAATCAGGTGAAACTCCCTGGCGATGCGGGCGATATAGCCGCTGCCGCCAACGCTGGGGTCCACGAATGTGAGGGAGACTCTTTGGAAGGAGCCTGCGTCCTGTGACTCTTTCCAGGGCCCCTCGGGCTCAAACTTAATTTCACTGCCGTCAAGGAGCAGGTGATGGCGGATGCCGATGCGCAACGCAGCGCCAAGCGAGTAGAACCATTCTTCTAGAGCAGCCGGCTGCAATCCTTCGGGAATGTAGGCAGTCAAGCGCAAGACTTCCGCCGCGATACTGGTGACAATGCCGGCGGGCTGGGGTGGCTGGCCAGCACGAACGCAGTTGGTAGCGTGGGCATAGGGGTCGCGAGCATTACCGGTTCGGGGGCGACGGCGAGCCCCAGCGTCTTCGGCTGGCGGAGTGACGAGTTGTCGGCCACACACGTTACACAGGCGGAAGCCGCGGACGTTCTCGTGCAACAGCAAGCCTCTCTCTCGCTCGGCGTCGGTGGGCGTCAGTCCTTCGTTGAGCCAGCGAACTTCCTCGTTGCGGCTGAGTTGAAGCTGCCAACCAAGGCCGATGCCCCAACGCACAAACACTTCGCCGTTCCATTGCGGATAGAACGCGACAAGATTGCGGGCGGCAATTCTATCCTCCTCGTCGAAAACTGGGGCTTCGTTGCGTGGCGCGAGGAAGCCACCTAACTCAAAGGCGGGATACGCGGGACCGGGCTCGGCCAGGTGGCAGCGGGGACATTGCGCGCGGTCGGTGGCATACCTGAGTCCGCAGCAGCGGCAGAGGCGATAATTCCACGGCGCGTCGGTTCGGGGATTCCACGGCGAACTGACATCGAGGCCGATGACTTTCCAACGTCGAGCGCGGGCATAGACCGGCGCGTCGGGCATGAACTGGTAGATGCCGAAGCAACGGGCAGCGGAAATCGGGTTCTCTTCGTTTGCGTCGTCCAGCCGACGCAACGCCGCGGGCTCGGATGGGAACTCGTAACCGCGCAGAATGCCAAACTCGGCAAAGCGGCGTGGTGGATAATCGTGGTGAACTGGTCGGCATCATTCATGCCAAACGCCAGCCGGGGGACGAGCGTCATCGGGTTGATGTCGTAGAGCGGCGTGTAATCCACCTTGATCGTGAGCGAGACTTCGGGAGTTTGCGGATCGTTTGAC